>Ga0247790_10000002_pt1 | contig 133369 bp, 93 predicted proteins | sample UWRJS171409R4_FD_179913 | JGI IMG/M metagenome (GOLD analysis project Ga0247790, IMG submission 179913) | Soil microbial communities from Arlington Agricultural Research Station in Wisconsin, United States - UWRJ-S171-409R-4 | ecosystem: Environmental > Terrestrial > Soil > Agricultural land...
CCGTGCGTCTCGGTGACCGTCACGCCGCCGCGGGCCTGGCCGCTCATGTCGACGGTGCCGGCGGTCCAGTTGCCCTCGATCCAGTGCCACTGGTTCCCGCGCCGCTCCCAGCGCCCTTCGCTATACATCTGGCCGCGGCGCTCCGCCTCCCAGCGGCCGCCGATCCACACCCACTGGCCGCCGCGCCAGTCCCAGCGGCCCCGGAGCCAGACGTAGCCAGGGCGGGCCGAGACGGTCTCGACCTGCGGGGGCGGGGGCTCGCTCTGGACGACGACCGGCGTCGCCGAGACACGCATGGTGCCGCTGCCGCTCACCACGCAGGCGGGGACGCACGCGAGGGCGAGGCCCAGCGCGAAGAGGATGGTTCGAGAACGAGTCATTGGAGTCTCCTTTGGGGCCTTTGACGGCCATGTCCCTGGATCCCTTCAAGGCCAAGGCGTCCGTACTATTTCCCGGTCTCTCGGGGGTGTCAACGCGCGCACCCGTCACGGTCCAGTGATGCCGCGCACGCGTCGCCACCGAGGCGACGCCGCCGGTGATATACGACGCGCCGAAGCATCGGCGAAAGCCGCCCTCAGCGCTGATCTGCCCGCCCCAGCATGCCGGCCACCGCCGCGCTCGATCCGCGCACCACCAGCTCGCCACGGAGCACGACGCGGCGAACCGGCTTGTCCGGATCGGAGATGCGGTGCAGCAGGAGCTCGGCGGCCTCGCGGCCGATGGCGTAGGTGGGCTGCGCGATCACGGTGACGCCTGGCTCGACGAGCCGGGTCCAGGGCTGGTCGTCGAAGCCGGCGATCGCGACTTCTCCCGGCACGCGCCGGCCAGCGTCGCGCAGGGCCTGGGTGAGGCCGAGCAAGATGAGGCCGCTCGAGGCGAGGACCGCGTCGGGCAGCGACGGCCGGGCGAGCAGGACCTGCGCGACCTCGCGCGAGCGATCGGCCACCGGGGCCACGCCCACGGTCTCGGGGGAGAGGCCGTGCGCGGCCATGGCGGCGGTGTAGCCCTCGAGGCGCTGGCGCCCGGTGGCGCTGCTGGCGCCGTGCAGGAACAAGATGCGGCGGCGCCCGCCCTCGATGACGTGGGTGGTGAGGACGCGCGCGGCCTCGATATTGTCGAGCACGACGGCGTCGGCGACGGTGTCGGGATCGCAGCGGTCGACGAGGACGAGGGGAAACGGGTAGTCGGTAGCCCGGAATCCGGCGAGCCGGCGGAGGGACGGCGCGAGGATCACGCCGCTCACGTTCTCGTCGCGCATGAGCGCGAGGCAAGACTCCTCGCGCGCCGGATCCTCGTCGGTGTTGCACAGGATGAGCCGCATGCGCCGCTGGTACGCGACGTCCTCCACCGCGCGGCTGACCTCGGTGAAGAACGGGTTGCGGATGTCGGCCACGATGAGGCCGATGGTGTCGGTGCGGCGCGAGCGGAGGCGGCGCGCGGCGAGGTCGGGCCGATAGCCGAGCGCCTTCACGGCATCGAGCACGCGGCGCCGGATGTCCTCGCCCACGCTGGGATGGCCGGCCAGGACGCGCGACACCGACGCGACCGACACGCCCGCGCGCGCTGCGACATCCCGGATCTGCGTCATGCGTGTTCCGTGTGGCCGTGGCTATGCGGCCGCGTCACGCGGCGACCTCCACCTGAGGCTCGAGCGCGGTGACCTCGGCGTGGGTTCCGAAGGCCGTACCGTCGAGGCTGGCCGCCGCGGCGCCGCTGGCGACCGCCCAGCGGAGCGCGCGCTCCACCGGCATGCCCTGCGCGAGGCCCCAGACCATGCCGGCGACCATGGAGTCGCCGGCGCCCACCGGGTTGCGCTCGGTGATGCGCGGTGGGCGCGCCATCCAGCTCGATCGGCCGTCGGACAGGAGCGCGCCGCGCCGCCCGAGCGAGAGCAGCACGTACGAGACGCCCCTTGCATGGAGATCGGCGGCGGCATCGCGCGCGGCCCCGAAACCATCGCCGTCCTCGCTCGGATCCACCCGGCGGCCGGTGAGCTCGGCGGCCTCCGCCGCGTTGGGCTTGACGAGGAACGGCTGGGCCGCGCAGCCCTGCGCCAGCGCGGCGCCGCTCGTATCGAGGACCGCCCGCGCGCCGGCGGCTTGCACGATCCGGATCACGTCGGCGTAGATGCCCGGCGACGCTCCGGGCGGCAGGCTTCCGGACAGCACCCACCAGTCGCCGGGCCGGGCGAGCGCGCGGACCTTGTCGATCAGGCGTGCCTCCTCCGCCGCGGTGATCGTGGGCCCCGGCTCGTTGACCTTGAGGTAGCGCACGCCATCGACCACGGTCACGTTGGTGCGCGTCTCGCCGGCGATCTCGACGAAGTCGACGGCGATCCCGAGCTGCGCGAGACCGGCCGCGATGCGCCGGCCCGCCTCGCCACCGACGAAGCCGAGCGCCGTGCTCTCGCCGCCGAGCGCGCGCAGCGACCGCGAGACGTTGAACCCCTTGCCTCCCCAGTCCACGCGGTGGGCGGTCGCTCGCAGGACCTCGCCCAGCACGATCGACGGGACGGCGAGCTCCCGATCGATCGCGGGGTTGAGCGTCAGGGTGTAGATCACGGCTGCCAGTATCTCTCGAGCAGCGCTGCCTCGGCGGCGGCCGTCCATTCGCCGCTCGGCCCGAGCTTGGCCGCGATCTCGGGCTGGGTCTTCGCCAGCTCCTCGATGCCGGTGAGCGGGAGGCCGCGGACCTGGGGAAAGATCAGGATCTTGCCGGCGAACCGTCCGTCCATCATCGCGCGCATGCCCTCCACGGCCGCCTCCAGGCCGCCCACGGCGCCGACGGAGCGCGCCGGCGAGAGCTGGCCATCGAGGGTCTTGCCGATCACCACGGCCTGATCGGCGAGCGCGGATCCCGACGTGCCGGTGTACTGCGCGCCGTGCAGGTAGACCTTGGCGAGGTCGAGCGGCGCGTACGTGCCGTTGGGCACCCCGGCGAACAGCACGAGCATGCCGTCGACCGCCATGTGCGTCGCGGCATCGGCCATGACGTCGGCGACGGGAACGGAGACGACGACGTCGTCGGCGCCGCGTCCGCCGCTGTGCTCGGCGACCAGCTCGGCGAGCGACTGGTCGGGGCCGACCGGCACGAGGCGGCGTCCGCGCGACGCCGCGAGCGGCCCGAGCTGCGCGACCATCGCCGCGAGGCGGGCCGGATTGATGTCCGACGCGATCAGCACGGCGGGGCCGGCATCGAGCTCGAGGGCGCGCTGGATGTGCATCTGGCCCATCGGACCGGCGGCACCGACGAACAGCGCGACGCCGCCGGCGCGCAGCTCGCAGCGATTCCTCGCCTCGCCGTACGAGGCGCCAGCGTCGAGGCCGCGGTTGCCGAGGAACGCGATGTAATCGTAGTGGATGCGCCCCACGTCCACCTGCACGGGGCCATCGAGCGCCGCATCGCTCACCACGTTGAAGGTGCCACGCCGCGCGACGATCTTGGCGGCCTCGCCGACCGCGGCCGCCGAGCGTGGCCCCAGGAGGATCACGTCGTCAAAGCCCGCCCCCGCGGTGCGCGCGGCGCGCAGCTCGGCGTAGCGGTCGGGCGTGACGCCGTCCTCGACGATCACGGTGGCGCCGCGCGTGCGCGCCTGCGCGGCGACCTCCGCGGCAAGCCCCGGCGGGACATCGCTGAGCACGAACGTGGCCGGCGCCGCGAGCCCGGTGGTGCAGCGGTACGCCGTGGCGTCGCCGGGCTGACCGACGATCCACATCACGCCGCCGGCCTTGGGCGCGAGCCGGCGCCGCTGCGTATAGGCCGCCTCCACGCACGCCCACGGCTCGGTCAGCGCGGTCTCGGCGTATCCGAGATCGCCTTCGAGCGGCAGGACGTAGCTCTTGCCCTCGGCGTCGAGCACTTCGGGGCCGACCAGGTGGTACTGGGTCAGGCCGCCCGGGATCGTGTAGCCGTACGCGGTGCTCCGCCCCTGCAGGTAGATGTCCGGCTGGAGCGCGAGCCGCTGCCCGCTCGCGAACCGGTCCTGGAGCGATGCGCCGACGCGCATCACCGTGAGCGCGACCTCGTGGCCGAGCCGGGTGGGCTCCACCGCGAGGTCGCGATCGTAGAGCTTGGGGTGCCTGCTACCTTGCTTGATGAGCTTCACGTCGGAGAAGCACATGCCGACCGCGTCGACCCGGACGAGCAGCTGATCGGGTCCGGGATCCGGCACGTCGAAGCACTCCGGCTGGCCATCCCGACCGATGTTCTCGAGGCCCGCCCCGTACATGTTCCACGCCCAGGTCTGGGCCGGCACGGGAGCCCCGAGGCCCCGGTAGCGCTGATATGCGTCGCTCATGATGTCAGATCGCCTTTCTCCGGACTTCACCGGCGGTGTGACAGCGCAGAGCGCGCGCCGCGAGCTCGCGCGCGTGCTCGTAGGACAGCGCGCGGATGCGCGCCTTGACCGCGGCGACGGCCGGCACGTTCACCGATAGCTCGTCGAGCCCCAGGCCCACCAGGATCGGCAGCGCCACCGGGTCTGCCCCCAGCTCGCCGCACAGCCCCACCCACTTGCCGTGCGCGTGCGCCGCCTGGACGGTCATCTCGATCAGGCGCAGGACCGCGGGGTGCAGGCCATCGGCCTGCCCCGCCAAGGTGGGGTGGCCGCGGTCCATGGCCAGCGTGTACTGCGTGAGGTCGTTCGAGCCGATCGAGAAGAAGTCCACCTCCGGCGCGAACGCGTGCGCGAGGATCGCCGCGGACGGCACTTCGATCATGATCCCGATCTCCAGCACCGGCCCGGACACCTCGGCCACGACCTCGGCGAGCACCGCGCGCGCCGCGCGCAGCTCGTCGAGATCCGCCACCATGGGCAGCATGATGCGGAGGCGCCCCGCGCCGGCGGCGCCGAGGATCGCGCGCAGCTGTTCGCGCAGGAGCGCGGGCCGCGCGAGACACAGCCGCAGGCCGCGCACGCCGAGGAAGGGGTTCGCCTCCGCCGGCTGAGGCAGGTAGGGCAAGGGCTTGTCGCCGCCGACGTCGAGCGTGCGGACGATGACCGGGCGGCCGCCGAGCGCCGACGCGACCGCCGCGTACACCTCCCGCTGCTCTTGCTCGCTCGGCGGCAGGGCACGGTCGAGGAACAGAAACTCGGTGCGGAGGAGCCCCACGCCCTCGGCGCCCGCCGCCGCGGCCCGGCGCGCCTCCTCGGCGCTGCCCACGTTGGCCGCGACCTCGACGCGGTGGCCATCGCGGGTCACCGCCGGCTCGGCCGCCGCGCGCTCGTCGGCGGCGGCCTGCTCGCTGCGGGCGGCCTTCTCGGCCTGCGCTCGAGCGGCCTCGTCGGGATCGGGATCGCGCAGCGCGGTGCCCGCGTCGCCGTCGAGCACCATCGGCGTGCCGTCCGCCCACGCCAGCACCTCGTCTCCGGCCCCGACCACGGAGGGCAGCCCGAGCGCGCGCGCGAGGATCGCCGCGTGCGAGGTCGCGCCGCCCGCGGCGAGGCAGATCCCCAGCACGCGCCCCGGCGCGAAGGCCGTCGTCTGCGACGGGGACAGGTCCGGCGCGACCACGATCACCGGGTGATCGGGCAGCGCGGCGGGAGCCTCGGCGCCGCCGGCGAGCAGGCGGAGCACGCGCTCGATCACGTCGGTGAAGTCATGCGCGCGGGCCGCGAGGAGCGGATCGGCGAGGCTCGCCACCGCCGCGGCGCGCTCCTCGAGCGCGTCCTTCCACGCCCGCGCCGCGCCGGCACCGGCATCGACCCGCGCGCGCGCCGCGTGTGCGAGCTCGGGATCCTCCAGGAGCTCGATGTGCACGTCGAAGATCACCGCCTCCGCGCCGGCACCGCGGCCGGCGAGCTCTGCGCGGAGCACCGCGAGCTCCGCGCGCGCGGCGACCAGCGTGGCGTCGAGCCGGCCGTGCTCCTCCCCGGGGGAGCCCACCGCGTCGCTGACCTGCGCGCGCGACGGGCGGAGCTGGTGGATCGGCCCGATGGCCAGCCCGGGCGCCGCCGCGATCCCGCGGCGCCGCCGCGGATCCGCGGGCGCGGTCTCGGCGGCCCGCGCGGGCGCGGCCTCGGCGATGCGCGCAGGCGCGGACGCGACGGGCTCCTCGCCAAGCCCCGCGGCCACCGCCGCCGAGAGCGTGCGCAGCGCCTCCTCGCTGTCATCTCCCGCGACCTCGATCGAGATCGTGCTGCCCGGCTGAACGCCCAGCGTGAGCAGCGACGCCAGGCTCTTGCCATTGGCTCGCTTCGCGCCGTGGCGCACGCGGATGTCGCTCTGGAACCGCTTGGCGAGGTTCACGAACTCGCGGGCCGGTCGGGCGTGCAGCCCGGTCCGGTTCTGAATGACCAGCTCGGCTTCGAGGTTCATGTTCGCGCTCCCTCCGGGCCGCCTGGGCCGCTCAGGCACGCCACCACGCTCGCCGGATCGCTCGCCGCGAGCAGCTCGCGCGTGAGCGCCTCGTCTTCGACGACCTCGCCGAGCCGCGCGAGCACGTCGATATGCTCGTCGCCCACCGCGGCGATGCCGACCACCAGATAGGCGATCTCGCCGGGCTCCCACTCCACGCCCTGGGGCACCTGCAGCACGGAGATCGCCGTGCGGCGCACGAGCGACAGCGTGTCGAGGGTGCCGTGCGGGATGGCCACGCCGCTCCCCAGATACGTGGACATCGTCTGCTCGCGCGCGAGCATGCCGGCGACGTAGCCCGGCTCGACGCAGCCCGCGCGCACCAGGAGCTCGCCGGCCTGGCGAATCGCCTCGCGCTTGTCCGCCGCCACGGCGCCGAGCTGGACGAGATCGGGGGTGAGGACCAGCACGCCTAGGTCCCCTCCACGACGCCGCCGGACGTGAGCGTGTGCACCAGCGTGTCGAACACCGGATCGTTGAGGAAGTGGCTGAAGGCGAGCACCACCGCCTCCGGCGCCTGCTTGCGGACCACCTCCGCCAGCCCGCGATGCACGAGGACCAGGCGGGCATCGGCGGTGACCGCGCGCGCCGGCTTGTGCAGCACCTTCACCTTCGCGTCGAGCTTGGCCGCCTTGAGCTTCTTCTTGAGCGCGTTCACGCACATCAGGCTCGAGCCCATGCCGGCCTCGCACGCGACGATGATCGTATCTACCTGTGCAGACGGGATCGAGCTGGCCATGACGGATCTCCTTGCTGGGCTCGAGGCTAGGCGGCGGTCGCGACGGGAGCCGCTTCCGCCTCCTCGTCAGGGGCCGCCTCGCGAACCGGGAACAACCTCAGGATGAGCGAGCCGGACAGGAACGCGCCCAGAGCTCCCACGAAGACACCGAGGAGCACCGCGAAGTGCGCTCCCTTCGGGATGACGGCGAGGTAGGCGAAGATCGAGCCCGGCGATGGCGTCGCCACCAGCCCGGCGTCGAAGAGGACGAAGCAGAAGTCCGCCGCGATCCCGCCCACCCACAAGGAGACGATCATGATCGGGTGGGCGAGCACGTACGGGAAGTAGATCTCGTGGATGCCGCCCAGGAAGTGCACCACCATCGCGCCCGGCGCTGACTGCTTGAGCAGGCCCTTGCCGGAGACGTAGTAGGCGAGGAGGAGCCCCAGGCCCGGGCCCGGGTTGCTCTCGAGGAGGAAGTGGATGGCTTTGCCCGACTCGCTCACCTCGGTGAGCCCTGCGGGCGCGAGCACGCCGTGGTTCAAGGCGTTGTTGAGGAACAGCACCTTGGCGGGCTCGATGATGATGTCCGCGAGCGGCAAGAGCCGGTGTTCCACGAGCGTATCGACGCCGGCCCGGAACGCGTTGCTGACGACCTCCACGAACGGACCGACCGCCAGCTGCCCGAGCAGCACCAGCACCAGAGACAGGATGCCGGCGCTGAAGTTGTTGACGAGCATCTCGAAGCCCGACGGGATCCTGTCCTCGAGGGCCGCGTCGAGCTTCTTCATGAGCCAGCCGCCCAGCGGCCCCATGACCATGCCGCCGAGGAACATCGGGACGTCGGTACCCACCACCACGCCCATGGTGGCGACCGCGCCGACCACGCCGCCGCTCTTGTCGTAGACCAGCTTGCCGCCCGTGTAGCCGATGAGGACCGGCAAGAGGTACCGGATCATCGGCCCCACCAGCTGGGCGAACTTCTCGTTGGGCAGCCAGCCGGTCGGGATGAAGAGGGCCGTGAGGAGACCCCAGGCGATGATCGCCGCGATATTGGGGAGCACCATCGCAGCCAGAAAGCCGCCCACGCGCTGCAGCCGTTCTCTCATCGCGGCCATGTCCCCTGCTCCTTCGCTGTAATCGATTACATGAGCTAACTGCTCGGAACTTGTCTATTCTTCTCGTCGAACTCAGCCATCCAAGTAATCGATTACTTGAACGCCGCTACGCTTGCATGGCCCCGAAACATTGTCAAGCGCGAGACGCGCTACCGGCGCGGGGCGACGAGCGCGAAGCTCGGATCGCTCGGCCGGTAGGCGAGCACGACGAGGACGGCCGCCAGCGACAGGCCGGCCGCCAGGAAGAAGTGCGGGCTGTAGCCGATCGCGTCGACCGAGAAGCCCGACAGGGCGGTCGCGATGCTGCTCCCGATCACGACGACCGAGGCCTGGATCGTGTAGTCGGTGCCGGCATGCTCGGGGCGGCAGAAGTCCATCATCGCCGTGAACAGGGCCGCGGTCGCCATCCCCGACGTGACGTGCTCGACAGCGGAGATCGCGTAGAACATCTGCACCGACGGGAACTCGACGGCGAGCGAGATCGACGCGATCGCGAGTGTCTGCAGCGCGCCGAACACGAGCAGCGCGCGGCGGCGGCCGAGCCAGGGCGTCCATAGCCCGCCGATCACCGCGCCGAAGAGGCCGCAGCCAAAGCCGACGTAGCCGAGGATCTTGCCGATGTCACCCATCGACAGCTTCGGATCGGCCAGGCCCTGGTTCGCGAGCCTCCGGGCAGCCAGGAGCTGATCCGCCAGGTACGGCTTCAGCATGGCGCTCGCGGCCCACTCGCCGATCTTGAACACCGCGGGCACGGCGAGCCAGCGCCGGAGCCCGGGCCGCGCCAGCGCCGCGCCGAGGACCTCGAGCGCGCCGGACTTGACCGGCGTGGCCCTCGGCGGCTCGCGGTGCGCGAGGATCGGCACCGTCGTGGCGAGCAGGAGCACGCTCATCGAGAGGAACGCGGCGGTCCAGCCGGCGCGGTCGAAGACCCCCAGCATGAACCCGCCGCCGAGGATCATCCCGGTGCGGTAGCCGCCGACCTGGAGGCCGTTGCCGAGGCCGCGCTCGTGGACGCCGAGCACCTCCACGGCGAGCGCATCGGTGGCGATGTCCTGCGTCGCCGCGCAAACGTTGACGAGCAGCACGGCGACCGCGAGCGGCCACACCGCGCCGGGCGTCGCGGCCAGCGCGAGCGCGGCGAGGACCGCGCTGCTCGCGAGCTGCAGCGGCACGATCACCGCGCGGCGGCGGCCGAGCCGCGGTGCGTGCACGCCGTCCACGAACGGCGCCCACGCGAACTTCAGCGCCCACGGCAGCGACAGGAGGTGCGTGAGCCCGATCAGCGGCAGCGACATCCCCTGCTCGCGCAAGAGCACCGGCAAGGCCACCGTGAAGAAGCCGAACGGCAGGCCCTGGGCGAGGTACAGGCTCCCGAGGAGCAGCAGCTTCTTGCCCGTGGTCACGCCCCTGCGGTTGTACCGTGAGTCAAGACCTGTCCAACGATCGCTGGTCAGGTCTTGTCGAAGCGGCCTGCCGGCGCAGACGCCGGCTGCGCCTCACAGAGCAGATCGCCCGCGCAGACTCGGGCGCGGACCGCGCCGGGCTCACTCGAGCCGGCGGATCGGCGGCTCGACGGCGACGATCGACGCGGCGAGGGTCGGCGCCGCGCGCAGCTCGCTGGCCGGCGGGTGATCGATCGGCCGGAGCTGGCCGAGCTCGCGCTCGCACAGCTTCGACCAGTCGCCGAACCAGCCGAGCCGCTTGGACTGCTCGAGGCACACCTGGTAGGCGCTGATCGCCCCCCGCTCGAGCGGCTCGCCGACCTCCGCCATCCGATCGCAGAACGCCTCGATCTTGTCCTCGGCGAACGCGCCGGTCCGCACCGGCAGCGGGATCTCCGTCGTGAACAGCGCGTCCGCCTGGTTGTGCTGGATCTGCGCGAGCCGCGCGACCGCCCCGATCGACGTCGCGTTGTCGGTGGCCTGCCGCGCCACCTCGTACTTCTGGATCGCCACCTCGGCCGTCTGCTTGCGCTGCAGGAGCCACGCGTCGAAGCGGCGGAGGCTCTGGGCCTGGATCGCCGGCGCGGCCTTGTGGAAGTCGAGGTTGGCCGGCATCGCGATCGCGAGGAACGCCTCGTACTCGCGATCGGCCTCGGCGAGCCGGGACTGCGCGTAGTAGTGGCGCGCCGCCAGCTCCTCGGCGCCGAGCTTGCCGCCGTTGCCGCCCTTGCCGCCGTTGCCGCCGCCCTGGCCCGCCTTGCTGCCTTGGCCCCACGCCGCGGCCGCCGCCGCGAACGCGGTCATCGCGTCCCGCACCTTGCGCGCGTCGCGCGCGACCACGGTGAGCTTCGTCCGCGTCGCGTCGCCGCACTGCTTCTGCTCCGCGACGAGCCGCGCGTCGCGCCGGCCGATCGCGCGCTCGCGCGCCACCTTCACGCACGATCCATCGACGAGCGCCACCGGGCAGCTCGCCGCCCACAGCGCCAGGCCGATCTTGGCGTGCGCGATCACGCGGCGCTCGGCGCCGCCGGACTCGCCGAACCGACCGAGGTACGCGCGCAGGTGGCGGACGAGGCCGTCGGTGTCGCCGCGCTTCTCGTACACCGAGGCGAGCGAGAACATCGCGTCCGCCGCCTCCGCCGGGTGCTTGGCGCCGAACGCGTCGATGAAGAACTTCGTGTTCGCGATCGCTCTGGCGTCGTCGCCGAGGCCCTTGTTGAAGAACACGACTTCACTCATCACCTTCGGGGCGTCGGCCTCACCGGCGTACTTGCGCGCGTACCGCTCGAGGACGGCCGAGGCCTTGTCGTAGAACGCGGTGTCGCCGTACGCCTGACCGACGAGCGCGAGCGCCCGCGCCAGGTGCGGGCTCGCCGCGTAGTACTTCTCCAGGACCTCGAACGCGCGGATCGCGAGGCCGATCGACTTGCCCTTGTGGAAGCACACCATCGCGTTGTAGAGGACGCGGTCGTTCTCCGCGCGCTCGGGATCGCTGTTGTAGATCGTCATGTACCCCTGGCCGCACGCGACCCACTTCGCGAAGTCGCCCGACGCTTTCGCGGCCTCGCCGAGCGCGTGCGCGCGCTTCTCCATCGCCGTGTAGCGGAGGCCCGTCAGCACCTTGCGCAGCTCCGGCTTGTCCTTCAGGAACGCGGCGTCGCCGCCGATCCGCGCCGCCAGCGCGAGCATCTCGTCGTGGCGGCGCAGCCGGTTGTACGAGTCGAGCACGAGCTGCGCCGCGTACTCGGCGGTCTCGTGCGCCCGGTGCTTCTCGAGGATCTCGAGGAACAGCGGGATCGCCCGATCGTGGTGGTCGTAGCGGCGGTAGACGTTCGCCTTCAGGAACTTGATCCCGACCAGCTCGTCGTCGCCCGGATCGTGGATGTACGTGATGTAGAGATCGAACGCGGCCAGCATCTTCTGCTCGCGCTCCGGGATCGGGCGCGGCTTGGGAGCCGCCTCGTTCGCCTTGTCGTCCGAGGCCGCGGCCGCCGCCGCCGCAGCCGCCGCAGCCGTGTCGATCGGCCCGGCCTGCACCTTGGGGCGCGGATCGATGTCGAGCGCGTTCTTCCAGCCGAGCACTGCGGCGTACGCGGCCTCCTTGCGCGTGGGCGCGTCGACCTTGCCGGCGACGACGACGCGGGCGAACGCCTCCGCCGCGCGCTCCCACAGCTCCGTGGCGAGCCGCGGCTGCTTCTCGGCGACCGCGCGCGCCCACAGGAGCTCGGCGTGGAAGTACTGCGTCTGCGGCTGATCCGGCGCGCCCGGGAACGCGTCCAGGTAGACCCGGTACAGCCGATCGGCGTGGGCGAGCGTCGACGGATCCTGCGTCTTGGCGAACTCGGCATGGAACGCGCGCGCGTGGTCGCCCGCCATCGCGGCGGCGTTGTCGCGGCACTCCTCGGCATCGGCCGGAGGCAGCGTCCTGGCTGCCGCGAGCGCGCCGTGCACGCGGACGAGGTTCTCGATCTCGGTCACCCGATCGGCGTTGGTCGCGCCCGTGAGCGACAGCGTCGCCTGCGCGACCGTGTACTGCCACAGGCACACGTGCGCGTCCTTGGGGGCGCGCTTCATGAGGTCCTGGTACGTGACGATCGCCTTGCCGTTCTTGCCCTGGCTGAAGTAGTGGTCCGCGAGCTGCTCGAGCATCTTGAGCGCGGCGGAGTCGTCGACGCGCGCGAACGCGTTGTACGCGAGCTCCGCGCGGCCGATCTCGGCGTACGCGCGCACGTAGTCCTTCTTCGCGGCGCGGTTCAAGATCTCGTGCTTCGGCTCGCGCCGGGTCGCCTGCGCCACCTCGTAGAACCGCTCGAGCGCCTCCTGGGCCTGGCCCTGCTTGAGCGCGATCCAGCCCGTCTGGTACATCGCGTACCAGTACGCGGACGACTGCGGGAACTTCAGCACCATGCGGTACCGCTCCGCGGCGTTCGCCAGCTCGTCGCGCTCGAAGAAGTAGTCCGCGAACACGAGGTGCGCCTCGGGCACGTACTTCGAGCGCGGGTAATCCTTGAGCAGCCGATCGAAGATCGCGCGCGCCTCGTCGTACTTGCGCGCGCTCTTCAGCGTATATCCGTAATAGAACAGCGCCTGATCGAGCCGCGCGTAGTTGCGAAAGATGGTGTTGTCCGTGAGCTTCTTGTAGGTCGTCACCGCGCCCACGAGCGCGCGATACGCCTCCTTGGCCTGCTCGGCCGCCTTGGCCTTGTCCTGTGTCTTGCCATTGCCCATCTCGAGCTCCTGGCTCTTCAGGCGATAAAACCGGTTCTGCTTGGCGTATAGCTCGCCGAGGATGAAGTACAGGTTGGCCTTGTCGTTCCAGTCGCGGTCCGGCGTCTGCTTGATGAGATCGAGCAGGATCTGCTCCTGATCCGCGCGGAACGTCGTGAGCAGCGCCTGGAGGGAGAGCGCCGCGTCGCCGCTGATCGGCGCGCGCTCCTCCGCCGCGGCCGCCGCGGCCGGCTTGGGCGCGCCCGGCCGCGCGCGCTCCGAGAGCGCCGCGGTGGGCGCGGCCCCCTGCTTGCGCGTGTACGTGTGCTTCGGCTTGTCCTGCGCCGCCGCGGCCGGGTCAGCCGGCAACACGGCCAGGGGCGCCAGCAGCAGGGCCAGGATCTTGAGCTTGCAGGTCGACACGTGATCTCCGTTTCTCCGGCCAATGCCGGCGAGGCGACTCCGAAGACGCGGGCGGCCTCCCCCGGTTTCGTCACGCCCCGTCACGTCCTTGTCATCGGCACCGAAAAGAACGTCACGAGCAACCCCCGCGCGGCCGGCGTGTCCCCTCTACGATGGCGGCATGTCAGAACGCCCCGCCCGCCAGCGCCATCTGATCTCCTCCGGATCGCCGTTCGAGCCCACGATCGGCTTCTCGCGCGCAGTGCGCGTCGGGCCGTGGATCGCGGTCGCCGGCACGGCGCCGATCGCGCCGGACGGCTCCGTCGCGCACCCGGGCGACGTCTACGGCCAGACGCGGCGCTGCCTCGAGATCATGCTGCGCGCGGTCGAGATGGCGGGCGGCACGGTCGCCTCGGTGCTCCGCACGCGCATCCTGCTCGTCGACATCGCGACGTGGCGCGACGCCGCGCGCGCCCACGGCGAGATGTTCGGCGAGATCCGGCCGGCGTGCACGTTCGTCGAGATCAGCCGGCTGATCGATCCGGCGTGGCTCGTCGAGACCGAGGCCGACGCCTACGTCGACGCGCCCTGAGCCGCGCGCCTCGGGCGGCGCGCGCCGAGGGAGCTACCGTCATCCCGCAGGTGTATCGCCCTGGCCGTCGGCGAGCATGCACGGCGGGAAGCCCTTGCCCGACCCGTTACTCGCGCGAGATGGTGGAGCGTCCACGGATGCAAAGGGGTCATCTCCTCGGAGAGCGGTTCGAGATCGACCAGCGCGTGGCATCGGGCGGCATGGGCCAGGTGTTCCGGGCCCGCGACATGTGGAGCGGCGGCCTCGTCGCCGTGAAGATGCTGCACGGTGAGCCCGACACAAACCTGACGCGCTTCGCGCACGAGCGGCGGGCGCTCGCCGAGCTGTCCCACCCAGGCATCGTCCGCTACATCGCCCACGGCCTCACCGCCTCCGGCGAGCCTTACCTCGCCATGGAGTGGCTCGATGGCGAGGATCTAGCCGCACGCCTCGCGGGCGGCAAGCTCTCGATCGAGGACAGCCTCGCGCTCGCCGCCCGCGTCGCCGAGGCGCTCGCCGCCGCCCACGCGCGCGACATCGTCCACCGCGATCTCAAGCCGGGCAACATCTTCCTCGAGGGCGGCCGCGTCGCTCGCGTGAAGGTGCTCGACTTCGGCATCGCCCGCCTCGAGGACGCGACCCGCGTGACGCTCTCCGGCTCGATCCTCGGCACGCTCGGCTACATGGCCCCGGAGCAGGCCCGCGCCGTCCACGAGCTGGACGCGCGCGCCGACGTGTTCTCGCTCGGCTGCGTCCTGTTCGAGTGCCTCACCGGCACACCCGCGTTCGAGGCCGAGCACCCCATGGCGCTCCTCATGAAGCTCCTGTTCGCCGAGCCGCCACGGCTCGCCGACGTGCTGCCGGCTGCCCCGCCAGCGCTCGATGCGCTGCTCGCGCGCATGCTGGCCAAGGAGCCCGCGGACCGCCCGGCCCATGGCGGCGCGGTCGCGGAGGCGATCGCCGCGCTCGGCTCGCACCTCGGTGCGGGCGGCGCGGTCGCCGCGGCGCCGCCCGCCACCGGCCTGACCCTCGACGAGCAGCGCATGCTCTCGGTCCTCGTGGTCGGCGTCGAGGACGAGCCTTGGGGCCACGGCGAGCCGGCGGAGCCCGCGCCGCCCGAGGCTCGCGCCGCGCAGCGAGAGCAGGCGCTCCGGGAGAGCGCGGCCTCCTGGGGCGGGCAGCTCGAGCGGCTCCGCGACGGGTCCGTCGCCGTCGCCCTCGGCGGGGCGGGGCCCGTCACCGATCACGCCGCCCAGGCCGCGCGCTGCGCGCTCTGGCTGCGCACCCGCATCCCCGGCCGCCGCATCGCGCTCGCGACCGGCCGCGCCGACCGCACCGGCCGGATGCCGGCCGCGGAGACCATCGATCGCGCGGCCCGGATGCTCCTGGCCGGTTCCGGCGCGGCCGAGGCCGCCCCGCCGGCGGGAGACAGCATCGCGATCGACGAGATCACGGCCGGCCTGCTCGACGCGCGCTTCGACGTCCGGGAGCACGACGCGGGATATGCCCTGCACGGCGAGCGCGAGATCGCCGAGGGCACCCGCTCGCTGCTCGGACGCGCCACCCCCTGCGTGGGCCGCGATCCGGAGCTGCAAGCGCTCGAGCAGCTCTTCGAGGAGTGCACCGAGGAGCCGGTCGCCCGCGCCGCGCTCGTCACCGCGCCGCCGGGCACCGGCAAATCGCGCCTCGCCCAGGAGCTCCTGCGCGCCGTCTCCGCGCGCGGCGCGCCCGTCGCCGTCTGGATCAGCCGCGGCGAGCCCCACCGCGCGGGCTCTGCCTTCAGCCTGCTCGCGCAGCTCCTCCGCGGCGCCTGCGGGATCGCCGACGGCGAGCCGCCAGACGCGCAGCGCGAGAAGCTCGCCGCGCACGTCGCCGCCCGGGTCGACGCGCCCGCGCGCCGCCACGTCGCCGAGTTCCTCGGCGAGATCATCGGCGCGCCGTTCCCCGACGGGGACAGCCTGCCGCTCCGCGCGGCGCGCCAGGACGCGCAGCTCATGAGCGATCAGCTGCGCGCGGCGTTCCTCGAGCTGCTCGCCGCCGAGCTCGGAGCCCAGCCCGTGCTGATCGTGCTCGAGGACCTGCACTGGGGTGACCGCCCGACCGTGCAGTTCCTCGACGCCGCCCTGCGCGATCTGCGCGAGCGGCCCCTCTTCGTCCTCGCCCTCGCCCGCCCCGAGGTCCGCGAGCTGTTCCCCAGGCTCTGGGACGAGCGGCCGCTGCTCGACCTCTCCCTCAAGCAGCTCGGCAAGAAGGCCAGCGAGCGCCTCGTCCGCCACGTCCTGGGCGACACCACCGAGCGCGCGCTCGTCGACCGGCTGGTGCGGCTCTCCGAGGGCAACGCGTTCTACCTCGAGGAGCTGATCCGCGCCGCCGCCTCTGGCCAGCGCGACGACCTCCCCGAGACCGTCGTCGCCATGGTGCAGTCGCGGCTCGCCGCGCTCGACGACGACGAGCGGCGCATCCTGCGCGCCGCGTCCATCTTCGGCGAGGTGTTCTGGCCCGGCGCGCTCACGCGGCTCGTCGGCGGCGCCGCCCGCGCAGCCGCGATGGCGGAAGCGCTCGAGGAGCTGGTCGATCGCGAGCTGATCTTTTCGCGCAAGCAGGGCCGCTTCCCCGGCGAAGCGGAGTATGCGTTCCGCCACGCGCTCTTGCGCGAGGGCGCGTACGCCACGCTCACCGACGAGGATCGCGCGCTCGGCCACCGCCTCGCCGGCGAGTGGCTCGAGCAGCACGGCGAGCCAGATCCGCTCGCGCTCGCCGCGCACTTCGAGCGTGGCGGCGACCGCGCGCGCGCCGGCCTGCACTACCTGCGCGCGGCCGAGCTCGCGTGCCGCGGCGGTGATTCACCGGCCGGCATCGCGCGGGTCACGCGCGCGCTCGACTGCGGCGTGCCGGGCGAGCTCCGGACGCGCTGCCTCGGCATGCTCTGCGAGCTGTACTTCTTCACCCGGACCTTCCACAGCGACGCGCTCGCGCATGCCGAGGAAGCAGTGCAGATCGCGCCGCGCGGCGCCGCGGCCTGGAGCCAGGGCCTGGCGATCAAGGTCATGCACAGCCTCGTGGCCGGGAAGCTCGAGGAGCTCATGGCGCTGCTCGCGCTGGCGGGCGAGACCGAGCCCGCGCCGGGCGCGGTCTCGCCGTGGACGCTCTGCCTCTGCGCCGGGGTCTCCCTGCTCGATCTCCTGGGCCGCTTTCGCGCCGCGCATCAGCTCCTGCAGAAGCTCACGGCAGGCGTCCGCGCCGCCGGCGATCAGGAGCCGATCGCAGCGGCGCAGGTCCACGGGCTCCAGGCAGCGCGGATGGCCTACGCAGAGGAAGATCCCATGCAGGGGCTCGTGCACGCCGAGGCGTACTCGCGCCTGGCCCAAGCCATCGGCCATCGACGGTACGTCGAGTACGCCAAGATCGTCATCGGCACGAACCTCTGGTGCCTCGGCGCCTTCGCGGGCACCGATCGCTTGCTCATGGAGGTCAACGTGTCCGACAGCGAGCTCGGCATGGGGCTCTCCCACCGGCTCTTCGTGCCGATCTGGCTGCTCGCCGATCTGGACAACCTCGACGAGGCGCGGCGGTGGGCCGATCGCCTGATCGAGGCGGGGCGGACGCGGCGCATGCTGCTCGACGAGAGCCGGGGCCGCTGGGCGCTCGCCGAGGTGCTCCGGCGAGCCGGCGAGCTCGAGGCGGCGGACGCCGAGATCCAGGCCGCCCTCGCGATCCTGCGCCGGGCCGCGCCGCGCGATCTGCCCGGCGCGCTGGCGACGCTCGCCGCCGTGCGGCTGGCGCAAGCGCGGCCCGCCGAGGCGCTCGCCGCAGCCGTGGAGGGCGTCGCGGCGTACGAGGCCATGGGCGCCTGCGGCTTCTTCCGCGGCGCCTTCCTGCGCCTGGTCCACGCCCGCTGCCTCGAGCTCGAGGGCGACTACGAGGGAGCCATGGCGACCCTCGCCGCGGCGCGCGCGCGCCTCTTCGCCATCGCCGCCAAGATCGACGATCCCGCGTACCGCGAGAGCTTCCTCGAGAGCGTGCCCGAGAACCGCGAGATCCTGGCGCTCGCGCGGCAGTGGCTGGACCCGGACGCGCCGAGCTGACGCGGAGCGGCAGCGCGTCGCGTGCTTCCCGCCCCTGCACCGGCCGCACGGCATCATCCCGCAGGTATGTAGCCGCGGCGTCGCCTCCCGACCTGTGATCTCGCGCGGCTCACGTCCTTGCTCGGGCCACCGCCCGCGCGCGAAGGTTAGGTCGGTATCACGGATGCGAAGGGGTGACCTCCTCGAGGCGCGGTTCGAGATCGATCAGCACGTCGCCTCGGGCGGCATGGGCCAGGTGTTCCGCGCCCGCGACCTGCAGCGCGGCGAGCCCGTCGCCGTGAAGATGCTCCACGGCGATGTCGACGCGCACCTGGCGCGCTTCGATCGCGAGCGGCGGGCGCTCGCCGAGCTGTCCCATCCCGGCATCGTCCGCTACGTCGCCCACGGCCTCGCCCCCTCCGGCGAGCCCTACCTTGCCATGGAGTGGCTCGACGGCGAGGACCTGGCCGCCCGCCTCGCGCGCAGCAAGCTCTCGCTCGAGGACAGCCTCGCGCTCACCGCGCGCGTCGCCGAGGCGCTCGCCGCCGCCCACGCACGCGACATCGTCCACCGCGATCTCAAGCCCAGCAACATCTTCCTCGTCGATGGCCGCATCGATCGCGTGAAGGTGCTCGACTTCGGCATCGCCCGCCTCGAGGACGCCACCCGCGTGACGCGCACCGGCTCGATCCTGGGCACGCTCGGCTACATGGCCCCGGAGCAGGCCCGCAGCGGCCAGGCGCTCGACGCGCGCGCCGACGTGTTCTCCCTCGGCTGCGTCCTGTTCGAGTGCCTCACCGGCGCGCCCGCGTTCCAGGCCGAGCACCCCATGGCGCTCCTCATGAAGCTCCTGTTCGCCGAGCCACCGCGGCTCGCCGAGGTGATGCCCGCCGCACCCGCCGCGCTCGATGCGCTGCTCGCGCGCATGCTCGCCAAGGAGCCCGCGGAGCGGCCGGCCCATGGCGGTGCGACCGCGGAGGCGCTCGCCGCGCTCGGCCCCGCGCTCGCCGCGTACACCGCGACGGCGCCCGCCATCGGCCTGACCCTCGACGAGCACCGCATGATCTCGGTCCTCGTCGTCAGCGGCGAGGACGCACCGCCGAGCCCCGGCGAGCCGGCCAGCGCCGAGGCCCAGCGCGCACAGGGGGCGCAGACGCTCCGGGAAGGTGCGGCGTCCTGGGGCGGGCGGCTCGAGCAGCTCCGCGACGGCTCGGTCGCCGTCGCGCTCGGAGGCACAGGCCCGGTCACCGATCACGCCGCGCAGGCGGCACGCTGCGCGCTCTGGCTGCGCGGCCGCCTGCCCGGCCGGCGCATCGCGCTGGCGACCGGGCGCAGCAACCGGACCGGCACGGTGCCCACCGCACAGGCCATCGATCGCGCGGCCAGGATGTTGCTGGCAGGCGCGGGGCACGAAGCGGCCGGCGCGCCGGCACGGGACGACATCGCGATCGACGAGGTCACCGCCAGGTTGCTCGACGCGCGCTTCGACGTCCGCGAGCGCGACGCACGGTATGCTCTGCACGGCGAGCACGAGCCCGTCGAGGAGACCCGCAGGCTGCTCGGACGCGCCACCCCGTACGTGGGCCGAGACGCGGAGCTCCGCACGCTCGAGCAGCTCTTCGAGGAGTGCACCGAGGAGCCCGCAGCCCGCGCCGCGCTCGTGACCGCCCCGCCGGGTGCCGGCAAGTCGCGCCTCGCCCAGGAGCTCTTGCGTTCGGTCCGGGCCCGCGGCGAGCCCGTCGCGATCTGGATCGGTCGCGGCGAGCCCCACCGCGCGGGCTCCGCCTTCAGCCTCCTGTCGCAGCTCCTCCGAAGTGCCTGCGGGATCTTCGATAGCGAGCCGCCCGACGTCCAGCGGGGCAAGCTCACCGCGCACGTCGCCGCCCGGATCGACGCGCCCGCGCGCCGGCGCGTCGCCGAGTTCCTCGGCGAGCTCGTCGGGGCGCCGTTCCCCGACGACGACAGCCTGCCGCTCCGGGCAGCGCGCCAGGACGCCCAGCTCATGCACGACCAGCTGCGCGCGGCGTTCCTCGACCTCCTCGCAGCCGAGGTCACAGCCCACCCCGTCTTGCTCGTGCTCGAGGATCTGCACTGGGGCGACGGTCCCACTGCGCAGTTCGTCAGCGCCGCCCTGCGCGCCCTGCGCGAGCGGCCCCTGTTCGTCCTCGCCCTCGCCCGCCCCGAGGTCCACGCGCTGTTCCCGAAGCTCTGGGAGGATCGCCCGCTGCTCGACATCTCGCTCAAGCAGCTCGGCAAGAAGGCCAGCGAGCGCCTCGTGCGCTACGTGCTCGGCGATACCGTCGAGCGCGATCTCGTCGACCAGATCGTGCGGCTCTCCGAAGGCAACGCGTTCTACCTCGAGGAGCTGATCCGCGCCGCCGCCGAAGGCCAGCGCGACCACCTCCCCGAGACCGTCGTCGCCATGGTGCAATCACGCCTCGACGCGCTCGACGACAATGCCCGGCGCATCCTGCGTGCCGCTTCTATTTTTGGCGAGGTATTCTGGCCCGGCGCCATCGGGCGGCTCCTCGGAGTCGTCCCGCGCGCGGCTGAGCTTGCGCAGCACCTCGAAGAGCTGGCCGACCGCGAGCTGATCTTCAAGCGCAAGCAAAGCCGATTCCACAGCGAGGAAGAGTACGCGTTCCGCCACGCCCTGCTGCGCGAGGGTGCCTATACCATGCTGACTGACGAAGATCAGGCGCTCGGCCACAGGCTAGCAGGCGAATGGCTCGAGCAGCACGGGGAGCAAGATCCGCTCGCGCTCGCCGAACACTTCGAACGCGGAGGAGACGGGACGCGCGCCGGCCTCCACTACCTGCGTGCGGCAGAGCAAGCCTGCCGGGGTGGCGATTCAACCGCCGTTATTGCACGGGCGAAGCGCGCGCTCAGCTGCGGCATGCCGGACGAGCTTCGCACTCGATGCCTCGGCATGCTGTGCGAGCTGCACCTTTACATGGATCTCCAGAGCGAAGCGCTTCCCTATGCCGAGGAGGTGCTACGGGTCGAACAGCGAGGCACCGGGCCCTGGAGTCAAGGCATGCTGATCAAGATCGTGCACAGCGTGCGAGCCGAGAATCTCACAGAGTTCGAGATCTTGCTCAGAATGGCAGGAGAAACTCCGCCTGCGCCGGATGCTGCCGCTCCCTGGACTCTCTGTGTCGCTACAGGAATCTTCCTGCTCGACCTCCTGGGACGCCTTCGCGCCTCAGCACATCTCCTCCAGGTGCTCGCTACAGCTATCCGATCCGCCGGCGATCGCGAGCCGATCGCATCGAGTGTCTTCCACTCCTTCCTCTCACTCCGAATGGCTTATGCGGAAGAAGATCCGATGAAGGGGCTCGAGCACGGAGAGACGGTCGCACATATCTCCGGGACGACGGGTCAGCGACGATTCGCGGAGGTCGCGAAGATCTTCATTGGAATGAATCGATGGCACCTCGGTGCCCTCGCAGACACAGATCGCATGATCATGGATGCGACCCTGTCGGATAACGAGTTCGGATTGGCCTCCGCCTACCGGCCTGTCGTGCTGGCATGGCAGCTCGCCGACCGCGGCGAGCTGGACGAGGCGCGGCACTGGGCCGGTCGGCTGGTGGAGGCCGGCCGAGCTCGACGCTTGCCGCTCGACGAAGGACGCGGCCACTGGGTGCTCGCCGAGGTGCTCCGCCGAGCGGGCGAGCTCGAGGCTGCGGACACCGAGATCCAGGCCGCCCTCGCGATCCTACGCCGGGCTTCGCCCCTCGATACGCCCGGCGCCCTGGCCACGCTCGCCGCCGTGCGCCTGGCGCAGGCGCGGCTCCCCGAAGGGCTCGCCGCGGCCGAGGAGAGCCTCGCGGCGTACGAGGCCATCGGCGCCTGCGCCTTCTTCCGCGGCGCCTTCTTGCGCCTGGTCCACGCCCGCTGCCTCGAGGTCGTGGGCGACTACGACGCCGCCAGGGCGGCCATCGCCGCCGCGCGCGCGCGCCTCTTCGCCATCGCCGCCAAGATCGACGACCCCGCGTACCGCGAGAGCTTCCTCGAGGGCGTCCCCGAGAATCGCGAGACGCTCGCGCTCGCGCGGCAGTGGCTGGACCCGGCCGAGCCGAGCTGATCTCGGCGTAGCGCACCCGCGCGGCCCGAGGTGTCGGGGCCGGCCGACATCGCCCCCAGGCGGTGTCGGCAGGGGCCGCCAGCGGGCGAGCCAGATCTTGCCTGCGCCGGCCCCGATCCGCGCGTTTCGGCGCGCGGCATGTCGGCTGCATTGGCCGGTGCCAGTCTCCAGAAAGGCAAGCACCATGGCTACTTATGCACGCGAGCTCCTCGGGAAGGGTATGTGGCCGGCAACGCAACACGCGGAGGCGGAGGCCCCGCCGCGCGCCGGAGCAACGCGAGCCGGGAGGCGCGCCGCGCTCGCCCTGAGCGTGCTGCTCCCGCTCGCGGTCGCCGGGACGGCGCGCGCCGATTCTGTCCTCTCTCGCGAGCAGAGCGTCGTCCTCGCCCACCCCGAGGTCCGCGGGCTGCTCCGCAATGGCGACCACCGCGTGGTCACCGGCGTGAACCCGGCCGGAGTCACGTGGCTCGTCGTCGAGAAGCTCGAGAACGGCGCGCCAGCGTGGCAGTTCTGGGTGCAGAGCGCGCTGTGGGGCAGCTGGAGCGTCCCCGTCGGCCGTGACCTCACGGACATCCGGCTCGACTCGTACCGCGGCGGCATCGTGACGTTCGCCGCGCGCCACCAGAACCGCGACTGGCTGAGCTGCAAGATCGACACGCGCGGATCGCAGTGGGGCGCGGCCTGCACGGGCAATTACACCGGCCCGGTGCCGCAGCCGCCGCCGTCCCCGCCAGCTCCACCGCCGCCGCCACCGCCGCCCCCACCGCCGCCGCCGCGCTGGAGCACCGATCCGCAGGTGATCGGAGCGTGCGAGCGCGCGTTCACGAGCCCGGCCGCCGAGCAGGCCTGCGTCCAGGCGGTGGCGTACTACCGCTACAACCCCGCGAGCCTGATCGAAGCCTGCGACCGGGCGACGACGAGCGACGGGCCGGGGCTCGAGTGCGTGCGCAGCGCGGGCGCGGCGAGCGCCGACCCGGCGGCCGTGGTCGAGGCCTGCGACCGGGCGACCATGAGCGACGCGGCCGTGGTCTCATGCGTCGCTGCCGCCGTCGGCCTCGCGAGCGACCCGCTGGGGACGATCAGCCAGTGCGACCGCTCCACGACCGGCGACGCCAACAAGGTGGCCTGCATCCAGCGCGCGCCGCACATCCCGTAGCCATTGCCGCCTCGCGGATACAAACCACAACTTGGAAGGGGAGGACTGTATGAGGCAGTGTCTGGTTTCGAGCGCAGTGGCCCTCAGCGGTGCATGGATGGCCGTGGGCTGCAATTCCTTCGATGGGCAGCCCGGCCCCGAGCTGCCGGCGGCCGCGACCGAGGTATCGGCGCTGGAGAGCGGCGATACACTCGTGATCTACGACGAGGCCCTGAGCGCGGGCTGGAATGACTGGTACTCGTGGGAGGCCACGCAGGACCCCGGCGCGACCACGCCGGCCGCGCATCACGGCACCAAGTCGATGGCCGTCACCTTCGCAGGTCCCTACCGGGTCCTCGAGCTTCGCCCCGGCGCGCCGATCAGCGTCGCACCGTACAAGGTCGTGAGCTTCTGGGTCCATGGCGGCTCGGCCGGCGGCCAACAGGTCAACCTGCAGCTCCGCGATGGCGCGGGCACGCTGGGCGCGCAGGTCCCCATCACCATCACCGCGGGCCAGTGGACGCGCGTCGATGCCCCCCTCGCCACGCTGCTCGGTGCCGGAGCGCAGCTCAAGGGCATCCGGCTGCTCGAGAAGAGCGGCAGCGCGGCACCGCCCACCTTCTATGTGGACGAGCTGTCCCTCGCGCCCGAGCCCCCGGCGCCCCCGGCGCTCTCGCTCTCGGTGGATGTGGCCGCGAACCGAAAGGCGATCAGCACCGATATCTATGGGATCAACGGCAACATCAGCCAGGACATGGCCCAGACGCTGCGCCTGCCCGTCCGGCGCTGGGGCGGCAACGCCGCGAGCCGCTACAACTACGAGCTCGACGCCACCAACGTCGGCAGCGACTGGTACTTCGAGAACGTCCCCAGGACCGTGCCCGTCCCGGCGGCCCCCAAGGACGGCTCGGCCGCAAACCAGTTCATCCAGCGAGATCGACAGACGAGCACGCGGACGCTCATGACGGTCCCGCTCCTCGGCTGGGTGGCCAAGGACAACTTCTCGTGCACGTTCGACGCGACCCGGCGGGACGCAAGCGGCGCCCCGGTCTTCGGTCCGCAGCAGGCCTATGACCCGCTGCCGCAAAGGAGCCATTGTGGCAATGGCGTCCTGCTGGACGGGACGCTGATCCGAACCACCCAGGAGCAGAAGGAGTATGCCAATCGAGCGGTGACTCCGCTCTTCGTGGAGAGCTGGGTCGGATACTTGGTGTCGAAGTTCGGCCGGGCGAGCGACGGCGGCGTGGCCTTCTACAACCTGGACAACGAGCCCATGCTGTGGAACGACACCCACCGCGACGTGTTCTCCGACCCGCTGAGCTACGACGGGCTCCGCGATCGGACCTATCAGTACGCCGCGGCCATCAAGGCTGCCGATCCCACGGCCAAGACGCTCGGCCCGGTCGCGTGGGGCTGGGACGAGTACCGCTACTCTGCGCTGGACAGGGTGGTCTCCCAGCAGTGCCTGAATGAAGGCAAGACGAAGTGGTGGGAGTGCACCCAGGACCGCAAGGCCCACGGGGACCTGCCGCTCGTGGCCTGGTACCTCGCAGCGATGCGCGCGTACGAGCAAGAGAACGGAGTCCGGATCCTCGATTATCTGGATCTGCACTATTATCCCGAGTCCCCGGGCCTGTCGCGGCAGCCGGCCGGGGACTCGATCATGCAGGCCAAGCGCCTGCGCGCCACGCGCTCGCTGTGGGATCCGTCCTACGTCGACGAGAGCTGGATCAGCGAGCCTGTCCAGCTCATCCCGCGCATGAGGCAGTGGGTCAATCAGTATTATCCGGGGACCAAGCTCGCGATCACGGAGTACAACTTTGGCGCGCTGGATCACATCAACGGCGCCCTGGCCCAGGCCGACGTCCTCGGCATCTTCGGCCGCGAGGGTTTGGACCTGGCCACGCTCTGGTGGTACAGCGACGCCCATCAGCCGGAGTTCAATCTGTCTCACCCCGGCGCCTTCGCGTTCCGCGTCTACCGCAACTACGACGGCGCCGGTCACGGCTTCGGCGACCTCGGCGTGCAAGCCGCGAGCACCGACGCCGGCCAGCTGACCGTCTACGCCGCCCACCGCACCATCGATGGGGCCTTGACCATCGTCGTCATCAACAAGTCCGGCCAGGCGCTCACCGCGCCGCTGAACGTGAGCAACTTCGCGCCGGCCGGGAGCGCGCAGGTCTTCCGCTACAGCGGCGCGAACCTGGGCGCGATCGTCCGGGAGGCCGATCAGCCGGTGGCCGGCACCAGCTTTGCGGCCACCTACCCGCCGAGCAGCATCACGCTGTTCGTGCTCCCCGGCGGCTGATCCCGGACCAGCCGAGCTGCGCGGGCTCCGTTTTAGCCTCCTGTCGCAGCTCCTCCGCGGTGTCCGCGGTGCCTGCGGGATCTTCGACCCGGACGAGCTGAGCTGACCTCGGCGCAGGCCGCGCCGCCACCCAGGGATCGGGGCCGTCCGACATCGCCCGCGGCCGATGCCGGCAGAAGCCGCCAGCGCCTGTGACGGCGCCGCGCGCGCCGTCGCTGGTGACGCGCATTTCGGCGCACGGCACGTCGGCTGCAATCACGAAAAGACGAGTCGTCAACAAGCGACTGCAACAACAAACCTCGAATCAGGGAGAAACGACAATGAAGATTCTGATCACGCTACTGTTTGCCTTTGTTGCGATGAGCGGTGTCGTCAAGGCCGCGGGGTCCGGCACGGCTCCGGAGCACAGCGCGGAGGCGGCGACACGGCCGCTGCCGGCGGAGCGCACGGCACCCGATGGTGCCGGCGCCCTCGAAGCGCTCTCGCCGGACGCGCCCGGCGGAGGCGGCAGCACCTACGCGTTCCAGTGGCAGATGCTCCCGGAGGGCGCCGGCTACTTCGGCGAGGCCATGCCGATCGTCCCCGTCACGGTCACCGAGCTGGCGGCGACGTGCATCCAGTCCGAATGCGCCGCCGAATGCAACGCCGCTGGTTGCGCGGGCGGGGTGTGCGTCAACGACAGTTATTGCTCCTGCGTGAAGTGCGACTTCTAGCGCGAGCGCGATGATGGGTCCTCGCGGTGCGTCGGCTCGGGCCGACATGCCGCAGGCCAGTGTCGGCCCGAGCCGCCAGCGCCTGAGACGAACCGCGCGCGCGGCCTCACGAAAGACGCGCACTTCGGCGCACGGTACGTCGGCTGCAATCACGAAATGGTGAGTCGCGACCAAGCGACTGCAACAACAAACCTCGAATCAGGGAGAAACGACAATGAAGATTCTGATCTCGCTACTGTTTGCCTTTGGTGCGATGAGCGGTGTCGTCAAGGCCGGGGAGCTCGGTAAGGCTCCGGCGAGCAGCGCGGAGTCGGCGACCCTGCCGCTGCCGGCGGAGCGCGCGGCACTCGACGGGGCCGGCGCCCTCGAGGCGCTCTCGCCGGACGCGCCCGGCGGAGGCGGCGAGTCGCTGCAGGCGTGCTGGTGCGCCACGTACTGCCAGCAGAAAGGCCAGGGCTGCTTAGCGGAGTGCGATTACGATTCGGGCGACTGCTGGTGCGAGGGCAAGTGCCGCTGAGCGCCCGGATCGAGCCACCGGCCCGCCCCCGCTGGCTCGCTTCCTGACCTCGCCCATGCCGCCGCGGCCGGCGAGCCGCTCGATCACGAACCGATCGGCGAGGATCCCCGCGATCTCGGCCGGCACGTCCGCCCCTTCCGTCCCGCCCGGCGCCCCCCCTGCGGGCGCCTCGCCGTAGTAACGGCTCGCGCTCATCCTCGTCGTCCCCTTGGGTGAATCGCCGTGACCGCGAGCCTCGATCACGGTTTCTTCCAGCCTTGCACTTGGTCGAACCAGGTGGTCGCTTCCACCGTGCATGGGGCGACCCCACGCATGTCCGCCCGACAGCGATCACGCCGGCCGTGCCATGATGGTCACAAAACGATGGCAGTAGATCGTGAAGAGACCGCTGCGGCCGCGGAGCGAGACTTCTATCGCCGCCTCCTGGATCTGAGCAGCGCCGCCGAGCCGGAGCCGCTGCTCGCGGAGGCGCTGGCCGCGATCGTCGGGTTCAGCGGCGCGCAGATCGCGTACCTCGAGCTCCACGATCCGGCCGATCCGGATCCGGCGGCGCCGGGCTACTGGAAGGCGCACGGGTGGAGCGACGCCGAGCTCGCGCAGGTCCGGTCGGTGATCTCGCGCAGCATCATCGCCTCGACGATGTCGGCCGGCCGCATGGTGTCGACGCCAGCGGCGGTCGCGGATCCCTCGTTCCGCCAGAAGGCGAGCGTGGCGCGCCACGAGATCCAGGCCGTCCTGTGCGCGCCGATCGGCCGGCCGGCGATCGGCGCCTTGTACCTGCAGGCGAACCAGGCGAGCGATCAGTTCCTGCTGCAGAACCAGGGTGCCGTCGAGGTCTTCGCGCGACAGCTCGCGATCGTCGCCGATCGGCTGCTCGCGAGCCGCGAGCCGCGCGAGCAGGCGGACGCGACCCGCACGGTGCGCCAGCGGTTCCGGTGCGAGGGGATCGTCGGGCGCTCGCCCGCGCTCGCGCGGGTGCTCGAGGACGCCGCCGCCGCGGCGCCGAGCCGGACCACCGTGCTGATCACGGGCCCGGCCGGCACCGGCAAGTCGGCGCTCGCGCGCACGATCCACGCCAACAGCCCGCGCGCGATGCGCCCGTGCATCGAGGTCAACTGCGCCGCGATCCCCGAGGGGCTGTTCGAGAGCGAGCTGTTCGGCGCCGAGGCGGGCGCGGCGAGCGGGATCACGCGGCGGATCACGGGCCGCGTCGCGGCCGCGCGCGGCGGCACGCTGTTCCTCGACGAGATCGGCGAGCTGCCGCTCGCCACGCAGGCCAAGCTCCTGCAGCTCCTGCAGGACCGCGTCTACTTCCCGCTCGGCACCTCCGAGCCGGTGAAGGCCGACGTGCGGGTGATCAGCGCGACCAACGCAGACCTGCTCGCGCGGGTCGCCGAGCGCAAGTTCCGCGAGGATCTGTACTACCGGCTGGCGGTCTTGCCGATCGCGATGCCGGGGCTCGAGGAGCGGCGGGACGACATCCCGGTCCTCGTCGAGTGGCTGTGCACGGAGCTGTGCAGCGACGCGGAGCGGCCGATGGTCACGATCACGCGCCGCGCGCTGCAGGCGTGCCGCGAGGCGGACTGGCCGGGGCAGATCCGCCAGCTCCGCAACGCGATCGAGGCCGCGCTCGCGCGCATCGGCGAGGGCGACACGCTCGACGAGCACCACATCTTCCCGGCCGCGCCGCGGGCCGACGGCGCGCCGTTCACGTACCGCGAGGCGATGCAGCGCGCGCAGCGCCGCCTGCTCGAAGAGGCGCTCGAGCGCAACGAGTGGAACATCAGCCGGACGGCCCTCGAGCTCGACCTGAACCGGCAGCACCTCCACGAGCTGATGGGCTCGCTCAAGATCCGCCGCCCGGGCAAGTGACGCGCGGAAGCGCCGCGCGCGTCAGCGGCCGAACGCGAACCCGAAGCGCAACGAGAACTCCGGCATGGTCTGCTGGCGATCGAGCGGGACGACCCTCGGCATCTGATCACGCGGGGGATCGTCGTCTTTGATCGTCTCCCGGCCGGTCTCACGCCCGACGGAGAGCCCCACCGCGGCCGCGACGAACACGTTCTGGTGGAGCCGCCAGCTCCAGCCGACCGTCGCCTACCCCGCGTAGGTGAAGCTGCGGACCGTGCTGATTGCGTCCTCATGGAGGATCCGGATATCGCGATCGCGCAGGAGCGCGCCGGCTTCGAACATGAAGCCGTCCCACAGCCGCCTCGGGAAATAGACCCAGCCGATGCCCACGTCGAGGATGCGGCCTTCGCGGGTGGCGCGCCCGAAGTGTGACGCCACGAGCGGCAGCAGCTCTTGGGCGTTGATCCGCGCGAAGTTGGCCCGCACCGCGTGGTGACGGTGGAGGCCGACATAGAGCGAGCCGGCGACCGTGTCGCGTATCCAGCCCATCGGCAGGTTGAAGCCGAACGCGAGCCGAGGATCGGCGGCCGCGGGGGCCGGCGTCGCGGGCACGTGAGCCGAAGCGGCCGGGGCTTCGGCCGCAGCTGCGGCCGGGACTTCGGCCGCGGACTCGGCCGGAGCTTCGGCCGCGGGGTCGGCGCGGGCGGCGGGTGCGGAGACCGCGGCGGCGGTGAGGAGCAGGAGGCTGGCGCGGAGCGGGGAGCAGACGTTCTGGAGCTTCATCGAAAGACCTCGATCGCGATCGTTGTGGCGAACGAGTCAGCAACGAGCGTGCCGAGCAAACACCGCGATTCTCTACGTAAAACGGCGCTCGCGATGTCGGGCCCAGCCGACATGTCCCGCGCCGCTGTCGGCCCATGCCGCCACCGGAGCGAGCCGCGCCGCGGGCGCCGAGCGCGTCAGCGGCCGAACGCGAACCCGAAGCGCAACGAGAGCTCCGGCATGACCTGCTGGCGATCGAGCGGGACCACCCTCGGTATCGGCTCTCGGGGGAGGTCATCGTTCATGATCGTCTCCTTGCCGGTCTCGCGCCCGACGGAGAGCCCCACCGCGGCCGCGATGAACACGTTCCGGTGGAGCCGCCAGCTCCAGCCGACCGTCGCGTACCCCGCGTAGGTGAGGCTGCGGACCGTGCTGATGTCGTAGTCACCGACGGTCGTGACATCGCGATCGCGCAGGAGCGCGCCGGATTCGAACATGAAGCCGTCCCACAGCCGCCTCGGGAAATAGATCCAGCCGATGCCCGCGTCGAGGATGCGGCCTTCGCGGGGAGAGCTGAGGAAGCTCGTCGCCACGAGCGGCAGCAGCTCTTCGACGGTGATCCGCGCGAAGTTGGCCCGCACCGCGTGGTGACGGTGGAGGCCGACGTAGAGCGAACCGGCGACCGTGTCGCGCATCCAGCTCATCGGCAGGTTGAAGCCGAACGCGAGCCGAGGATCGGCGACCGCGGGTACCTGCGTCACGGGCACGCGATCCGAAGCGGCCGCAGTTTCAGCCAGGGCTTCGGCCGCGGGCTCGGCGCGCGCGGCGGGTGCGGTGACCGCGACGGCGGCGAGGAGCAGCAGGCCAGCGCGGCGCGAGGAGCAGACGTTCTGGAGCTTCATCGGAGACCTCGATCGCGGCCTGAAATGCCAGGCCGGCTACGTCGTGAATCGGATGGGCAGCGACAGCGGGATCCCGAGTACCGCACCAGCTTCTTCGAGGCGTCCCTGAGAACCAGCAGACGATCGAGCTCGCGCGGCAGTGACGCGCTGACGCGCCGGGCGGCGCCGCGCGTCAGCGACCGAACGCGATCCCGAAGCGCAACGAGAACTCCGGCATGACCTGATCGCGATCGAGCGGGACGACCCTCGGCATCGGCTCACGGGGGAAGTCCTCGTTCATGATCGTCTCCCGGCCGGTCTCGTGCCCGAAGGAGAGCCCCACCGCGGCCGCGATGAACACGTTCTGGTTGAGCCGCCAGCTCCAGCCGACCGTCGCGTACCCCGCGAAGGTGCGGCTGTCGACCGTGCTGGTGTCGTCTTCACCGAAGGTCGTGACATCGCGATCGCGCAGGAGCGCACCCGCTTCGAACATGAAGCCGTCCCATAGCCGCCTCGGGAAATAGACCCAGCCGATGCCCGCGTCGAGGATGCGGCCTTCGCGGGGGGAGCTCAGGAAGCCCGTCGCCACGAGCGGCAGCAGCTCTTCGGCGTTGGTCCACGCGAAGTTGGCCCGCACCGCGTGGTGACGGTGGAGGCCGACGTAGAGCGAGCCAGCGATCGTGTTGCGCATCCAGCCTATCGGCAGGTTGAAGCCGAACGCGACCCGAGGATCGGCGGCCGCGGGTGCCTGCGCCGCGGGCACCCGATCCGAAGCGGCCGCAGTTTTGGCCGGGGCGTCGGCCGGCGCCTCGGCCGCGGGCTCAGCCGCGGCTTCGGCCGGGGGCTCGGCGCGCGCGGCGGGTGCGGTGACCGCGGCGGCGGCGAGGAGCAGGAGGCTGGCGCGGAGCGGGGAGCAGACGTTCTGGAGCTTCATCGAAAGACCTCGATCGCGATCGTTGGTGACGGACGGGTCAGCAACGCGCGTGCCGAGCGAGAGCCGCGATTCTCTACGTAAAACGGCGCTCGCGATGTCGGGCCCAGCCGACATGTCCCGCGCCGCTGTCGGCCCGTGCCGCCACCCGAAGCGGGCCGGGAGCCCGACGAGGCTCGACTGAAGTCCCTTGCTCGAGCTGCCGCCCGCGCGAGAAGGTTGGGTGGGCTCACGGATGAGAAAGGGCGACCTCCTCGGGGCGCGGTTCGAGATCGGCCAGCACGTGGCTTCGGGCGGCATGGGCCAGGTGTTCCGTGCCCGCGATCTGCAGCGCAACGAGCCGGTCGCCGTGAAGATGCTGCACGGCGAGATCGATGCGCACCTGGCGCGCTTCGATCGCGAGCGGCGGGCGCTCGCCGAGCTGTCCCACCCCGGCATCGTCCGCTATGTCGCCCACGGGATCGCCGCCTCCGGCGAGCCCTACCTCGCCATGGAGTGGCTCGACGGCGAAGATCTGTCCGCCCGACTCGCCCGCGGCAAGCTCTCGATCGACGACAGCCTCCAGCTCGCCGCGCTCGTCGCCGAGGCGCTCGCCGCCGCACACATCCGCGACATCGTCCATCGCGATCTCAAGCCCAGCAACATCTTCCTCATCGATGGCCGTATCGACCGCGTGAAGGTACTCGACTTCGGCATCGCCCACCTGGAAGGCGCGACCCGCGTGACGCGCACGGGCTCGATCCTCGGCACGCTCGGATACATGGCCCCGGAGCAGGCCAGGAGCGTCGGTGCGATCGACGCGCGCGCCGACGTGTTCTCCCTCGGCTGCGTGCTGTTCGAGTGCCTCACCGGCGTACCCACGTTTCAGGCCGAGCACCCGATGGCGCTGCTCATGAAGCTCCTGTTCGCCGAGCCGCCGCGGCTCGCCGACGTGCTGCCCGACGTCCCGGCCGTGCTCGACGCGCTGCTCGCGCGCATGCTGGCCAGGGAGCCCGCCGAGCGGCCGCCCCATGGCAGCGCGGTCGCGGAGGAGCTCGCCGCGCTGGGGGCGCACCGCGGCGCCGACACCGCGGCCCCGCCCTCCACCTCGCTGACCCTCGACGAGCATCGCATGATCTCGGTCCTCGTGGTCGGCGGTGAGGGTGCGCCTCCGAGCCCCGGCGCGCCCACGCTCCCCGGCGACCACCTCGCGCAGATGGAGCAGACGCTCCGCGAAGGCGCGGGCTCCTGGGGCGGTCAGCTCGAGCAGCTCCGCGATGGTTCGGTCGCCGTCGCCATCGGCGGCGCAGGCCCGGTCACGGACCACGCCGCACAAGCCGCTCGCTGCGCGCTCTGGCTGCGCACTCGCGTACCAGACAGGCGCATCGTGCTCGCGACCGGACGCGGCGACAAGACCGGTAGAATGCCCGCCGCGGAGACCATCGATCGGGCGGCCAGGCTGCTGCTGACCGGCGCCGCAGATACCGGCGCTCCGCCGCGGGACGGCATCGCGATCGATGAGGTCACGGCCAGACTGCTCGACGCGCGCTTCGATGTCCGCGAGTGCGACGGAGAGTATGTCCTGCACGGCGAACACGAGCTCGCTGAGGGCACCCGCATGCTGCTCGGGCGAGCCACCCCGTGCGTAGGGCGAGACTCGGAGCTGCACACGCTCGAGAAGCTGCTCGAGGAGTGCATCGAAGAGCCCATGGCCCAGGCCGCGATCGTGACGGCTCCGCCGGGCACCGGCAAGTCACGCCTGGCTCAGGAGCTTCTGCGTTCAGTCCGAGCGCGCGGCGCGACCGTATCGATCTGGCTCGGCCGCGGCGAGCCCCACCGCGTGGGCTCCGCCTTCAATCTCCTGTCACAACTCCTCCGCGACGCATGCGGAATCGCCGACGGCGAGCCGCTCGACGCCCAGCGAGACAAGCTCTCCGCGTGGGTCGCCGCACGAATCGATTTGACCGAGTGCCAGCGTGTCGCGAAGTTCCTCGGGGAGATCGTCGGATTGCCGTTTCCCGACGACGATAGCCTGCCGCTCCGGGTAGCGCGCCAAGATGCCCAGCTCATGCACGACCAAATGCGCGCAGCGTTCCTCGAGCTCCTCGCGGCTGAGACAGAGGCCAACCCCATACTATTCGTTCTCGAGGACATGCACTGGGGCGACCGCCCGTCTCTGCAATTCCTCGACGCGGCCTTACGTGACCTACGCGCGAACCCGCTGTTCGTCCTCGCCCTGGCCCGACCCGAGGTCTACGAGCTGTTCCCCAAGCTCTGGGCGGAGCGGCCCCTACTAGAGATCTCGCTCAAGCAGCTCGGCAAGAAGGCTAGTGAGCGCCTCGTGCGCCACGTACTTGGCGACAGCATCGGACGCGATCTCGTCGACCGGATCGTGCGCCTCTCCGAAGGCAATGCCTTCTATCTCGAAGAGCTGATCCGCGCCGCCGCCGAAGGCCAAGAGGAGAACCTCCCCGAAACCGTCGTCGCCATGGTGCAGTCACGCATCGGTGCGATCGACGATGACGCCAGGCGCATCCTGCGGGCCGCCGCCATCTTTGGTGAGGTGTTTTGGCCGGGAGCTATCGCAAAACTGCACGGCATCGCCTCACCTACGACCGGAATAGCGCAACGGCTCGAGGAGCTGACGACCCGAGAGCTGATCCTCAAGCAGAAGCAAAGTCGGTTTCCCGGCGAAGAGGAGTACGCATTCCGCCATGCCCTACTTCGTGAAGGAGCGTATGCCATGCTAACCAACGAGGATCGGGTGCTTGGCCACCGGCTTGCTGGTGAATGGCTCGAGCAGCACGGCGAGCAAGATCCGCTCGTGCTCGTAGAGCACTTTGAACGCAGCGGAGACGGCACGCTCGCCGGTCTGCATTACCTGCGCGCGGCGGAGCAAGCATATCGGGGCGGCGACTCGACCGCCGTAATCGCTCGGGCAAAGCGCGCGCTTGAACACGGTATGCCCGACGAACTCCGGACTCGATGTCTCGGCATGCTTTGCGAGCTACACTGCTGGACCATGGATTTCCAGGGCGATGCGCTCTCTTACGCCGAGGAGGTGTTGCAGGTCGCACAACCAGGAATCGGGCCATGGAGCCAAGGCATATTACTCAAGACCATATGCAGCATTCATACGGGGAATATCGAGGAACTCGTGAGGTTGCTCGCCGTGGCAGGAGAAACGACGCCCACGCCGGATGCGGTGCTCCCTTGGTCATTCTGTATCGCCAATGGAGTTAACTTGCTCGATGTCCTTGGACGTATTCCCGCTGCGAATCATCTCATGGATCGGCTCACCGCGGGTGTCCATACTGCCGGAGATTCGCAGTCCGCGGCACTGGTGCTCTTTCATGGGATACTGGCACTCCGAATGGCTTATGCGGCAGAAGACCCAATGCAGGGGCTTGAGCACGCCAAAATTTTTGGGCACGTTTCAGAGACAATGGGCCAACGGCGGTACATGGAAGTCGCGAAGAACTTCATTGGAATGAATCGTTGGTGTCTCGGTGCTCTCGCAGGCACTGATCGTATGATCGTGGAAGTAACCTTGTCCGATCACGATACTGGCATGGTCTCCTCCTTCCGGCCCTTCGTGCTGGCCTGGCTGCTCGCCGATCGCGGTAGCCTGGACGAAGCCCGGCTCTGGGCCGGCCGCCTGGTCGAGGCTGGCCGAACACGAGGCCTGCCGCTCGATGAGGGACGTGGCCACTGGGTCCTGGCAGAGGTGCTCCGGCGGGCCGGAGAGCTAGAAGCCGCAGATACCGAGATCCAGGTCGCCCTCACAATCCTGCGCCTGGCCTCGCCTCTAGATACTCCCGGCGCACTGGCCACGCTCGCGGCCCTCCGCCTCGCGCAAGGCCGCCTCCTCGATGCAGTCGCCGCGGCCCAGGAGGGCCTCACAATGTACGAAGCCACTGGTGCCTGCGGCTTCTTCCGCGGCGCCTTCCTCCGCCTCGTGCACGCACAGTGCCTCGAAGCCACCGGAGATCACGAGACCGCCAAGACCGCCATCGCCGCCGCGCGCGAGCGCCTGCTCGTCATCGCCGCGAAGATCGGCGACTTCGAGTACCGCAGGAGCTTCCTCGAGGGCGTCCCCGAGAACCGCCAGACCCTGGCGCTCGCGCGACAATGGCTGGAACCAGGCGAAGCGAATTGACCTCATCTGTGGTCCGCTAGGTTCGCTGCGTCGGGCCGGCTACGTCGTGAACCGGATCGGCAAGGACAGCGGGCCGTGGATGTGGAACGCCGCGTGCGGCGGCCATGACGGCGACACGAGCTCGAACGTGGCCATGCGCTTCAGGAGATCGGGGATGGCGATCTGGCCCTCGAGCCGGGACAGCGGTGCGCCGATGCAGAAGTGGATCCCCTGGCCGAACGCCAGATGCGGGTTGGGCGAGCGGCCAACGTCGTAGCGGTCGGGGTCGGAGAACTGGCTGCGATCGCGATTCGCGGCGCCGATCATGAGGAGCACGAACCGGCCGGCCGGGATCTCGCGGCCGCCCAGCTCCATGGTCCGCCGCGCGATGCGGAAGATGGCCTGGACCGGCGAGCGGTAGCGGAGCGTCTCCTCGACCGCCGTAGGCACGAGCGCGGGATCCGCGCGCAGGCGCGCGAGCTCGGCGGGGTGCTCGGTGAGGCAGATGATGGTGTTCGAGATCAAGTTCATGGTGGTCTCGGTGCCGGCCACGATCAGGAGCTCGAAGAAGTGCAGGAGCTCGCGACGGGTGAGCCGGGCGCCGTCGACCTCGGCCTGGACGAGCCGCGTCAGCAGATCGTCGGTGGGCCGGCGCTGGCGCTCGGCGATGTGGGCGTCGAGGTACGCCCCGATCTCGGCCTGGACCGCGTCGAACGCCTGCACGGCGGTGAGCGCGCCTTCCTGGAGGATCTTGTCGACGAGCCGGAGGATCGCCTCGGCCCACGCGCCCAGCCGCTGCCAGTCCTCGTGCGGCAGCCCCATCATGTGGGTGATGACGAGCATCGGCAGCGGCATGGAGAAGCCGGCGACCAGATCGACCTCGCCGGAGCCGGCGGCGACCAGCTGGTCGGCGAGCGTGGCCGACAGCTCGCGGACCTTGCCCTCGAGCGCGGCGATCGAGCGGGGCGTGAACGCGCGGCCGACGATCGCGCGCACCTGCGTGTGCCGCGGCGGATCCATGAACACCATCCACTCGAACACATTCCCGCGCGACGTCGTGAGGTCGGAGCTGAACGCATCGGTATCGACCAGCCCGCGCTTCACGCCCTCGTAGTCGAGCACCATCGAGAACCCGAGGTCGTCCATGTGCACGACGTTCGAGCCCCCGCGGTGCAGCTCCTCGTAGGTCCGGTACGGGTCCCGGCGCAGCTCCTCGGCGAATATCTTCATGAGCCGAGACGGTAGCTCAGGCCCTGGTGAGCCGCACGACGAACACAGCGCCGCGGTCGGGCGCGGGGCGGTGCTCGAGGTCGCCGCCCATCGCGCGGGCGAGCGACTGCGAGAGCGCGAGGCCGAGGCCCAGGCCCGCGGGGCCATCGGAGGACACGCCGCGCGAGAACGCGCGGAACAGCTTGCCGCGCGCGGCGGGCGCGATGCCGGGGCCGTGATCGGCGATGACGATCTCGACGTGCTCGCCGACGTCGCGCGCGGCGAGCTGGATCGTGCGGTCCTCCGCGCCGCGGCTGTACTTCTCGGCGTTGTCGAGCAGGTTGCCGACGATGCGCGCGAGCGCGTCGCGGTCGAAGCGCGCCGCAAGCTCCGGCGGCACGTCCAGATCGAGCACCGCGCCGGCCCGATCGAGCGCAGGCTGCGCCCGGTCGGCGAGCTCGCACAGCGCGGCGCCGAGGTTGCCGGGCCGCGCGTCGACGCTGAGGTTGCCGCGCTCGAGCTGCGAGAAGCCGAGCACGTTCGAGACGACGCGGCCCAGGCGCGACGCCTCCTCGCTCATGCGGCGCGCGTAGTCGCGCATCTTGGAAGGGTCGCCGAGGCCGTCGGCGAGCATGTCGCCGTAGAGCTGGAGGCCGGCGAGCGGCGTGCGCAGCTCGTGGGCGGCGGCGGCGGCGAACTGGCTGCGCTCGCGCGCGAGCCGCTCGGCGCGCGAGACGAGGAGCACGACGAGCGCCGCGGCGAAGAGCGCGATCACGCCGGCGATCACGAAGCGCGCGACGAACGCGGCGGCGACGTGCGTGGCCTCGGCGGCAGACGCGGCGATGGCGTGCGGGCTCGCGGCGACATCGAGGTACCAGCCGGGCGCGAGCTCGGTCGCGTGGGACTCGCTCGCCGCGGGGCCGGTCTTGACGAGGACCGCGGCGTCGCCCGCGCGCGGAGAGAGCCAGCGCGTCAGCGACGCGCGATCGATGACGAAGCCCTGCGCGAGGTCTCCATCGGGCGTCTCGACGTGGCGCACGGCCACGAGCGCGGGCGCGCCCGCGTACGGCAGGGTCCGCCACTCGAGCGGCGAGATCGTGATCGTGACCGGCGCGGGCGGCTCCTCGGCCGCGGGAGGCGGCGGCGACGCGGGCGGCGGCGATGGCGCGACCCGGCGCAGCCGCGGCGCCTGCTGCTGCGGCGGCGCGCTCGACTGCTGCTGCGGCGGCGGCGCCTGCTGCTGCGGCGGCGGTTCGCTCGCCTGCTGTTGCTGTTGCTGCTGCGGATCCTTCGCCTGCTGCTGCTCCTGCTGCGGCGGCGCGTTCGACTGTTGCCGCGCTGACTCGATCGATCGACGCGACACGCGCGGCAGCGCGTTCTGCTGCCGGTACACCTCCGACGGCATCACGTTCTGCGCGTACGAGCTCTCGTCGATCTCGACCACCTGCGCCTGCGGCGGCGCCTGCACCTGCGGCGGCGCCTGCGCTTGCGGCGGCGGCCCCACGTTCGCCTGCGCCGTCTGCACCGGCGGCCGCTGCGGCACCGGCCGCGCCCCGGCACCCGCGCTCGCCGTCCCCGGCGCGGCCGCCGCCACGCGCGTGCCGCGACCGCTCGCGACCACCGGCGGCGGCCGGAGGCTCGCCACGAAGCTGCGCGCCACCTCGTCGCGGAACGACGCGTTCTCCGCGTAGCCCTTGGGGTCCGACAGCGACGGAATATCGTCGTTGATCGTCGGCGTCGACGCCTTGCCGGCCGCGTCGACCTGGAAGTAGCCGAGCACGAGCGGATCCGCCGGCCCGCTCGCGAGCGGCGACGGCGACACGTTGAGCGTCGCGCCCGCCCGCGGATCGTGCATGAGGTTCTGATAGTGGAAGTACGGCCGCTCCAGCTCGCGCGTCATGAGCTGCGCCAGCTCGCCGCGCAGCTCGTGCGCGAGCGCCGCGCCCGCCTCGGCAGCCGCGCGCGCCGGCGCCGCGCGGAGCTCGCGCTGCTGCGCGCGCACGTCGGCCCAGCCCGAGAGGAACCACAGGACGAGCAGCGCCGCGAGCGCCGCGACGAGCAAGAGCGCCGCGTAGAGCGTGCGCGACGGCTTGGCCGGCCTCACCGCGCGAGCCTCCACGCGTAGCCCGCGCCCTTGACCGACACGATGACCCGCGGGTTCGCCGGATCCGGCTCCACCTTCTTGCGCAGGACCGCGATCGCCATGTCGACGGCGCGCGTCTGCAGATCGCCGCGCTGGCCGAACACCTGCTCGAGCAGCTCGGCGCGCGACACCACGCGATCCTGGTGGCGGTAGAGCCAGCGCACGATGCCGACCTCGCGCGGCGTCAGCGCGACGCGCGCCTCGCCGCGCACCACCACCATGCGCGCCAGATCGATCACCGCGCCCTCCACCTGCACCTCGTCGAGCGACTCGCCGGCCGGCGCGCGCCGGCCGAGCACGCGCACGCGGGCGAGCAGCTCGCGCGCCGAGAACGGCTTCGTCACGTAGTCGTCGGCGCCCTCCATGAGGCCGCGGACCTTGTCGTCCTCCGAGCCGCGCGCCGTCAGCATCAGGATCGGCACGCCGGGCCGCGCCGCGCGCAGCCGCCGGCACACCTCCATGCCGTCGAGCCGCGGCAGCATCAGATCCAAGACGACCAGCTCGTAGGGGTCCCGCAGGCCGGCCTCGACGCCCGCGATCCCGTCACCGACCGCCGTGACCTGGTGGCCATCGGCCGTGAGCAGATCTACGATGCCGTCGCGCAGGCTCGCTTCGTCTTCCACCACGAGGACTCGCACGGAGCCTATTGTGCCCCGGCGGCCCCCGGGCCGTGTAAGGCGGACGTAAGGCCCGGCTTTACCTAGGCCTGACGGCGCGGCGGCGCGGCGCGACGCACGATGCTCGCATGTTCCAGACGCAACGCTCGACCCGCTCCCTCGGTCTCGCCGCCGGCTGCGCCGCGGCCCTCGCCCTCCCCCACGCCGCTCCCGCCCACCCGAGCCAGGCGCAACAGGCGCACGACCCCGCCGCCGCGCTGCCGGGCACAGGCAAGGGCCCGGCCGCGTTCGAGGCGCTGCTCGCGCGCTGGGATCGCATGCCGGCCGGCCCCGCGCGCGACCAGCTCGCGCTCGAGATCGACGCGGTCGCCGGCCAGCGCTACGCGACGGTGTCGCGGCTCTTCTGGTACACCGACCTCACCGCGGCCCAGAGCGCGGCGCGCTCACTCGAGCGGCCGATCCTCGCGCTGCGCATGCTCGGGCGCCTCGACGAAGATCTCTCGTGCGCGAACAGCCGGTTCTTCCGCACGACCTTGTACGCCAACGCCGAGGTCTCGCGGTTTCTGCGCGAGAACTTCGTCCTCTACTGGTCGAGCGAGCGCCCGGTGCCGCGCGTGACGATCGACTACGGCGACGGCCGCAAGATCGAGCGCACCACGACCGGCAACAGCGCGCACTACGTCCTCGACGCCGCCGGCCACGTGCTCGACGTCCTGCCCGGCCTCTACGCGCCCACCGTGTTCCAGGCCGAGCTGACCAAGAGCGCGCGGCTCGCGTACCGCGTCCGCAAGCTCGGCGATGCCCAGCGCGCGCACGCGATCGCGGAGCACCACCGCAAGGAGCTCGAGGCGGCGTCGGCGCGGCTCGCCGCCGTGGCCGGCACCGAGTACATCCGCGGCCGCGGCCGCCTGCTCGGGCGCGACGAGGTCGACGCCCCGGCGGTCGCCCGCGCGCAGCGCGCGACGATGTCGAAGGCGATCGTCGAGATGCCGGACCTCGGCAAGATCGGCATCGACGCCGGATCGATCTCGCCGGCCGATCTCTCGGCGTGGGCGGTGATCGGCCAGAAGGCGTGGGGCATCTACGCCGCGGGCACCGGCGGGCCCGAGGTCGCGCCGCGCCGCCGCATGTTCGGCCGCGCCGCGCCGGCCGTCCCGGCGGCGCCGATCGTCCTCGACGCGCAGAGCCGCGCGCTCGTCACGCGCGTCCACGACGCCGGCCCGGTGCGCGCCACCCCGGCCGAGCTCGGCGCGATGCTCGCGCGGCTCGAGCAGAGCATCGTCGCCGACACCGCGCTCAACGAGCTGCGGCTGCGCCCGCAGATCCGCGGCATGCTCGCGGACCCCACCATCGCGGCGGCGAGCTTCGAGCAGATCAACGAGTGGATCTACGCGGGCGTGTTCCAGACGCCGAGGAGCGACGCGTGGCTCGGGCTACTCCCCCGGACCGACTTCACGGGTCTGCCGGGTGATGGTGTCGTCATGCCCTGACGCGTATACTCGTCGGCAATGAACGCATTCGGTGGGGTCGGGCACGCGGTGAGGGGCGCGATCGCGTGCGCCCTCCCGCTGCTCGCCCTGGCTCCCGCCCCCGCCGCCGCAGAGCCGCGCGCAGAGCCGCTCGCAAAGCCGCTCGCAAAGCCGCTCGCAAAGCCGCTCTTTGTCGGCGGCTGGTTCGGACCGCGCATCTTCTCGAGCGACTCGCTGCTCGGCTACACCCCGGACCAGTCGTATCCGAGCCTCGCGACCGCGATCTCGTTCGGGCCGCGGATCGGGCTCCCGTTCGGGCAGTGGCTCGTCGCCGAGCTCGAGCTCGGCTTCTCCCCCACGGAGACCGAGCGGAGGAACGTGGAGGACCGGACGGTGAGCGTGTTCTGGTTCGAGCCGCGGCTCCACGCGCGGTTCGAGCTGGCGCCCGGGCGGCGCCTCCAGCCGTTCGTCCTCGTCGGCGGCGGCGCGCCGATCGCGCTCTCGACGCGGACGAGCACGTTCGACACCTCGATCACCGGCAGCGGCTACCTGGGCGGTGGCGTCCGCTTCGACTCGCAGCGGGGCTTCATGCTGCGGCTCGACGCGCGCGTGGCGTTCCTGCCGGGCCTCGAGCGCGTGGTCGCCGCCGAGGTCGACATCGGCTTTGGCCTCGAGGTCGCGCTCGGCGGGCGCCGCGCGCGGCCCAGCACCGAGACTCCGGTCGCCCGCGGCGGCCGGCCCGGCGACCGCGACGACGACGACATCCCCGACGCCAAGGACGCCTGCCCCGATCGCGCCGAGGACCTCGACGGCTTCGACGACAAGGACGGCTGCCCCGACATCGACAACGACCTCGATCGCGTGCTCGACATCGCCGACAAGTGCGCGACCCTGCCCGAGCTCTACAACGGCTTCGAGGACGACGACGGCTGCCCCGACGTGCTGCCGCCGGAGGTCGATGGGCTGAAGGGCACCGTCGAGGGCCTGCTCTACGACGAGGGCGAGACGGGGGTGCGCCCGGGCGCGCAGCGGAGCATCGCGAAGATCGTCAAGATCATGACGGCGCACCCGTCGATCCGCGTGGTCCTGATCGGCCACACCGACGATCGCGAGGCCAAGCAGTTCGCGGCCACCGAGGGCGCGCCGGCCGAGGGCGCGGCCGCCCCGCCAGCGGCCCCGCCGGACCTGACCCAGCTGGCGGCGGACATGTCACGCGCCCGCGCCGAGGCGGTGCGGCAGGCGATCGCGGAGCAGGGTATCGCGCCGGCGCGGATCGATGCCGTGGGCAAGGGCGCCGAGGAGCCGGTGGCCGACAACGGCAAGCCGGCAGGCCGACGCGCCAACCGGCGCGTCGAGATCAAGCTCTACGTGCCGCCGTCCGGCGGCAAGTAGCCGCGGCCCAGGCCGCGGCCCGGACCGCGGCCAAGCGCCGTCACTCCGCCGCGGCCTTCCGCTTCTGCTCGAGCGCGCGCTTCTGCTCGACCGCGCGCTCCTTCATGGAGGTGAGGAGCGCGGCCAGCTTGGCGGCCGTCTGGCCCGACGCGCGCACGAGCTCGGGCCGGAACGCCGGCCCGCCCGCGGGCAGCACCGTCACCTTCTCGCCGGACGGATCGATCCGGATCACGTTGTCGGCGAGCCCCGTCGCGAAGTCGTGCGTGTACGCGATCGTGTCGAACACGCCGTCGCCGTCCGTGTCGTAGAAGAACCACGCCGCGTCGACGTCGCGCAGGATCGCGAGCTCGGCGTCGAAGCCGTCGTTTGCCTTCGCGAGCTCCTCGGCCGTCTTCGTCGCGAGCTTCTTCGTGTCGCGATCGAGATCGACGAGCACGGCGTGGCCGAAGCGCGACACCTGCTCGAGCACCTGGCGGTCGCGCTCGAGCTTGCCGAAGCGCCACGGCTCGGACATGCCGCTCGCGCCGTCGAACGCGTCGGGCAGCCCGCCGCGCGCCGACGACCGCCGGCCCTGGCTCTGCTCGAACGCGCGGCGCACCGCCGGATCCTTGAACAGATCCGTCCGCACGAGCGCGCGGCCGATCGGCTCGCGCAGCGCCTCGGGCGCCTTGCCGGGGGCGAGCGCGTAGGCGTGCGTCGCGAACGAGCTGCGCGTCATGAACCGGTCGCCCTCGTCGAGCTGCGTCGGCTTCTTCGCGAACAGCGCCACGTCGAACGCGCCGTCCGTGTCGGTGTCGTAGAGCGCCCACGCGCCCGCCGGCTTCTCGATGTAGACGTACTGTGGCTGGATCGGCCCGGCCTTGAACGCGGGCGCTGCCGAGTCGCCGCTCTTGAGCTGCGCGAGCGCCTTCGAGCGCACGTCGAACAGGAGCGCCTGCCCGGCCCCGAACGAGCCCTTCGAGTAGATCGTGTCGACCGCGCCGTCGCCGTCGCCGTCCTGCGCGTAGCCGTCGTCGCCAAACGCGCGCTTGTAGTCGGGCACGCGCGGCGTCTCGGCGGCGGCGAGCACGGCCGCCGTGGCGAGCCGGGACAAACCCAGGCCCACGGCCGCGGCGCCGAGCCGCGCGAGCGCCGTGCCGCCCGCGGCGCCGGCCCCGTTGCCGGCGCCGATCACCGACGGATCGATCGTCTTCTTGCCGAGCAGCGCGCGCTCGAGCTTCGCCGTGCCGTTCACGAGCCGGTAGGCGCGCTCCGGCGTGCCGTCGGCCTTGTCGTCGCGGTACATGACGTCGAACGCGCCGTCGCCGTCGGTGTCGTAGAACGAGTACGCGTCGTCGCCCGAGAGGACGAGCGCCACCTCCGGATCGAACGGGTGCTCGGCGGTCATCGCCTTCGTGCCGTCCTGATCGAGATCGATCAGGAACGTGCCGTTCTTCATCATCTCGCCGCCGTCGAAGCTCATGCCCGCGGTGGACGCGGTGTCGACGACGCCGTCGCCGTCGAAGTCCTCGACGCTGAGCTCGGTGCCGCCATCGCAGAACGGATCCGGGATCACGGCGACCGCGGCATCGGGGATGCCCTTCACGAGCTCGCGGACCTCGGCGACGTGGACGTGGAACGCGAGCGTGTTCGCGCCGAACCGCACCGACTGGTTGATCCCGACGACCTCGCCCCACGCGTTGACGAGCGGCCCGCCGCTGTCGCCGCCGTTGATGCCGCACGTCGTCTGGATGCTGAGCGCCTGCGGGGCCTGCTCGACGCGCTTCTTGACCTCCTCCTTGCGCGCCTGGCACTGCTCGCGCTGCCGGCGCTGATCGCGCGCGGTCGCGGTCTCGTCGGTGCGCGTGCAGTCGCCGGCCTCGAGCATGCTGGTCTCGTTCGTCAGGTCGCCGATCTTGGAGACGTTGCACACCTTCGCGGCCCAGAGGAGGCCGATGCCCGCGTTGCCCACCGACATGACGTTCTCGCCGACGCGCGGATCGAACTCGGCGATCTTGGCGGTCGCGAGGCCCTTGGGCGGGTTCACGATCTTCACGATCGCGAGGTCCTTCACCGGATCCGTCTTGACCACGACGCCCTCGAGCTTGGTGCCGCTCGCCACGATGCGGCCGGCGGGCAGCGCCTTGCCCAGCTCGAGCGTGACCTTGATCGTGAGGTCCTCGCCGAGGAGGCCCGCGACGACGTGGTGGTTCGTGAGGACGAGGCCGCGCGCGGCGTCGATCACGACGCCGGAGCCCATGCCGTCGGCGGTCCGGATCAGCACCGTCGCGGGCGCGGCCACGCCGTAGGCGTGCTCGATCGGCGGCGCGGGCGGGCGGGTGATCGCCGGCTCGCTCTCGACGCGGTCGCTCGGCCGCCCGGCCGCCGCGGCGAGCTCCGCGTTGCCGAGCTCCTTGAGGAGGCGGCGCTTGCCGAGGCACACGCGCGGCGAGGCGACCTCGCGCTGCCGGGGCGCCACGGCGCTGGTGGGGAGTTGGGCGCGGGCCGCGGGCTTCGCCGTGGGTGGAGCGTGGCCGCCGCACGCCGCGGCGCCGAGCACGAGCGCGAACAGGGAGAGCTTCATGGGTGGGGAATGAGCATACGACCCGACCTCATTATTTCGCGCGCCGTGATTCGCTGCGGCGTGCGCGCCACGAGGGAAGCCTCCGGCTGCGGCGCGCGTAGCCGCGACCGCGCGGCGACGCTACGCGTCGGGCATCACTTCTTGCGGCTGAAGATGCCGGCGCGCTTGTCCTTCTCCTTCACCGCCTCGCCCATCTCGCCGGCGAGCTCGCGGAGGAGCTCGCTCTGGCGCGCCGTCAGCTTCTTGGGGATCTCGACCTTCCACTGGATCACGTGATCGCCGCGCCCGCTCACCGAGGCGCCGACCCGCGGGATGCCCTGGCCGCGCCGCACCATCACGTCGCCCGGCTGCACTCCCGGGTCGACGCGGACCGTCGTGGTGCCGGTGCAGCCCTCGTCGAGCGTGTGGACCTCGACCTCGCCGCCGAGCGCCGCCTTGACGAAGCTGATCGGGACCTCGGTCAGGATGTTTTCGCCGTCGCGCTGGAAGCGCTCGTCGCCCTGCACGTGCAGCACGACGTAGAGGTGGCCGGCCGCGCCGCCGGGCGCCGTCTCGCCCTTGCCGGCGAGGCGGAGCGTCTGCCCGTCGTCGACGCCAGCGGGCACGCTCACGTTGAGCGTCGACGTCTCGGGGCGCGTGCCGCGGCCGCGGCACTCCTCGCACGGATCCTTCACCTGCTTGCCCGCGCCGCGGCAGTGCGGGCAGGTCGTCTGCACCATGAAGAAGCCCTGCGCGTGGACCACCTGGCCCTTGCCGCCGCAGGTCTTGCAGGTCTCCGGCTTGGTGCCGGGCTTCGCGCCGCTGCCGCTGCACGGCTCGCACGGCACGTCGCGCGTGACCTTGACGTCCTTCGACACGCCCCAGACCGCCTCGGCGAACGTGAGCCCCAGATCGACCCGCAGGTCGGCGCCGCGCTGCTGGCGGCGCCCGCCCGACGTGCGGCCGCCGAAGAAGTCGCCGAACAGATCACCGAACGCGGAGAAGATGTCCTCGACGTTCGAGAACCCGGCGCCGCCCTGGCCGTTCATGCGCAGGCCGTCGAACCCGAACCGGTCGTAGCGCGCGCGCTGCTCCTCGTCGGAGAGGACCTGGTACGCGTTCGACGCCTCCTTGAACTTGTCCTCGGCGTCCTTGTCGTTCGGGTTGTGATCGGGGTGGTACTGCTTGGCCAGCCGGTAGTAGGCCTTCTTCAGCTCCGACGCGCTCGCCTGACGTTCGCAGCCGAGGACTTCATAGAGGTCACGCATCAGGAGGCCCGCCCGGGTTGGTGTACATCACGCATGGTGGAGAGAAATCAGGGCTTTGGGTAATTCGAGACCACCGCAGTGTCAAGGAGAGCAAAGCCGCGGGGGGGCGCGGGGTAAGGTCCCGGCGTGACCGCCCCCGAGGCCCTCGCACGCGGGGCTCCCGACGCCGCAGATGCCCGCCGCCGTGCCGAGCGCCTGTTCGACGCCGCGGCGCAAAGCGGCCTGGATCTCACCGGGTTGGACGAGGCCGGCGTGCGCGTGGCAACCCTCGCGTGCCAGGCCGCGCCGTACCTGGCGACCCTGCTCACGCGCGACCCCGATCGCCTCCTCCGGGTCGCGGCCGACCCCTACCTGAGGAGGGAGAAGCCTCGCGAGATCCTCGCAGCCGAGCTCGCCGCCCGGACGGCCAGTGCTCGGACCACGGCCGAGCACCGCGCCGCGCTGCGGCGGGTCCGGGCGGACGAGCTGGTCCGGCTGGGCGTGCGGGAGCTCGAGCTCGGGCTCGACACCGAGGTCGGCCGGGAGCTGTCGCGGCTCGCGGACGCGTGCTTCGACGAGGCGATCCGCTGGCACGACGCGGAGCTCCGCGCCCGCTACGGCCCGCCGATCTACACCGACGACGACGGCCGGGAGCGCCCCGCCGTGCTCGCGGTGATCGGGATGGGCAAGCTCGGCGGCGAGGAGCTCAACTTCGCGTCCGACGTCGACGTGATCTACGTCTACTCGTCCGACCAGGGCGAGGCGGGCCCGCTGTCCCTGCACGAGTACTTCGCGAAGCTGTGCACGCAGGTGACCGCGGGGCTCTCGGAGGCGACCGAGGACGACACCGTGTTCCGCGTCGATCTGCGGCTGCGGCCGGAGGGCGCCAAGGGCGCGATCGCGAACTCGCTCGCGCAGATGGAGCGCTACTACGAGACGTTCGGCCGGCCGTGGGAGCGCCAGGCGTGGATCAAGGCGCGCGCGTGCGCCGGCGATCCGGGGCTCGGCGCCGAGGTGATGGCGACCCTGCGGCCGTTCGTGTTCCCGCGGCTCGTCGCGCCGACGGTGCTCGACGACGTGCGCGACCTGAACCGGCGCATCAAGCGCGAGCTCGTGCGACCGCGCCGCGGCGCCGCGAAGGCACCTGGCGGCAGCGGCGGCGACGGCGGCGCGAGCGTGAGCGCGGCGGCTGGCTTCGACCTCAAGAACGGCGAGGGCGGCATCCGCGAGATCGAGTTCTTCGTGCAGGCGCTGCAGCTGATCCACGCCGGCAAGCGGCCGGGCCTGCGCTGCCGCGGCACGCTCGCGGCGCTCGACTCGCTCCTGTTCGCGGGCCTCGTCGCCGACGAGGAGCACCTCGCGCTGTGGCGCGCGTACCGCTGGATGCGCCACGCCGAGCACGTGCTGCAGCTCGAGGGCGGCCTGCAGACGCAGACCGTCCCCGACGACGACGCGCGCCGCGCCGTGCTCGCGCGCCGGCTCGGCTACGCCGACGAGGCCGCGTTCGCGGCCGAGCTCTCCCACCACACCGCCGCCGTGGCGCGGCTGTTCGCGACGCTCGGTGATCCCGAGGATCGCCCCGGCGCCATCGACGTCACGGCGATCCTGCGCGGCGAGCTGACCGAGGAGGAGGAGGCATTTGCGCTGACGCGGCTCGGGTTCGCCGACGTCACCGCGGCGCGCGCCGAGCTGGCCCGCGCGCGCCGCCGCCAGGGCTCGCCGCTGTCCCAGGGCGCGACCGACCGCCAGGCGCGGCTCGGCGCGGCGCTGCTCACCCAGATCGCGGCATCGGCGGATCCGGACCAGGCGCTGCGGTTCCTGGGCGATCTCATCGCGCGGCGCGGCGAGGAGTGGTCGATCTGGCGGCTGCTCGACGAGAACCCGCCGATCCTGCGGCTCGTCGGCTCGATCCTCGGCGCGAGCGCGTACCTCGCGCGCACGCTCGTCGACACGCCGGAGTCGATCGATCTCCTGATCGAGCTGGGGCTCACCCAGCCGTCGCGCGACGTGGCGCAGGTGACCGCGGACCTCTCGCGGCGGCTCGCGACCGCCGATCGCGACGATCCCGAGACGGTGTGGAGCGCGGTCGCCGAGGTCAAGAGCGGCCACGTCCTGCGCGTCGGCCTCGCCGACTTCGCGGGCGCGCTCGATCCGCTCGCGGTGTGCCACGAGCTGTCGACGATCGCCGAGTCGTGCCTGGCGTGGGCGCTCGCGATCGTCGAGAGCCAGCTCGAGCACCGCCACGGCCGCCCGCCCGGCGACGCGGCGCTCGCGGTGCTCGCGCTCGGCAAGCTCGGCGGCCGTGAGCTCGGCTACGCCGCGGACCTCGACGTCGTGTTCGTGTACACCGGCGACGAGGGCGAGTCCGACGGGCCCGCGCCGCTCGGGATCCCCGAATGGTTCTCGCGCTGCGCGCAGCGCCTGCTCGGCGCGCTGCGCCAGCGCACGCCGCACGGCCGGCTCTACGAGGTCGACACGCGGCTGCGCCCGTCGGGCTCGCAGGGCCTGCTCGTCACGTCGCTCGCCGGCTGGCGGCGCTACCACGCCGAGGTCGCGCGGCTGTGGGAGCGCCAGGCGCTGACGAAGCTGCGCCCGATCGCGGGCGATCGCGCGCTCGGCGCGGAGGTCGCGCGGCTCGCGGCCGAGACCGTGTACGGCGCGCCGCCCGAGGCGCTCGGCGGCGCGCGCGCGATCGCCGAGGAGATCGGCCGCATGCGCGAGCGGATCGAGCGCGAGCTCGGCGGCAAGCACGACCTCAAGGTGGGCGCTGGCGGCGTCATCGACGTCGAGTTCGCGGCGCAGTACCTCCAGCTCGCGCACGGCCACGCGCACCCGGCCCTGCGCACCACATCCACCGTCGAGGCGCTGCGCGCCGCCGCGCGCGCAGGCGTGGCGCCGACGCGTGAGATCGAGCTACTCGATCAGGGCTACCGCTTCCTGCGCGGGCTCGAGCACCGCCTGCGCGTCGTGCACGATCAACCGATTCATCGCTTGCCGGACACCAAGATCGAGCTAGACAAGCTCGCACGAAGGTCCGGGTTCCCCGACGGCGCGGTGCTGCTCGAGCACTTCGAGCGCTGGCAACGTGAGGTGCGCGCCGCGTACTTGCGCCTGTTGTTTGCGAACAGTTCTGTGTAGCGCTCTCGTCGGCGCGTAGCGCCATGCGCACCGCACCGCGTCACGCTGTGCATGCCAGATCGCCGTCGCTGTATCGCTTGTGCTCCCCACGGCGCGTTGGTACGAAGCCGTATGGGCATCAAGAAGCTCGACACGATCTGGCTCGACGGCGCGCTCGTCCCGTGGGACAGCGCCACCGACCACATGCTCGCGCACACGATGCACTACGGCGTCGGCGCCTTCGAGGGCATCCGCGCCTACCAGCGCTCCGATGGCCGCACGGCGATCTTCCGCCTCCGCGAGCACATCGATCGCCTCCTCGACTCCGCGGTCATCTGCACGCTGGACGTGCCGTACACGCGCGAGCAGCTCATGGCGGCCTGCCACGAGGTCGTGCGGACGAACAAGATGTCGGCGTGCTACCTGCGCCCGCTCATCTACCTCGGGTACGGCGCGCTCGGCCTCGGCTCGTTCGAGCCGCCGGTGCGCACGATGGTGGCCTGCTACGAGTGGGGCGCGTACCTCGGCGAGGACGGCCTGCGCAAGGGCATCCGCTGCATGGTCTCGGGCTTCACGCGCGCGAACAGCAACGCGGTCATGAACAAGGGCAAGATCTGCGGCCAGTACGTGAGCTCGGTGCTCGCGAAGCGCATGGCGATCAAGAGCGGCTTCGAGGAGGCGCTCATGCTCGATCCGCAGGGCTACGTCGCCGAGGGCACGGGCGAGAACATCTTCATCGTCAAGCGCGACGTCGTGCGCACGCCGCCCACGTCGGCGGCGATCCTGTCGGGCATCACGCGCGACACCACGATCCAGCTCCTGCGCGAGCAGGGCGTCGAGGTGCGCGAGGAGCCGATCTCGCGCGACGAGCTCTACATCGCCGACGAGGTCTTCCTCACCGGCACCGCCGCCGAGATCACGCCGGTCCGCGAGATCGATCACCGCCGCATCGGGCGCGGCGAGTCCGGCCCGCTGACGCGCCGGGTGCAGGAGGCGTTCTTCTCGATCGTGAAGGGCACCGACGCCAAGCACGATCACTGGCTCAGCTACGTGTCGTGAGCGGGGTCGGCGCCGTCGCCGCCGCGCTCGCCGTCCGCCTCGCAGTCCGCCTCGCCGTTGGCCTCGCATGGGCCGCCGGCTCCGTCGGCTCCGCCGGCTGCTCCGGCGGCGGAGAGCGGGTCGCCGAGTGCGACGCGCTCCTGGCCACGCTCGAGAAGGCCCGCGCGTGCGGCCGCCTCGAGCCCTCCCAGCGCTCGCAGGTCGGCCACACCGTGAGGTCCATCAAGGAGGCCCTCGACCGGCTGGAGGAGGTGAGCCCGAATCGGGCGCCCGCCACCGTCCTGGAGGAGGCCCGGCGGACCTGTGCCCGCCAAGACGCCGAGATCCGGCGCTTGTACGAAAAAGACGCACCAGAATGCCTCCAGTAACCTGCTAGGCTCAGGCTCACGGTCGTGGACCCCCTGGCTCCCGGTTCCATCTTGCTCAGCAAGTACCGCGTCGAAGACGTGATCGGTACGGGCGGGATGGGGCGTGTCCTGCGGGCCCAGCACCTCTATCTGCAGCAGCAGGTCGCGATCAAGATCCTCCTGCCCGAGATGGCGCAGCACGCCTCGACGGTGTCGCGCTTCCTGCGCGAGGCCCAGGCGACGGTCCAGCTCAAGAGCGAGCACATCGCGCGCGTGATCGACGTCGGTACCCTGGCCGACGGCACGCCGCTGATGGTGATGGAGTACCTGAAGGGCAACGATCTGAACCAGATCCTGCGCCACCACGGCCCGCAGACGCCGCCCGTCGTGTGCGATCTGATGCTGCAGGCGTGCGAGGGCATGGCCGAGGCGCACGCCGCCGGCGTCGTCCACCGCGACATCAAGCCGTCGAACTTCTTCATCACGCAGCGGCCCGACGGCTCGATGCTGCTCAAGATCCTCGACTTCGGGATCTCGAAGACGCCGGTCGGCGTCTCCGAGCTGACCGGAACGCAGGCCGTGCTCGGCACGCCGACGTACATGGCGCCCGAGCAGATGAAGAGCGGGCGCGACGCCGACGCGCGCAGCGACATCTGGTCGATGGGCGTCGTCATGTACCAGCTCCTGAACGGCCGGCCGCCGTTCGGCGGCGAGAGCTACGCCCAGCTCGTCCTGCAGGTGAACGGGGAGCCGCCGTCGCCGATGCTCGTGCCGCTGCCGGCCGGCCTCGGCGAGGTGATCCTGCGCTGCCTCGAGAAGGATCCGCGGCAGCGGCACCAGACCGTCGGCGAGCTGGCGCGGATGCTCGCGCCGTTCGCGACCGATCCGATCTCCGCCTCGCAATCGGCGGTGCGCGCCACGCGGATCCTGCAGCAAAAGGGCGGCGGGCCGACGACCCTCTCGCCGTTGACGGCCGGCGGCGGTCTCGCGACGCCGATGCCGCTCTCGCCGGCGCAGCTGACGCCGCGCACGTGGCCGCCGCCACCGCCGTCGTCGATCTCGCAGGGCGCGGGCCAGGTGACGTACCAGGTCAGGAACCCGCGCGGCTGGATCATCGGCGGCGCCGCGGCGATCATGCTGCTCGCCGGCCTGGGCGGCTACGCCGTCAACGAGCTGACGAAGGACGGCGGCGCGCGGCACAAGGAGGCGCAGGTGCAGGCGCCGGCCGAGCCGCCGACGCCGACCCCGCCGCCGCCGGAGGCCGAGACCAAGCCCACGGGCGCCGAGGCGCAGGCAAAGGCTCCGGAGCCGACGCCGGAGCCGGTGCCGACGCCGGTGCCGACGCCGACCTCGGAGCCGCCCGCGCCGGCGCCGACGTTCCCGGCCAAGACCGAGACGGCCGAGACCAAGCCGGCGACCGAGACCAAGTCCGTCGCCAAGACTGAAACCAAGCCCGAGGCCAAGCCCGCCCCCAGGCCGGTCGCCCGGCCCGCCCCCCGGCCGGTCGCCAGGACCGAGCCCAAGCCGGCGGCCAAGCCGGCGACCAAGCCCAAGAAATCCGACGATCTGTTCGACACCCGGCACTGATCTCGCGCGGGCATGTCACACGCGCCCGGGCCACCTCGTCATCAGGGCACAGGAGCCCCCATGCTGAGCTGGCTGATCCGGAACCGCCTCGCCGCCTTCGAGCGCAAGTACGACTACGACATCTCCTACGCCCGCGAGATCCTCGCCGCTGATCGCAAGGCGTTCATGATCTTCGCGAAGCTGTCCGCGCTCGGCAGGTACCGGCGCGACGTGCCCAAAGACGTCTTCTGGGCCGCCAAGCTCGTCGGCACCGTCGCCGAGGACTGCGGGCCGTGCACGCAGCTCACCGTCGCGATGGCGCTCGACGATGGCGCCACGCCGCGCACGCTGGCGTCGGTGCTCGCCGGGCACGACGCGCAGCTCCCCGAGGACGTCCGCCTCGGCGCCGCGTTCGCGCGCGCCTCGCTCGCCCACGACCCCGCGGCCGATCCGCTGCGCGAGGAGATCGTCCGCCGCTGGGGCGCGCGCGCGCTCGTGTCGCTGGCGTTCGGCATCACCGCCGCGCGCGTGTTCCCGACGATCAAGTACGCGCTCGGCCACGGCAAGGCGTGCCGGCGCGTGACCGTCGCCGGCGAGCCCGTCGCCGTCGCGCGAGGCGACGTATGAACGTGGAGGACGCGGACGACGCGGCCGCCACGTTCGAGCCGCACCGCGCGTACCTCGTCAAGATCGCGTACCGGATGCTCGGCTCGGTCGCCGAGGCCGAGGACGCCGTCCAGGACGCGTTCCTGCGCTGGAGCGCCGCCCCGCGCGGCGACGTCGCCGAGCCGCGCGCGTACTTGACGCGGATCGTGACGCGGCTGTGCGTCGACCGGCTGAAGTCCGCGCGCGCGCGGCGCGAGCAGTACGTCGGCACGTGGCTGCCCGAGCCCGTCGTCGAGGAGGCGGCCGGCGAGCCCGGCGCCGCGCTCGCGCACGAGCTGTCGGTCGCGCTGCTCGTCACGCTCGAGCGGCTGTCGCCCCTCGAGCGCGCCGCGTTCCTGCTCCACGACGTGTTCGAGCTCGGCTTCGACGAGGTCGCGCAGACGCTCGAGCGCTCGGAGGCCGCGGTGCGGCAGCTCGCCGCGCGCGCCCGCGAGCACGTGCGCGAGGACCGGCCGCGCTTCCGCGCCTCCGACGAGGAGGCCGCCCGGCTCGCCGGCGCGTTCCAGGCCGCGCTGCTCGCCGGCGACGTGACCGCGATCTCGCAGCTCCTCGCCGCCGACGCCGTGTTCTACTCCGACGGCGGCGGCAAGCGCGTCGCGGCGAGGAACCCCATCTTCGGCCGGGACAAGATCCTGCGCTTCCTGATCGGCATCACCGCCAAGCGCGGCCGCGCGCTGACGCCGTCAGAGGTCCAGCCCGCGTGGATCAACGGCATGCCCGGCTTCGTCGTCCACAGCCCGGACGGCATCGAGACGCTCGCGCTCGAGGTGGAGGGCGGCGCGATCGCCGCGCTGTACGCCGTCCGGAACCCGGACAAGCTGCGGCACCTCGCCTAGCGCGCGCCGAGCGCGGCCTCGATCGCGCCGTGGAACCAGCGCGCCCCCTCCTCGAGCTCGCCGAACAGCATCTCGTCGGTCGCGCCCGCCTCGAGGCCGCGCTGCGCCTGCTCGCACACCCACAGGTCCTCGCGCTGGAACACGCCCTCCTCGATCAGGGCCCAGCTGCGCGTCCAGTGCTCGACCTCACCGGCGCGCTCGGCGGGGATCAGCATCATGTGGTCCCAGTCCGAGAGATCGGGCCCGCGCGGCGCGACCGTCATGATCGAGACGAAGTCGGGGTGCTCGATGAGGATCGTCGACGGGAACAGGAGGAAGCTCGGCGTGACGAGCTGCCGCAGATCCAGGCCGGACAGGTCCTCGGGCGCGGTCTCGAGCGCGCGCCGGCCGGTGACCGCGCGGACGTGGGTGCCCACCGGCTCGGCGGACGCCGCCGCGTCGAGGAAGAACCGGTAGATCGTGTCGCGGTGCAGGACGCGGATGTGGTAGCCGTCGAGGAACGCCTCGATCACGAGCTTCCAGTTGCAGCGCCGCGTCGCGCGCGCCCGCCGCCACACCACGTAGCGATCGAGCGCGAGCGCGGCCAGATCGGGGCCGAGCTCGCCGAGGTAGGCGTCCACGTCCAGCGCGCCGGACGCGTCGCCGCCGAGCCACACGAGCCCGTGCCGCTCGACCGCCGGCCGCGGCACGAGGCCGCGCCGCGCCAGATCGACGCCCGGGAACGCGGCGGCGTGCGGCACGTGGATCAGCGCGCCCGTCAGGTCGTACGTCCAGGCGTGGTACGGGCACACGAGCGCCCGCGCGGTGCACGGCGCGTCGACGAGCCGCGTCCCGCGGTGGCGGCACGAGTTCGCGAACGCGCGCAGGGTGCCGCCCGGGCCGCGCAGGACGAGCGCCCCGGCAAGGTCGGCGCGATCGATCGGCTCGCACGCGCCCTCGCCGAGCGAAGCCGACGCCGCCACGATCCGCGGCCCGCGGAACAGCGCGGCCCGCTCGCGCTCGCACCACGCCGCGTCGAGGTAGCGCGCGGCCGGCACCGTGAACGTCGCGCCCGCGGCCGACGCGGCCGGTGCGGCCGGCGCGGCCGGCGCGGCGCCGCTGCGCCGCTCGGCCAGCTCGGCGCGCAGCCGCTCGGTGAGCCGGAGGATCTGCGACTGTTCCACGACGCTGGCCTTCCCGCTGCCTTGGCCGCTGCCTTGGCCGCTGCCTTGGCCGCTGCCTTGGCCGCTGCCTTGGCCGCTGCCTTGGCCGCTGCCCTGGCCGCCGCCTTGGCCGCTGCCTTGGCCGCTGCCTCGGCGCTCTAGTATCGCCCGCCGAGCACGAGCATCCCCGCGCGATCGCCGATCACCGGCGCCAGGTAGAGCGCCTCGTCGTCGTCGGCGGAGCCCCGCCGCCGCCGCTCCGGGGAGGCCGCGCTCGGCGCCGTCAGGTACAGCGCGACGCCGCCCGCGGCCAGCGCGACGCCCGCGATCGCGAACACCGTCCCGAGGTTCGCCTGGCTGCGCGCGTCGCGCGTGAGCCGGAGCCCCTCGTCGTTGCACATGTTCGCGGCGTCCATGCAGTACATGCCGAGCGCGGATTGATAGGCGCTGCGCGCGTCGAACGCGAGGTAGCTGGCGACGCCGATGCTCACGGCCCCCGCCCCCATCATCGCGAAGCCGGCGATCCGGCGCGTCCGGCCCGGCGGCGGCGGCCCGCCGTCCTCCGCCCCGGCCTTGCCCTTCTTCCCCTTCCCTTTCTTCTTCACCTTCGCCGTGGCGCTGCTGCGCGGCAGATCGAGCGTCACGTCGCGCGAGCCGCCCCGCTCGATCGCGAGCGTCCGGGTCTTCGGCTCGCCGTTCAGGCGGTACGTGAGGACGTGCGGCCCCGGCTCGACGCGCATCTCGCGGCCGAGATCGCTGGCGGAGACCGGCTCGTCGTCGAGCCGGATCGCCGCGGCCACCGCGTCGGCGCCCTCGGGCACGCGGAGCGTGAGCCGCGGGATGTCCGGCTCGATCTCCTGGATCAGCGCCCGGATCTTCGACGCGCGCTTGTCGCCGGTGGACGAGGCCATCTTCTCGGCATCGGAGTACCACTTGCTCGCGCGCACGAGCTTGCCCCACTCCTGGTAGCACCGCGCGACGTTGACCTTGGCGCCGACGGCCGGATCGAGCGCGTCCACCTGCTCGAACGTGACGCACGCCTCGGCGTACTGCTTCTTGGCGAGCTGCGCCTTGCCCTTGGCGAACAGCGCGTCGGCCTTGTCGGCGGCGGCCGGCGCTGGCGCGAACGCGAGCACCGCGGCGATCGCGAGCCACCGGCTCGCCCTCGTGCTGATCCGTTCGTTCATGGCTCCCTGCGCGCTCGTGATAGGCCCCGTCATTGGCGCCCTCATTGGGCCACCTGGAAGACGCCGCTGTCGAGGAACGAGATCGACACCGGCAGCGTGCGCTGCGTGAGATCGCCCTCGGCGAGGGCCGGGAAGCCGCCCACGACCGAGATCGCGCGCAGCGTGTAGAGCGCGCCCGGCTCGAACACCTCGGGCGGCAGCACGAACCGCGGCACGACACCGTTGGCGCCGAGCTTCAGCTCGTACTGGAGCGCGGTGTTGGCCATGTTCGGCACCAGCCGGAACAGCTGCAGCTGGTACATCGTGTTGTCCGGCACGTCGACGGTGAACGAGACCTCGACGCCGCGCGCCGGCCGCGCGATCGTGACGCCGTCCGTCTCGAGCACCGCGCCGAGCAGCGTGATCCGCGTCGGCAGCCCCGCTGGCAGCTTCATCTGGAGCCCCGGCTCGAGGACCGCGCGCTGGTGCATGCCCGCGTACAGGGTCACCGGCAGCGCGGCCGACGGCGGCGTGTACGCGCGCGCGCCTTGCGTCTGCCACAAGACGACCGTCGGCCAGTCCGGGGCGAACGGGTTACCCGCCTGGCCCATCACCGCCGTCGGGGTGGTCGGCGCGCCCTGCGAGAGCAGCGGCCCGTTGTCGTTGTTGAGCTGGGCGCCGGGGGCCGCGTGCATCGCCCACGCCATCGTCGGCGCGGCGACGGCGGGCTTGATGAGCCCGTAGCGCCGCACCGCGTCCATCTGATCGATCTCGAACGAGAACGGCTCGGGCGTCACCGCGGTCAGCATGCCGGTGATCATGTCGTCGCCCGTCTGGTCGAACGGCGCGGCCCGGAGCGCGCCGCGGAGCTCGGTGTTGCTCACGTAGCGCAGCACGACCGCGGCGTCGGCGCTCGTGATCCGCTCGAGCGGCCGCCCGGTGATGCTCGTCATCATGGTGACCGGGAACGTCGCCGAGAGCGCGGTCATGCCGACCGGCGGCGCCGGGAGCGCGATCGAGCTCCACGAGCCGACCGTGAGCAGCTCGAAGCGCTCGGCGCCCGTCGTCGGCGCGTCGAGCATCGCGTTCACGGTGAGCTTGGCGTCCACTGGCGCGGCCTCGGGGCTCGGGTGCTCCAGGACGCCGAAGAGCCCAGACACCTCGAGCTGCGGGAAGTCGAAGATCCGCAGGAGCGGCTTGGGGTAGTCCGGGAGATCGAACAGGAGCGGCGCGGGCGTGGGGAGCGGCGCCGTCCAGAGGCCGGGCTCCGCCTGCACCGCGGGCACGCGGACGAGGCCCGTCTCGGCGGCCGCGTCGGGGACCAGGTACGCCGCCATCGAGCCCGCCAGATCTTGCGGCGCGTACTCGAGGCGCGCGCCGATCGACACGCGCTGAAACGAGAGGCTCGTGGTCGGCGCGCGGTCGGTCTCGTCGAGGCCGAACAGCTGCGCGCAACCGCAGAGCATCGCGGCGAGGACGGCGAGGCGAGCCACGGGCGGAGCGTATCACCGGCCCCGGCCGGTCGCGGGGCGATCGGGCCGCGCGCGCCTACTTCTCGCCGCTGTTGTCGTCTTCGTCACGATCGCGGTCCCCGCTGCCGGGCTCGCGATCGCGCTGCCAGAAGCGCAGCCGCGAGCGGCGCGCGCCGTCGTCGTCGTCGTCCTTGCTGTCCTTGGCGTCCTTGGCGTCCTTGGCGTCCTTGGCGTCCTTGCCGTCCTTGGCGTCCTTGCCATCTTGATCCGTGCGCTTGAGCCGCACGCTCGCCTTGACGTCGGGCTCCGCGCCCGCGAACCGCTCGCTGTTCGGGATGAACCGGATCTCGGTCTTGATCTCGAACGACAGTGTCGTGAGGATCTTGGCGATCTCCTCGCTGACGTTCAGGGTCGAGAGGAACTCGCGCGTCTCGCGCGCGATCACGTCGAACACACGATCCTTGGCGTCGTTGACGCGGTCCTTCGCGCCATCCGCCGACGACGCGATGTAGCCCGCGACCTCGGGCAGGCTCTCGCGCGCGAGCTTGCGGATGCCCTCCTCTGTCTGGAACACGGCGCCCATGCCGGCGGCGAACGTCTTCTTCACGAGGTCGGGCACGAGCTGCTCGAGCCGGTTGCGGATCGTCTCGGTGAGGCTGTCGCCGTCGCCGTCGCGGTCCCGGTCGCGGTCGTCTCGGCGATCTTCGCGCCGCTCCGCCCGCCGCTCGTCCCGCCGCTCGTCCCGCTCGGGCCTGGCGGTCGCGTCGTCGTCGTCGGGGGCAGCCATACCCCTGGGGTACCCCCGATCCGCCGCCGGATCAATTGCCAACCTCGCAACCTGGTATCCTCCGCGCGATGGCGGAGCCGGGACGCCGGGAGAGCAGTGACGCGCCTTCGGAGGCCGCGTCGCCGCCACCCGCGCCCGACGCGTCCGACGCGCCCGACGCGCCTGCGCCTGCGTCGCCGCCAGCGGCCGGCGATTCGGTCAGCTCGCTCGCCGGGGACGTGCGCCGCTACCGCCACGACAAGCACGGGCGGCGGCCGCCGCTCAAGGTCCGCAGCCTCCGGGCGTACTGGACGACATTCTGGGTGATCGGCAGCTACCTGTGGCTCCGGCTCCGCATGCGGCTCCACAGCGACGCGTGGATCGAGCACAAGCTGCGCGAGACGCACCTGCGCAACGCGCGCCGGATCGAGCGCACGATCATCGAGCTGCAGGGCCTGTTCATCAAGGTCGGCCAGCTGATCTCGATCATGACGAACTTCCTGCCCGAGGAGTTCCGCCGCGAGCTCGAGGGGCTGCAGGACGCGGTGCCGCCGCACCCGTACAGCGACATCGAGGCGCGCCTGCTCGAGGAGCACGGGCGCTCGCCGTCCGAGGTGTTCGAGAGCTTCGACGAGAAGCCGATCGCGTCGGCGTCGATCGGCCAGGTCCACCTCGCGCGGCTGCCTGACGGCACGAAGGTCGCCGTGAAGGTGCAGTACCCGCACATCGAGGAGATCGTGCGGCGCGATCTCAACACGCTGCGCCGGATCTTCCGCATCATCGGCTGGTTCGTCCCGTACCAGGGGCTCGAGGAGCTCTACCGCGAGATCCGCGCGATCATCCTCGAGGAGCTCGACTACCGCGAGGAGGCCAAGAACGCGACGCGCATCGCGGCCAACTTCGAGGGCCGCCGCGACGTGGCGTTCCCGCACGTCGTCGAGGAGCTGTCGACCGTGCGCGTGCTCGTCACGCACTTCGAGACCGGCTGCAAGATCACCGACCGCGCTGGCGTCAAGGCCGCCGGCCTCGATCGCACCCAGCTCGCGCGCCAGGTCGTGGAGGTCTACTGCCAGCAGATCTTCACCGACGGCGTCTACCACGCCGATCCGCACCCCGGGAACCTGCTCGTGCGGCGCGCGGCCGAGGGCGAGCCGCCGACCATCGTGTTCCTCGACTTCGGCGCCGTCGCCGAGATCCCCGGCCACGTGCGCGCCGGCATCGTCGAGCTGATCCAGGGCGCGCTCGTCCGCGACACGCAGCGCATCGTGGGCGCGATGAAGCAGATGGGCTTCGTCGCGCGCGGCGCCAACGAGCAGATGTTCGAGCAGGTCGTCGAGTACTTCCACGAGCGGTTCCAGGAGCACATCTCGCTCGACTCGCTGAACCTCAAGGACATCAAGTTCGATCCGCAGAAGGGCCTCGAGAGCGTGGCCGATCTCCGCAAGATGGACATCTCGCTCCGCGAGCTGTCGGCGAGCTTTCACGTCCCCAAGGAGATCATCGTCCTCGAGCGCACGCTCCTGCTCCTCATGGGCCTGTGCACCGAGCTCGATCCGACGCTGAACCCCATGACGGTGATCCGGCCCTACCTCGAGCGCTTCGTGCTCGGCGACGAGGGCGACTGGTCGCAGCTCCTCATGGACACGTCGAAGGACCTCGTGATGAGCGTGACCGCGCTCCCCGCCGAGATCCGCAAGTTCATGCGCGCCGCGCACGCCGGCGAGCTCCAGCTCAAGTTCCGCAACTTCGACGGCTCGGTGCACCTCATGTACCGGCTCGGCCACCAGCTCATCTACGCCGCCGTCGGCATCGCCGCCGCCTCGCTCGCCGTCGTCCTCGAGGGCCAGGGCGACGACGCGCGCGCCGAGTGGGCCTGGTGGACCGCCCGCGTCGCCGGGGCCATCCTCGTCTGGAGCTGGTGGTCGTCCCGCACCCTCCTCCGCCGCCGCTGACCCCGCCACCGCTCCTCAGGAGGCCTACTGGAGTTCCACCTTGACTACTCGACAGAAGACCTCCGAGAAGAAGAAATGACCGCCGGTACGAGATGTCTGGGATCGGGAAGAAAGGAGCAAGCCAATGGCGAAGTCCCTCTATAACCCAGACAAATATACGTACCGTGTGATCTGGTCGGAGGAGGACCAAGAACACGTAGGGCTATGCGCGGAGTTTCCATCACTCAGCCATCTTGCGGAATCAGCCCCTGAAGCTCTTGCCGGCATCATGAAGCTTGTCGGCACGGTGCTCTCCGATATGGCCAAGTCAAAGGAGGAGATTCCGGAGCCGTTATCGCTCCGGCAGTTCAAGGGCAACGTTGCAGTACGAATCCGCCAGAGCGCCATCGCGAAACTGGCGATGGCGCCGCGGAGCAAGGCGCATCGCTGAACCGGCTCATCAGTGACAAGCTTGCGCACTGACGAAGAAACAGGAACGGTGAGAGTAAGATTATAGGCGTGGGCCAGGATCTCACGATCATCAAGCATTGGCTCAAGCGTTGCTTTGCCGGGAGTGACCACAGGGTCTTGGATGTCCGCCGAGGCTCCTCTGGGCATCGTCTAGATCATGGAGACCGAGCACGACTATGTCACGCCACGGAGATTCGCGATCAAGGGCCTTCGATCCAGCGAAGAGGATCAAGAAACTCGACATCGACGTGCGCGCACTGTTCGAGCGCGAACTCGCACTCTGGCTGTGCGTACCTTTCATCGTAACGCCCTCTCAGCGCTAGGATTAGAGTTCATTCCAATATAGGAACTGCCCGATCCGTCGTCGCTCTGGCCGTTTGTCCGTATGGGCTTCACGGATGGATCCCTGGAGGACTGAATAGGGAAACCCGATCCTCCCGTCGAGCAGCGGCTCGCGGCATTAGCACAGTGCTGCAATGGTCTCGTCTGGCTGTATCAGAACGGGTTGCACGGGCCACGGCGATCTGAAGCCGGCTAACGTGCTCGTATGTGATCGACATGAGGCACTAACTCTACAGCGACCTTCTGGAGGGCAGATTAGTCCCATCCGATATAGAACCGCCGAGCCTACGATCGGATTCGCATACCAGGCGATGAACACCTTGACCCCGCAGGGGCGGCACACGGATTCCGAGGTGCGACGGCTCGACGTTGAACTCTCGCAACGCTGGGAGACGATCGCGCCGACCGCAGACGAGTTCATCCGGCGACTGCTCGAGGCCACGAATCTATCGCAACAAGGGAGCTCCGGAACTCAAGTTCCGCAACCTCGACGACCATTACCGGTTCGACTACCAGTTCATCTACACCGTCGTCGGCATCGTCGCCGCCTCGCTCGCCGTCGTCCTCGAGGGCTATGGCGACGACGCGCGCCGAGTGGGACTGGTGGACCGTCCGCGTCGCCGGCGTCCTCCTCGTCTGAAGCTGGTGGTCCTCTCGCAAACCCCTCCGGCCGTGTCGATCGAGGGTTCGCGGCCCGCGCACGGCATGGATCGGCGGATCAACGGTGACGCTACCGCCGTGGCTGGCCCGGAGCTGCCCGACGCGGCGCGCGCACGGCATGGATCGGCGGATCAACGGTGACGCTGGAGCTAGCGGCGCCAAGCGGCGCCAAGCGGCGCCAAGCGGCGTCAAGATCGAGAGGGTCCGCTGTCAGACAGCCAAGAGCAGGTTGCGAGCAGAGTGACAAGGCGGTGCCGATAAGTCAGCCGCTGGGGCAACCGGCATGGATCGTGCCTAGCCAGGCGTGCCGCTGTTGTGCAGCGCGGCCGTGCGAGTGCTGTCGCACACGAGGGACGCGTCGCCCGGTGGTCGGTCGGCCACATGTACGGCCACACGGCGGACACCTGATCCAGCCGCTCATCGCGACGCGGTTGGCCTAGGGACGTAAGGGCGCACCGTGTTGGACGCGATGCGTCAGACCACACCGTCAGGGCCTGCACGTGGCCGCGCCGATCGTCTCGAGCCCACTCGCGCCGTTCGCGTGGCTCGTCGCCATCGCGGAGCAGGCCCCCGTCTGCGCGACATCCGTGTCTCGAGGCACGGCCGGACAGGGTCGTATGCCGGACAACCCAAGGCAAGTGCCGAAGTGGCTGATCACAGGCTCGAGATGCGTGTCCGGTTGGCTCGCGAATCATCTCCGCGAATCAACCCCGGTGACTCCGGTCCGGAGGGCCGAGAAGTAAATGGGCAGGGGTGCATAATTTTGCTGCAGGTACATGCGCAACTCGATCGTTGTAAAGCCTGCCCTTTGTGATGTATCGATAACTGGAGGCTTGGAGGGATCATGGGGCGCGAGAAAGCCGCTTCCCTTATTGCATATGAAGTAACTGCCGATGGGTCATATCCTCGATGAGGACATGGGTTCATTCGGGCCAGCTCCAGTTCACACGCGACGGGCGTACGCTGGTCATTGCAGAGCCTGATAAAGTTACCTTCGTCGGACTTCGTGACGAAGGTCAGCGGCGAGTCGCAATCTCGAGCGTGCAGGCGGTCGTTGCGTTTCTGGATCAGGTTTGGGTGGCTACATGCGCAGGTGCGCTGATCCGATTCGGCTCCGATGGTCGCGAACTCGATGAGCATGCTCTTCCTTGCGATCCGAATGGGACCTTGGTCCCGACGACCATAGGCGCCCCTGCAGCTCTATGGAATGCTTGCGAACCGGTGGCCTTACTCGATGACCTCGGTTCCCTCGTGATAACTCCTTTCCATTTCGAGTCTGCGATTCCGATCGCAGGTCGCCGCTTCGCGCAGTATGCGGGGCCACGCTTGACCCTCCCTGCAGGTGCTTCGGTGATGCTACCGGGCGTGTCTCGGATCGCGGGGGGCAGCGTGATATTCGATGGTACCTCGCTCGCGCTTGTCGGGGAGCATCCGCGCGGCCGCGATATCGTTGTCCTCGCGCTCGCCAGCGGGCGTGCCCTCCAGACCATCTCGTTGCCACCGGGCACAGTTCGGATCGCAGCGCGTCGTGGTCTTGCTGTTGTGCACGACGCGCCACGCCGGTTCGCCGTAATCGATCTCCGATTCGCCCGACATGTAGGCGCTGTGGTAACTGATGACGACGTGGCCGATCATGCCGTTGATCCTGATGGCAAGCTCCTCGCAATCCGCCTCACCTCCGGAGTCATCGAACTCGCCCCGATCAGCGAGGGCGCGAGGGCAATCACCCACTTGCCCGCATCTCGCCCGAACATCAGCGATTACAGCTCCGCTCACCAGCCCAGCGCGCCGGTTGCTCACGGACTGCCCGCATCTCGCCCGGACATCAGCGATTACAGCGTGGAGGTGCCAAAGCTCGCCGAGACGCCCATGGGCGGGGCCCAGCTTGGGCCCGAATGCCAGCCGGTAGAAATTCAGCCGGCAGGTGCTCGATCGACCGAGCAGTGCCCAACCGCGGCGGCTCTGCCCTCAGACATACCGGCTTGCCCCGTTCAGCCACTCGATCCACCGCCCATCATCGTCGACGCACTTGAGCCGCGGGCGATTCGAGCACAGATGCCACGGGAGGCAGCGCTGATTGAGCTCGATCGCGAGCTTCACTCGGTCATACTGTGGGTACTGGCGGCGATCTCGCGTGCGTGGGATACGCGTCGACTCAGCTATGGTAACGAAGGTCATCATCCGTACGAGCACGAGGTCGCGGCGCTAGTCGGAAAGAACTCCGGGTTTGCGCCGGATTACCTCGCAGGTGCGAGGGATGCACTTGCCGAGCATGAGGTTGCGCTCGCGGCGGATCCCCATTATCGTAGTGAGTTGACCCCGATCGGTGAGCTGATCGACGAGTTCAGACTGTCGACGACCGCGATCAACGTGTTGCTCGTGATCGCAGCCCCGTCCCTTCACGGCGATGTTGCGCGACTGTACGGCATTCTCGGCAACGATCCCGGCCGAGCCATGGTCGACGAGCTACTTGTCCAACACATTCTTAGCGATCGGGTGACCCGGCATGATGTCGCGGCGGAGTTGCACCCGCAAGCACCGCTGGTTCGTCTAGGGATGGTGGATGTCAAGAAGTTGCGGCCACGGCCATTTGCCGCACTTGAGGTTGATCCTGTCGTATTGTCGCGGCTACGCGGCGAACCGCCCGAACTTGGCGTGGCCTCGACCGTACGTCACGCCACTCGCGAACTTGCTTCAATCGATCTTGCTCCCGGCGTGCTTGCGTCAGCGATCAGCACACTCGCGCGCGCGCCGCGGCCTGCACGTATCGCAATCCGGGGCCATGCGGGAGTCGGGCGTCGTACCCTATTCGCCACGTTTGCCCACCGTGCAGGGCGCTCGCTTTGTATAATCGACGCGGCCCGGCTGCCGCGTGATGCGGAGCAGTTCATCGAGAGCTTGCAGATCACGCTCCGTCGCGCGCAACTCGCCGGGTTGATTCCGGTGATCTATGCGCTCGATGCCGTGGTGTTCGGTGACCGCAACGCCATCGATCTCGCTCGTGAGATCCTTACCGCGCACCCAGGGCCGCTCGCAGTGCTCTCCCCTCTAGGGACCAGCCCGCCACTGCCGGCCGGCCATATGGTGATCGATCTACCTGCGATGGCGGAAACAGCGCGGCTCGGCGTGTGGCAGCGCGCGTTCGAAGGGTCCGGCCACTGGCTCCGCGATGTGACGAGCCTTGCGTCGCGCTATCGCGTCGGTCCAGGCATCATCTATCGGGCGGTCGCCTCGGTAACCGGCGACGATCCAATGACTCCATGTGACGATCGCATAGACGCTTTTCTGCGCCAGAGCCGAGAGATTCGGCTCTCGGATCATGCACAACGTGTCCACCGGCTCGCAAACTGGGCGGATCTCGTGCTTCCCCCTGACATCATGGACAGCCTCCGTGAGCTGGTGGGCCGTGTGCGTTATCGCCGAACGGTGTTTGAGGAATGGGGCATGGGGCGCACCATGACGACCTCGCGCGGCCTCACTGCGCTGTTCCAGGGGCAGCCGGGTACTGGAAAGACGCTGGTCGCAGGTGTGATCGCCCGCGAACTCGGACTCGATCTTTACCAAGTCGATCTTTCAAAGGTAATGTCGAAGTGGATCGGTGAGACTGAGCGCAACCTTGCGACTATCTTCGATGCGGCCGATGACGGTCAGGTCATCCTCCTGTTCGACGAGGCCGATTCACTATTCGCGAAACGCACCGAGGTCCGCTCAAGCAATGACCGCTACGCAAATCTAGAAGTCAACTATCTATTGCAGCGGCTCGATGCGTTCGAAGGCATTGCCATCCTGACCACCAACAACGGCGGCTCGATCGATCCAGCTTTCAAGCGCCGACTGTCATTTCGGCTCTCGTTTCCATTCCCGGACGAAGAGACCCGTGCCGAACTGTGGCGTGCTCACTTACCGCGCGAGTTGCCGCGCACAGGTGAGCTAACGTTTGATGTGCTTGCCCGTAAGTATCAACTGTCCGGCGGCTACATCCGTAATGCGTGCCTTCGCGCTGCATTTCTCGCGGCGCAGGAAGAGACGTTGCTACAACAACATCACCTTGAACGCGCCGTGGCGCTCGAGTTCGCCGAATTGGGCAAGCTGTCGACCGGTGGCGCAATCATGTGAAAGGAAGGCTCTGTGCACCGTGAATACGAACAGAATCGCGCAAAGTCGCCGGATGTAGTCACTTCCCACAACGCGATCGAGCCTGGGCAGCTGAGTCGCAGCTCCCTCTTGCATAGGTCCGAGTATGCGATCGCGTCGGGTCTTGTACAGCGAAAGGAGGTCGCTGGCGCCGATGAACCCGGCAATGAGGATGTGCACAAGCTTGCGGCTAAGGGCATTGGCGGAACCTCTACGACAATACCCTTTCTGGAGCAGATCCAGCGTTCGTTCGGCACTCACAATATAAGGAATATTCAGGCCCACGTCGGAGGCTCCGCAGCCCAAGCCTGTGAAGGGATGGGAGCGAAAGCATATGCGACGGGGAATCATGTCGCTTTTCGGGAGGCTCCGGACCTACACACAGCAGCGCACGAGGCAGCGCACATTGTACAGCAAAGGGCAGGAGTACAACTCACCGGGGGGGTCGGCAAAGTTGGTGACGAGTATGAGAGAAATGCGGATGATGTGGCCGACGCGGTGGTTCAGGGGAGATCAGCGGAGCCTCTGCTTGGCGGGACAGGTCAACGCAACCAGGCTAGTGAACAGTCTAAGGAACCTGAAAGTCTCGCTCATTCGCTGGCACCACCGCTGGCACCACGAAAGGAGGCCAACGGCAGTTCGTCCGTGCAAGAGCGGACAGATCCTAAGAGCGAGGCGAACGCGTCTTGCTCGAAGTGCGGGAGTGGCGCCTGCGAATGCTCGAAGCCGTCCGAAATATCCGAGGTCCAGCATTCATTTTCACACGACAGCCCCGCTGTCGTACAGCAGATTGGCAGCGGACCGGCACTTCAACTGAAGGCGGAGCGAGTAAGTCCTCTTGAAGGCGGAGGTCATCGTATTGCTATCTCACCCGAATTGGATGACGCAGCCGCTGCAGAGGAGCACGGTGGATCTTCGTTCTCTGCACAGTCCCAGCACGGCGCAATTCGCAAGCCCGTTCAGCAGATGCGAATTCCATTGCCACGGCCGATTCCGGTATGTGGCAGAAGCCTGACGCACATCGACGTAGAGCAGCCACGATGGCGAGACCTTGAGCCGTGTCTTCCGGCTACTGTGCCAGTGTACCGCCTGAACATTGTCGGCCGGCAGGTCACGCCTGCGACGACGGGCAGAGGACGGATCATTTTCAATCTCCACATCGGCTACTACAGAGATCCGGCTACCGGCCGATATTGTGCAATCGCCGACGATTCAATGGCCTGTATCGCGCCGAGGTGTGTCCGTCTGGGATGCTTTCCGACACTGAGAGAAGTAGTCGATGCAATAGCCGAGTTTCTCTGGAACGTGCTGAAGGTGATAGGTTGGATTATCCTCGCGATCCTGCTCGCGCTCATCCTCGGTCGTCTGCGAGTACCCGTACCTGGGCCAGCCGCGCCTCCTCTCGTGGCCAATAACGGCGCTGGAAAGAATCCTCAGGAAGGCGCTGGCACGACGGATAATGGGTGAGCATGCGCCTACTATTAGACCATAAGGATAGCGAGCCGAGTACAGAGCTTGCTTGTTATCGCGCCAGTCTGGTGTGGGCTACAGCGCGCGGTGAGCGGTTCGCGATGAAAGTGGAACCGGAGGTGTACACTTCTCGCTCACAGGTAGACCGCTTCTTATCGCTCGGTCAAATCCGCAGTGGAACTCCGCAACGTCACGAAGGGATGTTTAAACAATTCTTCAAGAGAGGAGGCGTCACGGAGGAAATCATATATATTGAGGGTGTGCCTGATGAGCACTTCATCACGACTCTCACGGAGATAGCGGTTCCTGAGAAAGTGATTGTAGGGGATCTCTGTCCTGTACTCGAGCTTCGCGTGATACGCGGAGATCGCGCTCTGTACACCGTGCTCGAGTACGGGCGCGACCAAGTGTTTGATCTTGAGGGTGACGAGCGCGCTCAGCTAGAGGATTATATGCAGAACACATTAGTAGGGCCTATCCATCTGATCCCGCCGCCGTGATATGGAGTGGCTGTCTATCCTGCGCTGGACTAGATCTTCACTGGTTGCGATCGATTCTCCACCTTAGAATGATGGTTGCTGGACAACCGGACCGGGCTTGATGAGCCGCTACGACCAGGCCAACTCGGCAGGACGGATTGGGCTGGACAACCAGGTGTCCGGTGTCGACCAGAATGCGGACGCGGGACAGCACCGTCCAGAGACGGCCCTTGAAGAGCCCGGTCGGGGATCCATGGCATCGAGCCGGACTGCGAGCGCGCCGACGGCGATCCGCGGGTAACGGCCGAGCAGGCCGGTGACCGTGACGTCGACGACCGCGCTCGAGGTGTAGCGCGGAAGGTCCGGCGTCGCGAGGTACGCGGCGACCTCGACCGGCGCGCCGCCTAGGTCCGGCCGGCGCCACGACATCGTCGATCCACGCGCGCGCGCGCGCCGCACCAGGCGACGCCTGAAGGTGGCAGAGGTCGTCCTCGAAGCCGGCGCGGGCCTTCACCGCCCAACACGTCGACAAGCGCGACCGCCGCGCCGCTGGCGACCAGCCGCGGGGAGTTCGCGCGCCACCACCTCGGCTGCCATCGTCTTGCCGATCCGGGGCCACCCCGAAACAGCGCCGTCACACCGCGCGCGGTGTGCGCGATCGTGCGCAGGCCCCCGCCAGTATCGTGTAGCCCTCGCCGACCTCGGGTAGCGCGCCGCGGTCGACGCCGATCGCCCATCAGGTCGTCCCACGACGCCAGCGGCTCGACCCGCGTCGCGACCGCCTCGGTCCGCGCCGAGCGGTGCTGGCGCAGCGCGGTCGCGAGGGCGGGCTCAAGCGTCGCCCCGGCCGGTCGATCGGCCGTCGCGACGCACGCGCGTACCATCGTGCCCGGGCCGACCCGCGACGCGTACAGACCGCCGCCGTGCGACCGCGCGACCGCGGCCCGCACGCTGGCGTCAGCCGAAGAGACACGCCGACGCTCGATCATCCCTACTCTTCGATGTGATGGGGTCCGACGACGGTCATCGTCACGAGGCACCGGATCTACGCTCGGTGCGCTCGGTGCGCTCGCTGAGCCACCATCGGGTATCCCCATGCGCCACGTTCGGCTGTTCGTGATCCCGAGTTGTACGATCGCATCGAGCTTCTCGGCGACGACTGTTTCACGCGAGTATGCGAGCACGTGTGGCGCCGGATCGTCGAGCAGGACCGGAAGATCCACCCGGACTGGCACCGACGTGACCGCATCGCCGAACCCGACGTCGATCTGCAGCCGGATCTGCGCGGCGGTCACGCGAGCCATGATCTCGACGCGCAGGCCGCCGTACTCCTGATCCTCGCGAATCGAGCTGACCTCGAGAGACCCCGCATCGAACACGACGCCGTCGTCGTCGACGTCGAACGCGAGCACCTCGGCGAACACCGCGGCGATCCGTGCCTCAGACGGATCGCCGCTGCCGAGCAGATCCACATCGCGCGTCGCCCGGTATGGATGGCCGGTCCACACCGTGAACAGCGTCGCGCCTTTGAGGATGAAACTCACACCGTGCCGCGATCGCGCCAGCCGGTAGAGCAGGCGCTCGCTCGCATAGCGGGTGAGCAGGAGCTGGTAGTTGTCTCCCCGTTCACGAGCGAGGCGGAGCAACCGGGCACGCACCGACGCACCGACGTCCTTCAGCGGCTTCATGACGCGAGCGCCTCCAGATAGGGGCGCACCCGCGCGTGGACCCCGTCCGCCCGCGCGGCCGCGACCAGCGCATCGATCTCGCCGCGATGCTTGCGGAGGTAGTCGCGCAGTACCGCGAGCGCGACGTCGAGCCCGACGTGCCGCTGGTAGCGGAAGCAGTCGACGACGGTCTTGGCCGGCGTCGTCACCTGCACGCGCACGCCCTCGATCGTCCGCCGCTCCACGCCATGCGTCCGCGCCTGCCCGCTCGCTCTCACGATCGCGAGCTTCGGATAGGCGAGCTTCGGGGCTCGAGCGCGCCGGTCGATCATGATCCAGACGGCGTGCGGCGCTTCCGTGCCGAGCCCGTGGATCTCCAGCGCGCTGAGCAGGCAGATCGTCGCCCGGGGTACGCGCCTGGCGACGTCCGCAACCGTGTTCAGCTCGGTGACCCGGCCGTCCGCGAGGCGATAGAGCCCGCGATCGATCTGCTCTAGGAGACCCCGCTCGCACAGACGCCGAAGGTATGTGCGCGGAATCCCGGCAGCATCGAGGTCACGCGCGCGAACGGAACCCCCGCGCGCGCGTCGCAGCAGTGCGTCCGTCTTCGAAGCAGCCATGATACGAAACGTCGGTCCGATTCTGTATGGACCGACGTTTCGTACCACCGAGCACGGAACGTGGCACGACCTCGTCTCGGTGAATGTGCCGCCGCTGACCTCCCCCGGTCCGGAGCCAGGCGGGCGCAGGGCAGCTGATACCATCGCCTCATGCGTGAACACCGGGGAACCTGTAGGCGAGCCGGGGTGTCAGCGGGTCTGATGAAGCGCAACGGGCTCCACTCGCTGATCTGTGCCTGGCTGGCGGCCGCGATCGTGACCGGCGGCTGCCGGCCGCCGGCCGGCACGCGCGTCACGGCGCCGACGCCCCGGCCCGACCCCGCCACGCCGGCGGTGACCGCCCCGGCGGCGACCGCCGCGGCGCCGACGCCAGCGGGGCGGCCGCAGATCGCGTTCACGGCCGGCGCGAGCGACGGCACGCTGACCGTCGAGACGCGCGATGCGAAGGTCGCGCCGGCCCAGACCACGGTGGCCGCGCTGACGCCCGACGAGATCGCCGCGCTGCACGCGCGGATGGAGCCGCTGCCGGATCTGACGAGCCAGAATGCCGCGGCGCCGCCCCTGCGCGCGCCGACACCGCCCCCCGCGCGGCCCGGGCCCGTGCAGCCGATCGCGTTCGTGGCGCCCGCCGGCAAGCCGGTGAGCGACGCGCCGGTCGTGCCCGCGAAGCGGAGCGCGCCGCTGGCCGCGCCGCAGATCACGCCGCGGGGCGAGATCCGATCCGAGTCCGAGATCCGCGTGCGGTTCTCCGAGCCGATGGTGCCGGTCGCCGCCGTCGGCGCGCCGGTCGCGCCGGTGGCCACGATCACGCCGGACGTCGCCGGGGCGTGGCGCTGGATCGACACGCGCGTGGCCACGTTCACCGCGGCCCCGCGGCTGCCGCAGGCCACCGAGCTCACGGTCACCGTGCCCGCCGGGATCCAGGCCGTGAGCGGCGCGACGCTCCTGGCCGACGAGACCGAGACGTTCGCGACCGCGCCGATCGCGATCGCGGGCGGGTACCCGACCGGCGTCGTCACCGCGAATTCGCCGATCGTCGTCAAGCTCGATCAGGACTTCGATCCCGACAAGCTGGCGCCGCTCCTGCGCGTGACCCGCGCGGCCGGCGGCGCGGCGCTGCCGTACAAGATCGCGACGCTCGCGGATGCGCAGCGGGCGTGGGCCCAGAACCCGACGCTCGAATTCGATCCCGCGAAGTCCGACGCGTCGCTCGGCAAGCGCTACATCGTGCTCGCACCACAGACGGCGTGGCCGGCCGACACCACGCTCCAGGTGACCCTCCCATCCGGCGCGCCGTCACGTGAGGGGCCGCGCGCGTCGACGCGGCCCTCGTTCGCGACCTTCAAGATCGCGCCGCCGTTCACGGTGCTCGGGATCACCTGCGATGACGGCGAGAAGCCCCGCATGGCGGGCGCCGTGTGCCCGTTCAACGGCCTCCTCCACGTCCACTTCAGCACGTCGATCGCGATCCCGTCGTACCGCGCCCAGAAGGTCCAGGTCGACGGCGCGCCGTTCGACGACAACAAGCCGCGCTTCGCCGACGTCGCGCTCAAGGTGCCCGATCAGGTCGGGCGCGCGCACTCGATCACGATCGGCGACGGCCTCGTCGATATCTACGGCCAGCCGTACACCGGCGCGCACAAGCTCGGATTCGTCAGCGGGCCCGCGCGGTTCGACGCGTGGCTCTCCGCCGACACCGGCATGCACGTGCTCGATCCGCGCTTCGCGATCCCGCAGTGGATCGTCTACAGCTCGGCGGTCGCGAGCCTGCGCGTGCAGCTGTTCTCCGTGCAGCCCAAAGACTACTTCGCGTACCAGGCGCTCGAGGCCGGCAAGCGCGCGGTGCCGCCCGGCAAGCGCGTGTTCGATCAGACGTACACCGTCGGCCCCCGCCACGAAGTAGACGCGCGCATCGATCTGAGGCCCGCCCTCAACGCCGCGGGCCTCGGCCACATCGTCGCGATGGCGACGGTGCAGCCGCTCGCCGGGACCGCGAGATCTCCGGCCAGTCGCCGCCGTATAGACCCGCAGATCGCGTGGATCCAGGTGACCAAGCTCGGCGTGTCGTCGCGGATCGACGGCGAGCGCGTCAACGCGTGGGTCCAGGACATCACGCCGGATCAGCGCTTCCTGGCGCCGATCGCCGGCGCGACAGTCTCGCTCCTCGCCGAGAAGCGCGGCGAGAGCGGCACCGGCACGAGCGACGCCACCGGCCACGCCCAGGTCGAGCTGTTCCCGAAGCCGCCCGCCAAGAAGCCCGCCACCAAGACCGGCGACGACGACGGCAATGACGACTACGACGATGACTACAGCTATTACGATGGCCCGCCCGCGCTGCTCCACGCGCGCACGGCGACTGACTCGACGTTCGCGGTCGTCGACCGCCACGAGAAGGCGCTGCGCGTCGAGAACGCGCTCTGGTACGTCACCGACGATCGCTTCACGTACAAGCCCGGCGAGAAGGCGTACGTCAAGGGCTGGGTCCGCTGGACGCACAACGGGGTCAACCCCGACCTGGCGTTACCGCGCGCGGGCGAATCGATCGCGTACGTGTTGTCCGACGCCAAGGGCACACGCGTCGCGAGCGGCAACGCCAAGCTCACGGATCAAGGCGGATTCCATATCGAGGTCGATCTGCCGCCCAGTATCAACCTCGGGACCGCCTCCTTCTCGCTACAGGCCCGGAAGGAGGTCTATCACCACCCGATCTCCGTCGAGGAGTTCCGCACTCCCGCCTACGCCGTGACGCTCGACGATGACATCTCGCACAGCGGCGCGATCCCGCTCGTGCTCGGCGAGACCACCTCGATGACGGCGGCCGCGCAGTACTACAGCGGCGGCGGGCTCCCGGGCGCCGCCGTGGAATGGGACGCCACCCTCACCACGACGCGCTACGAGCCGCCCGGCTGGAACCTGTTCGCGTTCACGCCGCCGCTCGATCGCCACGAGCACCGCTACGGCTTCGAGGATCGCTCGATCCGCGTGCACGCGCAGAGCGCGCTGTCGGGCGGCTCGACGTCGACGGTGACCTACGGGCTCGCCGCGCTGCCGGACGGGCGCACCAGCATCCTCGAGGTCGACACGACGGTGACCGACGTCGACCGGATGAGCATCCGCGCGAGCTCGCGCCCGATCCTCGTGCACCCGAGCGCCTACTACGTCGGGCTGCGGCTGCGGCCGCAGACGGACGACCAGCTCGAGGTCATCGTCACCGACATCGACGGCAACGCCGCCCCGGGCGTCGCGATCACCGTCGACATCGAGGGCGTGCTCGGCTCCGAGCGCTACCGCGCGGACGCCAAGGTGATCGACACGCAGACCTGCAAGGTCGCGAGCGCCGCCGCCCCGGTGGCGTGCCCGTTCCAGCGCAAGGACGTGAAGACCGCGTACACGGCGCGCGCGCGGGTCGCCGACGCGCGCGGCCGCGTGAACACCGCAGAGCTCCCGATCCCGTGGTGGTCCTACGACGATCGCGAGGAGCTCCTGGTCGTGCCCGACAAGGCGAGCTACCGGCCCGGCGAGGTCGCCAAGGTCGAGATCCGCTCGAAGGTGTTCCCGGCGACCGCGGTCGTGTCGTTCGCGCGGCGCGGCGTCGCCTCGCAGAGGCTGATCGCGCTCATTGGCGCGTCGACAACGATCGACGTGCCGATCGACGCCGCGCTGATCCCGAACGTCTACGTCACCGTCGATCGCTACGCCAAGCGCCGCTTCATGCAGGACGGCAGCACGCTGCCGCTCCCCGAGCATCTGCAAGCCGAGGCGAAGCTCGCGATCGATCTCGAGGGCGCGCGGCTCGCGATGCGGACGCGCCCGACGCAGAAGCTCATCCAGCCCGGCGAGGAGGCCACGTTCGAGGTCTTCGTGCAGCACGCCGACAAGCCCGTCGCCGGCGCCGAGGTCGCGCTGATGGTCGTCGACGAGGCCGTGCTCGCGGTCTCCGGTCGGTCGCACGCCGACCCGCTCGCGCCGTTCTATCGCGACATGGTGAACGGCACGAGCGCGCAGTCGTCGCTCGAGACGGTGCACGACTCCGGCGGCAGCCTCGACGGCGTCCCGGGCGTCACGCGCGCCGAGCTCATCGGCCTCGGCCGCTGGGGCACGATCGGCCACGGCTCCGGCACAGGCTCCGGCTACGGGATCGGCGGCGGTCGCGGCGGCATGCGCGGGCGCTCGGACGTGGTCACCGCGCGCAAGGACTTCCGGCCCAACGCGGTGTTCGCGCCCGCGCTCGTCACCGACGCGAACGGGCGGGTCGCGGTGACCGTGAAGATGCCCGACAGCCTGACGCGGTTCCGCATCGTGGCGCTCGCCACGTCGAGCGGCCGCTACTTCGGCAAGGCCGAGAACACGATCGTGACGCAACGCAAGGTCAACGCGCGCACCGTCGCGCCGCGCTTCCTCTCGCAGGGCGATCGGTTCTCGCTGCCGATCGTCGTCCAGAACCTCGACGGCGCGCCCCGCACCGTCGACGTCGCCGTGCGCGCCGCCAACCTCGACGGGAGCGGCCCCGCCGGCAAGCGCGTCACCGTGCCGGCCGGCCAGCGCGCCGAGGTGCGGTTCGACTTCGCCACGAAGGCGCGCGGCCGCGCGGTCGTCCAGACCATCGCCAGCTCGGGCAGCTTCGCGGACGGAAGCCAGATCGAGCTGACCGTCTACGAGCCGGCCACGACCGAGTCGTTCGCGACCTACGGCGTCGTCGGCTCCGGGGCCGCGCCGGCCGCCGGCTCGCCCGCGGAGGCGCAGTTCGAGCAGCTCGTGGTCCCGCCGAGCATCTTCCCGGAGGTCGGCGGCGTCGAGGTCGAGCTCGCGTCGACGCAGCTGCAGTCGCTCACCGACGCGTACTGGTACCTCTACCGCTACCCCTACGAGTGCGCCGAGCAGCGCTCCGGGCGCATGCTCGCCACCGCCGCGCTCTACGACATCCTCGACGCGTTCGGGACGCCGGACCGGCCGACGCGCGCGCAGATCGAGGCGCGGCGCACCAAGGACGCCGCCGAGCTCGGCAAGACGCAGCGCGCCGACGGCGGCTGGGGCTACTTCGGCGGCACCGCGTCGGACCCGTTCGTGACGCAGCAGGTGCTCACCGCGCTCGCGGCGCAGAAGCTCACCGGCAAAGTCACGACGCAGGCGATCGACTTCGTCACCAAGGAATCGAACCGGCTGCTCGCGCGGCTCGAGCAGGCCGCCGCGAAGCCGGCCGACAAGCGGCTCGATCGCGCCGAGCACCCGTACCTCGTGTCGCTCGCCGCGGCGACGCTGACGTCGCTCGCCGCGGCGGCGCCCGTCGCCGGCCGGCCAGTCATCGACGCGCGCGGCCGCGCCGAGCGGCTGCACGCGCTGGCGACCACGCTCGGGAGCTACCCCATCGATGCCAAGGCGCGCGTGCTCGCGCTCCTCGCCGACGCGCGCGCCGGGGAGCGCGCCCGGCCGATCCGCGGCAAGCTGCTCGCCGATCTGCTCAGCGCGACGCACGAGACCGCCGCGGCGGCGACCGTCACCGCGCAGTACGAGGAGACAGAGCGCCTCCTGCTCGTGTCGAGCACGAAGACGACGGCGCTCGCGCTCGACGCGATCATGCGCGAGGCGCCGAGCCACGCGGTGATCCCCAAGCTCGCGCGCGGCGTCCTCGACGGCCGCCGCTACGGCCGCTGGCGGTCGACGCAGGAGAACCTCGTCGCGCTGCAGGCGATGCGCCGCTACTTCGACACGTACGAGAAGGTCACGCCGAGCTACACCGGCAAGCTGTGGTTCGGCGCGGCGGCCTACACCGAGCACGCGTTCGCCGGCCGCACGAGCACGCGCGCGATCGCGCGCGCCGACTGGAGCCAGCTCGCGCCCGGCTCGACGCACGACCTCGCGCTCGTCAAGCAGGGCGCCGGGCGCATGTACTACCGCGTCGGCATCACGTACGCGCCGCGGCAGACGAACCTGCCGGCGCTCGACGCCGGCTTCATCGTGCGCCGGAGCTACAGCGCCGAGGATCCCGCCGACGTCGTCAAGACGCCGGACGGCTACAAGATCCGGCTCGGCGCGAAGGTGCAGGTCACGCTCGAGGTGCTCGCGACCACCCGGCGCCACGCCGTCGCGCTCGTCGATCCGCTGCCCGCCGGCTTCGAGGCGGTGAACGAGCGCCTCGCCACCGCCGAGCGCGCGATCGCCGTCAAAGGCGACGCGCGCTGGGACCACATCAACATGCGCGACAACCGCACCGAGGCGTTCCAGATGGACCTCCGCGAGGGCACCCACCGGTTCTCGTACACCGCGCGGGCGACCACCCCCGGCACGTTCATCGCCGCGCCCACCAAGGCCGAGGAGATGTACAGCCCCGAGACGTTCGGCCGCTCGAGCGGACTCACGGTCGTGATCGAGTAACGTCCCCGGGCCGGGCGGCGAGCCGACCGGCGGGGACGCTCACATCTCGAGCGCGACGCCGCGTGATAGCGTGCCGGGATGCTCTCCAAGCTCGTCGTGATCGCAGCCGTCGTCAGTGTCCCCTTCGCGAGCCACGCCCAGGGCAAGGCCGACTCCATCACACTGACCGATCGTCCGGTGAAGGTCGGCGACAAGTGGACCGAGGAGAAGACCGAGCTCGGTGACCTGGTCGTCACGGTGAACGGACAGAAGGTCGCGATGAAGTCCGAGCGCGTCGAGAAGCGCAGCATCGAGATCTTCGCGGTCGGCAAGACGGGGCCCGTCAAGGCGAAGTACACGTTCACCACGGACACCGAGACCAAGCAGTCGCCGAAGAAGAACGAGGGCGGCCCGACCGCGATCCACGGCAAGAGCTACACGCTGACGGCCGGCGAGCCGATCGCGGTCGCCGGGGATCAGGGGCCGGCGCCGGAGGCCGAGGCCGCGCTCGTGCGCAAGCGCGTGAAGCGGTTCGGCAAGGACGATCAGCTCGGCAAGGTGCTCGCCGGCAAGACCTTCGTCAGAGGCAAGCCGTTCGAGCTGCCCGCCGCGCAGCTCGCTGACGTCGCCCCCGATCCGGATCTCCAGGTGGTGTCGCTGGTGCTGACCTATACCGGCAAGAAGGGCGACCTCGCGCTGTTCGATCTGGCGATGAAGGCCGAGGGCGATCGGGGCGGCTTGAAGATGAAGCTCGACTTCAAGGGCACGGTCGAGGTCGATCCGAAGACGAACACGCCGATCGACACCAAGCTGGAGGCGACCGTGAAAGCGACCGGCGCCACCACCGTCGACGGAACGATGAAGATGACGTCGCACCGCACCAAGTGAGCCGCGCCCGCGCCCGCGCCGCGCTCAGCCCCCGAGGCTGCGGCGGAACCGGCCCGGCGATGTGCCGGTCCAGCGCTTGAACGCGCGGCTGAACGTCGCGAGATCGGCGAATCCGGTCCGGTACGCGATCTCGCCGAGCGCGAGCGCCGGATCGGCGAGCAGCTCACGCGCGAGCGCCTCGCGGGTGTCGTCGACGACGGCGGTCAGGCTCGTGCCCTCGCCCTCGAGCCGGCGCTGCAGCGTGCGCGCGCTCATCTGCATCGCCGCGGCGGCGTCATCGGCGGTGACCGGTCCGGGCAGCCGGGCTCGCACGTGCGCGGCGACCCGCGGCGCGAGCTCGGTCGACCGCGGCTGGTCGCGCAGCGCCGACGCCGCCAGGTCCGCGACCGTGGCGAGCAGGCGCCGATCGCCGGTGACGAGCGCGCGATCGAGGTGCGCGCGCGCGAACGCGAAGCCGCTGTCCTCGGCGCCGAACACCAGCTCCTCGGTGCCGAAGAAGCGATCGAGCGGCGCGAGATCGCGCGGCCGCGCGTGGGCGAACCACACCCGGCGCAGCGGCAGCGGCTCGCCGCCGGCCGGATCGGGCACGAGCGAGGCGCGCGCGTGGCCGAGCACGTACGCGAGGCCGTACTCGTGGGCGTGGCGCCCCACGCCGCGCGGGTGACCGGGCGTGGCCTGGCGCCACACCGCCTCGTCGCCGTCCTCGGCGAGCGACAGCGCGAGCTGCGGGTGGACGAGCGGCGCGTAGCGGGTCAGCTGGTGCAGCGACTCGCGCAGCGTCGGGGCCGCGCGCGCAGCCAGCTCGGCGAGGCCGTACCGGCGCAGCGGCAGCTCGGCCGGCAGGTGCAGCGCGAGGTACGGCTCGCCGAGCAACGCGGACGCCGCCGCGAGCAAGTCGTTGACGACCACCGGCGCGACGTCCACCTCGTCGCGATCCGCGGCGTCGCCCTGCAGCGCGAACCGCGCGGCGATCGGCCCCGGATCGCAGCCGCGCCCCGCCAGGTAGCGGAGCAGCGCCGGCACGATCGCCGATGGCGACGGCGGCTCTCGCGGCGCACGGGGCATAGCTGCAGTGTAGCCACGCGGATCGCGGCGTCGCGTAGTGGCGCGCTCGGCAAATCGATGTGGCGCCAGCGGCCATCGCCCGCCCGCGGGGTCATTCCTAGAGTGGGCGCATGCCAATCGAGCTTCGTCACAAGGACGGCCGCGTGCTGCACGCCGAGCCGAACACCAGCGAGGTGCGCGTCGCTGTTCGCGAGGCGCTCGCGCGCGGCGTCGATCTGTCGGGGGTCCTGCTCGATGGAGCGAACCTCCGGCGCATGGACCTGTCGGACGCGCGGCTCGCCGACGCCAGCCTCGTGCGCGCGGATCTCAGCAGCTGCAACATCGGGGACGCGCGGCTCACCGGCGCCGACCTCACCGGGGCGCGGCTCGACGGAGCGAACCTCGAGGACGCCGACTTCTCGCGCGCGAAGCTGCCCGGCGCGTCGCTGCGCGGCTCCAACCTCGAGCACGTCAGCTTCGTCGACGCGGACCTGTCGGGCGCGGTGCTGGACGGCTCGAACCTCGAGGAGGTCGACCTGCGGGGCGCCCGGCTCGACCGCGCGCGGTTCCACGGCGTCAACCTCGAGCGCTCGTGTCTCGACGGCGTGCACGCCGAGGGCGTGGAGCTGGCGCGCGCGAACCTGGAGCGATCGAGCCTGCGCAAGGCGAACCTGGCGCGGGCGGACCTGTCCGGCTCCGAGCTCGCGCGCTGCGACCTCGGTGAGGCCGACCTCCGCGGCGCGAACTTGTCCCGATCGAGCCTGCTACGCGCCGAGCTGCGCGGCGCGGATCTATCGCGCGCGGACCTCACCGGGGCCCACCTCGGCAAGTGCGACCTCGATGGCGCGGTGCTCGACGACGCCCAGATGGAGGGCGCGGATCTCAGCGGCGCGCGCGGCACGCCGCTGAAGCGGGCCACGCCGCAGGGGCCCTATCGATGAGGGAGCGGGTGAAGCTCTCGAGGCGCATGCTCGTGTTCGAGGCTGCCGAGGCCGCCGAGGCCGCCGAGGCCGTCGCGATCCGCTGGGCCGCGATCGCGGGGCTGCTCGCCGTGGCCGCAGTGCTCGCCGCGTTATGGGCATGACCCGCCAGGTGGTAACGCCATGGCCTGGAGCTCGCCGCGGCGGGCCCCGCCGGCAGCGGCAGCAGCAGCGCGCCGCCGGCAACGGGTGGCAAAGCCGGCCGCGGCGCGATCGTTTCCGCGGGCGGCGCGTGTCAGCGAGCGTGCGCGTGATCGTCTGGGTGCTCGTCGCCACGCTCTGCTCGGGGTGCTCGCTGGTCGGCGTGGGGCGCGTGTCGATCGGCCTCACCGCGACCACGCAGGGAGCGGTCGGCCTCGCCGTCGCGGGCGACGTCGCGGCCGGCGTGCTCCACGTCCCCCGGGCGGGCGCGCCAAGCCACGGCATCGGCGTGACCGACGGGCTCTACCTCGGCGGCGGCTCGACGGCCGAGGGCTGGGAGCTCGAGACTGGCGGGCGCGTGGACCTCGTCATGCTCGACGCTGACAGCGAGCTCCGCACCGGCGTCCGCGCCGGCACGCTCGCGCGCGAGGGCCGCGGGCCCGCGCTGGCGCCCGAGCTCGCGTTCGGCCTGGCGCGCGCCAGCTGGTGGGAGCCGGCGGCGCAGCGCCCCCGCTGGGGGTTCGAGCTGCGCGCTGGCCCGCTGATCGGGATCGAGGGCGGCGCGACGCTCGAGGCGTTCCGCGGCTATGCCGGGCTCACGTACCAGGCCACCGCGATCAGCCGCCGCCGCGATCCGATCGCGGCGCTGATCGGCCGCCCGCAGGGCAAGCACTGACCGCCGCGGGCCCGCAGGCGAGCCCGGACGGCCGCGGGCCCGCCTGCTCGGCACTTACCGGACGAGGACGAGCTTTCCGACCTTGTTCGCCGCGAGCTCGGTGAACCAGATGTTGCCGTCGGGGCCCTGCAGGATGCGGTGCATGACCGTCTGGGTGCTCGGCACCTTGAAGAACGTGATCGGGATCTTCGAGATGTCGCCGGGGCTCGTCGTCAGGATCGATCGGTCGATGCGGATGATGGAATCGCCTCCGGCGGGGCTCGGAGCAGCCGGCGTCGGGCTGTTCTGATCGACGTACTGCTGGACCCAGAGGTTCTTGTCGGCGTCGAAGGCCAGCCCGGCCAGGATGACGTTCGCCTGGCTCATGGGGATCGGGTACTCGGTGATCGTGCCGTCCGGCGCGATGCGGCCGACGCGATTGCCAGCCTCCTCGGTGAACCACATGGCGTTGCTGCCCGGCTCGGGGACGATCGCGATGGGGCGGCTGTTATGGGTCGGGATCGGGAACTCGGTCACCTTGCCATCGGGGGTGATGCGCGCGATGGCGTTGCCGACCAGCTCCGTGATCCACATCGTCCCGTCGTTGCCGGCGCGGACGTAGATCGGCACGCTGCCGACGGTCGACAGCACGTAGGTGGCCACCTTGCCGTCCGGCGTCAGCTTGCCCACCGTCCCCGTCGCCTTTCCGGTGAACCAGATCGTCTTCCCGTCGCGCCCGAAGCCCATCCCATGCGGGCGCGTGTTGATCTTCTGCTTGCCCGGGCAGGTCGGGCACTCGAGGCGAACGTCGAAGGCGAGATCCGGCCTCCCGTCCGCGCCGAGGCGCACGATCTGCCCCGAGAACTCGAGGCTGACCCAGAGCCGGCCGCTCGCGTCGTACTCGATGCCGTGCGGCCCGCTGCCCGGCGGCATCGCATGGAACTTCATCACGCCCGCCTCGGTGATCTGCACGACCGAGTCGTAGTTCTGGCCCGTGATCCAGAGTGTGTTGCCGCCCTTGGGGTTGAATGTGATCTCGTGCGTGGAGCCGTTCGCCGCCGGATGACACGCCGCGGCCTGAGCCGCCGACAGCTTCGGATAGGCGACCGGATACTCGATCACTGCTCCCGGTGACTGCGCATGAAGCGGAGCGGGAGCGGCCCCCAGGAGCACCCACGCGATGACGTACTTGACCATGGTCCCCGGCCTCATTGTCGGCGGACCATAGCGCGCGCCCCCTAGTCCCCCCTAGTCCGGCGATAGCGGGTCGTCCTTGTCGCGGAACAGGCGCATCCGCACGCGCTCGTGCTGGCGGGCCTTGTACGCCTCGTGGCTCGACGCGCCGGACTCGTTCTGCAGCGCCGTCGACTTGTCGGCGATCTGGAACTCGGTCAAGACGAAGATGACGTGCGCGAGGTCCGGCGGGATGTCGCCGCGCGGCAGGAGGCGATCGATCCGCAGCGGCAGGTCGGCGACGAAGTTGATGATGCGGTACTCGGGACCGGAGAACTCGTTGAGCGTCGTCTCCTTGGTCCGCGCGCCCTCGGCCTGCCCTCCCGCCTGCGCCTCGGCCTGCGCGCGGATCAGCTCGCCCAGATCGACGAGCTGGTTCAGCGACTCGCCCGGCACGATGTAATTGAACGGGATGAGCTGCCGCGTCAGCGTCGCGAGCATCGGGAGCAGGTCCTGGCGCGTCGGGACGATCAGCCGGAACCGCAGCTTGTCGTAGATGCTCGCGGCCAGGGTCGAGCGCTTCGCGAGCAGCTTCGTGATCTGCGAGTCGCGCGGCTTGCGGCTCCACTCCCACTCGGCGAGCGGCGCGCCGGCCTGGCGCAGCTGCTCGACGACCTGCATGACCTTGAGCTCGACCTCCCGGAAGATGATCTCGTCCGAGACCGGCAGCTTCAGCAGCCCGGCGCGGCCGCTGATGTGGTGGATGATGTGCATCACCTTCAAGACGACGCACGCCCACTTCTGGTGCGGGCCGTGGCTCGAGGCGACGAGGAACAGGTCGCGCGCCGGCAGATCCGCCGCCACCTCGTCCGGGATCGCCATCGCGAACGCGCGCGAGAGGTAGTCGACCGAGTCCGCGCGCAGATCCTCGAGCCGGCTCGTCTCGTCGTCCGACTCGGGGTCGAACTCGTTCAGGCGCAGGAACCGATCGACCTCGGCGTGATCGGAGAACGAGAGCCGGTGCCAGTCGACGACCGACTCGCCCCGCAGGAGCAGGCGGACGGCGTCGACATCGGCGAGCGTCAGCTCGCTGGGCGCCCGCGCGACCCGCGGCAGGACGGTGCTGACCACCCGTCCAGTCTATGCCTGCTTGCGGGGCTTTGTCAGTCGCAACGTCGCGGTGAACAAGCTGACGGCCCCGACCCCCATGATGATGTTACCGATGACAGCGAGCATGTCGGATTCCTCGACTTCTTCTGGAGACAACGCCCACCGCGGCGCCTGTGTTCCCGACGAAGGCCGGGACGAGATCGCGTGCGGCTGGTGGCGGAGAAATGATCGCGCGCCGCTTATAGCGGACGCAAATTTTGGCGTCCATCGCCCCCAGCCACGAACCATCCGGTGGATCCCTCCGTGAGGCGGAGCTACCATCTCGCCGCGGTGAGCGCCGTGACCTTCACCTGCGGCCAGTGCGGCGCGAGCCTCGCGTTCGAGGGCGTGCGCACCCAGACCTGCCCGTACTGCGCGAGCCCGAACTTCGTCGAGCGCCCGCCCGCGGCGGGCCAGCCGGACCCGACGTTCGTCGTCACGTTCATCGGCGACGCCGAGGTCGCGCGCAGGAAGCTTCACACCTGGCTGGGCAGCCGGACGATGTTCGCCGACTCGGCGCTCAAGCGGGCGAAGGTCGAGGATATTCGCGGGGTCTACCTGCCCGCGTACCTCTACAGCGCGGTCGCCCGCACCGACTACACGGTCCAGATCGGCGAGCAGTACACCGAGACCGAGACGTACACGACCCAGGAGAACGGCAAGACCGTGACCCGGACGCGCACGGTGACCCGGACCGAGTACCGGCCGCTCGCCGGGCGCCACCTCGGGTACATCACCGACGTGGTCGTCAGCGCCTCGAGCGGGCTGCCGAACGCCGAGCTCGGGCGGGTCGAACCGTTCGACCTGAAGCAGCTCCGGCGGTTCTCCCCGGCGCTCGTCTCGGGCTGGATCCACGAGGAGTTCTCGCGCGAGCCGGCCGAGTGCCAGCGGATGTCGCGGAGCGAGGCGGTCGACGAGGTCGGCTCGCGGCTGCGCGGCTTCATGCCGGGTGACAGCTACAGCGATCTGGCGTGGAAGACGGTGGTCGAGTGGGAGTCGCTCGAGCCGATCCTCGTCCCCGTCTGGGTGCTCGCGCTGCGCTACCGCGGCGACAAGCCGCCGCTGCGCGTGGTGATCAACGGCCAGACCGGCAAGATCTCCGGCAAGGTGCCGCTGTCGTGGTGGAAGATCGCGCTGCCGATCGCCGTCGCCCTGATCGCGGTGATCGCGGTGATGCTGTACATCCACCTCCGGGGGCACCGGTGACGACGTCGGCGCAGCCCGCCGCGGCCCCCCTGCCGCCGTGCACCCGGTGCGAGAGCCCGATCGAGGAGGGCGATCTGCGGTGCTCGATCTGCGCGCTGCCGGTGCCCGCGCCGCCGCCCGCCGACGGCGCGGCCCGCCCCGTCCGCGCGCAGGTGCTCCGCTGCACCGAGTGCGGCGCCGCGGTCGCGTTCTCCGCGCTGGCGCAGGCCCCGCACTGCGCGTTCTGCGGCGCGACGATGAAGGTCGAGCAGCCGGTGGATCCGATCGAGACCGCGCAGGTGCGCATCCCGTTCGAGGTCGACCGCGGCGAGGCCGAGGCGGCGCTCCGCGGCTGGCTCGGCCGCCGCGGCTTCTTCGCGCCGAAGACGCTCAAGGACGAGGCCGTGCTCGAGTCGCTGACGCCGCTGTGCTGGGCCGGCTGGATCGTCAACGCCGACGCCGCCGTCGCGTGGACCGCCGACTCCGACGCCGGCGCCCGGCGCGCCGCGTGGGCGCCGCACAGCGGCCAGATCTCGCTGCGGTTCGACGCGATCTGCGTCCCGGCGACGCGCGGCCTCGATCACACGGAGTGCCACCTGCTCGTGCCGTACTACGATCTGGCGAAGGCCGTCGACGTCGCCGCCCCCGCGATCCCCGGCGAGGTGCCCGCGACGATCGAGAGCTTCGACGCGCAGCGCAGCGCGGCGCGCGCCACGATCCAGCGCGCGATCGAGGCGACGGCGAAGGTGCGCGTCGAGCGCCACATCCCCGGCCGCCGGTTCCGCAACGTCCACGTCGCGTGCCTGCTCGAGTCGCAGACCACGCACCGGGTCGCCCTGCCCGCGTGGGTGCTCGCGTACCGCTACCGCGACACGCCGTACCGCGCGATCGTGCACGGCCAGCGCGCCGAGGTCGTGTTCGGCTCGTCGCCGAAGGACTGGGTCAAGATCGCCGCCGTGGTGCTGGGCGTGATCGCCGCGATCGCCGCGATCGCGCTCGCGATCTACCTGATCACGGCGCGCTGACGCGCGAGCTACTTGATGAAGCCGTAGTAGACCAGCGCGAAGATCCCGCCGCCGAGGATCAGCAACGCGAGGATCACGCGTTCCCACCGTAGCTGCTTCGGAGGCGCCTTGACCATATTCGCCACGCTATCACGATCCATCGCCCCGTGCCGCGGGCGGCGCCGGGCGGTCGACCGGCAGGAGCCGCCCCAGGTGCCACGCCTGGATCTCGAGCGCGCGCTGGCCAGCGCGCTGCATCGCCGCGAGCGAGCGGACGAGCAGCGCCAACACGACGACCATCGTGGTGTTCGCCGCGACGATGAGGATCGCCGCCGGCAGGCCATCGAGCCGGATCGCGCTCGCCGCGATCACGACGCGCCCGTCCTCGAACCACCAGGTCTCGGACCACAGCCCGGCGGCCTCGAGCCCGACCGGCACGAGGAAGCCGGCGAGCACGCCGCCGATCACGAGCCACGGCCGGTGGATCAGCGTCGGGAACGCGATCAGGGCCACCGCGACGCCGCTCGCCAGCCCGGGGACGATCAGGATCGGGCTGAACAGCCGCGTGAGCAGGATCAGGACCGCGCTGTTGGCGACCAGCGCCCAGACGATGCTGTCGATGCGGCGCCGCGACATGATGATCGCGCCGATGATCGAGATCCCGATGATCCCGTAGATGCCGGCGAACACCGCCCACGACCGGATCCCGGCCCACAGGGCGATCGGGATGAACAGGAAGTACGCTGACAGCGCGCGCGCCGCGAACGCCGTGTGGCGGGCGATCGCCTGGCGGTCCGTCTCGGCGAGCCGCGCGACGAGCTCCGGCGGCAGCTCGCGCGGCGGCTCGAGGATCAGCTGCGTGACGAGCGCCGCGGCGTCCTTCGACTCGGGGTCGAGCGCGAGCGCGCGGCCCGCCGCGGCGAGGGCCCCCGCCCGTTCTGCCGGCGCGCCGCCCGCGAGCACCGCGCGGGCGGCGGCGAGCTGCTCGGCGGCCAGCGCGCGCCGCCGCTCGACGTCGCGATCGCCGTCGAGGTAGCGCTGGATCCGGTCCGCGATCCCGCGCGCGCCCGGCCGCGCCGCGGGATCGTCGACCATCGCGTCCATGCAGACGGCATCGAGCTCCGGTGGGATCGCGCGGTCCGCGCGGCGCTCGAGCGGCGACACCGGCGGGCCCGACATCGTGCTCGCCATCGCCGCCTGGCCGCGCGGGTGCGCCGGCACGCCTGCCAGGATCTCGTAGAGGGTCGCGCCGAGCGCGTAGACGTCGGTCGCCGGGGTCACCGGATCGCCGCGCATCTGCTCCGGCGACATGTACCCGAGCGTGCCGAGGATCGCGCCGACCTGGGTCTCGCCGTCCTGCGAGTCGCCGCCGATCGCCGCCGCCTCGTGCTCGGCGAGGATCCGCGCGACGCCCCAGTCGAGGACGTAGACCTCGCCGTAGTCGCCGAGCATCACGTTCGCCGGCTTGAGGTCGCGGTGGATCACGCCGCGCGCGTGCGCGAGCTCGACCGCGAGGCACACGTCCACGAACGCGCGCAGGAGCTTGTGCAGCGGCGCGCCGTCGGCGATCAGCCGATCGAGCGTCACGCCGGTCACCCGCTTCATGGTGAAGTACGGCCGCCCGTCCGGATCGCGCCCCAGCTCGTGCACCGGCACGACCGCCGGGTGATCGAGGCGGGCCTGGATCCGCGCCTCGCGCAAGAAGCGCGCGGTCGCCTCGGCGCTCGGCGACCCCGACCGCATGCGCTTGACCGCGACCTCGCGGCCGAGCTGCAGGTCCTCCGCGAGCACCACCTCGCCCATGCCGCCGCGGCCGATCACGTCCGCGAACCGGTAGCCGGGCGGCACCGACGCTGGCGGCCGATCGTCCGCCGGCACGCCCGCCGGTACGCCGGTCGGCGCGTCGCTCGGCACGCCGGTCAGCGCGTCGCTCGGCGCGCCGCTCGGCGCTGGCACCGTATCGATCGGCGTCGTCGCGTCCAGCGAACCGTCGTCCGGCCTCACGGCTGCACCGTGCGCCTGCGGCCGAGGCCGGTGCCCGGGATGCCGGTGCTCGGCCCCGGGACGAGCTGGCCCAGGTGCCACGCCTGGACGTAGAGCTGGCGCTGCGCGCTGAGCCGGCGGCGGCTGATCTCGACGGCGAGCCAGCCGACGACCAGCGTGAACAGGAGGTGCGCGAGGATCAGCGCGATCTCCTCGTCGCTGCCGCGGGCGTAGAACAGATCGCCCCCGATCTCGATGTTCTTGCTCGTGACCCGCCACGTCGCGGGGAGCAGGCCCAGCCACTCGCAGAGAAACGGCGTCATCACCGCGCCGAGCGTCCACGCCATGACGAGCCACCGCCGCTCGGCGATCGCCGGGATCGACGTGACGGCGGCGAGCGCGCAGCAGATGAGGAGCGGCGTCAGGATGAACGGGCTCGCGATCCGCGTGAACAGGATCGCGATCGTGAACGTCACGCCGAGCACCACCGGCACCGACGGCCGCCCGGTGCGCGAGTGGATCCACGACGTCACGAGCCCCAGGCCCAGCGCGGCGTAGCACGCGCCGATCGCGACCCAGTTCTTGACGTCGAGCAGGAACACCACCGGCAGGAGCGCGAACGTCGAGAGGTAGGCGTAGATCGCCTTGCGGCTGCGATCGCGCGCGATGTGGCGCTCGTGGTCGTCCAGGCTCGCCGCGAGCGCCGGCGACGCCGCGACGTCCGGCGGCTCGAGCAGGAGCGAGCTGACCAGCTCGCCCGCGCCCTCGGACTCCGGATCGAGCGCCAGCGCGCGGCCCGCGCGGCGCAGCGCGGTGCTGCGGCGATCCGGATCATTCGACGCGAGCACCTCGCGCGCCGAGCGGAGCTGCTGCACCGCGAGCGAGCGGCGGCGCTCGATGTCGCGATCGCCGTCGAGGTACGCCTGCACGCGGTGCGCGAGCTGGTGCGCGGTCGGCCGCTCCGCCGGATCCTCGGCGAGCGCCTCGGAGCAGGCCTGGTCCAGCTCCGGCGGGATCCCGCGCTCCGGCCGCCGCCGCGCCGGCCACTCCTGCGGCGTCGCGAGCGTGCTCGCGATCGCCTTCTGGTGGCTCCGCGGGTGCAGCGGCTCGCCCGCCAGGAGCTCGAACAGGATCGAGCCGAGCGCGTAGACGTCGGCCGGGGCCGTCACCGCGTCGCCCTTGAGCTGCTCGGGCGAGATGTACCCCGGCGTGCCGAGCAGGGTGCCCGTCTTCGTGCCCTCGTCCAACGAGTCGATCGACTCGAGCGCCACCGGGGGCGCGCTGCTCGCCGGCGGGCTGCCGACCGGCTCGGCCAGCACGCGCGCGATGCCCCAGTCGAGCACGTAGACCTCGCCGTAGTCGCCGAGCATGATGTTCGCCGGCTTCAGGTCCCGGTGGACCACGCCCTTGGCGTGCGCGAACTCGACGGCGAGGCAGACGTCCACGAACGCGCGCAGGAGCTGGCGCTGCGGCGCGGCCTCGGCCATCCGCTGGCCGAGCGTGCGGCCGGCGAGCCGCTTCATCGTGAAGTACGGCCGGCCCGCCTCGTCGGTGCCGAGCTCGTGCACCGGCACGATCGCCGGGTGATCGAGGCGCGCCTGGATCCGCGCCTCGCGCAGAAACCGCGTCGTCGCCTCCTCGGACGGGTGCGGGCTGCGCATGCGCTTGATCGCGACCTCGCGGCCGATCCGCTGATCGAACGCGGCGATCACCTCGCCCATGCCCCCGCGCCCGATCGCCCGGCCCAGCTGGTAGCCGATCGGCGGCAGCGCCACCGCGTCCGCCGGGGTGCCCGGGATCAGGACCTCGCTCTCCGCCATCGGCTCGGTCGGCAGGAGGTCGTCTCGATCGCTCGGGCCATCCACCATGGCCGCATCGTAGATCAGGGCGCCGCTGTCGGGACGATCTGGCGCAAGTGCCAGGCCTGCAGCTCGAGCCGCCGCGTCGCCTCGCGGTGGCGCAGGGCGATCGTGCGCGACAGGATCCCCGTCACGACGACCAGGACCACGAGCAGGGCCGCGAACGCGAACTGAACCGGGAGCGCGGAGAACCGCACCAGCTCCGACGACAGGACGAGCGCGCCGCGCTCGAAGTGGTACGTCGCCGGCAGGACACCGGCCGCCTCGAGCCCCCACGGCACGGCGACCGCGGCCCCGAAGATCACGGCGAGGATCTGGATCCGGCCGAACCGGACGTGCGCGGCGTAGGCCATGAGCGTCGTCATCACGAGCGTCGGCGCGATGATGAACGGGCCCACCATCCGGCAGATCAGCGCGATCAGCGCGGCGTTGATGCACGCGTTCAGGTAGATGCGGACCGCCGAGATCCGCGGCTGGCGCGTCAGCACCCAGACCTGCTGCACCGACAGGAGCGTGATGCCGACGAACGCGACCACCGGCCACACGCGCACGCCGGTCCACAGGAGCAGCGGCACGAACGCGAGGTAGCCCAGCATCGCCGCGGCGGCGAGCCGGCCCTGCGAGTGCGCCGTCTCGGTGTCGATCGCCTCGAGGCGCCGCTCGACCTCGACCGGGACCGTGCGCGGCGGCGTCAGCATGATGTGCGTCACGATGTCGGCCGCCTCGGTCGCCTTCGGATCGAGCGCGAGCGCGCGCCCCGCGGCCCGCATCGCGTCGCGGCGATCCTGCTCGCCGTCGCCGCGCGCCAGCGCCTCGCGGGCCTCGGCCAGGTGCTGCTGCGCGAGCTCCTGGCGCACCGCCACGTCGCGATCGCCGTCGAGGAACGCCTGCACGGCGTTGCCGATCGCGCGTGCCGAGGGGTAGCGCTCCTCCGGCTCGACGCGGGTCGCGCGCTCGCAGACCGCGTCGAGCTCGGGCGGCGAGTCCGGGCGCCGCCGCGATGGCCGCGCGTCGACCGGCTCGAACGCCTCCCCCGCCGCGCGGGTCCTCGCGTGCAGCTGCTCGCCGGCCGCGATCTCGAAGAGGATGCAGCCGAGCGCGTAGATGTCCGCCGCCGGGCCGGCGCGATCGCCCGCGAGCTGCTCGGGCGCCATGTACGGCGGCGTGCCGAGCACCGTGCCGACGCGGGTGTCGCCGCCCTCGAGCGCCCGCTCCGCCGCGCCGCCCGACGCCGCGGCCCCGCCCGCCGCGCGCTCGTCGCCGTCGGTGACCGCGCGCGCCACGCCCCAGTCGAGGACGTAGACCTCACCGAAGTCGCCGAGCATGATGTTCGCTGGCTTCAGATCGCGGTGGATGATGCCGCGGCTGTGCGCGAACTCGACCGCGAGGCAGACGTCGACGAACGCGCGCAGGAGCAGGCGCCGCCGCGCCGCCGCGTCCGCCTCGTCGCTCGCGTGCAGCCGCCGGAGCAGCTCGCCCATGTCGGTGCCCGAGAGCCGCTTCATCACGAAGTACGGGCGGCCGTCCCGATCCACGCCCAGGTCGTGCACCGGCACGACCGCCGGGTGCTCGAGCCGGCCCTGGACGCGCGCCTCGCGGACGAACCGCGACAGCTCCTCGGACGTCGGGTTCGCCGCGCGGATCCGCTTCACCGCGACCTCGCGGCCGATGTGCTCGTCGACCGCGAGCAGGACCTCGCCCATGCCGCCCTGGCCGAGCAGCGCGCCGACCGTGTAGCGCGACGGGTCCCCCGGGGCGAGCGCCACCTCCACGTCGGCCGACCCGCGCCGGCCGAGCGGCCGCGTCGTCGGCAGCTCCCCGCTCGCCAGGGGCGCCGGCGGCAGCGGCGTGGGCGTGTACCCCGCCATGAGCGTATCGGCGCTGCCCTCGTCGACCCCTTGCGGCACGGTGTCGTCTGTGGCCTCGTCGCGCTCGTCGTGGGACATCCCGCCGATGGTACGCCGCTACTGGCCGGTTGCAACGGTGTCACCCGTACACTACTCTGGGTGTTCAACGAACACCATCGAGGTCAAGCGCCATGTTCGGCATCGAGTACCTGAAGGCTCCCCCCACGACGTACGTCCTCCACTACAAGTCCGGCAAGGTGAAGCGCGAGGGCGCCGGCCTGTCGTTCCTCTACTACCGGCCGACCTCGACGGTGGTGATGGTGCCCGCGGCGAGCGCGGACGTGCCGTTCGTGTTCAACGAGGTCACGCGGGACTTCCAGGACGTGACGATCCAGGGCCAGCTCACGTACCGCGTGGCCGAGCCCAAGCGGCTCGCGAAGCTGCTCGACTTCAGCGTCGAGGCGAGCGGCCGCTACCGCAGCGAGGATCCGACGAAGCTCGAGGACCGGCTCGTCCACGCCACGAACATGCTGGCGCGCGGCGTGATCGGCCGGCTGACCCTGCGCGAGGCGCTGGCCGCGTCGGACGCGCTCGTGCGCGAGGTCGGCCAGGGACTGACCGTCGCCGAGTCGGTGACGATGCTCGGCGTCGAGCCGCTCGGGGTGGCGATCCTGGCGATCCGCCCGACGCCGGAGATGGCGCGCGCGCTCGAGGCCGAGGCGCGCGAGCGGCTCTCGCGCGAGGCCGACGAGTCGATCTACGCGCGCCGCAACGCCGCCGTCGAGCAGGAGCGCATCATCAAGGAGAGCGAGCTCAATACGGAGCTCGCCGTCGAGCAGAAGCAGCGCGAGATCCGCGAGCGCAAGATGGCGGCGGACATCGCGATCGAGGAGCAGCGCGCGCAGTTCTTGACGCAGAAGGTCCAGAACGACAAGCAGGACGCCGACAGCCGCGCCTACGCGATCGAGGCGACCCTGCGCCCGCTCAAGGACATGGACTGGAAGACGCTCATCGCGGCGTCGGCGCGCGGCGGCGATCCGAAGCTGATGATCGCGCTCGCGTTCCGCGAGCTCGCCGAGAACGCGACGAAGATCGGCGAGCTCAACATGTCGCCGGACCTGCTCCAGTCGCTGATCGGGAAGTAGCCGTGCCGGCCACCTACGACAAGCTCGTGCTCGTCACGCGCAAGACGCGGCTGCAGCAGCTCGTCGCGCGCTTCAATAGCCGGGGCCAGGCCAAGTTCTACATCGAGCACGCCGGCGGCGACTTCGCGGACTACGAGCGCGAGGACGACGCGTACGCGCGCTCGCTCGAGGTCTGCCGCCGCGGCTTCGATCCCGGGCTCAAGGTCCACCAGATCGATCGCGACATCGTGCCGACGTTCCTGTTCGCGCCCACCGATCTCGTCGTCACGCTCGGCCAGGACGGCCTCGTCGCGAACGTGGCGAAGTACTGCGGCGCGCAGCCCGTCGTGGCCGCGAACCCCGATCCCGAGCGGTTCGACGGCGTCCTCTTGCCGTTCCAGCCGCCCCAGGTGCGCGGCGCGATCGCGCGCGTCCTGGCCGGCAAGGGCAAGCTCCGCGCCATCACGCTCGCCGAGGCGCGGCTCGCCGACGGCCAGCGCCTGCTCGCGTTCAACGACCTCTACATCGGCGCGCGCTCGCACGTCTCGGCGCGCTACACGCTGCGCGCGCGCGGCCGCGCGGAGGCGCAGTCCTCGAGCGGCGTGCTCGTCTCGACCGGCGCCGGCTCCACCGGCTGGCTGTCGTCGGTCTTCAACATGGCCGCCGGCGTCGCGGCGCTGACCGGCGGCGCCGCCGGCGCGCCGCTGCACCTGTCCTGGGAGGATCCCCGGCTCGTGTTCGTCGTGCGCGAGCCGTTCGCGAGCCGGCACTCGCAGGCCAAGCTCGTCGCCGGCGTGGTCGAGCCCGGCGAGTCGCTCGCCCTCGAGTCGCTGATGCCCTCGGGCGGCGTGATCTTCTCCGACGGCGTCGAGGCCGACGCCCTCGCGTTCAACGCCGGCTCCACCGCGACGATCAGCGCCGCCGCCCAGCGCACGCAGCTCGTCGTGGCGTAGCAGCGGCGCGCCCGGTATCAGTTCACTGGCTCGCGCGCCTTGCGGGGCGGCGGGGGCGGGGGCGGCTTCTTCGTCGGCGCCGCGGCTTCCTCCTCGGATTCGGGGGCCGGCGCGCCCTCGCACGAGATGTCGATCGCGCCGTCCTTCACGTCGATGTGGGCGATGCCGCCGTGGACGAGCTTGCCGAACAGGATCTCGTTCGCGAGCGGCGCCTTGAGCGTGGTCTGGACGAGGCGCGCCATCGGGCGCGCGCCCATCGCCTTGTCGTAGCCGTGCTCGACGAACCAGTCGACCGCGGCCGGCGACACCTCGAGGTGGACGCCCTTCTCGACGAGCTGGCCGTCGAGCTGATCGAGGAACTTGCGCGCGACCTTGCGGATGACCTCCACCGGCAGCGCGTCGAAGAACACGATGCCGTCGAGGCGGTTGCGGAACTCCGGCGTGAACGCCCGCTCGAGCGCCTTCTTGGCGTTCTTCGGATCGGCCATGCTGTCGCCAAAGCCGATCGACCCGGCCGCCATCTCGCGGCTGCCCGCGTTGCTCGACATGATGAGGATGACGTTGCGGAAGTCGCTCTTCCTGCCGTTGTTGTCCGTCAGCGTCGCGTGGTCCATCACCTGGAGCAGGATGTTGTAGAGGTCCGGGTGGGCCTTCTCGATCTCGTCGAGGAGCACGACCGAGTACGGGTGCTTGTTGATCGCGTCGGTGAGCTGGCCGCCCTGGTCGAACCCGACGTAGCCCGGAGGTGCGCCGATCAGGCGCGACACCGTGTGCTTCTCCATGTACTCGGACATGTCGAACCGGATGAACTCGACGCCGAGGACGGACGCGAGCTGCTTGGCGAGCTCGGTCTTGCCGACGCCCGTCGGGCCGGCGAACAGGAACGAGCCCGTCGGCTTGTCGGGGTTGCCGAGGCCGGCGCGCGACAGCTTGATCACCGTCGCGAGCTGCTCGATCGCCTTGTCCTGGCCGAAGATCTGCTGCTTCAGGTCGCCCTCGAGATCGCCGAGCTTCTTCTTGTCGGTGCTGGAGACCGAGCGCGTCGGGATCCGCGCGATCTTCGCGACGACCTCCTCGATCTGCGGGGGGCGGATCAGGTCCGGGCGCTGTTCGGCCGGCATCAGGCGCACGCGCGCGCCAGCCTCGTCGATGACGTCGATCGCCTTGTCCGGCAGGTGCGCGCCGCTGATGTGGCGCGCCGACAGCTCGACGGCCGACTCGAGCGCCGCGTCGGTGTACTTGACCTCGTGGTGCTTCTCGTAGACCGAGCGCAGGCCCTTCAGGATCTCGACCGCCTCGGGGATCGTCGGCTCGCCGATGTCGATCCGCTGAAAGCGGCGCGACAGCGCGCGGTCGCGCTCGAACGCCTGGCGGTAGTCCTTGAACGTGGTCGAGCCGATGCAGCGCAGCTCGCCGTTCGACAGGGGCGGCTTCAGGATGTTGGCGGCGTCCATCGTGCCGCCGCTCGTCGCGCCAGCGCCGATGATGTTGTGGATCTCGTCGATGAAGAGGATCGATTTCGGATCGCCGATCAGGACCTTCATGACGGCCTTGAGGCGCTCCTCGAAGTCGCCGCGGTAGCGCGTGCCGGCGAGCACCGCGGTCATGTCGAGCGAGTACACCTTGCACTCGAGCAGGGGCGCCGGGACCTGGCTCTGCACGATCCGCAGCGCGAGGCCCTCGGCGAGCGCCGTCTTGCCGACGCCCGGCTCGCCGATGAGGAGCGGGTTGTTCTTGCGGCGGCGCGACAGCACCTGGATCATGCGCTCGAGCTCGTCGGCGCGGCCGATCAGCGGATCGATCTTGCCCTCTCTCGCGCGCTGCGTGAGATCGACGCAGAACGCCTCGAGCGGGTTCGCGACCTTCGTGTCCTCGGCGCCGTCGTCCTCGACGCCGCGCGCGCGCGGCACCACCGGCCCGCCGCTGTCGATCTTCGAGACGCCGTGCGAGATGTAGTTGATGACGTCGAACCGGGACACGCCCTGCTTCTCGAGCAGGTAGACCGCGTGCGAGTCGCGCTCGCGGAACATCGACGCGAGGACGTTGCCGGTCGTCATCTGCTGGCGCCCGGCCGCCTGGACGTGCATCGCCGCGCGCTGGAGCACGCGCTGGAACGCGAGCGTCTGATCGGGCCCGGACTCCTCCTCCTCGGGCAGCTCGTCGACCTGCTCCTCGAGGAAGCGCTCGAGATCGCCGCGCAGCTTCTCGATCTCGCCGCCGCACTTGGTGACGATGTCGGCGCCGCTCGGATCGTCGAGCATCGCGAGGAGCAGGTGCTCGAGCGTGAGGTACTCGTGGCGCCGCGCCCGGACGTCATCGACGGCGCGTTGCAGGGTGGCTTGGAGCTCGGGTGACAGCATGGGCAACCTCGTGGGCGAGTGGCGGGCCGCTCGTCGGCTCGCTAGTCCGTCGGCTCGATCGAGAGCTGGAGCGGGAACTGCTGGGCCTTTGCGAGGTGCAGCGTCTTGGTCACCTTGGTCTCGGCGACCTCGAACGTGTACACGCCTGCGATCCCGACCCCGTTGTTGTGGACGTGGCTCATGATCGCGACGGCGTCGCTCTCGCTCTTGTGGAAGACGGTCTGGAGGATCCACACGACGAACTCGCGCGTCGTGTAGTCGTCGTTGTGGAGCAGCACCTTGTACATCGGGGGCTTCTTGGTGCGCGTGCGCTCGTCGAGCACCAGCCCCGTCTGTCGATCCCCCTCGCGTTTGGGCGCGGGTGGCTTCTTTTCATCCGACAGCCGGATCACCATGCCTCCAATAGTACGAAACCCTGGGGCACTGTGTAGCCTGTCCAAGCCCGCATCGCAGCCCGGGATTTCGGGTAGGTGCCGGGGGACGTGCCGCGCGGGTGCTCCCGCCCGGCCAAAGCCTGCTGCCACCCAGCGCCCTTGGCTCCCCGGCATGCTTAAAATATGTTTCCCCAATGACGAGAATCATCTCCGTGACGGACCTCGTCCGCAACGCGGCCGCGATCGCGCGAGAGGTCGAGACGGAGGGGACGATCTACCGGATCACCCGCGGTGGCCGCGGGTGCATGGTGCTCGTCGACGAGGCGTACTTCGAAGGCTGGATGAACGCGATCGACGAGATGCGGCGGCCGGACTGGCGAGAGGTGCTCGACGAGACGCGGCGCGACGTCGCGGCCGGGCGCGGGCGGTCGCTGGAGGACTTCGTGAAGGAGAAGGGTCTTGAAGGTACTGCTCACGCCGCGAGCCGAAAGCCAGCTGGGCGCGCTGCCAGACCTGGCCGCAAAAAGGGTCGTCGTGGCCCTGCGAATCCTCGGCGGCGCGCCGCGTAGCGGGCAGCCGTACCCCACCGACTCCCCGCTCCGCGGCCTGTTCTACAAGAATGTCGTGGTGCGGGCGCGCCGCTGGACCTACCGTCTGACGTACGAGCTCGACGAGGACAACGACGCGATCTGGGTGCACTACCTCTATCCGTCCTCGTACCCGCCGACGCACCCGGACTTCGGTCGCCCACGCTCCGAAGAGGAATGAGCCAGACGGCGCCGGGCGGCGGCGTCAGAACAGGCGAAAATCGTCGCTGAAGGCGCCGTAACGTTCGACGAACGCGTTGTATTGCTCGATTGCACGCTCGTTCTCGGCAAGCCACTGCTCCTGCGCCGTGCGCATCGGCCGAACCGGCTGACCCGGCGTGCCGCACCTGCGGGGTTTGTGAGCAGGAGCGCGGGCCATGCGGATCATTATAGATGCGGGCTACGCCACGCGGGCGCGCTGCTCGGGGCGGCTCATCGCGAGGACGAGCGGGCGATCGCCGGCCTGCGCCTCGCGGAAGTCGCGGCGGTCGCGCAGGCCGCGCCAGCCGCGCGCGATCAGGATCTGCGCGACGGCGCCGCCGAGGTTCTCGCCCGGGCCGGGCAGCACGACGGCGTCGGGGCCGAGCTCGCCGACGGCGGTCGCGACCGCGCGCTCGAGGTCGAACGGCAGGGCGATCTGCGTGCCGAGCGTGTAGCGCAGGAGCGCGGCGGGATCGGCCCACGGGCGGTAGACGGTGCCGTCGCCGCCGACGAGCGTGATCGCCGGCGAGCGGATCGCCAGGTCGGCGAGCTCGGCGCGCGCGCGCGCGGAGGTCTCGGCCATGAGCGGCGTGTGGAACGCCGAGTGGAGCGGCAACGGCAGCGGGTAGCGCACCCCGCCCCGCTCGATGGTCGGCAGCACCTCGCGGGCGCGCGCGAGGCCGGCTTCGTCGGCGCCGAGCACGATCGCGCCGCCGAGGCGGATCGAGACGTGGACGCCGGGCAGCCGCAGCGCGGCGGCGGCGGCCTCGTGAAGCGGCGGCGAGGGTCGCCAGTCGTCGTCGACGAGCGGGTAGACGAGCTGGCCGCCGATCACGTTGCCTGCCTGGTAGTGGCCGAGCGTCTCGACGAGGCGCGCCGCGTCGGAGAGCTCGAGCGCGCCGGCGGCGTGGAGCGCGGTGTAGAAGCCCATCGAGTTGCCGGTGACGCCGACGAGCTCGACGCGGTCGCGATCGAGCGCCGCGAGATCGGCCACCGTGCACGCGAACGTGAGGAGCGACGCGTGCTCGCCAGCGACGTGGAGGCGCGGCTCGTAGGTGGCGGCCGCGTCGAGCTCGGAGACCGGCGGGCGGCCGAGCGCGGCGCGGAAGCGATCGAGAGATTCGGCGATCGGCCCGGCGTGCGCGCCCGCTGCGCGCAGGCTGCCGAGCTGCGCGCGCCCGTACGAGCCGCGGCCGGGGCACACGACCACCGCGCGCAGGGGACGATCTCGATCCGACATGTCCGATTGCTACCCGGTCACCGGTCGGTCCGTCAGCTCGCAGCGGGCCGGATCGCCGCGTCGCCGCCGGAACCCGGCGCCGCGTCAGGCGGGAAGCGCACCTCCAGGCGCGCCCCGCCCAGCGGCGCGCGATCGATCCGGACCGCGCCGCCGTGCTGCTCGGCGACGCGCCGGACCAGCGCGAGCCCGAGCCCCGCGCCCCCGCCGTCGCGCGACCGGCTCGACGACAGCCGCGTGAACCGCTCGAACACGCGCGCGCGGTCCGCCTCCGGGATGCCGGGCCCGTCGTCGTCGACGAGCAGCACGGGCGCGCCGCCCTCGATCTGGAGCGCGACCTCGACGCGGGTCGCCGCGTGCCGGGCCGCGTTGTCGAGCAGGTTGCGCACGAGGTGGCCGAGGCTCTTCTGATCGCCGTGCACCTTGACCGCCGTCACGCGCCGCGTGTCGACGGGGACGGCGCGGCTGCGCGCCGCCTCCTCGAGCACGAGGTCGTCGAGGTCGAGCTCCTCGTGCGGGAGCGCCTGCCGCTCGTCCAGCCGCGCGAGCAGCAGCAGATCCGCCGCGAGCACCTCGAGGCGCAGCGTCTCGGCGAGCACGCCGCGCAGGACCACCGCGTGATCCGCCCGGCCCGGGTGCGCGAGCGCGACCTCGATCTGGGCGCGCGTGGCCGCGATCGGGCTGCGCAGCTCGTGCGAGGCGTCGGACACGAACTCGCGCTGGCGCTGCGCGCCCTCGGCGAGGCGATCGAGCATCCCGTTGAGCGTCCGGGCCAGCTCGCCGAGCTCGTCCTGGGCCGCGGGTACGGCGAGCCGCTCGGGCGCGGTCGCATCGGCGATGCCCGCCGCCTGCTGGGTCATGACGCGGACGGGCCGAAGCGCGCGACCGACGAGCACCCACGAGGCCAGCACGAGCAGGCCGACCAGCACCGGCACGCCGAGCGTGAGCACACGCTGCAGCGTCTCGGTGCTGCGGAGCACGTCCTCGAGCGGGCTCAGCGCGACGGCGTGCAGCGGACCCTCCTTCGGCGAGAGGAGCGGCATCTCGACGACCGACCAGGCCGTCCTGCGCCCGTGGCCGAAGGCGATGCGTGGCGATGACGGTGGCGGCGGCAGCGGCGGCTCGAAGCAGCTCACGATCTCCTCGCGCGCAGGCGCCCCGGGGTCGAATCGAACGCGACGCGGCGGCGGCGGCGGCAGCGGCGGCGGGGGCGCGCCCTGGCAGGGCTCGAACCGGTGCGTCTCGACCTCGGTGCCGTCGGGCCGCCGGAAGCTCACCACGCGGCCCGGCCCCGGCGCGCGGATCTCGGTCAGCGGGACGCCCTCGGCGATCTGTCCGCCGATCACGTGCAGCTCGTCCCGGCTCTGCTCCTCGATCGCGCGGATCACCGTGGTCTCCACCGCGTGGACCACCAGCGCCCCGCCACCGGTCAGGCCGATGGCCGCGAGGATCGCGACGGCGATCGTCAGCCGGACGCGCAGCGTGCCAAGCCGCGCGAGCGTCCGCCGCGCCCGCTGGAGGGCTGGCACCCGCGCGCCCGCGCCGCGCGGCCACTGGACGGCCGGCACCCGCGCGCCCGCGCCCCGCGCCCCTGCCCGCACCGCGCGCGCCTGCGCCTGCGCCTGCGGCTCACTGCCCATCGCGCGCCTCCCGGATCCGGTAACCGACCCCGCGCAGCGTCTCGAGGCTCGATCGGCCGAACGGCGCATCGATCTTGCGGCGGAGATAGCCGATGTAGACCTCGACCACGTTCGGCGCGCCCTGGAAGTCGAGCCCCCAAACCTCGTCGAGAATCCGCTGCTTCGAGACGACCTCGCCCTGGCTGCGCATCAGCGCCTCGAGCAGCGCGAACTCGCGCGGGGTCAGCGCGATGGCCTGCCCGGCGCGGCTGCACCGACGAGTCGCCGGGTCCAGCTCGAGATCGTCGGCGCGCAGCACCGCCGGCCGCGGCGCGGCGCCGCGCCGCACGAGAGCGCGCAGGCGCGCCACCAGGACGAGGTACGAGAACGGCTTGGAGAGGAAGTCGTCGGCCCCGGTGTCGAGCGCCTTCGCCTCGTCTTGCTCGCCGTCCTTCGCCGTCAGCATCAGGATCGGCACCCAGATCTTGCGCTCGCGCAGCGCGGCGCAGATCTCGTAGCCGTTCATGTCCGGCAGCAGGATGTCGAGCACGACGGCGGCGTATTGTCCCTCGATAGCGCGCCATAGCCCGTCCGCCCCGCTCCGCACCGCGTCGACAGTGAACCCCTCCGCGCCCAGACCGTCGGCGATCGCGGCGGCGAGGCGTTCTTCGTCTTCCACGAGCAGCAAGCGCACGCGCGGCAGCATCGCACACGCTGCCTGAGAGCCCGCTGAGAGCCCGCTGAGAGCGAACTGTGCCCGCCCACCGCCGGGAGGATGGCGGCGCGCGCGCACAGGATCGCGCGGCTCGCGACTCCCGATCTGGCTCGAAGCTGAGAGTCCTCTCAGAGAGAGAGACAACCAATCATACAGACACGAGATCTGGGCGGCTCGATCATTCGTTGTCTCGAATCTCGCTCTCGCTGCTCGATCCCGGCGAACCCGATCGAGAGGCGCCAGGTCCGAGTCACCGATTCGCGTGTCCTCAAACCCCATCAGGAGACCTGCTGTGAATTCCCTGAGAGTGCCGATCACCCTCGCCATTACCCTCTTCACAACCCCGGCGTGCCTGCTCGACGACGAGCTCCCGGGACCGGACGACGGATCCGAAGCGTCGGCCACATCGCCATCGAGCGCCACGTCCGGCCCGGCCGCGGCAGGGCTAGATACATGCGCGTGGGCGCCCACGGTGGCGATCACGCCAACGGTGATCCCGCCGACACCGTCGGGCGTGCCGGTGGTGTTCGACCTCGCCGTCACGAACCCGAACCCGGCGTCGTGCCCTCCGCTGCCCTTCGTGCTCGCGATCAACGACGATGGCCTGCTCGTCGACCCGCGGCCCGGCGGCCCCGGCCCCGGCGGCCCCGGCCCCGGCGGCCCCGGCCCCGGCGGCCCGCCCCCGATCCGGACGGTGGCGAGCGGCGCGACCAGCCACATCACGGTGACCGCGACCGCCCCGGCGTCGGCCGACGGCGGCGACACGCTGCACTGGCAAGCCGCGATCCTCGAGCCGCCCGCCGGTCCGCCGCCGCCGCCGCCGCCACCCTCGCCAACCCCGCCGCCGCCCCCGCCGCTCCCGCCGCTCCCGCCCACCCCGCCACGGCAGGTCACCTCGCAGCCGGTGGCGTTCCCCGTCGCGATCGCGCCGGGGTGCCAGGTCTCCGCGGCGCGCGAGCTCATGATCACGGACGTGTCGGTCGTCGACGATCCGGTGCGGACCACGTTCGATCCGGCGTCGCGCGATCCGCGGAACGGCGTCTGGACGTTCAAGCACCTCGTCGAGCAGATGGCCCGGACGCCGCGCGATGCCCCCGCCCTGGTCGAGGCGATGCTGTCCTCGTTCAGCGCGCCGCAGATCATCAACGGCTTCACCGTCGCCGCGCGCCCGGGCATGCAGAGTCAGGTCCTCGCGAGCTGGCCGCGGACGCCGTCCGGCGCGCTGGATCTCGCTCGCGCGCCGCTGCGGCTCCTGGCGATCGTCAGCCGCCTCGACCTGCGCGACCTCGACCGCGGCGATGCGGGCGAGGGCCGCTTCGTGTTCGCCTTCGACCTCCCGCCGGTGCCCGACGCGCCCCCGCCGGAGGCCACGATCATCTTCGAGTACAAGCTGCCCGCGGCGCGCGAGGCGGACGTCGTCGGGTGGGCCGAGTCGTTCCACGCCCTCGGCAGCTTGCCGCTGGGCGCGAGCTACAACGCCGCGCTGCAGGCGATCACCGAGCGGTTCGTCCGCCGCGGCGCGCGCCCGACGCACCCGAACGGCAGCGCGATCAACGCGGTGCGCACGAACGAGATCCCGTTCGGCGATAACGACCTCTGGGAGCTGCGCGAGCTCCGCCTGTCCCGCCGCTCGGGCCAGCTCGAGCCCGCCACGCTCGAGCAGACTCCCGATCTCGGCTTCAATCAGAGCAGCACGCTGGCCGCGTACATCCATGCCAATCAGGCACAGATCCTCGCCGGGACCCACACCGTGCCGCGCGACTTCGGAGGGCAGCCCTTCCAGGCAGGCGCGATGCTCAACGATCTCGGCACGTGGCTCGCGCCCGGCGTGGACAGCGAGACGCGGCACCAGTTCGCCGTGAGCACGTGCAACGGCTGCCACGCGGCGCAGGAGACGGGCACGCTCTTCTTGCACCTCCGGCCCCGGCCGCCCGGCCAGCGGTCGCAGCGGTCCCGGTGGCTGACCGGCCTCGTCTTCGACGATCCGGTGACCGGCGCCCCGCGCCTGTTCGACGACCTCGGCCGCCGCAAGGCCGATCTCAAGTCGATCGTCTGCAGCGCCCCGGCGGCGCGCTCGCCCGCGCACGTGCGCAAGGGCGTTAGCCGCGTGCACTGACGACCGGCGCCCGCGCGCCGCACAGCGCGAGCGCCGCGCGCTCGATGTCCGCCTCGGAGACCAGCACGTGATTCGCCGCGGCCCCGAGCGGGATGTAGCTGTCCGCGGAGGCGACGCGCGCGATCGGGCCCCCAAACCCGCGATCCACGAGCGCGGCGATCACGCCCTCCGCCACGCCGCCCGAGCGCCGCGTCTCGTCGACGACCAGCACCCGGCCGACCGCCTCGGCCTCGCGCACGAGATCGTCCACCGGCAGCGGCGCGAGCCAGCGCAGATCGAGCAGGCGCCCGGCGATCCCGTGCTCGCGCTCGAGCCGCCGCAGCGCGCGCAGGCTCATCCACGCCCCGTTCGCGAACGAGACGATCAGCAGATCGCCGCCCTCGCCGTACCGCCGCGCCGCGCCGAGCGGGACGTGCGCGCCCGGATCGTACGGCGCCGTCCACAGGCCGTCGCCCGGCTCGTGCAGATCGCGCGTCATGTAGAGCGCGATCGGCTCGAGGAACACGCACACCGCGCCCGACGTGCGCGCCGCGGCCACGCACGTCCGCAGCATCGCCGCCGCGTCGTCGCCGCGCGCTGGCGACGCGATCACGATCCCCGGGATGTCGCGCAGGACGGCGACCGAGTTGTCGTTGTGGAAGTGGCCGCCGAACCCCTTCTGGTAGCCATACCCGGCGATCCGCACGACCATCGGGTTCTTATAGCGGCCGGCCGAGAAGAACTGCAGCGACGCCGCCTCGCCGCGGAGCTGGTCCTCGGCGTTGTGGAGGTACGCGAGGTACTGGATCTCGGGGATCGGCAGAAGGCCGAGGTGGCCGGCGCCGATCGCCAGGCCGAGGATGCTCTGCTCGTCGAGCAGCGTGTTGAACACGCGGCCCACCCCCGCGCGCCGCGACAGCTCGGCCGTGACGTTGTAGACGCCGCCCTTGCGCGCGACATCTTCGCCGAACGCGATCAGCTCCGGGTACTTCGCGAGCAGATCGCCGAGCGCGCGGTTGATGTGGACCGCGAGGTGCGCCGGCCGCTCGCCCTCCGGGAGCTTGCCCTCCCACAGCGCCGCGCGCGCGGCCGCGGGCGCCGGGCGCGCCGCCTCCGCCGCGACAGCGTCCGGATCGCGCGGAGCGAGCGGCGCCATCACCTCGGCCGCCGACGTCAGGCGCGGCCGCCGCGCCGCCTCGTCGGCGAGCGCGGCCACGCGCGCCCGCAGCTCCTCGTACTGCCAGCGCACCTCGGCGGCGGTGCGCGCGCCCGACTCGACGAGGAGCCGCGCCGTCGCGAGCACCGGATCAGCCGCCTCGTCCGCCTCGATCTCGGCGAGCGCGCGGTACGACTGCTCGACGTCGGAGCCGGCGTGGCCCAGGAGGCGCACCGTGCGCAGGTGGAGGAACGCGGGGCGGCGCGTCGCGCGCACGTACGCCACGGCCTCGCACGCGGCGTCGTAGGCGTGCGGCAGATCGAGCCCGTCGGCCCAGACATAGCGGATCTGCGGCCGGCCGCGGAAGCTCGCCTCGATCCAGCCGGCCGGCGTGCGGACGCTGATCCCGATCCCGTTGTCCTCGCACACCAGGAGGAGCGGCACCGGCAGGTGCTGGAACGCGGTCCACGCGGCGGCGTTGATCGCGCCCGCCGCGGTGGAGTGGTTCGCCGACGCGTCGCCGAACGAGCACACGATGATCGCGTCGTCCGGCGTCCCGGCGAGGACGCCGAGGCGCGCGGCGCGATCGAGCGCGACGGCGGCGCCGACCGCCTTTGGCAGGTGCGACGCGATCGTCGACGTCTGCGGCGGGATCGCGAGCGGCAGGCTGCCGAACACCTTGTGGCGCCCGCCAGCGATCGGATCGCCGGTGCTGGCGCACATCCCGAGCAGGACGTCGAGGAGCGGCGTCTGCCCCGGCACCTGGTGCGCCCGCGCGAGGAAGAACGCGCCGGAGCGGTAGTGCAGGAACGCCGGATCCGTGGGCCGAAGCGCCGCCGCGACCGCCGCGTTGCCCTCGTGGCCCGACGAGCCGATCGTGTAGAAGCCGTCGCCCCGCGCGCGGAGCGCCCGCGCCGCGAGATCGAGGTGCCGGCTGCCCGCCTGCGCGTCGAACAAGGAGATCGCCGCGCGCGCCGAGAGCCGCGACCCCGGCCGGATCGGCGCGCCCAAATCCGCGCGCGGCGCGGCTTGCCGGCTCTCGAGCGCGGCCAGCCCGTCTGTGAGCTTGCGATCGAGCAGAGGCGCGCGGTCCACCGCCACCGCCCGATGCTATCAGCTCGCCCGGCCGCCAACCGTTAGCCCCCTCGGGGATCGCCGCCCTGCCCCACGCGCTCGCGCCACACCGCGGGCAGGATCCCGCCGTGGCGCCAGTACGCCACGTCCTCCTCGGTGTCGAGGCGCACCGTCACGGCGACGCGCTCGCTGCCGCCGCTGGCGCGGTGGATGACGAGGATGACGCGGCCGCGCACGCGGACGCCGCGCGCGAGGTCCGTGACGTCGAACGTCTCGGTACCGTCGAGGCCGAGCGTCTCCGCCGAGACGCCCTCCGGGAGCTCGAGCGGCAAGACCCCCATGCCCACGAGGTTCGTGCGGTGGATGCGCTCGAAGCTACGCGCGACGACAGCCTTGACGCCGAGCAGCGCGACGCCCTTGGCCGCCGAGTCCCGCGACGAGCCGCAGCCATAGCTGTGGCCGGCGATGACGATCAGCGGCGTGCCGCGCTCTCCGTAGGCCTCCGCCGCCTCGAAGATGCGCATGACCTCGCCGCCCGGCCAGAGCCGCGTCAGCCCGCCACAGGCGCCCGGGACCATCCGGTTGCCGAGGCGGATGTTGGCGAACGTCGCGCGGCGGATGATCTCGTGATTGCCCCGGCGCGTCGTGTAGTTGTTGAATTGCCCCGGCGTGAGCCCCTGGGCCAGGAGGTAGTCGGCCGCCGGCGTCCCGAGGCTGATCGCGCCCGACGGCGAGATGTGATCCGTCGTGATGGAGTCGCCCAGCACCGCGAGCGCCCGGGCGCCGACGATGTCCTCGATCGGCGGCGGCGTCCGCGAGAGCCCCTCGAAGTAGGGCGGCCGCTTCACGTACGCGCTGTCAGGGCGCCAGGGGAACAGGGGCGACCCGGGCTCGGCCAGGGCGTCCCACCGCGCGCCGCCGTCGAACAGGTCTGCGTACTTGTCGCGGAACACGTCCGGCCGGAAGGCGCGATCGACGATCGCCGCGATCTCGGACTCGGACGGCCAGACGTCGCGCAGGAGCACCTCGCGCCCGTCCGCGCCCCGCCCCAAGGGCGCGCTCGTGAGATCGACGCGCATCGAGCCCGCGATCGCGTAGGCGACCACGAGCGCGGGCGAGGCGAGGTAGGCCGCCTCGACGCTCGGGTGGATCCGCCCCTGGAAGTTGCGGTTCCCCGAGAGCACGGCGGCCGCGAGCACGCGGTCGCGCGCGATCGCCTCGCTGATCCAGGGCGGCAGCGGCCCGGAGCCGCCGTTGCACGTCGTGCACCCGAACCCGATCACGTGGAAGCCCAGCGCGTCGAGCCCCGCCTGCAGGCCCGTGTCCTCGAGGACCGCGGCGACGACGTGGCTCCCCGGCGCGAGCGACGTCTTCACCCAGGGCCGCGTGAACAGCCCGCGCCGCACCGCGTTCCGCGCCAGGAGGCCCGCCGTCACCATGCCCGACGGGTTCGAGGTGTTCGTGCAGCTCGTGATCGCGGCGATGACCACGTCGCCGTCGCGCAGGCGCAGGCCCTCGCCGCCGTCGCGCACGTCGCGCACGGCCGGCTCCGGCGCGCGCGCTCCCGCGCTCCCGCGCTCGCGCACGTGCCGGTCGAACGCGGACGCCGCGCGCGCCAGATCGATGCGCTCCTCCGGGTTCCTGGGACCGGCGATGCAGGGCCGAACGTCCCCGAGCGCGAGCGTGACGACCGTCTCGAACTCGGGCGTCTGGGCGTCGCCGTCGCGCCACAGCTTCTGCGCCCGCGCGTACGCCTCGACGAGCCGGATCTGCTCCGCCGGGCGCCCCGTCATCTTCAAGTAATCGATCGTCCGGGCGTCGATCGGCGCGTAGGCGGCCGTCGCGCCGTACTCGGGCGCCATGTTCGAGATGGTCCCGCGGTCTGCCACCGACAAGAGCTCCAGCCGCTCGCCGAACAGCTCGACGAACGCGTCGACCACGCCCAGCGCGCGCAGCTTCTCCGTGAGCGCGAGCACGACGTCCGTCGTCGTGACGCCCGGATCGAGCCGGCCCGCCACCTCGACGCCCACGACGCGCGGGAGCGCCATCGCCACGGGCCGGCCCAGCATGACCGCCTCTGCCTCGAGGCCCCCGACGCCCCACCCGAGGACGCCGAGCGCGTTGATCATCGCCGTGTGGCTGTCGACGCCGACGCAGGTGTCCGGCGACGCGACGACGCCGCCGGGCCCGTCCGCCGTCCAGACGACCTGCGCGAGGCGCTCGAGGTGCAGCTGGTGCATGATGCCCTTGCCGGGCGGCACGACCCGCACGCCCGGGAAGCTCGCGCTGCACCAGCGCAGGAACGCGAAGCGCTCCTGATTGCGCAGGTACTCGAGATCCAGATTGAGCGCCGGCGCGCTCCGCGTCCCGGACACGTCGACCTGGAGCGAGTGATCGATCACGATGTCGACCGGGACCTCGGGGCGCACCCGCGACGGATCGAGCCCGGCCGCGGCGAGCGCGTCGCGGAGCGCCGCCAGGTCGACGAGCATCACCTGGCCGAGGATGTCCTGGCCAAAGATGCGCGCCGGATAGAAGGAGAGTCCGGCGCCGACGCGCCGCGCGAGGAGATCGTCGATCTGCGCCGTGGTGTCGATCCCCCGGAGCGCGCGGACGCGGACCAGGTTCTCCAGCACGACGCGGAGCGAGTACGGCAGATATTCGATCCCGGGGATTCCGGATAACGGCGCCAGGAGGACGTCTCTGCCCCCCAGGCGGCGCCGAACGAGCGTATGTGAATAGTGCATAGAATCTCCTCGCAGTGATCAGCGGGTGCCGGGCCCCGGCGGGGCGACGACGGCCTCGCGCGAATCGCGCAGCCGGAGCGCCCGGGCGATGCCCCCCGAGCGCTTCATCTCCTCGACGAAGCCCTGCAGGTAGCGGTGGCCGGCGACGCGCTCCGGGGCCGTGCAGATCGCCTGTCGGATCCTCATGAAGCTCCCCTCGAGCAGGCGCAGGTCGGGCCGCCCTTCGACGAACGCGGCCAGCATCGGGGCAAGACCAGCCACCGCGTCGAGCCCGCCCGCGAGGAACCGATCGGTGACGGCGGATCCCGCCGCGGGCGCGCGGACCAGGCTCGCGTGCCGGAGGGTGCGGGTCAGGTAGAGGTCGTACGCCGAGCCCGCGCCGACCACGACGCGCGCCCCCGGTCGGTCGACCTCGTCGGCCGACCGCAAGGGCGAGTCGGCCGCCACCGCGTAGCCGCCCGCGATCAGGAGGTAGGGCTCCGTGAACAGGGCCCGCGCGGCGCGCGCCGGCTCGATCGCGAGGAACGCGACGTCCCAGGCGCCGGTCCCGGCCGCCTCCATCACGGTGCCGGCGCCGTGGTACGTGACGAGGAGGAGCGGCACGCCCAGCCGCCGCGCGAGCACGCGCGCGAGATCCACGGCGATCCCGTCGAGCGCCCCGGACCTCGGGTGCTCGCGCACGAGCACCGTGTTCACGAGGTTCATGGCCACGCGCAGCGTGCCGGTCGGCGCGAGCTCGCTCGCGATGGCAGCCAGATCGCCGGTCCCGATCACGAGTCGCGCCCTCCGTCCGCGGCGGGCCCGGCAGGCCCGTCGAGCTCGCGCTGGAGCACGGCGCGGTCGCACGCCCGCCCCCACATCGAGACCACGATCACCGCGACCGCGTTGCTGGCGCAGCTCGTGAGCGCGCGCGCCTCCGACATGAAGCGATCGATCCCGACGATGATGGCGACGGCCGCGACCGGGATCTCGGGGAACACCGTCAGGGTCGCGACCAGCGCGACGAAGCCGCTGCCGGTGACGCCCGCTGCACCCTTGGAGGTGAGCAGCATGACGAGCAGCATGACGAGCAGCGTCTGCGGCGGCAGATGGATATTCATCGCCTGCGCGAGGAACACCGTCGCCAGCGAGAGGTAGATGGCCGTGCCGTCGAGGTTGAAGGAGTAGCCCGCCGGCAGGACGAGCCCGACGACGCCCTTCTGGCAGCCGAGCCGCTCGAGCTTCACGAGCAGCCGCGGGAGCACCGGCTCCGTCGACGACGTGCCCAGGACGATCAGGAGCTCCTCCCGCACGTAGCGCAGGAGCTTCCACAGACGGAAGCCGTGCAGCCGGGCCAGGAGGCCCAGCACGACCAGCACGAAGAACAGGCACGCGACGTAGAACGTCATGATGAGCCAGCCGAGCGACGCGATCGAGCCGACGCCGTAGCGCCCCACCGTGAACGCCACCGCGCCGAACGCGCCCAGCGGCGCCAGCTTCACGAGGAAGCCGAAGATCGCGAACAAGACCGCCGAGAGCGCCTCGATCCCCCGCGCGATCGGCTCGCCGCGCCGGCCGACGCTCGCGAGCGCGAACCCGACGAGGGAGGCGATCAGGAGGACGGGCAGCACGGCGTGCTCGGTGAAGGCACCGAAGAACGTGCTCGGGATCATGTGGAGAATGAACTCGACCACGCCGACCGAGCCGACCGTCCCCGTGTACTGCGCCGCGACCCTGGGATCGAGCGAGCTCGGCGCGATGTCCAGGCCGGCGCCGGGGCGGAGCAGAAAGACCGCCCCGAGCCCGGTGAGGAGCGCGAGCGCCGTCAGGGCGTAGAACAGCCCCATCGCCTTGAGGAGCGTCTTGCCGATCTGCGCCCGATCACGCAGCGAGCTGATGCCCCCCGCGATCGTGCAGAACACGATCGGCGAGATCATCATTCGCATCAGCTTGATGAAGCCGTCGCCCAGCGGCTTCAGCCGGGTCCCGACGTCGGGCCACAGGTGGCCGACGACGATGCCGGCCACGAGCCCGCACAGGACCTGGACGTACAGGAGCCGGTGGAGCCCACGAGCCCCCCGAGGCCCCCGCGAGTCCGGCGCGCCGGCGTTTGCGGCGAGTCGCATACAATGGCCCTCTCGCGCGACGGCTCAGCTCGGCTCCGGGAATCCCCAGCGGAGCTCCTTGATCCCGGTGCCGTCGAGCTGCAGGCGGTTCAGCTTGCGCCCCGAGCCGGCCTGGAACGCCGTCCGCGCGTGCACGACCGACGTGTTGTCGCAGATCATGATCTGGTTTGGCTGGAGCCTGAAGTCGATCTGGTTCTCCGACCGATTGAAGAAGTTCAAGAGCTTGTCGTACGCCTCGTGCGCGGCGTCCGGCTGGAGCTCCAGCTTGATCTCGCCGTCGAAGCGGAACGTGAGCCAGATGTTGCCGTTCTCGAGCTGCTGCTTGTCGAACACCGCCTTGCCGGCGACGCCGGTGCCGCCGAACTGCCCCACACCACGCGCCGACCGCTTGATCGAGAAGACCTGCGGATCCAGGAGGAGCTTCAGCGCCTCGGGGTCGTGGTGCTTGAAGTGCTGGAACGCGGCCGCGCCCGACGACAGCATGCTGCGGCCGCCGACCCGCGACTGCTTCTCGCACTGGAGGAGGACGATCCGGGGCACGTCCTTCCACGGCATGAACGTCCCGCCGGTGTGCATGAGGTGCGGCCCCGAGCTCGCCCCCACGAACTCGCCGTAGCCCGACAGCTCCGCGACGACGACGAGCCCGCGCGCGTCCGCGCGGTCATGGACGACGGTCTGGCCGAACAGGCGCCCCAGGTCGACGAGCTCCTCGACCGTCTCGTCCGGACGCGGGGCGTGCTGGAGGATCCCGACACCGTATCGATTGACGATGTCGTACATCTTTGCTTTCTGCGCCTGCGTCATGTCGTTCACGCGGCCCACCTCGACGATCAGGTTCTCCGGATCGAGGCTCTTGTAGTCCCACAGCTTGCTGAACTGATTGCTCATCGTGATTCCCTCGTCATTCCCTCGTTCGTTGTTGTCCGCGCGCCTGCCCGCCGCTCGCCGGCAAGCCCCGGAGCAAGCGCCGGACCACCACGCCCGATCGCCGAGGAGACCGGCGCCGCGCGGATCGATCCCGGCGCGCGGCACCGCGCCGTTTACAGCGCAGTGGAGACAGCCTCACCCACCGGGCGCGCTGGCACAGCGCGCAGCGCCGCGCAGCGCCGCGCGTAAACGAGTCGTGGACACCAGCGCTCCTGATCACGCCGCGCGTGTGATCTATTGTTCATCACTCCGGTTGGCGCCGTGATGTGATGTTCTCCATAACCGGGGCATGGACGCTCCCCCCAGCGATGACCTGATCCGGATTCCGTGCGTGCTCATGCGAGGCGGGACCTCGAAGGGCCCGTTCTTCCTCGCCGCCGACCTCCCGGCAGAGCCCGCGCGGCGCGACCTAGTCCTCCTGTCGGTCATGGGGGCCGGCCACGACCTCGAGATCGACGGCATCGGCGGCGGCAACCCCGTCACGAGCAAGGCGGCCATCATCTCCCGCTCGACCGTGGCGGGCGCCGACGTCGATTACCTGTTCGCGCAGGTCAAGATCCGCGAGCGCGCCGTCGACACGTCCCCGAACTGCGGCAACATGCTCGTCGGCGTCGGCCCGTTCGCGATCGAGGCGGGCCTCGTGCGCGCCCAGGAGGGCACGACGCCCGTCCGCATCCACAACGTGAACACCGGCAAGCTCGTCGAGGCCCGGGTGTGCACGCCGGGCGGCCGCGTCGCCTACGACGGCGACGTCGCGATCGACGGCGTCCCGGGGACGGCGGCGCCCGTGCACCTGGCGTTCCTCGACGCGGTCGGCTCGAAGACCGGGGCGCTCCTGCCCACCGGCGCGCCCGTCGACGTCATCGATGGCGTCGAGGTCTCGTGCGTCGACGCGGCGATGCCCGTCGTCCTCGTGCGCGCGGCCGCGCTCGGCAAGACCGGCTACGAGGCCGCGGGCAAGCTCAGCGGCGACGCCGCCCTCGTGGCGCGCCTCGAGCGGCTGCGGCTCGAGGCCGCGCGCCGGATGGGGATCGCCGACGCCGCGAACCTCGTCATCCCCAAGCCCGTGCTCGTCGCCCCGGCCGCGCACGGCGGGACGCTCACGGTGCGGTACTTCGTGCCGCACGAGTGCCACGTCGCCCTCGCCATCACCGGCGCCGTCGCGATCTCGATGGCCGCCATCACGCCCGGCACCATCGCGGCCGCGCTCGCCGGGGCGCTCGGCCTCCCCGCGGAGCTCCAGCTCGAGCACCCGTCCGGCCGGCTCGGCGTCCGGCTCGAGCGCGTGCCGGGGCGCGCCGATCCGGTGGCGCTCGTCGTCCGGACCGCCCGCCGGCTGTTCGAAGGCGCGGTGCTGGTCAAGCGAGCCGCGCTCGCAGACTAGAGCGACTCGAACGGATCGGCCGCGCCCTCCGGCACGGCCACCTCGAAGGTCTTGATGGTCATCGAGATCAGCGTGTAGTAGCCGAGGATCCCGATCAGCTCGACGACCCCCTTCTGGCCGAGCTGCCCCACGGCGCGGCGATAGGTCCCATCCGAGACGTGGCGAATGGCCAGAAGCTCGCGCGCGAGCTCGTAGACCACCTGCTCGTCCGCGCGCGCGAAGACCGGCGCCCGGCGCGCGCGGATCGCTTCGACCGCGCTCGGATCGATGCCAGCCGCGACCGCGAGCGGAGCATGCGTGTGCCACTCATAGCCCGCCGTCCAGTGCGCCCCGACGACCAGGATCGCCAGCTCGGAGAGCCGGGGCGACAGGCTCGAGCCGAAGCGGCAGAACGCGCCGAGCGCCTGCGCCTTGTCCGCGAGCTCCGCGCTCGTAAGCCAGATCGCCAGCGGACCGGGGACCGCCCCGCGCGGACCGGCGACGATCGTGTCGTGTACGCGGCGCTGCTCCGGCGAGAGATCGGCGATATCGAGTGCAGGAATCCGGGACACGCGGCACCTCCTTGGGTTCCTTGGGTTCACTCGCGCCGGGCTGCCGGCTGGAGGCCGCTCCGGGTGATGGCGGGGAATGCGTCCGGTGAAGACAGGTATCGCAGGAGCGCCCGGGCCGCCTCCGGGTGCCGGGCGCTCGTGGCCACGGCGGCCGAGAAGGTGGTGATCAGCTGCAGCTCCTCGGGGATCGGGCCGAGAAACTCGATGCCCGGGACCGGGAGCAGCTCGCTGATCTGCTGAAAGCCGATCTCGGCCTGGCCGCGCGCGATGGCGTTCCCGACCGGCTCGCTCGGGATCTCCATGCTCTTGTCCCGCACCTGATCGGCGATCCCCAGGCGCGCGAACAGCTGCGTCGAGACGTAGATACCGCTCACGCTGTCAGAGTACGCGATCGATCGCGCGTCGAGGAGCGCCTGCCGGAGCGCGGCCGGCGTACGGATGCTCGGCCGGCGCGCGCCAGCGCGCACCGCGGCGCCGACCCGCGACCGCGCCAGATCGACGCGGCTGTCGGCGATGGCATCGCCGCGCGCGATCAGCGCGTCGAGCCCGGGGCTCGCCATGATGACGACATCCACGGGCTCGCCGCGCCGGATGCGGACGGGGATCGCGTCCGGCGCGACCCCGATCGAGGGCCCGTAGGCGGCCTGGACCTGGGCGTGGGAGGCGCGCGAGAAGCCCGGGACGAGCTCGCGGTACGCGACGCCGAACCCGGCCGAGCTCATGACGTGGAGCAAGGTGCCGTCGAACGTCTCGGCCGGTCGCGGCGCGCGCGGCGCCGGCGCGCAGGCCCAGGGCACGAGCGCCAGGGCCGCGAGCACACCAATCCATCTGATCTTCGTGATCATGAGTGTCCTTTCTGGCGACGCCGGGCTACGCGGCGCGCGCTTGCGCCGCGAGCAGCTGGCGCAGCACGTACGGGAGAATGCCGCCGTGCGTGTAATAGAGAATCTCTTGCGGTGTATCGATCCGGACAGTGGCGGCGAATTCGCGCCGGACGCCGCCCGGGCGCTCCGCGCGCACCGTCACGGCGCGGCCAGCGGCGCGGCCAACGGGGCGACCAACGGCGCGGCCGGCAGGGCGCCCGCTCGCGAGCGCCTCGGCGAGGCCGACGACCTCGTAGACCTCGTCGCCCGAAAGGCCCAGGGTCGCCGCGCCCTCGCCGGGCTGAAACTGCAGCGGGAGCACGCCCATCCCGATGAGGTTGCTCCGGTGGATCCGCTCGAAGCTCTCGGCGAGCACCGCGCGGACGCCGAGCAGCCGCGTCCCCTTGGCGGCCCAGTCGCGCGACGAGCCGGTGCCGTACTCCTTGCCGGCGATCACGAGGAGCGGGACGCCCGCCGCCCGGTACCGCTCCGCGGCGTCGAAGATCGCCATCACCTCGCCGTCCGGCAGGTGCCGCGTGAAGCCGCCCTCGGTGCCCGGCGCGAGCCGGTTCTGGAGGCGCACGTTCGCGAACGTGCCGCGCACCATGACCTCGTGGTTGCCGCGCCGCGCCCCGTACGCGTTGAAGTCCCGCGGCGCGACGCCGTGCTCGAGGAGGTATTTGCCGGCGGGGCTGTCGACCTTGATCGTGCCCGCGGGCGAGATGTGATCGGTCGTGATGCTGTCGCCCAGGAGCGCGAGCACGCGCGCGCCCGTGATGGGCGCGACGGCCGGCGCCGCCGCGGTCATCCCGACGAAGTAGGGCGGGCTCTTCACGTAGGTCGACTCGGGCCACGCGAACAGCTCGCCCTCGGGGATCGCGAGCGCCGCCCAGCGCTCGTCGCCGGAGAACACGTCGGCGTAGACCCGCTTGAACGACGCCGCCGACAGCGCGCGATCGATCGCGCCCGCGATCTCCTCGCGGGATGGCCAGAGGTCCGCGAGGTAGACCGGCTCCCCCGTCGGATCTCTGCCCAGCGGCTCGGTGGTGAGATCGATGTCGACGCGGCCGGCGAGCGCGTACGCGACCACGAGCGGCGGCGACGCGAGGTAGTTGGCCCGCACCTCGGGGTGGACGCGCCCCTCGAAGTTCCGGTTGCCGCTCAGCACCGCGGCGACGACGAGTCCGTGCTCGGCGATCGCCTTCGAGATCGGGGCCGGCAGCGGACCGCTGTTGCCGACGCACGTCGTGCACCCGTACCCCACGAGGAAGAACCCCAGCGCCTCGAGCGGCCGCGCGAGCCCCGCCCGGGCGAGGTAGTCCGTCACCACGCGAGAGCCGGGCGCGAGGCTCGTCTTCACCCACGGCTTCGTGGACAGCCCGCGCGCGACCGCGTTCCGCGCGAGGAGCCCCGCCGCGAACAGGAGCGCCGGGTTCGAGGTGTTCGTGCAGCTCGTGATCGCGGCGAGGACGACGGCGCCGTCCGCGAGATCGTGGACGCCGCGATCGTGCGCGTCCGGGAGCGTGCCCGGGAGCGTGCCCGGGAGCGTGATCGGGACCGCGCGCCGGGGCGCCGCGGCTGCGGGGCTCGCCGCGCCCCGGCTCCGCAGGTGCGCGCGCGCGTCCTGAAACGATCGCGCGACGTCCGGAAGCCGGACGCGATCCTGCGGCCGGGTGGGGCCGGCGAGGCAGGGCTCGATCGCGCCGAGATCGAGCGCCACGATGTCGGTGTAGCGGGCCGCGGGCGCATTCGCGGTCCAGAACAGCCCCTGCTCCTTGGCGTACGCCTCGACGAGCCGGACGCGCTCCTCCGGGCGCCCGGTGAGCCGCAGGTATCGCAGGGTCTCGGCGTCGATCGGGAACATCCCGCACGTGGCGCCGTACTCGGGCGCCATGTTGGCGACGGTCGCGCGGTCGGCGAGCGACAGCGACAGGAGCCCCTCGCCGAAGAACTCGACGAACGCGCCGACCACGCCCCGCCGGCGCAAAAGCTGGGTGATCGAGAGCACCAGATCCGTGGCGGTGGCGCCGTGCGGGAGCCGCCCCACGAGCTCGACGCCGATCACCTGCGGGATCAGCATCGAGATCGGCTGCCCGAGCATGGCCGCCTCGGCCTCGATGCCGCCGCACCCCCAGCCGAGGACGCCGAGGCCGTTGACCATCGTCGTGTGCGAGTCCGTGCCGACGACCGTGTCCGGATAGGCCCGGGGGCGCGGCGTGGTCCGCTCGGTGAAGACGACGCGCGCGAGGTGCTCGAGGTTGACCTGATGGCAGATGCCCATCCCGGGCGGCACCACCTGGAAGCGCTGGAACGCGCGCTGTCCCCAGCGCAGGAAGCGATAGCGCTCGGCGTTGCGCAGGAGCTCGAGCTCGGCGTTCTTCCGGAGCGACTCGGGGCGGCCGTGGTCGTCCACCTGCACCGAGTGATCGATCACCAGCTCCACGGGCGCCCGCGGGTTGATGCAGCCAGGGTCGCCGCCGAGGCGCCTCATGGCGTCGCGCATCGCCGCGAGATCGACGAGCGACGGCACGCCCGTGAAGTCCTGGTGGAGGACCCGGCTCGGGGTGAACGCGACCTCCCGGCTCGGCTCGGCGTCGGCGCGCCACCGCGCCAGCGCCTCGATGTCCTCCGCAGAGACCGCGGCGCCGTCCTCGTGCCGCAGGAGGTTCTCGAGCAAGATCTTGAGCGCGTACGGCAGGCGCTCGACCTCGGGGAGCTGCCGCGCCAGGACGCCCAGGCGGCAGATGGTGTACTGGCTCGCGGCGACCTCGAGGACGCCTTCGGTGCCGAAGCTATTGGACACGACATTGGCCATGACGAATGACTTCCTTCCTGCTCCGCTAGACGAGGCCCAGCGCGCCGAGCGCCGCGCCGAGCGCGGTCAGCCACAGCGGGCTCCACGAGGTCCTGAGCAGCACCAAGGTGGTGACGAGCACGAGCCCGAGCCCGCAGGGCGTCAGCGTGACAGCGCCCAGAAGACAGCCCGTGGAGATCAATAATCCGATCGTGATCGGGACGAGCGACTGACGAATGGCCACGTGCCACCGGGCCTGGTGATGGCGCGCGCCATAGCGCTCGACCGCCAGGGCGATGAGCCCGGTCGGGATCAGGAACGCGGCGGTCGTGGTGAGCGCCCCCGCCAGCCCCGCGACTTGCCAGCCGAGCACCGTCACGAACATGACGTTGGTGCCGGGCGCGGCCTGCGACATGGCGAACAGGCCGCTGAACTCGCTCTCCGAGAGCGCGTGCATCGACTCGACCAGCACGCGGTGGATCTCCGGCAGGATCGACGTCGCGGCGCCGAACGCCACGAACGACAGGATGAAGAAGTGCCACGCCAGGCGGACCAGGGTCATCGCAGGAGCCTCCAGTGCGTGGCCAGGGAGATCGGGATGAGCGCCCCGACGACGGCGAACAGCGGCCAGCGGAGCACGGTCACGCCCAGGAACGCCGCCCCGCCGAACACGGCGATGCCGAGCTTGTGCCGCTGCCCCGTGGCCAGCTTCGCCGCCGTCGCCAGCACCAGCCCCGCGGCGACCGCGGTGACGCCCCGCACCATGCCGTGGACCGCCGGGACGTCGCCGAACCGCTGGTAGAGGAGCGCCATGGCGATGACGATGACGAATGGCGGCGCGAGCAGGCCGCCGACGGCGGCCGCCGCCCCGCGCGGCCCGCCCAGGCGGTGGCCGAGCATGCCGGCGATGTTGGTGGAGGTCGCGCCGGGCAGGATGAGGCCCAGGCTCCACAGCTCGGAGAACTCGGCCTTGCCCAGCCACCGCTCCTTCTCGACGACGGTGCGGTAGACCCACGGCATCACGCCGCCGAAGGCGCACAGCCCCACGAGCGCGAACGCGCGCGCCAGGCGCCAGGCGGGGACGCGCGGCGCAGCGGACGCGCCACGCGGGGATGCGGGGCCTGGGAGGGGCGTCGGGGCGTGCTCCGTCACGGCGGGGCGCCTCACTGCTTTGTGAACCTCGCGACCTCGCTCTCGATGAGCTCGCCCTGATCGGCGATCCCGGCGTACGCGGTGGCCTCGTCGACCGCCGTGAACTTCTTCGCGGGGCCGAACGACTTCAGGATCGCCCGCCCCTCCTCGCTCGCCTCGAGCCCCAGGAGCAGGTCCTTGATCGCCGTCTTCAGCTTCGGATCGAGCGACGTGCGGACGGTGACCACGCGCCGCGTGACGAGGGGCGACCGCGCGATGACGCGCAGATCCGCCAGCTTGATCTGGGGGGCTCCGGCCCGGGGGTGCCGCGACTTGCCGCCCTGCTCCGTCCCGTAGTGGCCGAGCAGCTTCTCGATGAACTCGTCGCTGTTACCGCCGGCCGCGGCGAGCCCATCGAACACGTCCTCGGTGACCTTGTCCCGGCTGCTCCACGCGAAGTAATAGCCAATCTCATTGGGGCCGACCTTGGCGGCCGTCGGCGACGCCACCTCGACCAGCTTGTAGCCCTGCTTGATCAGCTGCACCTTCTGGAGGAAGTACTGCGTGGTGGAGGTGTCGCCGCGAAAGGCGATCAGCTTGCCCTTGAGATCGTCGAGCTTCTTGATCGGGCTGTCCGCCCTCGTGAACAGGACGCCCCCGAACTTCTCGTTGTAATTCTTCCAGCGATTGAGGATCACCTCGGACGCGCCGCTCAGCCGGTGCGCGATGTACGAGGCGAACGGCGACTCGTCGACGATATCGACGATCCCCTCCTTGATCCACTGGGCCAGCTCCGCCGGGTTGTGGCAGTAGACGAGCTTCGCGTGGGTGATCCCGTACGCGCCGAGCTTCTGGACCAGGAACGGCAGGAGCTGGGCCGCCTCGGCGTCCTTGTCCTTCCCCTCCTGGGGGTTGTCCGCGATCGTTGCGAGGACGAGCGTCGCCTCCCGCGCCGGCTGCGCCGAGGCCGAGGCGGCGCCGGGCGGCGGGGGCAGCGTCGGCTGCGGTGCTGGGTTAGCGGCCACGGTCGGATCCGCGGGCACCGCCCGGCTGGTCGAGCGCTCCGCCGCCGGCGGCTGCGAGGGGTTGCAGCCCAAAGCCGACAGGCACAGCGCGATGAGCATGCCGACGCACGCCCGTGGCCACGATCGCGAAATCATCATTGTTGTCATTGTCTGGATCACCTGTGGAATGCCGTTCGAGGCGCTGCGACGAGTGAGCAAGCGCGGGGCCACCCGCCCAGGCGCGGTGTTTCGGCCCGGTGAGCCGATCGGCGGCCGCCCCCTGGAAACGGCGGGTGGACAGCGCGTGGTGACAGCCATCCTCAGCGGCTCGCTGATCAGGGCGTGATCCGCACGACGACGTACTGGGGATCGCGATACACGATCTCTCCGAGCTGCGCGGCGGATACGGATACGGCGGCCACGATGTGCGTCACGCCGAGCTCGCGGTGCAGCCGGCGCGCCCGCTCGCCCGTCATGGTCCGGACGCCCTCCCCGATGACATCGAACTCCTGGAACATGCGCTCCCGGCCGCGCTCGTCACCGTAGCGCGCGAGCGGAAACGGTTTGCAGTCACAGGCGGCCTCCACGCGCCGCCGGTACTCCTGGTGATAGCCGAGGTCGAACACCGACTCGGGGCCATCCTTCAGCGTGACGAAGACCGCCCGGCGCGCGCCGTACCGGAAGTGGAGGAGCCCGTCCCATTCGAGCGGCAACAGGACCAGCGCGTCGGCCGGGAGGTGCTCGCGGCACCACGCCTCGAGCGCTGTGTCCTCGGGGGCGTCCGCGAACCGGTGCTGGAACACGCCCGGGTGCAGCGGCACGAACGCCGGCCGCTCGTCCCCCGGACCGACCCCGAGGCGAACCAGCGCGACCGCGGCGGGGAGGCCGACGCCGAGCCACCACGGCGGGGGACGCGTGCACGGCTCGGGCCGCGCGGCGCGGGCGAGCGCTGCGAGCGCGCCCAGAGCCACCAGCGCGGCGACCGCGAACACCTGGTACACCCACGGCGCGTACTGACCCGTTCGAATGAGGAACGGCAGATCGAGCGCGACCGCGAGCGCAAACAGGACGACCGCCGCCCGGGTGCGCCGCCGGCCCGCGCCGCGCCAGGCGCTGGCGGCCCACGCCGCGCAGCACACGGCGGCGATGAACACGAGGAATCGCAGGGACTCCCAGAGATGCAGAAATACGATCTGCGGAATCCTCATCACGGAGGTGCCGAGGAGACCGGCGGCGCAGCACACCGCCACCCCGACGAGGTAGGCGCGCGCCGCGCCCGGAACGAAGCGCCGCCCGATCACGAAGAACACCAGGCCGTACAGGAGCGCGACCGGCCCGAGGAGCCAGAGATTGTCGAGCGGATAGATATGGAAATACATGTTCAGGCGCACGAAGTCCCACCACGCGGGCGGTCCGGGGACCGGGACGCCGCTGGCGCTGCGGTGGATCGCCATCTGCACGATCAGCGGCGACGCGGCGACCAGGAACGCGAGCGGCCCGAGGACCGCGGCGCGCACCCGCGCGCGGCGCGCCTGTGGCACCCACGCGCCGCACGCAAGGAGCGCGGCCGCGTGCAGCGCCGTCGTGGGGTGGATCCAGAACGTCACGCCGGCGACCGCGAACCCGCGCAGGTGCGCGCCCCGCGCGCCGAGCGCGAGGGCGTAGAGGAGCGGCCCGAGCGATACGGTCCGGTTCAGGACCTGGGCGTCCATCGAGACGATGCCGGCCCCCGTCTGGTGGCCGATGACCACGAGCGCGGGCGCGACCGCGACGACCCAGGGGCCCAAGTCCCCGGGAAACAGCGCGCGCCCCAGCGCGCGGACGCCGCCGAACAGCGCCGCCAGCGAGGCCACGTGGATCCCGACATAGATCTCCTCGAGCGCTTCGACCGAGAGCCACGAGACGAGCAGTGCCTGGAGCTTCCAGAACAGCGTCGGGTGATGCGCCAGCGCGTCGACGGCAGGATCGCCGGCCAGGAACGCGGGATCGAGCGTCCGCAGGAGGAACGGCAAGTGGATGGCGTGATCGGAGACGCCGAAGCGATAGCCGTTGGCGGCGAGCGCGCCGAAGAGGAATGCGCCGAGCGCCGCGAGCTCGAGTCCCCACGCCACGCACCACCGGCCGCGGGCGCGCGCCCCGGTGCTCACGGCGCTCACGGCGCTCACGGCGCGGCCATCAGGCGCCGCCGGAGCCGTGTCAGCCCCCAGAGCATGCGCAGGGCGTCCAGGCCGGGCGTGACCTTGGAGCCGCCGACCTCGGTCCAGTCGATCGGGATCTCGAGGACGCGGGCGTTGCGGCGCTTGAGGAGCGCCAGGATCTCCACGTCGATGAGCCAGCGCTCCTCGCGGAGGAGCGGCAGGAGCGGGCGCAGCACCTCGGCGCGGAACAGCTTCACGCCGCACTGCGTGTCGTAACAGCGAAGCTGCAGCTGTAGATCGGCGACCGCGGCGAACAGCCGACCCTGGAGGTAGCGGCCCCAGTGGCGCCTCACACGCCGGCCCGCCATGCGGATGCGGGCCCCGGCCACCACGTCCACGTCCGGAGACGCGACCGCCTGCGCGGCCAGCCGGAACACATCCACTGCCTCGATCGCGCCGTCCGCGTCGAGGTGCCCCATCCACGTGACGCCGGACGAGACCTGCTGCCAGCCGCGCCGGATCGCCGAGCCCTTGCCGCCGTTCTGCGCGGCGGCCACGTAGGAGATCCGGTGTGGGGCCCCGGCGCGCGACCAGGCATCCCGGGCCGCGGCCACGCACGCGCGCAGCGCCTGGGCGTGCTCGTCGGTGCTGCCGTCGTCGGAGACGATCAGCTCCACGACCGGAGCGGGGTGCCTGACACCCTCCTCGATCAGCCGCGCCACGTACGGCGGGAGCCGCTCGCCCTCGTTGTACGCGGGGATCACGAGACTGACACTGATACTGCTCATTTCCATCCTTGCCTGTTGCAGGTTTGCCGGGCCCGCCGGGCCCGCCGGGCCCTAGCGGCGCGCGGCCTCGGCGCGCGGCCGAAATAGCCAGAGGTCGCCGCGGCGCTCGACCTGGACCAGCTCGCGCGCGAGCTCGGAGACGAGCTCGGCCGGCGGTTTGAAGATCAGCGCAAAGTCGTATTTCTGCGCCTGCGCCGTATACGACCGATAGCGCAGCACGCGCACGCTCCGGCAGTCCTCTGCGGGAGACAGCGACAGGAGCGCGCAGCTATCGTCGATCGCGCGCCGCGGGATGGGCGCGAGCAAGTACCCCGACGAGGGAGCGCGCCGGTAGGCCAGCGACCGGAACTCGTATCCAGACTGCCCGACAGCCCCGGTCGCGGGGACGTACGGCGTGATGACGTCGCGTGTGAGGACGAGGTACGACCACGGCTGGAGATGCCAGCGGTACGAGTGGACGAGATCAGGGCGCTCGAACGAGATCGGGAGTACGGTCGAGCCGCGTGGGATGCGCGCGCCGATCGCGATCACCTCGTCGAAGATGGCGTCCGCCCGGCGCGCGAGCGGCACCTGGATCGCCGCCACCGCGAGCGCCGTGGCGAGCGCCACGGCGGCGACGCGCGCCGGCCGTAAGATCGGCGGCAGCTCGACGCAGAAGACCGCGAAGGTGACGGCGAGGAGCGCGAAGCGGTGGCCGACCGTCGCCCCGCCGATCTTTGCAGGACCGAGGAGCAAGAGCGCCAAAAAGCACAGCGCGATCCGCGCGAACGGCAGCGCCCGCGCGCGATCGTGCACGAGCGCGCGGACGAGCCCCCACCCGAGGAGCCCGAAGATCAGGACGCGAGCCACGACCTCGAGCCGGCTCACCGCCCAGAACGCGACCACGAAGTAGTACAGGGCCCTCGCCGCGCTGGTCCAGACGACCTCGGTGTAGCCGGGCGACTCCCCGCGCAGCGATCGCGCCGACAGCTCGGCGGCGACGAGCCAGAGGACGGCCGGCAGGAGCGCGACGGCCGCCTCGGCCAGGGCGCGCGGGCGGAAGAGCCGCCGCCCCTGGAACAGCGTGATCGCGATCGCCCCGAGCACCGGACCGACCGGATGAGCCGCAGTGGAAATTAGTAATAGAAGCGCCGCGGCGGCGAGCTCGATCGCGCGCGGCCGGCTCGGGCGCCCGGGGCGCGCTCCGCACACGAGGGCCCAGGCGGCGAGCATCGGCGGCAGGCAGAGCGCGAAGCCCTCCATGCCCGTGCCCACGAACGTCGTCATGCTCAGAGGCGCGTACAGCCACGCGTTGATCCGCCGCTCGGGCGCGAGGCGGCGGAGCGCGAAGTAGACGGTGACCGGCGTCGCCATCGCGAGCGCAGAGACGATGATCCGGTGCGCGTCGACGAGACCGGTGATCGGCGCCAGTCCCCGGAGGAGCCAGCCGTGCAGCGAATACGGCGTGACCCCGAGCTGCGCGGTGAAGTGCGGCGCGAAGACGCTGTCGGGTGAGCGCGCCAGTGACTGCAGGACGTGCGTCGCGGCCACGTTGCCGGCCGCGTGCTGGAATAGCCAGTACTTGGAGAGCCATGGGACCAGCGCGCCGATGCCGGACAGCGCGAGGAGCACCGCCAGCTCTCGGGCGGTGCCGTCGTGATCTTTGCGAATCACCGCCGCGCCCAATGAGCAACAACGAGGCCAGCGCGCCGGCCAGCCGGGTTATCGACAGTTGGCGCGAGCGCGGGATAGCGCGCTGCAATCACCCGGTTTACGGAGGCGTGGAGACACCTGCCCCTAGCGACGCGAAGGTCGCCGGCACAGCGCGCGCACGAAAGCGCCGAGCCGAGAGAACCACGGACGATCGGGCGGCCGATCGTCCTGGCCTTCGACTTGGCCTTCGAATTGCTGCCCTCGCCCGGAGATGAGAGACGATGACCCCGAGCGGCGCAGCGCCGCACCGATGACGCGGCGCCGCTTCTGCGAGGCCGTGGGCGTGGGCGCCGCCGCCCTCGCGCTGCCGGGCTGCGGGGGACGCGCGCGGACGCTCTACGACAAGATCTGGGACGCGCACCGCGTGCTCGAGGAGCCGGGCTATCCGGCGGTGCTCTATGTCGATCTGCACCTGCTCCAGGACAACACCTCCTCACCGGCCTTCCACGGCCTGCGCCGGCGCGGCCTGTCTGTGCGCCGGCCGGAGCGCACGATCGCCACGATCGATCACACCCTCTCGACCACCGACCCGGCGCGGCCCCACCCTGATCCGACGACACGCGCGATCATCGAGGCCATGCGCGCGAACAGCCGCGGCGCCGGGATCCGCCTGTTCGATATCGACTCCGGACAGCAGGGAATCTCGCACGTGATCGCCCCCGAGCTCGGGCTCACCCAGCCGGGCATGACCATCGTCTGCGCGGACAGCCACACGAGCACGCACGGCGCGTTCGGGGCGCTGGCGTTCGGCATCGGCACCACCGACGTCGAGCGGGTGCTGGCGACGCAGTGCCTGCTCGCGTCGCGGAGCAAGCGCCTCGAGGCACGGATCGACGGCGCGCTGCCCGCGGGCTGCACCGCCAAGGACGTCATCCTCGCGCTCCTGGCGAAGCTCGGGATCGACGGCGCGGTCGGCCATGTCATCGAGTACCGGGGGAGCGCTGTCCGCGCGCTGTCCATGGAAGGGCGGATGACCCTGTGCAACATGACGATCGAGGCCGGCGCGCGCGCGGGGCTCGTCGCGCCCGACGACACGACGTTCGAGTACCTGGCGAGCCGCGAGCACGCGCCCCGAGGCCGCGCCTTCGACGAGGCGGTGGTCCGGTGGCGCGCGCTGGCCACCGACGACGGCGCGGCGTTCGACACCGCGGTCCACCTGGACGCGAGCGCGCTCGAGCCGATGGTGACGTGGGGCACCGATCCCGGCACGGCGGTGCCGATCACGGCCCGGGTCCCCGATCCGGCCGCGCGGCCCGGCGCCGGCGAGCGCGCCAGCGCCCGCCGCGCGCTCGCGTACATGGATCTGCGCCCGGGCGAGCCGCTCCTCGGCCGGCGGGTCGACGTGGTCTTCCTGGGCAGCTGCACCAACGCGCGGCTCACCGATCTGCGGCTCGCGGCCGCCCTCCTGCGGGGCCGCCGGATCCAGGTGAAGCGGATGCTGGTGGTGCCCGGCTCGCAGCAGGTGAAGCGCGCGTGCGAAGCAGAGGGGCTGCACCGCGTGTTCCTCGACGCGGGCTGCGAGTGGCGCGCGCCGGGCTGCAGCATGTGCATGGCGCTGAACGGCGACGAGGTCGCGCCCGGGCAGTACTGCGTCAGCACCAGCAACCGGAACTTCGAGGGCCGGCAAGGTCCGGGCGCGCGCACGTTCCTCGCCAGCCCCCTCACCGCCGCCGCGAGCGCGCTCACCGGCGCCCTGGAGGACCCACGGCGATGGACGCGCTGATCCGCTTCACTGGCACCGTGCTGCCGCTCCCCGCCCGCGACATCAACAACGACGTGGTGGTGCCAGGGCGCTTCCTCAAGATGATCGACCGCGACGACGCGCGGCTCCGGCTCGCGCTGTTCCACGACTGGCGCTTCTTCGAAGATGGCCGGCCCCGCCCCGAGTTCCCGATGAACCGGCCGGAGCACCAGGGCGCGACGATCCTCCTGACGGGCGCCAACTTCGGCTGCGGCAGCGGGCGCGAGAAGGCGCCCTGGGCGCTCCTGGCGAGCGGCTTTCGCGCGGTGATCTCGACGTCGTTCGCCGAGATCTTTCGCAGCAACGCGCTCAATAACGGGCTGCTCCCGGTCACCGTCGCCGCGCGCGCCGCGCGCGCGCTCTTGGCCGCCGTGACGAAGGAGCCTGGGCTCGAGGTGACGATCGATCTGCCGGCGCAGGAGGTGCGGTGGCGCGGCGGACGGGCGAGCTTCCCCATCGACTCGTTCTCGAAGCGCTGCCTCGTGCGCGGCTGGGATCCGCTCGACTACCTGCTCTGGCACGCAGGCGCGATCTCACGATTCGAGCGTACTCGGTAGCTCGCTGGCCGCGCCGGGCCGCGCCGGGCTCAGGGCCGCGGGCGGAACAGCCAGATGGAGCCGCGCCGCTCGTCGAGGGTCATCGCGCGCGAGAGCTCCGCGACGAACTCGGGCGGCGGATCGAGGACAAGCGCGCGATCATAGGTCGCCGCCAGCTGCGCGTACGAGCGGTAGCGCAGCGCCCGCAGGCCCGCGCAGTCCTCGCTGGACGAGAGCTCCAGGAGCTTGCAGCTGTCGTCGATCGCGTGCCGCGGGATGGGGGCCGGCAGGTGCTCCGCCGAGGGAGGTCGCTTGTAGGCCAGCGCGCGGAACTCGTGCCCGGACTGGCCGAGAGCGCCGGACGCGGGGAGATAGGGAGTGATGATGTCGCGCGTGATCACGAGATAGGACCACGGCTGAAAGTAGAACCTGTAGGAGCGCATGGTGTCGGGGCGCGCGAACGAGATCGGGAGCACCGTCGCGCCGCGCGGGATGTGCGCGCCGACCGCGATCACGTCGTCGATCGCACGGTCGGCCTCGCGCGCGAACGGTAGCTGGACGGCCGCCACCGCGAGCGCCGTGGCGAGCACCACGAGGCTCGTGCGCACGCGCCCGAGGATCGGCGGCAGCACCACCCCGAAGCAGGCGAAGGTGACGAGGAGCACCGCGAAGCGGTGGCTCACGGTGGCGTCGCTGATCTTGGCGGGACCGAGGACGAGGAGCGCCAGGAAGCACAGCGCGATCCGCGCGAACGGCAGCGTCTGGGCGCGATCGTGCGCGAGCCCGCGGACAAGGCCCCACGCGAGGATCCCAAAGATCGGGATCCGCGCCACGGCCTCGAGCTTGCTCGTCACCGTGAACGCGATCAGAAAGTAGTGCACCGCCCTCGACGTGTCGAGCCAGACGAGCTCGGTGTAGCCCGGCGCCCCCCCGCGCAGGGAGCGCGACGCCAGCTCCGCGGTGACGAGCCACAGGCAGGCGGGCAAGAGCGCGAGGGCCGCCTCGGCCAGGACGTGCGGGCGGAGCAGCCGGCGCCCGTGGAACAGCGCGATCGCGATCGCCCCCAGCACGGGGCCGGCCGGATGGGCGAACGTGGCGATGAGGAGCAGCATCGCCGCGGTGGCGACCTCGGCCGTCCGCCGTCCCCCGGGCGCGGGCGGGCCGCAGACGAGGGCCCAGGCGGCGAGCATCGGCGGCAAGCAGAGGCCGAAGCCCTGCATGCCGGCGCCCGAGAACGACGTCATGCCGAGCGGCGCGTACAGGAGCGCGTTGATCCGGCGATCGGGCGCGAGGCGGCCCAGCGCAAAATAGACCGTAAGGGGCATCGCCAGCGCGAGCGCGGAGACGATGATCCGGTGCGCGTCGACCAACCCGACCCAGGACGACAGCGCCAGCAAGAGCCAGTTGAGCAGCGAGTACGGCGCGATCCGCAGCTGCTCGGTGAAGTGCTGTGCAAAGACGCTGTCCGGCGAGGCGGCCAGGGACTGGAGGATGTGCGTGGCCGCCAGGTTGTTGGAGCCATGATCGAACAGCCAGTACGTGGTGAGCCACGGGACCAGCGCGCCGATCCCGGACAGCGCGAGGAGCCCCCAGAGGAGCCCCGAGCGAGGCGGCGGGCTCGGCCCGGCGGCGTCGTGATCGTTCATGGCCGCGCGAGACAGGCAATAACAAGGCCAGCGCGGCGAGCGGTGCTGTCTGTGGAACAGCCGGATTGGGCCCGATATCTCGCCGCCAGAGCTTCGCTGGATACCGGGCACTGGAAATACCCGGTTTACAGCGGCGTGGTGACAGCCCCATCCCGCCGCGCGGCTCACGCGGCGCGACGGAGCTCCGCCCGTCGGGGTGAACCCAGCGCGCGTGGAAGCTGCCTGGTCCGGCGCTTGCTCGTCGAGCGCGGCGCGCGCGCGTGTGCGTGCGCGATCCATCAACAGATGTAGGAGATGTTGTGAACGACGAGCTCAATCGACGGCGATTCTTCCAGCTCTGCGGCGGCGCGGCCCCGCTCGTGCTCCCAGCGTGCGTGGGCCCCGGCGCGCCGACGCTGTCGCCCGCGCCGCCCGCGCCGCCCGCCGCGCACGAGCGCGCCGCCACGCCCCCGAACCTGACACGGACGTTCGTCGACCGGATCTGGACGTGGCGCGCCACGGGCGCCGAGGTGCTCGCGCGGGCGCGGCTCCTGCTCCTCGACGGCTTCGGCGTGGGGAGCGCCGGCGCGCCCGAGCCGGGCCCCACCATCCTGGCGCAGCTGGCCCGCGCCGAAGGCGCGACGCCGCTCGCGTCGGTGATCCACCACGGCTTCTCGACGGGGCTCGTCGCCGCGGCCCGCGTCAACGGCACCTCGATGCACGTCCTCGACTTCGAGGCGATGTGGGATCCGGCCAACCACGGCGTCTCGACGATCACGCCGGGGCTCCTGGCGCTCGCGGAGCAGCGCGAGGCCGAGACCGGCGCGCCCCAGGGGCCGGCGCTCCTCCGCGCGCTCGCCAAGGGCCTCGAGGCGCAGGGGCGGCTCCGCCTCTCGTCGGGCGAGATCAACGTGCCGGAGTTCAGCGTCCACCCGCCGGGCGCGGTCGGCGCGATCGCCGCGGCCATCGCCGCGAGCGACTTCCTCGGGCTCGATCTGGCGCAGGCCACGATGGCCGCGGGCATCGCGTCGTCGCGGATCGGCGGCGGCTTCGCGAACGTCGGCTCGATGACGAAGGCGTTGCACTGCGGCGACGCGGCCGCGAACGGGCTGCACGCCGCGCTGATGGCGGCCCGCGGCTTCACGGCGAACAGCGACGCGCTCGGCGGGACCAAGGGCTGGGGCATGACGTTCTTCCCGCGCTTCGATCCGGCGCCGCTGATCGCGCCGCTGACCGCGCCGCGGATCCTCGAGCCGGGCAACGCGTGGAAGTTCTTCCCGGCCGAGTACGGGCTCCACTTCGTCATCGCGGCCGCGCTCGACGTCCACCGGGCGGGCGGCCGGGCGGAGCAGATCGAGTCGGTCGTGCTCCGCGTGCCGGACATCCCGTACCTCGAGCGGCTCCCGACGAGCGGGCTCGACGGCAAGTTCTCCTGGAAGTACGTGGCGGCGGTCGCGCTCATCGACGGCAAGGTCGACAAGGCGAGCTTCAGCGATCGGCGGCGCTTCGCCGCGGACATCGATCACTTCGTCCACCGCATCTCGCTCGACATCGATCGGACGATCCCGCCGCGCTTCGATCAGATGCACGCCGTCGTCACGGCCCGGCTCGTCGGCGGGACGAAGCTCGAGCGGCGCTGCGACGCGCCGCTCGGGCACTGGCGGCGCCCGGCGCCCGACTCGGCCGTCGAGGCCAAGGCGCGCGGGCTGCTCGAGGCGGAGCTGGGCGGCGAGGCGACGGCGCGGGTGCTCGGGCTGCTCATGGGCGTCCCGCTCGAGCGGCTCGCGATCCGGCCGATCATGGAGATCCTGCGCGGCCCGGCGCCGGCTCGGCGCTGATCAGCGGGGGCGGGTCGCGCGGAGGTTCAGGCGCACGTAGTCGAGCGTCAGGGCGGGCTCCGTGCGCGCGGCGCGCCCGGCGAGCTCGTCGACGAACGGCGCGCGCAGGGGCTCCGGCAGGCGGGGCAGGAAGGCGCCGAGGACCACGCCGCGGACGAACTCGGCGTACGCGGCGACGTCCGGAAACGGCGTCGGCGCGTCCTCGAGCCAGACCTCGATATCGGCGAAGCCGGCCGCCTGGAGGCGCTGCGTCGTCTGCTCGACGCTGGCGAAGAACCACGGCGGCGGCATCCCCTCGAAGAACGGGGCGAAGCGCTCGCTTTGCATGATCTCCGCCATGAGCGCGCGGGTCCGCCGCAGGTTGCCGAACCCGCCGCACTGCGCGTGGAGCCGCCCGCCCGGCACGAGCGCGTCGTGGATGCCGCCAAAGAGCGCCGCGTGATCCGGCACCCAGTGGAACGTCGCGTTGCTGAACACGACATCGATGCCGGCGGGGAGCGGATCGACGGCGAGGGTCGACTGGACGAACGTCACGCGCGAACCGAACCGCGCGAGCTCTCGGCGCGCGACCTCGAGCATCGCGCCCGACGCGTCGAGCGCGTACACGTGCCCGCGCGGGACCCGCTCGAGGATCCGGGCGGTCTGCGCGCCGGTGCCGCAGCCGGCGTCCAGGACGCGCTCGTCGCCGCGGAACGTGATGGCGTCGAGCACATTCGCCCCCCACTTGCGGTGAGGCGTCGAGACGCGGTGATAGAGGTCCGCCTGCCACTCGTGGCCTGGTGAGCGCTGGGTCATGGGCTTCAGTCCAGTCTTCAGTCCGGTTAGTCCGGAATGACAGGCATGCTGCTCGAAGCGCGGGCCGTGGAGGTCCAGCGGCGCAGATCCTCGCGGCTCCCGAACGCGAGTTCGGGGTACATGGCGCACATCTCCTCGGTGACCTTCCACCCGAACCCGACGCGCCTCGGCGGCGAGCTGGGGTTGAGCGGATTGGCCGCCGAGTTGTCGAAGAAGCACTCGAGCCGGAGCACGGTGCCCGCGGGCAAGGGGATCGCCCGGGACAGCACGTAGACGGGCTGCCACTGGTAGTCCCAGTGCGAGATCAAGAGTAGCGGGAGCGACTCTCCCGAGGGGAGGATGGCAGTCGCCTTGAGATCCTTGCCGAGCCGATGCATGTGCGGCCGGATCGAGAGCAGCGTCGAGGGGGTCTCGATCGTCTTCTCGACCGGGACTCGAAAATACGGATCATCGGGCGGGATGTCGATGTCGGTCGTCACCATGGGGACCGCGCCGACCGGCTGCTGCACGGGCCGCCTGGCGAAGTACACGCCCACCTTGCTCTGATCGTGCTCCACCTTGCCGGTCGGGCGGTAATGCAGCTCGAGGACGAGGTCGGCGCCCTTCTGGACGGGCTGCCCCATCCCGTCGGGGAGCATGCGCGGGGCGACGCCCGCCGCCCAGGTCCGCAGCCGCGCGCCGTAGCCGAGGCCGGCCATGGCCTGGCCCTCGTAGCCAAACCCGGCCTTCGCCTCGAGCTTGCGCGCGATCCCCTGCGTGTCCTGATAAACGCCCGCGTGGTGCACGACCTGCCGCACGCCGGGCTGGATGTCGATCGCGATGATCATCCGCTCGCCCGGGATCGTCCCGAGGACGAAGCTGCGATAGAGATCGGCGCCGGTCGCCGGGACAGAATAGGCGCGCGGCATCTTGAGGATGAGATCGGGCTCGCCGAGGGGCCACTTCGTGGCGGGCGGGAACGTCCGCGCGGGCGGCAGATCGGCGTCGTCGCCCGGCAGAAGGCCGGTCTTCGTCCAGGCTTCGAGGAGCGCGAGCTCGGCGTCCCCGAGCCAGCGCTGATCGAGGTACCGGCCGACGCCGGGCACGGCGTGGAGCGGCGGCATATAGCGGCTCTGCGTCGCGGTGACGATCGTGTCCGCGTGCTGCCGCGCGTCACCCTGCGAGACGAGCGAGAACGGCGCGACGCCGCCCTGCCGGTGGCAGTCCGCGCAGTAGGCGCTGAGGATCGGCGCGATGTCCCGCGCGTACGTCGGCTGGGCGGCGGCCGCGCCGCGCGCGGGCTCGACGAAGCAGCCGACGGGCGGGGTGACGACCGGCGGCTGGGCGGCCGCGCCGCGCCGCGCCCGCTCGATCGCTTGCGCGAGATCGCGCGACGTGGCGGCCGGGCGCCGCTTGCCGAGGGCCGCGTACGTGTCGTCGATGCGGCCCCGGTAGACGATCTGGCCGTCCGCGTCGACGACGAACGCCTCGGGCGTGACGGTCGGCCGGAGCCGGTCGGCGAGGAGGCCCGAGGCATCGAGCAGGACGGGGAACGCGATCCCGTACGCGCGCACGAACGCGCGCGCGTCGGCGCGCGTGACGCCGCGGCCGGCGAGGACGCCGAAGACGCGGAGCTCGGGCTCGGGCGTGGCGGCGGCGAGCGCGGCGAGCGTCGGGACGGCCTCCCTGGCGATCGGGCAGTCGGGCGAGAGGAAGACGAAGGCGGCGGGCCGCGGATCGTTGGGGCCGAGCGCGTGGATCTCGCCGTCGACGTCGAGGAGCCGGAGCGCGCTGCCCAAGAGGCCCGGCGCCGCCTCGTCGGGCGCGGCCGCCGGCTGCGTGGCCTTGGCCGCCGGCGCCCCGGCACCAGCGCCCGGAGGCTCTCCGCTCGTCGCGGAGCTGCCGGGCGCGCAGCCGCCGATCGCTCCGCACAGCGCGATCAGCGCGCGGGTGCGCGCCCGCTGCGATGTGGATCCGATGTCGATCATCTCCGTGCTCCTTGGCTACGAGTCAGCGGCGGTCTGGACTGCGTGCGCGACCGCGGCCCGCGCCTGGGCGAGCACGCCGCCGGCGAGCACGATGTCGCGCTCGCGCGGGCTCAGCGCGCACGCGACGTCGATCGCAGCTCCGGTGCGCAGGTTGACGACGGTGAGCGGCTTGCCACTCGCGAGCAGCCCGCGCAGCCCGGTGATCTGCAGCTCGTCGCCCTGCTCGAGCGCGTCGTAGCCGGCGGGCGGCTCGAGCTGGAGCGGCACGATGCCCCAGTTGACGAGGTTGGCCTGGTGGATCCGCGCGAAGGACCGCGCCAGGATGACGCGGACGCCGAGCACCATGAGGCCGGAGGCGGCGGTCTCGCGGGACGACCCCTGGCCGTAGTGCGCGCCGGCGACGATGGCGTTGTTCGGGTGGGCCTTGGCCCGCGTGGCGAACGTCGGATCGAGGTACTTGAAGCTGTGCGCCGCGATCGCCGGGATGTTCGTGCGCAGGAGCAGCGCCTCGACGCCGACGGGCGAGATGTGATCCGTCGAGATGTTGTCGGCGACCTTGAGCACGACGTGGACGATCAGCTCGTCCTCGGGCGCCTGGCCGATCGGGACCGGCTGCATGTGCGGGCCGCGGATGGCCGGGGCGGTGGGTTCGCCGGACGCCGCCCCGGGCGCGGCGTTGTGGACGAGCCCGGCGGGCGATGACCGGAGCGAGCCGGGCGGCACCACGTCGGGCGGCGCGCCGAGCTCGCGCGGATCGGCGATCGCGCCCGCGATGGCCGACGCCGCGGCCACGGCCGGCGAGCAGAGGTACACGGCGTCGTCGCGCGTCCCGCTCCGCCCCGGGAAGTTCCGGTTGAACGTGCGCAGGCTCCGGGTGCCAGAGGCGGGCACGTGGGAGAGCCCGGGGCACGCCCCGCAGCTGGCCCCCGCGATCTGGATCCCAGCCGTCAGCAGATCGGCGGTCAGGCCCTCGCGCGCCATCGCTTCCATGACGCGGCGGCTGCCGGGGAACAGCACGGCCGAGAGCGCCGGGTGGACCTGCTTGCCGCGCATGATCCGGGCGACGGTGTACATGTCCTCCCACGACCCGTTGGTGCAGGAGCCGACGATCACCTGATCGAGCGGCGTCCCGACGGCCTCCTCGATCGGCACCACGCGATCGGGAGAGCTCGGCAGCGCGACGAGCACGCCGATGCTCGAGAGATCGAGCTCGATCGTCTCGTCGTAGGCAGCGTCCGCGCCAGCGCGCACGGGGCGCCACTCGGCCTCACGGCCGAGGAGCTCGAAGTAGGCGCGGGTCACGGCGTCGGACGGGAACACGGTGGTGGTGAGCCCGAGCTCGGCGCCCATGTTCGCGATCGTCGCGCGCTGCGGCACGGTGAGCGCCGCGACGCCGGGCCCGTCGAACTCGAACACCTTGCCGCGGCCGCCGTGGACGGAGAAGCGGCGCAGGAGCTCCAGCACGACGTCCTTGGCGGTGACCCACGGGCGCAGCGAGCCGGTGAGCCAGATCCGGACGATCCGGGGCATCGCCAGCCAGTACGCCCCGGTCCCCATCGCGACGGCGACCTCCATCGAGCCGGCACCGAACGCGAGCATGCCGACGGCGCCGCACAGCACGGTGTGGCTGTCGGTCCCGACGAGGACCTCGCCGGGCACGCTGAACGTCTCGAGGTGCACCTGGTGGCAGATGCCGTTCCCCGCCTTCGACACGATCGCGCCGTATCGCGCCGACGCGGTCTCGAGGTAGCGATGATCGTCCGAGTTCCGGCAATCGACCTGCTGGACGTTGTGGTCCACGTAGGCGACCACGCGCGGGACGCGGAGGCGCGGCGAGCCGAGCGCCTCGAGCTGCAGGAACGACATCGGGCCGTTCGTGTCCTGGAGGAGCACCTGATCGGGCCGCAGCTGGATCGCCTCTCCGGTGATCTCCGCGCCCGCGAGTAGATGACTGCCAATGATCTGACGGGTAATGCTGGTCACGCGCGCTGAGAGTGAGCAAGCGCGAGGCCAGCGCGCGCGCGCGGGCGCTGCGGCGGCGATCGCGGATCGGGCGCCGCGCACCGGAACCGCGCCGTTGACGGTGGCGTGGTGACAGCCGCCCCCATCGCGCGCGCGATGCGTGCCGGGGCGCCGCGACCCCGGCGTCACCGAGGCGGTGACACGCGCGGCGGCAAGGCGCGAGAACGACGAGCGCCTCGGGCCTGGCGCCGGGCTTGCTGACGGCTGTCGGCGAACCTCCCATGAGTCCACTCCTCCTCTTCATCGTCCAAGCGTCGCTCAGCATCGCCTGCGCGCGCCTCGTCGGCCTGGTGATGCGCAGGCTCGGGCAGCCGATGGTCATCGCCGAGATCGTCGCCGGCATCGCGCTCGGGCCGTCGCTCCTCGGCTGGCTTTTGCCCGGCGTGGAGGCCGCGGTGTTCCCGGCGGGCTCGCTGGGGCCGCTCTCGATCGTGAGCCAGATCGGGCTCCTCCTGTTCATGTTCCTCGTCGGACTGGAGTTCGATCCCGCGATGCTGCGCGCGCGGGCGCGCGCGGCGGTGACCATCAGCCACGCGAGCATCTTCGTGCCGTTCGGGCTGGGCCTCCTCCTCGCGGTGATCGTCTATGCGCGGCTCTCGCCACCGGGGGTGCCGTTTCAATCGTTCGCGATGTTCATGGGCGTCTCCATGAGCATCACGGCCTTCCCGGTGCTCGCGCGGATCCTCTCCGAGCGAGGGATGCTCCGCTCGGAGACCGGCGCCATGGCCCTCGCGTGCGCCGCGGTGGACGACATCACCTGCTGGTGCGTCCTCGCGTTCATCCTCGCGCTCGTCCGCGCGACGAGCCTCTGGGGCGCCGCCGCGACGGTCGCGTTGGCGGTGAGCTACACCGCGCTGATGCTCGGCGTCGTCCGGCCGCTCGCGAGCCGCCTCGGGGACCGCCTCGCGCGCCGGGCGGCGGCGCCGGAGCCCCAGCGGCTGGTGGCGGTCGTGATCCTGATGGTGCTCGCCTCGAGCACCATCACCGAGCTCATCGGGATCCACGCGATCTTCGGGGCGTTCCTGTGCGGGGTGGTGATGCCCAGGGAGCACGGGCTCCCGCGCCGGATCGCCGAGCGGCTCGAAGATCTCGTGAGCGTCTTCATGCTCCCGCTGTTCTTCGCGTTCAGCGGCCTGCGGACCGAGCTCGGCCTGCTCGATCGCGCGAGCGACTGGCTCTGGTGCGGGCTCGTGATCGCGCTCGCGTGCCTCGGGAAGTTCGGCGGCAGCGTCGCGGCGGCGCGGTTCTCGGGGT
>Ga0247790_10000003_pt1 | contig 130646 bp, 94 predicted proteins | sample UWRJS171409R4_FD_179913 | JGI IMG/M metagenome (GOLD analysis project Ga0247790, IMG submission 179913) | Soil microbial communities from Arlington Agricultural Research Station in Wisconsin, United States - UWRJ-S171-409R-4 | ecosystem: Environmental > Terrestrial > Soil > Agricultural land...
ACCGCGTGCGCGGTGACCCCGGACGGTCGGCGCGTGGTCTCGGCGTCTTGGGACGAAACGCTCAAGGTGTGGGACCTCGAGAGCGGGCGTGAGCTTGCTGTCCTGCAAGGCCACGCCGGTAGGGTGACCGCGTGCGCGGTGACTCCAGGCGGACGGCACATGGTCTCGGCGTCTTGGGACGAAACGCTCAAGGTGTGGGACCTCGAGAGCGGGCGCGAACTGGCCGCCCTGCAAGACCATGCCTACAGGGTGACCGCGTGCGCGGTGACCCCGGATGGGCGGTGCGTGGTCTCAGCGTCTTGGGACAAAACGCTCAAGGTGTGGGACCTCGAGAGCGGGCGCGCGCTGACCACCCTGCAGGGCCACGCCGACAGGGTGACCGCGTGCGCGGTGACCCTGGACGGTCGGCGCGTGGTCTCCGCGTCGGAAGACAAAACGCTCAAAGTATGGGACCTCGAGAGCGGGCGCGCGCTGGCCACCCTCCAAGGCCACGCTTCCGAGGTGACCGCGTGCGCGGTGATCCCGGACGATCGGCGCGTGGTCTCGGCGTCTTGGGACAAAACGCTCAAAGTGTGGGATCTCGAGAGCGGGCGCGAACTGGCTACCCTGCAAGGCCACGCCTCCGAGGTGACCGCGTGCGCAGTGACCCCGGACGGTCGGCGCGTGGTCTCGGCGTCTTGGGACAAAACGCTCAAGGTGTGGGACCTCGAGAGTGGGCGCGAGCTAGCCACTCTGCAAGGCCACGCCCTCGAGGTGACCGCGTGCGAGGTGACCCCAGATGGTCGGCACGTGATCTCGGCCTCGCAGGACAAAACGCTCAAGCTCTGGGACCTCGAGACCGGCGTGTGCCTTCTCACCCATCGTGCCAACGCAGCCCTCTTCGCGGTCGCTGCGACCGAGACCACTATCATCGCCGGCGACGGTACCGGCGCCGTCTGGTTCCTCGACTGGCCGTCACCGAGTCGCCGCGAGCGCGCCACCCGCGGCAATAACGGCCCTGACAACCAGCGCACTCCCTCCCCGGACACCGAGCCCCGATCGCAGAGGTCACTGATGACGAAACACACCATCCTGTTTCTGGCTGCCAATCCGAGCGGGACTGATCCGCGCGCCCTCGATCGCGAGGCGCGAGCGATGCAGGGCGAGCTACAGCGCAGCGGCTTCCGGGACCGCTTCGAGCTCGTGACCCGGTGGGCGACCGAGCCGCTCGACTTGCTCCGCGAGCTACGCGCCCTCAAGCCGACGGTGGTCCACTTCAGCGGCCATGGCGGCCAGGACGGGCTGCTCTTCCAGGCGTCGAGTGGCGATGCCCGGATCGTCTCGCCCTCGGCGGTTGCGGAGGCGTTCGGTGCGGCGGGCGCTTCGGTCAAGCTGGTCGTCCTGAGCGCCTGCTACAGTGAGCCGCAGGCGAATGCGTTGCTCGCGCACGTCGACTGCGTCGTCGGGATGAGCGGCTCGCTCAGTGACGACGCGGCCCGCAGCTTCGCGATCGGCTTCTACGGTGGCCTGGGAGATCGCGAATCGGTCGCGGCGGCGTACAACCAGGGCTGCGCCGCGATCAGCCTGGAAGCGCCGCACGGCAGCGCTCGCCCGCAGCTCATGACTCGCCCCGGCGTCGACGCCGCCCGGCTCGTGCTGGCCGCGAGTCCTCCAGCGAGCCCGTCCGTTGCGAGCCCCGCGGCAGTCGCCGAGCGGAGCCCGCTCCTCGCAGGCATCGGGGGCCCCTCGGTGATTCCTCCTGCCGCATCACCCTCGAAGGTGGACATCGGCATCTTGACGATCCGTGATGACGAGTTTCGTGCCGTGCTCGGCGTGTTCCCGAGCAAAGCCGGGACCCACAAGGGCGCGAGCCGCGAGTACACGCTGCGCCATGCGGATGCCGGCAATGGCGAGCGTTACACCGTCGCCGTGTTGCGCCTGATCGAGCAAGGCCACGGAGAAGCCCAGGACGCCGCGAGGGACCTCATCGACGATCTCGCTCCGCGGCTCGTGCTCGTGGTCGGGATCGCCGGCGGCCTTCCCTCGGACGATGTGAAGCTCGGCGATGTCGTCATCTCGACGCGGATCCACGACTTCACGGTCGAAGCGCGAAAGGCCGGGCAGGAGCCCACGTATGCAGTCACGGGCGGCCCCATCGCCAAGGCGCTGGCGGCTGTCGTTGCCAACCTCGCGGCTCGAGAGGACGAGCTGGGGAACTGGACGGCCGACCTTCCGCCACAACCGCTGGTGACATGGACCGCGGAGGGGCGGCTCTACGGGCCGCCGGAATGGCAGAGTGAGCTGCGAGCCAAGCTGGAGCATCACCATGGAGCGGGCTCCACACCCCGCCCGCCCGTCTACGTTGCGGGGCCGATCGCATCGAGCGATCGACTGGTGAAGGATCCGGATCTGCCGACCGCTTGGCTGCAGGCCGCACGTGGCCTGCTTGCAATCGAGATGGAGTCCGGCGGTGTCTACCGCGCCGTTCGGGAGCGATGTCCGATGCTCGCGATCCGTGGCATCAGCGATATCGTCGGGCTCTCGCGAGCGGAGGCCTGGACGAAGTTCGCGTGCGCTTCGGCCGCAGCGTTCACCCGCGCGTTCCTGCGTACGCGCCCCATCTCGGTGGGTTCCTCGGCGCATGTAACCGCGGACCCCCCGTAGCTCCGCCTCCGACGCCGAGACCGGCGGGGCTGATCGATTTCACGGCGGAACGAGCGCGACACGCCCAGTTCGTTGGGCGCGAGGCGCTGCTTGCTCGACTCGATCAGCTGCTGGTCGAAGATCGCGTCGATCGCTGGGCCGTGGTGACCGGCGGGCCCGGGATGGGCAAGAGCGCGCTACTTGCCGTGTGGCTGGCGCGATGCGAGGCGGCCGGCGCCGTGGTGCCGCATCACTTCATTCGCCGCGGCGAGTACGACTGGGACGATCCGGCGAAGCTGGCCGGCTCGCTCGTGGCGCAGATCGAGGAGTGCTTCCCCGAGCAGCGCGAGCCGGAGGCCGATGCGCGCATGCACCCGGCGGCGCGGCTCGAGGCGACGCTCCGGCGCGTCTCGGAGCGCGTGCTGGCCCCGCGCGGCGAGCGGCTGGTCGTGCTGATCGATGGCCTCGACGAGTACGATCCACCCGCGAACACACCGGGCCGCGATCCGCTCGCGGCGTTCCTGCCCCGCGCGCTGCCACGTGGCGTGAGCCTCCTGTGCGCGTGCCGGCCGCGCCATCCGTACGTGGACATGCTCGCAGCCCGCGGCGCGGTGCAGCTCAATCTCGACGAGCGAGCCTTCGCGGCCGACAACGAAGCGACGGTGCGCGCGTTCTGGGAGCAGAGCGCGCCGGAGCTTGGCCTCGATGCGGGGTTTGTCTCCGAGGCCGTTGCCAGCGCGGAGGGCAACCTGCAGCACGCCGCGATGCTGCGCCAGCATCTGGCGGGGTTGTCCCCGGAGCAGCGCCGCGTTGAGCGCATTCCGCACGGCCTCGCGGCGTTGCTTGCGAGCGCGTGGGAGCGGGTCGCGACCGATCCGGCCGTCATCGACGGTCTCGGCCTCCTGTGCGCCGCGCGGGAGGCGCTCACGCTCGACGAACTGGGCGCCTTGGCCGGCTGGACCGGCGAGCTGCCGCGACGGGCGTTCCTGCGTGGCGCGCGCGAGCTCCTCATCGAGAGCCGGCGCGACGGCGCCGTGGTCGAGTACCGGCTGCACCACGATTCGATCCGTGGGCAGATCGCCGAGGCGATCGGCCCGGCCGCGCTGCGCGAACATCACCGCGCGCTGGCGCAGAAGCTGGCGGCCTGGCCACTTCCTGCGGAGCCAACGGCGCGGCGGTATTCGCTGCGCCATGCGCTGCTCCATCGCGTCGAGGCGGGTGATTGGGCGGGTGCCTGGCGCCTGGCCGGCGACATGGCCTTCCTGGAGGTGAAGTGCCGCGAACTCGGCGCGCACGAAGCCGAGACCGACGTGGCGCGGGCGGCGGAGCGCTGCCGCGCGAGCGGCGATGAGGCGCTCCGCAGGCGATTCGATGATCTGGCCCGCGCGCTCGGTCGCGAGTCGCACTGGTTGCGAGCCGCGCCGGAGGCGATGGCGGCGCTCGTGTGGAACCGGCTGCGGCAATCGGGATGGGACGCAGGGGAGATCGATCGACAGTTGCAGGTTCCGGCCGGAGCGACGTTCCTGCGCGTGCGGCACCTGGCGACGCGCGAGAGCCCCGCGCTGGTGCGCGATCTCGCCGGCCATTCGGGTTCGGTGCAGGCGTGCGCAGTGACGGCGGATGGCCGGCGCGTGGTCTCGGCGTCGTCTGACCACACGCTGAAGGTGTGGGACCTCGACTCCGGGCGCGAGCTGGCCACCCTGCAAGGCCACGCCTTCTTTGTGACCGCGTGCGCGGTGACCCCGGACGGCGCGCGCGTGGTCTCGGCGTCGTATGACCACACGCTCAAGGTCTGGGACCTCGAGCGAGGGCGCGAGCTGGCCACTCTGCAAGGCCATGCCGACATTGTGACCGCGTGCGCGGTGACGCCGGACGGTCGGCGCGTGGTCTCGGCGTCGTTTGACCGAACGCTCAAGGTCTGGGACCTCGAGCGAGGGCGCGAGCTGGCCACCCTGCAAGGCCACGCTCACTGGGTGACTGCGTGCGCAGTGACGCCGGACGGTCGGCGCGTGGTCTCGGCGTCGTTTGACAAAACGCTCAAGGTCTGGGACCGCGAGACGGGGCGCGAGCTAGCCACTCTGCAGGGCCACGCCGACAGGGTGACCGCGTGCGCGGTGACGCCGGACGGCGGGCGTGTGGTCTCGGCGTCATATGACAAAACGCTCAAGGTATGGGGCTTCGACTCCGGGCACGAACTGGCCAGCCTGCAAGGCCACGCCGGCTATGTGACCGCGTGCGCAGTGACGCCGGACGGCCGGCGCGTGATCTCGGCGTCGGAGGATAAAACGCTCAAGATCTGGAACCTCGAGAGTGGGCGTGAGCTGGCTACCCTGCAAGGCCACGCCGAAAGGATAAATGCGTGCGCGGTGATGCCGGACGGCCGGCGCGTGGTCTCGGCGTCGGCGGACAAAACGCTCAAGGTCTGGGACCTCGACTCCGGGCGCGAGCAGGCCGCCCTGCAAGGCCACGCCGAAAGGATGAATGCGTGCGCGGTGACGCCGGACGGCCGGCGCGTAATCTCGGCGTCGGCGGACGAAACGCTCAAGGTCTGGGACCTCGAGAGTGGGCGCGAGCTGACCACCCTGCAAGGTCACGCCCACTGGGTGACCGCGTGCGCGCTGACGCCGGACGGCGCGCGCGTGGTATCGGCGTCGTTTGACCAAACGTTGAAGGTGTGGGACCTCAACTCCGGGCGCGAGCTGGCTACCCTGCAAGGCCACGCCGATAGGGTGACCGCGTGCGCGGTGACCCCGGACGGCCGGCGCGTGGTCTCGGCGTCGTATGATCAGACGCTGAAGGTGTGGGACCTCGACTCCGGGCGCGAACTGGCCATCCTGCAAGGCCACGCCGATATTGTGACCGCGTGCGCGGTGAGGCCGGACGGCCGGCGCGTGGTCTCGGCGTCAGAGGACCAAACGCTGAAGGTGTGGGACCTCGACTCCGGGCACGAGCTGGCCACCCTGCAAGGTCACGTCGACATTGTGACCGCGTGCGCGGTGACCCCCGACGGCCGGCGCGTGGTTTCGGCGTCGTTTGACCAAACGCTCAAGGTCTGGGACCTCGAGACTGGGCGCGAGCTGGCCACCCTGCAAGGCCACGCCAGGAGGGTGACCGCGTGCGCGGTGACCCCGGACGGCGGGCGCGTGATCTCGGCGTCTTATGACCAAACGCTCAAGGTCTGGGACCTTCAGACCGGAGCGAGTCTCCTCACCCATTGTGCCAACGCCGCCTTCTCCGCGGTCACTGCGACCGCGACCACCATCATCGCCGGCGACGCCACCGGTGCCGTCTGGTTTCTAAAATTGGCCTGACGGGTTCGTGCACGTCGCCGCCGAGCCCGCGACCGGGCCCACCATCGCGCCAAAGCTCTGAGGCCGCGACCGCGGTCGAGCGCCGTACCCAATGCGCGCAGCGCGCGCGGGGCGCTTGCGCCGCTAATACCGCCCTGGCCGCGGCGCGGCGAGACTCGGCGACAGCTGCCACAGCCGGTGGAGCTCGAGGTACGGCAGGCTCCCCAGGAGCATGCTCGTGATGCGGCCCATCGCGAGCTGCCTGCCCTCGAGCGCCGAGAGCAACTGCGCGAAACTGCTTGCTCGGCTCCGGATGAGTACTTGCTGCGGCGGCATCGGATGGCGCTGCGGCGGCATGGAATGGCGCCGCAGCAGCATGGGATGGCGCTGCGGCGGCATGAAATGGCGATCGCAGCGCCATAGGACGCCGCTGCAACGGCATGGGATGGCGCCGGCTTTGCCTCTAAACCTAGCGCTGCCTCAAAACCGGACGCGCTGATCCAGAAGTCGGAGGACGCGGATCCTCCGCCTCCCTGTTGCAGGTATCGCGAACCCAGTCGCTGAGGCCCTTCTCGTTCTTGCCGGCCGCGCGCTCCCACTCCCTGCGCTCGGTGTCGGTCACGCGGATCGTGAGCCCCTTGGCTGGCTCGCCGCGCTTCGGCTTTCGCCCTGTCCCGCCGCTGGGCCATCCGGTGCCGCGCGCCTCGGAGGCTGGCACCTCCTCCGCGCTTACTTCGCTGCCGCTCGGTTATGTGCATCTATTTGTAATTGTTACATATTTCAGATGGCAACCTGAGCATTGGAGCTTCATCTTCCTGAAGCGAGTGCATAAAAATCTCGAATCGAGAAGTTAATTTTCCTTTGGGTCGGTTAATGTTCTCGAATGTACGATCGCCGCCGCCTCGAGACCGCGCTTCAAGCGCTCGGTGAACTCCTCGCAGATCAAGGTCACTCACACCGGGTCGTCGCGATCGGCGGCGGCGCGCTCTCGATGATGGGCCTCGTGGAGCGTTCTACGGAGGATCTCGATCTCGTCGGGGTCCTCGAGGGCGACACGCTGCAGTCTGCCGAGCCTCTTCCATCGACTCTAGTGGAGGCGATCTCCGACGTCGCGAAGCTACACGGGCTCCAGCCGAAGTGGATGAACAACGGCCCGACGAGCTTGCTTGTGCACGGCCTCCCCGAGGGCTTTCTCGATCGCTGCACCCCACGCACGTACGGCGGTCTGACGGTGTTGTTCGCGAGCCGCTTCGATCAGATCCACCTGAAGCTCCTCGCGAGCAATCGTCTCAACGACAAGCACCACGCCGACCTTCGACGATTGCAGCCTACCCGAGAGGATCTCCTCGCCGCCGCCTCGTGGGCTCGAACTCAGGCGGTTGGCGAGGTCTTCGAGATGGAGCTTCGCAGGACCCTCGCGAGCTTCGGCGTGGAGTTCGCAGATGGCTAAACCGTTGGTCGAGCAATGCATAGAACTCGCGTGGAGCCAGTGGGCCGCGCTCGGCATCTCGGGAAGTGGCGTGCTGGTCCCCAAACACGAGGTCGATCTCGAGGCGGCGATCGCCTTCGCGCCTTGCCTCGAAGATCTCGATCCGCGCCTCTACGCCGAGGTTCTCGACTGGTGCATTCACTTCGCGCGCGATTTCACGTCGGTGTCCGTGCTTAAGCAGGTGCTGCGCAGGTTCACTCCCGAGCATCGCGCCTCGTTCGAACGCTTCGCCGCGATCGTCAATGCCCAGGGAGGCACCAAGTGGCCGACCAGCGAGCGGCCTCGCGCGTTCACGCCCAGCAATAAATCGACATGCAGACTCGATAGTCCTGCGTCAGTCGGACTCCGGGCACGCAAGGCATTCGGCATCAGTGCACGCGCTGACATCCTCGTCGGTCTTGCGCTCGTACCGCTATCACCACAGATTCAGTGGACGCACGTCAACTACTTGCTGGGTCTGGGATATACGAAACGGAATCTCAGCGAGGCGCTCAACGATCTCCACGCAGGCGGGATACTCGGCACAATGCGTTTCGGCAATACGATCCGCTACGCGCTGATCAAATCCGAACCGTTGCGAGCGCTCCTCGCGCCTCTTCCGGAGGGTCCTGGTCAACCATGGGCGCAGCTCCTCGCAATCGCCGCCTCGTTGATCGACATCGATCGCCGGACACGCGGAAAATCAGCGACTACGCGAGCTGTAGAGGTTCGTAAGTTCCTCGAACAACAGCGTCCGCTCCTCGAGAGCGTCCGGATCCTGTTTCCCGAGTTGGGGACCGGCGACCCGTGGCCCAAGCTCGACGCCTGGATGGAGCCGATGCTTCGTCCATGACCCGCATGTGGCGCCGTCGGCTGTAACGCGCCGCCCCGGACTCTTAAGAGGTCTGGATAGGCAACGCGGCAAGCTGCCTCAAAAACCCCGCCCGCTGCCTCAAAAGTCGGCGCTCCGAGGAGGTTTCGAGGCAAAGCCGGATGGCGCCGCGGCGGCATGGGATGGCGCTACGGCGGCATGGGATGGCGATCGCAACGGCATAGGACGCCGCTGCGGCGGCATGAGATGGCGATCGCGGTGGCATGGGATGGCGCCACGGCGGCATGAGATGGCGATCGCGGTGGCATGGGATGGCGCCGTGGCGCATGGGGTAGCGATCGCAACGGCATGAGACGCCGCCGCGGCGGCATGGGATGGCGATCGCGGACCTCCCCCTGCGCTCGACCCGCCGAGCGCGACTCTCGGCGAAATCAAGTTGGAGGGTGCCGCCGAGCGTGACTCTCGGCGAAATCAAGTTGGAGTGGTCGACTCAGGGAGCGCACCCATCGCGAGCGGCCCGCCCTCGAGCGCCGAGAGCAGGAGCGCCGGCAGCACCGGATCCAGCTTGGGGGTGGCGCTCCACGAGTGCGTCGCTCGCGACCGTCAGCGTGCCCTCGGCGTCAGCCTCGCCGAGCAGCTCGTCGAGTAGCCCCGCGCTCCTCATCGGTGGCGGCCAGCCGCAGGGGCGGGCGCGCCACGTCGCACAGCATTGCTGTCGGCCGGGAACTGCGTGCACTCCGGGACTGATTGACGGAGCTCGGCAACACTCACGTCGGGATGGAGAGCACCGGCGTGTACTGGCTGCCCGTACTCCGGGTCCTCGAAGGCAGCTTCGAGATCATCATTGGCAACGCGCAGTACATCAAGAACGGGCCGGATCGAAAGACTGACGTTAACTGGCCTCAAGGTGCTGACCTACTGGGACGGGCAGCACATGCACCAGATCCTGCACATTGCGCGTGCGAACTGACCACGGGCGCCGAGGCTCGGCGCGTCAGGTGAGCACCGCGACGAGGGTCTTCGCGCCGAGGACGTTCTCGATCCAGCAATCGAGCGTCGCGGCATCCGTGTACGCCTCGATCCGCGCGCGCTCCTCGGCGGTGGGCAGGAGGCCCGCGCGCGCGAGGAGGCGGAGCAGCGAGGCGCGCTTGCCCGTGATCTCGCCCTCGATCTTGCCTTCGATCTCGCCCTCGATCTTGCCCTCGGCTCTCGTCACCGTGAGCGCGCCGCGCGCATCCTGCTCGGCCATCTTCGCCCGATCGTACGCGTCCCACTCCGCAGGCGTGAACGTCGCCGTCCGCGCCACCTCGAGCGCCTCGCGGAATGGCCCGGCCGACAGCGCCGACGGGATCATGTCGAGGTCCTTCGCCTCGCGAAAGAAGTAGGCCCATTTGTCGACGAGCGTTTCGGGCGAGGCCACGTCCTCGTACTTGGGCAGCTCAAGGAACACGTACTGCACTTGCGGCAGCCCGCGCTCGTCGCTGTGCTGCTCCTGCATGCGCCACCGGCTCAGCATCGGCACCTTGAACCGGCCGTGCGAGTTTCGATCAGGCCACAGGTTGAAGTTGCAGATCGTCACGCCGACCACGTCGCACAGGGCCGGGTACTCGTCCGCGTTGCGGAGCTGCATCACGTACGCCTTGCTGGCGTTGTAGACGACGCGCTTCTCGAAGCCCCTCGACCTTGAGGACCTGCATTTCGACAACGAACCTCCGGCCAGTGGCATCGGTGCACTTGACGTCGACGATCGAAAGCTTGAGCTCCGGCAGATCGACGTGCTGCTCGGCCGGCAGGTGCTGGAGCTCGACGATGCAGCGGTCGTCCTCCAGCTCGAGGAGGTGGTTGAGCAACGCGGCGAGCAGCGGCTTGCGTGCCTCGGCGCCGAAGATCCGCTCGAACACGAAGTCGGTCTTGGGGTCAGCGAACGTGGGCAGCATGGACGTTTCTGACGCACGGCATCTAACGCAACGCGCCCTCATTGTATAGCTGGCGCCTTCGCGGGCGTCACCCGCGTTCACGCGTGGGCTGCGCGAGCGTTTATTTCAGGCTAGCGGTGCGCGGCGCCTTGATACGCCCTAATACGCCCTGATACCGGCCTAATACCGGCCTAATACCGCCCCGGCCGCGGCGCGGCGACCGACTCGGCGACGAGCTGCCACAGCCGGTGCAGCTCGAGATACGGCAGGCTCCCCAGGAGCATGCTCGTGACCCGGCCCATCGCGAGCGGGCCGCCCTCGAGCGCCGAGAGCAGGAGCGCCGGCAGCACCGGATCCAGCTCGGGGTGGCGCTCGACGAGCGCGTCGCTCGCGACCGCCAGCGCGCCCTCGGCGTCGGCCTCGCCGAGCAGCTCGTCGATGAGCCCGCGCTCCTCGGCGGTGGCGGCGAGCTGCAGGAGCGGGCGCGCCACGTCGCACAGCGCGCGCCCCCACGTCGGATCCGGCGTCACCGGCAGGCCGTGGCACAGATACAAAGTCCCGGTGAGCGACAGGCGCAGCCGGGCCGCCGTGACGTCACCGTGCACGATGCCGGCCTCGTGGAGGTGCGAGACGCGCTCGCAGGCGTCGTGGAACATCGCGAGCGCCACCGGCCAGGGCAGGGGCGCGCCGCGTCGGTGGAGCACCGCCGCCAGGTGATCGACGCCGATGCCCTCGATCAGCTCCGTCACCAAAAAGCCGTGCGCGCCGTGCGCGCCGACGTCGTACAGCTGCTCGACGCCGCGGTGGTTGATCGCCGCGCGCCGCCGGATGGCCCCGACCACCGCGTCGTCCAGGAGCTCGCGCGGGAACCGGCGCAGGAACACGAGCCGCGTGAAGCCGGCCAGGCCCTCGTGCATCGCCACGAAGCACTCGTCGCCGGGGCCCGCCGGGATCCGCGCCCGCAGCCGGTACGTGCCGCACCGCTCGTCGAGCTCGTCGTCGTGATCGAGCCGGCGGAGCTGGTGCGCGGCGAGCTCCTCGTAGCCCGGCGCGCCCAGCCGCATCAGATCGGACACGCCGCGATGGTACGCGCCGGCGGGCCGGTTCGCACCCCGCGCTTACGCCTGGTACAGCCAGACGCGCAGGAGCGACAGCAGCTGATCGGAGTCGACCGGCTTCGTGATGTAGTCCGACGCGCCGGCCTCGAGGCACTTCTCGCGATCGCCCTTCATCGCCTTCGCGGTCAGCGCGATGACGGGCAGGTCGCGCCACTCGGGCCGCTCGCGGATCCGCCGCAGCGCCTCGTAGCCGTCCATCTCGGGCATCATGATGTCCATCAGCACCACGTCGATGTTCGGATCGCCCTCGAGCTTGGTGAGCGCGCGGCGGCCGTTCTCGGCGTACTGGACGTGCATCTTGTGGCCCTCGAGCAGCGACGTCAGCGCGAAGATGTTGCGCAGATCGTCGTCGACGATGAGCACGTTGCGCTCGGCGAGCTGCGGATCGCTCTTGGCGATCCGGCGCAGCACGCGCTGCTTGCGCTCCGGCAGGTTGGCCTCGACGCGGTGCAGGAACATCGCGGTCTCGTCGAGCAGCCGCTCCATCGTGGTGACGTCCTTGATGATCACCGTCTGGGCGAGGCCGTGCAGGCGCGCCTTGTCCTCGTCGGTGAGCTCGCGGCCCGTGTACACGATGACCGGCAGCCGGCGGTGCCGCGGATCGGCCTTGATCCGCTCGATCAGCTCGAAGCCGGACATCCCGGGCAGCCGCAGATCGAGCACCACGCAGTCGTAGGTCTTGTCCTGCAGGGACTGCAGCGCGCCCTCGCCGGACGCCACCGTCGTGGTCTGCACGTCGCCGTCGCCGATGAGGTCGCTGATCGCCTGGCTCTGCACCGGATCGTCCTCGACGACGAGCAGCTGCTTGACGCGCTTCTCGACGAACTCGCGGACGCTCTGCAGGCCCTCGATCAGGTCGTCCTGGGTGACCGGCTTCTGGAGGAACCCGAGCGCGCCGTTCTGCAGGCTGCGGCGCTCCTCGTCGAGCCCCGACACCACGTGCACCGGGATGTGCCGCGTGACCGGATCGTGCTTCAGCCGGTCGAGGAGCACCCAGCCGTCGATGTCCGGCAGCCGGAGATCCAAGGTCACGGCGTCCGGCTTGATCGTGCGCGCGAGCTCGAGGCCGTGCAGGCCGCTCGTCGCGACCACGCCCTTGAAGCCGGACTGGCGCCCCATCTCGAGGAGCGTCAGCGCGAACGTGACGTCGTCCTCGATCACGAGCAGCACGCGGTCGCCCGGCTCGAGCGTCGCGTAGTCATCGGGGATCGTCCGCGACAGCGCCGTCGCGATCGGCTCCTTGTGCACGAGCTCGCCGGTGCTCGTGCGCCCGGTGACCTCGTGCTCGCCCGCTGGCGCGTCCCGGCCCGCCTCGAGGGCTGCCGGGCCCGCCGGGGCCGCGCTCGAGCTCGAGCTCGGCGCCGCGCCCGCGCTCGAGCTCGCGATCAGCCCCGGGCCCGAGGACAGGGCCGAGAGCGTGGAGAGGGCAGACGTCGGCGGGATCGTCACGCGCGGCGGCTGCACCACGCGGCCATCGCGGATCTCGCGGGTCTGCGCCTTGTACGCCGTGGGCACGTACAGCGTGAACGTGCTGCCGCGGCTCGGCGCGCTCTCGACGCGCAGGTCGCCGCCGAGCAGGCCCGCGATCTCGCGCGAGATCGCCAGGCCCAGGCCCGTGCCGCCGTACTTCCGGGAGGTCGAGCCGTCCGCCTGCTGGAACGCCTCGAAGATCAGCCGCTGCTTGTCCTTCGGGATGCCGATGCCGGTGTCGGACACCGCGAACGCGATGACGTCGAGCGCCGGCCGGTAGATCCGGAGGTGGACGCGGCCCCTCTCGGTGAACTTGATCGCGTTCGAGAGCAGATTGCGCAGCACCTGGCGCAGCCGGACGTCGTCGGTGTCGATCGACGCGGGCAGCTCGTTGTCGAGCTCGATCGCGAATGAGAGCCCCTTCTCCTCGGCCACCTGGCGGAACGTCTGATCGACGTAGTCGCGGAGGTTGCCGAACCGCACCTGCGTGATCTCGACCGACATCGTGCCGGACTCGATCTTCGCGAGGTCGAGGATCTCGTTGATGAGCGTCATCAGATCCGTGCCCGCCTGCCGGATCGTGTCGGCGTAGCGGATCTGCTTGTCCGTCAGGTTGCCCTCGGCGTTGTCGGCGAGCTGCCGGCTCAGGATGAGCAGCGAGTTGAGCGGCGTGCGCAGCTCGTGCGACATGTTCGCGAGGAACTGCGACTTGTACTTCGACGTCAGCGCGAGCTGCTCCGCCTTCTCCTCGAGCTCCTGGCGCGCGAGCTCGACCTGCTTGTTCTTCTTCTCGACCTCCGCCTTCTGCTCGGTGAGCTGGATCGCCTTCTCCTCGAGCTCCTCGTTCGTCTGCTGCAGCTCCTCCTGCTGGCTGCGCAGCTCCTCGGTCAGGCTCTGCGACTGCCGCAGGAGCTCGTCGGTGCGCATCGTGGCCTCGATGGTCGCGATGACGATGCCGAGCGACTCGAGCATCTGATCGAGGAACGCGAGCTGGATGCCGCTGAACTTCTCGAACGACGCCAGCTCGATGACGCCCTTGACCTCGCCCTCGAACAGGATCGGGACGACGACGATCGCGTGCGGCGGCGCCTCGCCCAGGGCCGACGAGATCTGGATGTAGTCCGCCGGGACCTTCGTCAGGACGATGCGCTTGCCCTCGAGCGCCGCCTGGCCGACGAGCCCCTGGCCGAACCGCCACGTGTTCGAGACGTTCTTGCGCTCCTGGTACGCGTACGACGCGAACAGCCGCAGGAACGGCCCCTCGTCGTCGGTCTCGGTCATGTAGAACGCGCCGTGGTGCGCGTTCACGAGCGGCGCCAGCTCGTTCAGGATCTGGCGCGCCACCGTCAGGAGGTCGCGCTGGCCCTGCAGCATGCGGGTGAACCGCGCGACGTTCGTCTTGAGCCAGTCCTGCTCCTGGTTGACCTTCGTGGTCTCCGCCAGGGTGCGGATCATCTGGTTCACCGTGTCCTTGAGCTGCGCGATCTCGCCGCGCGCCTCGACGGTGATCGACCGCGTCAGGTCGCCCTGCGTCACCGCGGTGGCGACGTCGCGGATCGCGCGGACCTGGCCGGTCAAGTTGCCGGCCAGCTCGTTCACGTTGTTCGTGAGGTCGCGCCACACGCCCGCGGCGCCCGGCACGTCCGCCTGGCCGCCGAGGCGCCCGTCGACGCCGACGTCGCGCGCCACGCCCGTCACCTGCTCGGCGAACGTCGACAAGGTGTCGATCATGCCGTTGATCGTCTCGACGAGCGTCGCGATCTCGCCGCGCGCCGTGAGCGACAGCTTGCGCTCGAGGTCGCCGTTGGCGACCGCGGTCACGACCGTCGCGATGCCGCGCACCTGCTCGGTCAGGTTTCTGGCCATCAGGTTCACGTTGTCCGTCAGCTCGCGCCACGTGCCCGACACGCCGCGCACCTCGGCCTGGCCGCCGAGCACGCCGTCGATGCCGACCTCGCGGGCGACGCGCGTCACCTCGGACGCGAACGAACCGAGCTGATCGACCATCGTGTTGATCGTGTTCTTCAGCTGGAGCAGCTCGCCGCGCACCTCGACGGTGATCTTGCGGGTCAGGTCGCCGTTCGCGACCGCGGTCGTCACCTCGGCGATGTCGCGCACCTGGTTCGTCAGGTTCGACGCCATCTGGTTGACGTTGTCGGTCAGCTCCTTCCACGTGCCGGCGACGCCGCGCACGGCGGCCTGGCCGCCGAGCTTGCCCTCGACGCCGACGTCGCGCGCGACGCGCGTCACCTCGTCGGCGAACGACGACAGCGTGTCGACCATCGTGTTGATGACGTTCTTGAGGTCGAGCAGCTCGCCGCGCACCTCGACGGAGATCTTGCGCGTCATGTCGCCGCGCGCGATCGCCGTGGCGACGGCGGAGATGTCGCGGACCTGGTTCGTCAGGTTCGACGCCATCTGGTTGACGTTGTCGGTCAGCTCCTTCCACGTGCCGCGGACGCCCTCGACGGAGGCCTGGCCGCCGAGCTTGCCCTCGGTGCCGACCTCGCGCGCCACCCGCGTCACCTGGTCGGCGAACGCCGAGAGCTGATCGACCATCGTGTTGATCGTGTTCTTGAGCTCGAGGATCTCGCCGCGCGCGTCGACGACGATCTTCTGCTGCAGGTCGCCGTTGGCGATCGCGGTGGCGACCTTCGCGATGTTGCGCACCTGGTCGGTCAGGTTCGCGGCCATCGAGTTGACCGCGTCGGTCAGGTTGCGCCACGTGCCGAGCACGCCGCGCACGTCCGCCTGGCCGCCGAGCCGGCCCTCGATGCCGACGTCGCGCGCGAGCCGCGTCACCTGGTCGGCGAAGCTCGAGAGCTGATCGACCATGATGTTGACGGTGTTCTTGAGCTCGAGGATCTCGCCCTTGGCGTCGACGGTGATCTTGCGGGTCAGGTCACCGCGCGCGACCGACGTGGTCACCTCGGCGATGTCGCGCACCTGGTTCGTCAGGTTCGACGCCATCTGGTTGACGTTGTCGGTCAGCTCCTTCCACGTGCCGCGGACGCCCTCGACGGAGGCCTGGCCGCCCAGGCGCCCCTCGGTGCCGACCTCGCGGGCGACGCGCGTCACCTCGGACGCGAACGCGTTCAGCTGATCGACCATCGTGTTGAGCGTCGCCTTGAGGTCGAGCACCTCGCCGCGCGCGTCGACGGTGATCTTGCGCGACAGGTCGCCCGCGGCGACCGCGCGCGCCACGTCGGCGATGTTGCGCACCTGGTCGGTCAGGTTCGACGCCATCGAGTTGACGTTGTCGGTCAGCTCCTTCCAGGTGCCCGAGACGTCGCGCACCTGCGCCTGACCGCCGAGCACGCCCTCGGTGCCGACCTCGCGGGCGACGCGCGTCACCTCGGACGCGAACGCGTTCAGCTGATCGACCATCGTGTTGATCGTGTTCTTCAGCGTGACGAGCTCGCCGCGCGCCTCGACGGTGATCTTGCGGGTCAGGTCGCCGTTGGCGACCGCGGTCGTCACCTCGGCGATGTCGCGGACCTGGTTCGTCAGGTTCTTCGCCATCTGGTTGACGTTGTCCGTCAGCTCCTTCCAGATGCCGGAGACGTCCTTCACGTCCGCGGTCACGCCGAGCGTGCCCTCGGTGCCGACGAGGCGGGCGACGCGCGTCACCTCGGCGGAGAACCGGTTCAGCTTGTCGACCGTGGCGTTGATCGTGTTCTTGAGCGCGAGGATCTCGCCGCGCGCGTCGACGCCGATCTTCCTCGACAGGTCGCCGTCCGCGATCGCGGTCACGACCTCGGCGATGTTGCGCACCTGCGACGTCAGGTTCGACGCCATGCCGTTGACGTTCTGGGTCAGCTCGCGCCACACGCCGGACACGTCGGCGACCTCGGCCTGGCCGCCGAGCACGCCCTCGGTGCCGACCTCGCGGGCGACGCGCGTCACCTCGGCGGCGAACGACGACAGCTGATCGACCATCGTGTTGAGCGTGTTCTTGAGCGAGAGGATCTCGCCCTTGGCCTCGACGGTGATCTTCTTCGACAGGTCACCGGCGGCGACGGCGCTCGTCACCTCGGTGATGTTGCGGACCTGGAACGTGAGGTTGTTCGCCATCGAGTTGACCGACTCGGTCAGCTCGCGCCACACGCCGGACACACCGCGCACCGTCGCCTGACCGCCGAGGCGGCCCTCGGTGCCGACCTCGCGGGCGACGCGCGTCACCTCGTTGGCGAACGCGCGGAGCTGCTCGACGAGCGTGTTGATCGTGTTCTTCAGCTCGAGGATCTCGCCCTTGACGTCGATCGTGATCGTCTTCGTCAGGTCGCCCTGCGCGATCGCCGTCGTGACGCGCGCGATCTCGCGCACCTGCGACGTCAGGTTCGACGCCATCAGGTTCACCGAGTCGGTCAGGTCCTTCCACACGCCGGACACGCCCTGCACGCGCGCCTGCGCGCCGAGCTTGCCCTCGCCGCCGACCTCCTGCGCGACGCGCGTCACCTCGGAGCCGAACTGCGAGAGCCGGGCGACCATGCCGTTCACGATGCGCGCGTGGCGGAGGAACTCGCCGCGCCGCGGCCCGGTGCCGCCGTCCTCGATCTCCATCGTCTGCTCGAGGTCGCCGCGGGCCACGGCGGTGACGACGCGCGCGATCTCGTTGGCGTGCCCCGTCAGGTCTTGCACGACCTCGTTGACCGCGGAGATGTACTCGGCCCAGCCGCCGGTCGTGTTGAGGCGGCGCATGCGCTTGCCGGCCTGGCCCTCCTTGCCGACGGCGCGCGAGACGTCGTTCGCCTCGTCGCGGATCGTCTTCACCATCTCGACCAGCTCGTTGAACGTCTCGGCGATCTGGCCGTCGACGCCGACCAGGTCCTCGCGCATGCGGGCCGAGAAGTCGCCGCGCTTGAACGCGCGCAGCGCCGACAGGATGTGGCGGTGATCGAGCACCGGCGCCGCCGGCACGTACGGCAGCGTGGAGCCGCTCGGGTTCCCGTTGCCGCTTGCCTTGGTGGGCCCGTTGCCGTTTGACTTGGCGGGCCCGCTGCCGCTGCTACCGTCGGCGGCGGTGCGTGCCTTGCGACTGCTCTTCCTCGTGCTCGTGTCGAGCGTGCTCATGATTCCCCCCGATTGCCGTACAGCGCGCTCAGGATTTGATCCGCGCTCGCAGGTTTGACGATGTGCGCGTCGAACCCCGCCTCGAAGGCGGCGGTCCGGTCGCTGGCCTGGCCATACCCCGTCATCGCGATCAGGCGCGGCCGCGTGCCGGCCAGCTTCGCGCGCACCTGCCGCGCCACCTCGTAGCCATCCATGTCTGGGAGCCCGATGTCGATCAGCGCGACGTCGGGCTTCTGCTTGCAGATGAGCTCGACCGCGGCTGGCCCGTCCTCGACGATCGTGACCTCGTGGCCGCGCAGCCGCAGGAGATCGGCGACGAGCTCGCGCAGATCCGGGGCATCGTCGCACACGACCGCGCGCAGCGGCGGCCCCGCCGCCTCGGCGTCGGTGCCGAGCGGATCTGCGGCGGCCGTCAGGACGGCGCTCTTGCGGGCCGCGGCGCGATCGGAGAGCTCCAGCAAGATCTCGAACGTGCTGCCGCGGCCTGGCCCCGGGCTCGACGCGCGCACGGAGCCGCCGTGCATCTCGACGAGCCGCTTCACGAGGCCCAGGCCCAGGCCCAGGCCGCCCGCGCCGTCGGACGTCGTTCGCTCCTGGACGAACATGTTGAAGATCGTGGGCACGAGATCCGCCGGGATGCCGCGGCCGTTGTCGGTGACGCGGATGAAGCCATGGGTGCCTTTGGTGTCGCCTTTGGTGTCGCCCTCGGTGCCGCCCTCGGTGCCCCACTCGACGCGGACCTTGCCGCCCGGCTCGGTGTACTTCGCGGCGTTCTGGACCAGGTTGCAGACCACCTGCACGAGGCGCACGGGGTCGCCGTTGACGACCGCTGGCGCGCTGCCGCCGACGATCTCGAGCTTGTGCTTGCGCGCCTCGATCGCGGGCGTGCACGCCTGCGTCGCCTCGTCGACGATCGAGGCGAGCGTGACCTGCTCGCGCCGCAGCTCGAGCTTGCCGGCGTTGAGGCGCGCGATGTCGAGCAGGTCGTCGACGAGGCGCGTGATGTGGTGGACCTGGCGCTGGATGATCCCGCGGATGCGTGGCGGCACTGGCGCGTCTGGATCGTGCTCGAGGACCTCGACCGCCGTTTGCAATGGCTGGAGCGGGTTGCGCAGCTCGTGCGAGAGGATCGCGAGGAACTCGTCCTTGCGGCGGTCCGTCTCCTCGAGCTGCTGCATCTGCCGCTCGAGCGCCACGGCCTCGTACTTGCGGCGCTGCTCCTCGAGCTCGCGCTCGTAGACCCGCGTCTGGGCGCGGCGCAGCTCCTCGGCCTTCTCCGCCAGCTCGATCGTTCGCTCCTGGAGCTGGACGAACACCGTCGCCTTGGCGCGCAGCACCTCGGGCCGGATCGGCTTCATCAGGAAGTCGAACGCGCCCAGCTCGTAGCCGCGCAGCACGGCGTCGTCCTGCCACGACAGGCCCGTGATGAAGATGATCGGCGTCGCGCGGTTGCGCTCGCGCGAGCGGACGAGCTTCGCCGTCTCGAAGCCGTCCATGCCGGGCATCATGACGTCGAGGATGATCAGCGCGAAGTCTTGCTCGAGCAGGCGCGCGAGCGCCTCGACGCCGGAGTGCGCCAGGACGAGCGTGCGGCCCAGCGGCGCGAGCGCCGCCTCGATCGCGATGAGGTTCGCCTTGTTGTCGTCGACGACGAGGATGTCGCGGGCGTACGTGATCGGTGGACCGCTCGCGTCCTCGTCGGAGAGCTCGAAGGGGAGATCTGTAGGCCCGCCGTTGGTTTGCATTGGGTCCACTCGAACGCAGGGTTCTAGCGCGGCCCTCTACAACAGAGCTACCGCCCCAGAACGGCGGCACCGTGCTCGTGCACGTCACATGCCGCCGATCGAGGCCCCCGACCCGATGGTCATTCAGCTAGTTGCGCACTGTGCGCGCGCGATTACGCACGGTGAGCGATTCCGCTCGGAAGGGATGAGCGCTGATGCTCAGCAGGGCGGGGTGAGGTCACGTCCGCCGAAGAACTCGTCGATCAGGGCCTTCCAGGTGCGCGCGTTCTCCGGCGGGCCGCACTTGAAGGCGCGCCGCAAGAGCTTGCCCGTCGCGAGCATCTGCGACTGCTCCTTCCAGTAGCGGACGGCGAGCTCGGCGGCGTACTCGTGGACCGGATCGCCGTTGTTCTGCTGGAACGCGTAGTAGAGGCCGCCGCGGACCTTCGTCTCGTTCGGCGCGTACGGCGCGAGGCAGGCATTGGTCAGCTTGGGGCCGCACTTCTCGAGGATCGCGTCGTAGTCCGCGCGCAGCGCCCGCGCCGACCAGTCGCCGTGCGCGCCGTCGTTCGAGTGGAAGACCTCGTGGAACAGGGTCTCGCGCACGCCCTCGAAGCTCGTGAGCAGCGAGCCCTCGACGTTGTACTCGACGAGGAAGCCCATCGCGTACGCGCTCGGCGTGCGCTTGCCGACCGAGCGCACGAAGCGGAGCTGGAGCGCGCGCCAGCGGTACGCTGGTGCTGGCTGCCCGGCGTAGAGCTTCTGGAACAGGCCGTCGATCGAGCGGAGCGAGTCGGCCACCCAGGCCAGGTGCGTGCGGTACTTGCCGGTCGGCAGCTCGGGGACCAGGTGGATCTTGCCGCGGTAGCCGCCGTCCATCAGCTCGTCGGGGCCGACGCCGGCGACGTCGCCGCTGCCGCGGTAGAGCCCCAGCGCGAGCTCCTTGGCCTTGGGGTCGCGCGCGTACGCGTGCTCGATCAGGCACTCGATGTCGGCGCACGTCCGCGGCGCGCCCGGCAAGAGCGCGCGCGCCGCGTCGAGCGTCACCTGCGGCGTCGCCTGCGGCGCGGCGTCCGCGCGCAGCTCCGGCGTCGCCTGCTCGATGACGCGCGGCGGTTCGGCGCGCGGCGGCGCGGGCGCGGCCGCGGCCGCGGGCGACGGCGCGGGCGTGGCCGCTGGCGACGGTGTGGCCGACGGCGATGGCGTGGCGCACGCCGCGGTCACCGCGAGCGCGTGCACCAGGAAGCGGCGGGTCCACACCCGCCTGAGGATAAGCGACGGATCCGCGCGTGCACGCGGTTTCGCGGGCGGTGGCCGGGGTAGCATCCGCCGCGAGTGTGATGATCCGCGCGCGCCGCTCCGTGTCTGCCGTTCGTGCCGCGCTCGGTGCCGCGCTCGGCGCCAGCCTGTGGCCCGCGGCGGCGGCGGCCGAGCCGCGCCCGCTGCCGATGTCCCAGCCGTTCGAGACGCTCGTCGAGGACAAGCTCGAGCTCGAGCAGCGCGTCGATGCCGTGCCTGTGCGCCTCGCGCCCCAGGCCACGCCCCAGCCCACGGACGGCGTGCCCGATCGCTTCAGCCTGCGCGCGGAGCTGTCGACCGAGCTGCGGCTCGGCTGGTCCGATCGGCTCGAGCTCGCTGCCTCCATCGGCATCCGCCAGGACGCGAGCCCCGGCACGCCGTCGTTGCGCCTCGCCGGCTTCGGCCAGCGGGCGCGGCTGCGCCTCGCCGACGCGGGCGACTGGCCCGTCGACGTGGCGGTGCAGCTCGCGGTCGGCCAGCTCCACGACGGGGTCTCCGCCGCCGAGCGCGTGATCGTCTCGTGGCGCAGCGGCCCGCTCCTGGCCGTCGCCAACCTCGAGGTCGAGCAGCGCTACGGCGCGCCCAGCGGCGAGTGGAGGCACGCGTACCTGCCGACCGCCGGCGTCGGCTACGAGCTCACGCCGCGCGTCTCGATCGGCGCGGAGTACTGGGCGCGCGGTCGGTTCGATCGGCCGCGGCCCGGCGCCGTGCTCGACGACCCGGACGATCCGGGCGGCTCCGTCTTCCACTACGCCGGCCCGGCGGCGTTCGTGACGCGCGGCCGGCTGTGGGTCGCCGCCGCCGCGCACGTGCGCCTCGATCGGATCGCCCTGGCCGCGCCCGTCGGCGACCGCTTCGGCAAGCTGTGGGTCCGCGCGCTGATCGGGCTCACGCTATGACCCCGGGCATGGGGGGCCGCTCGCCCCGAGCGATCTGCTAGCGTCCGCTCCCATGAAGCTCGCGCCGCTCTTCGTCGCCGTGCTCGCCGTGCTCGCCCTGGCCGCCGCGTGCAAGACGCGGCACGAGCCCGCGCCGCGCGAGAAGCTCGGCTCCGGCTCCGCGGCCACGCCCGGGGCCGCGCCCACGCCCGGGGTCGCGCCCGCGCCTGGTCAGCCCGCGGAGCCCGCGGGCCCCGAGGCCGCGCTCCCCGCGATCGCCCGCGCCGAATTCAACCGCTGGGCCGTGCGCCTGAACCTGCCGATCTACTGGATCGCCGACGCGAACAACAACCAGCGGCTCGATCCCGACGAGGTCGCGGCGCTCCTCTTCTACCCCACCGAGGGGGACTGGGTCCGGGACGGCAAGCTCTCGCCCGCGTTCACCGCCGCGTACCGCGCGATCGAAGGCGCGTCGAAGGCCCCGCCGCCCGCCGGGCCCGACGCGCGGCGGCAGGAGCTCGTCGGCCAGGACCTCGACGGCGGCCGCCCGACGCTCCTGCGCAGCGACCTCGCGGCGCTGCCTCCCATCGAGAAGGAGCTCGTCCGCCGGATGCTGGGCGTCGCAAAGCTCGTCGACGCGCTGTACGAGAAGCAGAAGGGCGCGGCGGCGCTCGAGGCGCAGCTGCCGCCCGACCCGGCGAGCCGCAGCCTGTTCCGCAGAAACCGCGGCCCGCAGTGCGCCGCGCCCGCGACGGAGAAAGACCCCGCGTGCTCGGCGATCCCCGGCGCGCCGAAGCCGGTCTTCGACATCTACCCCGCGGAGCTGCAGCGCGCCGAGCGCTTCTGCACCGCGCTCGAGAAGCGGCCCGATGCCAAGGTGCTGCTCGAGGATCACTTCTCGGCCGTGCGCGGCACCGGCGCTGCGCTCAAGGCCGTCCCGTACACCGAGGCGTACAAGGCCGAGATGGGCGCGATCGCCCAGGAGCTGCTCGCGGCCGGCGAGCTCGTCGGGAAGGACCCGGCCGAGGCCGCGCTCGCCGCGTACCTGCGCGCCGCCGCCGCGAGCTTCCAGACCAACGACTGGGTGCTCGCCGACCTTGCGTGGGCCAAGATGAGCGCCGCCAACTCGAAGTGGTACGTGCGCATCGCCCCCGACGAGACGTACTGGGAGCCGTGCGCGCGCAAGGCCGGCCTCCACCTGACGTTCGCGCGGATCAACGAGGCGTCGAAGGCGTGGCAGGAGAAGCTCTCGCCGGTGCGGCAGGAGATGGAGCAGCAGATCGCAGCGCGCGCCGGCGCGCCGTACACCGCCCGCAAGGTCGCGTTCCAGCTCCCCGACTTCATCGACATCGTGTGGAACGCTGGCGACGATCGCGATCCGCTCGGCGCGACCGGCGGCCAGAGCCTCCCCAACTGGGGCCCGGTCGCCGAGCGCGGCGGCCGCACCGTCGTGATGTCGAACCTCTACCAGGACGCCGACAGCCGCGCCGCGCGGCGCGCGCAGGCCGAGAGCGTGCTCGACGCCACCAGCATGCGCGGGTACACCGGCACGCCGGAGCCCGGCCTCCTCAGCACGATCCTCCACGAGGCCACGCACAACCTCGGCCCGTCGCACGAGTACAAGGTCGCCGGCAAGCTCGACACCGTGGTGTTCGGCGGCCCGCTCGCCCAGGTGATGGAGGAGCTCAAGGCGCAGACCGGCGCGCTGTTCCTGGTCGAGTACTTGCGCGCCCAAAAGCTCATCTCCGACGAGCTCGCGGTGCAAGCGTACACCGACGCGATCGTGTGGGCGCTCGGCCAGATCTCGTTGGGCCTCTACAGCGGCAACAAGGAGCCCAAGACGTACGGCCACGTCGCCGCGATCCAGATCGGCTACCTGCTCGATCAGGGCGCGCTCACGTGGGACGCGCAGGCCAGCGCCGCCAACGGCAAGGACCCCGGCGCGCTCGTGATCCATCCGGAGAAGCTCCCGGCCGCCGCCGAAAAGATGATGAAGACTGTCGCCGGCATCAAGGCGCGCGGCGACGCGGCCGCCGTCCAGGGCCTCGTCGGCAAGTACGTCGACGGCAAGGTCGTCCCGCACGCCCAGATCTCCGAGCGGTTCCTCCGCAACCCAAAGGCCAGCTTCGTCTACGCGATCTCGCTGTAGGCTATACCGCCCTTGAAGCCGTTCCTCGTTCCTGACGACTTCCGCGCGTTCATGAAGGAGGTCGTCCGCTGCCTCGACGCCCCCGGCGCCGAGCCGGCGCTCCTCGACGCCGAGGACGCGCTGCAGCACGAGACCGGGTACGGCGGCCGCATCGACGGCGGGAGCTTCCGGTTCACGTACCTCTCGCGCGACGGCCGGGACCGATGGATCATGGAGCTCGCCGAGGCGGCGGTCCGCGACATCGCGGACGGCCTCCTGATCGAGGTCATGGCCGAGCGGGTCGACCTCTCGCGCGCCACGCAGCGCGAGCCCAAGGGCCACCCGCTGCTCATCTGGGGCGAGTACGGCGACGACGCGCTCGTCCCGCGCGACCGCGCCGAGCTCCTGGCCGCGCTCGATACCTTGCAGGCGCTCGCCGGGGCCGCGCCGCGGATGCTGCGCCTCTGGTCGGCCACCGACGATCAGATCGTCGCGATGCTCTGGCGCGACCACTGCGCGCTCTACGTCGTCGAGTCGCCCGACGGCTACGCCACCTCGTGCGGCGACGCTCGCCGCACCGACGCGTTCGAGCTCTTCGACTACGACGGCCAGCCGTACATGGTGCCGTACCACGACTGCGTCACGTGGCCCGCCGCGCGCGACGCGCTCCTGCGGTTCGTCGAGCGCGGCGATCTCGGCCCTCGGGTCCGGAGCGAGGGTCGCATCCCGACCGGCCTGCTCATGATGGGCGAGCTCGATCGGGCCGCGGTGCTCGCCGCGCGCGCCGAGCCGCCGCGCACCGTCGATCGGACCAGCCTGCTCCGCATGCTCGTGTCGGTGGCCAGCGAGGCCGCGCCGCCCGGCGAGGAGACGCTCGACGAGTCGGTCGCGCCCAACCGGCTGTCCGACACGGCCCTGGTCCCGGGTCCGTCCGGTGCCGACCCGTTCGCCGCCGACCCGTCCGCCGCCGAGCCGGCCACCATCGATCAGTCCGCCGCCGACCCGTCCGCCGAGCCGTCCACCATCGATCAGTCTGCCGCCGGCCCGACCGAGCATCCGTCCCGCTGGGCGCGCCGGCTGATCGAGCTGCTCTGGACGCGCGATCTGCTCGAGCTCCGGCGGGGCAGCCTCGACGAGATCGCGGCCCACCTCGGCGACCTCCTGGCGGCGCATGGCGACGAGGCGCAGCACTCGCACGAGACCGCCGAGTGGCTCGCCCGCCGGATCGGCGCCATCCCCGGGATTCACCGATTGTTCGCGACCCCCGCCGATCTCCAGATCGCGCTCCGGCGCTCGCGCGAGCCCTGACGCGGCACGCGAGGTGCAAAACGCAAGCGGGCCGCGGACGTCGTGCGCGAGCGTACCGCCGGCCGCGCCGTCGTCGCGGAGCTCAGCGCGCGCGGAGGAGCGCGTCCGCCTGGACTCGATGCCGCTCGATCGCGTCGTGCGTCACCACGAGGAAGTCGAGCAGCGCCGCGTCCGGCGACAGCTCGATCAGCCGATCGGTCAGCACCTGCCCGGCGGCGTGCAGCTTCACCTGCAGCCGCAGGTACTCGAAGTCGACGTCGCGGCGCGGGGCACGCTCCAGGTCGTCGGCGCCGGCGCGCGCCGCGGCGCGCAGCGCGCCCGAGACCGCGCCCTCGAGCGGCGCGACCGCGCGGGCTGCGAGCAGGCCGACGACGTCCTCGGCGTGGCGCTCATGCTCGTCGCGGATCATCGCCGCGTGTTCGAGCGCCGCCGCGTCGCCGCCGCGCTCGAGCTCGGGCTCGGCCTGGGCGAACGCGCTCTCGTCGAAGGCGATCAGGATCGCGCCGATGTGCCCGATCGCGCTCAGCCGGGCCTGGCCGCCGATCTCGGTCTGGGCCTGGCCCGCCAGGCTCGCGCCCATGTCCTCGCCATCCTCCGTGGCCTGCTCGGCCGCCTCGGTGCCGCTGACGTCGTCGTCGCCGTCACCGTCGCCGCAGGCCATGAGCGCCACGCCCGCGAGCGCGCCCGCGAGCCAGCGTCGGTCGCGCTGGAAGGTCGTCCACGTCGGTAGCGGCGCCGCCATGCGGCCTCTGAGTGCATCGCGCATGCCGCCGGAGCCATGCGCGCCGCCGCGCATGCGTAGAATTCGCGGATGGCGCTCCCCGCGACGATGCGAAAGTTCGAGATCTCGCTCGCCGACTCCGATCGGCAGATCTACGAGTCGCTCGAGCTCCGCGTCGCGCAGCACCCCTCCGAGAGCGAGCGCTACCTGATCGCCCGCGTGCTCGCGCGCGTGCTCGAGCACGCCGAGGGCCTCGACTTCAGCAAGGGGGGCGTGTCCGACGACGAGGAGCCCGCGCTCGTCCAGCGCGACCTCCGCGGCGATCTCGTCGCCTGGATCGAGATCGGCTCGCCCTCGCCCGACCGCCTGCACAAGGCCACGAAGCTCGCCCCGCGGGTCGTCGTCTACACCTGGAAGTCGCCCGAGGACCTCGCCGCCGCGATCACCGAGCGGGCCGTCCACCGCGCCGATCGGATCGAGCTGTGCGCGCTCGATCCGGCCTTCCTCGACGCCGCGGCCGGCACGCTCGATCGGGTGAACCGCTGGGATCTCGCGGTCAGCGGCGGCACGCTCTACCTCTCGATCGGCGGCGCGCTGCACGAGTCCGCCGTCCGCCGCGTGTCGATCGCCGGATAGGCGATCACGACGCGAGCCCTACTCGGTGACGCCGATCAGCTCGCGCGCCGCGGCGAGCAGGTTGATGTCGGTCGTCCCCGCGCCCAGCTCGAGGAGCTTGGCGTCGCGCGCCAGCTTCTCGAGGCCGAGCTCCTCCATGTAGCCGTAGCCGCCGTGGATCTGGATCGCGGTCATCGCCGCGTCGACGGCGAGCTGCGCCGACATCGCCTTCGACGCGTTCACGAACGGCAGATCGCGCCGGCCGTGCTGCTGCATCCACGCGAGCCGGAACACCACGTTCTCGACGGTGCGGAGCTTGAGGAACAGGTCGGTGATCTTGAGCTGCACCGCCTGGAACTCGCCGATCGCGCGGCCGAACTGCCGGCGCTCGCGGACGTAGGCCAGGCTCGCGTCGTAGCAGCGCTCGATGATGCCCCACGCCATCGCCGGCACGCCGGAGCGCTCGGTGCCGAGGCTGTCCTTGGTGTCCGAGCGGCCGGCGCGGCCACGCTCGCGCCCGCCCAGGAGGTGCTCGGCGCCCAGCCGCACGTCGTCGAAGAACACCTCGGACGTCGGCGAGTCGCGCATGCCCATCTTCTTGAACGGCGGGCCGACCGTCACGCCTGGCATGCCGCGCTCGACGATGAACGCGCCGAGGCCGCGCCCGTCGCTGCCGGCCTCCGCCGGCTCGCCGCGATCGATCTTGGCGTAGACGAGGAACACGTCCGCGCCCGGGCCGTTCGTGATGAACGTCTTGCTGCCCGAGAGCACGTAGCCCGCGCCGTCGGGCACCGCGACCGTGCGCATCGAGCCGAACGCGTCCGAGCCGGCGCCCGGCTCCGTCAAGCACCACGAGCCGATCTGCTGCAAGGTGGCGAGCGGCAGCCCCCAGCGCTCGATCTGCTCCGGCGTGCCCTTGGCGACGATCGCGCCGCCCACGAGCCCCATCGAGACGCCGAACCCCATCGCGAACCCCGGCGACACGCGCGACAGCTCCTTGACGACGACGTGCATCAGCATCGGGTTCTTCGTCGCCTCGGCCACCATCCCGTCCGCGTCACCCGCGCCCCCGGCGCGCAGCTTCTCGAGCCGCTTCTTCACCGCCGCGCCCAGCATCGCGTCGAAGCCGAACGTCTTGGCCATCTTCTTCATCAGCTCGAACGGCATCTCCGCGCCGGCCTCGAGCGCCGGCAGCTTCGGCGCGAGGCTTGACTGACACCACTGCCGGACCACGCTGGCCACCATCTGCGTCTGCTCGTCGAGGGCGAACATGCGCAGCATCCTACGCCATCGCGCCCGCCCGCGAGCCGCATACGACCTCCCGGGTGCGCGGAGGCTGTCGGCGCGCTGGCTCCCTGTGCGGGTGGCCGAGCATCGACACATTATGCACGGCTGCATTATGCTGTTCCGCATAATGCGCTTCGTGGATCGCGAGCTCGAGCTGGGGCGTCTGGACGCGCTGGTCGCGTCGCGCGACGGTGGGCTCGCGGTCGTATTCGGCCGGCGGCGGATCGGCAAGACGCGCCTGCTCGTGGAGTGGTGCCGCCGTCACGGCGGGATCTATGCCGTCGCCGATCAGTCGACCCCCGACGTTCAGCGGCGGTACCTAGCGGAGGCGGTCGCCACGCGCTTCCCAGGGTTCGCAGACGTCGAGTACCGCGACTGGCGCGCGCTCCTGGGACGCCTCGCGACCGAGGCTCGCGCCGCCAGCTGGCGAGGTCCGATCGTGTTCGACGAGCTCCCGTACTGGATCGCGACCTCGTCGGAGCTGGCGTCCGTGCTGCAGCGATGGATCGACCACGAGGCGCGCGACGCGAAGCTCGCGGTCGCGCTCGCCGGCTCCAGCCAGCGGATGATGCAGGGGCTCGCGCTCGATCGCAACGCGCCTCTCTACGGCCGGGCGAGGGAGCTGTTCGAGGTGCTCCCGCTGGAGATCGGGTACCTCTCCGAGGCGTTCGGGCGGCTCCCGGTCCGCGCGCTCGTCGATCACTACGCGGTGTGGGGCGGCGTCCCGCGCTACTGGGAGCTCGCCGAGCCTCGGATCAATGATCTGGTCGCCGCCATCGACGATCTCGTGCTCGATCCGCGCGGCGCGCTCCATCGCGAGCCCGATCGTCTGCTGCAGGAAGAGATCCCGTCGGCGCTGGAGGTGCGGCCCGTGCTCGACGCGATCGGCGCCGGTGCGCACCGGGTCTCGGAGATCGCCAGCCGCATCGGCCGGCCCGCGACATCGCTGTCACGGCCGCTCGAGCGGTTGATCGAGCTCGGGCTGGCAGTCCGGGACGTCCCGTTCGGAGAGTCACCGCGCGCGAGCCGCCGCAGCCTGTACAGGATCGCGGACCCGTTCACGCGCCTGTGGTTCCGCGTGGTCGCTCCGCATCGCGCCGAGCTCGTGAGCGGTACGGCGCGCAGTCGCCGCGCGCTGCTCGCGCGGTACTGGGACGGGCTCGTCTCGACGACGTGGGAGCAGCTATGCCGTCACGGCGTCGCGACGATGTCCCATCCTGTGCTCGGTGAACCGGGGACGTGGAAGCCGGCATCCCGGTGGTGGAGCGGCAACGCCGCCGAGTGGGACGTCGTCGCGGAGGATGTCGACGGTGGTCGCCTGCTGCTCGGCGAGGCCAAGCTCGGCGCCGGTGACGTTCGCGCGCAAGCCGGCGCGCTCGTCCGCCGCCCACCGCCGGAGCTCCCCGCGAAGTACCGCGGCCACGCGCGGGTCCACGCGGTGTTCGTGCCGGAGTCGCGCGTCCGCGCGGTCGGCGAGGTGGCGGTGGTGGCCGTGCGAGATCTGATGGGCTGAGCCGCGGCCCTCCCCACGTCCTGCGGCGGCGCGCCAACATTATGCGGTTCAGCATTATGCGGTCCTGCATAATGTTTCGCGGGGCGCGCCGCCACGCCGGCCGAGCTCCGAGCGCGCGCTACGGGTTCAGAGGAACTCCTCGATCTGCGCCGCCGCGTGATCGGTCCCCGGGGGCAGGCGCTCGACGAACTTCTCCCAGGACAGCGGCTCTATCATGATCGCGTTGTTCGGGTTGCCGCGCAGCGCGTCGCACTCGGTCTTGAGCTCTTGCGCCAGCACGCGGCGGTCGGCGTTCGTCAGCTCGGGGTGCGACAGGATCGCCGCGAGCGCGGTGCGGTAGGCCCGATCGCCCGCCTCGTCGCCGTGATTGAGGAACGCATCGATCGCCGCGGCGCGCTTCGTCGCGAGATCGGAGAAGTTCCGCATGTCGTCGCGGTTCGCCAGCACCTCGAAGCGCAGGAGCAGGTAGTCGCTGCCGACCGGGCGCGGCGCGTTGTTCGCCCAGATCCGCAGCTGGTCGTTGTCGACGACGAGGACGGCGTCGCCGAGCGCGGCCGGCGCGGCGCCGACGATCGCGAGGTAGCCGCAGCGCGCCTGGTTGGCGCCGGGCTGGGCGGTGAACGTGTTGTGGTAGGCGAGGTGGACCTGCGCGTCGTCGCCGCCGACCAGGACCTCGGCGCTCTCGCGGAGCTTGCCCGCCAGCGCGAGCGCGCCCGCCAGCGGCGCGGACAGGAGGCTCGCCACGTTCGACAGCGCCTTGATGCCGTTCGCGAGCTTGTCGTCGCCGGGGACGGCGAGCAGCGCGGCCGTGAGCTCGATCGAGTTGCCCCGGAACGGGACCAGGTCCAGGAGCCGGTAGTTCGACAGGACGGAGCGATCGGGGGCGTAGTTGCCCCCGTCGGCGGCCGCGAGGCTCGGCAGCTCCACGAGCTGATCGGCGAACTTGCACTGCGTCAGCGCCTGGACGGCCGGCTGGATGTTCTTGAACCACGCCCGGCTCTGGCCCAGCACCATCTCGACGAGCGAGATCCGGATATATGTCTCGTCCGCCTTGATCGGCACCTCCTCGTAGGTGGGCCGGACGTTGTTCTTCTCGATCCAGCGGAGCGTGCACGGCGTCGCGGGTTTGTTGCACCACTCCTTGATCGTCGACCAGATGGACATGAGCTCCCTTTCATTCCGGGGTTGGACCAGTCACCGCCACGAACAACGTGACCTCGTTCGCGACGATCGCGTGATCGGCGAACGCGATCCTTCCGATCGCCGCGCGGCACTGGCGCGCCGCCTCGACCAGCCGCCGGAGCTTGCGCTGCGGGGCGCGGCCGAGCGACTGGGCGACCGCGAGCACGACCTCCTCGATCCGGTCGTTCGCGATCGCCGGGACCACGAGCACCGAGCGGGCGCCGCGCTCGATGAGGCTGCCGGCCAGCTCGCGGAGCAGGCCGAGCTCGATCCGGGTCCCGGGGCTCGCCTGATCGATGTCCTGCGGCGCCAGCTGCAGCACGACGTCGAGATCGTCGAACCGGCGCACGGTGTGCTCCATGCGGCCCGGCACCGGCGCGCGATCGCGTGCGTGCGCGCGCTCGAGCTCGATCGAGCCCACGAGCCGCCGCGGCCGCCCGACCAGGTGCGCGATGCCGCGGACCGCGCCGATCTTCGAGACGCCGCAGCCCGCGAGCCACGCGTCCGCGATCTCGGCCTCGACGTGCGTCGGCGCCTGCGGCGTCGCCGGCAGCGTGCCGTCGATGCCGCGCGTCATGCGCCCCTGGAACGTGGCCGTGGGGATCCGCTGGACCGCGCGCCAGATGACCAGGTTCGGCAGCTCCGCGACGAGCGGCGCCTCCCACGCGGCCGCGCTCACGGCGCGCGCGATGTCGGCGCGCGCGACGACCGGCAGCGGGCTCTGCTGCGCGATCTCGTCGCGCAGCGCGGCGAGCCGGGCGCGGTCCTTGTCGGATCGCGCGAGCAGCGGCAGCTCGCCGGGGCCGGGGCGGGGCGCGCGCCAGGTCTGGCGATCGTTGCGGCGCTCTACCACCACCCGCAGCCCCTCGCGATCGGCCAGCACCCCGAGCGCGAGCCGGTATCGCCACGGCCGGAGCACCTGGAGCCACCGCCACAGCGCCGAGGCGCGCAGGGCGCGGTAGTTGACGGCGCGCAGGACGAGCAGCAAGACGGCGCCGAGGAAGAACGCGACCGCGGTCGCGAACCGGGACTGGGGGATCGGCAGCGCGGGCAGGATCACGCGATCGAGCAAGAGCCAGCCGATGGTCGCGACGAGCGCGCCGAACCCGAGCCCGAGCAGGAGCAAGAGCTCGTCGGCGTAGCGCCGCGCCCACGCCCGCGCGAGGCGGCGGAGCGACGGCCGCCGCGCCCGGGCGCGCTCGAGGAGCGGCAGCGGCGGCCCGCTGCCGCTCACCCGCGCCGCGAAGCCCGCGAGCGCGGGGACCGCCGGCTCGATCTTGGTGGCCGGCGCGGCCGGGCCGCCGAGCATGCGCCGGCACGCGGCTGCCCCGAGCGCGGCGATCTGCGCCTCTGCCTTGCAGCCCAGGCGCGCCAGCGTCTCTCGGGCGTGATCGAACAGCCGCGCCGCGCGCTCGGGGAACCGCAGCGAGAGGAGCTCGGCCTCCTCGATCGCGAGCCGGGCGATCATGCCGGGCATCACCCGCGCGATCGCCTCGAGCGAGCGCGCCATGCGGAGCGGCTCCTGCGCGGCCGCCTCCTGGAGCTGGAGCCGCGCCACGGCCTCGAGCTGATCGGGGTGCGTCGAGTGCCAGCCCGGCGGCCGGGGGACCACGGCGAGCGGCTCCCGCGTGTAGCGGGCCAGCTCGTTCACCTCCTCGAGGGTCGCGCGCGCGCGGAGCGCGATCAGCAGATCGTTGCCGCGCACGAGCGCGGCCAGGGTCTCGAGGTGCGGGCGCATGCCGTCGACCGCGCTCGACAGCTCGGTGTTCGTGATCGCGCGCTGGTAGGACCAGTGGTCGATCGCCGCGGCGGGAGCCGCGAGCTCGGCGGGCACGGGCTCGACGCGCTCGAGGACGAGCGCGGCCGCCTGCGCCGTCTCGACGAACAGCCGGTTGCTGCTGCTCTGCGTGACCTCCGCGGGGAGCAGCGCGCGGTCGCGCGTGCGGCGCGCGCGCGCGAGCCGGACCCGCACCGCGTCGATCGCGCTCAGCTCCGCCGGCACGGCGGCCGCGTCCCACTGGAGGAGCGCCAGGGTGACGGCCGACGGCGCGAACCTCCGGTACACGGCCGGCTCGCGCAGCCCCCAGCCCCGCCGCTGCACCTTGCACGCGACCGGCCGCACCGTGCCGGCGATGCCGGCCTCGTACTGGAGGAAGGCCGAGATCAGCCGATCGCCGTCGTCGGTGCACTCCTCGGTCACCTGCTTGGCCTCGAGCTCGCCGACCCACCGCGCGAGCGCGCTCCGCCACTGGTACACGGGCGCCGCGCTCTCGTGCTCGACCCACGCCTGGAAGTAGAGGAGCCGCACGCCCTCGAGCCGGATGCGGTCGCGCAGCGACGCCGGCGGCAGCCAGTCGAGGCAGGTCTTGGGCAGCCCCAGATCCGGGACCTCCGCCGCGAGGATCGCGTCGCCGGGCTCCGGCCGCTGGTGGAGCAGCGCCGCGGCGCGCGCGCGCAGGATCGTCACCCAGGCGCCGAGCCCCGGCGAGAGCGGCAGGCCGGCCCACCAGTCGAACGCGGCGATCTGCTCGAGGCTCGCGCAGGTCACGTAGCCGCGCTCGAGGCGCTCGATCACCCCCTCCACGGCGGCGATCACCCACGTAGCGGCGAAGGCGCGCGGCCGCGGCCCCAGGTCCGTCATCACCTCGTCGAGCTCGCGGCAGAGCGCGTCGGGATCGGCCGTGCCGCGCCATCCCTGCGCGGTGATCGCGCCCAGGCGGGCGCGGCACCGCAGCATGCGGACCGTCGCGATCTGCTCGAGCCGCGACATCGCGGCGGCGATCTGCCGCCACTGCGCGGAGACGTCGAGCTCGGGGTGCTCGTGGATCAGCGCGGAGATGTGCGTGGCGCGCACGGCGCAGCCGAGGATCGACGCGCCGTCCTCGCCGGCGTTGCCCTCGCCGAGCAAGAACCGCGTCAGCGTGAGCGCGCTGCCCCAGTCCTGTCCGATGCTCGCCTCGAGCACGAACCACGCGCGGACCGCCGTGACGCCGGGCATCGCGCGCAGCGCCGCGTCGATCAGCTCCGGCGGCTGGAGCACGGCGTCGGGCGCGTTCAGGACCGGGCCGAGCGCGCCGCCGATCGACTCGCGCGCCTGCGCCAGCGCCTCCGCGCGGTGGCTGCTCAGGTACCGCTCCAGCTGCTCGCGGAGCGTCGGCGTGATCTCCACGACCACGCCGCGGCCCGGGTCGTCGTGCGCGTAGGTCCACTCGGCGCCGGCGAGGTCATGGATCGTCTCGCGGGCCGCCTCCTCGGATTGCCCGCGCACCCGCGCGAGCACCTTGGCGTCGAAGCGCCGCAGCAGCACGACCATGGGCAGGAGCGCCTCGAGCGCGCCCATGCGCTGGACGACGCGCTGCTCGATATAGGGATCCCCGCCCTGCTCGAGCCGATCCGCCGACAGGGTCGGCTCGGCGGCGACCCAGCGGCCGAACCGGACCACGCGGAACGGGCTGAACCGCGGCGCGCTTTGGGTCCCGTCGGCCCCGTCGGCCCCCGCGGGCCGGACGAGCCCCGCCACGCGGCCGTCCTCCGGGCAGCCGTCGAGGATCGCCTTGCGCAGCCGCTGGTCGTCGCGGCGGCTCTCCGGCAGGAGCCGATCGAGCGCCGAGCTGGCCTCGTCCGGCGTCATGCCGCGGAGCTCGTGCAGCATCAGGTAGGGCCGGGCCGCGGACAGGGGCTGGGGCAGGGTCGGCGGCGTCGCGGCCCACCCGTCGCCGCCCGCGGCGAGCAGCCGCCGGCCGGCGAAGATGACGCGCAGCTGCGGGACGCGCTGGTGCAGCTCCTCGATCAGGCGGAACGTCGCCTCGACGCTCGGGATCGTGCCGCCGACCGGCGACAGCTTCATCAGCTCCTCGCAGGTGTCGAAGATGATGAGCGGGCGCGGGAACGACTGGAGGAAGGACGCGACGAAGCCGAGCAGCTCCTGGAACTCCGGCCAGGCGATGGGGCCGATCGGCGTCTCGGCGCGCACCTCCTGCGCGACCTCGCGCAGCCGCGCGAGCTGCTCGTCGATCGATTGCAGCCAGCGATCCTGCTCGGCCCGATCGACGAGGATCGTGAGCTCGTGGACGAGCGCCTGGACGAGCCGCCCCGGATCGCGGCCCGGGTAGGCGGGGCTCAGGTAATCGAAGTCGATCTGGGCGACGCTGAGCCCGAGCGCCGCCGCCTGCTCGACGGCGAGGTGGCGCATGAACGTCGTCTTGCCCGCGCCGCCCACCCCGACGTAGTGCAGCGCCCACGGGCCCTCCTCGGCGAGCAGCCGCCGGAACGCCGTCATCGCCTCGTCGCGGCCCACGAAGAAGCTGAGCTGGCGGCGGTCGCGGACGCCGCGGAACTCGCGCTCGATCCGGTGGCGCGAGATCCGCTCGGCCACCGCGAGCGGGCCGCCGACGGTGCGGGCGAGCGGGCCCGCGGCCTCGAGCAGCTCCGAGGCTTCGCCGAGCTGGCCTCCATCGCACAGCTCCTGTACGCGCTTGTGCAGGTCGTTCGCCGCGGTGGTGGCGCCGCCCGCGAGCGACTTCGCGAGGCGCGCCCACTGCGCGAGCACCGGCGGGTGGTCGTCGACCCAGGCGATCTTCTCGGCGAGGGCCGCGAGGGCCGCGGCGGGCTCGCGGCCGCCCCGCGCGTACACGGCCCGGATCACGTCCTCCACGGCGTCCGCGTCGAGCGCGATCGTCATGTCCGTGTCGAAGCCCTCCCGGCGCACGAGCGCGCTCCCCTGCGAGAGGCAGTACTGCAGATCGAGCCCGGCCGCCGCGAGCGCCGTCGCCGTCCAGAACGGCGCGCCCGCGAGGGCGACGAGGAGCTCCTGGGGCAAGGCCGCGATCGCCGCGTCGCGCCGCGCCCGCTGGCGCGACTCGAACCGCGCGTCCGCCTCGTCGGCGACGGCGATCACGGGCGGCCTCCCGCGCGCAGGAGATCCTCGTCGTCCGCCGGGTGCACGGCCTCGCGCTCCTCGACCGCCTCCTGCATGAAATCGAGGAACCGCGTGTCGTCGAAGTGCCCCGGGCAGCCCCGGTACGTCCCCTTCGAGAGCCGGCGCAGGACCTTCTCGAGGGCCTGGCGGTTCGCCGCCTTGAGATCGAGGAACCACGCGCGCGACGCGTAGTCGGGCGTCGTGCGGAACGGGTGGAGGAGCACGCGCTGGTAGGCGAGCCGCTCGGTCGCGCCCTCGAGCGGGCGCAGCTCCACCCTCTGGATCCAGGTGATCCCATCGGCGAGGCGCTCCCTGAGATCCTCGTCGAACGTCGCGTGCAGGGGATCGTTGTTGTCGGGCGGCGCGCAGCTCATGACGACCGGGATCCGCTGCGTGAACCCGGCGCCGGTCGAGCCGAGCACCGCGAGCGCCAGCGCGGCGCCCTGCGAGTATTTGTGCACGTCGTGGAGCATGATCACGACCCGCCCCTCCGCCGCGGCGACGAGCGTGTGGGCCTTGCGCGCGTCCGCTTCGAGCGCGAGCGCGTCGCGCTCGATCGCCTCGAGGAACGCCTCGGTCGCGATCGGCTCCGCGAGCTTTCCGACCGCGAGCTCGGCCTCGGGGAGCGCCATGCGGGACCGCGCGTGCCGGAACGCGACCCCGAGCGCCTGGACCAGCCGGGCCGGGCCGGTGGGGTAGCCGCGCGCCTTGCTGGGCAGGACCATGACCGGCACGTGCCCCGCCCGGACCGCGGCCGCCGCGACCTCCGCGATCGCGCGCCGCTTGCCCATCCTGCGATCCTGCTCCGGCGGCTGGGCGAGGAGCAAGAGCGCCGAGAGCGAGTCGTTCGTCATGAGCCGCGCGAACCCGTCGAGGACCTCGGTCGCGCCGCACAGGGGCGGCACCACGCGCCGCGCCGGATCGAGATCGATCGGCAAGCTCATCGCCCGCAGCCAGCGCAGGATCTTGACCTCGTCCGAGTCGGGCGCGCTGGGCGCGACCGCGAGCGCGCCGTCGATGTCCTCGCCGAGCACGATCTGGATGAGCCCCCAGTCGAACGAGTCCACGGGCAGGTTCGTCGAGCGCAGCGCCGCGCGGCGGCCCGCGATCGCGGCCCCGAGCAGCGGGGTGCGATCGACGAGCGCGGTGCCGAGCCGGCGCGTGAACAGCCGGCACGCCACGTCGCGGATCTCGGCCGACATGCCGAAGACGACCGGGATCCCGCGGCGCACGAGCGTGGTGGCGAAATCGGTCGACGACACCGCGTCGAGCCGCTGGCCGGTGGAGCAGGCGCTCAGGATCGCGATCGTCGGGCCGTGCTGCCGGTCGCCGCGGGCCCGGACCAGCCGCTCGACGATCTCCACCGCGCCGACGTACTCGGCCTGCTTGAGATCGTCGTTCCACAGCTCGAGCTCGACGCCGCCCGTGGCCGAGTCCCGCCCGTGGCAGATCACGTGCACGATGTGCGGATCGAAGTCGCGGACCTCGCTCGAGAGCCGCTCGGGCGACTGCCGCTGCACGATCCGGTCCCGGACGACCGGGCCGATCTGGCGCAGGAGGCCCAGCGACTCGGCGCCGGCCCGCACCGCGTCGCCGAGCTCGGCGCCGACCGCGAACAGGTAGCGGAGCGGCTGCGCGAGGGGCGGGTACGAGATGTCCGCGCGCCGGACGCGCCGCGTGATCGCGACGTCCACGAAGTGATCGCCGATCTCGACCCCCGCCGCGAGGTACACGCCCTGCTTGCGCATGAGCTCCCAGGGCATGCCGGCGAGCTTGGGCTGGTCCTCGAGCACGAGCGCGAGCTCGAGGATCTGCGCGTCGCCGAGCGCGGCCTCGATCGCGGGCCACCCCGGCCCGACGAGCGCGCGGAACAGGTGATCGCCGAGCGGGTGGATCATGCCGGCGTTCGCCGTGTCCATGCGGAGCGCCTCGAGCGCCTCGGCGATCTGCGCCGCGGCCAGGGCGTCGGTCTCGGGGGCCGGGTACCCGTTCTCCGGCAGCGCGCGCATCGTGTACGCCGCGAGCTGCGCCTCGCCCCGGCAGACCCGCACGTCCCAGGCCACGTCGCCGGTGCCGCCGACGCGGAGGTCGATCCGCACCATGCTCATGCGGGTCCGCTTTCGGCCTCAGCCTCGGCCTCGGCCTTGGCCTCGGCCTCGGCCTGCCGGAGCAGCTCGACCATGCGGTCCACGATCGCGGTGTTGTCGGCGCGGGCCTGGACCGGGCGCGTGCTCTGATCGTCGAGGGCGGTGATCAGCGAGACGGAGCGCTCGCGCAGGAGGCGCCGCGCCTCCGCGCGCTGTTCGGGAGCCGCGCTCGCGTCGAGGCCGCGGTAGGCGAGGAACGCCTCGCGGACCGCGCTCCGTGGCAGCCCCTTGCTCTTCTCGATCGAGGCGTCCTCGCCCTTGAGCCACTGCCGGAGCTTCGCCGTGTTCCGGTCTGGTGCGGCGCCGGCCGGGGGAGCTTTGTCTACGAGCCGGCGCAGCGAGCCGCGGCCGAGCGGCGTGTCGCGGCCCAGCGGGAGGTCGAGGACCGCGGCGACGGCCGCCCGGACGTGCGTCAGCTGCGCGGCCACGACCTCGCGCCGCGGCGCCGACACCTGCGCGAGCGTGTCGGTCCAGCTGTCCGGGCCGTACTTGACGTCGGTATGCCCCACGGCGGCGGCGCACTCGGCCATGAGTGCGAGCCGGACGATCACCGGCGGGTACAGGCTCTTTCCGGCCGCCATGTTCTCCGGCACGTCCCACTCGAGCTCCGCGGTGGCGTCGATCGCGACGGGGCCGAGCGCCAGGACGGCGAACAGATCGGCGAACACCTCGTGGCGCCAGCTCTCCCAGGTCGCGTCGCCGGTGGCTTCCTTGAGCGCGGCGCCCGTGAGCGTCACCACCTGCTCGGCGGCCTGCGCGTCGTACTGCACGTGGTGGCCGACCTCGTGCGCGATCAAGACCAGCCACCACGGCTCGTCGACGGTACCCGTCGGCAGCCCGATCATCGGGACCGGGAGCGCGCGCAGCATCTCCGCGAGCAGCCGATCGCGCGCTGGCAGCGCGGACGGCGGCTTGGTCCGCGGCGTGGCCGACGGCGAGAACGCCGGATCGATGTACGCGAGCGGTAGCGGCAGCGGGTTGGCGGTGAGGCCCCAGGTCTGTTGCACGCAGGACCAGATCAGCTCGTCGGCCGCCTCGAGGGTCAACTCGAGCGCAGGATCGCGGCGCTGGTCGAAGCGCGTCGCGAGCAGGCGGAACAGCCTCTCGACGATCGCGAGGTCCCACTCGATCTCGCGGCCCGCCGCGAGGGCGCGCTCGTCCGCTGGGAGCGCGTCGATCCGCTCGTCGAGGTGCTTGAGCATCCCGCCCAGCACCTCGCCGCAGCGCTTGATCTGCGAGGTCTGCGGCTTGCGCTCCTTCCACCGGCCGAGCCACGCCTTCACGTCTGCCTCGACCCGGCTGAACGCGTTGCGCACGCGATCGCGCCGCAACGCTACCAGCTCGGCGGTGGCCATCGCACCGTCGACGTTATCACGCATGCTCCCGCGCCGGGGGCCTCGGCTCGCTGCTAGGCGACGAGCGCCGCGAGCTCCGAGACGACCGCAGCCACCGGGCGGCCCGCCGTGTCGATCGTGTGTTCGGCGCGCGCGTAGAGCTGCTCGCGCGCCGCGGCGCACGCCTACCGTCGACTTGTCACGGGACCCGGCCGGCCGCGCGCTCGCAGGCAGCGAAGCGCTCGGCCGCAACGGCGGCGGGCTCCTCGAGGTACCGCATCCGCTGGTCGGCCGTGAGGCACACTGTCGTGGCTCGGCGCAGCTGCTCCATCAGCGCCGGCGGGTCCGCGGCCACCTCGTCGAGGCTCCACAGCCGCACGGTGCCGTCGAACGACGCGGTCACCACCCGGCCCTCGGGCGTGAACCCGGCGTAGCGCACGTCGTCTTCATGGCCGCGCAGCACGATCGGCTGGTCCGGCTCGTCGAGCTGCCAGACCCGCGCGGTGTTGTCGGCCGAAGCCGTCACGACCCGGCGCTCGTCGGCATCGAACGCGGCCTTGAGGATCCAGTCCTCGTGGCCGCGCAGGATGATCTCGCCCGGACGGACGCCGAAGATCGCCTCGTGCAGGGCGACGCAGAAGCTGAACTGATCGCTCCGGGCATCCACGGCCACTGCGGCGCGCTGCTCGGGGCCCGCGCGCGCCGGGCCCACTTCTCGAGCAAGGCTCGACGAGGAAGAGCCGGCGTGTCGGTGAGCTGCGCTTCGGTCAGTGTGGCGCTTCGCGCCACCGGCTCACGACGGCTCGAGGTAATCGGGCGGCTCGATGAGCACGTATCGCGGGCGTCCGGTGCCGACCCGCGTGACCAGGACCTTGATGCGTGCGGGGAGGTGCAGCTTGGTGTTGAGCGCATCGGGATCGACGATCGCCGGCCCTATCTTGCCTCGAACCACCTGCTCGGAGCCGGCGAGCTTGAGCTCGAAGATCCGGGCTCTGGGCAGCACGCCCTGTAGCTCGCCCTCGATCTCCTTGTACTCTTCCCGGAGGTTCTCCTGGCTCAAGCGCTCGAGGCTCGTCTTCACCTGCCCGACATCGCTGAAGACGACCCTCGACTCCCCGAGTTGCACCACGCACACCGCTTCATGATCCACGAGCGTCTGCAGGAAGCCGCGCACCTTCTCGAGCACTCTCCGCTCCGTCTCTGCGGCTGAGTCGGCGAGCTCTTCGTCATTGCCGAGCGTGCCCCGCAGGAGGCGCTGGGTCCGATCGAGGGCTTCCGCGACGGCGCTGGGCTCCGAGAGGGGGGGCTGCCCCGGGGAGTGCTCCTCGAGCTGAAAACCGAAGGAGCCGACGGCGGTGCTCGTGATCAAGAGCTGATGCTGATCACGGTTCGGGATTGGACCCATCGCGGCGAGCGGCCCGGCCAAGGATGCGGCCATGGCCACGACGGAATCGACGAAGCTATTGACGGCCTTCAGGGCGAACTCGACGAAGACGCCGTGACTGCCGATGACAGGCCGCCCTCTGAACGTCAGGCGTACCCGTGCCGGCTCACGCTCCGAGGATCTCGCCTGGGCGAGGTCGTCTTCCACCCGCTTCATCCGCGCGAGCAGGCTGGATCGATCGAGGACATCCTCCTCGGGCACTTCGGCGAGCATGCGATCCAGGGCAGCCTTCTCCCCGAGCAGGTGCTGGTAATCGCCACGGTTCATGGCTGCGCTCCACGTTTCGCGAGACTCACGAGATGGGTGAGGGTCGCCGCTGCGGCCGTGTCTTCGTCCGGCTTCAGCTCCACCTGCACGAACCCCTTCCAGAGCTGGCTCCGCCGATGAGACCAGACGCTGTACCAGTAAGCGCTCTGCCCCGCGAGTCGCTCCGGCTTCATTCCGAGATGAACCAGGTACGCGTCGACGTGAAATGTGGACTTCACGAGAGCGTGGTCGGTGAGCGCGGGGACCTTGCCCGCGAGTTGTCGCTGCGAAGCACCGCGCGGCAGATGATAGAACGTGACCACGTCGATATCGTTCGGTGGTCTACCTTCGATCGTCTCGATGTGCTCGAGGAAGCTTCCATTGAGCCACTGAAAGCCCTGGACGAGGCCTGCCGCGTGCAGCACCGCACGGTAACGCAGATATCCATCAAGGATCGCCCTTCGTTCTGGTGTGTCACCGAACCGGAGCACGTAGTCCGTGAGCGATACGGCGTAGGGCGAGCGCTCGGGTGAAACCGGTTGCGCCACATTGATCGGCGGCAGTACGCCATCTGCCGTCCAGGCAGGGATCGAAGCCAGTTTCATGGAGGCGGTCCCTTCACCAAGACATCATGTCGCGCGACACAGCGCGTGTTCTGCAGGCGATGGACATGCAGCACATGCGTAGCATGCGGGGGTGACCTGGAAGAGGCAGGACAGGTGATCGGTGCACCGCGGACTCCTATGCGACCAGGCCGGCCAGCTCCGCCACGACCGCGGCGACCGGGCGGCCCGCCGTGTCGACCGTGTGCTCGGCGCGCGCGTAGAGCTTCTCGCGCGCCGCGAGCAGCGCGCGCAGCTCGGCGAACGCGTGCGGGCTGTCGCCCATCGGGCGGCGATCGCCCTGGGCGACCACGCGGTTCCAGTGGTCCTCGGCGCGCGCGCGCAGCCAGACGGTGCGGCAGCGCGCGCGGAGCAGCGCGTAGTTCGTCGGATCGTTCACGATCGAGCCGCCCGTCGCGAGGATCATCGGCGGCGCGGCCGCGTCTGCGCACAGGCGCGTCAGCACCTCGCGCTCGATGCGGCGGTAGTACGCCTCGCCGTGCAGCGCGAAGACCTCGCCGAGCGGCAGGCCGGCCGCCAGCTCGATCTCGCGATCGATCTCGACGAAGGCGAGCCCGAGCCGCTTCGCCAGCGCCGCGCCCACCGTGGACTTGCCCGCGCCGCGCACGCCGAGCAGCGCGAGCGGCCGCTGGCCCGCCGGAGCCGGCGCGTCCGCGGCGGCCAAGAGCGCCGACGGCGTCGTGCCGAGGCTGTGCGCCACGTCGGCGAACCGGCGCAGCGAGATGTTGCCGAGCCCCGCCTCGAGCTGCGCCAGGAAGCGCTCGGAGACGCCGCTCCCCGCCGCCAGCTCGCGCCGCGACCAGCCCCGGCGCTCGCGGTGCGCGCGCACGGCGTGGCCGACCATCTCGAGGTAGCTCGGCATCGGCATCGCCCTGGTCATGCAATATATTGCATAAACGACACACGTGACAAGCAGTAAATTGCTTGATACGCCATGGGGATGGTCCCGACGCGCTTCGAGACGCACCCCTCGCGCTACCGGCACTGGAAGCTGTCGGTCTCCGACGCGGGCGACACCGCGACGCTCGTGATGGCCGTCGACGGCGATCACCCGCACCGCCCCGGCTACGAGCTGAAGCTCAACTCGTACGACCTCGCCGTCGACATCGAGCTCGCCGACGCCATCACGCGCCTGCGGTTCGAGCACCCGAGCGTCAAGGCGGTCGTCTTCACCGCCGAGCTCGATCGCGTCTTCTGCTCCGGCGCGAACATCTACATGCTCGGGCAGTCGACGCACTCGTTCAAGGTGAACTTCTGCAAGTTCACGAACGAGACCCGGCTCTACCTCGAGGAGGCGTCCGAGCACTCGGGCCTGGGCTCGCTCTGCGCGTGCAAGGGCACCACCGCGGGCGGCGGCTACGAGCTGGCGCTCGCGTGCGACGAGACCATGCTGGTCGACGACGGCAACTCGGCGGTGTCGTTCCCCGAGACGCCGCTCCTCGCGGTCCTGCCCGGCACCGGCGGCCTCACGCGCCTCGTCGACAAGCGTAAGGTCCGCCGCGACCGCGCGGACGTGTTCTGCACCACCGCCGAGGGCATCAAGGGCAAGCGCGCGAAGGAGTGGGGCCTCGTCGATCACGTCGTCTCGCGCAGCGCGTGGGACAAGGCCGTCGCCGAGCGCGCGCAGGCGATCGCCGCTCGCCAGACCGCCCTGCGCGGCCCGGCGTTCGCGCTGCCGCCGCTCGAGCCGCGGCTCACCGAGCGCGGCGCCGCGTACACGCACGTCGAGCTGGCCATCGATCCCGCCGCGCGGACGGCAAACCTCCTCGTGCGCGGGCCCGCCGCCACCGAGGATCCCGCCGCGCTCGCCGCCGCCGGCACCGAGCCGTGGAGCTTGCGCGCGTTCCGCGAGCTCGACGACGCGCTCCTGCGGCTGCGCTTCGACTTCCCCGACGTCGGCGTCGTCACGCTGCGCACGCAGGGCGCGCCGGGCCTGGTCACCGCCGCCGACGAGGCGCTCGCGCGCTCGGATACTGGCTTCGCGCGCGAGGTGCGGCTCCTCCAGCGCCGCGCGCTCAAGCGCCTCGACAACACCGCGCGCAGCTTCTACGCCGTCGCCGACGCGCCGGACTCGTGCTTCGAGGGCGTCCTCCTCGAGCTCGCGCTCGCCGCCGATCGGTTCTACGCGCTCGCCGACGAGGACGAAGCGATCACCGTCCGCACCTCGGTCGCGAACGCCGGCTTCATGACCACCTCGTCGGGGCTCTCCCGGCTCGAGGCGCGGTTCTACGGCGAGCCGGCGCGCCTGCGGCAGGTGCTCGCGCGCGGCGCCGAGGGCCCGATCCCGTCCCAGGAAGCCGAGCGGCTCGGCCTCGCGACGATCGCCGCCGACGACATCGACTTCGCCGACGAGCTGCGCATCGCGATCGAGGAGCGGGCGTCGCTCTCGCCCGACGCGCTCACCGGCATGGAGGCGTCCTTGCGCTTCGTCGGTCCCGAGACGCTCGAGACCAAGATCTTCGGCCGCCTGTCGGCCTGGCAGAACTGGATCTTCACCCGCGCCAACTCGACGGGCGAGCACGGCGCGCTCACCCTCTACGGCCGCCCCGAGCGGCCGCAGTTCCAGTGGAAGAGGACGTAAGCCCATGTCCACCGTGCTCACCGACGAGAAGATCCCCAACAACGTCAGCCTCGCGAGCGACAAGCGCCTGCAGCGCGCGCTCGAGGCGTGGCAGCCGCACTTCATCGACTGGTGGAAGCAGATGGGCCCGCTCGGCTGGCAGGAGCGGGACATCTACCTGCGCACCGCCGTCTCCGTCGAGACCGACGGCTGGGCGCACTTCGACTACGTGAAGATGCCCGACTACCGCTGGGGCATCTTCCTCGAGCCCAAGCAGGAGGGCCGCACGCACGGCTTCGGCGACTTCTACGGCCAGCCCGTATGGGACGAGGTCCCCGGCGAGTTCCGCAACATGCTGCGCCGGCTGGTCGTCACGCAGGGCGACACCGAGCCCGCGAGCGTCGAGCAGCAGCGCGCGCTCGGCGCCACCGCGCCGTCGCTCTACGATCTGCGCAACCTGTTCCAGGTCAACGTCGAGGAGGGCCGGCACCTCTGGGCCATGGTCTACCTGCTCCACACGTACTTCGGCCGCGACGGCCGCGAGGAGGCCGAGGAGCTGCTCGCGCGCCGCTCCGGCGATCCCGACAAGCCGCGCATCCTCGGCGCGTTCAACGAGCCGACGTCGCACTGGCTGTCGTTCTTCATGTTCACGATGTTCACGGACCGCGACGGCAAGTACCAGCTCTCGGCGCTCGCCGAGAGCGGCTTCGATCCGCTCGCGCGCACGTGCCGCTTCATGCTGACCGAGGAGGCGCACCACATGTTCGTCGGCGAGACCGGCGTGCAGCGCGTGGTGAAGCGCTCGTGCGAGCTCATGAAGCAGGATCCAAACGGCGATCCGCGCGCGCAGGGCGGCATCGATCTGCCGACGATCCAGAAGTACCTGAACCTCTGGTACTCGCTGTCGCTCGACCTGTTCGGCGGCGAGGTCTCGTCGAACGCGGCGGACTCGTTCGCGGCCGGGCTCAAGGGCCGCTACAAGGAGGACCGCTACGACGAGCACAAGCTCGTCGGCTCGCACTTCGCGATGGACGTCCTCGAGGGCGGCGCGGTCGTCCACAAGGACGTCCCGATGCGCAACGCGCTCAACGAGGTCCTGCGCACCGAGTACATCAAGGACTGCCAGCGCGGCGTCGATCGCTGGAACAAGACGATCAACGACGAGGGCATCGACTTTCAGCTCGCGCTGCCGTCGAACAAGTTCCACCGCCAGATCGGCATGTGGGCGCAGCTCCGGTTCACGCCCGCAGGCGAGATGATCGACGACGCCACGTGGCAGGCGCGCCGCGGCGAGTGGCTGCCGAGCGAGGCCGACGAGGTCTACGTGAAGAGCCTGATGCACCCCGTCTACGAGCGCGGGAAGATGGCGAGCTGGATCGCGCCGCCGCTGAAGGGCCTGAACGGCCTGCCGGGCGACTTCGAGTACGTGCGGCTGTAGTCCGGCGTTAGCTTGCCGCGCAGTCGAAGAGCACCTTGCCCTCGCTGGTCGCGCCGCGCGCGAGCGCGAGCGCCTCGGCGGACGCGGTGAGCGGCACGGCCGCGCGGATCTCGGAGCGCAGGTCGTCGGCGAGCCGGCGCTGCGCGGCCGCGAGCGTGCGGAGCTTGCCGAAGAGCGACGTGCCCTCCACCCAGGCGTACATCGTGAAGCCGTCGACGCGCAGGCGGCGGAACACGAGCGTGTCGGGATCGATCTGGCACGGCGCGCGCGAGAGCATGCCGTAGACGAGGATCCGCCCGTTCTGGCCGATCGCGCGCGCGAGCTGGTCAGTCGCCTCGCCCGCGACGGCGTCGAACGCGAAGCGGACGCCGAGCGCGGCGCAGCGCTGTTGCAGCACGGCATCGGCGTCGGGCTCGCTCGTCGTGATGACGTGCTCGGCGCCGATCGCGCGGAGCGCCGCGGCCTGCTCCGGGCGCCGGACCACGTTGATCAGGGGGAGCCGGGCGCGCGCGCACAGCCGCACCAGCATCTTGCCGATCGCGCCAGCGGCGGCGTTCTGGACGAACGCGCGGTGACCGGCGCGGCGCGCCGTCTCGAGCAGGACGAGCGCCGTGAGCGGGTTCGTGAGCAGCATCGAGGCCTGCTGCGGATCCGTCCCCCGGCGGAGCGGCGCGCAGCGCAGCGCGTCCGCGCACGCGTACTCGGCCCACGTGCCGTCGCCGTCGCCCGCCGCGCACGCGACGTCGCGGCCCAGGAGGAAGCGCGCGATCGCGCCGTCGCCGGCCGCGACGACGGTGCCGCTCCCCTCGAAGCCGGCGATCGTCCCGAGCGGCTTCTTCACCTCGTAGGTGTCGTCGAGGAGCAGCAGGTCGTTCGGGTTGATCGGCGCGGCGCGCATGCGGATCAGCACCTGGCCGCGCCCCGGCGTCGGGACCGCGCGCTCGGCGAGCTCGACGCCGCCGGCGGTGGTCGCGAGCGCGCGCATCGCGCTCGGGAGCGTGTGGCCTCGCAGGAGCTTCATCGGGGGCGACGCGGTGCGCGGCCGCGGCTACGGCTGCGGCTTCTTGGCCTCGCCGCCCTCGCACGGATCCGGGGGCGGGGCCGCGGAGTCCTTGTCGGCGTCGTCGGCGTCGCCGGCCGCCTTCGGCGACTCCTGCGGATCGGGAGCCGGCGACTTCGCGCTGGCCGGGGCCTTCTTGGCGCACGCCGCCGCGAGGGCGGCGAACAGGACGAGGACGATCGTGCTGCGCATGCGCGGCAGGATAGATCAACGGCCCGCCGCGCAGGGCCGCTACTTGCCGCCGCTGCGGCTACTTCGGCTACTTCTTTTGCTGCTTCTGCAGCAGATCGCCGAACGTGCCGAGCTTCGCTGGCGGCTGCGCCCGCGTGACCTCGGCGACGTCGGCCGCCGTCGCGTCCTTGGAGGCCGCCATCGACAGGGACAGCCGCCGCCGCTCGTGATCGATCCCGAGCACGACCGCCTCGACCTCCTGGCCGACGGAGACGATCTCCTTGGGGTGGTTGATCCGGCGGCCCGCGCCCAGCTCGCTGATGTGGACGAGCCCCTCGACGGCCGGCGCGATCTCGACGAACGCGCCGAACGGCTGGAGCCGCGTGATCGTGCCGCGCACGCGCGCGCCCTCGGCGAGGTTCGCCGTCGCGTCGCGCCACGGATCGCTCGCCAGCGCCTTCAGGGACAGGCTGATCCGCTCGCCCTTGTCCTTGTCGCCCCGGGCGCCGCGCTCCGCCGGCTCGATCTTCAGCACGGCGACGTCGATCTCCTGGCCGAGGCTGAGCACGTCCTCGGGCCGATCGACGCGCGAGTAGCCGAGCTCGCTGACGTGCAGCATGCCCTCGACGCCGCCGATATCCACGAACGCGCCGAACGGCTTGAAGCCGACGACCTTGCCGCGGAGCACCGCGCCGGGCTCGAGCTTCTTGCGCGTCTCCGCCGCGAGCCGCTCCTTCTCCTCCTCGACGAGCGCGCGGCGCGACAGCACGAGGTTGCGCGGCTCGTACCGCGTGATCCGGAACGTGAGCCGCTTGCCGACGTACGTCGCGAGGTCCTCGACGAAGCGCGCGTCGATCTGCGACGCGGGGCAGAAGCCGCGCACGCCGGCGACGTCGACGGACACGCCGCCCTTCACGACCTCCTGCACGACGCCCTCGACGGGGATCCCGAGCTCCTGCGCCTGCTGGAGCTCCGCGCGCGCCTCCGGACCGCGGCCGAGCTTCACGCGCAGCGTGAGCACGCCGCCCGCGTCGGCCACCACGCGCGCCTCGATCTTGTCGCCGATCTTGACGAGCAGCTTGCCCTCGGGGTCACTGACCTGGCTGCGCTCGAGGACGCCCTCGGCCTTGCCGCCAGCGTCCACGAACACGGCGTCCTTGCCGATGGAGATCACCGCGCCCTGGATGACGTCACCGATGCGCGGCCGCTTCTTCTCGGCGCGCGGCTTGCCGCTCTCGAACTCGGCGAGCATCGCCGCGAAGTCTTCATCCTGATCCGGCATCGGCGCGCACTCTACTCGGTGCCGCGCGCGCTGGCTACGGGCTCTCCATCCTCTGAAACACGGCGACCACGGTCGGCTCGTCGGCGCATCGATCCGAGAGCGCGGCCATCCGATCCTCGAGGTCCTTGTACCGTCCCTCGTGCGCTTCGATGTACGCGGTGGCCGCTTCGAGCCGCGCCCGGTCGCGGTCCAGCTTGATCCCTTCGACGAACGCCTGCCGGTGCTCGTCGAACGCGCGCTGCATCGCCGCGCCCGCCGCGGCGCACGTCGGCTCGCGCTCGCCAGCGGCCACGACCAGCTCGTGCGCGCGCCACGCCCGATCGGCGATGTCGGCCGCCGTGGGCGTGCCCTTGCAGCCGGCGACGGCGACGGCGACGGCCGAGGCTGTGACCGCGGCAGCGAGGGCGGCGGAGGGGCGCACGCCGCGAGATTGCCACACGGTACGGTCGCGAGCACCCCAGGGCGGGCGAAGGCCGAAGGCCAGGCGAGAGCATGAGCGGGCAGGAAGAGATAGAACGCGGGCGTGGGTGCACAGATGAAGCCGCGCGGCTGCCATCGCGCTCGGGGCACTCCGCGGCTCGCTCGCTCGGGAGTCTACTCTGCTCCGCGGCGCTGGCGCGCGGCCAGCTCGCCAGTTGCCTTCGGCATCTCGATAACGAACCCAGAGCGTTTTTCCTCGTGTGAAGACTCCCACTGGCCATCTGCTTTCTTGAGAGCTAATTCGATCCCGCCAGACGTCCTCGGCACTCGGCCCTTCGCATCACCCGGAGCTGAACGGGAGGCTCCGGGCGGCTATGGCGCGCCGTACCACGACGGCTGGATCACGACGTCATCGGCCAGCACGTAGGCCACGCGGTGGCCGAACTGGATCTGGTGATATTGAAGCTCGCCGCGGACCACGACGTGCTGCGCCGGATCGAGGGTCACCGCGCGGTAGTACTCGGCCTCCGGCGAGAAGCCCACGGCGTAGCGCTGGCCGGCCAGGAGCTTGTACTGCAGTGGCACGATCGTCTGCACCGGCACGTTCGCGGGATAGGCCTCCGGCTCCGGGTAGGCACGGCCGTAGACCGGGATCCACGGCTTGTCCGGCTTCGGGGTCACTACCCAGCCGGTCGCCCACACCGCATTGCGCGTCCTTGGCGGATCGTAGAACCAGCCCTTCTGGCCGAGATACCAGATCGCGGTCCAGTCGCCGCTCCGGTCCGCCACAGCGTACTGCTGGCCGGTATCGACGCGGCTTCCGACGTCCGAGATGCGCATCGTGCTCGGCGAACCGTCCGGGCGCAGACCGATGTCCTGCAAGAGCGGCGCGCTCTCTTCCGGCGCGGCGTGGAGGATCACCGAGCTCGATCCCTGTGCGGGACAGGGCGCGGAAGGCAGATTCGCGTTGCAGCCGATGAATACCGGCTGGTTGCTCGCGAAGTCGGGCTTGATGGTGACCAGCCCCGAGTGAAGATCGCCCGTCGGATGGAACGGCGCGTGAAGAAGCTCGAAGTAATGGTCCCAGTCCCAGTACGGGCCCGGGTCCCAGTGCATGCCGGCGACCTTCGCGGGCGTGATGCCGGGCACGTTGTCGTGGCCGAGGATGTGCGCTCGGTCGAGCGGGATATCGTAGCGCTCGGCCAGGTAGCGCACCAGCTTGGCCGAGGAGAGGTACATCGCCTCCGTGTACCAGGTGCCCTGCGCGGCGAAGCCTTCGTGCTCGAGGCCGATCGACTTGGCATTGGTGTACCAGTTGCCGGCGTGCCACGCGACGTCACGCGTGTCGACGTGCTGGGCGATGTGCCCATCGGAGGAGCGCAGCGAGTAATGCCAGCTCACATAGGTCGGATCCCGGACCAGCCTCAGCGTCGTCGCGTAGCTCGCCTCGGTATCGTGGATGATGATGTAGCGGATCTCCTGGCTGTCCGGACGAGCGGCCAGATCGTGATTGCCGTAGCCGCCCCCGCTCAGGCCCTGGTAGGGAGCGGGGATCCACTCACAGCCGAGCTCGTCGGGGCACTCCACCCCGTCGTCATTTTGGCTCGACGAGCGCAGGCCGAGGCGGCCGAGCTGGGATGTGTCGGGCTGGACCTCGGGGTGCGCGTCCAGGGTGATCGCGTGGCCATCGCTGGTGGCGCGGGTCATCCCGCTGGTCATCAGCGCATAGACCTCGTCGGCAAAATGCCTGGCGGTGGCCGCGTCGGCCGAGCCGGCATAGCGCGCAACCGCGCCGTACCAGCCGGCCGGATCGGCGCTGACGGTTCCGGTGAGCTCACGCTGATACTGCGCGAGCAGCGCCGCTCCGCCGCGGATGTTCTCTGCCGGGTTGATGCGAAGCGTCGCGGTGTCCACCCCCGTGAGCTCGGCCGCGCGATCAATGGTGTGGAGCTCCGGCTCCATGGCGCTCGCCTCGGCTTCAATCCGGTGCGAAAGCGGCGCCGGACGCGCGTCATCGCCGCGCGGGTCTTCCTCTCCGTCGCCGTGGTGCGAATCGATGCTCGCCCAGGGCGCATCGGTCAGGTGCATCGGCCCGTAGCCGGCCGCCCGGCTGGGTTGTCCGGCGTGGTCCTCCCATCGCGACTCGAGATAAGAGACCGCGAGCAGCACGCTTTCGGGCACACCGAACTCTTGCGCTGCAGCGGCAAACTTCTGCTGACGGGCGCTCCCATCGCGGTTTTCGTGCTGGCGTACGTCTTCACCGACATCGGTGCAGGCTGCCGTGGTCGCGAGCAGGGAGAGGGCACCAAAGCAGAGCAATCTGCGACGAAAAGAGGGCGCCACCATGGATCACTCGTATGATGAATCATCGGCGCGCGTCAAGGTGGTAGTACATCCCAAAGACGATTTGCGTTGAAATGAAGGCGCGGGTTCAGGCATGTTCATGCCGAGGACGAGTGCGCTGTGGGTCGGGCGGATTCTGCGGGGAAAACGGATATGGTCGGCGACGGACCTCGCGCGTGCTCTGGACCCCCGCCGCCACGCGTCCCGACGATCGGCGTCCGCCACGGACCCCCAGCTCCGCGCAGCTCGCCGCCCCTGTCTAGTAGCTGCCGATCAATGTGACGCCGCTGTATGCCGCGAAGCCGCGCAGCATCACGTACCAGTCGCCCGCGGTCGCGGTGGCCGCGTGCGTGCACGTCTCGGTGTTGCCGCTGACGTACGGCCGGCACGCGTAGATCGCCGTCGTCGGGCGCGTGCCGGACCGCGTGTAGAGGTCGACGTCGCCGGTGCCGCCGCTGGTCTTGATCGTCAGCGTCTTTCCGGCCGGTACGGCGATCCGGTAGTACTGCGCGCTGCCGCTCGCGCCCGAGAGGTTGTTGACCGCGACGTTGTTCTGGAGGTACGGATCATTGGCATTGTACGTGCCAGTCAGGGTGACCCCCGAGTAGGCCGAGTAGCCGCGGAGGCCGACCCAGTACGTGCCGGCCGTGGGCGGCGCGAACGTGCAGGTCTCGCTATTGCCGGCCAGGTACGGGCGGCACTGGAAGGCCGTGGTCGTCGGCTTCGATCCGTAGTTGACGTAGAGGTCCACGTCGCCCGTGCCGCCGCTGACCGTGAACGTCAGCGTGGACTGGCCCGTGGGCACGCTCAGGCTCCAAAATCTGAAGTTGCCGGCCACGGGGTCCGAAATGCCGGGGACCGGGACGCCGTTCGTGAGCACGCCGTCGGGCGGGGGCGTGCCGCCGCAGCTGGCCGGGGCCGTGCCGACGGCGATCGCCGCGTACGCGCAGGCGACGGCGTCCTGCGTCGCCTGGTCGTAGCCGAGCTGGATTGCCGCCTGGATCGCCGCCGTGCGGATCGCGTTGTAGTTCGAGCTCGCGGTCAGGAGATCGGTATTTGCCTTGTAGAAGATGCGGCCGGCCTTCTCCATGCCGATCGCCGGGACGTTGATCGCCGTCTTGCCGCGCGGGTGCGTGCCGCCCTTCGTCAGCAGACAGAACACGAGGTTGTTCGGGCCCGAGCTGTAGTGGACATCGACGCTGCCGATGTCCGACGTCCAGATGTCCCTCGAGACGCCGTCCGCGGCCGGATCGCACAGGTTGCGAATGAACGGCGGCATGACCTCGTCGCCCACCAGGAACGTCTGGGCGTTGATCGCGAGCGTGCCGTTCGAGCCGCCGTCGCCGAACGCCTCGATGAACGCGCCGAAGATGTCGGAGATCGACTCGTTCAGGCCGCCCGACTCGCCGCTGAACGTCAGGTTCGACTCGTGCTGGATGACCGCGTGCGTCAGCTCGTGCGCGGTCACGTCGAGCGAGCGCGCGAGGGGGCCGCAGTTCTGCGACGGGCTGCCGTCGCCGTAGAACATCTGCGAGCCGTTCCAGAACGCGGCGCAGTAGTTGGTCGAGTAGTGGACCGTGGCCACGAGCGGCGCGCCCGCGTTGTCGTACGAGTCGCGATTCCAGAAGTGGTTGTACGCGTTGTACACGGTGCCGAGGTTGTCGTAGGCCGCGTCGACGTCGAGGTCGCCCGTGGGCGCCTGGCCCTCGACGCGCACGAGCGTCGCGCCGACGTAGACCTTGCGGTAGCGCGCGTGGTGGATCAGCGGGTGGACGGCGAGGATCTCGCCGCTCTGCGCGTCGACGAAGACCTTGTCGCGGACCGGATCGAGGCCGCGCGCGGTGCCGCGCGAGCCTTCGACGATCTGCTCGTGGGCCTTGTGGAGCGCGCCCTCCGGCGTCTGGAGGTAGACGAGCCGCGAGCCGGTGATCACGCGTCCGTCGAGGCTCGCCCAGCGGGCGTCGCCTTCGACCGCGAGGCTCGCGGCGCGCTCCGAGACCTCGATCGCGTCGGAGGGCCGCGAGGTCGCCGCCGCGGGCGCCAGATCGCCGCGGGCGGTGCCGTTGATGCCGAAGATCGCGCCCCTCGCGTCGACGTGGACGACGAGATCGCCGCCGACGACCTCGAGGCCGTCGCGCTTCTGGTCGTAGCGGAAGTGCCGCGCGCCGCTCTCGTCGGTCGTGACCTTGCGCAGCACGAGCGCCTCGCTGGACAGGCGGAGCGCCTCGAGGATCGGCGGCAGCGCCGAGCGCAGCGCGCGATCGTCGCCGGCCGCGCCGAGGCCGACCTCGTGCGCCGGATCGATCGTGCCCAGCTCGCCGACGATGTACTGAGGGACACCGTCGGCGGAGGCCATCAGCACGCGGGCCTCGGGCAGCGCGGCGAGCGCGGCCTCGATGTCCCGGTCGCCGGCGGGATCATCCTTGGGTTCGGGGGACTGGCATCCAGCCACCGCGGCCGCCAGCAGCGCGCCACGAATCCAATGCTTCGGATCGGTACGGATTGTCATCGGCGGCCGGCCTTCATGGACGGTGCCAGCGACGACGCGCGCGGCGCGCTCAAGGACTTCGCGCGCCTGTCGGTGCCGTGCGCGCGCGCATGCGACAGGCTGTCATACTCGACGATTCGCGCCGAGGAGTTCTGCCTCTGGGCCCCGAGCGCACATACCCATCATCGGGAGGAAGCGAGCGCGCGGGGCGCTCACCGACGAGGATCATGCGGGTTCGCGGGATCACGCGATCGGGCAGGAGCGCCGCCGCTAGTTTGCCGCGGAGGTGGCCGCTCCGGCCACCTCCGAGCGCTTCGGCGAGACGTGGTCGGCAGGCGATGCCGCGCCCGTCGCCGCCGATCCCGCCGCCGCGGAGCCCTCCGCCACGCGCTGCGCGCGCTGCGCGCCCGTGGCGCCCTCGAGCGTCTTCGCGTCGAGGTAGCCGGCCTTGCGCATCGCCCAGTCCCACACGGACGTGGGGGCGATCGCGCGGAGCCAGATCGCGAAGTGCGTGCTGCGCGGGGCGACGTACCGCGCGGCCGGCCGGCGGGCGCGGACCGCGCGCGAGATCGCCTTCGCGATCACGATCGGATCCGACGCGAACCGGTCCGCCGACTTCGACATCTGCTCGTACTTGTCGAGCGCGCGCCCGTACGGGGACGCGCGGTACGCGTCCAGGTTCGCGACGGCGGTCGACTCGAAGCTCGTGCGGATGATGCCCGGCTCGATCAGCGCGACGTCGATCCCGAACGGGCGCAGCTCGTAGCGGAGCGCGTCCGAGAGCGACTCGATCGCGTACTTCGTCGAGTTGTACACGCCGAAGTAGGGCAGCGTCAGCCGGCCGCCGACGCTCGAGACATTGATGATCCGGCCGGCGCCCCGCTCGCGCATCTTCGGGATGAACGCGCGCGTGACGCTCATCAGGCCGAACACGTTCGTCTCGTACTGGCGACGCAGCTCGGCATCCGAGATCTCGGAGCTCGGCCCGAGGATGCCGAAGCCGGCGTTGTTGATGAGCACGTCGGGGCCCCGGCCATCGGTCATGAGGTCCACCGCGGCGACCGCGTCCGCGATCGAGGACGGCGAGGTCACGTCGAGCGGCAGCGTGTCGAGCCGCAGCCCCTTGGCCTCCGCCGCGAGCTTCGCGAGCTCGGCGGTCCTGCGGCCGGTGGCGATGACGTGGTGCCCCTCCTGCGCAAGGTGGAGGGCGGTCACGCGGCCGATCCCGGAGGTGGCGCCCGTGATGAGGACGGTCTTGGACGTGGTGGACGTGGTGGACATGGCTCTCATGGCTCCTTGAATGCTCGAAGGAATGAACGTTCATTCCCATTGAAACCAGAATAAATCCGGTGAGATCTCTCACCGGGGGACGATCGTTCGCTCAGCTACGGATGGCTTCCCAGACGCACTGCTCGGCGAGCTTCCAGTCCGCGGCCTCGAGCGGCTTGTCGCTGTCGACGCAGCTCCGGATCACGCCCACGAACGCGCCCATCACGAGCCCCATCAAGAGGCGCGGCGCGCCCGCCTTGAGCTCGCCGCGCGCCTGCGCGCTCGTGACGACGGTCGTGAACAGCTCGTTCATGCGCTGCTCCACGGCGCGGCTCTGGGCGTCCAGGTAGCGCGCGTGGTGGTGCAGCTCGAGGAAGATGAACGCGCTGGGGTGCTCCGTGGCGAACTTCGCCATCCGGGTCCACAAGAGGCGAAACTGCTCGCGCGTCGGCGCGGCGGGCGGAAAATCGCCCAGGACGACGTGCCCGAAGTGCTGCTTCTCCTGGCGGTAGATCTCGTTGACCAGCGCTTCCTTGGATTCGAAGTAGCGGTAGATGGTGCCGGCGCCGACACCCGCGCGGTCCGCGATCTCGGGCACCGCGGTCCCGTAGAAGCCACGCTCCACGAACAGGTGCAGCGCCGCCTCGACGATCGCCTCGCGCTTGTCGCCGCTCGCGCGCTTGCCGCCGCCCGCCGGGATGGCCGGCTGGCTCGCGCGCGGGGCCGGCTCCGCGCCGGCGGCGGACGCCGGGCTGGTGCGCGGTCTGGAGCTCGAGGGCGGCGTCATCGGGGTGAGGGAATGAATATTCATTCCGCTCGGCCGCCGCAAGCGGAATTTGAGATGCTTCTTACAAGCTGCTGAGATTGAAGATGAATTCAGGGCTGGTTCCGGAACGATCATTCCGCTGCGGGGCGATCAGCGGTCGGCGGCGGCGGTCACGGCGGCGGCGGCGCGCGGGCGGCGCGGCTTGGGCCGCGTGCGCGGCTTGCTCACGCCCTGGCGCTCCTCACGCAGCGCGCGCGCCTTCGACATCGCCCAGCTGCAGATCGGGCAGGCCGACGGCACGTGCCCCTTCGCCGTGCAGTACTGGCGGCCGAAGTAGATGAACTGCAGGTGGAGCGTCGACCAGCGCTCGCGCGGGAACAGCGCCTTCAGGTCGTGCTCGACCTCCTCGACGGTGCGGGCGCGCGAGAGCTGCCAGCGGCCGGCGAGCCGGTGGATGTGCGTGTCGACGGGGAACGCGGGCTCGCCGAACGCCTGCGCGATCACGACGCTCGCCGTCTTGTGGCCGACGCCGGGCAACGTCTCGAGCAGCGCCAGATCGTGCGGGACCTGGCCGCCGTGCTCGCGGACGAGGATCCGGCTCACGCCGGCGATCGCGCGCGACTTGGCGGCCGAGAGCCCGCACGTGCGGATGATCGGCTGGATCTGGGAGCTGCGGAGCTTCGCCATCGCGGCGGCATCCGGCGCGCGCGCGAACAGCGCGGGCGTGACCTGGTTGACCCGCGCGTCGGTGCACTGCGCCGAGAGGATCACGGCCACGAGGAGCTGGAACGGATCGGCGTGATCGAGCGGGATCGCGGGCGCCGGGATGTATCGATCGAGGAGCTCAAGGACACGCGCCGCGCGCGCCGCGCGCGCCCGGCGGTTCTCGGGCCGCGGCGTCGCCTCGTCATCGTCGGTGGCGTCGGCCACGTCGGCGCTCGGCTCGGTCACAGCGGGTCGTCGTCTTCGGCCGTGCTCGCCGGCGCGGCCTGGTTGGCGAGCAGGCTGTCGAGGAGCGCGCGCGCGTCGCGGCTCCCGGGCTCGGCGGACACGGCCGAGCGCGCCTTCTCGATCGCCTCGGCCTTCTGCCCCTGCGAGGCGAGCCAGCGCGCCTCCTCTACCCACGCGCGCGCGCGCCCGGGCGCGACGCGCTGCGCCTCGTGGAGATGCCGCGCGCCCTCCTCGCCGCGCCCACCGCCGACGAGGATCCGGCCGAGGTAGTAGTGGCCGAGCTCCAGATCGGGCGCGACCTCGACGAGCCTTCGGTACGCCTGCTCGGCGGTCTTCATGTCGCCGAGCCGGCGCTGCGAGCCCGCCCAGAACTTGTAGTAGTCCACCGCCACCGCCGAGGCCCGGTCAGCGACGAGCCACAGCGCGAGGGCGAGGAGGTGCGCCGCGCCGAGCGCGCCCGACGGGCCGCCGCCAGCGAGCCGCCCGCGGACGGCGAGCCCGAGGGGAATCGCGGTGACGGCGAGCGCGGCCAGGACGGCGTGCTCGAGGCGGACGAGCTCGGCGATGGCGAGGCCCGCGGCGAGCGCGAGCCCCCAGAGCACCCAGCTCGTCGTCGCGCCGAGCCGGTGCAGCGCGCGCCGGAGCGGCTGCAGCGCGCGCGCCTCGGCGAGCCGCACGAGCCAGCGGTCGGGCAGCACGAGCACGTACAGGCCGAGCATCAGGTACGCGAACAGGCCGATCTCGAGCCCGCTCGCCACGATGCCTGTGTGGAACGCGAGGCCGAGCGGCGCCGCGATCCGCCACGCGGGCCGCAGCCAGATCGTCGCGGCGAGGGCGAATTCGGTCCCGATCACGAGGACGGCGACGCGCTTCATCCCGATGGTCGCGTCGACGAGCGAGCGCAGCGAGCCGGCCAGCTGGCCGCCGAGCGTCTGCCCGCTGGTCCACGCCGGATCCAGCTTCGAGATCGCGGCCCACAGGTACATGATGCCGAGCTGCACGAGGATGAGCCGGAGCGCCCAGCTCCGCACGGGGGTTGCCGGCGTGGCGTCCGGCGGGCGCTGCCATGGCACGAAGCACGCGATCGCCACGGCGAGCGCCATCAGGTAGTGGTGCTGGTACGAGTCGAGCTGGCTGCCGAAATAGAGCCACGCGTAGAGCGCCGCGGCGATCGGCACGATCAGGCGCGTCGCGACGCCGAGCGCAGCGAGCGCGAACAGGTACGTCTCGAGGAGCTGGCCGATCTCGTAGCTGGCGCGCCCGGGGCCGAGGCTGTGCAGGAACGAGAAGTGCGCGACGTTGAAGTCACCCGCGCCGTACCGCGGCGCGTGGCTGATCTGGAGGAACGCGTCGATCGCGAGCAGCCCGAACAGCACGACGCGCGCCGCGACGAGCTTGGCCCACGGCACCTCGAAGCCGAACCAGAACACCGGCGCGGGCGGAGGCGGCAGCTTGGCGGGCCTAGGCGGCGGAACGTGCGTCTCGGGCGGCGGCTCACCGGGCTTGTCGGGCTTGTCGCGCTTGCCGCGCGCGCCGGGGCTCTTGTCGGCCGTGACGCGCGCCTCGGGCAGCGGCTGCGCTGCGTGCGTGGGGCTCGTCTCGGGCGGCGCCGCGGCGGGCTTGTCGGCGGCGGGCTTGTCGGCGGCGGGCTTGTCGGCGGCGGGCTTGTCAGCGGCGGGCTTGCCGGCGGCGGGCTTGCCGGCGGCGGGCTTGCCGGCGGTGGCCGGGCCGGGCTGCGGACGCTTGGCGTGTTTGCGCTTCTTCGACATGGCGGCTCAGGCTCAGATGAGCGGGACGTTGCACATGTTGAAGCCGCCGTAGGTCTCCGCCGGCCGGCCGACGTACTTGCAGTCGAGGTAGAAGACGACGGGCTTGCCGCTGTGCTTCTCGCACAGCCGCGCGCCCATCTGCTCGACGACCGCGAAGCGCCCGCGGCGCGCGAGCTCGATCCACGCCTCGTGGAACTCGCGCTCGATCGGCAGCGGCGCGCCGTCGAGCGTCGCGCGCACCCCGCACTGGGCCATCCGCATCGGCGAGAACATGCGCCACGCGAAGCGCTCGTCGTGAGGATCGCGCCGCACCGTGTAGTAGTGGATCGGGATCAGGAGCTGGCTCACGACGACGGCCAGGATCACCCAGCCCTGCCAGCTGCGGATCAGTCCGGTGACCGGACGCGACCGGGCCAGGCGGAGGAGCCACTCGAGCGAGCTGTTGTTGCGGGAGGCGTTTCGGGAGGCGGTGTTCCGGCGGGCGCTCATCAGAAGAGCGGCAGCGACGGTTGCGAGGCAGGGACCGGCGGCCGCGGAGGCGGATGGTACGTGAGATCGGGGTCGATGCGCGCGCCCGCGGGGATCGGCGCGCGCGGTACGAGGTGCCCGGCCTCGATGGATGCCACCGCCTGCCCGTCGAGGAAGAGCACGGCGTTGCCGACGACAGCGGGCACGCGCGGGCCCGGCGTCAAGATCCCGACAAGGTTGAGCGGATCGGTCGCGGCGACGCGGACCGCCTCCGGCGAGGTGCCGGGGTGGCGCACGGCGCGCAACTCGTCGAGCGCCTCGGGGAGCGCGAACTGCTCGCCGACGAAGCCGGTGACGAACCGGCCGCCGCGGATCTCGCCGCGCGCCTCGAGCCGGCGCAGCGCGACGAGGATGTCGCGCCACGGCGGCAGCCCGGACTCGCGCGCGATCAGATCGCGGAAGACGACGCCGTAGCGGTGGAGGAGCTGGCGTGCGATCGCCTCGGCGTCGCTCGCGCCGGCCGGCGTGGGCGGCAGGAGCGACCAGCGGCCGGCCGCGGTCGGCAGCGAGCGCAGCGCGTGGCCGGGGCGCGCGCGGTCGCGCGTGCGCGCCTTGCGGATCGCGTCCTGCCACTTGCGCACCGGCTCCGGGGCGACGGGCTGCGCGCGCGAGCGATCGAACAGGCTCTTCACCTCGCCGCGCCGGCGATCGACGAGCACGCGGAGGCTCGCGAAGCCGTCGGCGGTCGCCTGGCCGGCCGCGACGAGCTCCCACAGCGCGTCCTCGATCTCGTCGGGCGGCAGATCGACGCTCGCGACCAGGTCGGCGAGGAACGACGCGCCGGTCCGCACGAGGTGATCGCGGACGGTCGTGGCGGCCGGCCCGAGCGGCGCGGCCTCGGGGGCGCCGCTCGCCGCTGCGGCGCGCAGCCAGGCCATGTCGCGCCGCAGCATGAGCGCGAGCGGCGTCGAGCGCGACGGTGCGCACCGGGTGCTGCGCGCGGCCTCGGCGCGTGCCGGCGCGGCGGGCGCGGCGGCGGCGGCGGCGGCCGTGGTCGCCGGCCTGGGCTTCGGGCCACCGGCGGTGCCGCGCGCGGTGCGTAGCTGCGAGGCCAGCGGTGCGCCGGGGCGGCGCCTGGGCAGCGGTGGCGGCCCGTTGGGCTTTTGCGCGAGGCTCGCCTCGGCGGGCGGCGGTACATCGGCCCAGTGCGGAGGCGCGTCGGCCGCGCCGTCGCTGCTGTTGCTGCCGTCGTCGCCGTCGCCATCGCCATCCAGGGCCGGCGGCGCATCGGCCCAGTGCGCGGGCGGCGCGGCCGGCGCGCCCCGCAGGTGCGGCTCGTCGAGCTCGGCGCGATGCACGCCGTTGCCGTTGCTGTTGCCGTTGCTGCGGTGCTCGCTGCCGTCATCGCTGCCGTCGTTGCTGCCGTCGTTGCTGCCGTCGTCGCTGCCGTCGTCGCTGCCGTCGTCGCGCGCGGCATCGCGGCGCAGCATCGCCGACGCGGTGACGAGCGTCGTGATGATCTGCGCCTCGTGGCGCGGCAGCTTGCCGGCGAGGGACTCGGCGGCGGCCGCCGCGATCTCCGCGCGGTCGCCGCCCGAGATGCGCGCCGCCTCGGCGCTGGCCTCGGCCAGATCGTACGGCTGCGGGAACAGCTCGCGCCCCGGGCGCCGCGCCGGCTCTCTCGCGCGCCGCTGCCGCGCCGTGGGACCGGACCTGGCCGCCACCCGCGCGGCCTCCTCCGCCGCGCCGGCCGCCTCGTCGTCGGTGTCCGCCGCCGCGCGCCGCGGGCTGAGCCGGCACCACACGACGTGGCCGGCCAGGCACATCTGATCGAGCGAGCTCGGGTCGTAGCCGTGCAGGCGCGCGGGCAAGACCTCGCGCTCCCACGCGCCGGCCGCGGTCTCGAAGCCCTGCAGCTGCTCGATGACGCGGACGAGCCCCTCGGCGCCGATCAGCTGCGTGTGGCGCGTGACGCGCTGCCAGCGCAGCAAAAAGCGCATCAGCGCCGCCGCGCTCACCGGCTCGATCTCCTTGCGGAGCTTGGCGAGCGTGAGGCGGTGGATGCGCGCGAGGACGCGGCGGTTGCACCACTCGACGTCCTCGAGCCCCTCGGTGTCGTTGAGGGCCTCCGCGAGGACGCGCACGGCCGGCGTCGGCCGCGCGCAGGTGAACCAGCCGCGCAGGATCGCGCCGTCCGCCTCGAGGCCGAGCAGCGCGGGCACGATGTCGCCGAGCGGCAGCCCGAGCTCGGCGGCGAGCCCGCGCGCGCTGGCGGGCCCGCGGTGATCGAGGTGCGCGCCGAGGAGCTTGCCGAGCGCGGCCTCGGGCTCGGGCCGCGCCGCCCACGACGGCGTCGCGATCGCCGGCGCGCACGCGACGTCCTCGCCGAGGATCGCGCGCGCGGCGCCGAGCCGCTCGGTCGCCACCCACGCGGCGTGCGCGGTCTCGCCCGCGGTCCACGTGAGCCGGCACGCGCGGCCGGCGCCGGCGAGCGCGTCGAGCCAGTCGCCGGTGCTACCGAGCGGCGCGAGCCCGAGGCACATCGCCTCCGGCACGAGCCACAGGCCCAGGAGCGCGTCGTGCAATTCGTCGATGTCGCGCACGACGGGCGCGACCTCCTCGGCCGCGGCGGCGATCGCGGCCGGATCGAGCGCGCCGACCTCGCTCACCGTCTGCTCGGGCAGGCCGCGGCGCAGCGCGACGGCGCGCGTGCGGCGCTCCTCGAGCGGCGCGTCGTCGAGGAACGCGTAGGGGTTCGCGTTGATGAGCTCGTGCGAGAGCGGGCTCGGCTCGACGGTGTCCTTCGCCATGACGCGGATCTCGCCGCGCTCGAGCTGCTCGAGCAGGCCCTGCAGGCCGGTCAGGTCCATCGCCTCGACGAGGCAGTCGCGGATCGTCTCGAACACGAGCGGGTGATCGGGGATCTCGCGATCGCCGACGAGGTTCTCGGGGCACGCCTGCGCGTGCGGGAACACGACCGACAGCGTGTCGGCGGCGCGCATCTTGACGAGGTGCGGCGCCACCTTCTTGCCGTTCCTGCGGCGCAGCACGGTGAGCGACCGCGTCACGTTCCAGCGCCACCGGATCTCGAACATCGGCCGATCGAGCATCGCCTGCACGAGCGTCTTCTCGGCCTGCTGCGACGGCACGAAGCCGAACACGGTCTCGAGCGGGAAGCTGTGCGGCTGGCCGAGCGAGATCACGATGCCGTCGTCGGTGGCGGCGGCCTGCAGCTCGAAGTCGAACGAGCGGCAGAACTTCTTGCGCAGCGCCAGGCCCCACGCGCGGTTGATCCGGCCGCCGAGCGGCGCGTGCAGGACGAGCTGCATCCCGCCGCCCTCGTCGAAGAACCGCTCCGCGATCAGGAGATCCTTGCGCGGCAGCGCGCCGAGCGCCGAGCGGCCGGCGGCGAGGTACGCCACGACCTGCTGCGCCGCGCGCACGGGCAGGCCGGCCTCGCCGGAGAGCCACGCGGCGATCGCGTCCGGGCCATCGCCCTCGGTCAGCCGGCGATCGACCTCGCCGCGCAGCTCGCTGACCTCGTCGGACAGCTCGCGCGTCCGCGCCGGCGCCTCGCCGAACCAGAACGGGATCGTCGGCGGCTGGCCGCGCGCGTCCTCGACGAGCACGCGCCCCGCCTCGATCCGGCGGATCTTCCACGCGGTGTTGCCGAGCTGGAAGATGTCGCCGGCCGAGCTGTCGATCGCGAAGTCCTCGTCGACCTCGCCGACCCGCGTCTCCTCGGGCCACTGCACGACGGCGTAGTTGTTGTTGTCGGGGATCGCGCCGCCGGACGTGATCGCCGCGAGCCGGGCGCCGCGCCGCGCGCGCAGCTTGCCGGCGACGCGGTCGCGGTGGATGTGCGCGCCGATGCGGCCGCGCCGGTCCGAGACGCCCTCCGACAGCATCGCCAGCACCTGCTCGAGCTGCTCGGCGGGGAGCGCGGTGTACGGCGCGGCGCGGCGGACGAGCGTGGTGAGCTCGTCCTCGGCGATCTCCTCGGCGGCGCAGATCGCGACGATCTGCTGCGCGAGGATATCGAGCGGCGCGTCGCGGAGGTGGATCTCGTCGAGGTTGCCGCGGCGCGTGCCGCGGACGAGCGCCGCGCACTCGACGAGCTGGTCGCGCGTCAGCGCGAACAGCCGGCCCTTCGGCGTGGCGCCGAGCGAGTGGCCGGAGCGGCCGACGCGCTGGATCAGGGTCGCCAGCGAGCGCGGCGAGCCGAGCTGGACCACGAGGTCGACGGCGCCGACGTCGATCCCGAGCTCGAGCGACGCGGTCGCCACGGCGCACTTGACCTGGCCGTGCTTGAGCTTCTGCTCCGCGGCGAGCCGCAGCGTGCGCGACATCGAGCCGTGGTGCGCGACGACGTGCTCCTCGCCGAGCCGCTGCTCGAGCGCCGCGGCGGCGCGCTCGACGAGCCGCCGCGTGTTGACGAACACGATCGTCGAGCGGTGCTGCGTCACGAGCTCGGCGATCCGATCGTAGACGCGGTCGAACTGCTCGTTCGAGGCGACGGCGCCGAGCTCGTCGTCGGTGAGCTCGATCGCCAGATCGAGCGCGCGGCGGTGGCCGCCGTCGACGATGTGCGGCAGCGGCCGCCCGGCTCCGGCGAGCAGGCGGGCGATCCGCTCGATCGGCCGCTGCGTCGCGGACAGCCCGACGCGCACCGGCCCGCGGCCGAGCTCCCGCGCGACGAGCCGCTCGAGCCGCTCGATCGAGAGCGCCAGGTGCGCGCCGCGCTTGTCGCCGGCGATCGCGTGGATCTCGTCGATGATGACGGTCCGCACGCGCCCGAGCGCGGCGCGGCCCTTCTCGGTGGTGAGCAGGATGAACAGCGACTCGGGCGTCGTGACGAGGATGTGCGGCGGGTGCTTGGCCATCTTCGCGCGCTCGGAGGCGGGGGTGTCGCCCGTCCGCACGGCGACCCGGATGTCGGGGAACCGCTCGCCGCGCGCGGCCGCGTAGGTCGCAAGCTCGGCGAGCGGCGCCTCGAGGTTCCGGTGGACGTCATTCGAGAGCGCCTTGAGCGGCGAGATGTAGAGGATCGAGGTGTGATCGCCGAGCGGCTCGCGCAGCCCGCGCCGCACGAGCTCGTCCAGGCAGGCGAGGAACGCGGCGAGCGTCTTGCCGGAGCCGGTGGGCGCCGCGATCAGGACGTCCTCGCCGGCCGCGATCCGCGGCCAGCCGGCGCGCTGCGGGTCGGTGGGGGCGCCGAACCGCTCGCGGAACCAGCCCGCGATGAGCGGGTGCAGCTGGTCGAGCACGTCGGACATGGCGGCCCCGGAACGTACCGCAACTGAACAAATGTTGCGCGGTCTTGATGCGCGAGGCGCTCGCCCGGGATCTACAGCGCCGGGCAGGTCATGTTGCATCCGGTCCGGCGAGCGGAGCGCGCTCCCTCACGGTCGCGAGGGCCACGCACGCGTGTAGTGGTAACGAATCTGATCTTCGCTGTAGCGAAAGTCGCGCAGCGCGCACGCGTCGCGGACGGCGAGCCACGCGCGCCAGAGGTCGGGGCCCGTCGCGGCGCGCGCGGCGGCGAGGGCCGCGGCGCACGCGGTCCCGCACCGGCACGGCTGCGCGATCGGCGGGCGCGGCGGCGGCGGCGGCGGTGCGCCGGGGATGACGATCACGGCGCGCAGCGCGAACCACGGCCCGTAGACGGGGTGGACCACGAGGTGGCTCGGCGCGAGCGCGCCGAGGCCGGTGGCCACCGCGAGGCGCTGGAGCGGCAGGAACGCGCCGCCGTAGCGGCGGTGGCCGTAGTAGATGCGCGCGCCGGGGAACGCGGCGTCGATCGTCTCCTCGGTGTAGCGCTGCAGCGGGTGCGGATCGGCGGCGAGCGCGGGAGCGGCGAGCGCGGCGACGAAGCGAGGCCACAGCGCGCGCGTGTTGCCGACGAGCAGGCCGAGCCGCGGCCCGGCGGCGAGATCGGCCGGATCGGCGGGATCGTCCGGGTCGGCTGGCGCTCCGGCGAGCTGCTCGAGGCCGGGCTCGCGCGCGGCCGCGCTCGCGTCGAAGGCGTGCGCGAGATCGAAGCCGGCCTCGGCGAGCCGCGCGAGCGCTGGGTCCACGCGGGGACCATGCCACGGCACGCGCGGCCGGGCATACTCTCGCCCGTGCCTGCGCGCCTGCACCACGAACGGATCGCCCGCGGCGGCGCCGCGCCCGCGACGTGGCTCCTGCTCACGCACGGGATCTATGGTGCCGGCGGCAACTGGCGCGCGATCGCCAGAAAGCTCGTCGAGGCGCGCCCGGACTGGGGCGTGGTGCTCGTAGATCTCAGGCAGCACGGGCGCTCCGAGGCGGGCGAGCCGCCGCACACGCTCGACGCCGCGGCCGAGGATCTCCGCGCGCTCGCGGCGGAGCTCGGCGGGATCGATGCGCTGGCGGGGCACAGCTTCGGCGGCAAGGTCGTGCTCGCGGCGCGCGCGCGCGCGCCGGTGCGCCAGACGTGGATGCTCGACGCCTCGCCGAGCGCGCGGCCGGGCGCGCTCGCGGATCGATCGAACAGCGTGATCGCCGTGCTCGAGCTGATGGAGCGCCTGCCGCGGGCGTGGGCGCGGCGCGAGGACTTCGTCGCTGCCGTGACCGCGGCGGGCCACGCGCTCCCGCTCGCGCAGTGGCTCGCGATGAACCTGGTCGCCGCCGACGGCGGTGGGCTCACGCTGCGGCTCGAGCTCGCCGCGCTGCGCGAGATGCTGGCCGATTACTTCGCGCGCGATCTGTGGGCCGAGGCGTTCGCGCCGGGCGGCGGCGCGCTCGAGGTCGTGATCGCGGATCGATCGTCCGCGCTCAGCGTCGATGATCGCGCGCGGCTCGAGCGGGCTCCCGCGCACGTCCGCGCACACCACGTGGACGCAGGCCACTGGCTGCACATCGAGGCGCAGGCGGCGGTGATCGATCTGTTCGCCGCGCATCTGCCGCGAGCTGGCGACTCGTGACCCAGGCACGCGCGCAGGCGAGGTCAGGGCGCGGAGCGGCAACCGCCTGCGCGCGATCGTGTCATCGTCGGGTGGTGTCGCGAGCGTTCGTGGTCTGGGTCGTGCTCGCGGCGAGCAGCGCGGCGGCGAGGGCGGACAACGGGTTTGTGTGGGCAGCGCCCGAGCCGTGCCCGGCCGCGGCGGAGGTGCGCGCGCGGATCGAGCGCCGCCTCGGCCTGTCCGTCGACGACTCGGTCCACGGCATCGAGGTCCAGATCGCGCGCGAGGCGGGCGGCTTCGTGGCGCGCATCGACACGCGCGGCGTCGCGCTCGGCAACCAGGTCCGCACGCTGACGAGCGCGCGGTGCGACGAGCTCGCCGACGCGGTCGCGGTCATCGTCGCGCGGCTCGCGACCGAGGCGCGGGTGCGGCAGGCCGAGATCGCGCGCCGGGCGACGGCGATCCCCGTGGTGACGGCGCCGCCGCCCCCGCGCCGCGCGCCCGGGCTCTGGGGCGGCGGCGTGCGCGCGATCGCGGTGAGCGGCGTGGGCGCTCTGCCCGGCGTGGGCGTCGCCGGTGAGCTCGCGCTCTACGGGCGGCGGGGCTCGTACTTCGCGGAGCTCGCGGGCACGCGCTGGGCGCGCAACGCCAAGTACCTCTCGAACGGCGCGCCGGGCGCCGTCGACGTCAGCCTGATCACGGCCGTGCTGCGCGCCGGCTGGAGCCCGACGAACATGTACATCCGCGCGTGGGCGGTCGGCGAGGCGGGCCCGATGACGGGCGAGGGCATCTCGCTCAACGATCCGCGGATCGGAACCGGGCGCTGGACGGCGGCCGGCGCCGGCTTCGGCGTGACCTGGCCGATGTGGGATTACGCACGTCTCGTGGGCTCAGTCGAGTTCCTGGCCGCCTTCGAGCAAGCCAAATTCGTCCTTGCGGATGGGGTTGAGGTCTATCGGCCGGCGATAGGTGTGGCCAGATGTGCGCTTGGCCTGGAGATCGGCTGGCGATGAGCACGAGCCGTGACGGATCCGGGGTGGTGCCTGCACCAACGGCGCAAATGTCCGCGGTGGCTCACGCGCTCGAACGCCCAGCGGAGGTCGCCATGCCCTCGTTCGACGAGGTCTACACGGCGCATGTCGCGTTCGTGTGGCGGGTGCTGCGCACGTTCGGGCTCTCCGATGTGCAGCTCGAGGACGCGGTGCAGGACGTCTTCCTCGTCGTGCACCGCCGGCTCCCCGAGTGGGAGGGGCGCGCGGCGATCACGACGTGGCTGTTCGCGATCGCGCGCCGGGTCGCGGCCGCGCATCGGCGGCGCGCGGGCGGCGCGCGCACCGAGGAGCTCGTCGAGGAGCCGGCCGGCGGCGACGACACGTTCGCGGCGATGTCGCGCGCGCAGGCCACCGCCACGGTGTTCTCGATCCTGCAGCAGCTGGACGAGGACAAGCGCGTCGTGTTCGCCTTGGTCGAGCTTGAGCAGCTGTCCGTGCCCGAGGTCGCCCGCATGCTGGATCTCAACCTCAACACTGCTTACTCGAGGCTGCGGCTCGCCCGGCACGCCTTCGAGCTGGCGGTTCGCGCCCAGGTGAAGCCATGACGAACGAGCTCGGACCCGAGTCGCGCGCGCTGCTCGACGCCGCACGCGAGGGGCTCGGCCCCGATCCGGCGGCGATCCGCCGGATGCGCGCGAAGATCGACGCGGCGATCGCCGGTGGAGCGGCGGGGGCTGTGGCCGGCGCGAGCGCGGCCACGGGTGCGGGTGCGAGTGCAGGTGCGAGCGCAGGTGCGACGGCCGGTGCGGGCGCGGGGCTCGGTGCAGCTGGCGCGGCCGGCGGCGCGCTGGCGGTGAAGCTCGGCGCGCTGGCGGCGGCCGCGGCGGCCGCGATCGTCGCGGTCGTCGTGATCGCGCGGGGCGGCGGCGGCGGCGGCGAGGCGGTGCCCGCGCCGCGCGTCGAGGTGGTGGCGGACCCGCGCGCGCAGGAGCAGGCGCGGCCGGCGGCGCGCGAGGCGCTGCCTGGGCCTGCGGGCGCGCCGTCCGCGGCGCGCGAAGCGGCGCCGGATCCCGAGATCGAGATGGCGCCGGTTCGCGTCGAGCCGCCCCGGCCGGAGCCGCGTCCAGCGGCGCCGCAGCCGGCGCGCCCGCAGGCCCAGGCGGCGCCGCAGCCGCAGTCGCAGCCGGCGGCGCCGCCGCAGCAGCCGCAGCCACCGGCGGCCGCGCCGCGTCGCGCCGATCTCGCGCGCGAGGTCGAGCTGGTCGATCAGGCCATGGCCGCGCTGCGCCGGGGCGCGCCGGCGGCCGCGCTCGCCGCGGTCCGCGTGCACGCCGCCGAGACGGCCGGCGCCGGCCAGCTCGCCGAGGACGCCGCGGCGATCGAGATCGAGGCGCTGTGCCGCCTCCACGATCCCGGCGTCGCCAGCAAGCTCGCGGCGTTCGATGGCAGGTGGCCGGAGTCGGCCCAGCGCTCGCGCCTCACCACGAAGTGCCCCTGACATGCGCAGCGCCCGCCCGACACGCCCGACACGCCCGACAAAGCTCCTCCACACGCTCGCGCTGCTCGCGTCGCTCGCTGCGAGCACGTACCTTGCGGCGTGCAACCCGTCGACGATCGTCGTCGGCGGGCTGCAGGAGATCACCACGCTCAAGGCGATCCCGAACCGCGAGCTCGATCTCCTGTTCGTGGTCGACAACTCGCCGTCGATGCTCGGCAAGCAGCGGCTGCTCGCCCAGAGCTTCCCGCGCATGATCGAGATCCTCGAGCGCGTCGACGGTGGGCTGCCCGATCTGCACCTGGGCGTCATCACGTCCGACATGGGCACCCTCGGCTCGGGCATGCCGACCCCGGCTCCGGCGATCGGCCAGATCGGCAGCGGCGGCTGCAGCGGCAGCGGCGACGATGGCCGCCTCCAGGTGGGCATGGCCGCGCTCGCGCAGCCGTTCCTCTCCGACGTCGCTGGACCCGACGGCGCGCGCGTCCGCAACTACACCGGCGAGCTGCGCGACGTGTTCGCGCAGATGGCGCAGATCGGCCAGGGCGGCTGCGGGTTCGAGCAGCACCTCGCCTCGCTGCGGCGCGCGCTCGTGCAGCCGGCGAACGCGGGCTTTCTGCGCGACGATGCCAACCTCGCCGTCGTGATCATCGCCGACGAGGACGACTGCTCGGTGCTCGATCCGACGTTCTTCGGACCGGAGTCAGACGACCTGGGGCCGCTCAATTCGTTCCGCTGCACGCGGTTCGGCGTGATCTGCCAGCCCGACGATCTCGTCCCCGGCGCGAAGGTCGGCTGCACGCCGCGCGCGCCGTCGTGGCTCGTCGAGGACGTCCAGCCGTTCGTGGACGCGCTGCTCGCGGCCAAGTCCGATCCGCGGATGGTGATGGTCGCCGCCGTCGCCGGCGACCCCGAGCCGTTCGCGCTCGAGCTCCGCGCGCCGCCCGGCGGCGGCACCCCGGTGACGCAGCTCGCGCACTCGTGCGCGTTCACGAGCCCGGACGGCAGCGAGGTCGCCGATCCGGCGGTGCGGCTCGCGGCGTTCGTCGGCGGGTTCCCCGGCCGCGCGCAGCTCTCGACGCTGTGCGGCGGCGACCTGAGCACGCCGCTCCAGGAGATCGGCGGCACGGCGAAGAAGCTCGTCGGCGATCCGTGCCTCGACGTCCCGGCGCTCGCCGGGGACCTCTTCGACGCCGCCGAAGATCCCGGGCTCCAGCCGGCGTGCGAGGTGAGCGACGTCCGCGACTCGGCGCCGAGCCGGCCGCAGAAGCTCCCGGGCTGCGAGTCCGGCGCGGCCGATTGCTTCGAGATCGTGGCCGACGCGGCCGCGTGCCCGACGACGCCCGACCACCTGCGCGTCCGGCTCCGCCGCGCCACGGCCGTCGCCGACGACACCTGGACCCACGTCCGCTGCCAGATCCGGAACTGAGCGCGCTCGCGCTCGGGGTCAGTCCTCGATGCCCTCGTGCTCCGGCTCGTCGCGCGGCTCCTGCTTGCCCTCGGGCGGCGGCGGCAGAGCGCGCGGCGGCAGGAGCTCCGGCTCGATGTCGACCGGGCACGCCATGAAGATGGCGGCGTCGAGCTTGCGGAACTGGCGCTTCTTGTACCAGTTGAGCGCGTTCTCGTTGTTCTCGGCGACCTCGAGCACGAGGTGGTTGAGCCCGTGGACGCGCGCGAGGTGGTGGAGCTGCTCGAGCACGAACGAGCCGACGCCGCGCCCGTGGTACGACGGGTGCACCGCGAGCTCGTCGACGAACAGCGGCCGCATGTCGCGCTTCTCGAAGTATCGCGGGTTGATCCAGTTGTCCGAGCCGATCACCTCGTAGCTGCACTCGGCGTACGCGACGATCTCGTCGCCGATCTCGAAGACGAGCTGATCGATGCCCTCCTCGTCGAAGATCTCGCCGAACAGGTGCTTGGAGCGCGGCCGCTGGAACTCGACGGTCTCGGAGTTCACGTCGCGGAAGCTGATCTTGAGGAAGTCCCACACGCGCCCGATGTCGCGCCGGGTCATGTGCCGGACCGTGATCATCGGCCCCTCGGGCGCCTTGGTCGTCTTCTTGCTGCGCGATCGCTTCGGAGCGCCAGGGAGCGCCGCCTTCGGTGCCTTCTTCGCGCGCGCCATCGCGCCAAGGTAACCGCACGCCGCACCCCGCGGGCAAGCGACGCGGCCCAGATCGTGGCCGAATCGTGGCCGAAAATCGGGCCTACGACCCGACGCGCGCGACGAGCTTCTGGATCTCCTCGACGAACGGGGCGCGGTGGTGGCGCTCGAACTCGGTCCACGTCGTGAACGTGCTCGGATCGGCGCGATCGACGAAGATCTTGCCGTTCAGGTGATCGACCTCGTGCTGGTAGGTGCCGGCCTTGAGGCCGTGGACGACCTCATCGATCGGGCTACCGTGGCGATCCCACGCCTGGACGCGGAGGTGGACGTACCGCTTCACCACGCCGCGCAGGTTCGGGACGCTCAGGCACCCCTCGTAGTTGTCGAACTGCTCGTCGCCCTCGGGCGTGAGGACCGGGTTCACGAGCACGGTGAGCGGGATCGGCGGCTTGTACGGGTACCGCGCGTTGTTGCGCACCTCGATCGCGCAGATGCGGATCGGCTCGTAGACCTGGATCGCGGCGAGGCCGGCCCCGTCGGCGTCGTGCATCGTCTCGACGAGATCGTCGATGAAGCTCTGCATCGCCGGGGTGGCGAGCTCCTCGCGGGTCACCTCGCGCGCGACCTGGCGGAGGACCGGGTGCCCGATCTGGGCGATCTTGCGGATGGCCATGGCTCCGACTCTAGCAGCCCGGCCGCGGCCTGGCCGAGCAGGCGGGGCAGCGCGGCCGGCCGGCGGCCTGGGGCGCGCACGCCTCGCACAGGAGGTGGAGCGCGTCGTCGCACAGGACGGGCGCGCGCGTCGTGCGGGGGCACGCGGCGCAGGCGAGGGCGTCGGGGGCGCGCGCGTCGGGCGGGACGTACGCGGTCAGCTCGCGCTCGCCCTTGCGGCGGCGCAGCCGGAGCCGGAGCCGCGCCGCGCGCGTCGAGACGGCGGCGAGCGCGACGGGCTCGAGGCGGACGCGCAGCGCGTAGCGCGCGGTCAGATCGCGCAGCTTCGCGAGCTGCTCGGCAGTGAGCGCCGCGACGCGAGCCTCGATCGCGGCGGGCGCGACCTGGCGCCGAGGGCGCCGGGCCTCGGCGATGAGCGACGTGAAGTAGTCCTCGATCCGGGCGCGATCGCGGTCGCGGCGCCGCGCGACCGCGGCCACGATCTCGTCGAGGCGCGGGCGGATCGCGAGGGACGCGCGCACGCCGAGGAGCGCCGCGGCGGCCTCGGCGGTGCGCGCGCTGCCGTGATCGACCACCCGCGGGTCGCCGCCGCCGAGGAGCCGCCCCATCGCCCCGGCGCTCGCCCGGTCGGGCTCGCCGCCGGAGCCGGCGTGGACGATCGCCGTGGTCATACCTTCGTAGCGATCGTCCGCCTCGGCCGTCCACGCGAGCACACCGACGAGGTACGTCGCCGGCGCGTGCTCGGCGCCGAGGAGATCGGCGACTCCGTTGCGCACGACGATCCGGCCGGCGAGGCGCTCCGCAGAGACGATGCGCGGCGGCTCCGCCTCCCACGCGACGCTGGCGACGGGGATCCGCGCGCGGACCTGGCCGATCATGCGCTCGAGCAGGGGCGAGCCGAGGCCGCAGCTGATCGCGCCCTCGCGCTGCGCCGCCGTGAGCTCGACGAGCTCCGGCAGCGCGAGCCGCTCGGCGAGCGGCGGCGGCAAGAGCGCCGTCGTGGCGCGTTCGCCGCGATCGATGAGGGCGCCCTGCGCCGCGAGCTCGTCGGCGACGAAGCCGAGCGGATCGAGCGGATCGCCCGGATCGTCCGGATCGGCCGGGGCGCCCGGATCGCCGGGAGTTGCCGGATCGCGGAGCTCCGCGCCGCGGGCGCTCACGCTTCGAACTCCTGGCCGAACAGCGCCTGATCGAGCTGCCTGATCTCCTCGTAGCGGCCGCGCGCGCGCAGGAGCTGGTCCCCGAGGCGCGCGAGGCCCAGGTCGATCGCGGCGTCGGTGGCCGCGCTCCCGCACAGCGCGAGCAGGTGGCTCTCGAGGTCCGACTCGTCGGCGATGTCTCCGATGACGAGATCCATCTCGCCGACGACCAGCTCGAACAGCCGCACGCGGTCGTGCAGGACGGCGAGGATGCGCTCCTCCATCGAGCCACGCGCGCAGAGGTTCCACACCAGGACCTCGCTCGCTTGCCCGAACCGGTGCAGGCGGCCGATCCGCTGCTCGATGACCATCGGGTTCCACGGCAGGTCGAAGCTCACGAGGCGGTGGCAGTGCTGCAGGTTGTGCCCTTCGCTCCCCACGTCCGTCGAGACGAGCACCTGCGCGGCGCCCGCGCGGAACGCGGCGAGCGCGCCCTGCTTCTCCGCCGCGGACAGCTCGCCGTGCAGCGCCGCGTGCGAGATCCGCTCGCGCGTGAGGAGCTCGACGATCCAGCGCGCCGTCGCCCGGAACCGCGTGAACACCAGGGTCTGCGCGCCGCCGCCGGCCTGGACGAGGTCGACGAGCGCGCGGCCCTTGCGGGTCTCACCGACGCGCCGCGCGGCCCGGGCGATCTCGGCCGCGCCCGGGGCCGCGGGATCGAGCTTCTCGAGCGTGCCCCGCACCGCCGCGGGGCTGGAGCCGGCCTCGAGCAAGAGCAGGCCGGCGGTCCGGCGGGCGCGGCCTTCCGGTGCCGCGCGCAGCGCGGCCATCGCCGCGGCGTAGAGCGCGCGCTCGTCGTCGTCCGGCTCGACGACGACCGTCGAGACGTAGCGCGGCGGCAGCGCGAGGCCCGAGGCCGCGCGCGTGTTGCGGACCATCACCTCGCCGAGCAGCTCGCGCAGCGCCTCGCGGTTCTTCGGCGAGGTCGGCTGCTCGGGATCGACGAACCGCCGCCGGAACTCGGTCGGCGTCGCGAACTGCCCGGGCCGGAGCAGCGTCACGAGCTGGTACAGCTCGTCGAGCTCGGTCTCGATCGGGGTGGCGGTGAGGAGCAAGAGGAACCGGCTCCGTAGTCCGTCGACGAGCTTCCAGCTGGCCGAGCCGCGGCGCTTCACGCGGTGCGCCTCGTCGACGATGACGAGGTCCCACGGCTCGGCCTGCACGGCGGGCGCGGTCCGCGAAAGGCGCGCGCCCGCGATCGACGCGACGACGACGCCCGCGCCGCGCCACACCGCGTCTCCCTCGGCGTCGGCGGTGCGCGCGGCGATCCCGGCCTTGGTCGCGAGCTCGCCGATCCACTGCGGCACGAGCGCGGGCGGCGCCAGGACGAGCACGCGGCTCGCCATGCCGCGCAGCCGGTACTCGAGCAGCACCATGATCGCCTCGATCGTCTTGCCGAGGCCGACCTCGTCCGCGAGCAGCGCTCGCCCGCGCAGCGTGCGCAGCACGCGGTGCACCGTCTCGAGCTGGTAGCCGTGGCGCTCGACGCCGACCAGGCGCCCGGGCGAGAGCAGCTCGGCGAAGCTCTCCGCGCTCGCGAGCCGCCGCGCGTGGATCGCGTGCCGCAGCTCGGCGAGCGTCGCGGTGGGGCCTGCGAGCAGCGGCGCGAGGCGGGCAGCGTCCGGCAGCTCGACGCGGAGCACGGGAGACTCGCCACCTCCGGCCTGGTCCAGTGCGGTCACGCGCGCTGATTAGCACGGACGCCGCCACGAACACTGCCGGGGCGCTGGTGGACTGCAAAGCAATCCGCCAGATCTCAGCAGTCCTGTATCCTTATTTTATTCGAGATATCTAGTTCATGTATCGCGCTGGGCAGCGTGACAGGGGCGCGCGCTACAGCGTGATCGTGAAGTTGTTGATGCAGAACGTGTCGCCGTGGGCAGGGAAGATCACGCCGACGGCCATGCACATCTCGTTGGCGAGGGCGCTCTCGCCGGTGCGCAGCGGCTGGTTCGTCGTGTTGTTGTAGTCGCAGCGGTAGGTGAGCTTGCCGGAGGCAAACGAGTAGTGCGGGGCCGGCCACTCGACGAGGGTGGCGTGCGCCCAGTCGGTCGTCTCGAGGACCATCCGGTCGCCGTCGTGGACCTGCGCGCGGGTCGTGTACTTGTGCGAGTGCGTCGACATGTAGAGGAACTTCGCGTCGGCGGGCACGTCGCAGCTGCCGCCCGCGCTGCCCATCGCGCCGGGCGGCACGTCGATCTGGGTGTTGAACGTGACGTAGGTGTGGGCCGGCGTGAAGGTGACGCCGGGCTTGAACGCGCCCAGCTCGACGTGGACGTTCGCGGTGAGCGGCGCGTCGCTCTGGTTGATGTAGTGCATGTTGACGATCACGGGCTGGCCGGCCGCGACCGCGATGCCGACGTCGTCGGGCATCGTGAACTGCTCCTCGGGCTCCTGCGCGGCGTACAGCCACATCGGGACGTCGGTGATGCCGCCGGCGCCCATGCCGAAGTTCTCGCACTCGGCGAGCGTGCCGTCGGGCTCTAGCGCCGTGCGGGTCTTGAACACGATCATGTGGTGGCTGCCGGGCGGCATGCTCGACGCCATCCGGTAGATGCCGGTCGCCTCGGCGGTCGGCAGCGTCGTGTAGTAGCAGTAGAACTTCTCCTCGCCGGGCTGGAGCGTGAACGACGGGGTGTCGATCGTGAGCGTCTCGCCCGTGACGGATTCGTCATCGCCACAGGCGGACAGGGCAGAGGTCGCCAAAGAGGTCGCGAAAATGAGGGACCGCGCGGTGCCACGCATGGCGGCGAGCTTAGCCGGGTTCGGGGCGCGGCGGCTAGCGGTCGGCGAGCCACGCGCTGATCGCGTCCGCGACGGTCTGGCGATCGGCGTCGAGCAGCTGCGTGTGATCCATGTGCGCGAAGTAATCGACGGTCACGCGGCCCTCGAACGGGATGTCCTCGAACATCCGCGCGAGCTGGCCTTTGTGGTTGAACGAGGACTGCTGGCCGCCGGTGTAGATGAAGTGCGCGCGCGCGCCGCGGGCGATCAGCGCGCGTAAGATCCGGCTCGACTCGGGGTGCTCCATGTACTTGTAGCTCACGACCCGCCGCGGCGCGCCGTCGACGGTCGCGGCGGGCGCCGCGACGATCGGCTCGTAGAGCCCGGCGGCGCGCAAGGTCCGCCGCACGGCGCGGTAGGCGGTGTAGCGCCACTGCCAGCCTGCCGTGCGGTAGCTGAACGGATCGATGAGCACGACGCCGGTGACGCCGGGATCCTCCTCGGCGTAGCGGAACGCGTCCTCGGCGCCCGAGCACAGGCCGCCGACGATCACCTCTTGCACGGAGGGGTAGCGGCGGCGCACCTCGGCCGCGGCGGCGCGGAGATCGGCGGCGGTGCGCTCGCGGAGCGGCAGGCCCGGGAGCCCCGGCTGGCTGTCCCCGATGCCGCCGAGGTCGAAGCGCAGGGTGAGGGCGCCGTCCCGCGCGAGCCGCCGCGCGAGCTCGACGTAGAGCCGGAACGGGCCGAGCTTGGGCACGAGCCCGGCGTTGACGAGCACGCAGGCGGTGCGGGGCTCCGGCGCCTGGGGCTCGGTGAAGATGCCGGCGAGCCGGCGGTGCTCGCCGAACTGGCACGCGAGCTCGTTCATGGCTCGGTCACCATGGCCACCAGCGCGCGCGCGACGTGGAGGTCCGGAATGATGTCCTCGAAGCGGGCGATGTCGCGCCACCCGCAGTCGATCTCGAGCGACTCGAAGCGGCCGCCGCCGACGGCGAGCTCGCGATGCCGCGCCTCCTGCCGCGCGGGCTCGAACGTCGCGAGCCAGCGGAGCGGGGCGGCAGCGGTCCGCGGGATCACGAGCCGCTCGAGCTCGCGGCGCGCGTGCTCGGCGTAGGTCACGCCGAGCAGCTCCTCGGCGCCCGGGATGCGCGCGGGCAAACGGCCGCGGCGCAGGTCCTGCTGGCCGCGCAGGTAGCGCTGGTGGAGCGCGGCCTGCTCGCCGTACCAGTCCGCCCCGAGGTAGACGGGATCCCACAGGACGAGCCGCGCGGCCTCGATGCCGGCCGTGGTGAGCAGGGTCGCGCCGAACCGGACGCCGAGCGCGATGATCGTGCCGGCGCCGGTCCGGCGCACGAGCTCGGCGCGCGCGGCGGCGACGTCGCGCTGCCAGCGCGCGGGGGAGGCGTCGATGCTGTCGCCGGCCGAGTCGCCGAGCCCGTAGTAGTCGAACTGGAGGACCGGCGTGCCGCGCGCCGCGAGCTGCCGCGCGACGCGCGTCAGGATGAACTGCGCGCGCACCTGCTCCTGTCCGATGGGCGGACAGATCAGCACGGCCTCGGGCGCGCTGGGCCCGCCGTGGAGCACGCCGTAGAGGCCGCCGAAGTAGAACGTCTCGACGGCGGGGCCGGCGGGCGCGGCCGGGCGGGCGGCCGCCTTCGCGACGGGCGCGCCGCGCAGGCGATCGCAGATCCCGGCGATCACCTCGAGTGATTCGCGCAGGACGTCCATGCCCTCGAGCGCGACGCCGAGCTCGTGCTCGGCGCGCACCATCAGCTTCATCGCGAGCAGCGAGTCGGCGCCGAGCTCGAAGAAGTTGTCGTCGAGCCCGGCGCGGGGCATGCCGAGCAGGTCCTGCCAGATCGCCGCGAGGCGCCGCTCGGTGTCCGTCTCCGGCGCGCGGACGTGCGGCGCCGCCACCGCGCGCTCGGCGGCGAACACGGGATCGGGCAGCGCGTGGCGATCGACCTTGAGGTTGTGGTTGACCGGCAGGCTCGCGAGCTCCATGTACGCCGCGGGCACCATGTAGTCGGGGAGGTGATCGACCATGTGCCGCCGCACCGCGGCGAGGCGCGCGGCGCTGGTGCTGGTGCCGGTGCCCGGGGCGCCAGGATCACCGGCCGCGTCGCCGAACACGACGTAGCCGACCATGATCTTGTCGCCGCCGGGGCCGGGCTTGGCCATCACGACGGCGTCGCGGACACCGGGCGCGCGGCGCAGGTTGTACTCGACCTCGCCGAGCTCGATGCGCATGCCGCGGATCTTGATCTGGAAGTCGTTGCGCCCGAGGATCTCGAGCCAGCCGTCCTCGCCGATGCGCCCCATGTCGCCGGTGCGGTAGAAGCGCTCGCCGCCCAGCTCGACGAACTTCTCGGCGGTCAGCTCGGGGCGCTCGAGGTAGCCCTTCACGATGCCGGCGCCGGCGAAGTGGATCTCGCCGACCGCGCCGATCGGCATCATGTTCCCGGCGGCGTCGAGCACGCGCACGGTGACGTCGTCGAACGGCCGGCCGACGTACGTCTTGTCGATCTTTGCGTCGCGCGGCACGGGGTACGTGCAGCCCATGCAGCTGATCTCGCTGCAGCCGTAGATCACGAACACCTCGGCGGCGGTGAAGATCCGCTTCAGCGCCTCGAGGAGCTCGGGCGGGATCATGTCGCCGCCCGACGAGGCGTGCCGCACACCGGCGAACACGGCGCGGTCGGGGTAGTGCGCTTCGATGTACGGCAGGAGGTGCTTGAGCAGGCTCGGGCCGGCGTGGAACAGCGTCACCTGGGCCAGCGTCTCGGCCAGGCGCGCGGGCTCGAGGACGTGGCTGCGATCGAGCACCACGAGCGTCCCGCCGGCGACGAGCGGCGTCGCCAGCTCGAACATGCTGATGCTGAAGCTGAACCGCGCGATCGCCGGGATCACCTCGCGCTCGTCGATCGCGTAGCGGTCGCGGGCGAGGTCGACGTACGCGACGAGGTTTGCGTAGCTCGCCAGGATGCCCTTCGGCCGGCCGGTCGTGCCGGACGTGTAATAGATGTACGCGGTGCGCGCGGGCTCGATCGCGAGCCCCAGGTCCGCGTCAGGCAGCGCGGCGAGCGCGGCGGCCTCGGCGTCGAGCGCGAGCACCGGGGCGGCGTCGGCGAGCGCGAGGCGCTCGATCAGGTAGCCGTTCGAGACGATGAGGTGGGGGCGGGTGTCGTCGAGGATCGTGCGGATGCGCCCGGCGGGGTACGTCGGATCGAGCGGGATGTAGATCGCGCCGGCCTTGAAGATCCCCAGGAGCGCGATCGCGATGTCGAGCGACGGCTCGACGCACACGACGACGCGCGCCTCGGCGCCGAGGCGGCGCGCCGCGAGGGCGTGCGCGAGCTGGTTCGCGCGGCGGTTCAGCTCGCCGTAGGACAGCGCGCGATCGCGGTAGCGCACGGCGGTCTTGTCGGGCGCGCGGGCGGCGTGCTGCTCGATCGCCTGATGGACGAGCGCGGCGGGCAGCTCGCGGCGGCGGCCGCGGCCGATCGCGTCGAGCCACGCGGCCTCGCTGGCGGCGAGCAGCGGGAGCCGGGTGACCGGCTCGTCGAGCTCGTCACCGGCGCTCGCGTCTGGGTGGAGCCGCGCGCCGAGGGCCTCGAGCAAGACGCCGAGCCGACCGGCGAGGCGCTCGATCGTGGACCGCTTGAAGAGGCTCGCGTTGTAGGCGATCGCGGCGCGACCTTCGGGCCAAAGCTCGAGCTCGAGGTCGGCCGCGGGCGGGGTGTCGCGCTCGCGATCGAGCCAGGCGATCGCGGCGCCGGCCCGGTGCGGCGGCCGGGCGTCGCCGCCGAGCGCCGCCTCGGCGCGGGCCCAGAGCTCGCGGCACGTCGCGCCAGCGAGCGGGAGCTCGAGGCCGCGCGCCTGGCCGCGGCGCGTGACGTCGAGCGGGATCTGGGCCTGGCCGCTGTAGCGGTGGAGGCAGATCGCGAACGCGGCGACGATCAGCGCGGCTTCGCGGGCGGCTTCGCGGGTGGCTTCGCGGGTGGCTTCGCGGCTCGCACCCTCGACACGCGGGATGGTGAGCGGAAACGGGTAGCGCTCGGTCGCCACCAGCGTGGCGGGCGTCCGGGTGAAGTCCCACGGCAGCTGGACGGTGTGTGCGTCGACCGCCCTGTGCGCGCTGGTCGCGCCGGGCGCGCCGGACACGATGCCATCCCCAACATCCATAGGGCGCTCAGTGTATCAGCTGGGCTCCCGCGCCGGGCCGAGCGGTACAGCACACCGGCGGTCAGCGACGGTGGCGTGAGGTCGACAGGAGGCGCGGTTGGGCCGCGCGAGGCAGCTACAATAGCGCCGTGGTCGCGGACGCCGCAGAGGTGCTGGGTCAGTACACGATCTACGAGCGCCTGGGCCGGGGCGGAATGGCCGCGGTGAACCGCGCCGAGATGCACGGGCTCGCCGGTTTTCGCAAGGTCGTCGCGCTCAAGCGCCTGCACTCGCACGTCGCCAGCGATCCGAAGATGGTCGAGTCGTTCGTGTACGAGGCGCGGCTCGCCAGCCACCTCCACCACCCGAACATCGCGCAGACCTACGATCTGGGGAAGGTCGACAAGACGTACTTCATCGCGATGGAGTACGTGGCGGGACCGACGCTGACGCAGGTCCTCAAGCAGTCGTCGGTCGCCGCGGGCCCGGTGCCGATCCCGATCGCGCTCGCGATCCTCGGTCAGATCTGCGACGCGCTCGACTACGCGCACAACCTCTGTGACGAGCACGGCAAGCCACTCGGGATCATCCACCGCGACGTCTCGCCGTCGAACATCATCATCTCGAACACGGGCGTCGTGAAGCTGATCGATTTCGGGATCGCGAAGGCGGCGGGCTCGGAGCAGACCAAGACGGGGTTCGTCAAAGGCAAGTTCGCGTACATGGCCCCGGAGTACCTCGAGGGGCAGCTCGATCTGCGCGCCGATCTGTTCGGCATCGGCGTGATCGCCCACGAGCTCCTGACGGGCCGGTCGCTGTTCCTCGCCAAGTCCGACTACGACACGATCCAGCGGCTGAAGGAGATGCCGGTGCAGCCGCCGTCGCGATGGAACCCGGACATCCCGCGCGACCTCGACGACATCGTGCTGACGGCGCTGCAGCGGAACCCGCGCCTGCGCTGGCAGAGCGCCGCCGCGATGCGGACGGCGATCACGAACGTCGTGCAGTCGCTCGGCGGGCCGGTCCCGGGCTCGCAGGTGCTCGAGTGGCTCCAGTGGGCGTTCCAGCGCGAGCCGCCCGAGGTGACGAGCAGCCTCGGGCGCGCGCTCGACACGCTCGGCGAGCCGTCGCAGGTGGCCGAGGAGCCGGCGGGCCACGGCGCGGCGGGCTCCGGCGCGGCGGGCTCTGGCGCGGCGGGCTCCGGCGATCCGTCCGGGGCGCGGAAGCGATCGAGGCGCAAGACGGCCCCGTCGCTCCCGCGGCGCCGGGCGCCGGTCGCGCGGCGCGGCTCGCGCCGGGTCTGGGTCCTCCTCCTCGTGCTGATCGCGCTGGTCGTCCTGACCCGCGATCAGCTCGAGGTCACGGGCCGCGCGCTCTACGCGTGGATCGCCAGCTGATCAGGTGCCGCTCGGCACGCCGAACAGGAAGTCGTCGCGCCCGCGATCGAGGTGGCAGTTGTGGCACTGGTTCAGCCGGCCGAGCTGGACGACGCCGTTCTCGGTGAGCGGCGCGCCGCGGGGATCGGTGACGGCGAACCACCAGTCGCCGAGCGTCGGATCGTACCCGGGCGGGCCCTTCGCCATGACGGTGAGCTTGCTGATCTGGCCTTTCGCGTCGAGCACCTCGCGCACGATCACCGTCCCGAAGGCCACGGTGACGTTCGCGCCGGCGCGCTCCGGGTGAATCTTGCGGTAGTTGGCGACGTCACCGGCGACGTAACAGTTGATCCCGAACGCGCCCAGGGTCGACGTGTACGGCCGCGCGTTGATCCGCTCCATGGTCAGGTAGCTCTCGAAGCTGCTGAGCATGGTCTCGTCGAGCTCGGCGTCCGTCATGTCGCCGCCGACTGTGCAGCCCATGCTCGCGGTGCACACCGCGAGCGCGATGGCGATTCCGGCGATTCGCATGCTCCGCGGCACTCGCAACTCGCATACCGAATGTCGCTGTAACGATCAGGCGTAGTTCGCCGCGCGGGCTGAGGCCTGGGGAATACAGTCCGATGGGGGGAGAGTCCTCGTCGCAATTTCTGCGGCCGCTCGCGTGTTTTCTGCGTGCACGACAAGCGCAGCGGTGTGCAGGTGACTGCGCTGCTTCCGTCGACGAAAGCTGCACAAGCGACACGCGGTGGTGTGCAACGCGCAGCGCAGTGCACACCGGTGCTCAACCGTTCGGCGCGCGGCTGTCGCGCGATGATCGCGCGATGATCGCGCGATGATCACGCGAGCGCGTCAGCGCCGATCGCCTGCTCGATCGATGGCAGCTGCGCGGCCCGCACCCTGGCGGCGAGCTCGCGGTGGAGGCGGCGGGGCCAGCCGGGGCCGCCGTAGATGAACCCGGTGTAGCCCTGAACGAGCGTCGCGCCAGCGCGGAGCCGCTGCCACGCGTCCTCGGCGGTCTCGATACCGCCGACGGAGATCAGCGTGACGCGCGCCCCGGTGCGCGCCCGGAGCCGCCGGAGCACGGCGAGCGAGCGCGCCTTGAGCGGCGCGCCGGACAGGCCGCCGGCACCGAGCGCGGTGACGGCATCCGCGGGCGTGGCGAGGCCGGCGCGCGAGATCGTCGTGTTCGTGGCGATGATGCCGTCGAGGCCGAGCTCGAGAGCGAGGTCGGCGACGGCGTCGACGTCCTCGTCGGCCAGATCGGGGGCGATCTTGACGAGCAGCGGGACGCGGCGCTCGGGGGAGGCGAGATCGCACGCGGCGCGCACGGCGGCGAGCAGCGGGCGCAGCTTGCCCACGGCCTGCAGGTCGCGCAGGCCGGGCGTGTTCGGTGAGCTGACGTTGACGACGAGGTAGTCGGCGAGCGGGGCGAGCTTGTGCGCGCTCGCGGCGTAGTCCTCGAGGGCCTCGGCCTCGGGCACCCGCTTGGTCTTGCCGATGTTCACGCCGACCGTCGCGGGGTCGCGGGCGGGCCTTCGCGCGAGCCGGCGGGCCGCCGCGTCGGCGCCGTCATTATTGAAGCCGAGCCGGTTCACGAGCGCGCGGTCGCGCGGCAGGCGGAAGAGGCGCGGCTTGGGGTTGCCGGGCTGCGCCTCGGCGGTGACGGTGCCGATCTCGACGAAGCCGAACCCGAGCGCGGCGAGCGCGCGCACGCCCTCTCCGTCCTTGTCGAAGCCGGCGGCGAGGCCCAGGGGGCCGGGCAGATCGCGGCCGAGCGCGCGGATGCGGAGCACCGGATCGCGCGGCGCGCAGATCCGGCGCATCAGCGCGGTGGCGCCGGGCAGCGCGGCGAGGGCGCGCAGGAGCGCGAACGAGATCCGGTGCGTGGCCTCGGCGGGCAGCCGCTGCAGCACCAGCCAGTACAGGAAGCGGTACATCGCGCGGGCGCAAGATAACGCGGGCGTGCACCGGTCAAAGCCTCTGCGGCGGGATACAAGGTGTGGGCGGTGCCCGACTTCGTGTTCGCGACGTGCGCGCCTGGCCTCGAGCCGGCGGTGAAGCGCGAGCTTCTGCGCACGCGGCCGGAGCTGCGCTTCGCGTACTCGCGGCCGGGGCTCGTGACGTTCAAGTCGCCGCGCGCGGTGACGCCGGAGGATCCGCCAGGCTCGGTGTTCGCGCGCGTGTGGGGCCGCTCGATCGGCGCGGCGGCGGATCCGGCGGCGGCGGCGGCGCAGCTCGCGGCGCTCGGCCCGGACCGCGTGCACGCGTTCCCGCGCGAGCCGGCCGCCGCGCCCGATGCCGCGCCCGATGCCGCGCCCGATGCCGCGCAAGCGCGCGCGCTGGAGCTGGCGCCGTGGCAGGCGCTCGGGCCGGGCGGCCCGGCGGCGCCGGGCGAGCTCGTGGCGGACGTGATCGTCGCGCGCGGCGAGCCGGCCTGGCTGGGCGTGCACCGCCACGACGCCGCGCGGCCGGCGCACCCGGGCGGCGCGATCCCCGTGGCGCTCCCGCCGGACGCGCCGTCGCGCGCGTACGGCAAGATCGAGGAGGCGATCGCGTGGGCGCGCCTGCCGGTCGCGGCGGGGCAGGTGGCGCTCGAGATCGGCGCCGCGCCGGGCGGGGCGGCACTCGCGCTCGCGCGCCGCGGGCTCACGGTGTGGGGCGTCGATCCGGGCGCGCTCGCGCCCGCGGTGCTCGCGCACCCGGGCGTGCGCCATGTCCCGAAGAAGGTGGGCGCGCTGCGCTGGGAGGAGCTCCCGCCGCGCGTCGACTGGCTGCTCCTCGACGTGAACCTCGCGCCGCAGGTGGCGCTGCACGAGCTGGCCCGCCTGGCGCCGCCGCTCTTGCCGAGCCTCCTGGGCGCGGTCCTGACGCTCAAGCTCAACGACTGGGCGTTCGTCGACGAGCTGCCGGCGCTCGTCGAGCGGATCCGCCGCATCTTCGGGAGCGCGCTCCCCGATGTGCGGCTCCGGCACCTGCCGTCGAACCGACGCGAGATCTGCGCGGTCGCGACCCGCGATCCAGCGCCGGCTGGCGCCGGCTAGCGCCCGGCTAGCTCCCGGCTAGCGCGCCAGGCTCATGACGGCGCTCGACCGGCGCGGCCGGCGATCGCGCTCGGCGTAGGCGCGCTCGAACTCCTCGAGCGTGTAACGCACGCCGAGCGGCGGCGGTGGATCGATCTGGATGAACGCGTTGTCGCGGATGCGCAGCGCGCGGACGCGGGCGAGCACGGCATCGGGCTGGGTCGCGCCCAGCGTACGGCCCAGGACCGAGAGCGCTGCATCGATCGCGCGCGGCGACACCGGGATGCCACTCTCGTCCTCGGTGCGGAACTCGCTGGCGACGAGCGCCGCGCGCACGACGCCCCACAGGGGGCTCCCGATCCCGACGGCGAGCGCCTCGAACCGGCCGGCCTCGAGGTCGGCGCACGCCTGGCGGTCCGGCGACAGCTCGACGCTCGGCCGCACCGACGGCGACTGCTGCGCGACGATCCGATCCATCGTCTCGATCAGGTCCGCGGCGAGCTCGCCGTTGGGGCCGAGATCGGCGGCGCCCCGGGCGTACGGGTGCGCGTCGACGTGGCGGCCCTGGCCGGCGAGCGCGCGCGCCATCGCGTGCAGGCCAGCGACGCGCGCCTCGCGCGAGCCCTCGGCGATCAGCTGCTGCGCGACGCGCTCGCACTCGTGGAACTCGCCGAGCCGGTACAGGCTCGTGGCGAGCATGATGAGGAGCGCGGTGTCCTGGGCGCCGAGCGCGAGCGCGCGCCGGCCGGCGTCGACGGCGACGGCGTCGTTGTCGGAGCGGCCGGCGGCGGTGGCGAGCGTCGCCCAGTCGTCGGCGGTGCGGAAGCGGCGCGACGCGTAGCGCAGGAACCGCACGGCCTCGCTGGCGCGGCCGGCGTCGGCGAGGACGCGGCCGATCAGGCGCGGCGCGTCGGTGCGCTCGGGTTGCGACAGGACGCGCAGCGCCTCGGTGCCCTTGCCGAGGCGGCCGAGCGCGACGGCGAGGCTCTGCGCGCGCTTGGCGTTGCCGGGCTCGATCGCGAGCGCCCACCGCAGGTGCTGGACGGCGAGATCGAGCCGATCCTCCGAGGCGGCGGCGAGCCCGGCCTCGAACGCGGCGCCGCCGTCGAGCGGCGTCGTCACGCCGCCGACGCGCCAGCTCGGCACGAGCGCGGTCACGGCGGCGGCGCGCTCGCGCGCGGTGCACGCGGTGACGCCGCGGCAGGCGGCGACGAAGCCCTCGGCGCGGTGTCCGGCGTCGAGCAGGCCGTGCGCGAGCCGGAGCCACGGCGCGGCGACGCCCGCGGGGTGGCAGAGCGCGGCGAGCCAGTGGACGTCGAGCTGCGCCTCCGGCGGCGAGCCGGCTGCCGCGGCGGCGGCGGCGGCGGCGGACCACGCGAGCTGCACGGTGCCGGCCTCGACGGCGCGCGCGCCGCGGGCGAACAGCGTCGCCGCGGGCTCGTACTGCGACGGGTCCTGCGCGAGGTCGTGCGCGAGCCGGAGCTCCCAGCCGATCCGCTCGTCGCCGCGCAAGAGGCGCGCGACGTTCGGCAGATCCGCGAGCATCCCGTCGAGGTAGGTGCCGTGCTCGGCCTCGAGATCGAGCGCGCGCTCGAGCCGCAGGAGCCACGTGTCGAGCAGCCACTCGGGCGCGTCGGACAGCTGCTCGACGAGCGCGAGCAGCGCGCCGATCGCGATGGCGTCGATCTGGTAGCGCGAGCGCCGCACGAGGTGCAGCGCCTCGGTCGCGATGTGGCGGTACGCGCCCGCGAGCGGCGTCGGCGGGCCGGACGCAGCCACGAGGTAGTGGGCGAGCGAGACGCCGAGCGCGAGCATCGCGCCGGCGGCGTGCGCGTCGCGGTCGCGCGCCGGCGGCACGAGCACGGTCCACCACTCCTGGGCGAGCGCGTCGGCGGTCTCGAGCGGCTCCTTGCCGGCCTTGGGCCGGCTGAGCCGGGTCACGATCGCCGATGACGTGGCCTCTGCCGCGGGCAGGGCGGCGACTAGCTCCGAGAACGCCCCGGGCTCGAGCACGAGCGGCGCCCGCTCGCCGAGCGCGCGCCGGACGAGCGGCGTGTCCATGCCCGGCACGAAGTCGGCGAGGTCGCGCGCCGCGAGCTGGGCGAGCGTCGCGGCGCCGAGCTCGAGCCGGCGCTCGATCGCGCGCTCCCACTCGGCCGCGGGCCGGCTCGCGGCGAGCCGGTAGATCCGGTTGATGTCGGCTTCGAGCCGGCTCTGGCCGCGCCGGAGCTGCACGATCTGGATCTGATCGAGCGCCTCGTCGAGATCGCCGGTCAGGATCAGCGCCCGGGCCGCCGCGAGGCGCGCCTTGCCGTCGCCGAGCACCCCGGCGCCGTCGAGGCCGGCGCACTGCCAGTACGCGAGCTCGGCCTGCTCGGGCCGCCCGATCGCGAGCAGCGCCTCGATCAGCATCATCGCGTCGTCGTCGTCGGTGAGCCGCCCGCGCGTCAGGCCCGTGATCACGCGGCCCGGATCGCCGCGGTGGTGGCCCTCCCACGCGTAGGCGCGCGCGAGGAGGCCCGCATCGCTCTTCCAGTGCGAGATCCGCTTCTGTGCCCACGCGAAGCTCTCCTGCGTCGGCCCGTCCTCGGGCAGCCGCGCGATCGCGTCGTCGGCGAGCTCGATCGCCTCGGCGATGCGGCCGATGTCGAGGTGCGCGAACGCGATGAGGAGCGCGGCGTGGTGCGGCGCCTGCCAGTCGCTCGCGGCGAGCTTGCCGGCGCCGTGGCGATCGAGGATCTCGCGGCACCGGTACTGCGCCTCGGCGAACGCCTGCCCGGGCCGGCCGACCTGGCGCAGCCGCCGCACGCAGTCGAGGTGCGCGGCCCCGAACTGCGGCGCCGCGACGGTGGCGCGATCCGCCCAGCGGTAGCTCTCCTCGCGCCGGCCGACCTCGGCGAGCTGCAGCGAGTAGTTGTGGCAGGCGTACGGGTTCGCGGGCATGAGGCTCGCCGCGATGCCCTGGTGCCGCACGCCCATGTTCTCGAGCGGGCGATCGGCCGCGAACGGCTCGCCCCAGATCGAGAGGTGCGGCTTGGCGTACATCGGCGCTTCCTCGACGAGCGGCAGGATCGCGCGCCGATCGACCTCGCCGGCGAGGAGCGCCGTGACGTAGTGGTTGCGCCGCGCCACGGGGTGCGTCGGATCGAGCTTCAGGATCGCCGGATCGAGCGAGCGCGCCCCGTCGCGCGACAGATCGGCGAGCACGCGCAAGAACGGCACGGCGAGCCGGGGGAGCTGCGTCAGCGCGCGGGTCACGCTCGTCAGCTCGTGGCCCTGCGCGAGCTGGGCCTCCGCCCGGAGCAGCCGCTCGGCGGCGGCGCGCACATCGTCGATCGTGAAGTCGGTGAGCGGCCCGACCTGCGGCAGCCGCCGCGCGGACAGCCACTGCGCGAGGCACTGCCCGAGCTGCTGCGACAGCGCGAGCTCCGAGAGCGAGCCCCACTGCTCGAGGCTGCCGTCGGGGCGGCGCGCGTACAGGGACGGCGGCGCGGGCGCGGCCGGGTCGAAGCTCACCTGGAACCACAGGACCTCGTGCCGCCGCGACACGCGGAAGAACCAGTCGATCGAGTCCTCGATCTGCGGGTGGTGCGCGTCGAGGAGCCGGCCGGTGTCGTCGAGGAGCCGCTCGTCGTCGTGATCGCCGAGCGTCACGATGTGGTGGCGGACCAGGTGATCGAAGGCGATCACCGACACGAGGCGCGCGAGGTGGTGCGCCTGTGCCGTGAGCTCCGCGGGCACGGTGAGCGTGCTCGCGAGGAACGTCGCGCGGTGGGGATACGGCAGCGGCCCCATGAAGCGACCGCGAGTCTACGGCAACTGCTTGCTGGCCGCAGAGATTTTGGCCGCTGAAGGGCGGGCCATCCCGTCGGGGATCGAGCTTTCTGCGGCAGGGGGCTGGCCGCGGCGAGCGCGCGGCGAGCGCGGCCAGGGGCCTATTGCCGGGTGCCGGCATCGTGCTTGTCACCGTGAGCCAGGCAGTCGGGCGAGGCTCTGTGATAGTCTACGATCCGGTGTGGGATGGTGGTGATCGCCATCTGTCACCGGCGTGAAGACCCGTTGCTGTTACCGAATCGTCGAGGAGACCGTCCGTGGGAACGAAGCTCTACGTGGGCAACCTGAACTACAACACCACCGAGGACGCACTCAGAGAAGCATTCGGAGCCAACGGTCGCGAAGTGACCAGCGTGTCCATCATCATGGACCGCGAGACCGGCCGCTCGCGTGGGTTCGCGTTCGTCGAGATGGCCACCCCAGAGTTCGCGCAACAGGCGCTGCAAGAGCTCGACGGGAGAGACCTGGACGGGCGCATGCTGCGGATCAACGAGGCGCGCGAGCGCGAGGCGCGCGGCCCGCGGCCGTTCGGCGGTCCGCGCCCCGGTGGCCCTGGTGGCGGCGGCGGCGGTGGCTTCGGCCGGCCTCCCGGTGGCGGCGGCTTCGGCGGCGGCCCCGGCGGCGGTCCCGGCGGCGGTCCCGGTGGCGGTTACGGCCGGCCTCCTGGTGGCGGCGGCTTCGGCGGCGGCCCCGGTGGCGCCCCCGGTGGTGCCCCCGGTGGCTTTCGCCCAGGCGGCTTCGGCGGTGGCCCACCCTCCGGTGCTCCAGGCGGCGGCCCTGAAGGGCGGCGGCGGCGGGGTGGGGGTGGGGATCGCGAGCGCGAACGTGACCGCGGCGGAGACGACGACCGCGGGAAAAAGCGCCGCCGCGGCATCGACGACGGCGAAGACTGGTAGCCGCCGACTGCAGTTCCGGCTCCCGTCCCGGCTCCCGTCTCGAGCCTGGTCCCGGTCCCGGCCCCCCCTCTCATGAAGACGCGCTTCGCGGTCGCTGCCGACGAGGACGGCCTCCGCCTCGATCAAGTCATCCCCCGGCACGTCGCCGGGCTGTCGCGCCGCAAGGCGCGCGCGGTGATCGACGCCGGTGGCGTGTTCGTCGAGCGCGCCCGCGTCAAGGTCGCGAGCCGGCCGGTGCGCGCGGGCCAGGCGATCGAGGTCAACGTCGGCGGCGCGCTCGATCGGCCGCCGCCGCCCCCGCCGGTGATCGTCCACGTCGACGAGCACGTGATCGTCGCCGACAAGCCGGCCGGGGTCGTGACCGCGCCGACGCCGGAGAGCGATCGCGGCGACCTCCTCGATCAGCTCGCAGGGCGCTACGGCGAGGTCTACCTCGTGCACCGCATCGATCTGCCGACGAGCGGGCTCCTCGTGTTCGCGCGGACGCGCGAGGCGAACCGGCGCCTCGGCGAGGCGTTCGTCGCGCACGACGTCGATCGCGAGTACCTGGCCGTCGCGGTCGGCCAGGTCGCGGCGCAGACGATCGATCGGCCGATCGACGGCCGCCGCGCGGTGACGCACGTCGAGCCGGCGGAGGCGCTGGCCGGCGCCACGCTCGTCCGGGTCCGGCTCGAGACGGGGCGGACGCACCAGATCCGCATCCACCTCGCCGGCATCGGCCACCCGATCGCCGGGGACGCGCAGCACGGCGGCGAGGCGAGTCGCACGTTCGTGCCGCGCCCGCCGCGGCTGGCGCTGCACGCGGCTGTCCTCGGGTTCACGCACCCGGCGACGGGCGAGCGCGTGCGCTTCGTCAGCGAGCCGCCGGCGGATCTGGCGCCGTGGATTTCGCGGCTGCGCCCGGCGCAGCGCTGAGCTGCTGGGCGAGCGCGACGCTGTTGCTGAACCGCCACTCTTCGACGATCTTGCCGCCCTCGAGCCGCAGCACCTCGGCGTGGTGCACCGCGATCCGCTTGTCGGCCTTTGGCTGTGGCGCGAGCGGGCCGGTCTGGGTCCCGGTGAACGTGCCCTCCAGGGCGACGTGGTCGCCGACGGCCCACAGGCCCGAGACCTCGAGCCTGCCGTCGGGGAACGCCCTCCAGCGCGCCTGCAGCTCTTGCCCGAGCGCCTGCTTGCCCGAGACGTCGGCGGGCGCCGCCTGGTCCGAGATCCGGACCGTGTCCGCGTAGCCCGCCAGCGCGCCGGCGAGATCTCTGGCGTTGAGCGCGTCGATCACCGTCCGGACCGCCGCGAGGTTCCCCTGCTCCCTGGGGTCGTCGGCGGCGACCGCGATCACCGGCGCGGGGACGCCCTGCGCGAGCGCCGGGCGCACCGGCGCGGCGCCCGCGCGGAGCCCGAGCTGGCCCGCGAGCGTGCCCGGATCGGTGTACGCCCACTGCTCGATCAGCCGGGCCTCGTCGTCCATCGCGGCGCGCTCGTACACGAGCACGCCCAGCTTCTTCTTCGTCGGCGGGATCGTGCGGCTCGCGCTCTGGAGCGGGCCGTCGTGCGTCCCCTTCATCAGGCTCACGGCGATGACCGCGCGGCCGCTCACGAGCACGAGCTGCGGCACGTACGAGAGGTCCGGGAACGCCACGCGCGCGCTCTGGAGCCGTGGCAGGAGCTGCTCGCGCACGACGTCCTCGTCGTCGGCGTGGTGGCCGACGAAGCTCGCCGCGAGGCACCGCGCGCCGTAGTCGTCCCACGCGCCCGCGCTGGCCAGCGCCGCGCAGTCGACGAAGGCCCGCGCGAGCGCTGCGCCGGTCTTCGGCGCGGGCCTCGGGGGCGGCGCCTCGGCGGGGCGGGGCGCGGAGCCCTCCGCCGGGGGCGCCGCTCGCGCGCTGCCGCTCGCCGCGCCGGCCGGCGGCTCCTCCTTCTGCTTGCAGCCCGCCGCGAGCGCAAGCCCCAGCGCCGCGGCCATGATCCACTGCTTGGTCATCATGCGATCGCCTCGAAGGTCCATGCCTTGATCACCGCGGCGCGCGCCGCGAGCTCGTCGAAGACGCCCGTCATCACGGGCTGCATCGCGAGCGCCTGCCACGCCTCGAGCGATGCCGCGGTGATGACGATCGAGAGATCCCAGCGGATCGCGCTGTCATCCGCCGGCAGCCCGACGACGGCGTCGGCGCCCGCCGAGAGCAGCTGCGCGCGGAGCAGCTCCGCGAGCTCGGCGCGCGTGCCGACCTCGGCATCGAGCAGCTTCACGAAGCAAAAGCGCTGGATCACGGGGCCCCTCTGGGATCGATGGTAGCGAGCAAGTGGGCCGGTGCAACGGGGGCGGCCGGATCCCAGCGCGAGACGCCGGCGAGGAGCGCGGCGTCGATCCCGGCCGCGCGCGCGCCGGCGACGTCGGTCTCGAGCTGGTCGCCGATCATGACGAGGCGCGCGGGCGGGACGGCGAGCCGGGCCGCCGCCTCGAGGAACAGGTGCGGCGCGGGCTTGCCGAGCCGGTCGAACACGGGCGGCGCCGCCGGGAAGCGCCGGGCGAGCGCGGCCTCGATCACGAGCGCCATCGCGCCGGCCGTGAAGCCGAGCTCGCCGTCGCCCTTGGGGTAGACGAGGTCGGGGTTCGGCAGGACGAGGCGCGGACGGCGGCCCGCCTCGAGCGCGCGCACGATCGCCGACAGCGCGCGCTCGATCCCCTCGAGGAACGGCGTCCCCGAGTCGTCGCACACCGCGACCGCGTCGATGTCCATCCCCGGCGCGAGCGGGACTGGCACGCCGCCGCCCTGGCGCACGTAGTCGAACGAGTCCGGCGTGCCGAGGACGCACGTCCGGGCGCCGGCGAGGCCGTGCGCGCGGAAGTAGTCCGGCAGGAGGCTCCCCGATGTGACGACCTGCTCCGGGGCGACGGTGAGCCCCTGCGCGGCGAACCGCCGCGCGTACGTGTCCGGCGAGCGCGAGGCGTCGTTCGTGACGATCGCGAACGGCAGCCGGCGCCGCGAGAGCTCCTCGAGGAGCGGCGCGGCCTCCGGCAGGATGCCGCGGGCGTCCACCAGCACGCCGTAGGCGTCGAGGAGGACTCCGGCGTAGCTGCCCAAGAGGGCGTTGATCGTGGTCGGCCGTGGCGCGGGCTCCACGCTCTCATGTGGGCGTCCGAGCGGGAGATTTGCAACCCGCAGGGCCCCAAAACCGCTCCGGCGTCCGCGCTCGGTGTCCGAGGGCGGTGCTATATGCGGGGGCATGCGGCCGTACCTGGCGCTGCTCCGCGAGGTCCTCGAGCACGGCGAGCCGCGCACCGACCGGACCGGCACCGGCACGATCTCGCTGTTCGGCGCCCAGTCCCGCTACGATCTGCGCGCGGGCTTCCCGCTCGTCACGACGAAGAAGGTGCTGTTCCCGGCGGTCGTGCGCGAGCTCCTGTGGTTCCTGCGCGGCTCGACGAACATCCACGACGACCTCGCGCAGCACACGCCGATCTGGAACGCGTGGGCCGACGAGCGCGGCGAGCTTGGCCCGATCTACGGCGCTCAGTGGCGCAGCTGGGGCGGGTACGGCGCGGGCGCGAGCGCCGGCATCGATCAGATCCGCGCGGCGATCGACACGATCCGGCGCGATCCGACGTCGCGGCGGATCATCGTCAGCGCGTGGAACGTGGCAGACCTGCCGAAGATGCGGCTGCCGCCGTGCCACCTGTTGTTCCAGTTCTACGTGCAGGATCGCTGGCTCGACTGTCAGCTCTACCAGCGCTCGGCGGACCTGGCGCTCGGCGTGCCGTTCAACATCGCGAGCTACGCGCTCCTGCTCTCGATGATCGCGCAGGAGTGCGAGCTTCTGCCGCGCTACTTCATCCACACGCTCGGCGACGCGCACATCTACGCGAACCACGTCGAGGGCGTGAAGGAGCAGCTCGCGCGCGAGCCGCTGCCGCTGCCGCGGCTCCTCCTCGCGAAGCGGCCGGTGCTTGAGATGCGCTTCGAGGACATCGCGCTCGAGGGCTACCAGCACCACCCGTTCATCAAGTTCCCCGTCGCGGTCTAGCGCCGAACGAGGCCGAGCTGGGCCTAGCTGCGCTGCGCGCCGCCCAGCCCGCGCCGCACCACGTAAGCCAGAACGCCGATCGATCCGAGGAACAGGGCGGCCACGAAGTAGGGCCACGCCGCGATGCCGCGCTTGCGCGCGTCGGCGCGCAGCCAGCCCAGCGTGAACGAGAGCGAGATCGCCAGATCGAGCAAGAGCTGGAGCGCCCACGGCTCGCGCCCCGCGAGCGAGAGGAACCCGGTGTAGCCGTACCCGTAGACGACCCACAGCGAGAACGCCGTGAAGGCGGCCAGGACCACGGCGGCGGTGAACGTCTGGATCCACAGCGCGGACGCGGAGCGCTCCTGGGGGCGGGCGCTCGCGGCGAGGGTCGGGGCAGGGTTTGCGGCAGTTGCGGCAGGATGCGTGGCAGCGAGGGTCGTCATGCCTCCTTGAGTACGGCCAGCCGCGCCGCGCCGCCATTACCTCCGAGGTAAGGTCGCGCCGGCCGGCGGCCGCGTACCGTGGCTCCCATGAACCGCGCGGCCCGGCCGATCTCTACAATCGACGTCATGGAAACTTTCGGCGTGCAGCTCCGATCGTGGCGGCTCGCCCGGCGCGTCAGCCAGGAGCAGCTCGCGGCGCGGGCCGGCGTGTCGGCGCGGCACCTCTCCTTCGTCGAGAACGGCCGCTCGCAGCCCAGCCGCGAGGTCGTGCTCGCGCTCGCCGGGGCGCTCGACGTGCCGCTCCGCGAGCGCAACGCGCTGCTCACCGCCGCGGGCTTCGCCGCCGCGTACCGCGCCTCGCCGCTCGATGGCGAGGAGCTCTCGCACCTCCGCCGCGCGATCGATCACGTGCTCGCGCAGCAGGAGCCGTACGGCGCGATCGTCGTCGACGGGCAGTGGAACATCTTGCGCATGAACCGCGGCGCCGAGCGGCTGTTCGTACACTTCCCGCCGACGACCGCCGACGGCCTCGCCGCCGCGCGGAACCTCGTCCTCGGCACCGTGCACCCCGGCGCGCTGCGGCCGTACCTCGTCAACTGGCTCGACGTCGCCGGGCTCCTGGTCGCGCGCCTCCACCGCGAGGTCGCCGCGCGCCCCGCCGACGAGGATCTGCGGCGCCTCCTCGCGAGCGTGCTCGCGCAGCCGGACGTGCCCGGCGAGTGGCGCGTGCCGGCGCCCGGCCGCGGCGCGGCGCCGTTCGTCACGGTCCACCTGCGCGCGGGCGCGCTCGAGCTGCGGCTGTTCACGATGCTGACGTCGATCGGCACGCCGGTCGACGTCACCGCCGAGGAGCTCCACATCGAGAGCTACTTCCCCGCGGACGACGCCACCGAGGCCGCGCTCCGGGCGATCTGACGCGTCGCGATGCGCCGCCCTAGCGCCGCAGCCGCTCGATCCTGTAGTGGACGCCGTGCTCCTCGGCGGCGAGCTCGCCCTCCCACGCGACCTTCACGAAGCCGCGCGCGTCCAGATCGGGCATCTTGATCTCGCAGTCGTAGCGCTCCTCGATCCGCGTCAGGTAGACGTAGCGGAGGTCAGGGCGCTCGACCGCCTCGACGAGCAGGACGGCACCGCCGACGACGAACACCGTCTCGACGTCGGGGACGGCGAGCGCCTCGTCGAGCGAGCGCGCGAGGACCACGCCGGGCGGCACCGTGATCCCCTCGCGCGACACCACGACGTTGAGCCGGTCGGGCAGCGCGCGCTCGGCCACCTCCTTGCTCTGCCAGGTCTTGCGGCCCATCACGATCGCGTTGCGGCGACCGGGCGTCGACGTGGTGCTGGTGATGCGCTTGAAGTGGCGAAGATCGCCCCGCAGCTTTGGCCACGGCAGCGTTTGATCTTTACCAATTCCCCATTCGAGATCGGCAGCGACGACAACATCGAAGCTCACGCGCGGACGCTATCACACCGATTGCGCGTCCGATCCCGTGCAGTGGCCCGAGGTGTCGCATGGGTCGCACGGAGAGCGACGGCGCGGGATCGTGTAGGGTCGCCGCGTGGCGACGGTCTCGTTCACGCCGAACCTCGAGCGGCACGTCGAGTGCCCGACGCAGGAGATCGAGGGCGACTCGGTGCGCGCCGTGCTGGACGCGGTGTTCGCGCGAAACCCGCGGCTGCGCGGCTACGTGCTCGACGATCAGGGCGCGCTCCGCCGCCACATGATGGTGTTCGTCGATGGCCAGCAGATCGCGGATCGCGAGCGGCTCTCCGATCCGGTGCGCCCGACGAGCGAGATCTACGTGATGCAAGCGCTCTCTGGAGGATGACGATGAGCCTGCTCTTGATCTCCACCCGCAAGGGCCTGTTCATGGCCGAGCCCGCGGGAGATACGTATCGCGTCGCCCGCGCCTCGTTCGTCGGCGACAACGTCTCGATCGCGCTCGCGGATCCGCGCGGCGGCTGGTACGCCGCGCTCGATCACGGCCACTTCGGCGTCAAGCTGCACCGCTCGGACGACCGCGGCGAGACCTGGACCGAGATCGCCACGCCGGCCTACCCCAAGCAGCCGGAGGGCGAGGTCGAGAAGTCGCCGTTCGGGCGCGAGATCAAGTGGACCACGTCGAAGATCTGGGCGCTCGCCGCGGCGCCGGAGCGAGACGGCGCCCTGTGGTGCGGCACGCTCCCCGGCGGGCTGTTCCGCTCCGAGGACCGCGGCGCGAGCTGGTCGATCGTCGAGCCCCTGTGGTTCCACCCGACGCGCAAGGCGTGGTTCGGCGGCGGCAGCGACGAGCCGGGCCTGCACTCGATCTGCGTCGACCCGCGCGATCCGCGGACGGTCGTCGTCGCGGTGAGCTGCGGCGGCGTCTGGCGCACGCGCGACGCGGGCGCCACCTGGGAGAACACGGCCAAGGGCATGCGCGCCGCGTACATGCCGCCGGAGCGCGCGTACGATCCGATCGCTCAGGATCCGCACTACGTCGTGCAGTGCCGCGCGGCGCCGCACGTGTGGTGGGCGCAGCACCACAACGGCATCTTCCGCTCGACGGACGACATGGCGACGTGGACGGAGATCGCCGAGGCCGGACCGTCGACGTTCGGCTTCGCGGTCGTGGTCGATCCCGCCGATCCGGACACCGCCTGGTTCATCCCCGCCCAGAAGGACGAGAAGCGCGTCCCGGTCGGCGGCCGGCTCGTCGTCACGCGCACGCGCGACGGCGGCGCGACGTTCGAGACCTTGTCGCGCGGGCTCCCCGACCAGTTCGCGTTCGATCTCGTGCTGCGCCACGCGTTCGCGCTGGACGGCGACGACGGCGGCGGCGGCGGCGAGCGTCAGACGCTCGCGTTCGGCTCCACGACCGGCAACGTGTTCACGAGCCGCGACCGCGGCGAGTCGTGGTCCGCGGTCTCCCACCACCTGCCGCCGGTCCACGCGGTCACGTTCGCGCGCTAGTTCAGCAGGGCCTCGGTCTCCTCGGGCGAGACCTTGGGCTCGGCGGCGCGTGCCTCCTTGGCGGCGGCCTCCTTGGCGGCCGTGGCGGCCGCAGCGGCGGCGGCGGCCTCGGCGAGGCGCTTGGCGTTCTTCTCCATCATGAACTGGGTGACGTAGGGGAAGCCGACCTTGACGCCGTTGAGCTTGGGCGCGAGCGTCGCCGAGAGGCCGAACATGATGACGGCCGCGCGCTCGACGTAGAACCAGCCGTCGGGGTACGCGATCGACTTCATCAGCTCGCGCAGCTCCTCGCGCTTCATGTCTGGATCGGCGAGCTGCTGCGCGACCCCGGCGTCGATCTTGCCGAAGTCGGTGATGTTGAGGTTGAGGAGCTTCTCGAAGTACTTGCGCGTGGTGCGCTCGAGGAGCGCGCGATCGCCGCTCGGCGCCATGAAGCCCATCGTGTCGATGCCCTTCACGACGAGGTCGTCCTTGCGGGTCATGAGCCCCGACAGGATGTCGAACATGCCGTCGGCGAGGTTGTCGGTGAGCGGCGTCGCCGAGCCGAGATCGAGCACGACGATCCGGACCTGGCCGTCCGGCCCGCGCTGGACGAAGAAGTTCCCGGGGTGCGGATCGGCGTGGAAGAACCTGTCGATGAAGAGCTGCTTGTAGAAGACCTTGATGAGCTTCGTCGCGACGTCGTTCGGGTCGAGCTGCAGGGTCGCGAGCGCGTCCTTCTTGGTGATCTTGACGCCGTCCATGAACGTCATCGTCATCACCGTCTTGCTCGACCACTCGAGGTAGACGCGCGGGAACAGGACGTCCGGATCGCCCTCGAAGTTCTTCGCCATCCGCTCCATGCAGTGTGCCTCGTTCACGAGATCGGTCTCGCGCTCGAGCATGTCGGCGAGCTGCTCGTGGACGCGCGAGATCTGCTGGATCGGCACAAAGTTCTTGTAGACGGCGAGCGCCCAGCCGAGGACCTTGAGGTCGACCTTGATGATGGTCGCGACGTTCGGGTAGAGGATCTTCACGGCGAGGCGGTCGCCGGCGGCGTTGGTCGCCTCGTGCACCTGGCCGAGCGAGGCCGCCGCGATCGGCTCGACGTTGAACGTGCGGAACACCTCGTTCGGCTGCTTGCCGAACGAATCGACGAACGTCGCCTTGATGCGGCGGTAGCTCTGCGGCGGCACGTCGTCCTGCAGCGCCTCGAGCTCCTCGGTGTACTCGCGCGGCAGGAACGTCCCCATCACCGAGAGGATCTGGCCGAGCTTGATGTACACGCCGCGCAGGCGGACGAAGCCCTTGTACATCCGCTTGGCGTTACGCCGGTTGATCTTCTTCCACCGCGCGCTCGTGCCGTAGCGAGACGGCCATAGCCGCGCCCACGACACCTGCCACAGGTAACTGAGGAAGATGACGGCGAAGACGCGCGTGGCGCGGATCAGACGAATAGCGGCCCACATCAGTCCAGGCTCGACGAGTGCACGATGGTAGCATGCGGGCGTGTCGGATCTTTTCGATCGCGCCGCGAAGTTCTACGCCGAGCTCCAGGCCGAGCTGTGCCGCGTGCTCGCCGACACCGACGGCGCCTGCGAGTTTTCGTCTGACGCGTGGCAGCGGCCGGGCGGCGGCGGTGGTGTGGCGAGAGTGCTCGAGGGGGGCGCGCTGTTCGAGAAGGCCGGCGTCAACTGGTCGAGCGTCGACGGCGAGCTGCCCGCCGAGATCGCCGATCACATGCCGGGGCAGGGCCGCGCGTTCCGGGCCGCTGGCGTCTCGCTGGTGCTCCACCCGCGCTCGCCGATGGTCCCGACGACCCACGCCAACTTCCGCTGCCTGATGAAGGGCGACGCGCTGTGGTTCGGCGGCGGCGCTGACCTGACGCCCTACTACTTTTTCCACGAGGACGCCGTCCACTTCCACCAGGTCCTCGCCGACGCCTGCGATCGCCACCGGCCGGTCGGCGACTACGAACGGTTCAAGGCCTGGTGCGACGACTACTTCTTCCTCCCGCACCGCAACGAGACGCGCGGCGTCGGGGGCGTCTTCTTCGATTACCTCGGCGCCAAGGACGAGCATCCGCCGGAGCAGGTGTTCGACTTCGTGCGCGACGTCGGGCGCGCGTTCGCGCAGGCGTACGTGCCGATCGCGCAGCGCCGGCAGCAGATGCCCTATGGCGAGACCGAGCGGACGTGGCAGCTCCGACGGCGCGGCCGCTACGTCGAGTTCAACCTCATCTACGACCGCGGCACGCTGTTCGGGCTCAAGACGAACGGCCGGATCGAGTCGATCCTGATGTCGCTGCCGCCGCTGGTGCGCTGGGATTACGACGTGATGGCGCAGCCGGGCTCGCCCGAGGCGGAGCTGCTCACGCACCTGCGGCCGACCGACTGGCTCCGTCGGAACAAGTAGCGCTCGCCGGATCAGCGAGTGATCTCTGGCGCTTCGTCGCGTCGACGCGTGGGTGTGCACGTTGGCGTGCGCGGTGTTGTCAGACCGCGATGTTATTCGTGGAGCATCGGCACGGGAGCACAGGCCTAGTAGGTCCGGCTTGACGATGTACTACCCGTAGCGTACAGAGGAATCATGGCCAAGAAGCAGACTCGACGGAGCATCAGTGTGAGTCGCTCGACGTACGAGCGGTTGAAAGCGTTTTGCGAGGCCAACAACGTCTCGATGAGCCAGCTCGTCGAGACCCGGGTGAACGACTTCCTGGGGACCGAAGGCCCGGCCGAGCCAGTCCGGCCCGCGGCGCCTCGGCCGCCGATGCCGAGCCCGATGCCGAGCCCGAGCCCGAGCCCGAGCCCGAGCCTGAGCCCGAGCCCGAGCATCAGCTCGGCGCCGCCCGCGATTCCCAGCGCCGCACCGCGGCCCAGCGCGCCGGTCCCTGTGGCGAAGCCGCCCGTCGAGGCGAAGCCGGCGGCACCAGCGCCGGCCGCGCCCGTCCCGATGACGTCGGCCGCGGCGCGCATCGCCATCGAGCCGCCGCCGCCGATCATCAAGCCGAAGCAGGAGACGGCCGCGCCGAAGCCGGCCGAGAAGCGACCGGAGCAGATCTTCACCTTCTGAGCGGACGCTCGCAGCGCCGCCCCGTTCTGGGGCACCTTCCGTCTTCACATCTCGGGCCACCGAACGTCGCCGACGCCGACCGCGCCGGCGACGTTTGCGTTTCGGGGCAAGCCTGCCGAAGGGATCGACGGCGATCGGGCGCCGCCGCCGCCGCCGCCGCCGCCGAAAAAAAGGAAACGGGCCCAGTCAGCTGGGCCCGTTTTGCTCTTCGATTTCCCTCGCCTTGTGGCGAGAGGTTCTCTGGGAGGCCTAGGTGTGCCCCTCCGTAGAGCAGTGACTGGTACTTGGCATGTTGTTCTGTCCTCCCCTGGCATCAGCCAGAGCCCAACACCAACGGCCCGCCAGCAGAATTGCAGCGGCTCCCGGGGTTGGGCCTTCGTAATGGGCGCTACGGCCCGCTTCGAAGTCCACAGCCGTGATGTCCCTCATGGTCATCCCGCGTGTGCTCGGCGACGAATGTCGCAAGCACCACTCTAGGGCAAGAGCGCGCGCGGCGCCAGCGCCCAGGCGTAACTGTCCATACCTGTCCGTGCTATGCCCGCGGCTACCGTGACGACGCGGCCTACCAAGCAGCTCGAGACGTTCCCGAACCCGCGGCCGGGTCGCGACTACCACATCGCGTTCGAGTGCCCGGAGTTCACCTGCCTCTGCCCGCTGACGGGCCAGCCGGACTTCGCAACGTTTTCGATCGATTACGTCCCCGACGAGCTCTGCGTGGAGCTCAAGAGCCTCAAGCTCTACCTGTGGAGCTTCCGCGACGAGGGCGCGTTCCACGAGGCGGTCACGAACCGCATCTGCGACGACCTGGTGGCCGCGGTCGCGCCGCGATCGATCTCGGTCGTCGGCAAGTTTTTGGTCCGGGGCGGGATCGGCACCACGGTCACCGTCACGCACCAGAAGCGGTAGCGCCGCGCGGCGGGCGGCGTGTGCCTAGCGCACCAGCAGGAGCTGGTGATCGCGCAGCGTGCGCTCGGCGAACGCGGCCTCGGAGAACGCGAGGTACATGAGCCACGTGCGGATGAACGGCTCGTCGAAGCCGAGCGCGCGCACGCGGGGCAGGGCGGCTGTGAAGCGCTCGCGCCAGGCGCGCAGCGTCGGGGCGTAGTCCGTGCCGATGTCGTCCTCTCGCGCGATCGCGAAGCCGGCGGCGGCCGAGGCGCGCGCGATCGCGCCGAGCGACGGGATCAGCGAGCCGGGGAACACGTACGTCTGCATCCAGTCGACGCGTCGGCGGTACACCTCGAAGCGCTCGTCAGGCATCGTGATCGTCTGCAGCGCGAGCCGGCCGCCGGGCGCGAGCGCCTGCGCGCACGCCGCGAAGTACGCCGGCAGGTACTCGTAGCCGACGGCCTCGAGCATCTCGATCGAGACGATCTTGTCGAACGTGCCGAGCGCGGCGCGGTAGTCGCGGTACAGCACGGTCACGCGATCGGCGAGCCCGGCGGCGGCGACGCGCTCCGCGGCGAGCGTTCGCTGCTCGCGCGACACGGTGATCGCGGTGACGCGGCAGCCGCGCGTGGCGGCGGCGTGGATCGCCATCCCGCCCCAGCCGCAGCCGATCTCGAGCAGGTGATCGCGCGGCGACAGCGCGAGCCAGTCGCAGAGCCGATCGAGCTTCGCGCGCTGCGCGGCGGCGAGCGTGAGCGGGAGCGCGGCGGCGCCGCCGTCGGGCGCGGCGGCGCCGCCGTCGGGCGCGGCGGGTCCAAACCACGCGCACGAGTACGCGAGCGTCTCCTCGTCGAGGAACAGCCGGTAGAAGTCGTTGCCGAGGTCGTAGTGGGCGTGGATGTTGCGCTGGCTGCCGGCGACGGTGTTCGCGGCGCGGCGGTGGCGCGCGAGCGCGGGCAGCTGCCAGAGGCGCGTCAGCGGCGACTCGAGGCCGCGGGCGCGCGACGCGCGCAGGAACACGCGCAGGAGGCCGACCAGGTCATCGCTCGACCACTCGCCGGCGACGAACGCCTCGCCAGCGCCGAGCTCGCCGCGGAGGAGCAGGCGCAGGAACATCCGATCGTCGTGGACGCGCGCGGTGGCGTCCGCGCGGCCGGGGCCGCCGAGCCGCACCCACGCGCCCGACGGCAGCTCGAGGTCGACGCGGCCCGCGGCCCAGCCCGCGCGCAGGCTGGCGAGCGCGAGCCAGCGCAGCGCGAGCGCGGCGGGTGCCGCGAGCCGCGGCATGGGCGCGATCAATGGATGTGCGACTTCTTCCCCGCGCACGCCCTCCACGTTACTTCATGGCGGGCGAGCGGTGGGCGGGCGGCGCGGGCGAACCGTCGGGTTCTGCTCCGCCGGGTGGGCCGGGTGGGCCGGGTGGATCTTCGAGCGGCCGGTGATCCGGCCCGGGGCGCCGGTACGGGACGCCGCGCAGGTACAGCCGCAGTGCCTCGAGGTGGATGAGTCCGATCACCTGCAGCGTCATCAGCGGGTAGCGCAGGGCCGCGGCGGCGAGCGCGCGATCGGTGAGCGGCCGGCGCTCGCCGGCGAGCCGCGCCACGAAGACGCGCTCGCCGTCGGGCGTGTCGACGTGCATGTCGATCGCGAGCGACGCGCCGTCCGCGGGCGCGTCGAACCAGAACTCGTAGAAGCGCGGCCCGTGCAAGAACGGCGAGACGAACAGCTCGCGCCGGTGGCGGAACCCGACGCGCGCGGGGGCCCCACTCACGCGCCGCGCATCGGGCGCGCTGGCGATGCGCTGCGCGGGCCCGAGCACGTAGCGGTAGCGCCCGCCGTACGTGTTGTTGACCTCGGCGACGACCGACGTCAGCGCGCCGCCTGCGTCGTAGCCGAGGAAGAAGCTGACGGGGTTGAACACGTAGCCGAGGACCTTCAAGTTCGTGACGAGGCGCGCGGACGCGGGCGCGGGCAGGCCGTGCTCGGCGAGCAGGCGCGCGTGGTCGGCGACCAGGCCGCCACCGGACACGGCACTGCCGGCCGCGTAGTCGCGATCGTCGAGCGAGAACAGGTTCGGCCGCGCGTGCGAGAACAGCCGCAGCTCGCGGGTGAGCGCGGGGAGCTCGTCGAGATCGATCGACGCGATGTAGACGGGGTAGCGGAACGTGCGCCGCGCGAGCTCGTCGCGCCGCGCGTGCATCAGCGTGCCGCGGTAGAGCGCCGAGCGCCGCGGGCTCGTCACGGCGCCGCCCCGGGGCTGCGCGCGGCGGGCGCGCGCGTGCCGGTCCCGCGCTCGTCGGCGACGAGGCGCGCGGCGGCCGCGAGCCCCGCGCAGAGGCCGTCCTCGTGGAACCCAAAGCCCAGGTACGCGCCGGCGTAGTACGTGCGGTGCGCGCCGGAGAGCCGCGGCAGCTCGGCGGCGGCGGCGAGCGCGGCGCGATCGAGCTGCGGGTGCGCGAACACGACCTCGTGCAGGACGCCGCGCGGCGGCGTGCGCGGGTTCAGCGTCACGAGGTACGGCGCGTCGGGCAGCCCCTGCAGCCGCGTCATCGAGTACGTGACGGCGACCTGCGCGGTGTCCGGATCGGCGACGTAGTTCCACGACGCGTGCGCGGCGGGGCGCCGCGGCAGGAAGCGGCGATCGGTGTGCAGCACCGTGCGGTTCCTGCTGTAGCGGAACGCGCCGAGCACGCGGCGCTCGTCGGCGGTCGGGCGCGCGAGCAGGCCGAGCGCGGTGTCGGCGTGGGTGGCGATGACGATCCGATCGAAGCGGCGCTCCGCGCCAGCGGCCGTCACGGTCACGCCGGTGGCGTCGCGCTCGATCGATGCGACCGCGGCGCCGGTCTCGAGCGTGAAGCGGCCGGTCGCGCGCAGCCGGGCGACGAGCGCGTCGACGTAGCGGCGGCTCCCGTCGGCGACCGTGTGCCACGCGAGCGGGCGGACGGCGCGCAGCATGCCGTGCTGATCGAGGAAGCGCAGGTACGTCTCGGCCGGGAAGTCGCCGCAGCGATCGGGCGCGAGCGACCACAGCGCGGCGGCGAGCGGCACGAGGAAGCCCGCGCGGAGCTCGGCGGAGGCGCCGATCGCGCGCGCGTAGTCGTCGAGCGACGCGTCGCCGACGCGGCCGAGCGCCAGATCGCGCCGGCCGCGCCGGAGGAACGCGGCGACCTCGGCGAGCAGCCGCCAGTGCCGCCGATCGAAGAGCCGCCGCCGGTCCGCGAACAGCGCGGACGCGCTCGCGCTGCCCCACTCGAGATCGATCGCGGGGAGCGAGACCGAGAACGACATCGTCGTCGGGCGCGTCGCGACACCGAGCTCGCCGAGCAGGCGGAAGAAGTGCGGGTAGCGCTCGCGGTTGCAGACGATGAAGCCCATGTCGACGGAGACGCCGCCGCCTGCGTCGACGGTGTAGACGTGGCCGCCCGGCGCGGCGGCGGCCTCGAGCAGCGTGACCTCGTGCGGACCGGCGAGCGCGCGCGCGGCGCCCAGGCCCGCGATGCCTGCGCCGACGATCGCGATCCTCACGGGCGCCCCCGGCGCGGGCACGGCATCGCCGATCACGATACACCGCGCGGGCGCAGGCGTGGCGGCGGGCGGCGCGAGTGGCGTAGCGTCGTCCCCGTGGACGAGGTCGATCTCGACGGACACCCGGGCCTGCTCGTGCGTCCGCCGCGCGCGCGCGCCCTCTTCGTGCTCGCGCACGGCGCGGGCGCGGGGATGCGGCACGAGTTCCTCGAGGACATCGCCCAGGCGCTGGCCGGCGCGGGCGTGGCCACGCTGCGCTGGGAGCTGCCGTACATGGCGGCGGGCCGCGCGCGCCCCGATCCGCCGGCCGTGGCGCACGCGGCGGTGCGCGCCGTGTGGAGCGCGGCGCGCGCGCGGTTCGGGGATCTCCCGATGTTCGCGGGCGGCAAGTCGTTCGGCGGGCGGATGACGTCGGGCGCGCACGCCGAGGCGCCGCTCGCGGGGCTCGCGGGGCTCGCGTTCCTCGGCTTCCCGCTGCACCCGCCCGATCGGCCGGGCACCGAGCGCGCCGAGCACCTCGCGCAGACGGCGCCGGCGCGGCTCCTGTTCGTGCAGGGGACGCGCGACGATCTCGCACCGCTCCCCCGGCTGCGTCCGGTGGTGGCGCGGCTGGGGCGGCGCGCGCGGCTCCACACGGTGGCGCACGCGGATCACGGGTTCGACGTGCTCGTGCGATCGGGGCGATCGCGGGCGGACGTGATCTCCGAGATCGCGGGAGCGGTCGCGACCTGGATGGCTCGCTCCGGAACCATTCGGAAGAAAACTGGACCGCGGTGATACTATTCGGCGCGTGTGGACGAGCTACTCCGCGCGCCACGCCGCTCAACTCATCGGTCTGCCCGAGTCGGCGGTGCGCAGCTGCATCCGTGACGGGATCGTCGGCATGCCGAACACGGTGCCCGCGCAGCTCACGTTCCGTGACCTGTCGGCGCTGCGCACGGTGAAGTCGCTGATCGAGGCGGGGATGCCGTTGCCGCACGTGCGCCGCGAGCTCTTGCGGATCCAGCAGGCGCTGCCGTCGGGCACGTCGATCGCCGAGGTGACCGTCGAGGCGCGCGGCGGCCGCGTCCACGTCTGCGGCACCACGGGCCGCGCAGAGGCCGTGCCCGCCGCGGGGCAGCTCGCGCTGCCGTTCGCCGCGCCGGCCGAGCGCCGCTCCGAGCCCGCGGGCGAGGTGCACGAGCTGCCGCGGCCGATCGACATCGCGGTCCCGGTGATCGCCGCGCCGGCGACCGCCGATCAGTGGATCGAGCGCGCGATCCACCTCGAGGAGCGCGATCCGGTCGCGGCGATCGACGCCTACCGCCGCTCGCTGCGGCTGCGCCCCGAGTGCACCGAGGCGTGGATCAACCTCGGGCGGCTGTTCGCGGAGAGCGGCGACGCGCTCGCCGCGAACGATTGCTTCCGCAGCGCGCTCGAGCTCGATCCGCTCGATGCGACGCCGTACTACAACCTCGGCGTGCTCGCGCAGGACGGGGGCAAGGAGGCCGACGCGATCGCGCTCTACCGGCGCGCGCTCGAGCTCGATCCGCACCTCGCCGAGGCGCACTACAACCTGGCGACGCTGTTCGATCAGTCCGGCGACTCGCGCGCCGCGATCCGGCACATCAACGAGTACCGGAAGCTGACGCGGTAGCGCGGGCGCGCGGCCGGCTCCGCGGTGCCGGGTCCGCGCGCTGCGGTCCGGGCCCGGCCCGGCCCGGCCCGGCCCGGCGTGCTCCGCGCTGGCACGGCTCCATCGTCGGGATGAGCCTCCTTCGATCCGCGTCACATCCGCGGGCTGGCGAACATCTTGCACCGATGGCTCGCGGTTGCCATGACGAGAACGCACCGCTCTGGAAAAGCCGAGCCGCACTCGGCCCGCGAACGAATCCACGGTCACGGCTTGGGGGAGGAGGAAGTGCAGGGCCCGGCAGCGCGCTTCGCGCACGGCACGCCGTGGCCTGCCCCTGCGCAGGTGCCTTCGGCCGAGCTCGACGACCCGTTCCTCGACGACGAGGCGGAGCTCGACGCCGACCTGACCGAGCCCGTGCCGCTCCTCGCGGAGGCCGAGGCCGATGAGCTGGCGGCGCCGCCGGGATCGCCGATGGTCCTGGAGATCGACGACATCGGCACGCGCACCCTGATGGGAGTCGGCGCCCGCGCCGTGCGCGCCGTCGCGACGTCGGGCTCGGTGGAAGCTCGACCTGCCAGGGGCCAACAGGCGACATCTGAGGTGCCCACTCCATACTCGGTGCACACTGGAGTTGACAGCGCGGCCTCCGCGCGGGTGATCGTCGCGCCGCCGCAGCTCGCCTCGGTTCAACCACTGCCGGTCCTCCCGGGGGTGCCCTCGCTCGTGCCGGCCGCGCCGCTCGTGCCGGCCGCGCCGGTCCTGCCGGCCGCGCCGGTCCTGCCGGCCGCGCCGGTCGCGCCGCTACCGGCGTACGTGGAGCCGCCGCAAGAGGCGATCAGCACGACGTACGTCCGCGGCTGGGCGTACGCGATGGCTCAGCCCCCGGCGGTGACCGGCTCGCGGTACCGCGTGCCCGTCGCGATCGCGATCGCGATCGCCGTCTTCGCGGTCGCCGCGTACCTGACCGCGATGATGCTCTAGCTCACGAGAAGCCGAGCAGCCGGCCGCCCTGGTAGACGACGAACGCGACGATCCACGCCAGCGACGTCATGTAGCCGAACAGGAACAGCGGCCAGCGCAGGCTGCGCGTCTCACGGCGCACCACGGCGAGCGTGCTCATGCACTGGCAGGCGAGCGCGAAGAAGAGCATGAGCGCCAGGCCGACCAGCGGCGTGTACGCGGGCGAGCCGTCGGCGCGCCGCTCGGCGCGCAGGGCGGCGCGCAGGGGCTCGGAGCTCTCGTCGGCGTCGCCGCCGACGCTGTAGACGATGCCGAGCGTCGACACGAACACCTCGCGCGCCGCGAACGCGCCGACGATGCCGACGCCGATCTTCCAGTCGAAGCCGAGCGGCGCGATCACCGGCTCGAGCGCGTGGCCGAGCCGGCCGCCGTAGCTCTGCGCCAGCAGCGCCGCCTTCTGCTCATTCTCGAGCGCCTGCCTGGCGTCTGCGTCGGGCGCGGCGGCCAGCTGCGCCGCGTAGTCGGGCGCGCCCGCGGGCAGCTCGCGCGGGAACGCGAGCAGCGCCCACAGCGCGATCGAGCACGCGAGGATCACCGTGCCGGCCTCGCGGAGGAACATCGACGACTTGCCCCACATCATGCGGAGCACGTCGGGCATCCGCGGCCAGCGGTACGGCGGCAGCTCGATCAAAAACGGCAGCCGCTTGGCGCGCAACGGCCGGACGAGCCGCGACAGGGTCCACGCGGCGGCGAGCGACGTGAGCACGCTGAAGAGGTACATGCCGATCATGAGCAGGCCGCCGACGAGCGGCGAGCCCGAGATCAGCGCGCCGATGACGAGCGTGTACACGGGCAGCCGCGCCGAGCACGTCATGAGCGGGATCACCATCATCGTGAGGATGCGGTCGCGTCGGCGCTCCATCGTGCGCGTGGCCATGATCGCGGGGATCGCGCACGCGAAGCCCGACAGCATTGGCACGAACGCGCGGCCGTGCAGGTTCATCGAGCGCATGATGCGATCCATCAGGTACGCGATGCGCGCGAGGTAGCCGCAGTCCTCGAGGAAGCCGAGGAACAGGAACAGGAGCAGGATCTGCGGCAGGAAGACGAGCACCGCGCCGACGCCGCCGATCACGCCGTCGACGAGGAAGTCGGTGAAGACGCCCGCGCCGAGCGCGCCGCGCAGCGCCTCGCCGAGCGACTTGAAGCCGCCGTCGATCGCGTCGATCAGCGGCGACGACCACGCGAACAGCGACATGAAGACCACGGCCATCACGGCCAGGAACACGCCGAAGCCCCACACCCGGTGGAGCAGGATGCGATCGATGCGCTCGGTACGGCTGCGGTCCGGCGCGCGCCGCAGGAGCGGCGGGATCTCGCGATCGAGCCACGCCCAGCGCGCGAGGATCGGCCGATCCAGCTCGAGCGCGTGCTCGCCGCTGGCGGCGAGCACCGCGGTGCGCAGCGAGTCGGGGACCTCGAGCTCGTCGCCGTCATCCTGGTCGGTGCGCGGCTCGATGCAGGTCAGCGCCCACAGGGCGAGCGCCGCCTCGGTGTCCTGCGCGGCGTCGCCGCCAGCGCCAGCGCCGCTCGGGCGCGGCCGCGCGATCCACGCCGCCGGCAGCGCGGTCCGGACCTGCGCGAGCGCCGCGGCGAGCGGCGCGTCGGGCGTCCACCGCCAGATCGCGCGTCGCTCGGCGCGGAGCGCGCGCTCGATCGCGGCGACCAGATCGGCGATCCCGGCGCGCGTGCGCGCGGTGACGCCGATGACCTCGCAGCCGAGCAGCTCGCCGAGCGCGCGCGGATCCGGCGTCGCGCCCTTGGCCTCGTCGACCATCGTCAGCGCGACCACGCAGCGCGCGCCGAGCTCCTGGCACTGCAACAGGAGGTAGGCGGAGCGGGCGACCTGCGTGGCGTCGATGCAGAGGACGACCACGTCGGGCGCGGGCGCGCCGCCGAGCCCGGCGATCGCGTCGAACGCGATCGCCTCCTCGGCGCTGCGAGCGTGCAGGCTGTAGGTGCCGGGGATGTCGTGGACGTCGGCGGTGGCGCTGCCGACCGTCATCGTGCCGCGGCGCCGATCGACGGTGACGCCCGGATAGTTCGACACCTTCGCCGACAGGCCGGTGAGCGCGTTGAACAGCGTGGTCTTGCCGACGTTCGGGTTGCCAGCGAGGATGATCTGCGGGCGCGCGCGGCCGCGCTCCTCGTGCGCGCGCAGATCATCCTTGCCGGCCGGCTGTCCCGGCGCGCTGGTCATGGCGCGCGCCCCGGCCTGTCCGCGCCGGGCTCGACGGAGATCTGCGCCGCCTCGGCGCGCCGGATCGACCACTGTCCGCCGCGGACCTCGATGCGCAGCGGATCGCCGAGCGGCGCGACCGTGACGACGCGGACGGCCGTGCCCGGGACGAGGCCCATCTCCAGGAGGCGCCGGCGGAACGCGCGCGGGCCGGCGACTTCACGCACGGTGGCCGAGCGCCCGCGCGGGATCTCGGCGAGCGAGGTCACGAGCATAGGGGTAACATTCGCGCGGTCTTTTGAAAATCGTTTTCAAACTTCATCTGCGGCTCCGCTCGCAGCCTCGTCGGGCGGTCGGCTGCGTATATGTGCCCGAGATCTCGTGGCCGGACCCTCGGGGTCGCGTCCGCGCGACGCGATGCTACATTCCGGCACTCGAGGGGCACCGATGGACAGCGCGCAGACCCTGCTGCTGAATCAGGGATTCGAGCCGATCAAAGTCATCTCGTGGCAGCGGGCGATCACCCTGCTGTTCCTCGGGAAGGTCGAGGTGATCGAGGAGTACGACCACGACATCCGGTCGGTCAACCTCATCATCAAGATCCCCGCGGTGGTGCGCCTCCTGCGGGCGTTCCGCCGCCACGCCCGGCCGGTGAAGTTCTCGCGCGTCAACATCTACGCCCGCGACAACTACCGCTGCCAGTACTGCGGCAAGAAGGCGTCGATCAGCGAGCTGACGTACGACCACGTCGTCCCGCGCTCCCAGGGCGGGATGACCGAGTGGACGAACATCGTGACCTGCTGCTACCTGTGCAACCGCAAGAAGGGCGGGCGCACGCCGCGCGAGGCCGGGATGACGCTGCTCGGCCAGCCGACGCAGCCGAACTGGGTGCCCGCGGTCGTCATCCGCATCTCGCTGCGCTCGGTCCCCGACGCGTGGCGCGACTACCTCTACTGGACGGGCGAGCTCGACACGAGCCACGAGGGGTGACGCCCGGCTCCGGGCGGCCGGCCCGGAGCTGCATCGAGCTGCATCGAGCCGTGTCGATCCGTATGGATCCGTATCGACAGCCGCATCATCGACAGCCGTATCATCGATAGCCGCATGAAGATCCTGTTCGTCTGCACCGGAAACATCTGCCGCTCTCCGACGGCGGAGGGCGTGATGGCCCGCTTGCTCGCCGAGGCCGGGCTCGCCGAGCGCGTGACGATCGACAGCGCGGGCACCGGCGGCTGGCACGCCGGCGAGCTGCCCGATCCGCGGTCGCGCGAGGCGGCGCGGCGGCGCGGCCTCGATCTCACGCACCGCGCGCGGCAGATCAGCCGCGCCGATCTCGATCGCTTCGATCTCGTCCTCGTGATGGATCGCGACAACCTCCGCCGCGTGACGGCGATCTCCGATCCGCGCGCGCGGGCGGCGGTCCGGCTCCTGCGCAGCTTCGAGGCGGAGGCGCCCGACGACGCGATCGTCCCCGATCCGTACTCCGGCGGCCCGGAGGGCTTCGACGAGGTGCTCGACATCTGCGAGCGCGCCTGCGCGGGGCTCCTCGCGCACGTGCGCGGCCAGCTGACGGCGTGACGGCGTGACGGCGTGGCGGCGATGACAGCGGGGCAGGCAGGCGAGGGCTGGGAGGTAGAGCTGGCCGAGGCGCTCGGCGCGCGCGCCGCCCTTGCGGAGCCGGTGGCGGGCGGCGACATCAACGACGCGTACCGCGTGCAGCTCGACGACGGGCGCGTCGTCTTCGTGAAGACGCACGCGCACCCGCCGCCCGGCATGTTCGAGGCCGAGGCGCGCGGGCTCGACTGGCTGCGCGCCGGGCCGCTGCGGGTGCCGCGCGTCCTCTGCGCGGGCGAGCGCTTCCTCGCGCTCGAGTGGCTCACGCTCGGCGGGCGCGGGCGCGGCTTCGACGAGGCGCTCGGCCGCGGGCTCGCCGCGCTGCACCGCGTGGGCGCGCCTGCGTTCGGGCTCGATCGCGACGGCTACCTCGCCACGCTGCCGCAGCCGCGCGGCGAGCTCGCGGACGGGCCGACGTTCTGGATCGAGCACCGGGTCCGGCCGCTCGCCGAGCGCGCGCGGGCCGCGGGCCGGATGCCGGACGTCTCCGCGCGGCTCGACGCGCTGCTCGCGCGCCGCGATCGCTTCGGCCCGCCGGAGCCGCCGGCGCGCCTGCACGGCGATCTGTGGTGGGGCAACGTCGCCGCCGCGGGCGGCGCGCCGGCCTTGATCGATCCCGCCGTCTACGGCGGCCACCGCGAGGTCGATCTGGCGATGCTCGCGCTGTTCGGCGGCCTGCCCGAGCCGCTCGTCCGCGCCTACGACGAGGTCTACCCGCTCGCCCCGGGGTGGCGCGAGCGCCGGCTGCTATGGCAGCTCTACCCGCTCGCGGCGCACGCCGTCCTGTTCGGCGGCGGCTACGGCGCCCAGGTCGCCCAGGCGCTGGGCGCGCTCACTTGACCTCGGTGATCTTGTTGTCGAGGCCCGGCGACTTCACCGCCGTCTTCTTGCCGCTGACGCTCTTCTTGTAGGTGATGGTGTTGCCGACGCCGGTCGCCGCGATCTCGTCGGCGGCGGTGACGGTGACGGTGTTCTTGGCGCCGTTCACCTTGAGCTTCTTCACGGCGGCGATGGTGACCTGGTTGTCCGCGCCGTTGATCGAGATCTTGGTGCACGTCCCGGTGAACGTCGCGGTCGCGCCGCTGACGTTGATCGATGCCTCGCCCTCCTTGTCGCAGTCGTGGGTGATCTGCGTCTCCGACGTGTACGATCGGTCGGCGCGCGCGGCCGCGGGGGCGAGCGCGAGCGCGAGCCCGAGCGAGCCCGAGAGCAGTCGGGAGAGGGGGCGGGAGATCGAGCGAGGCTGGGTGCGGGAGGTTTCGAGCATCACTTCACCTGGTTGAGGTTGTTGCGGCCGCCGATCGCGGCGGCCTTCGGCTTGCCGGTAACGCCGCGCTTGTACGTGACGGTGTTGTCGCTGCCGTTGACCGCGAGCCGATCGACGGCGTCGATCTCGACGCTGTTCTTCGAGCCGTTGACCGAGAGCTTCAGCGCCGACTCGGCCTTGATCTTGTTGTCGCCGCCGTTGACCACGACCTTGGTGCACGGGCCCGTGAGCGTGTACGTCCCGCCGCCGGCATTGATCGTCACCTCGGGCTCCTTCGCGCAGTCGTGGGTCGCTGCCTTGTCGGTGTAGATCTTCTCGGCGCGCGCGGCGCCCGGGGCGAGGGCGGCGAGGACGAGGGCGAGGGCGACGGCGACGGCGACGGATCTCATGGGCCTCCGGTGGCGGATGGACGTGGGCGCTCGGACGACATTCATCAGCTTCCACGGGCAGGAGCGCGAGGCGATTCTCGACGCGCTGCGTCGCATCATTATATACGCCTCCTCGCCATATACGCCTCCTCGCCGAGGCGGGCTCCGCCCTCCTGGACTCGCTCGTCGGCCTGGACTCGCGCGTCGGCCGATATAGCCTCGCACTACGCATCCGCAATGATGGATCTCGCCAGCCTCCGCGGCGCCACCCGTGAGCTCACCGCGCGCGCCGTCTCCGCCGCCCAGGCGCTGACCCGGGACGGCGAGGCGATCGACGATCACCAGGTCGTCGTCGAGCGGGTCGCGTACGCGGCGACCGAGGCGCGGGTCGTCGAGGAGCTGGCCGGCGCGCCCGCCGACATCGCGCCGACCGCGTTCGTCGCCGCCGCCGAGCTGGCCGCCTCGATCGCGCACCGGCTCGCGCCGGTCGCGCGCGCGCTGGGGCTCGGGGAGCCGCGCTACCCGTCCGAGGTCGCCGAGGTGATCGCCGCGGGGCAGGCCCCCGAGACCGTCGAGGCGATCGGCGCCAGCGTGATCGCCGCTGGCGGCCGGGCGCCGTGGCCGCTCGAGGAGGTGCTGGCCGAGATCCGCGCGAACGTGCGCGCGTTCGCCGAGCGCGAGGTCGCGCCGCACGCCGAGCGCATCCACCGCCACGACGAGCTGGTGCCGGAGCGGTTCATCCAGGAGATGGCGAAGCTCGGCTACTTCGGGCTCTCGATCCCGGAGCGCTACGGCGGCCACGAGCTCGGTAACCTCGCGATGATCCTGACGACCGAGGAGCTGTCGCGCGCCTCGCTCGCGGCGGCCGGCTCGCTCATCACGCGGCCCGAGATCCTCGCCAAGGCGCTGCTCGCCGGCGGCACCGAGGAGCAGAAGCAGACCTGGCTGCCGCGCCTGGCCTCCGGCGAGGTGATGGCGGCGATCTCGGTGACCGAGCCGAACGTCGGCTCGGACGTCGCGGCGGTCGCCTGCCGCGCGGAGCGCGCCGCCGGTGGCTGGACCATCACCGGCGCCAAGGCGTGGTGCACGTTCGCCGGCCGCGCCGACGTGATCGCGCTGCTCGCGCGGACGGGGGACAGCGCCCGCGGCCTGACGTTATTCGGCGCCCGCGGCCTGACGCTGTTCATCGTCGACAAGCCGCGGTTCCCCGGCCACGCCTTCGAGGCGCGCCAGCCGGGCGGCGGCACCCTCATCGGCAAGGCGGACCGTACGCCCGGCTATCGCGGCATGCACTCGTTCACGCTCGCGTTCGATCGCTGGTGGGTGCCGGACGCGCAGGTCGTCGGCGGCGAGGGCGGCGTCGGCCGCGGGTTTCCGCTGCAGCTCGCCGGCTTCGCCGCCGGCCGGCTCCAGACCGGCGGGCGCGCGTGCGGCCTCCTCGCGGCGGCGCTCGAGCACACGGCTCGTTACGTCGCGGAACGAAAGCAGTTTATGCGGCCGATCAGCGACTTTGGCCTCACTCGCTATCACGTCGGCCAGATGGCCGCGCGGCTGGCCGCCGCCCGGGCGATCACCTACGCCGCGGCCGCCGCGATGGACCGGGACGAGCGCGCGGCGGCCCCGGTGGCGGCGATGGCGAAGCTGTTTGCCAGCGACGCCGCCGTCGAGGCCACCCAGCTCGGCCAGCTCCTGCACGGGGGGTGGGGCTACGCCGAGGAGTACCCCATCAGCCGGTGCGTGGTGGACGCGCAAGTTTTGCCGATCTTCGAAGGGGTGAAGCCGATCCTCGCGCTGAAGGTGATCGGGAGATCTCTGCTCGGGCGATCGCGGTGAGCGAGTGTAGGGACCAAGCCTAAATTTCAATTCGCCAAAAGGCCGTCTACAATGGCGAGCTTATGGGGAAGCTCTTTGCGTGGCCGGCGGCGGCTGTGCTCGCGATCTGCTCGATTGCATCGATGCCGGTCGCGCACGCCGGTGATCCGCTGAAGCCGTACGTCGTGCTCGCGCTCGACACGTCTGGCTCGATGGGGACCGCGACGGGCTCGGGCCCGCCGAGCTGCGGCGGCGCGGACACGCGGCTCAACCACGCGGTCTGCGCGATCAACAACATCGTCAACAGCTACGGCGACATGGTGTTCGCGCTCGGCCGCTTCCGCATGGCGACGAGCGGCACGTACCCGACCTGCACCGCGATGGGCGCGGGCACCGCGGGCAGCGCGACGTGCAACGGCACCGCCGATATGTTCGAGCTCTTGACGCCGCTCGTCGACGGCAACAACGACCTCGCGGCGCTGTGGACCGACGGCACGTACAACACGTGCACCGGGACCGGCACCGATCCCGAGATCTACGCGGCCACGGGCAACACGCCGCTCGCCGGCACGCTCGTCGGCGCGAAGCAGTACTTCAGCGGGCTGCAGGCGCCGAACTTCCCGATCTGGCCGTCGGGGCAGCCGGGCTTCGCTCCGATCGTCAACGATCCGACGGCTGGCGCGTTCTTGCCCGGCGGCTGCAACCCGTCGCCGACGTGCACCACGAACTGCTGCGCGGCCCAGTGCCGGCCGTACATCGTGGTCCTCCTGACCGACGGCGCGGAGACCTGCGTCGCGTTCGATCCGAACACGACGGCCGCCGCCACGTCGCTGCTCACGACCGACGTCACGGTCGGCGGCATGCCGCGCCGCTACCGCGTCCTCACGAGGCCGATCGGCTTCGGCATCGCTCCCCCGGTGCCGCCGATGCAGAACGAGATCGAGGACATCGCGCAGGCGGGCGGCGCGATCGACATCGCGGGCCAGAACGAGGGCTTCTACGCCTCCGACGAGGCGGGCCTCCAGCTCGCGATCTCCGCGATCCTCGACGACGCGATCAAGACCGAGGCGTGCAACAACCTCGACGACGACTGCGACGCCGCGATCGACGAGGACTTCCCGGGCAAGGGCAGCGCGTGCGACAACGGCAAGCTCGGCGTGTGCCGCCGGACCGGCAGCCTCGTGTGCCGCGCCGACGGCACGGGCCTGTCGTGCAACGCCCCGGCGGGCCCGAGCGGCACCGCCGAGGTGTGCAACAACCAGGACGACGACTGCGACGGCAAGACCGACGAGGGCCTCACCGGCTGCTCGTGCACTCCGCAGGGCGAGCTGTGCAACAACAACGACGACGACTGCGACGGGCTCATCGACGAGGGCATCCAGCGGCCGTGCGGGACCGGCACGTGCCAGGGCGTCGAGACGTGCATGTCCGGCGTGTTCACCGGCTGCACCGCGCCGCAGGCGGGCACCGAGGTCTGCAACGGCCTCGACGACAACTGCGACGGCCTGCGCGACGGCTTCAACGAGCGCTGCTCGAACATGCCGCCGGTCATGCCGTTCCCGGCGGGCGACTCGCGCAACAACCCCGGTGATCCGGCGCGGAGTCCGATCCCGCAGAACATCTGCCACCCGGGCCTCCGCACGTGTCCGGCGAACGTCGGCCCGCCGAACGCGTTCGGGCCGTGCCTCCAGGAGCAGCAGCCGCTGACCGAGGTCTGCAACGGGCTCGACGACGACTGCGACAACATGATCGACGAGGGTACCGGCGGCGCCGACTGCTCGAGCAACTGCGGCGTCGGCACGACCGTGTGCGTGAACGGCATGATCCAGTGCAACTCCGTCACGCAGCCGGACGACGACACGTGCGACGGCGTCGACGACGACTGCGACATGATGATCGACGAGGACTACGTCTCGTCGGGCGCCTGCGGGATGGGCCAGGTGTGCAACGGCATGGAGCAGTGCCTGAACGGCATGGTGACGTGCGTCGGCACGCCGGTCGGGCAGGAGAGCTGCAACTGCACCGACGACGACTGCGACGCGCAGGTCGACGAGGGCTCGCTGTGCCCGGGCGGCACGCAGTGCGTGCAGTGCCAGTGCGCGCCGCCGTGCATCCCCGGCGAGTTCCCGTGCGCGCTCGGCAAGAAGTGCGTCAACAACTTCTGCGTCGCCGATCCGTGCTTCGGCGTCACCTGCCCCGACGTGAACGGCAACAAGCAGGTGTGCAAGGCGAACGGCAACACGCCGACGTGCATCTCGGCGTGCGATCCCTCGGTCATCACCTGCGCGCCACCGCTCATCTGCTACGGCCCGACGGGCGAGTGCAGGCCGGACGACTGCACGACGTTCCCGGACCGCTGCAGCGCGAGCGAGCGGTGCATCAGCGGCGCGTGCGTCTCGAACCCGTGCGCGGGCGTGAACTGCCCCGGCGACCAGTACTGCGTCAGCGGCCAGTGCGTCGGCAGCTGCGCCGACGTCGAGTGCGACGCCGGCAAGCGGTGCGAGCTGGGCATGTGCGTGGCCGATCCGTGCGGCGCGCCGTGCCCGTTCGGCAAGACGTGCAACGACGACAGCGGCCAGTGCGTCCGGGACCCCTGCGAGTTCGTGCAGTGCACGCAGGGTCAGGAGTGCGATCCGCACCACGGCGGCAAGTGCGTCGACAGCCTGTGCCTCGGGACGGCGTGCCCGGAGCCGGGCCAGGTCTGCAAGCTCGGCACCTGCTACGACCCGCAGGTCTTCACGCCCGACGCCGGCACGGGCGAGCTCGTGACGACGGGCGGCGGCGGCGGTGGCTGCAGCGCGGGCGGCGGCTCCAGCGGCGGCGCGCTCGCCGGCTTGGGCCTGGTGCTCGGTCTCCTGCTCGCGCGCAGGAGGCGGTCGTGAGGAGGGCGGTCGTGAGAAGGACGGTCATGAAGGAGTCAGTCATGAAGCTCGGTGCCACGCGGCGCGCGCTCCTCCTGCTCGCGCTCGCCCTCGCAGGCGCGCTCCTGCCGTCGTGCGGCGTCAACGACTACTGCATCGGCTGCCCGACGACGAAGGACGCCGGCGGCGGCGGCGGCGATGACGGCGGCGGCGGCGGCGACGACGGCGGCGGGACCGGCGGCGACGGCGGCGTCTGCGTGCCCAGCGGCGTCGAGGTCTGCGACGCCAAGGACAACGACTGCGACGGCAAGACCGACGAGGGGCCGCTGCCCGAGATCGGCCAGCTCTGCACGAACCAGGTGGGCGAGTGCCAGGGCGGCGTGAAGCAGTGCGTGTCCGGAACGGTCCGGTGCTCGCGCGAGCCCGCCGCCGAGACCTGCGACAACAAGGACAACAACTGCAACGGCATGACCGACGAGGGCAACCCCGGCGGCGGCACGCAGTGCGGCACCGACCTCGGCGAGTGCATCGCGGGCGTCAACACGTGCATGAACGGCGCGGTCGTGTGCGTCGGCAAGGTCGACGGCGGCCCCGAGGGCTGCAACGGGCGCGACGACGACTGCGACGGCATGTTCGACGAGGGCCTGACGAACATGGGCTCGTGCGGCGCGACCGACGTCGGCGAGTGCACGCTCGGCACGCGCATGTGCATGGGCGGCGGCGTGGTGTGTGTCGGCTCGACCGGGCCGACGTTCGAGCTGTGCGACATGCTCGATCAGGACTGCGACGGCAATCCGACGAACGGCTTCGATCTCATGACCGATCCGACGAACTGCGGCATGTGCGGCAACGTCTGCAACCTGCCGAACGCGTTCGAGGGCTGCGCCAGCGGCTCGTGCGTCATCGCGGCGTGCCAGCCCGGCTACCACAACAACGACGGCATGGCCTCCACGGGCTGCGAGTTCGGGCCGTGCACGATCCAGAGCACGCAGGAGGTCTGCAACGGCGCCGACGACAACTGTAACGGCATGATCGACGACGGCATCGCGACGCCGTCGCCGGCCACGTTCTGCCGGGTCGCCGGCGAGTGCGCCGTCGGGACGACGGTCTCGTGCGACGGCGCGGCGGGCCTGCGCTGCCACTACATGGATCCGGACGTCTCGACGGACGCGATGGGCAACATCGTCCCGGAGACCCTGTGCGACGGCAAGGACAACGACTGCGACGGCGCGATCGACGAGGGCCAGCCGAACCTCGGCCAGGGGTGCAGCTCCGGCGGCGTCGGCGACTGCGGCAGCACGGGCACGTTCCAGTGCAACTCCGCGGCGCCGAACGGGCCCGCGGTGTGCGTGATCACGCAGCCCGGCCCCGGCATGAGCGCCGAGGCGTGCGACGGCCGGGACAACGACTGTGACGGCGTGATCGACGACGGCGCCGCGACCGGCAACCTGCCCGGCCAGGACTGGGTGACGATCCCCGGCTCGACGGTGCAGATCATGAAGTACGAGGCGTCGCGGCCGAACGCCACCGCGGCGAACGTCGGCTCGCTGCAGACGCACACGTGCGCGCGCCAGAACGTGCAGCCGTGGACGAACGTCACGTACCCGCAGGCCGTGCAGGCGTGCCAGTCGATCGGCGCGCGGCTGTGCACCGAGGCCGAGTGGCACCGCATGTGCGAGCCGCCGGCGACGTACCCGGTGGCGGGGCCGGTGGCCACCACCGACTTCGTGTACCTCGAGGCGGAGGACGCGTTCGCGAACGTGCCCATCGCCGGGCGGACCTGGGACACGTTCCCGCCGTACCAGGACTCCTCCGGCACGGGCTACGTGATCACCGGCGACTCTGGCGTCACCGTCACCGCGGCGAACGCGCCGACGCAGTCGCCGCGGCTCGACTTCCGCGTCAACCTCGCCGCGTCGACCTCGTACGTCGTGTGGGTCCGGATGATGGGCTCCGGTACCAACAGCAACTCGGTGTGGGTCGGGCTCAACACGGCCGTGCCGGGCACCGCGAACGGGAACCAGGTCACGATCGCCTCGAACGTCAACCTCACGTGGTTCTGGGTGCCGAGCGTGGCCATCACGACCACCGCGGCCGGCGCGAGCTTCGTCAGCGTCTACATGCGCGAGGACGGCACGGTCGTGGACGGCATCGCGATCGCGCGCCAGGGCGCCACGCCGCCGCCGATGGACGAGAAGGGCTGGGCGTACGCGACCAACCCCAAGTCGGCGCAGCCGCAGGTGTGCAACGGCGATTCGTACGACACGACGCCGGGCGGCGCCGACGACGACGCGATCCTGCCGACCGGCTCGCTGCCGAGCTGCTTCGCCAACGGGCCCGGCGCCGCCGACGCCTACGACATGAGCGGTAACGTGAAGGAGTGGACGGCGGCGCGCGCGGCCGGCCAGAACCCGATCCGCGGCGGTGCCTCGAACAACGAGGTGACGGGCCTGACCTGCGGGCTCAACTTCACGCTCGCCGACGATACGTTCTTCTTCCCGAACGTCGGCTTCCGCTGCTGCCGCTGACGTCGCCGCGGCCCGCCGCGGCGGCTATGCTGCCGCGCACGCGATGACGGATCCCGGCCACGAGCGCTGCGAGCGTTGCCTGCTCCAGCGCCGCGTCTGCCTGTGCGCCGCGATCCCGACCGTGCCGACGCGGACGCGGATCGTGATCGTGCGCCACCACCTCGAGCGCCACCGCTCGTCGAACTCCGGCCGGCTCGCGCACCTCGCGCTGCCCAACAGCGAGATCGTCGAGCACGGCGGGGGCGGCGGTCCGGCGCAGCTGCCGCCGCTGCCCGGCGCGTGGCTCCTCTACCCGCAGGGCGAGCCGACGCGCGAGGTGCCGGCGGCCTTGCCCGCGCGGCTCGTGGTGCTCGACGCCACGTGGTCGCAGGCGCGGCGGATGTACCGCAAGCTGTCCGCGCTGCGCGGGCTGCCGATCCTGCACCTCCCGCCCGCGCCGATGGCCGCCGCGCGGCTGCGCGAGTCGCCAGCGCCCGGCATGGTCTCGACGATCGAGGCGATCGCGCAGGCGCTCCGCTTCCTCGAGGGCGACGCGGGCGCGGCCGCGGCCGCCGCGCTCGAGCGCCTGTTCGACGTCGCCGTCGAGCGCGCCGCGGCCACCGGGAGGAACGTGCTCGCGCTCCCGCTGTGACGGGCGCGATTGCGATCCCCCGCACCTTCCGTCTACGCTGGCGCGGTCGTGGCAGAGCCCAGCGCCCGCGGTCCTCGCGCCGGCATGCCGATCTCGGCCCGCCTCGTGCTAGCGACGTCGATCGTCGTGGCGGCGGCCGTCGCCACCGCCACGTGGTTCTCGCACGCGTCGCTCCGCGACCTCACGGAGCAGCAGGTCGCCGCGCGCCGCGAGGCCGGCGAGCGCGCGATCGGGCGCGAGTCCGAGTTGATCGTGCAGGCCGTCGCGAACGCCGTCGCGCTGCCGATCTCGACGGGCATGGACGCCGACGTCCGCCCCGCGCTCGAGGCGGCGATCCGCGACGACGCCGCCTCGGGCGATCACCGCGTGCGGTGGTTCGCCGTCGTCGACAAGGCCGGCGCCGTCCACCGCACCGCGGGCGCGCCCGCGGACCTCGCCTCGGTCGAGCGGCTGCTCCGCGACGGGACCGCGCGCGGCGAGGTCGTCCACGCGCGGCTCGGGGCGGGCACCGACTGGGTGTACGGCGCGCCGATCACGCTCGGCGGCCCGCAGGGCGCCCTGCGCATGGGCGTCAGCACCGCCGGGCTCGAGCAGGAGCTCGGGGCCGCGCTCGCCGCGGCCGAGGCGCGCTCGCAGGCGACGCGCGGCCGCGTGCTGCTCGTGTCGGTGCTCGTGCTCGCGCTCGGCGTCCTCGCCGCGGCGCTCTACGGCGTGTCGCTCGCGCGGCCGATCAAGGCGCTGACCCGGCAGGCCGAGCGGATCGCGCGCGGCGACCTGGACGCCCGCGTCGGCGCGACGCGCCGGGACGAGCTCGGCGTGCTCGCCGACACGTTCGATCTGATGTCGGGCCACATCCAGACGCTGCTCGTCGAGCGCGAGGAGAAGGCATCGCTCGAGAGGGAGATGGAGCTCGCGCGGGACGTGCAGCAGGCGATGCTGCCGCCCCAGACGCTCGACCAGCACGGGCACTTCAAGGTCGTCGGCTACTGCATGCCGGCGTCCCTGTGCGGCGGCGACTGGTGGACGTACCGCAAGCTGTCGAACGGCCGGATGCTGCTCGTCATCGGCGACGCGACCGGGCACGGCATCCACTCGGCCATGGTCGCGGCGACGGCGCGCGGCGCCGTCGAGGCGCTGTCGGGGATCGACGAGCGGCTGCTCACGCCCGAGCAGGTGCTGCGCGCGATCGACTCGGCGATCCGCCAGGTCGGCGACAACAACGTCCTGATGACCGTGTTCGCGGCGATGTTCGAGTCGGCGACCGGCGTCCTGCACTACGCGAACGCCGCGCAGAACTTCCCGTACGTCGTCCGGCTCGGCGCGTCGCGCGTGCTCGAGCAGGCGAGCGTCATCGCTGCGAGCGGCAACCCGCTCGGCGATCCGGAGATCCCGATCGAGATCCGCCGCGGCTCCCTGCAGCTCCAGCCCGGCGACCTGTTCGTGTGCTTCACCGACGGCGTCGTCGAGCGCGCGAACGCGGACGGCAAGATGTTCGGTGATCGCCGGCTGCGCGCGGCGCTGACCGGGCAGGCGCTCCCCGACGGCGGCGCGCTGGTGGCGCTGCGCGACGCGATCGTGGCGTCGGTGGAGCACCACGCCGGGGGCCTCATGGCCGAGGACGACATCACGCTGGTGCTCTGCCAGTTCGATCCGCCGGCCGCCGGGCGGCAGCTCACGGGCCGGGGCGCTGCATGAGGCGGGCGCGCGCGCTCGCGGCCGGGGCCCTCGCTGTCCTCGGCGCGGCGGCGGGCGCGGCGGCGGCGGGGCCGGATCCCGCGCCCGCGCCCGTGCCTGCGCCCGCGCCCGTGTCTGCGCCCGCAGTCGACGTCGACGATCTGCCCGCGCTGCCTGTCGCTGGCGGCGAGCCGTCGAGCGCGGCGACCGTCCTGGCCGCGTCCGCCGCGCAGGAGGAGATCGTCGTCGCCGCCGCCAAGCGCGAGCAGAGCCTCGGCAACGTCGCGTCGGCCGTCACCGTGATCTCCGCCGACCGGCTGCGGCGGTTCGGCTACCGCACGATCGGCGAGGCCGTGGCGGCGGTCGCCGGCGCGTACCTCGTCGACACCCGGCTCTCGTACTCGATCGGGATCCGCGGGCTGCAGATCCCCGGCGACTACAACACGCGGATCCTCGTGCTCGTCGACGGGGCGACCGTCAACGAGGCGTGGGCCGCGTACGCCGGCCTCGGCTACGACGCGATCGTCGGCATCGACGAGATCGCGCGGATCGAGGTGATCCGCGGCCCGGTGTCGTCGGTCTACGGCACGAACGCGTTCTTCGGCATCATCAACATCGTCACGCGCGGGGCCGCCGAGTCGCCGCGCGCCTGGGCGCGCGCGACCGGGCAGACCATCAATGGCGTCCTGACGAGCGCCGGCTTCGCGGCGGGCGGCGTCGAGCGCCAGATCCGCGGCGCGATCCACTTCGCGAACCGGTTCGGCGAGTCGGCGCTGCCCGCGGTGGACGGCGTCGAGCCGCAGCCGTACGGCGATCACGGGCGCATGTTCAACGCCGGCCTCGTCGCCGCGTACGGCGGCAGCTTCGCGCAGGTGCGCGCGGTGCGCTACGCGCGCGAGTCGCCGTTCTCGCCGTACGACGCGTCGCCGGTCGGCCCCGCCTACGAGCAGCTCGACAACCTGGTGCTCGTCGAGGGCGGGCACGCGCGCGAGCTCGGCGAGCGCCTGTCCGCCGCCGGCCGCGTGTTCGCGAACCTCTATCGCTTCACCGACTCGGCGCCGCCCGCCGATCCCGTCACCGCGTACGCCGTCGACACGATCGGCACCGGGCAGGTGTACGGCGGCGAGCTGCGCGCCCGCTACGAGCTCGTCCGCGAGCGGCTCGGGCTCACCGCGGGCGCCGAGGCGAGCCACGACCGCACGCGGTCGGTCGCCGTGCGGCGCGATCAGGACGACACCGAGCTCGCGAACAACCCCAAGGTCTTCAACGTGGTCGGCGGGTACGTCGAGCTCGACGGGCAGCCTTGGCCGTGGCTCGGCGCGACCGGGGGCCTGCGCCTCGATCAGCACTCGATCCTCGAGGACAAGGTGTCGCCGCGCGCCGCGCTGTTCCTTGGCAAACCCGAGCGCTACGGCGCCAAGCTCCTCTACGCGCAGGGCTTCCGCAACGCGAGCGCGTACGAGGCCTACTTCGACGATGGCACCGAGTTTCAGGCGCCCGCGCGGCTCGCCGCCGAGACGATCCGCAGCTACGAGGTGGTGCTGTGGGCGCGGCCGCGGCCCGGGCTGTCCGTGCGCCTGTCGGGCTTCGACTGGGACGCGCGCGGCCTCATCGAGGCGCGCGAGGCGCCGGGCGCGCCGTCGAAGCTGCAGTTCCAGAACGTGACGCGCTACGTCTCGCGCGGCGTCGAGGCCGAGGCCTCGTACCGCGACGCTCGCGGCTTTTACGCGTTCGTCGGCGCGGCGCTCACGCGCGTCGGCACCGCCGACGACACCGGCGCGCTCGTGTTCGGCGACGTCCCGAACGCGCCCGCAATGACCGCGAGCGCGGGCGTCTCGACGCCCAGGTTGCTTGGCATCGCGCACCTGTCGACCGAGGCCGTAGTGATCGGCGAGCGCCCGACGCGGCCGCGCGCGGACGGCGGCGCGTCGCCTCCGTCGCCCGCGTGGCTCGGCTGGAGCGTCGTCGCGTACGCGCCGAACGTCCGCGGCTTCGACGTCACGCTCGGCGTGCGCAACGTCCTCGGCCGGCGCGAGCTGGTCCCGGCGTCCGGCGAGTACGATCGCTCGTCGAACCCCGATCCTGTCGTCCCGCGCGTCCCCGGCGAGGGGAGGGAGGCCTATGTCAGGCTCGGCTACTCCTACTAGCAGGCGGGCCTGGCGGCGGGCCGCGGCGCGGGTCGTCGCCGTCGCGCTCGCGCTCGCGCTCGTGCCCGCGGTCGCGCTCGTGCCCGCGGTCGCGCTCGCGCAGCGCCCGGAGCAGGGCGAGGACGAGAGCGCCGCGCTCGTCGCCGCGGGCCGCGCGGCGCTCCGCGAGGGCAAGCTCGACGCCGCGGCCCGCGCGCTCGATCAGGCGATCGCGCTGAACCCCCGCCGCGTCGACGCGTACGTGCTGCGCTCCGGCGTGCACGCCGCGCGCAAGCAGTACCGGCAGGGCATCGAGGTCATGCGGCGCGCGCAGGCGCTCGCGCCCGACGACGAGGAGGTCTTGACCGCGCTCGGCTCGCAGCTCGTGCTGGCGGGCGACGCGGCCACCGGCGTGCCGATGCTCCAGCGCGTGGTGGCGCGGAACGCCCGGCGCTACGAGGCGCAGGTCCTGCTCGGCCATCATTATCACGCCGCGGCGCGGTGGTCCGAGGTGATCACCGCGCTCGAAGCCTACTTCGCCGCGCGCCCGCCCGCGCTCGCCCCCGAGGACGCGCGCCACCGGATCGCGCTCGCCGACGCGTACCTGCGCGCGCGCCGGCCCGCGCAGGCGCTGCCGCTGTTCCAGCGCGCCGCCGCCGAGCAGCCCGGCGACGCGCGTGCGCGGCTCGGCGCCGCGTGGGCTGCCGCGGCCCTCGACTGCCGCCGCGCGCGGCCGCTCCTCCGCGACCTCGAGCCGCTCGCCGCGGTGCACCCCGAGATCTGGCTCGTCGACGGCCGGTGCGCGCTCGCGCTCGGCGATCCCGGCGCCGCGCTCGCGCTCGGCCTGCGCTACCTCGGACGCGGCGGCGCAGCGCGCGCCGCTGGCCACGCGCTCCTCGGCGAGGCGCAGGCGATGCGCGGCAACTTCGGCGAGGCGCGCAAGGAGCTCGAGGCCGCGCGGCGGCTCGAGCCCGCGCGGCGGCGGTGGTCGGTTCGCCTCGCGGCGGTGCTGCACCGCGGCGGCGATCCCGGCGGCGCGCTCGCCGCGCTCGATCAGATCGGCCCGCCCGCGCGCTCGGCCGACGATCCCGACTGGTGGGCCGAGCTCGGCGAGGCGCTGCTCGCCAAGGGCGATCCGCGCGGCGCCGCGACCCGGCTCACGCCCATCGCCGCCGAGCTGCCCGGCCACGCGCCGATCCGCGCCGCGCTCGGCGCCGCGCAGCTCGCCGCCGGCCAGGCCGAGCTCGCGGCCGCCACGCTCGACGAGGCCGAGCGGATCGCCAGCGCGCCGCGGACCCGCAAGCTGCTCGGCCAGGCGCTCGCCGCCGCTGGCGCCGGCAAGCTCGCCGCCGGGGACGCCGCCGCCGCCGAGCCGCTGCTCGCGCGCGCCGATCTGCTCGACGGCGGGCCCGCCGTGTGGCGTAACCTCGGCATCGCGCGGCTCGAGCTCGGCCGGCCCGCCGACGCGGCGCCCGTGCTCGAGCGCGCCCTCGGTGCCGCGCGCCCGCCCGACGCGCCGATCACGGGGATGCTCGCCGCCCGCGCGCGCGCGCTGGCGACCGGCCCCGCGGCCGCACGGCCCCTCTACGAGAAGGCGCTCGCTGGCGCGGTGCGCGGCGAGCAGGCAGCGAGCGAAGGGATCGAAGGGATCCACAGGGCGATCGAGATCGCGATCGACTGGGCCGCGTCGGAGCTCGGCCCGGGCGGCGATCCGGCGATCGCCGTCGCCGCGCTCGAGAAGCCGCGCACGGCCGGCGCGCCCGGCCCGCTCGTCGCACGTCACCGGGCCGCGCTCGCGACGGCGCGCCACGCCGCCGGGCTCGCCGCGCTGCGGGCCGGGCAGGGCGCGCGCGCCGTGGAGCTCCTGCGCGCGGCGGAGGCCGCGGCGCCCGCGCTCGCGACGCGGTGCGATCTCGCGCTCGCCGCCGTGATCGCCGGTGATCCCGCCGCGGCGCGCGCGGCCCTGCGCGCCGCCTCCGGGCAGCCGTGCCCGTTCCCGCCGCCCGCCGACGTGCAGGCCGTGCCGATCCTGCTCGCGCTCGTCGACGGGCTGTCGCCCCGGCTCGCGGCGCGCGCGCGCGAGCGGCTGACCGCGCTCGCCGGCAAGGCCACCGGGCCCGCGGCCGCGCTGCGCGACACCGCGCTGCGCGTCGTCGCCGCCGAGGCCGCGCGCGCCGCCTACGAGGCCGGGGCGATCGCCGAGGCGCGGCGGCACCTCCAGGCGGCGCGCGGGGCGCGCGGGCGCGCCGGTGCCGACGAGATCGCGCTCGATCTCGCCGTGCTCGAGCTCGCGGAGGGCCGCGTCGACGCCGCCCTCGAGAAGCTCGAGCCGCTCGCGGCGCGGCTCCCCGACGCGCTGATCCACATCGGGATCGCCCACGAGAAGCGGCGCGAGCCCGAGCGGGCGCTCGACGCGTGGCGGCGCGCGCGCAAGGCCGGCGTGCGGTTCGCGCCGCTCGCCGAGTGGATCGAGGCCAAGGAGCGGATCTATGGAGGGGCGCCATGATCCGGCCGCCGGCCCTCGCGCTCGCCGTCGCGCTCGCCCTCGCGCTCGCCTTCGCGCTCGCCGGCTCCGTCTCCACCGCGCGCGCCGAGCCCGTCACCGTCGGCATGTTCACGCCCGGCGCGCCGTTCCCGTCGACCGCGGCGCGCGTCGAGCTGGCCGCCCGCCTCGGCGAGCACCTCGGCCGCGCGCTCGGCGCCACGCCCGCCGGCATCGGCCGCGCCTACGTGCGCGCGAGCGACTTCGCCGCCGCCGTGCGCGCGGGCGAGGTCCCCGTCGCGCTCGTCGACGCCGCGTACCTCGCCAGCGTCGGCGGCGCCGCGGGCGGCTACACCGTGATCGCCGTCGCCGCGCGCGGCGGCGACCCCGCGCAGCCCTGGCAGGTCCTCGCCCGCGCCGGCACGCGCACGATCGCAGAGCTCCGCGGCAAGCGGGTGCTCGTGCCCGGAAACGGCGGCCGCGAGGCCGATCTCGTCCTGAACGCGCTGCTCGGCGGCGCCGAGCGCGATCTGTTCGGCAAGATCGAGGCCGCGCCCGACGCCGCCTCCGCCGCCGCGGCGCTCGGGCTCGGCAAGGCCGACGCGGCGATCGTGCCCACCGGCGTCGAGCCGCCCGCCGGGACCGTGCAAGTCGCCGCGCTGCCGGCGCTGCCCGGGCCCGTCCTCGTCGCGTACGGCGCCGTGTCCGCCGCGCGGCGCGCCGAGCTCCTGCGCGCCGCGCAGAGCTTCCAGGGCGACGCGACGATCTCCGCGCTCATCGCGCCCACCGCGCCCACCGCGCCCACCGCGCCCCGGGCGCCCGGAGACGCCAGCGCTGATCCCGTGCGCGCGTTCGCGCGCCGGCTCGCCGCGCCCGCCAAGCGTGGCCCCATGCTCGTGCCCGCCGTGCGGGTCGTCGCCGGCGATCTCCTCGAGGGCCGCGCGCTCGCGATCGAGCGCACGCCCGCGTCGGCCTTCGCGATCGCCCCCGGCGCGCGGTAGGTTCGCGCCGATGAGCTTGCCAGCGACGTACCCCGCCCACCTCGAGACGCTCCAGCGCGGCACCGAAGCCGCGCTCGCCGAGCACAGCTTCGACGCGCTCGTCCTGTGCAGCGGCGCCGCCGCGTCGAAGAACCGGTTCGACGATCAGTCGTGGCCGCTCAGCCCCACGCCCGCGTTCGCGCACTGGTGCCCGCTCGTCGAGGCCGACGCGTACGTCGTGATCCGCCCGGGCCAGCGGCCGCAGCTCGTGCGCACCGTCGACTCCGACTTCTGGGAGGCGCAGCCCATCCCCGAGAGCGATCACTTCTGGGCTGGCTTCGAGGTCGTCGAGATCGCGCCCGGCCACGCCGCCGACGCGCTGCCCGGCGGCAAGGTCGCCGTCGTCACGCGCGATCCCGGCAAGGCGCCGCCCGGCGAGGTCAACCCGGCGGCGCTGATCGCCTCGCTCGACGCGCTCCGCACGCGCAAGACCCCGTACGAGATCGAGTGCCTCGCCGAGGCCAGCCGGCGCGCGGCGCGCGGGCACCGGGCCGTCGCCGCCGCGTTCACCGGCGGCGCGCCGTCGGAGCTCGAGCTGCACCTCGCCTACCTCGCCGCGTCGGAGCAGGACGATCCCGCCGCGCCGTACAAGGGCATCGTCGCGCTCGGCGCGCACGCCGCGATCCTCCACTACGTCACCTACCAGAAGGTGCGCATCGACGGCGACACCTCGCTCCTCGTCGATGCCGGCGCGAAGTGCCTCGGCTACGGCAGCGACATCACGCGCACGCACGTCCGCGGCGACGGCCCCGGCGCGGCGCGGTTCGGCGCGCTGCTCGGCGCGCTCGACGAGCTCCAGCAGGAGGTGATCCGCCGGATCCGGCCCGGCCGCGCGTACGAGGACCTCCACGACGAGAGCCACCATCTGCTCGCCCAGGTCCTGCTCGATCTCGAGCTCGGCCGCGGCAGTGCCGAGGCGCTCGTCGAGCTCGGCGTCACGCGCGCGCTGTTCCCGCACGGCCTCGGGCATTCGCTCGGCGTCACCGTCCACGACGTCGGGATGAAGCTGCGGGCGCCGCGGCCGGAGAACAAGTTTCTCCGCAACACGTCGGTCATCGAGCCCGGCCAGGTGTTCACGATCGAGCCCGGCGTCTACGTCATCGACCCCCTGCTCGCGCCGCTCCGCGCCGACTCGCGCGGAAACCTGCTCGACTGGGACGCCATCGACGAGCTGCGGCCGTTCGGCGGGATCCGGATCGAGGACAACATCCTCGTCGAGGAGGCCGGGACCCGCAACCTGACGCGCGAGGCCTTCGCCGCGGCCTAGCCCGGCGTTCGACTGGCGCCCGCGGGGGCGCTGCCGTATGTTCCACCCGCCATGCGTCGCCTCGCCACTGTCGTTATCATAGCCGCCGCTGCCGTCGCCTCCGCCGCGTGTCAGCGCGCGCACGAAGACAAAACCAAGCGCGATCAGAAGACCACGGGCTCCGCCGCCGACGGTTCGGCCGCGGTGAAGCCGATGCCGCCCAAGGGCGAGCAGGTGCAGCCGCCCCTCGATATCAAGAACCCGCCCGCCGACGCCACCAGGCTACCGTCGGGCCTCATCTACAAGAAGCTCGTCACGAGCGACGCTGGCGCGGCTCCCAAGCGCAACGACACAGTCGTGATCAACTACACCGAGTGGAAGCAGTCCACCGGGGAGACGTTCTACACGACCAAGTCGCGCGGCCAGCCGGTGCAGCTCAGCCTCGCCACCCAGCCGAAGTCCTTCGCCGAGGGGTTCATGGCCCTGAGGCGCGGCGAGAAGGCCGTCCTGTGGGTCCCGGCGATGCTGCGCCAGCGTGAGGGCTCGCCGCCGCAGCCAGGCGCCGATACGAGCGTGTTCGAGGTCGAGGTCACCGACATCCAGGCGGCGCCCGAGATCCCCGCCGACAAGGCCCCGCCGGCGAACGCGCAGGCGTTCAAGTCGGGCACGAAGTACGTCCAGATCCGCCCTGGCACCGCCAAGGACAAGGCGCGCAGCTTCGACACCGTCACGTACAACTACACGTTCTGGGACGAGGAGGGCCGCCAGCTCGACTCGACGGAGGCGCGCAAGCGCCCGGCGAAGGTGCCGCCGTTCCGCCAGCCCGCCGTGCTCGAGGAGGTCCTGACGTCGATCACCGCCGGCGAGCGCGTCCGGTTCTGGGCCGAGGCCGACAAGGTCGTCCCCGGTGGCAAGAACCTGCCCGGCATGCCGAAGGGCCTCGTGACGTACGAGCTTGAGCTGCTCCAGATCGAGAAGTCCGCCACCGAGCCGCCGCCCGTGCCAACCGACGTCGCCGCGGCTCCCGCCAACGCGAAGAAGACCGAGAAGGGCGTGTTCTACAAGGTGCTGAAGGCCGGCAAGGGCGGTCCCAAGCCGAAGCCGACCGAGACCGTGCGCGTGCACTACACCGGCTGGACCACCGACGGCCGCATGTTCGACTCGTCGATCATCCGCAACGAGCCCGCCGAGTTCCCGCTCGGCGGCGTGATCCCCGGCTGGACCGACGGCATCCCCGTGATGTCGGTCGGTGACAAGGTGCGGTTCTGGATCCCCGAGGAGCTCGCGTACAAGGGCCAGCCCGGCCGGCCGCAGGGCATGCTCGTGTTCGACGTCGAGCTGCTCGAGATCAAGGCGCCGCCCAAGGACGACGGCCACGGCCACGACGACGGCCACGGTCACGGCCAGCCCGCCGCCATCCCGGCGCCGGCCGACGTCGCCGCGCCGCCGAAGGACGCCAAGAAGAGCCCCAAGGGCGTGTTCTACAAGGTGCAGTCCGCCGGCAAGGGCGGCCCGAAGCCGACCGCCGCTGACACCGTGAAGGTGCACTACACGGGCTGGACCACGGACGGCAAGATGTTCGACTCGTCGGTGTCGCGCGGCCAGCCCGCCGAGTTCCCGCTCCAGGGCGTGATCGCCGGCTGGACCGACGCGATCCCGGTGATGTCGGTCGGCGACAAGGTGCGGTTCTGGATCCCCGAGGAGCTCGCGTACAAGGGCCAACCCGGCCGGCCGCAGGGCATGCTCGTGTTCGACGTCGAGCTGCTCGAGATCAAGTCGGCGCAGTGACCGCCGGGGCCGGCGCGGGCGGGCCCGATCCCGAGCTCGCCGAGGTCACCGCTGCGTGGGGCTGGGAGCTCGGCGCGGGCGCTTCCCTCGAGGTGGTGAGCGGCGGGCTCATCAACGCGACCTACGCCGTGCGCGTCGGCGACCGCCCCGTGGCCGTGCTGCAGCGGCTGCATCCGGTCTTCGGCGGCGCCGTCAACCTCGATCTCGAGGCCGTCACGGCGCACCTCGCCGGCAAGGGGCTCGTCACGCCGCGCCTCCTGCGCACGCGCGCCGGCGAGCCGTGGATCGAGCGCGCCGGCCGTCCCTGGCGCGTGCTCACGTGGATCGACGGTGTCACCGTGCATCGGGTCCCCGATCCGAGCTGGGCCGAGGCCGGCGGCGAGCTCGTCGGCCGATTCCACGTCGCTGTCGCGGATCTCGAGCATGCCTACGCGTTCGCGCGCGCCGGTGTGCACGACACCGCGGCGCACCTCGGCCGGCTGCGCGCGCTCGTCGAGTCGCCTGTCGCGTCGCCTGCCGCGCCGCCCGCCGCGCCGCCCGCCGCGCCGCCTGTCGCGTCGCCCGCCGCGCCGCCTGTCGCGTCGCCTGTCGCGTTGCCCGCCGCGCCGCCCGCCGCGCCGCCCGCCGCGCCGCCCGCCGCCGCGACCGCTGCCGCGACCGCCGAGTCGCCCGCCGCGCCCGGTGCTGCCACAGGCGATCCGGCGCACGCGGCGCACGCGGCGCACGTCGAGCTCGGCCGCGAGATCCTCGATGCAGCGAGCGGGCTGCCGGCGCTGCCCGCCACCCCCGCGCGGCACTGCCACGGCGATCTGAAGCTCTCGAACCTCCTGTTCGAGGCCGGGCCGCCGCTGCGCGGGATCTGCCTTGTGGATCTGGACACGCTCGGCCGCTCCACGCTCGCGTTCGAGCTCGGCGACGCGATGCGCTCGTGGTGCAACCCGCGCGGCGAGGACGCCGGCCAGGTCGTGTTCGATCTGGCGATCTTCGAGGCGGCGATGCGCGGCTTTCGCCGCCTCGCCGGGGCGATCGTCTCGCCTGACGAGTGGCGTTCGATCGTTATCGGGCTCGAGACCGTCTGCATCGAGCTCGCCGCGCGCTTCGCCGTCGACGTGTTCCGCGACGAGTACTTCGGCTGGGATGCGACGCGCTTCGCGTCTCGCCGCGCGCACAACCTCGTCCGCGCGCGCGGCCAGCTCGCGCTCGGGCTCGCCGTGCGCGCCGCCCGCGCCGAGGCGCTCGCGATCGCCCTCGGCGCCTGATCTGCGCGGTCGCGGGCACGAGGCTGCCGGTACGAGGCTGCCGGTACGAGGCTGCAGTCGCGAGGCTGCGGTCGCGAGGCCGCGGTCGCGAGGCTGCGGTGCGCGAGGCTGCAGAGGCGAGGCTGCGGTCGCGAGGCTGCGGTCGCGAGGCCTGAGATCGCGAGCGTGGGTGCTCGGATGGAGACGCGCGGCTGCCATCGCGCTCGGGGCGCTCCGCGGCTCGTTCGCTCGGGGAGGCACTTTGCTTCGCAGTGAGGTGGTTGCCCGCACGCCCGCCCACTGTTGGTGCTCGCACGACCGATCGGCCCCACTCACTTCGCCGCGGAGGCCCCGTCGCGCGGGCGCGCCGCGCGATGGCGAAGGGCGAAATCCGCGCTCGTAACGATTGGAGCTCGCGAGACAGCCTCTGGGCTCGAGAAGATCACGAATTCGCATCTACCTATCTCGCTTATGCTGGCGAGCCGGCGGCTCTGCGCGCGGTCCACAGGGGCCTGTGCGTCGTCGGCGTGCGCGTCGACCAAATCCGCGCCGTCTGCGTGGGATTGCGCGTCGGTGGCTGCGTGCTTGGTTGCAGTGGGTTAGACGGCTGGTCAAAATAACCTGGTCTTTTTAGTATGCCTTAGTGTAATTAAGATCTGCCTTGGTGTGAAGCTCAAGCCGAATGGACGACACTCAGACCGAGTGGCAGTCCCCGATCTAGCTGAAAAATGATCAGGTTATTTTGA
>Ga0247790_10000004_pt1 | contig 124634 bp, 87 predicted proteins | sample UWRJS171409R4_FD_179913 | JGI IMG/M metagenome (GOLD analysis project Ga0247790, IMG submission 179913) | Soil microbial communities from Arlington Agricultural Research Station in Wisconsin, United States - UWRJ-S171-409R-4 | ecosystem: Environmental > Terrestrial > Soil > Agricultural land...
CGGCCCTCGTTCATCCCCGACCCACGCCCATGGAGGCGACGCACCGGGAACCATCCCGACACGCAATCTGCGCGATTTTAGACCGGGGAACGCGCGCCTGCGGCGCGGAGGTGACCCAACGTACGCCGATCTATGTTATCGGCGCTGCCATGGGGTCGCTGGCGCGCTCGTCGCGATGGCTCGTCGCGGAGGCTCACGGCCCAGGGGCATCATCGAACGCTCGACGCTGTCGCGACCGCGGCTAGACTTGGTGCTCGTGCCGGGAGCGCTCTGCATTCTGGGTTCGTCGGGCCGCATGGGCCAGGAGCTGCAGCGCCTGGCGGCCGCGGCCGGGCTCGCGCTGGTCCCCACCGCCGACGAGGCCAGCGTGGTCATCGTCTCGATGCCGTCGAACGCCGTCTCCGGCGAGCTGCTCGGCTCCCTGCTCCCGGGCCGGAGCGTGATCGACATGTCGGGCACCGCCAAGCGCATGGGCACCGCCCGCTATGGCCTGCTCACCGAGGAGGGCCGGCTGCTCGACGGCGCGGCCCCCCCGCGCGGCCTCCTCTACGGCAACCCCGGCTGCATCGCGGGCTCGGTCCTCGTCGGCCTGTTGCAGGCCGGGCTCGCCGGGAAGCTGGCCGGGCCGCTGCACATCACGGCCGTGGGCAGCGCCAGCTACGCGCCACCGGGACAGGAGGGCGAGATCCGGCTGGCGCGGCGGCTCCGCGCGCACCCGCACGTCGCGGAGATCGAAGCCGCGCGGCCGGGGCTGCGCATCGGAAGCTTCGCGCCGGTGATCGCGTACGGCACGCCGCACGGCCTGCTCACGGTGATCTCCGGCGAGCTCGCGGAGCCGGCAGCGGACGCCGCGGACGAGCCGGTGCCGCTCGACGTGAAGGACGTCGTCGGGACAGCGGAGGTGCGGTACCGGCTCGAGCAGGCGGAGGCCGCGTTCACGCTGGCGGTCGCGCTCGACAACCTGACGTTCCCGGCGGCCAACGCGATCGCCCTGGCGCGGAGCCTCGCGTGACGCGGCCCCTCGTCGTGACGTACGGCGGCACCGTCGAGCCGATCGACGACGTCCGCGTGATCACCAACCTGAGCCGCGGCTCGCTGGGGCTCGCCGTGGTGGAGCACGCGCTCGCCCGCGGCGCGCGCGTCCACGCGTTGATCGGCCGCTTCTCGCACGAGCCGCCGCGGCACCGGCGCCTGCACGTCGAGCGCTTCGGCTCGGCGATCGATCTGGGGCGGCGCCTGGCGGCGGCGCTCCGGGCGCCCGCGCAGCCGCCGGGGCTGGCGATGCTCGCCGCGGTCGCCGACTACCGCCCGAAGCGGCGGGTCCGCGCCAAGATCCGCTCGGACGCGCCGGGGCTCGATCTCCACCTGGTGGCGAACCCCAAGCTCGTCGATCGCGTGCAGCGCTGGCGGAAGGGCGCCCGCGTCGTCTCGTTCAAGCTCGGCGGCTCGGCCACGGGGCAGCGGGCGCTGCTCGAGCTGGCGGAGGCGCAGCGCCAGCGCACGGGCTCGCTCGCGGTGGTGGCCAACTACCTGCCGGGGCGCGTGCACCAGGCCTGGTGGGTCGCCGAGGACGGCGTCGTTCGGCTCGACGACCGCGCCGCGATCGCGCGCGCCGTCGTCGCGGCGCTGCTCGCCGAATAGGTCGCGCAACCGGCGCCAGCGATATCACTACCAGCGCCGATGGCGCGGGCCTTAGGATGGGCTCGCGTGGTCGGGTGTCTATCCGAGAACACGATCCAGGAGCTGGTGGCCGGTTCGCTGTCGAGCGACGTGCGGGCACAAGCGCAGCAGCACATCGAGACGTGCGCGCAATGCCGCATGCTCGTGATCGAGCTCGCGCGCGACAGCGATCTGGAGGCGGTCGGCACGACTGTCGTCTCCGAGCCTGCGGCGAGAGCTACCTCTAGCCTGGCGCCGCGAGCGCTGGTCAAGCGGTTCGAGCTCGTCCGCCCGCTCGGCCGCGGCGGTATGGGCGTGGTCTACGAGGCGATCGATCGCGAGCGCGGTGCCCGGGTGGCGCTCAAGACGCTGCAGAGCGTCAGCGCCGACGGGCTGCTCCGGTTCAAGACCGAGTTTCGCGCGCTACAGGACGTGCAGCACCCCAGCCTGGTGACGTTCGGCGAGCTGTTCGAGGATCGCGGCCAGTGGTGGCTCACGATGGAGCTGGTCGAGGGGACCCCGCTCCTCGATCACGTCCGGCCCGGCGGCCGGCTCGACGAGCGCCGGCTGCGGGCCGCGCTGCCGCAGCTCGCCGCGGCGCTGCAAGCGCTGCACGCGCACGGGCTCGTGCATCGCGACGTCAAGCCGCACAACGTGCTCGTCACCTCCGCGGGCCGGCTCGTGCTGCTCGATTTCGGGCTGGTGGCGAGCGTGGCGCAGAGCGAGAGCAACGTGGTGGGCACGCCGGCGTACATGGCGCCGGAGCAGGCGCTGCTCCAGGAGATCGGACCAGCGGCAGACTGGTACGGTGTCGGCGCGCTGCTCTACGAGGCGCTCACCGGCGCGCTGCCGTTTCAAGGCGCACCGCTGCAGGTGCTGATCGCCAAGCAGCACGAGCTGCCGCGGCGCCCCGGTGAGCTGGCGAGCGTGCCCCAGGATCTCGACGCGATCTGCATGCTGCTCCTCGCGGTGGAGCCGGCGGCGCGGCTGTCCGCGATCGCGGCGCTCGCCGGGCTGGATCCAGACGCGGCCGTGGCCTCACCATCGACCGCACCCGCAGCATCACCCGTGTTCGTGGGCCGCGAGCGCGAGCTCGCCGGTCTGGCCGACGCGTTCGCCGAAACCCGCGCGGGCGGTGAGGCGGGCGGTGAGGCGATCGTGCTCGTCGAGGGCGAGTCGGGGATCGGCAAGAGCGCGCTCGTAGGGCAGTTCCTCCGGGATCTTTCGGCGCGCGCGCCGGCGGTGCTGGTGCTCCACGGCCGCTGCTACGAGCGCGAGACGGTGCCGTACAAGGGCATTGACGGCGTGGTCGACGCGCTCGCGCGCTACCTGCGCAAGCTCTCCCCCGCCGACACCGCGGCGATCCTCCCCCGGCGCGCCCGGGTGCTGGTCCAGGCATTTCCAGTCCTCGGCAAGGTCTCCGCCCTGAGCAGCCTGCCGGCGGACGACGTGCTCGATCTCGCCGAGCTCAGGCTGCGCGCGTTCGCCGCGCTGCGCGATCTGCTCGGCCGGCTCGCCGAGCGCACTCCGCTGGTGGTCTGGATCGACGATCTGCACTGGGCCGACGCCGACAGTCTGGAGCTCTTGACCTGGGTCATGGCCCGGCCGGAGGCGCCGCCGCTGCTCCTCCTGCTGACCTGCCGCCCGCCACGCGAGGCGGCCGATGGCTCCGGCGCCGACGCTACGATGGCGCGGGTGCGCGCGCTGCCCGGGCTGCGCCGGCTCGAGCTCCCGCCGCTGCCGCGCGACGAGGCAGTCGCGCTGGCCGAGCGGCTGCTCGCGGAGGTTCCGGTCGCGGCAGGTGCCAGCGCCGCGGCCGTCGCCGACGAGGCCGCGGGGCACCCGCTGTTCATCGACGCCCTGGTCAGGCACACGGCAGGTACGTCGACGGCGCCTCCGCCGCTGCGGCTATCGGACGCCCTGTGGGCGCGGATCACCGGGCTCGATCCGTCCGCGCGGCAGCTGCTCGCGCTCCTGGCCGTCGCCGGATGGCCGCTGTCGCACGAGCTCCTCATCGCCGCGAGCGTGCTCCCCGCCGATGAGCTCGATCTCGCCCTCGGCCGGCTCCGCCGCGCTCACCTGGCGCGCGCCACCGACGGAACCGGTACGGGCACCGTCGAGCCCTATCACGATCGGATCCGCGAGGCGGTGCTCGATCACCTGGACCCCGAGCTGCGCAAGCAGTGTCATCGGGCGCTCGCCCGGGCGCTCCTGGCCATACCGCCCCCGTCGAGCCCGAGCAGCGGCGCGTGGGGCCCCGAAGCCGTGGGCGTACACCTCCAGGCGGCCGGAGATCTCGAGCAGGCCGCGCAGCACCTGGTGCTGGCCGCGGATCAGGCGGCGGCGGCGCTGGCGTTCGATCGCGCCGCGCGCCTGTACCGCCAGGCGCTCGCGCTGCACGATGAGTCCGGGGCGGCAGCGGGGCCGCTCGGCGATCCCCGCGACGTGCTGACGCGCCTGGCACAAGCGCTGGTGAACGCGAGCCGCGGGGCCGAAGCCGGCGCGGTCTATCTCGAGCTCGCGCGCAGAGCCAGCGCTGCGGGCGGACAGGATCTGGAGCTGAGGCTCCGCGCCGCCGAGCAGCTCCTGCGCGGCGGTCACCAGGACGACGGGCAGCGCGTGCTCGTCGGCGTCCTCGAGGAGCTCGACCTGCGCCCCCCTGCGACCCGCGCGGGTGCGCTGTGGCGCCTGCTGTGGCGCCGGGCGCGGGTGCGCGTCTCCAGGCTCGGCTCGCTCTCCCGAGGGCATCGGGCCGAAAGCGGCGAGGCACCGCCGCGCGTGCGCCTGCGTCTGGAGGCTTGCCGGGTCGCGGCGTTGTTCGCGGACCTGGCAGTCGAGTACACGACGCGCTATCAGGTCATGGCCCTGCAGACGACCGATCTACGGTGCATCGGCGAGGCGCTCCTCATCGAGGCCAACCTGGCGTTGATGCTGAGCGGCGCGACGACGCGGCGGACCGCGAAGATGGCAGAGCTGCTCGCAGCGGTGACAGAGCGGAGCGGAGATCCGTACCTCCTCGCGCAGGAGCAGCGCTTTCGCGGATTGATGGCGTTCGAGCTCGGGCAATGGGCGCGCAGCCGCGAGCACAGCGTGCGGGCGGTGCAGCTCTTCCGCGAGCGCTGCCTCGGCGCCGCGGTCGAGGCAGCGGCCCCGGCGGTCGTCTACATCCAGTGCTTGTTCAACATGGGCGCGCTCCGCGACTACGTACGCGCGCTGCCGCCGATGCTGCGCGAGGCCGAGGACCGCGAGGATCGCTTCACGCTGGCCTTGCTCTACGTCGGCTGGGCGGGCCTGATGTCGCTCATCCAGGACCAGCCCGCGGCGGCGCTTCAGCAGATCGAGCGAGGCATGGAGTGGAACACAGCCGCCTTCGATTTCCAGCGCCTGACCGGGCCGGCCTCGCAGGCAGAGGTCGAGCTCTACGGGGGCGACAGCACCGCCGCATACCGGCGCATCGATGAGGCCTGGCGCCAGAGATCCGCCTCGCCGCTCTCGCGCATGGTGTTCGTGCGCGCGCGGATGCTCAGCACGCGCGGGCTGGCCGCGCTGGCGGTCTGTCGATCGGCCGGACCCGATCCCGATCGCCGGCTCGTCCGCGCCGCGGCGCGCGACGCCCGCGACCTGCGCGCGCTGCGCCTGCCGTGGACCCGCGCGCTCGCGCGAATCCTCGACGCCGGCGTCGCGCTCGTGACCGGCGCGCGCACAGAGGCGCGCGCGCAGCTCGAGCGTGCCCGCGCCGAGCTCGAGTCCGCCGGCATGAGCCTCCACGCCACGCTGGCGCAGCGACGCCTCGGCGAGCTCACCGGCGGCGCCGAGGGTGCCCGCGCGGTCGCCGAGGCAGACGCGTGGCTGGCGGCCCAGGGCGTCCGGGCGCCCGCACGGCTGGCCCGTCTCTTCATGCCCGAGGTGGCCCCCCTCCGGCAGCTGTCGTCCTGACCGCGCGGCCGTCGATATCGGCGCGTGTTCGACGACGCTGGCTCGGCTCAGGGCGCGTCGCCGGACCCGAACACGTACACGGCGCCAGCGGCATGGGCGGAGTTGTCCGATTGATCGCCGTCGACTCCGGTCGCCGCGCTGTCCTCGGCGAGGGCCCCCACGACCAGGGTCGAGCCGTCTCTCGACAGCGCCAGGCTGATGCCGAACTGGTCCTCCTCGCCGGTGTTGGACGCCTTGACGTAAGCCGCCTGGGTCCACGTCGCGCCGCTCCGCTCGAACAGGTAGGCCGCGCCGGAATACTCGACCGTGTTGTCGGCCTGGTCACCGTCGATCCCGGTCGCCGCGCTGTGCTCGAACGGGGCGCCCACCGCCAGGGTCGAGCCGTTGTGCGACAGCGCGAGGCTATAACCGAAGTTGTCACCGGCCTCCGTGTTGGACGCCTTGACGTAAGCCTCCTGGGCCCACGTCGTGCCGCTCCGCGCGAACACGTAGACCGCGCCGGACCATGGGGCCGTGTTGTCGGCCTGGTCGCCGTCGATGCCGGTCGCCGCGCTGTCCTCGGAGATGGCGGTCACGGCCAGGGTCGCGCCATCGCCCGACAGCACGAGGTTGCGGCCGAATCGATCATCCTCGCCGGGGTTGGACGCCTGGAGGAGCGCCTCTTGGCTCCACGTCGTGCCGCTCCGCGTGAACACGTAGGCCGCGCCGGCCCCGAGGATCAGCGGATCTGCACCGTCCTGGAAGTGGTTCTCGGCGCCCACCGCCAGCGTCGAGCCATCGCGCGACAGCGCGACGCTGACGCCGAAGTACGCGTTCTCGGCGGTATCGGACGCCTTGACGTAAGCCTCTTGGCTCCACGTCGTGCCGCTCCGCGTGAACACGTAGACCGCGCCGGAAGACGGCGCCGAGCTGTCGGACTGATCGCCGCCGATGCCGGTCGCCGCGCTGTCCTCGCCCGCGGCGCCCACCGCCAGCGTCGAGCCGTCGCCCGACAGCGCGAGCCCCTCGCCGAAGACGTTGTTGTCGTCGGTGTTGGACGCCTTGACGTATGCCTCCTGGCTCCACGTCGTGCCGCTCCGCGCGAACACGTAGACCGCGCCGGCGGCGTAGACGGAGTTGTCTTGCTGGTCGCCGCCGATGCCGGTCGCGCTGCTGGCCTCCCAGCTGGAGGTCACTGCCAAGGTCGAGCCATCGGCCGACAGCGCGACGTGCTGGCCGAAGGAGTCGCCCGCCTCGGTGTTGGACGCCTTGAGGTAAGCCTGCTGGATCCACGTCGCGCCGCTGCGCGTGAACACGTAGACCGCGCCGGCGAAGTCCGCGGAGTTGTCTTGCTGATCGCCGCCGACGCCGGTCGCCGCGCTGTCCTCGCCAATGGCGCCCACCGCCAAGGTCGAGCCATCGGCCGACAGCGCGACGGCACCGCTGAAGATGTCGCTCGGGTCCACGGTGGACGCCTTGAGGTACGCCCGCTGGGCGAGCGCGCTGCCGGTGCAGTCACCGCAGGCGACCAGGCCGGCGCCGTCCTCGTCGCCCGCGAGCTGGCCGTCCTCGGTCTCCGGCCCCGGGCGCGCCAGCGGCGGACCGGCCGCTCCCCCCGAGCACGCGGCCAGCGCGGTCAGCGCGGTCAGCGCGGCGAGCGAGAGGACCCCGGCGAGCGCCCTCGCCGACCCCGCCATCTCCGATCGAGCACATGTGGATTCACCCTGACGATCACCCAAATCATCCAACATTCCTTGCTCTCCTTGCTTCCGACCAGCCAGCCGACCAGCCAACCAACGGCCAGCTCCCATCAACACGTCTCTGGTGAGACGCTTCGAGCCGGCCCTTGTAGCGCAAAGATTTCAGCTACAGCTCGATCGGGCTGGGCGGTGCCGAACGCCACTCATGGAGGCAGCGTCGTGGATGGTTGCCGCGCGTGCGGCGTCCACGGCAAGCACGCCATCACTCGAAGCGGCGGAGAACTGGATTGCAGAGCAGAGCAGAGCAGAAGCCAATTCATATCATGATGACATCCATTCCACCCATTCGACATGTCCACCCACCAGAGCAGTAGATCTCCGTCCTTGCCATGATGGATTTCTCTGCCAATTCGAGATCACGAAAATCGCGGCGTGCGGGGCGTACACGAGACGGGGCACCGCAGCAGCGGCACCCTGCTCAGATCAGAGCGGCCGCGGCTCTTCGGTCCGCGCGCGCACCCACTGCCAGATCAGGTCCGGATCTGGCTTCAGCTCGTAGAACTCCGTCTGCATCCGCCGCCCCGCGCCGCTCGTGGAGAGCTCGACGAGGGCGAGCTCGTTGTGCACGCGGCCGCGGATGTCGTCGCCGGGCCGGTGCGACGCCACCACGCCGAAGCTGCCGACAGCCGAGTACGGCAGCACCACCTGGCCGCCGCCGCGCGGCAGGAACACCTCCACCTCGCCCTGGTGCACGTGGCCGTGCAGCGCCAGATCGAGCGACGGCTTGGAGCGCAGGAAGCCGCGCACCGCGAGATCGACGTCGGTGATCGCGCCGGCCTGGCTCTGGAACGGGCGCAGGTTGTGGTGCCAGACGCCGACCCGGAAGCGCGCGCGCTGGACGTCCTCGTGGCTCAGGAGCTCCACCGCGGCCTCGAGCAGGTGGTGGCCGAACTTCGCGTCGCGCGTCGCCTGCGTGATGTAGTGCGCCGTCGACATCGCCACGAACGCGATCGACGGATCGGTGAACGTCACGGCGAGGCACGGCGTGTCGAGATCCCAGAACAGCGTCTTGCGATAGAACCGGTTCGCGAAGTTCGCGAACGGCCCGAGGCTGTAGCGCGCCCAGTGCTCGATCTCCTCCTCGCTCGGCGCGCCCGCCCCTCCGGGGATCCCGTTCGAGAGCGCCCACGCCGCCTCGTGGTTGCCGGGCACGATGATGAAGCGGCGGCGGCACTCGAGCTCGTCCCAGCCGCGCCGCCGGACGAGCCACGCCACCAGGAGCTCGAGGAACACCTCCGCATCGCGGAGCTCGCGCCGGTGCCCCGACCAGCTCAGATCGCCGGAGATCACGATGAAGTCGGGGATCCGATCGTCTCGCTCGAGCGCCTGGATCAGCCGGGTCGCCTGCGCCTTCGGCGGATCGATCGCGTGGCTGCCGAAGTGCAGATCCGACAGGTGCAGGAGCCGCGCGTGGCGCTCCCACTTCGGCGGCTCGGGCCCGCGCACGGCCACGGCCACGGGGCTGATCCGCGGCGTCGCCGCGCGGATCAGCTCCGCGAGCAGGCTGCTCGCGATCTCGGTCTGTCCGCCGGCGCCGCGGCGGAGCGCGCCGGTGGCGATCAGGATGTCGGCCTCCGGCCCCTCGGGCGCGGGCTGCTCGTACGCCGCGTCGACGAGGATCCGGCGCGCCGCGTCCGTCAGGCCGGTCAGGATCCGCTTGCCGAAACCGCCGAGGCTGACGACCGCGTCGACCATGCCGGCGGACTGCGCGCCGACGGCCTGCACGACGATCGCGAGCCGCTCGCTCGTGTCCAGCACCGCCGTGACCTGGCGATCGGTGAGCGGCCCGGGCGGGCGCTTGGTGTGCGCGAGCAGATCGCGCGCCTCGGCGTCCGAGAGCGGGCCGATCACGTGCCGATCGAGCTTGTCGATGAAGCGCTGCACGCTCGCGGGTTCCTGATCCAGCTCGAGGATGAACTGCGGCGCGCACGAGATCGCGACCACGCGCGAGCGCCGGATCACCCGGAGCAGCCGGTCGAGCAGCGCGCGGTCCCACTCGTGCCAGACCTCGGCCTCGTCGAGGAGGAGCACGTCCGGCGGCGACGCCTCGAGCGCCTCGAGCTCCGGCTCACCGACGTCCGCGAGCTCGAAGTACTGGCACGGGAGCCCGCGCGCGCGGGCGGTGCGCTGCACGCGGTAGAGGAACGACGTCTTGCCGCTGCGCCGCAGCCCGACCACGAGCTTCGAGGCGCCGCCCAGGATCTCCTCGATGGCGCGGTCGTCGCGCCGGTAGTAGTCCGCGTCGTCGCGGATCGGGGGATTGACGATGAACGCACACATCAGCGGTTCCCTTCTCTGAGCCACCACTCGATGAAGATCGGATCGAGCGTCATCGCGCGGCGCGGCCCGACGACGATGCCGGCGTTGCGCAGCGCCTCGGCGTGCTCGCGCGGGATCTGGCCGCCGGCCTCGATCACCGCCGGCAGGGCCGCGCGGCTCGCGTCGTCGAGCTCTCCCATCAGCTCACGGTACCAGCGCGCGAGATAGATCTGGGCCTCGTGGCGCGCCGCCTCGACGTGCGCCTCGGTGACTACCCGCGCGCCCTCCTGGCGCACCACCTCGAACGTGAGGTGCGCGAGCGCGTTCAGGAAGAACGGCCGACCCGCGCCGAGCTCGAGGAGGCGATCGAGCGCCACGCGCTCGTAGCGGTAGCGGCCGAGCACCGGCCGCTCGAGGAGCGACACCGCCTCCTCGCGCGTCAGCTGATCGAGCTCGCGGTTCAAGAACTCGTTGACGGGCGAGCTGCCGCGCACCGCGCTCGTCGTCAGCCGATCGACGTCGCGCAAGGTCCCCGCCATCACCACGCGGACGGCCGGCGCGTCCCACTTCGACATCGCGCGGAGCTGGAGCGAGACGTCGGGGTAGCGCGTGAGGACCGCCATCTCGTCGAGGAGGAGCAGGACCCGCCGCGTGCCCGCCGCGGCGAGCGTGCGCCGGAGCGCGAACAGCGGCCGATCCTCGTCGGGCGCGCCGACCCCGGCCGCGCGCGCGATCTGGCCCGCGAGCTCGCGCAGGAAGATGCGCTCCTCGAGCCCGCTGTAGCCGTGGAGGTCGACGATCACCACGGTCCAGCTGTCGGCGCACAGCTGCGCGAGCCGGTAGAGCACCGAGGTCTTGCCCGAGCGGCGCGACCCGAGCAGCACGATCGAGGCGTCCTCGAGGTGGCGCAGGAGGTCCTCGAGCAGCCGCGCGCGGCCGAAGAACCGCTCGCCGCGCACGGGCGGCCCGGCGAGGAACGGGTTGCCGAGCTCCTCGTTGCCGACCGGGATGGCCGCGTGCCACGCCGTGCGCGCCGCGTCGACGAACCGCACCGTGAGCATGTACGTGCCCCACGGCAGATCGGACGTGCTCGCCACGAGCGAGAGGCGGCCGGGCCCGTCGTAGCGAGCCTGCGCGGCGAGCGCGCGCACCTTCGCGGCGCCGCCCTCGGCGCTGATCGACGCCAGCTCGAGGCGGAAGCCGTAGTCGCCCGCCGGCTGCGGGTCGGCGGTCAACGGGATCGCGGCGGCGACCGCCGCGCTGGCGACGGTGAGCGAGACCTCGAGCTGGCTCGTGATCCGCGCCGACTCGAGCGCGGCCGCGCCGAGCACGCGCTCGGCGAGCCACGACGGCGCGAGCCGCTGCAGGAACGCCACCGCCTGTGTGAGATCGTACGGGCTGCCGGCCGCGGTGAGCTCCTCGATCAGCTCGAACAGCGTGCTCCGCACCTCGGGCGCGTCGCGGCGCTCGAGCGAGCGCTGGAGCAGCCCGACGGCCGTCCCGCGGCGCCCGAGATCGATCATGGCGCGGCCCGCGATCTCGAGCGCGCGCGCGGCATCGCTCCGCGCGAGCGGCTCGTCCTTGCCGTCGAAGACGCGCAGCGCGCGCGCCGCGAGCTTCAACGCGCTCACCGGCTCGTCGCCGCGCAGGGCGATCCGGGCGCGGAGCAGCGCGGCGGCGCCGTCGGCGGGGCTGCCGCGGCCGTGCACCGCGACGAACGCGGTGTGGGCCTCGCGCGCCTCGTGGCGCGCCTCGACCAGATCCTCGAGCTGCAGGTAGATGCGCGCGAGCGAGAGCCGCCCCTTCGCCACGATCAGCGCGTCGGCGCCGTCGCGCCGCAGCGCCGCGAGCACGCGCGTGAGCAGATCGCGCGCCTCGGCGGCGCGGCCGAGCCGGGCGAGCACGTCCGCCGTCACGAACAGGGCGTCCGGCACCCCGACGCGGAGCTGGTGCCCGGGCTCGTGGACGTGCGCGAGGATCGGCTCGAGCAGGCGCGCCGCCTCCTCGGTCTTGCCGAGCCGCGCGACCACGCGCGCGAGGCTCGCCGTCGTCTGCAGCACATCGGGGCTCAGCGGCTCCGACAGCTCGCGGCGAATCTCGAGCGCCTGCGCGTAGCGCACGCGGGCGGCCTCCAGATCAGTGGTCGCGTCGAGCTCGGCGAGCAGCTCGAGGATCGCGGCGGCCGTCGGGTGTATCGGCGTCATGCCGTGCGTTTGCAGCCCAGCGAGCGCGCGCTCGAGCAGCCGGCGCGCGCCCGTGGGATCGCCCTCGAGGACGTACGCGCGCGCGAGGTTGTACGAGGCCGCGGCGCCGTGCGGGTTCGCGCCGCCGCCGAACAGCTTCGCGCTGCCGGTGAGCGCGTGCTCGAGCAGGCGCTGCGCGCCCAGGTGGTCGCCGAGCCGCATCAGCACGCGCGCGAGGTCGTTCATCACGTCGATGATCGCGACGTGGTAGTCGGTGTGGAGCACGCGGCGCAGGACGTCGAGCGCGCGCTCGAAGCGCTCGCGCGCGCCGGCCAGATCGCGGCGCTCCTCGCAGATCGCCGCGGCGCGCCGGAGCGTGGCCGCCACGAGCGGGTGATCGTCGGTGGCGAGCAGCCGGCGCTGCATCGCGAGCGCGTCCTCGAGGAGGCGCGCCGCGCGATCGAGCTGCCCCGCCTCGACCTCGACGCCGGACAGCTCCGACAGCGTGGCGGCGATCGAGAGATCATCGTTGCCGCCGAGCCGCTTGCGATCGAGCGCGAGCGCCCGCTCGAGCTCGGTCCGCGCGCCCTCGTAGTCGCCGCGCGCGGCGGTCACGCGCGCCAGCGCGCGCAGCACCGGCACCACCTCGACGGCGTCCTCGCGCGCGGCGAGCAGCGCGCGCGCCTGCTCCAGCTGCGACGCCGCGTCGGACAGCTCGCCGACCTCGCGCAGCATGTTGCCGAGCGTGGCGAGCGCGTTCGCGAGCGCGATCTGCGGATCCGCGGCCCCGCCCGTGCCGGCCGCGCCGCCGCCCGCGCCGAGCTGCACCTCGAGCAGCGCGATGGCGCGCCGCTGCTGCTCGATCGCGCGGGCCGGCTCGCCGCGCTTCCACAGGCACGCCGCCGTGCGGACCAGGAGCCGCTGCAGCGCGTGCGGGTGCTCCGCCGCGGCGTGCGGATCCTCGATCGCCACGAGCACGTGCGGCAGGAGCTCCTCGGCCGCCGCCCACGTCTCCGGGCGCTCCTCGTCCCACGCGAACGCGGCCTCGAGCAGGACGGCGGCGGTGCCGCTGCACGCGGTCGCGCGGATCGCGGCCTGCACCGCGGCGTGCACCGAGAGCGAGCTGTCGTCGCGCGCCACCATGCCGAGCCGCACGAGATCGTCGAGCAGGCTGGAGAGCGCGCTGTCGTCGCGCGCGACCTCGGCCAGCTGCGGCGCGAGGTGCTCGACGTGCTCGCGCAGGAGGCGGATCGGGATCTCGTGCGGCGCCAGGTACGCGATCAGCTCGACGAGCGCCAGGACGGCCGGGCTGCGCTGCCGCGCGTCCGCCACCGCCATCGCGAGGATCGCCTCGAGGCGGCGGCCCGCGCGATCGCCCACCTCGGTGGTCAGCTGGTGGAGCAAGACGTCGAACGAGACGCCGCGGTCGCGCGCGAGCGCGCCGGCGAGCCGCACCATCAGCGGGTGCCCCTCGAGCCACGCCGCCAGCTCGTCGGCGCCCGCGGCCTCCGCGCGCCCGCTCGTGCGGAGCAGCAGATCGATCGACGCCTCGCGCGCGAGCGCGCCGAGCAGCACCTTCCTGCCCGCGTCGTGCCAGTCGTAGCCGCGCGACGTCACGAGCACGTGGCCGCGGGGCGGGCGCGGCACGTACGGCGCGATCACGCTCGCCGCCGGCGCCTCGTCGAAGATGAGCAGCCAGCGATCATGCGCGGCGAGCCACGTCCGCACGGCCAGCACCTCGGTATGCTCGTCGATGATCTCCGGCGCGGTCAGCCCGAGCTCGCGGGAGAGGAGCGCGAGGTCGAGCCGGATCGTCGACTCGCTCTGCGCGTGCACGAGCCAGATCACGTCGTAGGCGTCCTGCCAGCGGAACGCGTGCTGCAGCACGAGCGCGGTCTTGCCGATGCCCGCGGCGCCGATCACGATCAGCGGCTCGCCGGTGCCGCCCTGCCGCGGCTCCATCATCTTCGTCCGGATCGCGGACAGCTCGGACATCCGCCCGACGAAGTCGGCGCTGCCGAGCAGCGAGACGTTCGCGACCTGGCGCGCCGACTCCGGGACCGTCAGCTCGAACGCCACGGGCTCCGGCACCGCCGAGGGCTCCGGCGCGGCCGGGGCCGCCGCGGGCGCGAGCGCGGCCAGGGCCGGGGCCGCCGCGGGGGGCGCCGCGAACAGCGTCATGGGGGCGTGCGTGGGCGCGAGCGCGCGCGGGACGCCGAGCTGGCGCAGGAGCTGCTGCAGCTGCTGCGGCAGGTACACCGCGCGCACCGAGCGGAGCGAGTGCGGGACGGACATCGGCACGCCGTCCTCGAGCAGCACCGGCACGATGCGCTCCGGCTGCCGGCTCGCGAGGCGCGCGATCAGCTCCGCCTCCGGCGCGCCGCTCCCCTGGGCCGCGCGCCCCTCGAACGCGCGGCGGTACGGCTCGGTGCAGACCACGAGCACGCAGTCCGCGGCCTCGATCTCCCGCGCGCTGAGCAGCGAGCCCGCCGCCGCGCCCGGCCGCTGCGCGAGCGCCTCCACCGTCGCGTCGACACCTTTGTGTCGAAGCTGCTGCGCGAGCGAGAGGACGCGCGCGCGGTGCTCCTCGGAGTCCGCGCTGTAGCTGATGAAGACCCGCTTCACGTAGGATCCGCACCGCGCAGCTTATCGCGGTCGTTCTCGACGCGCCGGTGCTCGATGAGTGCGGATCGCCAGCGTTCATCCTTGAGGCTGAGCGATCGCGCCGGCGAAGAGTTGGATCGCGCCGGCGCCTCGATTCATTCGGCGCGCGGCGGCGGCGGCGGCGGCGGCGGCGGCGTGTCGGCGACCCGGCCCATCTCGAGCTCCGCCCGGGGGCGGACGTCCACCGAGACGCCGCCCAGCACCTGGCTCGCGGTCGCCCGGTACGCGACCGCGCCCGTCGCGGCGAGCAGCGCCGCGGCGCCCGCCACGAGCTTGCGCCGCCGCCGCCGCGAGACGCCGACCGCGCAGTCGCCGAACAGGATCGTCCCGTCGGCGCGCCGGTAGTACCGCACGCACAGCCGGCCCTCCTTCTCGAGGATCAGCGCCTCGGCCTCCTCGCGCGTCATCCCCGACAGGTTGTAGACGTACTGGCTGCAGTCCCCGCACGCGCGGACGCGCTCGTCGCCTTCCATCTTGCTCCAGTCCGCCGCGCACGGCGCCGCCACGCGGAGGTTGTCGAGCACCGGCAGGCGCGCGCGCCGCTCGACGTCGTCGATCATGCGCCGGGTCTCCGCGAGCTCCTGCTGGCGGGTCGACACCTCGCGCTCGAGGGCGTCGTGGCGGGCACGCAGGGCATCGAGGTCGCTGCGAAACGTCATGCGCTTTGAGACGCTCGCCGCCGCGTCCACCTTGGGCCGGACAGATTGTCACCCGGACGCGTCGTTTCGGCGCGGGCGCGGCGCGGCGCGGCGCGGCGGTGCTACGCCGCGAAGCGATCGATCAGGAGGCGGAGGCGCTTACGTAAGACCGCGACGCTCGGCAGGTCGACGAACAGGCCGTCGACGGCGAGCATCAGCACCTCGGCGAGCTCCTTGCCGCCGAGCACCCGCCGCGTCAGGCCGAGCAGCTTGCGCTCGTGCTTGGCGTGCAGCGCCGGGGTCACCTGCTTGCACGCGTCGTAGAACTCCTGCACCGCCGGCGCGTCCATCACGAGCGCCCACGGCTCGACGCACAGGAGCTCGTAGATCCGCAGGAGCTTGTCGCCGCGCGCGCCGCGCCCGGCGAGGATCGCCTCGGCCGCCGGGTAGCGCGCCTCGAACACGTCGTCGTAGACGGCGCCGAAGATGTCCTCCTTGTTGCGGTACTTCCGGTAGAGGAGCGGGCGCGAGAGGTTCGCGCGCCGCGCGATGTCGTCGAGCGACGTCTTCGCGTACCCGAACTGCGTGAAGCACGAGAGCGCCGCGTCCAGGATCACCCGCCGCCGCTCGGCGTCGTGCGCCGCTTGTACTGCCATCGCCCCCACCATGGTGGAGCGGGCCGTGCGCTGTCAAGCACCCGCCACGCGCCGGCCGTTACACGTTGACAAGATGAGCCTCCTTTGTAACTGTGCCCGCCGTGCCGCGCGCTCCCCTCGGTGTCGTGCTCGCGTCCGCCCTCCTGTCCGCGGCGGCAGCGCCGCGCACGGCCGCGGCCGACGAGCCTCCCTTCACGATCGGGTCGCGCCCGACGTGGTTCCTCCTCGGCGGCGTCACGAGCGGCGGCACCATCGCGCTCGCGGACCGCGGCGCGTTCGTCGGCGGCGAGCTCAGCCTCGCGCGCCTGCGCGACGGCAACTACTTCGGCTTCTACGCCGACGGCTACTACGACTGGGGGGCCGACGGCACGTATGTCACGGGCGGGGTCGAGCTCGGCCGCAAGTTCGTCGGCATCGACGGCGGCGCCGCGCTCCGGTTCGCCGGCGGCGAGCGCGACCTCGGCGTGGCGGGGCGCCTCAATGTCAGCGTCGGGCTGTTCGGCCTGTATGCTCGCTACGCGTACTTCACCGACGCCATGGCCGACGAGCACGTCCTGCAGCTCGGCCTCGCGCTCAAGCTCCCGCTGATGACGATCGGAGGCAACTGACGATGAAGCTCGTGGTCAACGGTAGGTCCGTCGAGGTCGCCGTCCCCGCCGACACGCCGCTCCTGTGGGTGCTGCGCGAGGAGGTCGGGCTCACCGGCACGAAGTTCGGCTGCGGCAAGGCGATGTGCGGCGCGTGCACCGTCCACGTCGACGGCCAGCCGAAGCGCTCCTGCGTCACGGCGGTCGGCGACGTCGGTGACAAGCCGATCACGACGATCGAGGGCCTCGCGAGCGAGGCCGCGCTGCACCCGGTGCAGCAGGCGTGGCTCGAGGAGAACGTCCCGCAGTGCGGGTACTGCCAGTCGGGCCAGATCATGTCGGCGGTCGTGCTCCTCCGCGCCCGGCCGAAGCCCACGGACGCCGAGATCGACGACGCGATGTCCGCGAACCTGTGCCGCTGCGGGACGTACCCGCGGATCCGCAAGGCGGTGCACCGCGCGGCGGAGCTGCTCGGCGGCGGGGCCGGGGAGGCGCCGCCGAAAACGGCGGCCGGCGCGCCGAAGGGAGGCCGGCCATGAGCGGGCTGTCTCGGCGCGGCTTCCTCGTGGGCGCGCTCGCCGGCGGCGGCGCGCTGACGCTCGCCGTCTCGTGCGGCGGCAGCTCCGGCGCGACGCGCGTCCGGCACGCCGATCAGACGGGCGAGCTGGTCGCGAACCTGTACGTGACGGTCATGCCCGACGGGCGGATCTCGCTGATCGTCAACAAGGCGGAGATCGGCCAGGGCGTGACGACGGCCTACGCGACCTTGGCCGCCGAGGAGCTCGACGTGCCGCTCGATCGGGTCGACGTGCAGTACGCCGGCTCGAACCCCGAGATGCGCACGAGCTTCAACATGCAGATCACGGGCGGCTCGACGAGCACGAAGGAGGGCTTCGGCGCGCTGCGGCGCGCCGCGGCCGCCGCCCGCGAGATGCTGATCGCCGCGGCCGCGGCGAGCTGGAAGGTGCCGGCGAGCGAGTGCCGCGCCGAGGACGGGTTCGTGCTCCACAGCGGCGGCAAGAAGCTGGGGTACGGCGAGCTGACGAAGCTGGCCGCGCGCGAGCGCGTCCCCGGCAAGCCGCGGCTCAAGTCGGCGAAGGAGTGGAAGCTGATCGGCAAGGCCGATCGCCGCGTCGACGCGCGCGCCAAGGTCGACGGCTCCGCACAGTTCGGCATCGACGTCCGGATTCCGGACATGGTGCACGCGCTCGTCATCCACGGCCCGGTCTTCGGCGCGCGGCCGGACAAGGTCTCCGCGGAGGCCGCGCGCGCAAAGCCGGGCGTCATCGACGTGTTCCCGTTCCGCTGGGGCGTCGCCGTCGTGGCCGAGAAGTACTGGCAGGCGCTCGCCGCGTCGCGCGACGTGACCGCGACGTGGGGCAAGGGCGACGTCGCCGGCCTCGACACCGAGAAGATGCAGCAGGCGATGCGCGCGTACGACGACGACGGCACCGGCGTCGTCGATAGCGGCAACGCCGGCAAGGCGATCGCGCGCGCCCAGACGAAGGTCGGCGGCGTCTACGAGGCGCCGTACCTCGCGCACGCGCCGCTCGAGCCGCAGAACTGCACGGTCCGCGTGGACGGCGGGCGCGCCGAGGTGTGGGCGCCGACGCAGAGCCCGACGCTCGTGCAGGCGTTCGTCGCCGAGGCGCTCGGCATCGACAGCGAGGACGTGCTCGTGCACACGCTGCTCTCGGGCGGCGGCTTCGGCCGGCGCTCGATCCCGGACGTCTGCGCGCAGGCGGCGGTGATCGCCAAGCGCGTGAAGCGGCCGGTCAAGCTGATCTGGTCGCGCGAGAGCGACATGACGCAGGGCTTCTACCGCCCGGTCTACGCGGTCAAGGTCGAGGGCGGCGTCGAGGGCAACAAGGTGACCGGCGCGCGCATGCACTGCGTCTCGCAGTCGATCGCGCTGTCGTCCAAGAGCATGCTGGGCGCCGCGATCCCCGGCGTCCCGGCGCCGCTCAAGTCGCGGATGGTGGACTCGCTGCTCGCGATGTTCTCGACGAACACGATGGGCGATCTGTTCGCGACGGAGGGGCTCCGCGACACGCCGTACCGGTTCGGCAACTTCGAGCTCACCGCGTCGCCGGTGCAGACGAAGATGCCGGTCTCGGCCTGGCGCTCCGTCGGCCACTCCGTCACCGGCTTCGTGATGGAGAGCTTCGTCGACGAGCTGGCGCACGCCGCGAAGCGCGACCCGCTCGAGCTGCGAAGGCAGCTGCTCCCCGAGGGCTCGCGCCAGACGCGGGTGCTCGACGCGCTCGCCGCGCTCAGCAAGTGGGGCACGCCGCCGCCCGCGGGCGTCGGCCGGGGCCTGGCGCGCCAATTCTCGTTCGAGACGGAGGTCGGCGAGGTCGCCGACGTCGAGATCGTCGACGGCCGCATCAAGGTCCGCCGCGTGTACTGCGTGGTCGACTGCGGCGTCGCCGTCAACCCGGACGTGGTCCGCGCCCAGATGGAGGGCGGGATCATCTTCGGCCTGTCGGCGGCGCTCGATCAGGAGATCACGCTGGTCGATGGCGTGGTGCAGCAGACCAACTACGACACGTTCCCGTCGCTGCGGATGTTCGAGGCGCCCGAGATCATCGTGCAGATCCTCGAGAGCGATCACGAGCCGACCGGCGTCGGCGAGCCGGGTCTGCCGCCGATCGCGGCGGCGGTGGCGAACGCGGTGTTCGCGCTGACCGGCGTGCGGCTGCGCCGGATGCCGCTGCAGCGCGCCTGGAACGAGCGAGGTGCCAAGTGAAGCTCGCTGCCCTGCTCACCGGCTGCGCCCTCGCGGCCGCCTCGGCGCTCGCGCTCGCGCAGGCCCCGACGAAGCCCGCGACGCCGGCCGCACCGGCCGCACCAGCCGCGCCGGCTCCTGCCGGCGACAAGATCGCCGCCGGCAAGGCCGCGTTCGTCGAGGTCGCGCGCGTCCTGCAGTCGCCGCGGTGCCAGAACTGCCACCCCACCGGCGATCGCCCGCTGCAGGGCGACCGCGGCGCGGTGCACGCGCAGAACATCTCGCGCGCCTCGGTGGCGGCCGGCCTCCTCTGCTCGACGTGCCACCAGGAGCGCAACTCCGAGGTGGTCGGCGTCGCAGGCGGCCCGCCCGGCGCCCCGCGCTGGGGGCTGCCACCGACCGAGCACCCGATGATCTTCCAGGGCAAGACGCCGACCGCGCTGTGCGAGCAGCTCAAGGACCCGGCCCACAACGGCGGCAAGTCCCTGGCGCAGCTCCTCGAGCACGTCTCCCACGACGCCCTCGTGCTCTGGGGCTGGAACCCGGGCGGCAAGCGCCAGCCCCCGCCCCTGCCCCACGACAAGTTCGTCGCGGCGTTCTCGACCTGGGTCGCCGCGAACGGCGCCTGTCCGTAGCGCGAGCTCATCGAGAGCCAACGCCGTAGCGCCCGGCCGACGAGGCGCCGTCGCGCTGTCATCCCGGCGGTCGAACCGGCGGTCGAACCGGCGGTCGAAGCACCATCCGTCCAGCAGCGCGACGCGGTCGTCACCGTTCCTCGAGGGGCGTAACGCGCTCCAGCCGTGATCGTGATCCAGATCGCACATATGGCCCTTCATTAATAAGGGGCCCACGGCGCTGCCCAATGGTGTTACTGTAGGACATGTGGTTGCGTGTCATCGCGCTCCTCTCATTCGCCCTCACCGGATGTGCCCAGGTCTTCGGAATCGAGGAGACCAGCAGCAGCACCCCGGACGCTCGGCCCGTCCCGCCGGGCACCATGGACGGCCGGCCGCCGTGCGTCGGCGGTGACTCGCGTGCCGTCGATCCGGACACCGGCAACTGCTTCATCCTCTTCTCGACGCCGATGTCCCGCGACGCGGCGCGGACGGCGTGCCGCGGGCTCGGCCTGGGCACGCAGCTCGCCAGCATCCAGAGCGCCTCCGAGAGCGCGGCGATCGCGAACCTGATCGGGACCACGAGCGCGTTGATCGGCGGCTCCGACGAGATCACGGAGGGTCAGTTCCTGTGGGAAGACGGCACGGCGATCCAGCTCACGCGCTGGAACACGGCCGAGCCGAACAACGGCGGCGCCGCTGGGTTCGAGGAGGAGTGCATCCAGGTGCTCGGCTCGACCGGCGGCCTGTGGAACGACGTGCCGTGCGCGCCGGTGGCGGGCACGACGCTAGGCTCGTATCCGTTCGTCTGCGAGCGCGACTGACGCGATATCTTCGGCCGCGAGCATGGCGGCCGAGACCAGACGCGGGATCGGAGACGATACGCAACGCGCCGACGCGGGCGCCGGGCCGAGCGCGCTGTCGGCGAGCGGCGCGCCCGTGCTCGAGAGCGAGCCGGTCCGCGGCGGGACGCTCGGCCGCTTCGTGCTGCTCGGCGAGCTCGGCTCCGGCGGCATGGGCCACGTGTACTCGGCCTACGATCCGCACCTCGATCGCAAGGTCGCGATCAAGCTCCTGCGCACCTCGATGCGCGGCGGCGTCGCGGACGCGCGCGCGCGCCTGCTCCGCGAGGCGCAGGCGATGGCCCGCATCAACCACCAAAACGTCGTCAAGGTCCACGAGGTCGGCACCCACGAGGATCAGGTGTACGTGGCGATGGAGTTCGCCGACGCCGGCACGCTGCGGGACTGGCTCACGCACCCGCGCTCGCAGCGCGAGATCATCGACGTGATCGTCCAGGCCGGGCGCGGGCTCGCCGCCGCGCACGCCGCCGGACTGGTCCACCGCGACTTCAAGCCCGACAACGTGCTGCTCTCGAGGGACGGCAGCGTGCGAGTGACCGACTTCGGGCTCGTCAGCCTCATGGCGTACCCCGACGCGGTGGCGGCCTACCCCGCCGACGCGGCGACCGGCGCGGCGACCGCGCCGAGCGCTGCCGGCGCTGCGGCCGCGACCGACGCCGACGCCATGGCGACGCTCGACGCGGCGGCGACGCTCGACGCGCCGGAGCCGCCCGTCGCCGTGCGCCCCTCCGCCCGGCCGGGCGCGCTGGCCGAGCTCGGCCCCGCAGGCCAGACGCCGCTGTTCCAGAGCCTGACGCGCACCGGCGCCGTCATGGGCACGCCCCAGTACATGGCGCCGGAGCAGTTCAGCGGCGCAGCCACGAGCGCGCGCACCGATCAGTTCGCGTTCTGCGTCGTGCTCTACGAGGCGCTGCACGGCGCGCCCCCGTTCTCCGGCAACAACTTCCAGGAGCTCTCGTCGAACGTGCTCCTCGGCCAGGTGGTGCCCCCGTCCGCGGACGCGCGCGTCCCCGGCTGGCTCCGGCGCGTGCTGCTCCGCGGCCTCAGCGCGAACCCCGCCGCGCGCTACCCGTCGATGGACGCGCTCCTGTCCGAGATCGCGCGCGATCGGGCGCGCCGCCGGCAGCGGATCCTCGCGTGGGCCGTGGGCGTGACCGTCCCGGCCGCGGTGATCGCCGCGCTCGCGATCCGCCCCGGCGAGGGCGCCGCCTGCGCCGCCGGCGAGGACCGCGTGGCCGGCGTGTGGAGCCCCGCGCGCCGCGATCAGATGCGGGCGGCGTTCCTCGCGTCGGGGCGCCCGCACGCCGCCGCGTCGTTCGAGCGGCTGACCCAGCTGCTCGACGCGTGGGGCCGCGCGTGGGAGCAGGGCTACCGCGACGCGTGCGAGGACACGCGGGTCCACCGCGAGCAGTCCGAGCGCCTGCTCGATCTGCGCATGCAGTGCCTGACGCGGCGGCTCGACGAGACCGACGCGACGATCGCGCTCCTGGCCGCTGGCGGCGGCGACGCCGTGGATCACGCGCTCGCGGCGGCCATGGCGCTACCCGGCGCCGCGCCGTGCGGCGACGTCGCGGCGCTGACGGCGCCCGTCGCGCCGCCGGAGACCGAGCTCTCTCGCGCGCAGGTCGGGGCCGTGCGCGGCCGGCTCGACGAGGCGCGCGGCCTCGAGCGGGTCGGGCGCTACGCCGCGGCGCTCGGGCTCGCGCGCGCCGCGCTCGATGGCGCGCGCGCCACCGCCTATGGCCCGGTCGTCGCCGAGGCCCTGCTCGTCGTCGGGCGCCTCCAGATCGAGCTCGCCAGCCCCGACGCGAGCGCCGCGCTGCGCGAGTCGATGCACGCCGCCGCAGCGGCGGGCGACGACACCGGCATGATCGACGCCGCCGGGTGGCTCGTGTTCGCGCTCACCTCGCAGGGCAGCCAGCACGAGCGCGCGCACGAGCTCGGCGCGATCGCCGAGGCCGCGGCGACCCACGCGCGGCCGCGCGCCGAGATCGCCGCGCGCTTCCAGACCAGCCTCGGCATGCTCGACGATGCGCGCGGCAAGCGGGCGGGGGCGCGCGCGCGCTTCGCGAAGGCGCTGGCGATCGTCGAGCAGGAGCTCGGGCCGGATCACCCCGCCGCGCTCACCACGCTGAACCAGCTCGGCAACCTGGCCAAGACCGAGGGGCGGTTCGACGAGGCGCGGCGGCTGCTCGGGCGCGTCCTCGCCGCGCGCGAGCGGATGGTCGGCAAGGACCACCCCGACGTCGCGAACGCGCTCAACAACCTCGGCAACGTCTACCGCTCCGAGGGCAAGCTCGACGACGCCAAGCGGCTCTACGATCGCGCGATCGAGATCCGCGTCGCCGCGCTCGGCCCCGATCACCCCGAGGTCGGCACCGCGTACAACAACCTCGGCATCATCTACAGCGACCTCGGCGACACCGCCACCGCGGAGCGCTACTACACGAAGGCGCTGGCGCTGTGGGAGAAGGCATTTGGCCTCGATAACGTCCAGATCGTGTTCGCCATCGTGAACCTCGGCACGGCGCTCGAGGCGCGGGGTGAGCGCGAGCAGGCGGCGAAGCAGTACGAGCGCGCGATCGCGATCTACGAGGCCGCGCACGGCCCCGATCACCCGGACATCGCCGCGCCCGTGATGAACCTCGGTGTCGTCCGCCAGGGCCAGCACCGGATCGACGAGGCGATCGCGCTGTTCCAGCGCGCGACGAAGCTCGCCGAGCGGGCCTACGGTCCCGACAACCCCGCGGTCGCGGACGCCGTCGGGAACCTCGCCGACGCGCTCAAGGATCAGGGCAAGCTCGCCGAGGCGCGCGCGCTGACCGAGCGCTCGCTGCGCATCGTCGAGCAGGCGTACGGGGCCGACCACCCCCGCATGGCGCTGGGCCTCGTCAACCTGGGCGAGCTGCAGCTCGCCGAGGGCGATCGCGTCGGCGCGCTCGCGACCTACCAGAAGGGCGCCGCGCTCCTCGAGGCCAAGCTCGGCAAGGACCACATCTTCGTGTCGTACGCGCTGAGCGGCGCCGGCGACGCGCTCCTGGCGCTGCACCGCGCGCGCGAGGGCCTGCCGCTCCTCGAGCGCGCGCTCCAGATCCGCACGACCTCGGGCGCGCCGCCCGGCCAGCTCGCCGAGGTGCGCGAGATCCTGGCCCGCGCGCTCGCCGCCGATCCGCACACGCGCGCGCGGGCGCAGAGCGAGGCCGCGGCGGCGGCCGCCGAGTACGAGCAGGCGCGCGACACCGTCAACGCGACCCGGGTGCTGACCTGGCTCGCGGCGCACCGCTGACGCGCCGCCTCCGCCGAGCTGCGGGTGCGGCACGGCCGCCAGCGTACACCGCGCGCGCCGCCTGTCAGAGGGGCTACGGGAACGGCACCAGCGCCAGGTAATTGGCACCGAGCAACTCGGCGTTCAGCCGAAGCTCGAGGGACCTCGCGCCGACGAGCCTGGCCGCGCGCTCCTCGGTGATCCAGATCAAGGTGCGCGGCGGCTCGAGCCCGCGGCCGCGGTCGTCGGCATGAAACCCCTCGGCGAGCAGTGCTGCGGCTGTGGCCTCGTCGATCGCGTAGGCCTCGCGCGCGTGCGCCAGCGCGGCGCGGAAGCGATCCCATGCCCCGTGCGCCAGGTTGCGCTGACGATACTCCCAGCGCCGGATGCGCGCGCGCGCGCGTACCGCCTTCACGCGCTCCGCGATCGTCATCGAGCCTCCAGCCGCCGCAGCAGCGTATCGACCGCCGGTCGCTGCGGGCGCGGGTCACGCATCGTCGACCCAGGCGCGCGCGAGCGCGAGCGTGCGGGCGTTCTCGGGGACGTCCTCGAGGAAGCTCCGCCGGAGGGCCGGATCGGGGACCCGGCCGGCGATCTCGAACAGGTGCGCGCGCGCCGCGGCGATCGCGCGCCGCGCGGCCCCGTGCGCGCCGGTCGCGTGCAGCGCCTCGGCGTGGGCGAGGCGCACGAACGCGCCGCGGAACAGGCCGCAGCCGCCCATGTCGCGGTAGCGGGCGAGAGCCTCCTCGGCTGCGGCGAGGGCGTCCGCGGCGCGGCCGCGGGCGAGGTGGAGCGCCGACAACGTGCCCAGGACGCCAGGGCGCTCGAGGGGCACCACCATCGCGAGCGCGGCCTCGAGCTCGCGCGCGGCGGCCGCGTGATCTCCCGCGCGGCGGAGCACCTCGGCGAGCGCCCAGCGGCCGCGGCTCTCTTCCAGCGGGAGGTGATGCGCGCGGCCGTCCTCGATCAGCCCGGTCGCGAGGACGCGCGCGTCGTCGAACGCGCCACGGTCGGCGAGGAGCCAGGCCAGATGGAAGCGCCGCAGCGACCCCGCCACGCCGAGCGTCACGTCCGCCCCTTCGATCTCCCGGAGCACCCGCTCGGCCACCTCGAACGCCCCGAGATAGAACAGGTTCATCCCTCGATAGAGCCGCACGTTCTTGAAGTTTCGCTCGCCGCCGATCGCGTCGAAGATCTCCTGGATCCCTGCGCCGTGGACGAGGCCGGTCCACGGATCCTCGTGCGCGTAGGAGCACCTCAGCCCGAGGAGGACGTTCCACCAGAAGCGCGAAATCAGATCCCCGCGGCGATGCGGTCGAATCGCCGTGAAGAACCGTGTCTCCAGCGAGCTCGCCTGGAACACGCGCCCGAACAGATCTTGCACGTAGATCGCGCCGAGATAAGCGAGGCTCATCTGCGCCAGCGCGTCGGGAGCCGGGTCGACCTCCCGGAGCAGCGCGACGGCCGCCAGGAGATCTTCGATTCTGCCGGCCGCGAGCGTGCCCGACAGGTACAGGCTGAAGCCCTGCGCCCAGGGAGTGGAGCCGCGCGGCGCGAGGCGCAAGAGCTCCTCGGCGCCGGGCATCGCTTCGCCGAGCAGGTGCACGCCCTGGACCGCGACCTCGCAGCGGATGCCGAGCAGGGCGAACCGGAGTTCCTGCGGCGGCGCGCAGCCAAGGCCGAGCGCGGCGCGGGTCATGGCGGTGTCGAGATCGAGGACATGGAAGGCCTGCTGCGCCGCGCGCAGGTAATAGCTCGCCGCCTGCGCGCGTGCGCCGCCGCGCTCGAGGTGTCCGGCCAGGATCATGGGATCGTCCTCGCCGTGCTGCGCGAGCCACTCTCCGGCGCGCCGGTGCCCGAGCTGCCGGTCCTCCTCGGAGAGCGTCGCGTACGCGCCCTCGCGGAGCAGCGCGTGCCGGAACGCGAGCTCGCGCTCGCCCGCGAACCGGCTCTGCGACCTCGCCGTCAACATCTCCTGGTCCACGAGCCGGGCGAGCCACTCGGTCACCTCGGACGGCCCCATGCTCTGCCGCAGGAGGGCGGCCACGCCGCCCTCCCAGCACACCTCGCCGAACACGCTGGCGGCGCGCAGCACGTGCCGCGCCTCGATGGGGCTCCGTCCGAGCCGGGTCTCGATCATCGCCAGCACCGTCTCGGGCAGGGCCAAGTCCTTGCCCTCCGCCGCCGCGCGGATCAGCTCCTCGAGGTAGAACGCGTTGCCGTCGGCCTGCTCGACCAGGCGCTCCATCGTGTCCGGATCGACGGTGTCGCCGAGCACCTGGCGGACCAGGCGCTCGCTGGCCTTCTTGCCGAGCTCCTTGAGCCGGATCTCCTGGACGTTCTGGCGCTCGGCCCACAGCTTGGGAAAGACGTCGAACACCTCGGGGCGCGCGAGCGCGAGCACCATCCACGGCCGGTCGGCGCGATCGCGCAGCGCGGTGTCGATGAAGCTCACGGTGCCGAAATCGCTCCAGTGCAGATCCTCGAGCACGAGCAGGACCGGACGCGCGGAGGTCTCGGCGCCGAGGAAGTCCAGCCACGCGTTGCGCATCTGCTCGCTCATGAGCTGGGCATCCTGGCGCGTCGCCTTGAGCTGCGCGCTGCCCGCCTCGCCGTCGGAGAACGGCGTGCCGACGAGCTCGCCGAGGAACTCGGCCACCCGCTGCTGATCGGCGGCCGGGACGTTCTGGGCCACGCGGGCCCGGATCCGGGCCCGGCGCTCGGGCAGCGGCTCGCCGCCGCCGATGCCGAGCGCACCGCGCAGCGCCTGGGCGAGCAGATCGAGCGTGGACCCAGCGCGCAGCGAGTCGCCGCGGCCGATCCAGATCGCCACCTCATCGCCGCGCTGCAGGATCCGGCTTACGAGCTCGGCGCCCAGGCGCGACTTGCCGATCCCCGCCATCGCGGTCACCACCACGACGTGCGCCTTCTGCTCCTCGATGCAATCGTCGAGGATCGCCGCCAGCGCCCCCAGCTCCCAGTCGCGCCCGACGCACGAGGTGGGCCGGCCGAGCAGCGTTCGCGCACCCTGCATGAGCGCACGCTCGCCGCGCAGCAGCAGCCCGGACTCGCGCTCGACCACGTCGAACCGCGCGTCGAGCAGGCCGGCGATCATGTCATCGAGCGCGATCTGCGGCGGACCGCCCGGCGCGCCCTGCTCCACCTGCGAGAGCAGCCCCGAGGCCCGATCGATCACTTCGCCGCCGAGCAGCCTGCCGCTCGCCTCGACCCGCCCCATCGCGATCGAGATCGGCCGGCCGACCGCGAGCGCGCGCAAGGCGAGCGCGCAGCGCGCGGCCCGCGCCGCGTGATCGGAGGCCATCTGCCGGTCTCCCGTGAGCAGCACCATGATCGAGCCGTCGGCGAGCAGCTCCAGGTGGCCGCCGTACGGCTCGACTTCGCGGTGCAGCGCCGCCTCGGCCAACACCGGCTCGCCCGCGGCGGCCGGCCCCAAGAGCACCACCGCCAGGAACTGCGGCTCGCCGCCGATCATCATCGCGTGCTTCGCGGCGGCGCCCCGCGGCGGGGTGGCCTCGCTGTACGCCAGCGGCCCGAGCATCGCGAGCGCTGCCGCCAGGTTGGCGCCGTCGCTGGGCCGCAGCGCGGGGTCCTTCGCCATCATCTTCGCGACCAGCGCGTCCAGATCCTCGGGCACGTCGGCCCGCAGCGCGCTCACCCGCGGGGCCTCGCCGAACAGGATCTTGCCGAGGGTGGCGGCGGGGCTGTCGCCCTCGAACGGGCGCGTCCCGGTCAGGCACTCGAACAGCACGCAGCCGAGCGCGAACACGTCCGCGCGCGCGTCGATCATGCCCTGGTTCACGCCCTGATTCCCCCCCTGATTCTCCCCCTGATTCTCCCCCTGATTCATGCCCTGGTTGCGCGCCTGCTCCGGCGCCATGTAGCCCGGGGTGCCGACCAGCGACCCGGTCTGCGTCAGCTGCGCCCGGCCCACGCGCAGGGCGACCCCGAAGTCGAGCACCTTGACCTGCTCGATCTGGCCGCCAGGGAGCAGCAGGTTGCTCGGCTTGAGATCGCGGTGGACGATGCCCCGGGCGTGCGCTGCGGCGAGGGCGGCGGCGACCCGCGTCGCGAGCTTGACCGATTCGCCCATCGTGAGCGGCTCGCGCGCGAGGCGGGCCGCGAGGTCCTCGCCGTCGAGCCACTCCATGACGAGGTAGAGCTCGCCGACGCGCGTCTCGCCATGGGCGATGTAGCGAACGATCCCGGGGTGTGACAGCTCGGCGAGCAGCTCCACCTCGCGCGCGAAGCGGGCGCTGCGAAGCTCGTGCCCGCCGGCGATGACCTTGATGGCCACCAGCGCGCCCGACGCGCGGTCGCGGGCGCGGAACACCGCTCCCATGCCGCCGCTGCCGATCTGTTGCTCGATCTCGAACCGATCGCTCAGCAGGTCGGCGAGCTCCATGAGGCCGACATTGAGCTTGTGCCGGCCGAGAGGGGGCTGACAAGGACCTGATCAGCCCCTTCACGGCGATCACACGCCGTACGGCCGAAGGTGGCGCGACCTCCAGCGCCGCAGCGGAGCCTCAGGAATAGATGTACCTCATTGCAGGACGTGTTCGTCAACAGGGCGGATCGATGTCGCGCACGCTGGCAGTTGCGCCCAGCGTCGATACCATGCCCCGTCCATGGTCGAAGACAGCGCCGAACGCGATGACACCCTCGAGGCCGCGCGCAACTTCGTCTGGGAGCTGCTGCCGCGCGCCGTGACCGCGTATGCGCGCGAGTGCCGGCGAGGCAACGCGGAGCTCGTCCGGGTTCCCATCGACATCCGGACGCGCCTCCTCGAGGCGCCGCCGGGGCTCGTCCCAGCGCTCGTCGAGGTCGTTCGGTCGCCACCGTACGAATCCGAAGACGATGATCTGTCCGTGGCTCGCGCGGTCGATCTGCTGGCGGTCCTCGGAGCGCGGGAGGCGCTGCCGGCGATCTTCGAGCTCTGTGTCCGCGACGAGTCCCTCCACGACGTCGTGGTCCACGATGCGCTCGCCTGCGCGCTCCGCGATCTGAACGCGCGCGATGAGGTCCTCGCCTTCGGGCGTTCGTGCGAGAGCGGACTCGGCGCGCTGCCGTACATCCTGTCGTGGCCCGGGCTCTACGACGACGAGGTCTTCGCCTGGCTCGTCGACATGTTGCCGCGCGACACGGCCAACGTCGCGCTGGGCCTCCGGTGTGCCGAGGACCGCAGGAGCATCCCGCACGTGCAGCGACAGCTCGCGGAGCTCGACCCTGCGCGCGGCGATTGGGCCGACTGTGTCTACGAGCTCACGGCCGCGCTCGAGTACTTTCACGGCACGTTGACGCCAGAGGAGCAGGCGCTGAGTGACCGCGCGGACGAGGCGCGTCAACGCGCCCGGGAGCAGGCGTCCCCACCGGTCGAGGAGCAGCCCCACCCATACATCGAGGCGACGAATCCCGGGACGTCAGCTGAGCGCCTCGAGATTCTCTCGGAACATGTGACCTCGGATGTGCGCCGAATGGTAGCGCTCCATCCCGCGACGCCTGTCCACGTCCTTGCACGCTTGGCGAGTGACATCGATCCCGATGTTCGGTGGTGCACGGGGCGAAACGCCGCGCTCCCTCACGAGCTTGTCGAGCAGCTCGCGCGCGACCCGGACGTCGAGGCGCGCGCGAGCGTGGCGGGGAACCCAGCCTTGCCCGAGCACCTCCGCGATCTCCTCTGGCGGGACGCTGATGGCGAAGTGCGCGCGGTCGTGGTCGAGCACATGCCACTCTCTGCCCTCGCCGAGGTGACGCGAGATCCCGATCCGCGGGTGCGGAACGCGCTGATCTTTCGCGAAGACCTACCGCTCGAGATCATCGAGCGTCTCGCCGAGGACGTCGACGCCCATGTCCGGCGGAACCTCGTCGTCAGCGCGCACACGCCCGCGCATGTCATTCGCCGCTTGCTCAAGGACAAAAGCGAAGCCGTCCGCCTGGCCGCAGCCGAGCGGCTGCCATCGGGCTCCGGGCTTCGCGTCATCGAGCCCGATAGCGAGCCCGATAGCGAGCCCGACAGCGAGCCCTGCTAGGGCGCTCGTCGAGGCCGTGCGACGCGCGCGATCGCCCGAGATCCGCACGCGGTCCACGGATCTGGACATTCTCCCTGCGGGCGAGTCCACGGCTGTGGACGCCGGCCGGAGCTCCGGCGTGGGATGTGGGTCCCAGGAGTTCCCACGCGTTAGCGATCCTCGCCCCCGGTCCTTGCGCCTGATCGGAATCGGTGAGGGCCGCATCGGTCCACGAACGCGGACGCAAGTCGCGCGCGCGAAGCTCCGCCGCGGCACTTGAGGTTCGGCCCCCGACGTGCACGAGCGAGGGGCCGGGTTCCGGGCCGAGGCGCAGCTCAAACACCATGTTCATCGCAGAGCGATTCGAGAAAGGTTGGATATCGAGATGAAAAGAAGCACTCGAAGTGACGCGTACCTGACGGCATTGCTGCCGGCCATGTTGGCCACGGCGTGCGTCGCCAGCGGAGAGGACATTGCAGAGACGGCCCCGGATGGCACGCCGGCATGTGCAGCGTCTTTCGACCCGGTGACCTGGCGGTTCCAGGCCGACAGCGTCGCCCGCGGAAGCGGCATGGAGCGTGTCGCGCACCCGGTCAAGGTCGCGAGCCCGTGCGAGGCAGCCATGCGAGATCTCGACGCCGAGGGTCAGAGCACGCCCCCCGAAGCGCTTGCGCGGCTCGCCGAGGGAGATCCGTCCTGGCGCGCCGCCGACGGAACCCGCTACGAGGCGATGCTGGTGCTGCCCGACGGCACGGCGTTCGGCCGCAAGGGCGTCGCCCCGGGGGCGCGCGCGAACCCCGACCAGGGCAACGCGTTCGGCGCGTGGATGGGCGATCTCCCCTCGGACGAGGCCATTCAGGCCGGCATCGACGAGCTCGAGCGTGCGCAGCATGAGCCGGCGGCGCACGACCCGTCAGACCCGTTCGGCGGCAGCTACCTGGTGCCGGGCGTTCTCGGCGACTCGCTCGACGACGACCGCCGCATCCGCATCACGAGCGTCACCACCCTCACCAGCTACCCGTACCGCACCATCGGCGCGCTGAACCAGACCTCGTCGGCCGGCTACACCAATTGCACCGGCACCAAGGTCGGCCCGCGGCACGTGATCACCGCAGCTCACTGCGTGCTCGCGGAAGACGGCAGCTGGACCACCAGCGGCTGGTTCCACCCCGGCCAGACCAACAGCACCCACCCGAACACCGGCGGCACCGCGGTGAGCTGGAGCGGCGTCTACGCGCGCGACTGGCGCAACAGCCGGCGCTACGACTACGCGCTGCTGTACCTCGACGATCGCGCCGACAGCTACAGCCTCGGCTGGCTCGGCGTCGTCTGGTGGAACAGCGCGGCCTCGTACAACGGCAAGACGGCGACGCTGTACGGCTACCCCTCCAAGACCGGCTCCATCGACATCGACAAGTGCAAGGCATCCGTGCTGGCGAACAACGACTGCGACGGGTGGATGTACGGCGACGTCGACGTCCTCGACGGCAACGCCTACCGCTCCGACGAGCAGCTCGAGTACGACATCGACACCGGCCGCGGGCAGAGCGGCAGCTCGGTGCGCGACGGCAACAACGTCATGGGCGTGCACTGGGGGTGCGCCGCCTTCGGAGGCTGCGGCCCCAGCGCCGCTCCCCGGAACCGCGCCGCCCGCTTCCGCCAGAGCATGTGGAACGACATCTGCTCGTGGATCGGCGAGGTCGACAGCGCGTTCGGCTCGCACTCGCTCTGTCCCTGACCGCCGCGCACGATGCGGTGCGGCATACCGGCGGCACGTCAGCCTTCAGACATCGAACCGGAGTCGGTAAATATGGCAAGTGAATGGCCGTCCATGGAACGCCGTGGTCCAGCAGTTGATGAGTCAGCTGTCGCTGCTCTCGAGGCTCGTCTCGGTCATACACTTCCTGATGATTACCGACGATTCCTGTTGGAGGTGAACGGCGGCCGCCCGGACGACATGAGATGCCGGTACCTGTTTGGTGTAATTAACCAGTTCTACAGTCTCGACGACCCCGATACCCGGCGGGGCGGCGGTCGTGACAACACGGCCGCGCGGCCGCAGGGCTAGCATCGCTCGCGGACGACGCGTGGCCGTTGCGGGCGGACGCCTCATCGATCTACCTTCGCCCCGGACGTGTACGGGGGGCGAGAGATGAACGACAGGCCAGGCAAGCGCACGCTGACGAGCACCCTGCCCAGCGCGCCGAGACGAGAGGCACCCGAACTCGCGATCGGCAAGACGTCGGCGGCCGGAACGCTCCACCCGGCCCCGCCTAAGCGCGTCGCGGAGGGACCTGAAGCCACGCCCGCCAAGCACGCGGAGCCCAACGCCGTCATCAAGATCGTGGCGTACGCCGGCGGCAAGCCCATCGGGCAGCCCTGGGGTGCGAAGGCGCGTTGGGAGGGACCGCTGCCGCAGCGATACACGGGTACGCGTGGCCCGGCCGGCTGGACGTGGGACAGCCCCGACGCGAAGAGCGTGCGCATCGGCAGCGACCTGCACGGCCAGGGCGGCAAGACCGTCGAGGCATGGGCTGGCGCGACCGCGGACCGGATCGTCATCTACGCGACCGCGCTGGACGCCGTCACGGACGCGAAGGACGCCGCGCCGGACTCGCATGCACCGGGACACGCGACCGACGCGCGGGCTGCTGGGGACGGCTCGAGCTCGGCCGCGCCCGCCGTGCGTGGCAACGACCAGGCCGGGTGGAATGCCAACCGGAGACACCGCGACCACGGGGCCGTTGGAGCGCCGACCGATGCGGACGAGCACGGGGTGGCGCCCCGAGACGAGTCCTCACACGACGGCGACGACCTCGACGGCGACCTGGGGCCGGTCGACGCCGATGAGCGGCTCGACGACGACATCGAGCGCCATCTCGTCGAGCTCTCCGCCGAGCTCGAGCGCCAGATCGCCGAGGATGCGGAGCACTGGGCCAGCGCAACACCAGACGGCGAGCACCACGGCCGCACCGGCGATGACACGCGCATCGGCGGCACCGGTCCGGGCGGCGAGCGCGCGCGACCAGACGGCGACGGCGACGGATCCGAGGACGGCGGCCGCGGCGGCACCCAGGACGGATCGCGTGACGGCGCCGAGCATGGCGCCCCTGACGGCATGTACGGCGGCGAGGGCAAGCTCGGGGACGCCGGCATCCCAAGCGGCAGCGGGATCATTGGAATCCTCGGCGTCCCGGCGGCACTCCGAGGGGCCGTCGAGGTCGCGCTGATCGCCGCCGACGGCAACATCACTGGCGCTGGCTCGGGCCTGTTCAAGAAGGGACTCGGCAAGATCACGTCGGCGGTCGCGGCGCGCAAGATGATCGCCTCGCAGGCGCGCGTCACCGCGGCCAAGGAGACGAAGGCCGCCCTCAAGCAGATCGCGACGAACCCGAAGACCGCCGCGGCGTGGAAGGCCGCCAGCAAGGAGGCGAAGGCAGCCGTCACCCGCCGCATGTACTGGGAGATGCAGCGCCGGTACTTCGACGCCTACCTCGCGGCGGCCAAGCAGGCCAAGCGCGACGCGACCGCCGCGCTGAAGCGGTCGGCGAAGGACGTCGCAGCTCGCCAGAGGCTCGGGGCAGCCGAGATGGCCGAGGAAGCCGCGACGGTGAAGCCCGTCGCGGGGCGGCTGCCGGTGAACCACGAGCTCGCCGGCAAGCAGTTTCCCGTCGACCAGTTGCCTGCGAAGTACCGCAGCAAGGGACTGCGCTTCACGAAGGAGGGTTACCCAGATTTCTCGCCGCATGCCAAGCAGCTGCCGAACGGCAATAACCACGTCGAAATCCAGCTGACTGGCTCGCGCGCCGCGGACGCGGCAGCAGCAACCAGGAAAGCCGGTCTCACACGCGACGTCGAGGACTACATCTGGCACCACGCCGAGGATGGGAAGACAATGTACTTGGTACCAAAGGAACTGCATCAGGCAGTGAGACACACAGGCGGCACGTCGTCGTACAGACATGCACGAGGAGTCGGTCGCTATGCACAGTGATTGGCCACGGATGGAGTACGTCAGGCCGCACCTCGACGCGGACACTCTAGAGAGGTTCGAGCAACACCTCGGCCACAGAATGCCAGATGGCTATCGCCGTTTTATGATCGAGATGAACGGTGGCCGCCCGCACGAGGAGTCGTGCCGATTTCCACTGGGCGTCATCAATACATTTTTTGGTCTTGGTGTCTCTGAGACCAGAGACCTCGCAGAGGCAAACTCCGGGATTCCGGTGCTGCCCAGCCGGGATCTGCTCTACATTGGCTATGCGGATTGCGGCGAGCTCCTGCTGTGCCTCGCAGGCGAGCGCCGCGGCCAGGTCTGGCTCCAGGACCCTGAAGCCAGGCCCTACGACGCGAACCCTCGTGTCCTGTGGCACGATCGCCGCGACATGAGGAAGCTGGCCGACTCCTTCGAGGAGTTCGTGCGCACGTTGAAGCCGCTCTCGGCTCCACAGTCAGCCTGACCGCTGCAAATCGAACCACCGCATCCGGACCGGGCGGTCCGACATCACGACCGCGCTGAGGCACACTGGCGGAACAGCGAAGTTCAGACATGTCACTGGGAGTGGCCCATATGCAAAATGAGTGGCCGACCATACGTCGGCGTGGCCCGGCTGTCGACGAATCATCCGTCGCGCCCTTCGAGCAGCGCCTCGGGCATCCTCTTCCGGAGGACTACCGGCGGTTTTTGCTCGAGGTGAATGGCGGTGTCCCGGACGATTCCACATGCGAGTTCTCGCTCGGTGCCGTCACCATGTTCTTCAGCCTGTGCGACACGAATGACGACCGTGATCTTGAGGACGCGAACCGGTGGTTCAACGTCAGCCCGAGTCGCAATGATCTTCTGTTCGTCGCCCACGACTCCAGCGGCGTCAACATTCTGGTCGCGCTCACGGGCGAACATCGCGGTCAGGTCTCGCGCTGGCGTGCGCTCGAGCGGGCGTCCCGCGCGTGACGCCCAACGACCTCCGCCGCACGTTCGCGAGCTGGCTCGTGCAGGCCGGCGAGTCGCTCTACGTCGTGTCGCGGCTCCTGGGCCACAAGAGCACGCGGATGGTGGACCTCGTCTACGGCCAGCGCGACGAGGTGCCTCTCACCAGGACCGCCGGTCGCTGCCGGCGCGATCGGGCATCCCGGGGCGCGGTCGCGACTTCGCCGCCAACGCGCTCGACGATCTCAAGAATGGAGCTGCGTGCTGGTTTGCGCACAGAAGCGCTCCAGGTCCGCGTCATCTCGCACCTCGGTCTGCGCGACCGCGACGGTGCTCAGGATCTTCTTGGCCTGCTCGTACACCTCGGGCTCGAGCGGCTCGGTGGGTGCCTGGATCACCGCCTCGATCACGGATTGCTGCCCGCCGGGGGAGCCGAGCACGTCCTCCGCCATGTTCGCGAACGAGCGAGCGCGCGCGATTCGCTCGAGGCTCGTCCCGTAATCGAACGAGATCGGCTCGATCCGATGGATCGCCCCGTTCCGATAGGCAAAGTCGAAGGTGTGCTTGACTCCCGACTTGCACTGCACCACACGGAGCTGTTGGGCCTCCTCATCATTCACGAGCTTCTTCAGAACTCCTAGCTTCTTGAAGAAGTCATTCATCCGGCTCTTGATGAATCGCGTCGAGCGGCGCTTCTCGCGCGGCTCGTCGTTGTCGATCTCCGCTGGCGCCACGAATGTCTCGAACAGATCCCCGATCTCGACGTCCAGATCGGCGCACCGCACCGCGCGCGGCTCGGTGAAGAGGATCGTGCCCGAGCCGCCATATCCCCGGAGCAACGTATCGGGATCGGTCTCGACCGCCTCCCGGAACGCAGAGAGGGCGATCTTGACGGCCCGCGCGCTGGCGGAGGGATAGAGCCGCTCGACACGACGGCATGAATCATCGAATCGCCACTTGAGGATCGCGGGCTGGTCGACCGGCCAGAGCGCTACTCCGACATTCACGGGCTCATGACGGAGTGGATCGTGGGCGTACTTGATGATCGCGTACCGACAGCGATGGGGAGAGGTCATGGTGCTCCTCCGGGTGCGGTCGCACCGAGTGCGGGACCCAAGCCCGGCCGCCGCGAGATCAGGCAGGCGGCAAGCGCCACGCGATCTGCGGGCCCGGGCTGCCATGCCTGAGGAATTCCGAGCGCGAGGTCAGCCAGCTCCTGCTGATCGATGGCGCCGACCCGATCGAGAGACTCCTGGAAGCAACCTGGCACTGCACACGCGCGCGCGGCGATCGCATGCGGTCCCAGTTTCTGCACCGTCGCTGGATCCTGCAGCTGCTGAAGCCGAGCGTGGTCCCAGCCGAAGCCTCCCAGCGCGTCGCCGAAATCGATGATCCAGACGATGTACTTGTTCTGCTCGCGGGGCTCGAGCATCCAGTTCCCGCCGTTGATCAGGTGGTCGGCGTCCTCGATCCACGAGCAGTAGATGACGCTCCCCGGCAGCTCGCGCTCGTTCTCGATCTGAATGTTGCCGCCGAGCTTCTGGAGCGCTCCGCCCCGCAGATCGAAGCTCCCGTTCGGCAGACGCGCGACACCGACGTGAAGACCAGGCGGATATCTGACGGCCGAGAGCTGCGGATCATCCGCGACGAGCTCCGCCGGCACGTCGATCGCGACGACGTCCGGAACGCGTAGCTCGACGCGACGAGCGAGCCGCGAAAACATCGCGTCGTTGAACGCGGTGCGATCGGGGGTGACGACCTTGGTGACGTATGTGATCCCATCGTCGGCCGTGAAGAAGTACGGGTCGGTCGCCGTTGATGGCTTGCCGATGATGTTGGCGACTCGACCATCGAAGCGACGAGCCGTGACTCGCTGGAGCTGGATGACGTTGGCCACGGCTTGCGAAGATGGCGAAGCAAGGACTACTGGGGGCCGAGTGCTTGGCGTCATGACTTATACCCCGACGCCTTCTTGCGGAGCCTAGATCATTCGCATCCCGACAGCTCGTGGCGGCTCGGCCCAGAGATCTCGGTGTCGCGTGAGGCATGCCCGCGGTCGCAGCCCCATCCATTCGCCTCGGGCCCGGCGCCTCGGCAAGCCACACGGAGGACAGTACACAGCGAACCGCCATCTTGATTTCGCCGATAGCCGCGCTCGGCTCCTTGATCTCGTGGGAAGGCTGCCTCCGGCAGCTGCTACGTGTCGCGCGCTCGCTTCGATCGTGGTCGAGCGGCCATCTGGTTGAGGGGATGCACGCGCTCATTCGGCCAAGCTCACCCCCTGTCACCGTAGAGCTGCGGACTGAAAATCCGCGTGTCGTTGCAGGGGGACCTGATCGAGCGAAATCTCGTAGGGCCAGCGCCGACGAAGGCATGTGCGCCGGGTCGGCGGGGACGCTCGCGGCCTCTGGAGCCGACACGGCACCTGACGAGCAGCCGGGGCCGGGCCGGGCGCTCAGCTCGGAGGCGCTCGCTCTTCGTCGAGGATCTTCGTGCCCAGGGTCGGAATTGAACCAACGACACGCGGATTTTCAGTCCGCTGCTCTACCAACTGAGCTACCTGGGCGGGTTTCGGGACGGAGAGACTACACAGACGGGAGCTACCTGGCAACCGGCGAACCGACGGATCGGCGTGGAATCTTCAGGGCTTCGTGGGCCCAAGGGGGGCGAAAGTGGCAGAATGGAGCGGCCCATGCCGAGGGACGGGACCGATCCGCTCGCGTTCGACGCCGGTGATACGGCGATCGATGGCGACGGCGACGGATCCGAGCTGATCGGCCAGACCATCGACGGCAGGTACCGCCTCGAGGCCATGCTCGGGCGCGGCGGCATGGGGCTCGTGTTCCGCGCGGCGCACGTCGGCCTGCGGCGGCAGGTCGCCGTCAAGATCCTCCACCCGTCGCTGGCGACGTCCTCGGACGTCCGCAACCGGTTCGAGCGCGAGGCGCTCGCCGTCGGCAAGATCGACCACCCGCACTGCGTCACCGTCTACGACGTCGGGCGGCTGCACGACGGCTCGCTGTACCTCGCGATGGAGCTGCTCGAGGGGCGCGCCCTCGCCGACGTGCTCGAGCAGGAGGGGCAGCTGGCGCCCGGGCGCGCGCTGCACATCCTCGCGGGCGTCCTGCGCGGGCTCTCGCATATCCACGCGGCGGGGATGATCCACCGCGACATCAAGCCGGAGAACATCTTCCTGATCCGGCAGGGCGCCGACGAGGATTTCGCCAAGATCCTCGACTTCGGCATCGCCAAGCCGATGTCGGGCAAGACCGATCTCGACGACGGCGTGAAGCTCACGCAGGCGGGCATGGCGTTCGGCACGCCGATCTACATGGCGCCGGAGCAGGCGCTCGGGAACCCGATGGACGGCCGCGCCGACCTCTACGCGGCCGCGGTGCTCGGCTACGAGATGCTGTGCGGCCAGCCGCCGTTCTACAGCGAGGACAAGCTCGAGGTGATGTCGATGCACACGGCGCGGCCGGTCCCGCCGATGCGCCAGCGGCTCATCCGGGGCGGCAAGCCGGTGCCGTCGTCGATCGAGCGGCTGATCGTCCGCGGGCTGACGAAGAAGCCGAGCGAGCGGTACCCGAACGCGGACGTGTTCCTCGCCGCCGTCGAGGGCGCGCTCAAGACGCCGGACGGCGGCGTCACCGACGTCTCGTTCGAGCGCCCGGAGACCGAGCACCCGGGCGCCCACGCGCTCACGTTCGAGGACGGCCGCGTGCGGATCACGGGCCCCGCCGAGTTCGTCGGCGAGGAGGGGAGCGCGCAGATCGCGGACGCGATCGATGAGGCGCTCGCGACGGCGCGACCCGCGGGCAATAAGCCTGCGGGCAAGGCTGCGCCGTTCCCGCTCGACACACCGACGAGCAACGCCGTCACCGCGCCGGGGCCGGTGGCGGCCGTCGCCGCGGCATCGGCGGCGAACCCCAAGCTGGCGGGCCGCAGCATCGGCCTGCCGTACACGGGCCCGAGCGGCGAGCCGATCTTCGGGCTGACGCCCGAGCAGCGGCTCGCGCAGGCGGGCGTGGGCTTCGAGTCGGGCGAGAACCCGAGCCTCGCGCGCGCGCTCGAGCCGGAGCAAGATCCCAGGCGCGCGGCGACCGGGGTGGCGGCGAAGAAGAAGCGCTGGGCGCTGTACGGCGGGATCCTCGGGGTCGCGATCATCGCGGGCATCGCGATCGCCGTTCTGACGATCCCCAAGCAGTCGGGCGACGAGGACGAGGAGGAAGGCAAGCCGGATCCGAAGACGCCCGCCGGGCAGGCGTACGCTGCGCTCGATCGGAAAGATCTCGACGCGGCCATGAAGATCCTCACCGACAACAAGGACGCGATCGAGAGCGATCCGTACGGCCAGCTGGTGCTCGGCCACGTGTACGCGTACCGCAACGACACGCGCGTCGCCGTGGTCGCGTACCAGAAGGCGATGCAGCTCGATCCGGCGCTGCGCACGCGTAAGCGGATGCGGACGGCGCTGCGCACGATGGCGGCGCTCGAGAAGGATCCGGTGCTCGCCATCGCGGCGATGCAGGTCTGGGTCCAGAGCGGCGACGAGGAGGCGCGCCGGGCGCTGATCAAGGCCGCCGAGAGCGAGGACATGCCGCGCCGCAAGGCCGCGCGTCCGGTGCTCACGCGCCTCAACCTGCACCGCGAGGTCAACTGGATCGCCTCGTACAACTACGATCTCCAGCAGGAGCCGGAGTGCGAGGATCGCAAGCCGGTGGTGGCCCGGCTGCGCGCGCTCGAGGATCCGCGCGCGATCCCGGCGCTGCAGCAGGCGATCGCGCGCAAGGGCACGCAGGGCAAGTACGCGAACAAGCCGATCAACGGCTGCCTGGTCGACGACGCGAAGGCCGCCATCGGTTACCTCGAGGGGCTCAAGAAGGGCGAGCCGGCGAAGGCGCCGTGACCGCGGGCGGCCCGCCGCGCGCGCCGGCACTCGATCTGCCGGATCAGCCGCGATACGTCGAGGCGCACGGCATCGCGGCGGATCCGGCGAGCTGGCGGCGCGAGCTCGGGACGGGCTTCGCCGTGGGCAGCGATCGCGCGCGGCTGATCGTCGTGTGCAACGAGGCGGATCCGGGCGCGACGCTCCGGCTCGCGCGCGAGCGCCCGCTGTACACGTTCCTCCTCATGACCGACGACCTCGCGGCGGCGCTGCGCGGCGCGGGGCGCGGCGTCGTGCGCGCGATCCTGCACACGCTGCCGGATCCGGCGGCGCTGCCGGATCTCGACGGCGCCGCGGCGCTCGCGCCGGACACCTCGCTCGCGCACACGCCGGAGGCGCTCGCCGAGGAGCTCCACGCGGCGCACGCATACAGCACGGTGTGGGCGGCCTGGGTCGACGGCGCGCCGGTGAGCTTTGCGTATGCGCCGTGGCGCAGCCCGCGCTGGTTCGACGTCTCCGTCGATACGCTCGCGGCGACCCGCCAGCTCGGGCTCGGCACGCTCGTCGCCGCGGCGATGATCCGCGACGAGCGCGCGCGCGGGCGCGAGCCGGTGTGGGGCGCCGACGAGCACAACCTGCCCTCGCTGCGGCTGGCGCGGCGACTGGGCTTCCGCGCGGTCGACGAGCTGTGGCTCGCGGCGCCGCCGTCGGGCTGACGCGTGCAAGCGCCGGCCGTGCCGAATGCGATCCGCCCCCGCGCACGCGCCCGCGCCCGCGTGCTGGCGATCGCGGCCGTGCTGCTCGCGCTGGGCGGCACCGCCGCGCCGGCGCGCGCCGAGCCGAGCGATCGCGAGCTGCTCTTCTGGGGCCTCGCCGGCGCGCCGCCGACGTACCTCCTCGGCGTGACGCTCCACGAGGGCAGCCACGCGCTCGCGGCCACGCTGGTCGGCGCCGAGGTCATGGAGGTCCACCTGTTCCCGCCGGGCCGCGATCCGAAATCGGGCAAGTTCCGCTTCGGCTGGGTCTACGCGCGCGGCCTCCGCACGCGCGGCGAGCGGGCCTTCTTCTATCTGGCGCCGAAGCTGACGGACGCGGCTTTGCTCGGCGGGTTCGCCGGCCTGGTCTTCACCGACGCGTGGCCCGACAACCGCTACGGCGCGCTCGCGCTCACAGTGCTCGCGACGGGGCTGTGGATCGACTTCTCGAAGGATCTGGTGCTGTTCTCGAAGCACAACGATGTCGTGAAAGCGTTCCGGTTGTGGTGCATGACGGGCTGGCGGCAGATCCCGGCGCGCCTCGTGTACGCGGGCGCGGTGGCGGGGCTGGGCCTTGTCGTCGCACGGGGGCTCCAGCGCACGTTCGACGATGACGCGCCGGCGCAGGCGCCGCGCATCGTCCCGCTCGCTGGCATGGCGTTCTAGCGCACGGCGCGCCACCTCGCTGAGCGGATCCGTCACGCGCCGCGCGCGCGGGTCCGTCCGAAATTCGCGATCGATGCACCGGATGAGCGGCCTCGAGGCCGCGGCAAGCGTCTTGCTCCGTAGCTCACCGAACCACTCAGAGAGATCGCCCATGCGAAAGATCCTCGCTCTCACCTTCCTCGCCGCCCTCGGTGGCGTTGGCTGTACCAGCTCCGATGACGACGGCGGCGGAGATGACAGCCCGCCCCCGCCCGGCGGCGACAATGTGCCGCCGTTCACGAACGGCGTCAGCATGCTGACGGGCGGCCCCGATCCCGGGTACGTCGACGGGCGCCGCGGGGAGGCGCGGCTCGCGAACCCGGTCAACGTGGCGCTCGGGCCCGACGGCACGGTCTACGTGGCCGACTTCGACAACGGCAAGCTCCGCGCGGTCGACGCCGAGGACGGCACGACCTCGACGTTGATCGCGTCCCAGGGCTTCCAGCGCCCGTTCGCGATGACGTTCGGTAGCGACGGCATGCTGTACGTCTCGACGGATCGCGATCCGCAGGGCATGTCCGGCCCGATGGCGGGCACGGTCTGGCGCGTCGATGTCGGCGCGCGGACGGCGACGCCGCTCGCGGTGCGCATCGGCCGGCCGCGCGGGCTGGCGGTGCTGCCCGACGGCAGGATCGCCATCGCCGACTACATGCACCACGTCATCCAGATCTTCGATCCGGCGACGGGCGCGCTCCTCCCGCTCGCGGGCACGTGGGACGGCAAGGGCTTCGCCGACGGGGCCGGCGCCGCAGCGAAGTTCTCGACGCCGTACGGGATCGCGTACGCGAACGGCGCGCTCATCGTCGCCGACTACGACAACCACCGCCTGCGCAAGGTCACGCTCGACGGCGCCGTGTCGACGTACGCGGGCAGCGGCACGGCCGGCTTCGGCGACGGCAGCCTGGCGAGCGCCAAGCTCAACCGGCCGCAGGGGCTCGCCGCCGCAGACAACGGCGACCTCTACCTCACGGACGCCGAGAACTTCCGCATCCGCCGGATCCGCGGCGGCACCATCGAGACGATCGCCGGCAACGGCGAGCCCGGGTACACAGACAGCGACGACCGGCTGCGGGCGCAGTTCTACGGCCTCGAGGGCATCGCGGTCGCGCCGGACGGCGCGATGGTGTACGTCGCCGACGGCAGCCGCGGCGAGAGCGTCACCTACCACCGCGTCCGCAGCATCAAGATGAACTGACCGCGGGGCGTGTGGCATCGTCGGGTCTCGCCCCGGAGGGGCAGGACCATGAAGCTCGCCCGCACACTCTCGCTGCTCGTCGCGCTCGCCGGCGCGTCCACTGTTCACGCGCAGGCGCCCAAGAAGGCGCCCGCGGCCGCCGAGAAGGCGCCCGCCGGCAACGAGCTCAGCCCGGCCGATGTCCAGAAGGCCGAGAAGTTCTTCGACGAGCTCTACAGCGCCGTGATGAAGAACCAGGCCGCGTGCCCGAAGATGGCGACCGCGGTGAGCGGCCTCCTCGACAAGCACCAGGACTGGCTCAAGAAGATGGTCGAGAGCGGCAAGGACATGCCGCAGGCGTCGCGGGACAAGCTGCAGAAGAAGCAGAGCGAGATGGCGGGCGGCCTCGGCAAGTGCAAGGACGACAAGGACGTCCAGGCCGCGATGCAGCGCTTCATGGCGCTCCTCGTGCCCCCCAAGCCGCCGGCCGAGCAGACCGAGGCCGCGCCCGCCCCGGCGCCCGCGAAGAAGTAGTAGCATCGCCTGCGATGCGAGCCCTACGCACCTTCACGCTGCTGATCGCGCTGGCGAGCGCCGGGACCGCGCACGCCGAGGAGAAGAAGGAGCCGCTCTCGGCGCAGCACGCCGAGCAGCTGCTCGCGTTCTTCAACGAGCTTGTCGACACCACGGGCAAGCACGCCGCCAACTGCGAGACGCTCGCGACCGAGGTCGGCGGCGTCGTGGACCGGCACATCAACACGATCCAGATGATGTGGGCGGCGCGCAAGAAGAAGCAGACGGTGCCCAAGGACGTCCAGGAGAAGCTCGACAAGCGCGCGTTCGAGATGGTGGAGTCGCTCCGCAGGTGCTGGGAGGACGATCGCGTGAAGGCCGTGTTCCAGCGGATGAAGGAGCCGAAGCCGAAGCAGTGATCCCGCCGGCGCGGCCCGCGATCACGGCCCGCGATCACGGCCTGGGGCCGATCGCGACGAGCAGCGCCGGAAGATCGCGCGCCGGATCGAGCCGGAGCAGCGCGGCCACGTCGTCGTCGAAGAAGGCGCCGATGCTGCTGACGCCGAGGCCGAGCGCCACGCCCTGGAGGTACACGCGGCCGCCGGCGATCCCGGCGTCGAGCCAACCGTAGCGGTAGCCGCGCGAGGCGTCGGGCCACGCCATCGCCGCCGCGTCGACGGAGAAGACCAGCACGGCGGCCGCGCGTCGCGAGACCTCCTGCGAGAGCGCGGCCGCGTGGATCGCCTCCGCCGGATCGCCGCCGGTGACGCGCACGAGCGCGCCGCCCTGGGCCTCGTAGACGCCGGGGGCAAGGCCCAGGACGCGCGAGACGACGACGTGCAGGCGCAGCGCGCGCTGCTCCTCGACGCTGGCGCCGAGCGCGCGCCGGGTGATGGCCGAGAGCTGCACCGCCGTCAGCGGCGCGTCGCCGAACCGGCGCTCGGAGCGGCGCCGCTCGATGACCGGGCCGAGCGGGTGGCCGTCGTCGATCGGGGCCGGCAGCTCGATCCGCTCGGGGGCGGGCGCGCCGGGGGTGCCGGGTGTGCCGGTGCCGGTGCCGGCCCGCGGCGCGAGCGGCGGCGAAGGCGGAAGCGGCGGCGCGAGGGCGCCCGTGGCCACGAGCGCGGTGCGCGAGGCCGCGAGCATCACCGGCACCGGCACGTCCGGCGCCGGGCCGCCGCCGCCGCCGCCCTGCCCTCGCCGCGCGGACCCGCGCACGAGGCCGAGATCCGCCGGGGCGAACGCCGGCTCGGGGCCCGCGGGCGCCTCCGCGGGCGCGCCGAACGGCAGCACGAGCAGCGCGCCCTGCCGCGCCGCCTCGATCTGCAGCAGCGCGCCGAGCCGCGCGTCGTCGAAGCGCGCGATCGGCCGGTGCGCGAGGCCGAGCGCGCCGGCCGCTGCGATCGCGTTCGCCGCCACGTGCCCGGCATCGAGCAGGCAGTAGCGGTACGCGCGCTCCTCGTACTTCCAGGCCGACTTGCGATAGATCGCCGAGAGCACCAGCGAGAACGGCGCGCGCGCCACGGCGTGCGGGTGCGCGATCGCGGCCGCGAGCTCGCCGCGCAGATCGCCCGCGCGCAGCAAGTGCAGCGCGTGCTCCTTCGGCTCGTAGTGGTAGAGGCCCGGCGCGAGGCCGTCGACGGCGCCCACCACGACGTGCGTCACCGTCGGGTACAGCGCGCCCGACGATGCCGCCGCGCGGCGGTAGAACGGATCGCCCGGCAGCCCCGTCACCGACGTGACGCCCTGCGCGAGGTGGAGGAGCGTCGCGAGGCGCGGCAGCGTCACCGGCGCCGGGGCGAGGCTCGGCGCGGCGGCGCGCGTGCCGTCGAGCGCCGCGCCCGCTGGCGTGGTCACCGGCTCGCGATCGTCCGGCAGCCGGACGATCGCCTCGGCCGGGTACGTCTCGAACGCGGGCGGCCGCGTCGCCGCGTCGAGCGCCGGGCCGCGCCCGACCGCGCTCATCCGCGAGAGCTTGCTGCGCTCGTGGTACCAGCGCGCGAGCGGCAGCTCCGCGCCGTCCTCGGCGACGAGCTGCTCGGGCATGCCGCCGCCCGGAGCCGCCGCCACCGCGCCCGCCACGCCTACCGCGCCTACCGGCGCCCCCTGCCGCACGGTGACGACGCTCGCCCCGCGCGAGTAGCCCAACCAGAAGCACGCGCCGCCGAATAGCGCGAGCGCCGCGCCGCGAGCCGCCCACCGCACCGAGGGGCGGAGCGCGCGGCCGTCCGCCGACAGCGCCTTGCTGCGCGTCCGCACGAACCGCGCGAGGAGCGGCCCGTTGATGACGACGTGGACCGCGACGAGGAGCAGCGTCAGGTAGCCGAACAGGTAGTGCGGATCGAAGACCGGCAGCTCCTGGTTGGCGACCCAGAAGATGCCGAGCCCCGCCGTGATCGCGAAGTACGCGAGGAGCGCCACGCCGACGACCGCGTTCAGCGCGAACCGGCGCACCGGCCGGCCGCGGAGCGCCCGCCACGCGGCCCACGCGCCGATCGCGGCGAGCGGCAGGGCGGCGGCGACGAGCAGCCTCATACGCCCAGCGTAGCCGACGCGCTACGCGGCGGCGTGGGCGCGCGTCCACGCGCGGGGCACCGCGACCTCGAGCCAGACGCGGTACACGCGCGCCGCGGCGTCGTTCTGGCCGTGCCGGCGCAGGCTCAGGTAGCAGTCGTCGACGAGCGTGTCCGGGCTGTCGCGCAGATCGGTGCGGCCCAGCTCGTCGAGGAAGCGCACCGCGAGGCGCAGGCCCTCCGCGCGGCGCGGCGCGCGCTCCTCGGCCGCCATCGCGGCGAGCTGATGCCGGTACTCGAGGCCGTCCTCGTCGATCACGAGCCGCGGGATGACCCACGCGATCGCGCCCAGGACCTCGCCGTCCTCGGGCGGCCCAAGCAGCGGCGGGATCGTGTGCTCCGCGAGGATGCGGGCGATCTCGCCGAACGCGACCGTGCCCGCGAAGCGCGCCGGGGCCGGCCACGCGTGCACGCGCTCCCACTCGACGCGCACGGAGGCCGCCTCCGCGGCGACCAGCGCCTCGCGGGCGGCCGCGATCAGGACATCTGGCGCGTCGACGGAGGCGAGCGCGTCCAGCCGCTGCCGGGCGACCTCCGCCGGGGGGATCAGCACCGCGTCCGCCTCCGCGACGAGCAGGCCCGCGCCCGCGAGCTCCGGGCGCACGACGACGGCGCGCTCGGCGAGCCACGGCGCCAGCGGCTCGGCGACCGGCCCGAGCAGCTCGTGCACCCGATCGACGTGCGCGCGATCGATCGTCACGCCGTCGTGGGCCAGGCAGCGCACGCAGCGCACCAGCTCGCCGGCCAGCTCGTCCGGGAGCGCCCCGACGATCGCCGGCGCGATCGCCGCCCCGAGCTCGCGCCGATCGAGCGGCCGCTCGTGCGGCAGCGCGGGGCAGCGCTGACAGCGCAGCTCCAGCTCGTCGTCGGCCTCGTCCTCGTCGGCGGCGCCCTGCATCGGCTGTCTATATACGCGGCCCGCCTGGCGAGCTGAAGCCTCGGCCCTCGCGCCCGCTGCTTCCCGCATCGCAGGGTGCCCGACCCACTTGTGCGCGCCCGCGGTCTATGGCATCAGTAAGCCCTCGCACGCGAATGTGGCGGAATTGGTAGACGCGCTGGTTTCAGGTACCAGTGGGTAAAACCGTGCCGGTTCGAGTCCGGCCATTCGCACAATAGAAACGGCGACGTGGTAGGTGGTCGTCTGGACGGTGCCACCGGAAACGGTGGCCAGTTCCCAGGCAGCTCCCCGCGCGATGGGCAATCTCGGTGATTGCCTACGCCTCTCGGACGGGCACGCGCCAGCGCTGCCTGATCCATGGATCGGCGCGATGCAGCGAAGGAGACGGCGGGTCGCGGGCGCCGCTGACCGCGGTCCGTTGTGTGCGGACGCCTCCTCGATCTACGTTCCGCCCCGGACGTGTACGGGGGGCGAGAGATGAACGACAGGCCAGGCAAGCGCACGCTGACGAGCACCCTGCCCAGCGCGTCGAGACGAGAAGCGCCCGAGCTCGCGATCGGCAAGACGTCAGCCGCTGCGGCCGCGCACCCAGCTCCGCCGAAGCGCGTCGCCGATACTGACGGCAAGGCACTGCCGAACGCGGTCATCAAGGTCATGGCCTACTCGAAGGGCAAGCTCATCGGCGAGCCGTGGGGCGCAAAGGCGCGCTGGGAGGGCCCGCTACCACAGCGGTACACCGGCACGCGCGGGCCGCACGGCTGGACGTGGAACAACCCCGACGCGAAGACGGTGCGCGTCGGCAGCGACCTGAACGGCCAGGGCGGCAAGACCGCCGAGGCATGGGCCGGCGCGCAGGCGGACCGGATCGTCATCTACGCGGCCGCGCTGAACGCGGTCACGTCGGACCGCGACGCCAAGCCGAACGAGGGCGCGCTCGGCCGAGGTTCCGAGGAGCGAGACGGCGCCGCTAAGACCGGGCTCGCGCAGGAGCCACACGGCCACCCGCCAGGCCATCGCGCGGTGGGCGCGCCAGATGGTGTCGGCGAACTCGGGCAGGAACGCACCCACGCGCGGGGTGATGCCCGAATCGGCGAGGACCGGGACAGACTCGTCGCCGATTTCGAGCGGTCGATCGGCATCGACGAGGACGGCGACGTCCAAACGCATGGACCGGGCGGCACTGGCTCAGCGTGGGGCCGGGCTGGGAAGGACACGCGGGACGGCGGTACAGGGCCCGGCGGCACGCGCGCGCGACTCGTCGGTGATGGAGCCGGCTCCGAGAACGGCGGGCACGGCGGCACTCGGCACGGGTCGCGCGACGGTGGCAAGGAGGGCGCCGAGGACGGCATGTACGGCGGCACCGGCCACATCGGTGACCATGGCGTGCCGAGCGCCTCGGCGACCGCGCTGGGCCTGGTCGCCATGCCCCAGGCTCTCCAGGGGCTCGTCGAACTCGCGCTGATCCTCGCGGCTGGTGACGCCGCGGGGGCCGGCGAACAGCTCTGCAAGCGCACCCTGGGCAAGTTCGCGTCGGCGGCGCTGGCGCGCGCGGCGATCGCGCAGGAGGCTCGCCACTGGGCGATGGAGGAGACTGAGCGCGTGCTCGAGCGCATCGCGAAGTCCGAGGATCGTGCGCTGGCGAGCGTCTGGTCGAAGCTCAGCGCGGCCGAGCAGAGCCGGGTGCGACGGGTCATCTACTGGGAGCTGCAGCGCAAGTACTTCCGTGGCTACCTGGAGGCGGCGAAGCGCGCCAAGCTCGAGGCGAAGGCGGCGCTCAGGGGCGCGCCGAGCTCGGAGCAGCTCAAGCACGCCGAGATGGCTGAGGAAGCGGCGCTGGCGCCGCCGATCGCTGGTCGGCTGCCGCAGAACCACGAGTACGCCGGCAGGCAGTTCCCCATCGACCTGCTTCCGCCCCCCTTTCGTCAGCAGGGGCTTCGCTTCACCGAAGCGGGCCACCCGGACTTCTCACCGTTCGCGAAGACCTTGCCCAACGGCAAGAAGTCTGTCGAGATCGAGTACACGGGCAGCCGTCAGTCTGACTTCGCAGCAGCTAACGCCGCGGCGGGATTCAAGACCACGCCACCGGAGTACAGGTGGCATCATCACGAGGACGGGAAGACGATGATCCTGGTGCCTGCGGATCTCCATGACGTCGTCAAGCACACTGGCGGAGTCGCCGCAGCCAAGCACGCATGGGGACTAGACTATGGAAATTAGATGGCCACCAATGGAGCGTAGAGGTCCTGAGGTCTCGACATCGGACATCCTTGCCTTGGAGCAACGGCTCGGCGTCTCGCTGCCGACCGACTACCGGCGCTTCCTGCTCGAGGTGAACGGGGGTAACCCCGCCGAGGACGTGAGGCTGGCGCAGCTTTCAGCCGGTAGACCAGACGTCAACTGGCTCCTAAGCGTCGACCAGGAAAACCTATCGCGCGATCTTGAGTCCAGCGCCGAATGGTCGCGTCGGCTGTTACCACATGCCGATCTGCTGCTGATCGGCTTCGCGGACATCGGGATGGTTCTGCTCGTCCATGCCGGGCCCCACCGAGGTGAGGTGTGGCTACAGGACACCGGCGACAGTGACATGTACATCGAACCCGACGACCCTGACGCGCTCTGGCACGACCGGCGCGACATGGAGAAGCTCGCCGACAGCTTCGAGGAGTTCATGAGCGGTCTGGTGCAGCTCTCGAAATCAGCCTGAGCGCGGCAGTTCGAGCCACCGCATCCGCGCCAGCCCATCCGGCATGACAACTGCGCTGAGATCCGCGTCGCCAATCGGCGACGTCCGCGGGTAGCCGGAGAGCTCGCTGAGCATCCCGCTGCCGCCGAGGCCGGCGTACTGCCACGCCCACAGGTCGTCGGGCGCGAAGCCGAGCTGCGTGCTCCACTCGCGCGCTGGCAGCCGCGCGACGTACGCGGCCAGCCACAGCGCCTCGCATCCCATCCGGTCGCGCAGGCCCAGCGAGCGGAGCCAGCCGCCAGCGTAGAGGATCGGCGCGAGCCTGGTGCGAGCCGTGATGCGCTCAACGAACGCCCTCCCAACCACTGAGACGACGCTGGCGCCCTCGCGCGCGACAACGTCGTCGTTGCCTGAGCCCTCCTCGATGTCGAGGATCGCGCGCAGCGTGGGCCCGGTCCCCGCGATGGTGCCCGCAAACCGGTCGGCCTGCTCGATCGAGAGCGGCGATGAATGCCCCGCCCTTGCCGTGCTGCGCGTAGTAAGCAGCAGCCTCGGCGATGTCGCGCTTCGCCGACCCGCACCCCCGCCGGTGTAAACTCGAGCCACTGCCCTGCGTGGCCAACGGCTCAGGGCCGCGCGATCGTCACCCCGGCCCAAGCTACTACGTCCCTCGCCCATGCGAAACACCCTGACGACCAGACCCTTGCGGAAGGCGGTAGTGCTTACGGCGCTTCCTGTCGAGTACTCGGCCGTCCGAGCCCACGTCGGCGAGTTGCGAGAAGAGGTACACCCTGCGGGAACGATCTACGAGTCCGGGCGCTTTGGCGAAGGCGCCGGCGGCTGGTCGGTGTCGGTCGCCGAGATCGGTCCGCTCGGGATCTCCTACTCGCAGGTTCCTGGTGGCCTTTACGTGCCTCGCGGCGCTGACATACACTCGTCGGCAGCAGCTAACCTATCGATACGACTAGGTCTGGTGCGACGTCCCGGGGCTGGTGGAGCGGGGTTCGGTCGCTTCGCGGGGGTGAAATTGTTCGTCAGCCGAGCCGACAACCGAAGCGACGCAGGACCGAGCCAACACGCGTTGGTCGCACATCCAGATCGCCCGAACAACGGGACGGCGATGCCCCTGACCTCGGGGAAGCTCGATCTCGAGCGCCTCCTGATGCTCCGCCTCGTGGTGGCATGCTTCGGCGAGATGGATCGCACGAAGTCCTGGAACACGTCCGGCCCGTTCGGACACCTCGGCGCCGCCGCGCTCCGTCGCGGCTTCCCGAGGACCCACCGCTTTCCCCCAAGCGCGTGCGGTGTACGCCGCGGCCGACCAACGCTGCGGGAAGCTCGTCGATCCGCCGGGTCAGCGGAAGTGCCTAGCGTCCGTGCCGAAGGCACTCATCCGCCAGAGGAGGCAAGTAGCGTTGAACGCCGTTGAGATCGAGCAGGCCATCACAGACCTTGCGGAGCAGCCCTTCGACCCCGCGACCTTCGCCTATGCCTTCCTTGAAGCGTTCGGCAACAAGGAGACGACGATCAAGCGCCTTCGAACGGGGGCGTCGAACAAGTCCGACATCGGCGGTGTTCTCCAGACGAGCAACATTCACATTCTGACCTGCGATAAAGACGCGGTGCCCAAGACGCTCAAAGCGCTCAAGGAAAGCCCCGCCACCGCCAAGGCAAAGGCGAAGTTCATTCTCGCTACCGACGGCACGGACTTCGAGGCGGAAGACCTGGCAAGCGGCGAGACGGTCGCCTGCGCCTTCAATGACTTCCCCGATCACTTCGGATTCTTCCTGCCGCTCGCGGGGATCACGACCGTCCGGCAGATCAGCGAGAACGCTTTCGACATTCGGGCGACAAGCCGCCTCAATCGCCTCTACGTCGAGCTTTTGCGGGACAACTCCGATTGGGGCAAAGCCGAGCGCCGCCACGATATGAACCACTTCATGGCGCGGCTCATCTTCTGCTTCTTCGCCGAAGACACCGACATCTTCGTCGGCAGAGGCAAGTTTACCGACACGGTCGCGCAGATGAGCGCCAAGGACTCGTCCAACACACACGAGGTCATCGGCACGTTGTTCCTTGCCATGAACACCAAGCGCGAGGAACGGGCGGCGGCCAAGATTCCCCGCTGGGCCGACGACTTCCCTTACGTGAACGGCGGCTTGTTTTCCGGCAGCCTGGACGTACCAAAGTTCAGCAAGATCGCCCGGTCGTACCTACTGCACGTCGGCGGTCTCGACTGGACCAAGATCAACCCGGACATCTTCGGGTCGATGATTCAAGCCGTCGCCGAAGATGATGAGCGCGGAAAGCTCGGGATGCACTACACGAGCGTCCCCAACATCCTCAAGGTTCTGAACCCACTTTTCCTCGATGACCTGCGGGCGCGGCTAGTGGAAGCGGGCGACAACGCACGCACCCTGCTTAATGTACGCAAGCGCATCTCGAGGATTCGAGTCTTCGACCCGGCCTGCGGCTCCGGCAACTTCCTTGTCATTGCCTATAAGGCGATGCGAGAGATCGAGGCCGAGATCAACAAGAGGCGCGGCGAGCCAGACCGGAGTTCGGAGATTCCGCTCACAAACTTTCGCGGAATAGAACTGCGGGACTTCCCGGCCGAGATCGCTCGTCTCGCACTCGTCATCGCCGAGTTCCAATGCGACGTGCTGTACCGAGGACACAAATTGGCCCTGGCTGAGCTCCTGCCCCTGAGCAACGAGAACTGGATAACCCGCGGCAACGCACTGCTTCTGGACTGGCTGAGTGTCTGCCCTCCTGGTACCAGTGGGGTTCGCGTACATAGTGAAGACCTATTCTCCAAACCGACAGATCAGGCGGAGCTCGATTTTCAAAATGAAGGTGGGGAGACCGTCTTATGTGGAAACCCACCCTACCTTGGAGGAAAGGATCAGTCGCCGGAACAGAAGCTTGAGCTTGAGACAGCGTTCGGAACGACAAAGAAAATCGGCGAACTCGACTACGTTACCGGCTGGCTTCGAAAGGGCTCTGAATACGCCGCCGAGACCGGCGCGCGGGTAGCGTTTGTTGTAACGAACTCTGTCAATCAGGGCGCGCAGGTTCACCAGCTTTGGCCCGGGATCTTTAAGCGCGGCATCGAAATCTTTTTTGCGTACAAGGATTTCAAGTGGTCGAACAACGCTGCTCGAAATGCAGCTGTCATCTGCTCGATCATCGGCCTCAAGAACGCGAGCAAAGAGCCGAAGCGAATCTATTCCGAGGACCTCGTCAGAGAAGTTAGCTGCATCGGCCCCTACCTGATCCCCGGCAACACTACCATCGTTACTCAAGCGCTATCTCCTATCTCGGCCTTATCGCCGATGCTGACTGGCAACAGCGCCTACGATGGTGGGAGCCTTCTACTGTCGGATGACGAACGGCGCGTAATGCTTCTGAGCGCGCCGCCAGCCGCCTCGCTAATTCGGAAGGTCTATGGATCCGTCGACTACATTAATGGGGAGCAACGCTACTGTCTGTGGATTGACGATGAACACCTTAAGCTTGCGCAATCGATTCCCGCGGTTCGTCAGAGAATCGAGAAGGTTCTCGAATTTCGCCGAGGCGGCGGGCAGGTCGCAAAGAGCCTTGTGAAGCGCCCCCATCAGTTCCGCTATACCCACCAGGCGAAACGGCAAGTCATCATTGTGCCCAGATCGTCATCTGGTCGCCGAACGTATATCCCTTTCGGTTTGCTCCCTAACGACAGCATCGTGAACGATTCGGCGCAGGCAATCTACGATGCGCCCCTTTGGCACCTAGCCATTCTTCTCAGCTTGATGCACATGGCGTGGGTGCGCGTCGTCGCCGGGAAACTCAAGACGGACCCCCGTTACTCGTCCGCCCTTTGCTACAATACATTCCCGGTTCCCCCGCTAACGGAGAAGAACAAGGCCGACCTCACGCGCTGTGCCGAGGACATCCTGCTTGCGCGGGAGCATCACTTCCCGGCGACCATCGCCGACCTCTACGATCCCGACGTCATGCCCGCCGACCTGCGAGCGGTGCATGATTGCAATGACGAGGTGCTCGAGCGCATCTACATCGGTCGCCGCTTCAAAAATGACACCGAGCGGCTGGAGAAGCTGTTTGACCTATACACGAAGATGACGGCCGCAGCGCCACCGACCAAGGGCAAGAGCCGCAAAGCGGGAGCCAGCGCATGAGCGACAAGATCAAGTCGGTTCCGTCCGTCTCGGTGACCTACGCCCGCAACGGCGCATCGACCAAGGCCAACTCCCTCGGGATGCGACCCATGCAGGAACGCGCCTACGAGAAGCGCGGTGAGCAGTACCTACTTATCAAGTCGCCGCCCGCATCCGGCAAGAGCCGAGCTCTCATGTTCATCGCGCTCGACAAGCTCAAGAATCAAGGCTTGAAGCAGGCCATCATCGTCGTGCCGGAGAAGTCCATCGGGGCCAGCTTTAACGACGAGCCGCTGTCCAAGTTCGGCTTCTGGGCCGACTGGCACGTGAAACCTAAGTGGAACCTCTGCAATGCCCCAGGCAACGACAACGGCGGCAAGGTCAAATTGCTCGGTGCGTTCCTCAAAGGCGACGACAAGGTGCTGGTTTGCACGCACGCGACGTTCCGCTTCGCCGTCGATGCCTACGGCGTTGAGGCGTTCGACGACCGCCTCATCGGGGTCGATGAGTTCCACCACGTTTCGGCCAACCCCGACAACAAGCTAGGCACCCACCTCGGGCAGTTCATCGCACGGGAGCGCACGCACATCGTCGCCATGACCGGGTCCTACTTCCGGGGTGACGCCGAGGCCGTACTCGCTCCGTCGGACGAATCCAAGTTCGATACCGTCACCTATACCTACTACGAACAGCTCAACGGCTACGAGTACCTAAAGAAGCTCGACATCGGCTACTTTTTCTACAGTGGGCCTTACGTCGATGACATCCTCGATGTCCTCGACCCCTCCGAGAGAACGATCATTCACATTCCCAACGTCAACTCGCGCGAGAGCACGAAGGACAAGATGCGGGAAGTGGAGCACATCATCGAGGCGCTGGGTGTATGGCAGGGCATCGACCCCGCGACGGGCTTCCAGCTTGTCAAGCGGCCCGATGGCCAGGTGCTACGCATCGCCGATCTTGTCGATGACGACGCTGCGAAACGCGACCGCGTATCCGCCGCGCTCAAGGACCCGGCGCAGAAGAGCAATCGGAACCATGTAGACATCATCATCGCGCTCGGCATGGCCAAGGAAGGCTTCGACTGGATCTGGTGCGAGCATGCGCTCACCGTCGGCTATCGCGCCAGTCTGACCGAGATCGTGCAGATCATCGGTCGCGCGACCCGCGACGCACCCGGCAAGACTCGCGCGAGGTTCACGAACCTGATTGCCGAGCCGGATGCCTCCGAGGAAGCCGTGACCGAGGCCGTCAACGACACTTTGAAGGCCATCGCCGCGAGCCTCCTGATGGAGCAGGTTCTCTCCCCGCGCTTCGAGTTCAAGCCAAAGATCGCGGACAGCGGCCCGACGCCTGGCTTCGACTACGGCGAGGGTGGCTACGACCCCGAAAAGTCTAACGTCGGCGTCAACCACCAGACCGGACAGGTACAGATCGAGATCAAGGGCCTCGCCGAACCCAAGAGCAAGGAGGCCGCGCGCATCTGTCAGGAGGATCTGAACGAGGTGATCGCCACCTTCATTCAGGACAAGACCGCCATCGAGCGCGGCTTGTTCGATGAGGAATTGGTGCCGGAGGAACTGACGCAGATCCGCATGGGCAAGATCATCAAGGACAAGTACCCCGAGCTTGACGCTGAAGATCAGGAATCCGTGCGCCAGCACGCCATTGCCGCCCTCACCCTGACGCAGCAGGCAAAGCAGCAAGCGACGGGCGGGGAAAGCGACGAGGCTCCCCCTAGCACCGCCTTGATCGAAGGGGTGCGCCGCTTTGCGATGGACGTGCGCGAACTAGACATCGACATGATCGACCGCATCAACCCCTTCGGGAATGCCTACGCCATCCTCGCCAAGACCATGAGCGAGGACAGCCTGAAACAAGTCGCGGCGGCAATCTCCGCCAAACGCGCGAACCTGACGCCAGACGAAGCGAAGGAGCTTGCGGTCCGCGCCGTACAGTTCAAGAAGGAGCGTGGTCGGGTGCCCGCGCTTGATTCGCAAGATGCGTGGGAGCGCCGCATGGCCGAAGGTGCCGCCGCGTTCATGCGTTACAAGAAGGAGGGGCGCTATGAGTGACCCCGACCTCGACGAACTGGCGGCGGCGCTTTCCGAGTTCGCCGCGCCGGAAGCCAGGGGCGGACGCCCGCCGCGCGAGGAGCGCATCATCGCGGGGTTCGAGGAAATCCATCGCTTTGTCGAGCAGCATGGTGGAGTCCCGCGCCATGGGGAGGATCGAGACATCTTCGAGAGGCTTTACGCCGTTCGCTTGGATCGACTGCGCGCTCTACCGGAATGCCGCGCGCTGCTTGCGCCGCTGGACCATCAAGGTTTGCTCGGGCGCACATCCATGGCCGCCGAGCCGTCAGCGACGTACAACGTGGACGATCTGGCCGCTGAACTCGCGGGCCCAGCCGCGGCGGACGACATCACCGTTCTGCGCCACGTCCGCACGAGTGCCGACAAGCGCGCCGCCGAGGAGATCGCCGACCGCAAGCGCTGCGAGGACTTCGAGAAGTTGAATCCGCTGTTTGAGCGCGTGGAGGCTGACCTCAAGACGGGCCTGCGCCAATCCCAGCCCATCGAGGCGGGCCGCCGTGCGATTGAGATCGGAGACTTCTTCGTTCTCGACGGTATCACCCTCTATATCGCGGAGGTGGGCGAGCCGTTGAAGACGACCGCCGGGGAAGTGGACCGCCGTTTGCGCGCCGTCTTTGCCAACGGCACCGAGAGCAATCTATTGCTGCGCTCGCTCCAGCGCGCGTTCTACAATGACCCCGCCGCGCGGCGGCTGGTCTCGTCCGAGAGCGGGCAGTTGACCTTCGGCGGCGAGTTGGAGGCAGACGATGTTGCGAGCGGCACGATCTACGTCCTGCGCTCCCTGTCGGATCATCCCTATGTTGCGCAGCACCGCGACCTGATCCATAAGATCGGCGTGACGGGCAGCAAGGTAGATGCCCGCATCGCCGATGCCGAGCACGACGCTACGTACCTTCTGGCGAAGGTCGAGGTGGTCGCGACGTACAAGCTGGCAGGCATCAACCGCACGCGGATGGAAAACCTGTTTCACAGGCTTTTTGCGTCGGCACGACTGAACATCACCATTAAGGACCGCTTCGGCCATCCCGTGCAGCCGCAGGAATGGTTCCTCGTTCCCTTGTTCGTCGTTGACGAGGCCGTCGAGCGCCTCAAGGACGGAACGATTACTAGCTACGTCTACGACCCCAAGGCGGCGCGGCTGGTGAAGGCGGCTAGAGGAAGCAAGAGCTTGACCTGACCGCTAACGCGACCCGTCCACGAATCGCTGCAACTTCAGTGCGCCTATGGCGGCTGGTCTTCCACGACACCTTCCCGGAGCGACGTCTTGAGCTTACAGAGATCATGAGTACGTCCACGTTGACTGTCGGCTCTCAGCTGCTATGGCCCCTGCCTTTTCAAAACCGTTCCACCCCGAGTTCCTGCTGTCGCATGACCTAGATGTTGCCGGATCTCCCTCCCCCTTGCACATCGCGACGAGCGTCTCGGCCGACTTGTCGCATGACCTAGATCAGTTGCCGGATCTCCCTCCCTTCTGTCTATCCGTTATGGCGGAGACTTCGACATAGGCGGCGGTGAACTCCGGATCCACCCTGCGGCGGTGAGTGGATCCAGCGGAGCCCGCTGACCGCTGAAGCATGTCGGCGGAGATGGAGCCAGTGGGCGTCGGTGCAAGCTGGGGCGCAGGCGCCTACCGTGCAAGACGGCGCGATGTCGAGGAAGAAGCGCTGCATCGTGTGTCGGTGCTGTCTTCGGGTCGACCACGAGCGACACTCGATCGACTCGGTACACCTTGCTATAGAGCTTGTGGTCGCGATCTGTCGATGAATCAACAAATCCTTACGAAGTAGCTGACCACACGTCGTGATGTGCGGCCGAATCAGCGCGACCCGATGCCGGGTGCAATGACCAAACGCAGCACCTATCGGCCCGAGCTGAAGCGGGTTGTGACAGCAGTTCACGCAGCTAAGCGGGTCCATGGATCACTTCCGTAGGCGCTTTCGAGTAGCTCGCTTGCGAACGATGGCCGTGACGCCGTGCTCGATCGTAGCGGCGTTTTGACGACCGGGCTGCACCGGGACGGTGGCTCGATGCGATCTTGCCGGGCAAGCAGGTGCGCGGGCGCTGCGGCCTCGCGTGGGCCGACGGACGCGTGGCGCGCCAGCGCTTCGAGGTGCCGTGGCGCGGCGGGCCATGGGATGTGCAGGCGTGGCCCGGGCCCACCGGACATGCACCCGTGACGGGCCGGTAGCGCGCGCCCGCCGGACGAGTACGGCAGGCGCACGCGCGACGAGCTCCCGGTGAGATCTCGACGAGCGCCGAGAGACCGCGCAAGGCAACGACGAGCCATTCACGCCGACGGCGAGTCAGCGAGCGCGTAACCTGGCGGCATTATGAGAGCTGCGAGAGCTGACGCATCGTCGCCAGCGGCGGGCTAAGCATTGATGCAAAATCGCGTCAGGTATTACAACTCGACCGTGACGTGAGAGCGGCGGGCGAAAACGCGGGTAGAACCGGCAGAGAGGCCGTGCGACCGAGGAAGCTTTCATGAGTCGCGAAGGGTGGTCGAAGCCCAGGCTCGTCGGCGAGCTGGCGGAAGACGGGCCGGAGCTCGCGGCGTCGGCGACGGTAAGCCTGTACCGGCACTGGGTGAACGCAGGACGCGAGCTGGAGCGACTCTCCCGCTGCATCACGCACCGCCGCTTCGACGAGGGGCTGCGCTCGCTCAAGCGCGCGTGCGCCTGGATCCGGATCGCCGAGGAGCTGGTCGCGCTGATCGCGCCGAACCCGGCCGATCAAGCTGGCGTGCACAGCTCGGCCGAGCTGCTCCGCAGGCACCTGCTCATGGAGGTGCGGCCGTGGCTCGAGGCCGCCCGGGAGGAGCTACCGGCCGCGGCCATGACGCTCTGCGCGTTCGTCGAGGACGACCCAGACGCGCAAGCCGCGGTGGCCGCGGCGCTCCGGCAGCTCGACGAGGAGCACGTCGCGGCGCCGGATCCGGCGAAGCGGAAGGCAGGCTCGTAGGTCCGAGCTGGCCCGCGGTACGGGGCGGCACGGATCGGACAGAGGCGGCAGATCGCGGAGATCGCGGCCGGCGGCGCGCGCAGGGTTCCATTTCGGCCGGCTCGCGTGTCCAAGCCGCATGAGACATGGACATCCGCCAGCGGCGCGCCAGCGCCACGGCCGGGGACGACGCTGGCTCTGTCCCCTCCTGCTCGCAGGGCTCGCCCCGGCTTGCGTGACCCCGATCGAGCAGCACCAGAGCGCGATCGGCGAGATCACGCGCGACTGCGTGGTGCCGCCGCCGGCCGGGGTCGCCGCGCTGGGCGCCCCGGCCGCGCTCGAGTATCCGGATCGATCGCTGTGGATCTGGGACGAGCTCGAGCTCGAGGGCGGCCGGCGCGTCGAGACGCCGGCCGCGGTGATCGCGAGCGCCGGAGCAGCCTGCCAGGACGGGCCGGCGCTCGTCCGCGACGGCGCGGGCGAGCCGGTGCCGCTGATCGCGCTCACCGCCGAGGAGCAGCTCGCGAACGAGACGCGCACCGACGGCCGGCGCCTCGCGCTGGTCCCGCACGGCGGGTTCGTCCAGGGCGGCGCCGGCTTCCTCTACTACGATCACGTGCTCCGCGGGCCGGGGCTGTTCGACACCGAGATCCAGGGGACCGGCCTGTGCGAGCTGGCGACGCCGGAGGCGCCGTGCCGGCGGGTGATGCGCGGCGGCTCGACGCTCCTGTGGCCAGCCGGCGCGCGCGTCTTCGATCGCGGCGGGATCGTCGTTGGCGAGCGCGCGTTGCTCTACGGCTGCCGGGCGGTCGCGTCGTTCTCGCGGCTGTGCACCGTCGCGAGCGCGCCGGTCGCGAGCCTCGAGGAGCCGGCCGCGTATCAGGTGTACAACGCGCTCCGCGGCTGGGTCGACGCGCTGACCGACGCCTCGGTGCTCGCCGATGAGCTCGGCGGCGTGACGGTGTCGCCGTACGGAGGCGGGTTCCTCGCGACGTCGATCGACATCTTCGACGCGCGGGTCTCCGTTCGCAGATCCGCGCGCCCGGAGAACGGCTTCGGGCACCGCATCGCGGCGTTCGACGGGATCCCGTCCACCTCGGGGTTCGGGCTCGTGAGCGGTGGCCGCGAGCACGCGGGCCTACGCGCGCGGCCGGACGAGATCGTCGTCAGCTACCGCACCGACGCGGGCGCGCCGGAGCTCCACCTGGTGGCCTTCCGGTTCTTCGGAGACTTCGAATGAGGGGCGCGACACTCATCGTCGTCGGAATCGGAGTCGGGATAGGGCTGACGATCGCCCCGACGGCGGCGCAGGCCGAGGGCGAGCACAAGGAGATCGAATCGCTCGGCCTGCCGCGCCGCATCCCGCGGAGCTGGTCCGCCTCGCGCGACACGCCCGCCATGAACCTCATGATCGTCCCGCGCGACGTGCGCACCGCGGGCGGCGAGCTCGCGATCGTCACGATCCCGCGCGAGACCGTGACGGTGCGCCTTGGCTTCGCGGGCCTGCTCGAGCTCGAGAGCGACGGCGAGACGACCGGCCTCGGGAACGCCTTCCCGGCCGCGAGCGGCAACTTGCTGTGGCGCGGCTCGTACGCCTACGTCGCCGCGGCCGCGCTCGATCGCATCGGCGAGCGGATCTGCGCCGGCTGCGCCCTCGAGCTCACGGCGCAGTACCGGCACGAGAGCCAGCACTACACAGGCAGCAACCACGGCGATCCGGGCATGGACGTCACGGATCAGCCGTTCGTCGGCGACGACGTCATCGCCGACGTCGCCTTCGCGCACGCGGCCGGCGACCTCCGCTTCGTCGAGCGCGCGATCGGCATGTGGTTTCTGCCTGATCGCTCGAGCTTCGCGGGCGGGCCGGCGCTCGATCTGCACGTGCGCTGGTGCGCCTCGCGCCGCGTCCAGCCGTTCGCGAGCGCCTACGCCGAGTACCTCTTCGGCGACGATCTCGCCGGGCGCCGCTTCCCCGACTCGTACCTCGTGCGGGCGCTCGCGGGCGTCGCGTTCCCGTCGCGCCTCGGCGACACGCTGGTCTACCTCGCGGCCGACGCCGGCCACCGCAAGGGCATCCGCGGCCTCACCGAGGAGGCCACGCTCGGCGTCGGCGTTCGCCTCGCGCTCGGCGCGCCCTGACGGCTCAGCGCGCAGGGGTGCCGGCCGGCGCGTCCAGCCGGCGGCCGCGGACGTACGTCGCGCGCACGAGGCCGGCGTCGTGCCGGAACAGCAGGTGATCGAACAGCGGCGCGCCCGAGACGCCCGGCGGCGCGTCGACGGCCACGAGATCGGCGTCCAGGCCCGCGGCGATCCGGCCGGTGACGCCCGCGAGCCCGAGCGCCTGCGCGCCGCCGGTGGTCGCGCGCCACAGGAGCGCCTCGGGCGAGACGCGCGCATCGACGATCAGCGCGGCGTCGTACGCGGCCGCCGCGACGCGCCGGAGCGAGAACGTCCGGCCGGCGCCGACGTCTGTCCCGAGCCCGATCCGGATCCCGCGGGCCGCCGCGCGCGCGAGCGGCATGCAGCCGCTGCCGAGGAAGAAGTTGCTGTCCGGACAGTGCGCGACGGCGACGTCGCGCGCCGCGAGGCGATCCCACTCGGAGGGCGACAGCCAGATGCAGTGGGCGAGGATCGTGCGCGCAGAGACGAGCCCGTGGCGCTCGTACACGTCCAGGTAGTCGGCGTGCTCGGGGAACGCCGCGGTCGTCGCGCGGATCTCGTCCTTGTTCTCCGAGATGTGCGTCTGCACGAGCAGGCCGTGCCGCGCGGCGAAGTCGGCGGCGCCGCGCAGGAGCGCCTCCGAGCAGGAGAGCGCGAACCGCGGGATCACCGAGAACGCGAGCCGGCCGCGATCGTGGCCGTGCCACCGCGCGTGCAGCTCCGCGCACGCCTCAAGCGCGAGATCTGCCTCGAGCAGGTTCTCGGGCGGCGCGCCGCGATCCATCAGCGTCAGCCCGGCGAACCCGCGCAGGCCGCGGCGATCGAGCTCGGCGAACAGCGCGTCCGTCGCGCCCGGGTGGCTCGAGCTGTAGATGGCCGCGCACGTGGTCCCCTGGGCGATCAGCGCGTCGCAGAGCTCGCGCGCGACCGCCTCCGCGTACGCCCGGTCGGCGAACCGCGCCTCCTCGGGAAAGATGCTGCGCTCGAGCCACTCGAGCAGGGGGCCGCTCGCGCTGCCGAGCACGCGCGTCTGCGGGAAGTGGACGTGCGTGTCCACGAACCCGGGCAGCAGCACCGCGCCGGGGTGCGTCTCGGGCACCGCGCAGCCGGGCGGCGCGGGGCCGACCGACGCGATGCGGCCCGCGCCGTCGAGCTCGATCACGGCGTCGGCGAGCTCGACGAAGCGCGGCTCGCCGGCGCGCGGGCAGAGCACGCGGCCGCGAAGCGTCTGGGGTGCAGGATCCGTGGCCACCAAGCGTGCGAGCCCGCGTTCGTCGAGGGGAGACCGAGGAGAACCGAGGAGAAACCGAGGAGAGACCGAGGAGGCCGCCGGCATGTTAGGCCGCACGGCGAGGCGAAGCAAAAAACACGCCGCGTCGAGCGTATGATGCGGTCCCGCGCATGCTGAGGAAGACCGGTACGGCGCTCCTGTTCCCGACGCGCGTGGTGACGTACGCGCTCGACGCGGCGCCGCTCGACGCCGCCATCCGCGCGCTCGTGCTCGAGCGCAGCCGGACCGTCCCGAGCGTGCCGCGCGGCGAGCGCACCGGCTGGCAGAGCGGCAACGACTTCTTCCAGTGGACCGCCGAGACGCGCGCGCTCAGCAAGCTGATCGCCGACGCCGTCATGAGCGCGCACGACGCGCCGCTCGAGGAGATCGCCCTGTTCGGCTGGGCGAACCTGTTCACGCGCGGCGTCTTCTTCAACCCGCACACCCACGCCGACGCGGCGTGGAGTGGCGTCTACTACGTCGACGCCGGCGAGAGCGGCGCCGCCGCGGGCGGCGTGCTGATGCTCGGCGATCCGCGCGCCGGCGCCGGCATGGTGCTCGGCGCCAGCAACCGCTTCGACAGCCCCACGGCCGTCGAGATCCCGCCGCGCACCGGCGAGCTGCTCATCTTCCCGTCGTGGCTCGTCCACTGGGTCACGCCGTACCAGAGCGACACGCCGCGGATCAGCGTCAGCTTCAACGCGCGCTGAGCGGCGGCCTGCTCGACGCAAGCCCCCGATCCTGCATCTGAACGAGGCCGCGCAGCCCCCGAGCTTTGCCCCGAGCGCGCGCGGGGCTCAGTCCGGCTGCAGCACGAACCAGTGGAACGCGCGGTATGGGCCGCTCGCGGTGACCCGCACCGAGACCTCGCGCGCCCCGGGCGCCGGCAGCTCGAGCGGCACCTCGACGAACGGGCCCGCCGGCGGCGCGAGCGTCGCCCGCGCCACGCCGCCCGCCGCCGCGACCTCGAGCACGACCGGCGCCGCGAGCGGCTCGTGCCACGGGTACTCGCGCTGCCCGCCCGTGCGCAGGACCAGGCGCACCGGCCGCCTCGGATCGCTCACCTCGATCGTGAACCGCTCGGCCGCGCCGCGGATCGTCCGCCCGCCGTCGAGCGCCAGCCCCGTCGCGCGCACGTCGCGGTGGAACACCGACCAGCGCGCCGTCGGATCGCCGAGCCGGCGCCGCCCCAGCGCGCCGCGCCAGCCGTGCGCGCGCTCGCTGGCCAGGTCCGCGACGTCGACGCGATCGACCACGCGCCAGCCCGGCACCTCGTCGAGCGGGCGCTCCGCCGTGTGCACGTGATCCCAGCTCGCCTCGATGAGCTGCATGTCGTAGTCGCCGACCAGCCGCCGCTTCGAGAACTGCGGGCCGAGCGGCGTCCGGCGCAGGACCTCGCCGAACAGCTCCGCCTGCCCCATCCAGCCCGGGTAGTACGCGAAGTGCGTCGGGCGCCGCTCCGGCGGCAGGCTCTCGAGCAGCTCGAAGCGCGAGCCCGGCCCGTTCGTTGCGACCTGCGCTTGCCGGTTCGTGACGAGGCCGAGCATGTCGTAGACGCGCGTGTCGCCGTAGTACGCGATCGCACCGGCGTCGTGGAACATGATCGTCGCGTCCGGCAGCCGGCGATGGATGTACTCGCCGAGCGTGACGACCTGCCGGTTGAGATCGGCCGCGTTCTGCGCGTACAGCGCGATGTCCGATCGCATCCCCGGCAGCGCCGACCACCAGAACAGCGCCGCGATCCCCGCCGCGGCCGCCGCCCCGCCCGCCCGCGCCAGCGCTGGCCGGACGCGCGCGGGGAGCCGGAAGGGCGCGATCGGCCCGAGCGCGCACGCGGCGGTGACCACGAGGAGCGGGAACGCCGCCGCGATGTAGCGGTAGTTCTGGAAGCTCCACGCGCCCGACGACGCGATCACCGCGCCGATCAGCGCGAGCGGCGACACCACGACGAGCGTGCCCGCGAGCCACCGCCGCTCCGCGCGCGCCCACCAGAGCACGCGCGCCGCGCCGAGGATCCAGGCGATGGCCACGAGCCGCGGCCACACGAGCGGGCTCGTGCGATCCCAGAACAGCCCCCGCAGCATGTGCCCCGTCTGCGACGTCACCGCGCCCCACCAGAACGTCCAGTCGAAGCCCGGCTGGTAGAAGTGGCTCTTCGCGACGCCCGTGTTCGGGAAGAAGTGCCCGGCGAGCAGCCGGTTCGCGATCACCCAGACGAGCGGCGCGGCCAGCGGCGACGCCCACCACGCCGCCGCGCGCAGCTCGCGCGCCCGCAGCCGCGCCACGACGGTGACGCCGACGACGAGCGCCACGAGCAGCGTCGCCTCCGGACGCGACAGCGACGCCGCCGCGAGGCACGCGCCGAGCAGGCGCGGCGGCGGCCCCTCGCGCGGCGCGCGCAGGAGCAGGATCGAGACGGCCACGAGCAGCGCGCTCGCGAACGCGACCTCCATGCCCGCGAGCGCCGTCCACGCGAACGGCGCGATCGCGAGCACGAGCGCCGCCGCGACGAGCCCCGCGATCGGGCCGGCGATCGCGCGCACCAGCCGGTAGCACCCGACGCAGGTCGCCGCGTAGAGCGCCGCGCACAGCCCGAACGAGACCCACACGAGCGCGTGGCCGCGCGCGCCGAGCGCCCAGAACGGCGCGAGCAGCACCGGCCAGAGCGCGCTCGTCGAGCCCGCCGAGTACCCGCCGCCCGGGTAGTACGAGAACGGTTCACCGCGCCCGAGCTGCTTGGCGTACGTCAGGTAGATGTACGAGTCGTCGAGCGGCAGCCCGAACGGTCGCGTGTGCCGGAGCACCTCCGCCGCGAACGCCCACGCCAGGGCGATCGCCAGGAGCGCGATCACCAGATCCGGCGCCCAGGGCCCGAGCCGCGCCGCGGCCCGCCGGACCCGCGCCCCCAGCGCCCGCGCGGCCATCAGCGGATGCCGTAGCGGCGCAGCTTGCTCTGCAGCGTCGTCGGCGGCAGATCGAGCAGCTCGGCGGCGCCGCCCGGGCCGTAGATCTTGCCGCCGGTGTGCGCGAGCACGCGCCGCAGGTACCGCCGCTCGTGATCCTCGAACCGCTCGAGTGGCTCGGCCTCGGCGAGCGGCGCCAGCGGCCCCACCAGCGGCCCCACCACCACCGGCGCCACCGCGCTCGAGAAGCACGCGCCCAGGCCCGAGCCCAGGCTTGAGCCCAGGCTTGAGCCCAGGCTTGGATCGACGTGCGCGACGTCGAGCTCGCCCGACGGCTGCAGGATCGCGGCGCGCTCGAGCACGTTGACCAGCTGGCGCACGTTGCCCGGCCACAGCTGGCGCGCGAGCACGTGGATCGCCGCCGGCGTCAGCGACCACGGGCCGCGGCCACGACCGCGCCGCTCGGCGAGCTCGCTCAGGATCGCCTGCACCAGGACCGGCAGGTCCTCCGGCCGCGCGCGCAGCGGCGGCACGTGCAGCGGGAACACCGCGATCCGGAAGTAGAGGTCCTCGCGGAACCGGCGCGCCGCGACCGCCGCCTCGAGATCGAGGTGCGTGGCCGCGATGATCCGCACATCGACGCGCACCGTGCGATCCGACCCGACCGGCTCGAACGCGCCCTCCTGCACGACGCGCAGGAGCTTGGCCTGCACGCTGAGCGGCATGTCCCCGATCTCGTCGAGGAACAGCGTGCCGCCGTGCGCGGCCAGAAACCGCCCCGCGCGGTCGGAGGTCGCGCCCGTGAACGCGCCGCGCACGTAGCCGAACAGCTCGCTCTCGACGAGGCTGTCCGGGATCGCCGCGCAGTTGAGCGTCACGAACGGCTCGTCGGCGCGCGGGCTCCAGGCGTGGATCGCGTTCGCGAGCACCTCCTTGCCCGAGCCCGTCTCGCCCGTGATGAGGACCGGGCTGTCGGCCCCGGCCGCCTGCTCGGCGAGCCGCGCCACGTCGCGCATCGCGGCCGAGCGCGCGGACCGCACGCGGTGGATCGCCAGCCGCCCCGAGCGCAGCTCCTCGCGCAGGAGCCGGTCCTCCTCGCGCAGCCGGTGCCGGTAGCGCGCCAGCCGCTGCGCCTGATCGGCGATCGTCATCGCCATCGCGACGATCCGCGCGTAGACGCCCGCCACCTCGACGGCGGCCGCGTCGTACTTCGAGCACACCATGCGATCGAGCGTGATCACGCCGAGCTCGCGCGGACCGGCGCAGACCGGGACCAGCATGCACGCGTGCCCCGGCGGCAGATCGAGGACGCCGTCGTACGGATCGCCGTCGTCGCGGTGCTGGCCCTCCCCGACAGCGAGCGGCCGCCGCGCCGTCAGCGCCTGCTGGATCAACGGGAAGCGCGCCAGGGACAGGCGCGCGTGGCGCACCGACTCCCCCGCCAGCGCGCCGACCGCCGTGCGCACCGTCAGCGCGTCACCGTCGAGCTCGTAGAGCGCCGCCAGGTCGTACGGCACGATCCGCTCGAGCGACGTCAGCGCGCGCGTCAGCACCTCGTCGAGCGCTGAAGGATCGGCCGCCAGGGCCGCGAGCCCCGCCAGGTCCGTCATGTAGCTGGCTTCGGCGAGTGTCACCGGTATTTCGGTGCACGACGTTATTTCGTTGTGAGCGACACCGCAATCGCGTTGCGCCCCGGATGTGCGCTCGCGCCACGAGTCAAATTCGAGGCGGATTTGCGGGCACATCACTTGCTCGGCGGCCCGCCCATGCACGGGGGGTGCGCATGATCAGACTTGTCGCGAGCACCGGTCTCGCCGCACTGGCCGCTGGATGTACGGGCATCGGATACGCCGATCCCACTCCGAGCGCGAACCATGGCGCCGCAGCGTTCGACGAGCAGCTCAAGAAGACCGACGCCCTGATCGCCGGCTTCGATCCCGCGGTCGCACCCAAGTGGGTCGATCCGGTCATCTGGAAGGCTTCCATCCCGGAGGACAACGCGCCGAACGCCGATCGGATCGCGCTCGGGCGCAAGCTGTACTTCGATCCGAAGCTGTCCAAGGACGGGACCGTCGCGTGCGCGACGTGCCACGACGTGACGCGATCGTTCACCGATCTCCGGCCCAACTCCGAGGGCATCGGCGGCAAGGTCGGGCGCCGCAACGCGCCGACCACGATGAACGCCGCGCTGCTCACGAGCCAGTTCTGGGACGGCCGCGCCGCGCGCCTCGAGGATCAGGCCGTCCTGCCGATCATCAACTCGATCGAGATGGGGCAGCCCGACGGCAACGCGGTGGTCGCGGCGATCAACGCCGATCCCGCGTACGCGCCCATGTTCCAGAAGGCGTACGGCCGCGCGCCCACGTTCGATGACGTCGGCCGCGCGCTCGCCTCGTTCGAGCGCACGCTGATCTTCATCGACGCGCCGTTCGATCGCTGGCTGCGCGGCGAGGCCGGCGCGATCTCCGACGAGGCCAAGCGCGGCTTCCTGCTCTACAACGGCAAGGCACGCTGCCAGAGCTGCCACCCGCTGAGCGCGGCGAACCCGCTCGGCACCGACGGCCGCTTCCACAACGTCGGCGTGTCGGCGCGGCACCAGAACTTCACCGGGCTCGCCGCCAAGGCGCTCGCGGTCCTCGCCAAGAACGGCAGCACCGCCACGATCGACGAGCTCGCGCTCGGCGGCGACACGTCGGAGCTCGGCCGGTTCGTGGTCACGCGGATCGAGTCGGACATCGGCTCGTTCCGCACGCAGCAGATCCGCAACGTCGGCATCACCGCGCCGTACATGCACGACGGATCGATGACGACCCTGTGGGACGTCATGGACCACTACAACAAGGGCGGCGAGCCCAACCCGTACCTCGACGGCGGCATCGAGCCGCTCGCGCTGTCCGAGACCGAGATCGACGAGGTCGTCGCGTTCATGTTCACGCTGACGGATCGTCGGTTCGCGGACGCGAACACCCGCGCGCTCGATGCCCAGCGCGCCAGGAAGGGCACGCGCCCGTTCCGCAACGACGAGATCGCCCAGCGCCGCAAGATCACGTTCACGTCGCAGCCCATCAACTCGCAGGGCGGCGCGCCGGGCGGTAACCCGCCCGCGGCTCCGCAGCCCACTGCTCCGCAGCCCCCCGCCGGGGCCGCCCCCGGGAGGACCCCATGAGCCGCAGGCACACGAGCGTCGAGACCCGCTACATGGAGGAGCGCGAGCGCACGCTGCGCGACCTCGGCCGCCTGTCGCGGCGCGGCTTCCTCAAGGTCTCCGCCGCGGCCGCCGCCGGCGCCGCGGCGCTCGTCGGCGGCATCTCGCCGCACACGTTCGCGCCGGTGCGCGTCGCCGGCGCGCAGCCCGGCAAGCGCGAGGCGTTCCGCTTCGCGTACATCTCGGACTCGCACCTCTACGAGGAGAAGGTCAACGACCGGTTCGTGCGCGGCCTCCTGCGCGCCGTCGACGACGTGAACCGGATGGACCCGCAGCCCGACTTCGTGCTGTACGGCGGCGACCTCGCCCAGCTCGGCCAGCCCGGCGAGCTCGCGCTCGGCGCGCAGATCCTGAAGACGCTCAAGGCGCCGCTCAAGATGATGGTCGGCGAGCACGACTGGTTCCTCGACATGGGCGAGAAGTGGCGCGAGCTGTTCGGCCAGCCCTCGTACTCGTTCGACCACAAGGGCGTGCACTTCGTCACCCTGATGAGCGTCGTCGAGAAGGACTTCTGGACGGCGCGCAAGCTCTCGCCGATGGAGCGCATGAAGACCGTCGCCGGGCTCGACAACGGCGCGCAGAGCTCGTTCGAGGTCGGCGAGGAGGGCCGCAAGTGGCTCGCGGACGACCTCGCGAAAGTCCCGGCGACCACGCCCGTGATCGTGTTCTCGCACTCGCCGCTCTACAAGCTCTACAAGAAGTGGAACTTCTGGACCGACGACGCCGAGCCCGTGCAGGCGCTGCTCAAGAAGTTCCAGCGCGTGACCGTGATCCACGGCCACACCCACCAGCTCCTGACCAACCGGATCGGCAACATCCACTTCCACGGCATGCTGTCCACCGCGTGGCCGTGGCCGTACGCGCCGGAGGGCATGCCGGAGCTGACCATCCAGATGGATCGGCCCGACCCGTTCGATCCGAACGACGGCTGCGGCGACGGCACGTTCGACGTCAACGCGGACGCGACGGTCGACGCGATGTACCGGCTGTGGAACCGCAACCCGGTCACCGTCAAGGCGACCTACGTGGCGAACGGCAAGGCCGATCGCCCGCGCACCAACAACCGACGGGGGTACTAATGACCGACGAGCGAGTTCAGGAGGGCGGAGCCCGCCTCGGCGAGGAGGTCGTATCCATGACCCGCCACATGTCACGACGAACCCACCTCGCTCTGGCGCTCGTGCTCCTCGCGGCGTCCGCGTCCGCGTGCGGCCAGCGCAAGTCGAAGCTCGATGGGGCGACCACCGGCTCGGGCGGCGGCGGCTCCGCGGCCACCAGCACCAGCACCGCCGGCAACACCGCCGATGGCGGCAAGACCCAGGTCCGGCTGTGCGACAACGTCACGACGGTGGCGCTCGATCAGCTGCCCAAGAGCCGCGGCGAGGCGCAGGCCGTCGCCGATCAGCTGATGGATCAGTGGCGGCGCCAGCACCCCGATCAGGAGTGGGAGACCGAGGTCCGCCGCTCCTGGACGGTGAAGCCCCCGTTCGAGAACAAGTCCGTGCTCGAGGGCCAGCAGGCCGAGGGCGCCTCGTACGGCCGCTACACCAAGACGGACATCCTCGCGTGGGCGCGCGAGTCCGAGCGCGCGGCCATGGAAGGCGCGCGCGTGTTCCACAACGGCGGGGAGCTCGGCAGCACGATCTCCGTCAGCTGCGACATGTGTCACCCCGACGCGGCGAACACCCATCCGGAGACCTATCCGAAGTTCCAGGTCCAGCTCGGCCGGGTCGCCCTCTTGCGGGACATGATCAACTGGTGCCTGCAGCACCCCGTTCGCGCCCCAGCCATGTCCGCGGACGATCCCCGGATGCGCGCGATGGAGGCGTACATCCTGGCGCAGCGCCAGGGCACGCCGCTCAACTACGGCAAGCACTAGCCCGCACTCAGCCCGCACTAGCCCGCCCAAGCCCACCCGAGCGCCACCCGATGGGGGAGCATCGGCCCCGCCCCCGGTGCCCCCATCGGGACGGGACGTTTCCCGTGTCCAGGCAAGGGTTTGGTCACCGTGGCGTCTTTATTTTTCGTCATGGGACGTCTACCATCGGCCGAAGCGGTAATTCGAGTCTGCGATGGCCAAGCTGATCGTCATTTCGGGGGATGAGCGACAGGAGTTCGAGCTCGCTGCGTTCAACACGATCGGTCGCCACCCCGACAACACGATCCAGATCCTCGATCGGATCATCTCGAAGGAGCACGCCCAGATCCAGCGGGCGGCGGACGGCCGCTTCCTGCTGCGCGACCTCAAGTCGCTGAACGGGACGTTCCTGCGCGGCGAGCGCGTGGGCGACCACTACCTGAACGACGGCGACGAGTTCACGATGGGCTCGACGCGGATCGTCTTCGTCGACAAGCCGCGGAACGACGACGCGCTCGGCCGCGTGACGATCGCGCCCGGACTGACCGAGAGCCACATCCGCGGCCGCGTCCAGGCCAACAACGGCGACTTCATGCCGGAGCGGCAGATCGGCGACGACAAGATCCTGCGCCGCGACTACGAGCGCCTGCGCATCGGCCACGAGCTCGCGCGCGCCGTCGGCAGCGAGCTCGATCTCGACAAGCTCCTGCCGAAGATCCTCGACAAGGCGTTCGAGCTCGTCGGCGCGGACCGCGGCGTGATCCTCCTGATGGACGATCGCGGCGAGCTGTCGCCGCGGTTCGTGAAGACGCGCAGCGGCAAGAGCGATCCGAACATCGTGCTGTCGAAGACGGTGATGGCCGAGGTCGTGAACCAGAAGGCCGCCGTCCTGTCGTCGGACGCGACGATGGACGCGCGGTTCTCGGGCGCGCACTCGATCATCATGCAGGGCATCCGCTCGACGATGACGCTGCCCCTGCTCCACTCGACCGAGCTCCTGGGCATCATGCACCTCGACTCGCTGTTCACGTCGAACGCGTTCACCGAGAAGGATCTCCAGATCTGCACCGGCATGGCGGCGCAGGCGGCGATCTCGATCCAGAATGCGCGGCTCGCGAGCCGGATCGAGCGCGAGGCGCAGACGCGCGCGCAGATCTCGCGGCTGATCCCGCCGTCGGTCGTCGAGCAGGTCGTGAAGGGCCAGCTCACGATCGAGAAGGGCGGCCGGCTCAACGAGATCACGATGCTGTTCTCCGACATCCGCGGCTTCACGACGATGTCGGACGGGCGGCCCGCGCAGGAGGTCGTCAACACCTTGAACGAGTACTTCGAGGTGATGGTCGACATCCTGTTCAAGTACAACGGCACGCTCGACAAGTTCGTCGGCGACGAGATCATCGGGCTGTTCGGCGCGCCGATCCCGATCGAGGACGCGCCGTTCAAGGCGGTGTCGTGCGCGATCGCGATGCTGCAGGCGCTCGAGGAGTTCAACCGCACGCGCGCCGCCGAGAACCTCGCGCCGATCCGGATCGGCATCGGCATCAACACCGGCAACGTCATCACCGGGTCGATCGGCTCGACGCGCGCGCTGCAGTACACCGCGATCGGCGACGCGATGAACGTGGCCTCGCGCCTCGTGAACCTCGCCGGCTCCGGCGAGATCATCATCTCCGAGGACACGTACCGCCAGGTCGCCGGCCGCATCGACGCGCTGGCGCTGCAGCCCGTGAAGGTGAAGGGCAAGGCCGACGAGCTGAAGGTCTTCCGCGTGGCCGGCCTGCGGCACATCTCGACGCCGCCGCCGAGCGAGTGGAGCGGCCCCACCAAAGCCTAGGCTAGAACCGGCTGCGGGCCCCGATCGCTTCGTTGTCGCTGCGCTTCCGGTCAGCCCCACTCCGCCTCGCGCGCTCCGCGCGCGCCGGTCGCTGCGCGCCCGGGGGACGCTGCGCGTCCCGGCGGAGACCTCGTGTACAGGAGTACACTCCGCTCCGGTTCTCGCTCCGCCTCGCGCTCGGGGCTCCTCGCTCGGTTCTAGCGGGCCCACTCGGCGTTAGCGGCGCTTCGCAGGCTTCTTCGCAGTAGCTTTCTTGGCGGGGGCCTTCGCCGCAGTCTTCTTCGGCGCGGCCTTTTTGGCAGGCGCCTTTTTCGCAGGCGCCGCCTTCTTCGCGGGCGCCTTCTTCGCCTTGGCCTTTGTCGGCGCCGCCTTCTTCGCGGGCGCCTCCTTGGCCTTGGCCTTTGTCGGCGCCGCCTTCTTCGCGGGCGCCGCCTTCGCAGCCTTCACAGGCTTCGCAGCCTTCGCAGGCTTCGCAGCCTTCGCCGGCTCCGCGGGCTGCTCGGCCGTGGCGTCGGGGGCCGCGCCGCCGCTCTGCGCCGCGAGCGCGGCCGCGAACTCGGCGTACGAGGCGTCGCTCTCGAGGAGCAGGCGCGCCTCGACCATCGCCGGCCCGAGCTGGCCCCGGACCGCCGGGTCCTCGCACTCGAGCCCGCCCTGGATGACCATCGCCACGTCCTCCGTCGTACCGGCCCGGAAGAACGTCCCGCTGTCCCCCATGTAGAACCAGGCGTCGTACAGGTGGCGCTCGCCGTCGACGACCCTCCACAGCTCCGTGTCGAACAGGCTGCCGTCGCCCTCGACCACGCCGCCGGCGAGCCGATCCTCCACCGGCCGGTCGTCACCATCGTAGAACCGGCCGGCCACCCGCAGCTGCTCGCGCTCGATCGGGTTTAGGTCCTCGACCCCGTTGATGATCCGCTTGTCGACGAACCGTGCGGGCATGCGTCCTTCTCCTTGCGGCGAGCGCTAGCCCGCGATCGTGAGCCCCATCTGAGCGCGTACCGTGAAGAACTCCTCGGAGATCGAGAACAGCACGAGCTCCTTGATCTTGTCCTTCACCTGCGGTCCGCCGACCGTGACCGGCTCCGCCGACACCATGCGCGCCGCGACCTCGAGATCGCCGCACACCACGAAGCCGGCGCGGTGCGAGGTCGCGTCGACCGCGTGACCCCACTTCGCCAGGTTGATCTCCGGCGCCGCCTGGATGAACCGGGAGACGACGGCGCCGAGCTGCTCGATCACCTGCGGCGGCATGCGCTTCTGCATCTCCGGCAGGTACTGCTGGACGAGCTGCACCATGTCGGGCGGCACCGGGAACCGCGGCTGCACCATGACGATCGCCGACAGCACGACCACCTTGAGCTCGGTGTTCGTCGGCAGGAGCATCTTCAGGTAGTACTCCGGCCGCATGAACGTGAGCCGGCGCGCCGACAGGAACGCGATCTCGCGCTCGCTCTTGCCCTGCAGGAGGTGCGGCCGCACCACGAACGACGGGCAGAGCTCGCCCTTCTCCATCGCGTTGGCGAGCTGGATGTCCGCCGCCTTGTTGTCCTCGACGAGGAACACCTCGGGCAGCGGGACGTTCAGCACCTGCGCGACGTAGTAGAACAGCTTCGAGAACATCAGCGGATCGCCCGGCAGCACGCGCTTGTCCTTGCGCTTGATGCCGAAGTCCTTGTGCGGGAACGCCTTCATCGCCGCGACGCCCTGCCAGCTCGCGCCGAAGATGGACGAGATGTAGCGGTTCTCGTCGGGGTGGATGAGCTTGCTCCACGTCTCCGGGCTCATCACGTTCTTCGCCTTGACGAGGCCCCGCGGCTTGTACTGCTCGTAGAACTGCAGCTCGTCGGGGTCCGCCTTCTTGAGGAACGCGAGCGTGTTACAGACGCACCAGGTCTTGTCGTACTGGTGCGCGTCCATGTAGATGCGGCGCAGCGCCTTGTACGAGTCGTACTTGAACGGCTCGATGCGCAGCATCCGCATGTGCTGCTCGATCGCCTTCTCGGCGTACTCCGGCCCGGAGACCAGGTACAGCTCGGCGAGGATCTCGGCGCGATCGGTGCCGTCCGCGCGCAGCTCGTTCTTCGGATCGAGCTGCTGCGCGATCTCGTACGCCTGCGACGCCGACTGGTAGTGCTTGAGGCGCGACCGGTAGATCTCGCCCAGGCCGTCGAACAGCCCGACCTGGATCTTGTGGAACACCGGGCTGCCCTGCTTGGGCATCCGCTTGATCATGTCGCGGTACGCGCGCTCCTGGGCCTTCCAGTCGCGCTTCGTCGTCAGCACCTTGTCGATCGCCTCGAACGACTTGAGCGCGCGCGGGATCATCGCCTCGGGCAGCTTCTCCGTGTTCGAGAAGAAGCTGTCGAGCGCCTTGTTGTAGTAGTCCACCGCCTCGTCGAGCGACTTCAGCTCGTCGCGGCACACCGTCGCGGCGGCGTGGTAGTACGCGCCGCACCGCACCGGGTCCGCCTCGAGCGCGATGAACCGCTCGATCGTCTCCACCACCTTCTTCCACTGCTTCGTGTTGGTGTAGATGTCGAGCAGCTTCTGCAGGAGCTGGTGGTCCTCCGGCGAGAACTCGAGCGCCTCGAGGTACGCGGCCGTGGCCTTCTGCGGGTTCTGCAGCTTCTGGTCGTAGATGCCGGCGACCTCGTCGAGGAGCTGGGTCCGCTCCTTGTCCTTCGAGGTGGCGATGAGGCCGCGCTTGGCGTGGATCACCGCCTCCCAGTCGCCCTGCTGCTGCTGCAGATCGATGACCGCCTGCAGCGTCTCGCGGTGCGTCGGATCGATCTCCAACGCCTTCTCGAACATGTTGAGCGCCTTCTTGCGCTCACCGAGCGCCTGGCGAACCATGCCGAGCCGGTTGTAGATGCGGACGACGTCCGCCTCCTCCTGACCGTCGCGGTGCTGGACCAGGATCGTCTGGTAGATCTTTCCGGCGTTCTCGTAGTCCGCCATCTTGAACATCAAGTCGGCGCGACCGATCAGCGTCGGTAGGTACGTCGAGTCGATGTCGTAGGCGGCCTTGTAGTAGTGCAGCGCGCGCTGGTAGTCACCCAGCTCGTCGGCCGTGCGCGCGGCGCGGTAGTACAGCTCGTTGAGCTCGCGCGGGTCGGCGTGGAGCTGGCCGACCTTGCGGCACAGCATCTCGATCACCGGCGACAGCTCGGCCCACTGCTTGTCCTCGAAGTAGATCTCCGCGAGCGGGCGGCCCGCGTCGACGTGCTCGGGATCGAGCGCGATGACCGCGGCGTAGAGCGCCTTCGCCTGGTCCCGCTGGCGCAGCCGCTCGTCGTAGATCTTGGCCGCCTCGTACAGGAGGCGGACCTTGTCGACCGCGACCTGCGTGTAGCCCTCGGCGCGCACCATCATCTGGGCGGCCTTGAGCCAGTCGCCGCGGTCCGAGTACTGGCGGGTCAGCGCCTCCATCGCGGGCACGTGGCTCGGATCGATCGCCAGCGCCCGGAGCAGGTTGGCCTCCGAGGACTCGGCGTCGTTGGTCTTCTCGTACTGGATGCGGCCCATCCGCGAGAACAGGTCGACCTGCTTGCGGGTGTCGTCGGTCAGCTGGGTGTGGTGCGCCATGATGTCGATGGCGCGGTCCCACTCGCCGATCTTCTCGTACATCCGCCCGAGGGCATCGAGCGCGCGCTGCTCGTCGGCGTCGAGCTGCAGCACGTCGGTGTACGCCTCGATCGAGCGATCGATGTCGCCGAGGTTCTGCTCGTACACGATGCCCATCGCGACGTAGAGGTCGACGCGCGTCTGCACGTCGGCCGTCGCCGAGATGTGGTTCCGGTACGTCTCGACGAGCGCCTCCCACTTCGCCGCCTGCTGGTACAGGCGGGCGAGCTCGCGGTACGCCGCGAAGTTGCGGCCGTCGATCGCGACGATCTTCTCGAGCGCCTCGGCGGCGCGGTCGAGCTTGCCGAAGCGCTCCTCCCACGCCGCGGCCATGCGCTCGTAGAGCGAGATCTTCTCGCCCTCCGACGGCGACACGTCCAGCTGCGCCTCGAGGACCTCGAGGTACTTCTCGGACTGGTTCGTCTTCTCGTACAGGCTCTCGAGGGCCTGCAGCGCGACCAGGTTCGCCGGGTCGACGTCGAGCACCGACTGGTACGCGGTGATCGCGCGGCCGGCGTCGTACAGCCGGAGATCCCACAGCTGGCCGACCTCGGTCCGGAACTTGACGATGTTCTGCTCGTCGGTCTCGAGCCCGGCGCGCCGGGTGAGCACGTCGATCAGCGGCTCCCACTGCTCGGTGCGGCGGTACAGCCGATCGAGCGCGATGAGCGCCGGACGCGAGCCCGCGTCGTAGTTGAGCGCCTGCTGGTACGAGTGGATCGAGCCGCCGAGGTCCTGCATCTGCCGCTCGAGCAGCTCGGCGAGGTTGATGTAGAGCTCCGTCTTCTTCTCGGCGGCCGGCTCGACGGCCGCGTGCCGCTGCAAGGTCTCGATCAGCTCGCCCCACGAGCCGCGCTTGCGCTGCAGCTCGGCCATGCCGCCGAGCGCGCCGGTGTGGGACGGATCGATCCGCAGCGCCTGCTGCACCGAGTGGATCGCGTACTCGAGGTGGGACAGGTGCTCCGCGTACCAGCGGCCGATCTTGACCCAGAGGTCGGCGGCCGAGGCGCGGTCCTCCGCCTCCAGCTCGTTGACGCGGTTCGTGTACTCGTCGAGCAGCTCCTGCCAGCGGTTCGTCGCCGTGGCGAGGCGCTCGAGCTCGCGCGCCGTCTCGTCGTGCGCGTAGTCGCGCTTGAACGCGGCCTGGAGGACGTAGAACGCCGACTCCTGGTCGCCGATCTCGGACTCGTAGATCCGCGCGACGCGGTTCAGGATCGTGATCTGCTGCTCGACGTCTTTGACGATCTCCGACCGCTCGAGCAGCACCTCGACGAGCTCGGTCCACTTGTACTGCTGCGTGTAGATCGCCTCGAGGCGATCCGACGCCACGCTGTTCGACGGGTCCGACGCGCGGACGCGCTCGTACACCGCCGCGGCGCGCGTGAGATCCTCGACCTTCTCCTCCCAGGTCGATGCGGCCTGGAGCAGCGTGTCGCGCCGCGCCACCTCGTCGTCGAGGACGAGCGCGCGCTTCTCGAGCACGTCGATCGCCTCCTCCCACCGGCCCTCGCGCGTGAACAGCTGCTCGAGCGCCGCGAGCGCCCGGAAGTCGCTCGGATCGATCGCGATCACGCGGCGCCACGCCTCGACGGCGGCGTCCACGCGGCCGAGCACCTCGCCCTCGAGCTGACCGAGCTGCGCGTACAGCTCGATCGTCTCGTGCTCGGTGATCTGGTCGGAGAGCTGGCCGACCTCGATGATCCGCTGCAGCGTCTGCGACAGCTCGTCCCACGCCTGCGTGGAGCGGTAGAGCCGCGCGAGCGAGCGCAAGGTCTCGAGGTCCTGCCCGTCGATCCGGTCGGCGGCGAGCCACGCGTCGAGCGCGTTGCGCTCGCGCTGAAGCTTCTCCTCCCAGACCCAACCGAGCCGCTTGTACAGCGTGATCTGATCGCGATCGCTCTGCGCGACCGCGACCTGACGCTCGATGATCTCGGCGAGCTCCTCCCACCGCTCGCGCCGCGTGCACAGCTCGGCCAGCGCCTGCAGCGCCTGCGGCTCCTCGCCGCGGATGTCGAGCACGCGGGTCCACAGCTCGATCGCGCGGTCCTCGTTGTTCAGCGCGTCGGACGAGATCCGCGCCATGCGCGCGTACACGTCCGCCATCTCGGTGTCGTCCGCGGCGACGTCGATCAGCTTCTCGTACGTCTCGAACAGCTTCGTCCACGCCTCGCGACGGAAGTGGATCGCCTCGATCGACTCGAGGGCGCGCCGGTTGCGGCTCTCCTGCTCGAGGACGGCCGTGTAGCAGGCGAGCGCCTGATCGAGATCGGCCATCGCCTCGAAGATCGCGCCGCGCCGGAAGTACAGCTCGAGCTGCTCGTCGGGGTCCTGGACCACCTCGATGCGGCGGCGCAGGATCTCGGCGAGGTCCTCGTACATCCCCGCGCCGAGGTACAGCCGATCGAGCGCGGCGAGCGCGTCGGCGTCCTTCGGCTCGATCTCGAGCACCCGGAGGTGCGTCTCGACGGCGTGCGCCGGATCGCCGAGCTCGAACTCGTAGACGCGCGCCATGCGGAGCAGCGTCGCCCGCTGGATCTCGCGATCCTGCGTGCGCTCGAGCGCGCGCGTGTACGCAGTGACCATCTCGTCCCACGAGCCGCTCGCCCCGGCGAGCCGCTCGCTCTCCTCGAGCGCGCGGTCCCACCGCGGATCCTCGATCAGCGCCTCGCTCCACCAGTGGAGCGCCTTCGGCTGATCGTAGAGCTTGGTCTCGGCGAGCTCCGCGAGCCGCTGGTACATGCCCTGGCGATCCGGGCCGGTGAGCTTCTGCAGCTCGACCTCGAGGATCCCGTGCAGCTTGTCGTACTCGCCGGCCGCCTCGTACAGCGGCTCGAGCACGGCGCCGATCTCCACCTGGAGGTGCCCCGCGTGGAACATCTCCTCGAGGGCGGCGTGCGTCGCCTGGTGCGCCGGGTTGTCCGCCAGGATGTCCCGGTAGACCTCGACGGCGCCCTTCTTGTCGTCGAGCCTGAGCTGCAGCGTCTGGCCGAGCCGGTACTGCAGCGACGACACCGCGTGCGGATCGGTGGTGGTGTCCGCGAGCATGATCTCGCGGCGCAGCACGTCGGCGAGCTCGGGCCACGCCTGCGTCTGCGTGTACAGCCGATCGAGCGCGAGCACCGCCGGCTTGTTGTCGACCTCGACCTCGAGGATCCGGCGGAACGTCCCGATCGCCATCGGGACGTCGTTCAGCTCCTGCTCGTAGACGCGCGCGAGCCGGCTCAAGAGGTCGACCTGCCGCGGCACGTCGAGCGACTTCTCGCTCTCGGCCTGGTACAGCTTCGCGAGCTGATCGAAGCTGCCGTTGATCTCGGCGAGCCGCTCGATGTGGCCGAGCGTCAGCTGGTTGCCCGAGTCGTCGCGCAGCGCGCGAGAGAACGCATCGAACGCCGCCGGCACGTTGCCGATCATCTGCTCGTGGAGCGCGGCGATCCGGTGCAGGAGCTCGACGCGCGCGAGCGGATCCTCGTTGTGCGCGACCATCACCTCGAGCACGTCGACGAGCTTCTGGTACTCGCCGCTCGCGTCGTAGATCGGCTCGAGGACGCGGGCCGCCATGACCGGCTCGACCTTGCCGTGGAGCAGGCCGTCGAGGGCGTGCAGCGTCTCGGCGTTGGACGGATCGATGTCGAGCGCCTCGCGGTAGCTCTCGATCGCGCGCGCCACGTCGCCGAGGCGGATCTGCCACAGGTGGCCGATCCGGTACTTGAGCGCGACGGTCTCGCTCGTGTTCTCGGCGAGCTCGACCTGGCGCTCGAGGTTACCGAGCAGGTCGTACCAGCGCTCGGCCTGGCCGTAGAGCCGATCGAGGTGCTGGATCGCCGGTAGCTCCTCCGCGTCGAGATCGAGGATCGCCTGGTACGTCTCGATCGCCTTCGCGACGTCCTTGGCGTGGACGTCGTGGACCTGCGCGAGGACGTAGAGCAGCGGCTTCTTGTCCTCGGGATCCTCGGCGAGATCGGCCTTCTTGGCGTAGATGTCCTTGAGCGGCTCCCACCGCTCGAGGCGGACGTAGAGCCGCTCGAGGGCGTCCATCGCGACCATGTCGACGTCGTCGATCGACAGCACCTGGCGGAACGTCGCGATCGCGCCGTCGGCGTCGGAGAGGACCTCCTCCTCGATCTGGGCGCAGCGGTAGAGCAGCGCCTTGCGCTCGTCGAGGTTCGGCAGGATCTCGGCCTTGCGCTTCAGGATCTCGACGAGCTTCGGCCAGTCGCCGGTGCGCTCGTGGATCGTCTGGATCGCGGTCGCGGCCTCGAGCGTCTGCGGCGCCGCGGCGAGGATCCGCTCGTAGGTGGTCACCGCCGCGCTGTCGTCGCGGAGGTAGCTCTCCTGGATCTGCGCGCGCCGGAACAGGAGGGCGACCTTGAGGTCGTCCTCCTGCGCCTCGCCGCCGACCTGATCGTAGAGGTCGGCCGCCTCGGCCCACTTGTCGAGCCCGCGCGAGAGGCGATCGAGCTGCTGGTGCGTGTTCTCGTTGCGCGGATCGTCGCGCAGCGCGCGCGCGTACGTCGCGAACGCGGAATCGGCGTTGTCGTCGATCTCCTGCAGCTCGGCGATCTGGGCGAGCAGCTGGATCTTGCGCGCCGGATCGTACGTGTGCCGGACCATGATCTCGTACACGCCGATCTGCTTGGTCCACTCGGCGCGGGCCTTGTAGATCGGCTCGAGGATCGTGGCGATCGTGAGCTCGTTCTCGGGGTTCGCGATCAGCCGCTCGAGGGCGGTCACCGCCTCCTGGTTCTGGTCCTCGAGCTCGAGGACCTCGCGGTAGGTCTCGACGGCCGCGGCGACCTCGCCGAGGTGCGTCTCGCGCAGCTGCGCCAGCCGGACGAGGAGCCGCACCTGATCGTGCTGCGCCGTCGGCGTCTGGCCGATCAGCTGGAGCTGGCGGCTGATGTTGTCGCCGAGGTCGCGCCACGCGCCGCGCTGCTCGTACAGCCGGTCGAGCGCGCGGAGCGCCTTCAGGTCGTCGGGGGCCTGGCCGAGGATCTCGTTGTACGTCGCGATCGCCTCGTCCTGGTTCTCCAGCTGCTCCTCGTACAGCGAGGCGATGCGGAACAGGAACGCCAGGCGCTCGTCGGGCTCCTGGGCGATGTCGGTGCGGCGGCGGTAGATCTCGAGCAGGTCGGAGAACTTCTCGTCGCGGGTGAAGATCGCCTCGAGGGCGGCCAGCGCGCCGAGGTCATCCGGCTCGATCGCGAGCGCCCGGCGGTAGAACTCCACCGACTTGGCGGTGTTGCCGAGGCGGTCCTCGTACGAGCGCGCCACCTTCGTCGCGAGCTCGTGGGCCAGCTTCGGATCGAGCTCGCTCGCGTTCTCGAGCGCGCCCTCGTAGAGCTTGACGAGCCGCGTCCAGCCGTCCTCGACGAGCGGGGCGAGCGCCTCGAGCTGCTCCTTGGCGGCCTCGGTCGAGGGATCGCCGCGGAACGCGCGCGCGTAGGCGTCGAACGCCTTCTCGCCGTCGAGCAGCTTCGCGCGCTGCAGCTCGCCGATGCGGAGCAGGAGCGACGTCTTGCGCAGCGAGTCGGTCTCGGCCGCGTACTGGATCTCGTGCACGCCGACGAGCGGCCCCCACTCGGAGAGCTGCTCGTAGACCGGCTCGAGGATCCCGGCGACGTTGAGCTTGTGCTTGAGGTCGGGGCTCGTGAGGTACGCCTCGAGCGCGACGCGCGCGCGCTCGTGGGACGGCATGAGATCGAGGATGTCGCGGTACGCCTCGATCGCGCCCACGGCGTCCCCGAGGTGCTGCTCCTTGACCTGACCGAGCCGGTACTTCAGCTCGGTGTGCGCGAGCTTGTCGTCCTCGGGCCCGATGATCGTGAGCTGCCGGCCGATGATGTCGGACAGATCGCTCCAGCGCTGATTGCGCAGGTAGACGCGATCGAGCGAGCGCAGCGCCGTCGGCTCGTCGCCGGCGGCGTCGATGATGCCGAGGTAGGCGGCGATCGCCCGATCGTCATCCTTGATCTCGTCCTCGTAGAGCTGGCCGATCTTCGTCTGGATCGCGATCCGCTCGTCCGCGTCGCCGGTCAGGCCGAGCTTGCGCTCGTAGATGCCGAGCAGATCCTGGAACTGGCCCTTGCCGAGGTAGAGCCGCTCGAGGGCGTCGAGCGCCTGCTCGTTGCCCTCGTCGATCTCGAGGATCTGGCGGTTCATCTCGAGCGCGCGGTCGACGTCGCCCTGCTCCTTCTCGATGACGCGCGCCATCACGAGCATCAGCGGCAGCGCGTCCTCCTTGCGCTCGAACTTCGGCAGCGACGCCCCGTACGCCTCGACGAGCTGGTTCCAGCCCGCGATCTCGGCGGCCAGCCGCTCGCTCTGGTTCCGGATCTCCTCGTCCTCGTAGTTCTCGGCGTGCGCGCGCAGCCACCACCCGAAGGCGGCGCCCTTGTCACGCAGCTTCTCCTCACTGAAGCGGGCGAGCTTCTCCATGCGCTCCTGGCGCAGGGGCGGCTCCTCCGTCGCGCGGAGCTGGATCTCGAGCACGCGCACGAGGGCCTTGGGATCGCGGCCGCCCTCGTACAGCGGGATCAGCGCCTCGGCCGCGGCGAGGTTCTCCTCGTCGAGCGTCAGCACCTTCTCGAACGCGCGCATCGCGCGGTCCGCCTTCTGGATCACGTCGCGGTAGAGCGTCGCGATCTTCATCGCGAGCGACAGCCGGTGCTGCTCGCTGCCGGCCTCGACCTCGCGCTCGAGCACGCGGATGTACTCGTCGATCTTGTTGCGCGAGCGGTAGAACTCCTCGAGGTCGTCCCACCGCGCCTCGGTGACGTACAGCTTCTTCAGCGCGTCCTGCGCGCGGCGGTTGTTCTCGTCGATCGCGAGCAGCCGCTGCCACGCCAGGATGGCCTTGGCGCTGTTCTCGACCTTCTCCGTATAGAGGAGGCCGAGCCGCTGGAGCGCGTCGGCGCGCGTCTTGTCGTCGGGCGCCGCGTCCGCCTGGCGGCTGCTGATGTCCGCGAGCTTCTCCCAGTCCTTGTTGCGCTCGTACAGCTTGTAGAGCTCGGTGAGCGCCTCGTCGTGCGTCGGCTCGTACTGGATGACCTTCTCCCACCAGTACGTGCAGATCTCGGGCTTCTTGACCTTCGTCGCGGCCATGCGCGCGACGTCGATGACCTTGGCGGCGCGCTCGGCCTCGGGCGTCCGCTCGACCTCGGCCTCGCGGAGCTTGATCAGCTTCTCCCAGTCGCGGCGCTTCTCGTAGACGGAGAGCAGGTGCGAGACCGCCGTCTCGTTGTAGGGATCGATCTCGAGCACGTTCTCGAAGGCCTTGATCGCCTCCGCCTGGTTCGAGAACCGATCCAGATAGAGCTGCGCCACCTGCAGGAGGATGACGACCTTCCCGTCGTTGCCCTCGGTGTGCCTCGCCTTCTCGGTGAGCACCTTGACCAGGTCCGGCCAGCGCTTCTTGGCCTCGTAGACCGCGCCCAGGCGATCGTAGACCTCGAGCCGCGTCGGATCCTGCTGCGACGCGCTCGTCAGCGCGGCGATCACCTGGTTGTCGTTGTTGAGCTTGCCGTACGTCTCGGCGAGTTCGAGGAAGACCTCGGCCTTCTCCGGGCCCGTGACCGCGGCCTTCGCCTCCTCGTCCTTCAGCGCGTCGGCGAGCTGCGCCCACGAGCTGTGCGTGCGCAGCACGCGCGCGAGCTCGCGCCGCGGCTCCCGCTCCGCCGGGTGCTTCGCGACGATGTCCTTCCACGCCGGGATGCCCTTGTCGGCGCCGCCTTCGGCGGCACGCGCAGCATCCATCAGGCTGGCCAGGTCACCGCTGACCGGCTTCGCCGGCTCGGGCCGGGCGGCCTCGACGACCGGCGCGGGCGCGACGGGCGCGGGCGCGGGCGCGGCCGCGGCCGCGGGCGCGGCGACCACCGCCGGCGCAGGCGGCGCGACCTCGGGCGTGGGCGGCGTCGTGTCACGGACCGCGCGCTCCGGCGGCGTCGTGTCACGGACCGCGCGCTCCGGCGGCTCCGCCGGCTGCGCCGTCATCGGCATCGAGCCGGCCGCGGCCGGCTGCGGCTCCTCGGCCGGCTGCGTGGCCGCCGGCTCGAGCCCGACGCCCTCGGCGCCGAGCCCGACGGCGCCGATGAACTCCTGCACGCTCGGGTTCTGCGGCTCGATCCGCGCCGCCATCGCGAAGAACTTCCGGGCGCGCTCGGTGTCGTTCGCCTTCTCGAACGCGATCTGACCGGCCTGGACCGCGATGAAGAGCTTCTCCTCCCCGGAGAGCCGGCCGATCACGGTGTCGGCCAGCTCGAGCAGCTGCGTCCACTCGCCGCGCGGCCCCAGCACCTGGCAGAGCAGCGAGAACGCCGCGACCGGCGAGCGCATGAACGAGCCGTTCGTGGCGGTGGACTTCATCGCCTCGTCGAAGAACTTCGCGCCGCGATCCCTGTCCTTGAACCGCTGCACCCACTCGAGCGCGAACGTGCGCAGCGCCTCGACCTTCTTGCCGTGGTCGGGCGCGCGCGCTGCGCGGCGGCGGTGGTGTGCCTCGAGCTCGTCCCAGCGGTTCGCGGCCGCCAGGAGCGTCTCGTACATGAAGTTCGCGGAGGGCTCGTCGATGTCTCGCACGAGCACCTGCTTCACCGTCTCCTCGAGCCGAGGATCCTCGGGCGCCTCGATCCGCAGGATGCGCGCCGCGCGCAGCAGCATGCGCTTGGCCATGGCCTCGTCGGCCGAATCGGCCTTGTCGAGGATGTGATCGACGACATCCGTCCAGAACTCCGGATCGTAGTCGAGCGCGGCGAGCGCGTCCTGGACGCGGACCGACTCGGGCATCCGCTCGATGGCGCGCTGGAGCACCGCGAGCGCCTTGTCCTTCTGGCCGCTGTCGAGCAGCGCCTCGCCGACGATCTGACCGAGCTCCAGCGAAGCCAGGGGGCTCCGGAGCTCCATCTCGCCGAGCTTGGCGACCATCTCGAAGCGGCCGATCTCGCCGTACACCTCGCGTGCCCGTGACAAGGCCTTGAGGTTGTCGGGGTAGAGCTTCCAGGCTCGCTGGTACAAGCCGAGCGCGCGCTCGCGCTCTGGAATCACGTCCTCGACGAGGGCGGCGAGCTCGTACAGCCGCTCGCTCTGCTCGGGCTTCGAGCCCGAGGCCTCCAGTTCCTTCTCAAGCTCGTCGATCGCAGCGACCCAGTCGCGCGACAAACGCAGGCGTTCCCGTAGCAGGTTGCGCGTATCCATCTGCGGTCTATCCTCCCGCAAACTCAGAGAAAAACCACGCCTCTACCCTACCCGGGAGCTTATATCACGCCTGATTCCGCGCGTGTGCCGAGCGCCGCGCGCATATTTCATGCGCGCTCTAGCGCTCGGACGCACGATCCGACGCACGATCCCCGCTGACGAGAGAAGCGCAACTCGTCGACGGAGAGCGATAGCAAAACGATGCATGTCGGAAGCGTCCGACACGCTGCTGAGAGACCTGCTTAGCCCTTCTTGCCTTTCTTGACCATCTCCTCGGGAGACTTCTTCTCGGTCGGCTTCTCGCCGCCCGGCGCCGGCTGCGTCGCCGTCTTGGCTGCGATGTCCATCAGCATCTTCGACGCCTGCGCCTTGGCGAAGCTCACCGACGCCCCGCCCGTCTTCGAGAACTCCTCGAGATCACGCTTGGCATTCGGGAAGTTACCTAGCTTGAAGTAGGCCTGGCCGCGCTGGAACTTGGCCTGGTGCAGATCGCGGCGCTGCTCGAGCGCCTTGGTGTACGCCTCGATCGACTTCTCGTAGAGCGACTTGTCGTCGTACGCCATACCGACCACGTACCAGAGATCGCCGGCCTCGTTGCTATCCGGCAGGATGCCCGGCGCGACCCCCTGCGTGGCGACCGCCAGCGCCTGATCGGTGTAGTCCCATGCGCGATAGAGGTCCGCGAGCGCGACCCACGGCGCGGCCTGCGGCGGCACGGCCTGCAGCGCCTTCGTGAACTCATCCGCGGCCTCCTTCACCTTGCCGCCGTCGCGGTAGATGCGCCCCAAATAGTAGTGCGCGCGCCACAAATCGTTATTGAGCTTCACCGCCTCCTGGAGGTGCTGCAGCGCCTTCTCGAAGCTCACACCGGACAGATCCGGCGTGACCTCCTCGGGCTTCTTGTTCTGGCTCGCGGCCTGCTGCTCCGTGGCCTGCTGCTTGGCCTTCTCGTACAGCGCGAGGCCGTAGAACATCTGGTACATCGCCGTGCCCGGCGAGATCTGCACGGAGTGCTGCGCGGCGTCGACGGCGTTCTTCCAGTCGTTCTTCCGGCTGTACGCGTAGCCCAGGTAGTACCAGGCGCTGTGGTGGTCGCGGTAGCGCTCGACCGCCTTCTGGTAGCGCTCGATCGCCGTCTCCCACTGGCTCGCGCCCAGCGCCTTGGCTCCATCGTTGGCGGCCTTCTTGGCCTCGTTGGGTGCGTCGTTCGGACAGCCCGCGAGGCACAGGAGCAGCGCTGCGGAGGTTGCGGCGACGAGCTTCATGGCGGAAACGGTAGAACGCTTCCAGGACCGTCTCAAGTTCAAGTCGACGATTCCGGGGCCGGTGTGGGCCGCGTCGAGGCCAAGACCGTCGACGCTGACGCGCAGCGGGCGCCGGCGCGGGCCGAAAACGCCGACGCCGGCTCGCGTGGCGAGCCGGCGTCACAGGCACAGAGGATGAGCGTACGGCTCAGCCGCCGCCGAGGCGGAAGATGAACGGGTAGTTCACCTGCACGTTGCCGCCGCCTTTCGGCTTCGGGAACTCGATGTTCCGGATCACGTCGGCGACGCAGTTGGCGACGTTCGGATCGACGCCGCTGCCGCTCGACGAGGAGACGTTGCCGTTCGGCGTGATGAGGAAGTTCGTCATGACCGTGCCGGAGAGGTTCGGCTTCGCGAGCAGCTCCTTCTCGTAGCAGTACTGGATCTTCTGCTGGTTGCGCTTGATGTAGCGGCGGATGATCGCCTTGTCGAGGTCGCCCTGCGCGTTGGGCTGGCCGATGGCGACCGTCGGGACCGCCGCCGAGCGGCCGCGCATACCGCCGCGGCCACCGCCGACGCCGTAGCCCGAGCCGGTGCCCGAGCCGTGGCCGATCGTGCCGTAGCGACCGGTGCCGATGGTGCCCCAGCCGGTGCCGCCGCCGCCCGGGCCGAAGCCCGACCGGCCGAAGCCGAAGCCGCCGTTCATCTCGCCGGCCTCGTTGCCGAGCAGACCGCCGTAGATGTTGCCGTCGTCGAAGCCGCTGGAGATGTCGCCGGTGCCGGTGAGCGAGGCGAACGCGCCGCCCTGGGTCAGCGCCGAGGAGCCGAGGATGCCGGCGTTGCGCGCCTGCTCGATCGCCTGCTGGCGCGCGAGCTGCGGGTCCTCCTGCTCCTTCTTCATCTTGTACTGGCCCTCGGCGCGGTCCGAGTCCTTCTTGCCCATCTTGCCCTCCTCGAGGGCCATGGCCGTGCCGGTGCCGCCCGACTCGTCAGCGCCGTCCTCGGGCTTGTCCTCCTCCTCGGGCGGCGGCGGATCGTCCTGGGCGGTCGAGTTCGAGCGGTTCGCCAGGTCCTCGCGCGAGGCGAGGTCGACGTTCGCGCCGCTGTCCTCGATCGGGATCTGATCGAGGATGAGCCAGAAGCCGAGGTGCACCGCGAGCGAGCCCGCGAAGTACACGAGCACGCGGCTCTCGAGCGCGGCGAACAGCGGGCTGACGTACCGGCGGGGCCGGGGCACCGACGAGACGAGGAACGTGGCCTTGCCGGAGCGGACGCGGATCTTGGCGCCCGACGGGATCGGGGAGATCGAGGTGCGGCCCTGCGCGGCGAGCTCGGCGAGCGCCGTCGTCTGGCCGTTGACGACCATCTCGCCTTCCATGCCGTGCGAGAAGTTGAACGCGAAGTCATCGCCGTGCGGCGCGACCATCGCGAAGTCCGGCGCGGGCGAGCTCTCCGTCGAGAACTCGACGTTGGGCGCCGTGCCGATGCGGTAGTACGGGCTGCGCTTCTCGGCGCGCATGCGCGCGGTGGCGGCCGTGGCCGAGCCGATCGCGAGCAGGAAGCCGCCGAACATCATGAAGTCGAACACCGGCGACAGCTGGCGCGGGCGGATCGAGTAGCCCGGGCGGCCGCGCTTGGTCAGCTCCTCGTAGCGGGCCTGGTTGTAGTCGGCGTTGTTGACGGCGGTGGAGAACGCGAACGCCGCCACGATGAACGCCACGGCCGAGAGCGCGAACATGCCGTACGTCGTCGGCGAGACCTTGCCGCTGCGCGGGTCGATGCAGTGCTTCACGTTGACGACGGAGTCGCCGAGCATCGCGGCGATCTCGACGGCGCGCGCGCCGCCGACGTCGTCGACCGACTCGGCCATCGCCTGCTGGAAGCCCACCGGGGGCGCCATCGCGGTGCCGAAGATCGGCGCAGCGCCGGGGAGCCCGGGCGGCGGGCGGACGGCCGGGGCCCCGGGCGGCGGCGCGAACGTCGGCGCCGCGGGCGGCGGAGCCGACGCGAACGTCGGCGCCATGGGCGCGGGCGGCGGCGCGAACGCCGGCGCGGGCGGCGGCGGCATCGGGCGCGGCGGCATCGGCATCGCCATCGCCGGAGGCGGCGGCGGCACGGGGGTCGCCGGGCGCGGCGTCGAGGAGATCACCTCGTTCGAGGCCCCGATCGCGCTGGTGTTGACCTTGGTGGGCTCGTCCTCCTCGCCCGCCCCGATCGCCAGCTCGATCCGGGTCTCGCCGACGACGATCGTGTCGCCGCTCTGGAGCTTGGCCTTGTTGACCTTCTGGCCGTTGACGAAGGTGCCCTTCGTCGAGCCGAGGTCGATGATGCTCACGTCACCGGGGCCGTTGACCTCGATGATCGCGTGCATGCGGCTGACCGTCTCGTCATCGAGCTTGAGGTGCGCCGAGGGCACCTTGCCGAGCTTGATGACCGACAGGCTCAACCGCTCCTCGCGGATGAGCTGGTCGCCCTTGAAGATGCGGAATGTGAGGGGTGCTTTTGCGCCGGCCATGAGTTTCTCCCAGTGGAGCGACTGCTACTGCGGTGGGGGGGAAAGACAGGCCGGGGATGACAGCAACGCCACCGTCGAAGACTCGACGGCGGCGCCCTGTCGCTACAAGTCCTCGGCCGACTTGATGATCTCGGGGATGAAGTCCTTGCGGATCCTGATCAGCGACGAGTGCTTGGCGAAGTCGCGAGCATCGACGGTCGAGCCCTCCGGCTTGACGAGGTCACCCTCGATCGTGTCGCCGGAGAAGTCATAGACCTTCGTCTTGCCCGCGCCGGCCGCTGCCTTGTCAGCCTTCGGCTGCGCGGCGGCGACCCCGGCCATGAACAGAACGAGAACGAGCGCACTGGATAGCTTCCGCATGGTCGACCTTCTGGTGAGGGTCGGGTTGCAGAGTTCCGCGTGCACGGAGCCTCGGACAACCCGCCTGTTTCCTGGTTCCGAGATTCTTTCCAAAAAGTTCCGCGATTGCGAGACACGTCGACATGGGGCAGGTTGCCACGCCTGATCGCGGCCCTGCCCCATTTGATTTCAGCTACTTACTTCTTGGGCGCATCCCCAGGGGCGGGAGCGGACGCCGGCGGGGCGGCGGGAGTGGGCGGCTGGTTGGCCATCGTCTGCAGGAACTTCTGGGTCTGCGTGACCGTCTTGGTGATCAGCGCGACCTGCTCCTTGGCCTCCGCGATGTCCTTGGGATCGGCCTGCTTGTTCTGGAAGTCCTGGAAGTACTGCTTGGCGACATTGTAGGTGGCGATCGACTCCTGCGGCGGCTGCTTCGTCGCGCGGAAGTCCTTGAAGAGGACGCCCAGGTTGTAGAACGCCTCGCCACGCTTCCCATCGATGTCCTTCGCCTTCTTGTACTCGCGCTCGGCGCCCTCGAAGTCGTTGAGGCCGCGGAGCGCGTTGCCCAGGCCGATCAGCGCGTCGTAGTTCTTCGGCTGGAGCTTCAGCACCTCGCCGAACTGATCCTTGGCGAGGTTGTAGTTGCGGAACCCGAGCGTCGTGAGGCCGACGTTCATGCGCGCCTCGACGAACTTCGGATCGAGCTCGACCGCGGCCTGGAAGTGCTTCAGCGCCTCCGACAGCGCGTTCCGGTGCATGTAGAGCAGCCCGTACGCGTTCTGGAGCGGCGCGAACTTCTCCTGGCGCTTCTTGCCCTCGTCGAGGAGCAGCCGCGCGAGGTCGAGGCGGTTCTTGTTCTTCTGCCAGCCCTCCATGTAGATGAGGCCGTAGGTCGTGTACGCGTGGTAGCTGTCGGAGTCGACGCCGAGCGTGCTCGAGAGCTGGAACCGCGCGTCCTCCTCGAGCTTCTTCCACTCGGGCGAGTGCGCCACGAGCTTGCGCATCTGCTCGAGCTCCATGGAGGCGATGTTGATGCGCGCGGCGATCAGCTTGCCGTTCGCCTTGATCGCGCTGTCCCAGTACTGCTTCGCCCCGTCGACCTTGCCGGCGCGGTAGTAGAGCTCGCCGAGGTTCGACAGCGACTGGCCGTGGCTCGGCTTGATCTTGAGCGCCGCCTGGTAGGCGCGCTCGGTGTCCGACGCCAGGTTGCAGCGCTGGTACGAGAGGCCGACCATGTACTGGGCCTCGACCATCTGCGGGTGCGAGCGCACGACGCTGGCGAACCGATCCGCCGAGGAGCGGCACGCCGACTCGTTCCACGAGCCGGCCTTCTCGTTCTTCTCGAACTGGTCCATGGCGCCGTCGTAGTCGCGGCGCTCGTCCTTGGAGATCTCGCGCTTGGGCTCGGCCTTGGCGTCACCGCCGCCGCCGCTGCCGCTGTCGGACACGATGGGTGGCGGCGGTGGCACGTCCTTGCCGCCGCCCGGGCCGAGCCCGGACTTCGGCTTCGCGCCACCGCATGCGACGAGGGCGGCGAGCGCCGCGCTGGAAAAAAAGAGCTGAGAGATACGCATGTGAATGGTCTCCTGCGTGTCTGGCGTGTCTGGCGTGTCTAGCGTGTCTTCTGGCGTGTCTAGAGACACCGTCGGTGGCGCGCGGTTACTCGAGCTTCCGGATCGCCGGCTCGACCGCGATGATCGGCGCCACCTGCTCGGGCTTGGCCCGGAGCTCGGCCGCCGTGGGGTACTCGTTCGGGTTGATCTGGCCGAGCTCGCGCTCGCACAGGCGCGACCAGTCGCTGAACCAGCCGAGCTCGGTCGACTTGCCGAGGCACACGCCGTAGGCCTGGAGCGCGCGCGTGTCGAGCGGCTCGGCGACCTCCGTCATCTTGTCGCAGAACGCCTCGACCTTCTCGTCGGCGAACTCGCCGGTGCGGACGTCCTGGGGGATCTGGGCGGTGAACAGCGCGTCGGACAGGTTCTGCGAGATCTGCGCGAGGCGCGCGTACGTCGCGATCGACGTGGCCGCGTCGTTGACCTGGAGGATCGACTCGTACTTGGTGCGCGCGGTGCCGCCGGTCTTGGTGCGCGACGCGAGCCACTCCTCGAACCGCTTCTTGCTCTTCGCGGCGATCGCCTTCTTCGCCGGATCGGGGTCGAAGTTCAGGCCCTGCGGGAACTTCAGATCGAGGTACGCCTCGAAGTCCTTGTCGGCCTCGGCGAACTTCGACTGCGCGTAGTAATACCGGGCGCCGCCCTCGTCGCCGCCGGTCTTGCCGGAGACCTTCTCGAACTCGCGCGCCGCCGCGGCGAACGCGGTGAGCGCCTCGCGCATCTTGCGATCGTCGCGCTTGACGACGGTCAGCTTGATCTTCGACTCGGGGCCGCACTGCAGCGGCTGCTCGGACTGGCCCTTCTTCCGCTTCTGCTTCTGCGTGCTGATCGCGCGCTCGCGCTGGATCGTGACGCACGAGCCGTCGAGCTGCTTGACCTTGCAGCTCTGCTCCCACAGGTTCAGGCCGATCTTGGCGTACGCGATGACCCGCCGGTCGGCGCCGCCCGAGGCGCCGAACTTGGCGAGGTACTCGCGGAAGTGCTTGATGATCGCGTCCTTGTCACCCTGCTTCTCGTAGACCGAGGCCAGCGAGAACATCGCGTTCGCCGCGTCCTGCGGCTTCTTTTTGCCGAACGTGTCGATGAAGAACTTCGTGTTCGTGATCGCCTTGGCGTCGTCGCCGATGCCCTTGCGGAAGAACACCGCGTCGCTCATCGCCGAGTACGCGTCCGCCTCGCCGGCGTACTTCTTCGCGTACTCCTCGAGCTTCTCGGCCGCCTTGTCGTAGAACGCGACGTCGCCGTACGCCTTGCCGATGCGGCCGACGGCGCGCGGCATCAGCTTCGAGTTCGGGTAGTACCGCGAGAGGGTGTTGAACGTGAGGATCGCGGCGCCGACCGACTTGCCCTCGTGGTAGCAGACGAGCGCGTTGTAGAGGACCTCGTCGTTCTCCTTGTTCTCGGGGTTGCGGTTGTAGATGTCGAAGTAGGCCTGGCCGCACGCCACGTACTTCGAGAAGTCCTTCGACTCCTTGGCCTCCTTCTCGAGCTTCTCGGCCTTCTTGCGCAAGGACTTCGACTTGATGTCCGCGAGGACCGCCGCCAGGTCCTCCTTGCCGTCGAGGAACTTCTTGTCGCCCTCGAGCTTGTCGGCGAGCGCGAGCATCTCGTCGTACTTCTGCATCCGGTTGTACGTGTCGAGGAGCAGGTTCGCCGAGAACTCCGCGGTCTCGTGCTGGCGGTGCTTGTCGAGGATCTCGTGGAAGATCGGCAGCGCCTTGTCGAACTGGTTGTAGCGCCGGTAGATGTTCGCCTTGAGGAACTTCATCCCGACGAGCTCGTCGTCCTTGGGGTCCTTGATGTAGTTGATGTAGATGTCGAACGCCGCGAGCATCTTCTCCTCGCGCGGCGGGATCGGCTTCGGGTCGGGGATCTTCTCGAAATCCTTGCTGACGCTCTCGACCTTGTCGGACTGCGCCCGGACGCGCGGATCGACGTTGAGCGCGTTCTTCCAGCCGAGCACGGAGGCGTACGCGGCCTCCTTCATCATCTTCGCGTCGACCTTGCCGGTCTTCACGACGTCGGTGAACGCGACGGCCGCGTTCTCCCACAGCTCGGTCTGCAGGCGCGGGTTCTTCTCCGCGTCGGCGCGCGACCAGATCAGCTCGGCGTAGAAGTACTGCGTCTGCGCGTAGTCCTCCGCGTCGGTGAAGACGTCGAGGTAGACCTTGTAGAGCTTCTCGGCGTACGCGAGCGTCTCCGGGTTCTTCGTCTTCGCCGACTCGGAGTGGTACGCGCGCGCGAGCTCGCCGGACATCGCGGCCGCGTTGTCGTGGCACTCCTGCGCCTCGGCCTGCGGCAGCGTCTTCTTGCCGCGCAGCCCGCCGTAGAGCTTCACGAGGTTCTCGATCTCGCGGACCTTGTCGTTGTTGACGGCCCCGGCCATCGAGAGCGTCGCGTGGGAGATGTTGTACTGCCACAGGCAGACGTTCTTGTTCGTCGGCGCCGTCTTCATCAGCTCCTGGTAGACGTAGATCGCCTTGTCGCTCTTACCCTGCTCGAGGTAGAGGTCCGCCAGGATCTGCAGCATGTCGAACGCGAACTTGTTGTCGACGCGCTGGAACGCGGCGTACGCCTTGTCGGCCTTGCCGATCTCGGCGTAGGCGCGGACGAAGTCCTTCTTCGACGCGCGGTTCAAGATCTCCTGCTTCTTGTCGTTCTTCGTCGCCTGCGCGACCTCGAAGAACGTCTCGAGCGCGAGCTGGAAGCGCTGCAGGTTCAGGTGGATCCAGCCCATCTTGTACTTCGCGTACCAGAACGCGTTGGACTTGGGGAACTTGAGGACCATCGCGTAGCGGCTCTCGGCGTTCGCGAGCTCGCCCTTCTCGAAGAAGTAGTCGGCGAACGCGAGGTGCGCCTCGGGCACGTACTTCGAGTTCGGGTAGTTCTTGAGCAGCTTGTCGTAGACCCGGCGGGCCTCGTCCATGTACCGGCCGCCCTGCAACGTGTACCCGTAGTAGAAGAGGGCCATGTCCATCTTCGGGTAGTTGCGGAAGGTCTCGTTGTCGGTGAGGCTCTTGTACGTCTTCACCGCCTTGAGCAAGTACTGCTTGGCCCGCTCGGCCGCCGCCGCGGACTCCTGCCGGGTCTTCTGGTTCTTGTTCGAGTCGGCCTGGATCGTCAGCTCGACGCTCTTCAGGCGCCAGAACCGCTGCTGCTTGGCGTACAGCTCGCCGAGCCGGAAGTAGTAGTCGCTCTTCTCGTCGACCTGGCGGTCCGGCGTGCTCTGGATCAGGTCGACGAGGATCTGCTCCTGCTCCGCGCGGATGCCGCCGACGAGGCCCTCGATCGAGAGCACCTGGTCGGCGCTCAGATCGGGCTTCTGCTCCTTCACGTCCTTCTGCTTCGGCTGGATCGGCTTGACCCGGTCCGAGAGCTTCACGTTGATCTTCACGTTGTCCTGGGCGCGCGTGTAGTTCGCCTTCTTTGGCTGCGCGTAGGCCGAGGACGCAGCGAGGGCGACTCCGAGGATCGCGAGCTTCATTCTGGTCATTGCGATTCCCTTGGTTGGCGGATCGGCGGACCGATCGAAAATCGAGTCAGACTCTAGCGAACCGTGACCTGGGGGTCGTCACGGGTTTGTCATTGCAGGAAAAAACAAGGGCTCGGGTCCTGTCAGACCCGAGCCCGGAGCGTTATGGGCGGTGGTGCCTCACTTTTTCGGGCAGCGCGAGCGGATGCGGAACCGGTAGTAGCCGAGCTCGTCCTTCCAGTACTCGCCGTTGAACTTCCACTGGAAGTGCTCGTCATCCACGATGATGGGCTCCTCGCGGGTGCCGCCGGCGACGCGGCCCACCTTGATCGCCTCGGCCGTCATCTTCTCGGCCTTGGCGTTCAGGATCTCGAACCGGATCTTGCTGCCGTCGCGGCTCAGCGAGCCGAGCTCGTCCGCCAGGCGGACGATGCGATCGCGGGCCACCTTGCCGGCGTCCGCCGCGGCGACCGACTGCTGGACGGTGAGCTCCTGGAGCACCTCGGCGGCGACCTGGGTGGTCTGCCACGCCTTGTCGCTCTTCTGCAGCATCATGAGCTCGTTGTTGAGCTCGTCGACCCACGCGAAGGTCTTGAGCAGCGTCTTGTCGTTGAGCACGCTCATCACGAGCCGCTGGGTCAGCGGATCGAGGCCGGCCTTGCCCCCCTTGACCTTCTTCACGTAGTCGTAGAACTCGGCGTTGTCGGCGTACTTGGCGACGATCTCCTCGAGGTTCTTGCGGAGCGGGCTGTACTTCTCGTTGTAGTCCTGGATCGCCTCTTCGGCCTGATCGTAGAGGCAGTAGTTGAAGTAGATGACGGCCTTGAGGAGCAGCGACTCGGGGAAGAACTGGTTCTCGAAGTACGGCGCGTTCAGCGTATGGACGTTGCCGAGGGCCTTCGAGTTGAGCGTCTTCATGTAGTACGCCCACGACGCCTCGAACAAGGACTGCGCCCAGTCGGCGGAGTTCTGGTCGAGCTTCTCGAAGTACTTGATCGACGTGTCGAACTGCTGCGTCGAGTAGAACACGCGCGCCATCTGGAGCTGCGCGAGCTCGTTGTAGTTCGCGATGTCGTCGGAGTTGTACTGCTTCGGCTTCTCGGCGCCGATGATCAGGATCTCCTTGAACGCGTCGACGGCGGGGCGGCCCTCGTACTTGCGGACGTACGTGACGCCCTCGAAGAACTTGGCCTTGATGTAGAACTCGCTCTGGCGCGACACCTTCTGGAAGAGCCCGATGGACTTCTCGAAGTCACCCTCGCCGCCGCGGCGGTAGAAGTGGCGGCCGAGCAGGAAGTAGAGCTCGTCCTTGACGGCCGAGAGCGACGGGTCCTCGAGCTGCGCCGCGTCGTAGGTGCCGATCTTCTCGAGGATGCCGGACGTCTCCGGCAGCACGCGCGACAGCGCGGCGAGCCACTTGAGCGCGGCGCCGTGGTAGGTGTGCGCGTCGCCGGCCTGGACGATGCGGTCGAAGTACGCGAGCGAGCCGGCGTAGAAGTTCATCTGGTACAGCGTCTTGCCCATGAAGAACTCGGCGCGCTGCTTGTTCTTCGCGTCGTCGCCGCTCTCGCCGTCGAGCACCTTCTTGAGCTCGATCGAGGCCGAGAAGAAGTCCTTCTTGTCATAGAGCTTGATGGCGCGCTCGAGCGTCTTCGAGGGCGGCGTCGAGCTCCCGCGGTCGACGTCCTCGTCGACGGCCTTCTTGGCGGCCTTCTTCGGCTGCGCGTCTGCGGTGCCGAACGCGAGCGCCACGAGCGCGATCAGGGATGTGGTGGTGACGAGCCGCATCGTGTTCCTCCCAGGTGCGCGGAGACTGTGGTCCCGCCCTGCCGGTGTGAGCGCGGGAATCATCGACGGGTGAAGCGAGTGATGTCAAGACGACGGTGGGACCGCTGGACGAGCGACACGCGATCGCGCAGCTCGTTGCACGGCCTGTGTCCGCAAAATGCCGTGGCGATCCTGTGACGGATCGCAGCGAGGCGAGGCATGAACGCACATGGGATCCTCCGAAAATCGAAGTCTCGTCGGGCCGTTGTTGCAAGCCGTTCGCTTGACTTGGGCGGCGGTCTTCAGAAATATCGTGGCTGCGATGATCCGAACCCGTCACGCCCTGCTCGTCCTGTTCCTCGTCGCTTGCAGTGGCGAGCCTGTCGGACGCATCTGCGATCTGGGCACGCTGACGCCAGCCTCGACCGAGGTGGTGGTCGCATCGCCGTCGCTCGACTGCGTGACCCGCACGTGCCTGCGCGTGCCGCTCGGGCGCGATCTGCCCCCGGGCTCGCGCTTCCCCGCCGGCAACAACGGCCTGTGCACCGCCGAGTGCGAGGCCGACTCCGACTGCGATCGCGTGCCCGAGTCGCCGTGCATCACGGGCTTCACCTGCGGCATCGCGGTCACCGTCGGCCCGTTCTGCTGCCGGAAGTTCTGCATCTGCAAGGACTACGTCGTCGTCCCCGAGGCGACGATGCAGCTCGGCACCCCGGCGGCGTGCAACGCCGCGAACTCCGACAACGCGTGCTGCAACCTCGACAACCGGCAGAACAACCCGCAGTACCCGCTCTGCCGCACCTGACGCGCCGCGCGCGCCGCGTGCGCGCCGCTAGAGGCGCCAGGCGTCCTGGATGAGCTCGGCCTCGCCGCCGGTGATCGCCACGACGTCGAAGCGGATCTCGTCGTAGTCGGGGTCCCGCATGGCGAGGTAATGCTCGGCGACGCGCGCGACGCGCCGCTGCTTGAGCGCGCCGACCATCTCGGCCGCGTGGCCGTGCTCGGCGTCGGCCCGGCTGCGGACCTCGACGAAGACCAGCACGCGCTGGTGGCGCGCGATCAGATCGAGCTCGCCGGCCTTGCAGCGGAAGTTGCGCTCGACGATCTCGTAGCCGCGCTCGACGAGGAGCCGCGTGGCCGCGGCCTCCGCGCTCGCCCCCAGGGTCACCGTGCTCCGCGCCATGCCCTCGCCCTCTCGTCCGCTTGCCCTCCGGCCCGCCGGCGCGCGGCGTCCCTGCAGCTAGCTACTTCTTGTCCTTCTTGCGGTCCTTCTTCTTCTTCTCGGTCTTCTTGGCGCCATCGCCCGTACCGCCAGCCTGGCCGCCGGCTGGGCTTTGGCCCTCCGCCTGCGCGGTCTCGGCCGGCGGCGCGGCCTCCGCATGCTCCTCGCCGGTGCCCTCGCGCTCCTTGATGCGTGCCGCCTTACCGGACAGATCGCGCAGGTAGTACAGGCGCGACTGGTGGACGCGGCCGCGCGCGAGCACCTCGATCTTGTCGATGTTCGGCGAGTTGTCCGGGAAGATCCTCTCGACGCCCACGCCGTACGAGATCTTGCGGACGGTGAACGTGGAGCGCGCCCCCTTCGAGACGCGGCGGATGCACACGCCCTCGAAGGCCTGGAGGCGCGTCTTCTCGCCCTCGCGGATCTTCGCCCACACCTTGATCGAGTCGCCGGGGCGAAACTCGGGGAGCGGGGCCTGCCGGTGCTGGGATTTGTTGATCGATTCGAGGATGGATGCGGCGCGCGCGCTCATGGGCTGACCCCGGGTAAAGCCGGTTGGACGCAGGGTTCTGCCAGAGATCGACCAGCGTCGTCAAGTCGGCGGCCCGGCGGTTGTTTCGGGGGAGCGCCCGAACAGCCGATCGAGGAGGATCGCCCCGGCGCTGCGCACCGAGAGGTGGTTCCAGTCCGAAGCCCCCTCGATCGGCGCAAGCAGCCGAGACACTGAGGGAATCAGCGCGTCGGCGAGCCCCCAGCCAGTGCCGAGCAGGAGCAGGAGCGGGGCCGGGTCGGCCGCGAGCTCGGCGACGAGCTCGGCCGGCGTGCGACGCGCCGCCGCGGGGAACGACTCGCGCCGCGCCGACGTGGCCACGACGATCGGCGCCCGGCCGTACTCCGCGGTCAGCTCCGCGATCACGTCCTCGACGGAGGCGGCGGTGCGCACGAGCGCGAGCGCGCCGGCCCGGCTGCCGGTCGCGGGCGGCGGCCGGGCGATTTTATCGAGCGCCCCGCCTTCGCCTGCGGCTCCTCCAGGCGGGTCGCTCGGGGGTTCCAGCCACAGGCTCGCGATGTGGGCCGCCTTCTCGCGCTGCGAGGTCACGGGCGTGACGATGTGGTAGGCGGCGAGGCCGTACGTGTGCGTCGAGCGCGCGAGATCGTGGATGTCGAAGTTCGTGAGCGAGGTCGTGACGATCTTGCCGGTGCGATCGTGGACGGGGTGGTGCACGAGCGCCAGGTGCGTGCGCGACCGGAGCGGCGGCGGCATCAGCTTGCGATCGCGCGCGGTGGGCGCAAACCGCGCGAACAGATCCGGCCGCCGCGCGGCGGTGCGCGCGATGGCCTGCTGGCGGCGCCACGCCGCGATCGCCGCGTGGTTCCCCGACAGGAGGACGGCCGGCACCTCGCGCCCGCCGAGCGCGAGCGGGCGCGTGTACTGCGGGTACTCGAGCAGGCCGGCGGAGTGCGACTCCTCGTCGGCGGAGGCGGCGTCGCCGAGCACGCCGGGCACGAGCCGCGCGACGGCGTCGATCACGACGAGCGCCGCGAGCTCGCCGCCGGACAGCACGTAGTCGCCGATCGAGAGCTCCTCGTCGATCGCCTCCTCGATCACGCGCTCGTCGACGCCCTCGTAGCGGCCGCAGACGAGCACCAGGTGCTCCCGCGCCGCGAGCTCGCGGACCTTGGCCTGCGTCAGCGGCCGGCCGGCCGGCGAGAGGAGGATGCGGTGTGGCGGCGCCGCGGGCGCCGCCGCAGGCGCCGCCGCGGGCGCCGCCGCGGCGGCGATCGCCGCGAGCAGCGGCTCGGCCTTCATGACCATGCCGGGGCCCCCGCCGTACGGCGTGTCGTCGACGGTGCGGTGGCGATCGTGCGTGAAGTCGCGCGGGCTCACCGTGGTCACGGCGATGGTGCCGGCCTCGCGCGCCCGGCCGACGACGCCGGCGGTGAGCGCCGGCTCGATCAGCTCGGGCAGGATCGTGACGACGGTGAACCTCACAGCCGCGACTCCGGCAGGCCCTCGGGCGGATCGACGGTGACGACGCGCGCCTCGAGATCGATGCCCGTCACGAACACGTCGACGAGCGGCAGCATGCGCTCGACGTCGCCGTCGTGGATGACGAGGCGGTCCTGGAGGCCGCCGGGGTCGGTGTCGATCGCGGCGATGACGCCCCACGGCGTACCGTCGACCTTGCGCACGGCGCAGCCGACGAGATCGTGGAGCAGGACGTCGCCCTCGCCGAGATCGAGGTCGGCGCGATCGATCTCGACGGGTCGGCCGCGCAGCGCCTCGGCGTCGTTCCGCGTCGCGACGCCCTCGAGGAGGACGAGCCAGCCGCGCGGCGTGTCGCGCGCGGCGAGGATCCGGCGCGGCGCGCCGCCGACGTAGATGTGCTCGACGCCCGCGAGCGTCCGGGACGCGGGATCGTGGGTGACGATCACGACCTCGCCGCGGATGCCGTGGGCCCGCGCGATGCCGCCGATCTCGATCCGCGGGGGCGAGCCTGGGCCGGTCATCGATGCAGGCGCGGGGCGCGCGGGCCGCGCGCTATTCGAGGATCTCGACGAGCGTGCGCTTGCGCGAGCGCGGGGCCACCGCCTGCACGACCGTGCGCAGCGCGCGAGCGGTCTTGCCGCCGCGACCGATGACCTTGCCGAGATCGGACTCGGCGACCTCGAGCTCGTACACGTTCGCGTTGCGCTCCTCGACGAGGTCGACGCGGACCTCGTCCGGCTTGTCGACGAGGTTCACCGCCATGTAGCGGAGCAGCTCGGCGAGATCCGGGCTCTCGGCGGAGCCGCGGTCGGCGGAGCCACGGTCGGCGGAGCCGCGGTCAGCGGAGCCGCGGTCGGCGGAGCCGCGGTCGGCGGAGCCGCGGTCACCGCGGTCCGGGCGATCGTTGCGATCGTTCGGCATGCGCTCGCTCACACGCCGACGGTCTTGGCGGCGGCGCGCGAGTTGCGGCGGACGACCGCGGCGAGCGTCCCCGACGGCTTGGCGCCCACCTTGAGCCACTTCTGGTACCGCTCGGCGTCGAGCTTGAGCGCCTTCGTGATCGGGTGGTACGTACCCAAGAGCTCGATGAACTTGCCGTCGCGGGCGCTGCGCTTGTCGGCGGCCACGATGCGATAGAACGGGGACTTCTTCTTGCCCTGGCGGGCGAATCGAATCGCGACAGACATGCAGTGATCCTCGAGCAGTGGAACGAGAGCGCGGCAATCTACCCAGGCGGATCCCACCTGTCAACCGTGCTATACGAGCCGCTATGTCGCGCCGGGCCGGGGTTTTGCCCGCTCTGGCGGCCGCCTTGGCGGCCGCCGCTGCATGCTCGAAATCCGAGGTAAAAGACGGCGGATCGGGGTCCCCCCCGCCCCAGCCGGGCAAGCCGACGTTCACGGTGTTCGCGCTGGCCGAGCTGCGCGGCCAGATCGGCCCCTGTGGCTGCACGGCCGACCCGCTGGGGGACCTGTCGCGCACAGCCCAGATGATCGCGGACGCCCGGGCGGCGGGGCCGACGCTCGTGGTCGACGCCGGCTCCCTCCTCTATTCGCAGGATCCGATCCCCTCGCTGCACGAGACGCAAGAGGAGCTCAAGGCGGACCTCCTGGCCAGGACCTACCGCGAAGATCTCGCCACGGCGGCGCTGGGCCTGGGCTGGGCGGACCTGCCGAAGGGCCCGGCGAAGGTGCGCCTGCCGCGCCAGGCGGCCAACGTCGCGGCCGACGCGGGGATCCCGCTCGAGAAGCCGACCGTGACGGCGGTGGGCGGGGCCAAGGTGGGCGTGTTCGGCGTGATCGCGAGCGACGCGGTGAAGGGCGTCTCGCTCTCCGATCCGGCCGCGGCCGGCAAGGCGGCGGTCGCCGAGCTGCGGCGCGGCGGCGCCCAGGTGGTGATCGCGCTCGTCCAGGCGACGTCGAAGAAGGACGCCGCGGCGATCGTGCGCGCGATCGGCGGCATCGACTTCGCGGTGGCCGGGCTGGGCCTCGCCACGCCCGAGCCTCGCGACGTGGAGCCGGAGGCGACGCGGGTCGGCGACGGCTGGCTGGTCGTGCCGGCCGACCGCGGCCAGGTCGTGTCGCGGATCGACGTCACGCTGCGCGGCGGCGCGGCGGGCCCGCTCTCCGACGCGGTCGGCACGGCGGCCGCGGCGCAGAAGCGCGCGGGGATCGAGAAGCAGCTCGCCGCGCTCGAGGCGGATCTCGCCCGGTTCGCGGCCGACAAGGCGGCCGATCCGGCGTTCGTCCGCCAGAAGCAGGGCGAGCGCGATCGGCTCGTCACGCAGCGCGACCAGCTCGCGAAGCAGCCGTACGTGATCCCGGAGAAGGGCTCGTACTTCACGCTCGATCAGGTCCGCATCAACAAGACGAAGGCGTGCTCGCCGAAGGTGCAGGACGCGGTGACGGCGTTCTACCGCGCCGCCGGTGAGGCGAACGCCAAGGCGGCCGCGAGCATCAAGCCGGTGCCGGTGCCGGCGGGCCAGGCGACGTTCGTCGGCAACGCCAAGTGCGAGGACTGCCACGACGACGCCATCGCGTTCTGGAAGCAGACGCGGCACGCCGGCGCGTGGGAGACGCTCGTCCAGCGCGGCCAGCAGCTCGATCTGGACTGCATCGGCTGCCACGTCACCGGCTGGGGCAAGCCGGGCGGCGCGACGCTCGCGATCAACGAGCCGCTGCGCGACGTCGGCTGCGAGACGTGCCACGGCCCGGGCTCGATCCACGTCGAGAAGGGCGGCAACGAGAAGCCGTCGGCGGTCGTGCGCAACCCGCCCCAGGAGATGTGCGCGCGCGAGTGCCACACCAAGGAGCACAGCGACACGTTCCAGTACGAGGCGTACCTGCGCGATATCGTCGGCAAGGGCCACGGCGATCTGATCCGCGGGCGGCTCGGCACAGGCGCGACAGGCGGCCAGCTCCGCAAGGCGGCCCTCGAGAAGGCCGGCCGGATGGGGCCTGGATGCATCCGCTAGGCGGCGCCCGGTCCCTGGGTGCAGCCGCGCTCCTCGCGGTGGCCGCGCTCGCGGCGTGCGGCGGATCGAGCAAGCGCGAGCCGGCGGCGACCAAGCCCGGCGGCGCGCGCCCCGCCCCGGCGGCTGTCCCGGCAGCCGTCGACGTGCAGCAGGGGCTGGCCACGTGGTACGGCGTCGGCCGCCGGACGGCCTCGGGCGAGCGGTTCGACAAGCACGCGATGACGGCGGCGCACCGCACGCTGCCGTTCGGCACGCGCGTGCGCGTGACCAACCAGCGCAACGGCCGATCGGTGATCGTGCGGATCAACGATCGCGGGCCGTTCGCCCGCGGCCGCATCATCGACGTCACCGAGGGGGCGGCGGTGCAGCTCGATATGAAGCGGGACGGCGTGGTCCCGGTGAAGGTCGAGCGGCTCCGGTGACGGCCGACGCCGGACGGCCGCTGATCGAGCTTGGGCACCTGACGAAGCGCTACGGCGCGATCACGGCGCTGGCCGACGTCGACACCGTGGTCGACGGCAGCATCATCGGGCTGCTCGGCCCCAACGGCGCGGGCAAGTCGACGCTGCTCAAGTGCCTGCTCGGCCTGATCCCGTACGAGGGCTCGGCGCGGGTCTTGGGCCTTCTGTCAGCGACGCACGGCGCCGAGATCCGCGACCGCGTCGGGTACATGCCGGAGCAGGAGGCGTTCCTCTCGGGTATGAGCGCCGTCGAGCAGTGCACGTACGCCGGCGAGCTGTCGGGGCTGCCGCGCACCGAGGCGATGCAGCGCGCGCACGCGGCGCTGTACTACGCCGGGCTCGAGGAGAAGCGATACCAGCCGATCGACGGCTACTCGACGGGCATGAAGCAGCGCGTGAAGCTGGCGCAGGCGCTCGTGCACGACCCCGAGCTGCTCTTCCTCGACGAGCCGACGAACGGGCTCGATCCGCGGTCGCGCGCCGAGATGCTCGAGCTGATCCTCGATCTGCCGGCGCGCCGCGGCTGCGCGATCGTCTTGTCGACGCACCTCCTGCCGGACGTCGAGCGCGTCTGCGATCACGCCATGATCATGCACCAGGGGCGCGTGGGCTTCGTCGGCAGCATCGCCGAGCTGCGCGGCGTGCGCGGCCGGGACGTCGAGCTCGCCGTCGAGGTGAAGGCGGACGCGGCGCGCCTGGGAGCCGCGCTCGCGGCGGCCGGCGCGACGTGCGAGGTGATCTCCGCGGTCGTCGTCCACGTGAACCTGCCGGCGAGCGCGACGTCGAGCCTCGTGTTCCACGAGGCGCAGCAGATCGGCGTCCAGATCCGCGGGCTCGCGCCGCGGCGCGAGACGCTCGAGGCGGCGTTCCTGCGCGTGATCACGCAGACGACCGGGCCGCGCCCCGCCCCCGCCCCTGCCCTCGCGGCGCGCCCGGAGGCCCCGTGAGCGAGCCTGCGCCTGCGCCTGCCGCTGCCGCGCCCGCCGGCACGATCTACGACCTCGGCTACAAGCGGTACGTCGGCGCGCGGCAGGCCACGTCGACGCGCTGGCGCGTGATCGCGAAGAACCAGATCGCGAGCGCGTGGAAGACGTGGTGGCGGTGGAAGTCGGCGCTCGCGTTCGCCGTGATCGTCACGTGCATCGCCGGCGGCGTCATGTTCCTGCTCCAGGACCGCATGGTGACCGGCGTCCTCCTGCCGAGCGGGATCGCCGCCACGATCACCGACGCCGCGCTGCCGCGATCGATCCAGTGGTACAGCCGCGCCGGCTTCCTGCTCTCCCTCACGATCGGCGCGAGCGTGATCGCGCGCGACATGCAGAGCGGCGCGTTCACGTTCTACTTCGCGCGCTCGGTGCGGCCGCGCGACTACGTGCTCGGCAAGCTCGGCGGGATGTTCGCGGTCACCGCCTCGATCATGCTCGCCGGGCCGCTCGCGCTCGCGATCGCGCGGCTCGCGCTGTCGGACTCGACGGATCACCTGCTCCGGCTCCTGCCGATGCTGCCGAAGACCCTCGCGCTCGGCCTGGTCGCCACGCTCGTGTTCACCGCGGTGCCGCTCGGGTTCTCGGCGCTGATCCGAAACCCGCGCCACGCGATGGCGCTGTGGGCGGTCTATTACCTCGTCATCGGCGGCATGATGTACCCGCTGTCGGTCGTGATGAAGAACAGCATCGGCGCGCTCGACATCTCGACGGCGATCGACGCGCTGACGTTCGAGCTGTTCGACATGACGCAGACGTGGGGGCGCTCCAAGCGGGTCGATCCGGCGCTGGCGCTCACGTCGCTCCTGGGCCACGCCGCGGCGGGGATCGCGCTCGTCGCGTACAAGGTCCGGCGGGCGCACCTCGAGGGGATCGGAGGCTCGTCGTGACGGTCGTCGCCGCGCTGGGCTGCAGCAAGTGGTACGGCCACGTGCTCGGCGTCTCCGACGTGACCTGGCGCCTGCGCGGCGGCATCGTGGGCCTGCTCGGCCCCAACGGCGCCGGCAAGTCGACGCTCATGAAGATGATGGCCGGCCTCCTGCGCCCGTCGCGCGGGAGCCTGACGGTGTTCGGCGGAAGCCCGTTCGATGACGTCGCCGTGCGGCGGCGGATCGGCTACGCGCCGGAGCACGAGAAGACGTGGGACGAGCTCTCGGCGCTCGAGCTCGTGATCGCGATGGCCCGGCTCGCCGGGGTGCCGGCCGGACGCGCGCGGGAGGCCGCCGAGGCGGCGATCGCGCAGGTCGGCATGACGGACGCGATGCACCGCCGGGTCCGCGGCTTCTCGAAGGGCATGCGGCAGCGCACGAAGCTCGCGACGGCGATCGCGCACGATCCCGATCTGCTGCTCTTCGACGAGCCCTTGACCGGCGTCGATCCGGTCGCGCGGATCGACATCGTCGAGCGCATCCGCGCGCTCGGGGCGCGCGGCAAGACGATCGTCGTGTCTTCCCACGTGCTCTACGAGATCGAGGCGCTGACGTCGGAGATCGTCGTGATCTACCGCGGCCAGGTGCTCGCCGAGGGCAACATCTACGAGATCCGCAAGCTGATCGATCGCCACCCGCACCGGATCCGGATCGAGTGCGACCGGCCGCGCGCGGTGGCGGCGGCGCTCGCGACGTCCGAGCACGTCTCGCGCCTCGTGTTCGAGCGCGGCGGCCTCCTCCTCGAGACGCGCGATCCGGACCGCTGCTACGACGAGATCGCCGCCGCGGTGCTCGCGAGCGGCGTCACGGTCTCCGAGCTCGGCTCGCCGGACAACAACCTCGGCGCGGTGTTCGACTACCTGACCGGCGGCGGGGGACGCCCATGACCGAGCCAGATCCGAGATCCACGATGACCCCGACGGCGGCCGGGGCGGTGGGCACGATCGCGGCGATCACGCTGCGGCGGCTCCTGCGCGGGCGCACGCTGTGGGTCGCGGGCGTCATCGCGCTCGTGCCGGTGGCGTTCGGCGCCGTCCTGCGCAGCGTGGGCCCGCAGGGCGATCTGGCCGACGAGCTGCTCACGTTCCAGATGCTGGTCCTGGCGGTGCTGCCGCCGATGTTCATCGCGTCGTCGATCGGCGAGGAGATCGAGGACCGCACGATCACGTACCTGTGGTCGCGGCCGATCCCGCGCTGGGCCGTGGTGGTCGGCAAGCTCCTGGCGCTCGCGCCGCCCTCGGTGGCGCTCGTCGTGGTGAGCTGGCACCTCGGCTGCTCGCTCGGGCTCGAGGCGGTCCCGCCCCTGCGCAGCCACCTGGCGCTCGCGGGCGCCGCGGCCGTGGTCTCTGCGATCGCGACGGGCATCGCCGTGCTCGTGCCGCGGCACGGCATGGCGCTGACGATCGGCTACATGCTGCTCGACTTCTGGCTCGGGATCATGCCGGCCTCGATCCAGAACCTCAGCGTCCTCCACCACGTGCTCGCGATCAGCTTCCCGCCGCCCGAGGGCAGCGACGTCCTGACCGCGGCGATCTGGATGGCCGTCGTCGGGGGCGGCTGGCTCGGCGCCGGCCTGTGGCGGATCCGCGGCCTCGAGGCCTGAGCGCCGGCAGGGCCGGCAGGCCCGGCTACGACTAGTCGAGCTCGAGCGTCGCGGCGAGATCGTAGTCGCTGGCCTGCGTGACGCGGGCGCGGACGATCGAGCCCGGCGGGGCGCTGCCGTTGGCGAGGTACGTGACGCCGTCGATGCCGGGCGCCTGGCCGTACCAGCGGCCCTCGAGCAGGTACTCGGACTCCGACGAGACGCCCTCGACGAGCACGTCGAGCTCGCGGCCGACCATCGCCTCGTGGCGCGCGCGGCTGATCGCGCGCTGGATCTCCATCAGCTTCTGCTGGCGCTCCGCGGCGACCGCCGGTTCGACGCGGTGCGGGAGCAGCGCCGACGTGGTGCCCGGCTCCACCGAGTACGTGAACGCGCCGGCGCGATCGAGCTTCGCCTCGGCGACGAACTCGCACAGCTCGTCGAACTCGGCGTCGGTCTCGCCGGGGTGGCCGACGATGAACGTGGTGCGCAGCACCACGCCGTCGACGCGCGCGCGCAGCTTCGCGAGCAATTCGCGCGTCACGCGGCTCGTGTGCCCGCGGCGCATCCGCTTCAGCATCGCGTCGCTGATGTGCTGGAGCGGCACGTCGATGTACTTGGCGACCTTCGGCTCGCTCGCGATCGTGTCGATCAGCTCGTCGTCGAACGCGCTCGGGAACGTGTAGTGGAGCCGGATCCAGTGCAGGCCGTCGACCGCGCCGAGCGCGCGCAGGAGCTGGGCGAGCGTCTGGCGCGTCGCCGACGACGAGCCCCCGTCCCAGCCGTAGCGCGTGAGGTCCTGCGCGATCAGGTTCAGCTCGACGGCGCCCTCGGCCACGAGCGCGCGCGCCTCGGCGACGATGTCGTCGATCGGGCGGCTGCGCTGCGGCCCGCGCAGCTTCGGGATGATGCAGAACGCGCACGGCCGATCGCAGCCCTCGGCGATCTTGACGTACGCGCTGTGGCGGGCGCCGATGCGCACCCGCGGCGCGTCGTGATCGTAGATGTACGCGGGCGTCTCGGAGACCTGGACCACGGGCAGCGCGCGCCGGGGCCGCTTCGCCTTGCCCGACGGCAGCCGCGGCGCGGGTGCGCTCGCCTTGGCGAGCGTCTCGGCGAGCGTCTGGAAGTCGGCCGAGCCGAGGATGTGATCGATCTCGGGGATGTCCCGGACCAGATCGTCCGCGTAGCGCTGCGCCAGGCACCCGGTCACCACGAGCGTCGAGGCGCCGCCGCGCTTCCCGCCCGCCTTGTGCTGCGCCATCTCGAGGATCGTGTCGACGCTCTCCTCCTTGGCGGCGTCGATGAACGCGCACGTGTTGACGACGATGACGTCCGCGCCCTCCGGCGCGTCGACGAGCTCGTGCCCCGCGGCGGCGACCTGGCCGAGCATCAGCTCGGTGTCGACCTGGTTTTTCGGACAGCCGAGCGAGACGAAGTAGATGCGCTTGGCGAGGAGCCCGCGCGCGGCGTCGTCCGCGGGCGCGGTCTCGGCGACGGTACGGCGGCTCGGCATCGGGCGCGGCAGTCTGGTCCGGGGTCGCGATCGTGTCAATTGGTTTCGGGCGCGGCCGCTTGGCTTCGGGCGGCCGCCCGGCTCACGGCTCGTGCCGCGCCACCTCGGCGATGACCGCCTTGATCCCCTCCTTGTGCGGGACGCTGGCCATCTCGAGGTTGTCGGCGAGCCCGATGCCCGGCAGGTGCCCGCCCGCGACGAGCCGGGGCGGTGCGTGAAGCTCGTAGAACAGCTCCTCGACGAGGCGGCGGATCAGGTGCTCGCCGAAGTTCGTGATCTCGGTGTCCTCGTTGACGCAGACGACGCGGTTGGTCTTGCGCACGCTCTCCGTGATCGCGTCCCAGTCGTACGGGTGCAGCGAGCGCAGGTCGACGACCTCGACGTCGATGCCTTCGGCGGCGAGCTCGTCGGCGGCGGCGATGCACATCGGGACGCTGCGGCCGTAGGTGAGCACGCTGACGCGCGTGCCGGGCCGCGCGATCCGGGCCTGCCCGATCGGGATGAACAGGTCCTCGAGCGCCGGCCACGTGGGCTTCCAGCCCGCGCGCTTGTCGGCCGGTGGGGCGTCGATCATGCTGGCGAGCTGCCGATCGTCGGCGGGCGCGCCGGGGATCTCCTCGCCGGGCTTGCCCTTCAGGCGGAGGAGCGCCTTCGGCTTCAAGAACATGACCGGGTTCGGATCGGTGATCGCGCTCAGCAGGAGGCCGTAGGCGTCGCGCGGGTTCGACGGCATCACGATCTTCCAGCCGGGGAGCCGGGTGGCCGTCGCGTCGAACGAGTGCGAGTGATAGATCGAGCCGCGGATGCCGGCGCCGACGGGCGTCATGAGCACCATCGGCACGTTCCAGTCGCCGCCGCTCGCCCAGTACGTGTTGCCGGCGATCTTCAGGAGATCGATCGTGTTGAAGGCGTAGTCGCAGAACTGGATCTCGGCGACCGGCCGCCGGCCCGCGAGCGCCAGCCCGATGGCCATGCCGACGATGCCGCGCTCGTCGAGCGGCGTGTTCCACGTGGTCTCGAGCCCCTGCGTGCCGGTGAACACGCCGCCGAGCGGCGGGCCGACGTCCTCGCCGAAGATCTCGGTCACGCCGAGCCGCGACTCGCCGACGTGGAGGGCCATGCGGATGGCCTGGATCATCGTCGCCATGTCAGGACCGCCCGCCGACCTGGTCTTCGTCCGCGAAGATGTAGTCCCAGACCGCGCCCGGCTCGGGCTGCGGCTCGCGGAGGACCTGCTGGCTCGCGTCGAGGAGGTGCTGCGTGTACTGCTCGCGCAGCTGGTCCATCTCGGCGCGCGTCATGAGCGCGTGCTCCTCGAGCTTGTGCTCGAAGCGCTCGACGCAGTCGAGCTCGCCCCGCACGAGGTTGGCGCCGCTGGCGGACGAGTGCCCGCGCAGCCGCGAGACCATGGCCTCGAGCAGGTACGGCTTCCGCTCGGTGCGCACGTAGTCGAGCGCCTGCTGGATCGCGTGGTAGCTGGCCACGGGATCGTTGCCGTCGACGATGGCGGTCGGCATGCCGAACGCCTTGCCGCGCTCGGCGATCTGATCGCAGCCGTGCTGCCCGGCGTACGGCGTCGAGATGCCGTAGCGGTTGTTCATGACGATCAGGAGGAGCGGCAGCTCGTTGCCCTTGCGGGAGCTCCACACGAGCGCCGTCGCGAAGTCGCCCTCGGCGGTGCCGGCGTCGCCGCCCTGCACGATCGTGATGCCCTTCGCGCCGCTGCCGGCGCGCTGGGCGCGCGCGGTGCCGATCGCGATCGAGAACTGCACCTCGATCGGCGAGGTGACCGGGACGACGTTCCACTTGCGGACCGAGAAGTGCCCGACGAAGTTGCGCCCCTTCGAGTACGGATCGGTCGCCGTGTTCTTCATCTGGCGGAGCGAGTCGACCGGATCGGCGCCCATCGCGAGGAGCGTCCCGCTCGAGCGGTAGTGGAGGTGCAGGTAGTCGTGATCGGGGCCGTGCCCCTTGTCGACGAGCAGGCCCAGCGGGACGCTGAACGCCTCCTCGCCGGGGCCGCCGATCCAGAAGAAGCCGTCACCCTGCTTGTACATGGTGATCAGGCGCTCCTCGAGGAGGCGGGATTGGAGCATCAGATCGTAGATCCGGCGGCTCAGCTCTGCCGGGAGCCCGGTCGTGGCTTCGGCGCGCGGGGTCGCGGCGGCTGCGTTGGCGGCGGCGTTCATGAAGTCGAGATCGTCTTACCGCAAATTCGTCTCGACGGGGCACGCTGCTTGCGCCCGCGCGCTTCAGGGCGCTTCAGGGCGCCAGCGCGTGCAGCAGCACAGAGGCCGCGACCCGCGCGCCGACCGCGAGGCCGCCCTCGTCGATCTCGAAGTCGGGGCTGTGGTGCGGCGGCGGCGGACGGTGCTGCGGGGCCGCGCCGACCCGGAAGTAGCAGCCGGGCCGCGCCTCGAGGAACAGGCTCATGTCGTCGCTGGCGAGCACCGGCTCGCCAGCCTCGACCCCGGCGGCGCCCAGCTCGTCCCTGGCGCAGCCGCACACCAGCTGGGTCTGGTGCTCGTGGTTGACCAGCGGCGGGCAGCTCTCGCCGGGAGTTCGCAGGACGGCGCGGGCGCGCTGCGCGGCCGCCATCGCCTGCACGTACGCGGAGATCCGCTCGAGCAGCTCGCGCCGATCGCTGGCGTTCAGCGTGCGCATCGAGCCTCGCATCAGCGCGCTCTCGGGGATGATGTTGGCGGCCGTCCCCGCGGAGAGTTGGCCTATCGTGAGCACCGCGGCGCGCTGGGCCGGCACGGTGCTCGCGACCAGCTGCGGGAGGCCGATCAGGATCTGCGCGGCGATCGCGATCGGATCCACGGCCAGGTGCGGTGACGCGCCGTGGCCGCCGCGGCCCGTCACCTCGATCTCGAGGAAGTCCGACGACGCCATGCTGATGCCGGAGCGCGCCTCGATGTGCCCCACGGGGATGCGCGAGGTGAGGTGGAGGCCGTAGATCTCCTCCACGCCGTGGCGATCGAGCACCCCCGCCTCGATCATCGGCCGCGCGCCCCCGAACACCTCCTCCGCGGGCTGGAACAGGAACACCGCGCTGCCCGGGAGGCTCGCCCGGCGCGCGGCCATGACCTCCGCGAGGATCACCGCGATCGCGGTGTGTCCATCGTGGCCGCACGCGTGCATGACCTGGTCGGTGACCGATCGGAACTGGCTGTCGACCGCCTCGTGGAGCGGCAGCGCATCCATGTCCGCGCGCCAGGCGACCGTCCGGCCCGGCCGGTCGCCGCGCAGCACGCCCACCACGCCGGTGCCGGCGACGTCGGTCGTGACCTCGAGGCCGGCGCGATGCAGCCGCTCGGCGACGATCGCGGCGGTGCGCCGCTCCTGAAAGGCGAGCTCGGGGTGGCGGTGCAGATCGCGGCGCAGCGCGATCAGATCATCGCCGTGCCTGTTCAGATCGTCGCGGAGCGCGGGAGCTGGCTGCGCCATGCCGCAGCATTCTGTCATGTACGGGGCGCCGGCCCACGCGCATACGACCGAGCGCGAGCAGCACGAGGCCGCCGAGCCCGGCCACGCCGCACAGCAGCATGACGTCGGTCTGGCCGTACAGCCCGACGAGCGGCGCGAACAGGCCCATCGCGGCGCGGCGCGCCATCGACTCCACGGACAGGATCGCGGCGCGATCGCGCGAGTCGGTGATCTCCTGGTTGAGCAAGGGTTTGGTGAGCGGCGAATAGATGCCGTTGGCGACCGCCTGCACGAGGAGCAGGCCCAGCATCCACGGCCCGCTGCCGGCGGCGGCCAGCCCGACGAAGCTCACGGCCAGGACGGCGAGCAGGCCCCAGAGCAGGCGCTCGTCGCCGAGCTGCGTCCGGAGCTGGTGCGTCCGGTACGCGACGAGCGCGGCCACGAGGTAGACGGCGGCGAACAGGGCGCCGATCTCGGGGGTGCCGAGCCCGCGCTCGGCGAGGTACGGCTGGTAGACGTAGACGGTGGCGCGGAGCAGCGCGAAGCAGACGGCCGAGTAGCCGACGAGCCACAGGAGGCGCCCGCTGCGGAGCACCTCGCCGATCGCGCCGAGGACCTGCTGCCACCACGAGCGCAGCACGATCCCGGGCGGCATCGGGAGCGCGGCGGTGTGGGCGGACGGGTGATCGTCCCGGAGCAGGCACGCCACGGCGGCCGCGACGGCCGCGACGGCCGCGGTGGCGAGGTACGGCAGGACCAGATCGATCTGCGCGAGCAGGCCGCCGCCGGCGAACGCGGCGGCGCTGCCGATCAGGTGCCACGCGCTCGCGGCCGACTCGCGGCGCGCGTACTCATCGGCGCGGCCGTGCGCGGCGAGCAGATCGTAGAGGTACGCCGAGTCGGCGCCGGAGCACAGCGCCATCGACAGCGCCGCGAGCGCCTCCGCGGCGGCGAACGCCGCGAAGCTCTGCGCCCGCGCGGCGAGCAGGCACGCCACCACCATCGCGAGCGCGCCGCACAGCATCGAGCGGCGGCGGCCGGCGCGATCGGCGAACACGCCGGTCGGCACCTCGACGGCGATGATCACCGCGCTGTAGAGGCCGCCGAGCGCGAGCCGCTCGAAGAACGACAGGCCGCGCTCGGCCTGGAACAGCATGAAGATCGGGACGAACAGGTACGACGTCGCGAGCAGGCGGAACGCGTAGAACAGCCGCAGCTCGCGGGCCAGGGTGGCTCGTCCTCGCTTCGCTCCGGGCGAGCGCGATCCACCGCCCTCGGTCACCCCGCCGGGATTCCCTCGGGCCAGGGTGGCTCGTCCTCGCTTCGCTCCGGGCGAGCGCGCTCCACCGCCCTCGGTCACATCCGCTCCGACCATTTGGCCGGCCCTGCGAGCAAGAGGATGGCCTCGGCGGCGCGGATCCGCGCGGTGGCGCCGTCGCCGCCGAGCGCCGTGAGCAGCACCGGCAGGCCGTCGAGGTGATCGCCCTCGTCGCCGAACCGGCGCAGCGCGCGCGCCGCCTCGACGCGCGAGTGCTCGAAGCCGAGCTGCTCGTAGAGGGCGGGCTTGGCGGCCACGTCGCCCAGCTCGGCGAGCACCGCCGCCGCCTCGGCGTTGCGCTTGTCGGGGAGCAGCGCGCGCAGCTCGTCGGCGGTCGCCTTCTTGGCGCGGCCGAGCGCGATCGTGGCCCGCGCCTTGTCCTCGTCGGTCGCGCCCGGGACCGCGCGGAGCTGCTCGAGGAGCTTGAGCGCCTCGGGGTTGGCGAGGTACGCGAGCGCGCCCGCGGCCTGCAGCCGGAGCTGGCCGAACGCCATGGCGCCGCTCAGGACCGGCACGGCCCGCTGATCGCCGAGCAGGACGAGCCAGCGCGCCGCCTCGTACCGGTGCTCGATGTTCTTGTGCGTGAGCGCCAGGACCAGCCGATCCGTGCCGCGCCGGTCGCTGGCGCGCGCGAGGTCGTACGCGATCTCGAGCTGCGCCGACTCGATCGGCTCCTTGTCGAGCAGGCCGGCGAGGATCGAGATCGCCTCGGCGTCACCGGTGCGCGACAGCGCCCCGACCGCCATCCGCCGCGCGAGCGCCTGCGCGCCCGCCGCCTCGCCCGCGGGCGCCTCGGCCTTCGCGTAGGCGCGCAGGACGGCGGTGGCGCGCTCGATCGCGGACTCCCGCTGCTGCTCGGGAGTCGGCGCCGCGTCGACCGACGGCCCGTCGGGCGGCGCCGCGTCGGCCGGCGCGGGCGCGCGCCCGCCGGGCGCAAGGACGAAGCGGTAGACGGCGTAGCCGCCGCCGCCGAGCACGGCGAGGACGAGCAAGCCGAGGAAGATGCGCCGCCCACCGCGCTCGCCCTCGGCGCGCTCGCGGCGGCGCGGGGTCATCGGCTCGGCGGGCTCGTCGTCGATCTCGTCCCACGCCGAGTCCGCGGCGAGGTTGTCCATGCGCCGACGCAGCCGGCGGATGCCCGAGGCCGATGTATCGTCGGGGGTCGGCGCGGAGGACTCGGCCGCCGCCGCGGCCGCCGCGACCGCGGTGGCCGTGACCCGCCGCTCGCGCGCCTGACCCGCGGGCGGCGCGGCCGCCTCCGCGGGCGGCGCCTCGGCGGCCGGCGCGCTGGAGGCCGTCGTGCGCGCCGTTTTGCCGGACATCGTCGTGCGGCGCTTGCTGGTCGGCGCAGGCTCGGCCGCCGCAGGCGCAGCCGCAGCCGCCGCAGGCGCAGCTGGAGCCGACGACGACGATGCAGCCGCAGGCGCGGACGCGGACGCGGGCGCCGCCGCAGCCGGCGTCCCCGTCGGCGCTACCGCGGCAGCCGCAGCGGCAGCCGCCGCCGGGAGCTCGCCCAGCGCCGCCGCGCGCGCCTGGCACTCGGGGCTGCAGTACGCGACGATCCGGCCATCGCGCACGCCGACGTGGCGCGCGCGCAGCGGATCCACCGGCTTCTGGCAGACGGGGCACGGGCTCATGGCAACCCCAGCACTGCCTGCTCGCCGTGCACGGCGACGAGCTGATCGATGTACTTCATGATGTGGTCCCTCCGCTCCATCACCGCGTGGATCTCCTCTGGTAGCAGCAGCGGGCCGAGCCGGGTGTCGCCAGCGCCGCCCTCGAGCGCCCCTTCGAGCGCCGCCTTGACCTGCTCCTCGGTGAGCGCGCGCATCCGCTGCACGAGACCGCGCGGGAACACCTGGATCCGGTGCAGGAGCCCGACGTTCATGTCGTGGCCGATCCGCGCGAGGGAGAACGACATCGTGTTGTCCATGATGTAGAAGACCTGGCCGTCTGGCGAGGTCATCACGTTGTTACCGCTCCACCGATCGGGATTGTCGGTGAGCGTATCGAACAGCACGCACGCGGCGAGCTGCTCGACGAGCGGCCGCGCCTCCGCCGGGATCCGGGCGCCGACCTGGAGGTACGAGATCCACAGCGCGCGGCCCGCCGGCTCGTCGACGTTGCGGCTGCCGATCCGCGCGTACTTGATCTCGGGGATCCACCACGACAGCTCGCCGTGCAGGACGCCGCCCCGGCTCCTCCCCTCGGCTGTCAGGCGCTCGGTGACCGCGCCGCGGGTCGCCGGATCGGCGGCCGCCAGCAGCTCGGCGAGCGGGAACGCGCCCGCCTTCGCCGGCGGGACGCGCCCGAGCCCGAGCAGGCGATCGAGGCGGTACGCGGCGATCTCGCGCCGCGGCTCCGACTGCAGGTGCACCTGCTCGGGCTTGAACGCGGCGCGCGCGCCGTTCGCGAAGTCGAGGCGCAAGGACAGGGACGAGCCGCCCTGGTTCAGCTTCACGCGCGTGACCTTCGCGGCCCCGAGCGGCGCGAGCAGCTCGGCGTCGGGCGCGCCGAACACCGACGGGGGCGGCGGCGCAGGCGGCGCGACGGCCAGCTCCGCGCTCGGCAGCGGCACGACCGGGGGCACCGGCGCAGGCGCAGGCGCGGGCGGCGTCGCCGCGCGGGCCTCGGTCGCGGCGAGGTAGTCGCCGCCCAACCGCGACACGTGCATCACGCCGACGGCGGCGCCGACGACCGCGCCGGCCGCCAGGGCGAGCTCCAGCGCGATGCAGGTTCCGAGTCGCACGCCGAAAAAATATCACGCGCACGATTTCGCCCGCAAAACGCCGCCCGCCGGACCGGAGCATTTCGACCTATTCATCGGGCGATTCGCCCGCGCGCTCCTCGACGACGTAAGCGGCCTTGCGGTGGCGCGCCGTCGGGACGTGCTTCTGCCAGCAGGCGACGCTGCAGAACCGGAGCTTCATCCGTCCGGTGTTGCACGAGGCCACCGTGCACCGGATCGCCGACGCACCCGGCGCGATCAACTTGCGGCACGTGGCGCAGGCGAGGCTGGCCATGACCCTCGTCGTAGCACGAGCGCCCGCGGTGTGGGCGGGCGCCGCGGACTTCGATAACCGCTTCCGCAACTTCTTCTGCAGCTACTTGCGAAAGAGCGCGGCGCGCACCGCCGCCTCGACGCTCGACGAACCGCCCCGCGCGATGTGCCGCACGACGCCCCCGCGATCGATCACGACCGAGTGCGGGATCGAGCTCACGTTGTAGCGCTGGCTCACCTCACCGTCGTCGGCGACCAGCCGCAGCTTCATCCAGCCGTGCCGCTCGAACAGCGCGCGCGCCGCCACCGCGTCGTCGAGGTTGACCGCGACCACATCGACGTCGGGGTGCTGCGCCGCGAGCGCCGCGAGCTTGGGCATCGCCTTGATGCACGGGCCGCACCACGTGGCCCAGAAGTCGAGCACCGTCACCCGGCCCCGCCCGAGCGTGAACGCCGGGCCGCGCGCGCCGCCCGGGCCGATCTCGGCGAGCGTGAACGTCGGCGCCAGCTGGTCCTCCTCGACCGGCCGGATCAGCTCCAGATTTTGCGCGATCCACACCACGTGGAGCGCGGCGCCGAGGACACAGAGCGCCACGACGCCCCACCCCGCGCGGCGCGCAGGCACAACCGCGGCGCGCGGCGGCGGGGGCGTGGCCCCAGGCGGCAGGCGCGCCGGCCGCCACGCGAGCGCGAACAGCGCGCCGGACCAGCTCCACGCCACGCCCGTCGCGAGCCAGAGCGCCGGCGCCGGGAGCGGCGCGTCGATGGCGCGCGCGACGACCGCCGCCGCGAGGCTCACGAGGAACAAGGGGATCGCCGCGACGCAGGCGAGATCGAACGCGCGCCCGAGGTTGCGCCGCGCGCCCGCGCCGAGCCACAGGACGAGCGCGCCGACGACGAGGAACGAGAGATCGAGCACGAGCGCGCGCGTCAGGATCCGCGTCACCGCGCCGACCGCCAGGCGCCCGTCGATCGCGGCGCCGAGCCAGACCGCGCCGGCAAGCGCCCGCAGCTGCGTGGCCAGAAGGACGATCGCGATCAGCGCGATCAGATCCGTGCCGGACCGGCCGGCGACCCGGCGATCCGACGCGACCGCGAGCGCCCAGCGCGGCCGCACCACGGCGAGCCCGATCCGGGTGATGAGCCCCGGCGCCGCGCCCGCGTCACCGGCCCCCGCGGCGGCCGCGCGCGCCGCGCCCGCGTCACCGGCCCCCGCGGCGGCCGCGCGCGCCGCGCCCGCGTCACCGGCCCCTTCGGCAACGGCGCGCGTCTCGGTCACGGCTTGCCCGTCCCGGTGCGCCGCTGCAGGACGAGCCGGCGCGCCTGCGCCGCCAGCGCCGACGGCACGCCCTTCGACTTGGCCAGCTCCTGCAGATCCCGCTCGCGCAGCGTCGTGAGCATGCGGGTCGCCTCGACGAGGGGCGTCTTGGGGTTGCGACACAGCGCGACCTTCACTCCGTACAGCTTGGTCCATTCTCGCTTGCTCGCGATGTAGCGGATTACGTCCTCCAGCAGGTTGCGGTTACAGGCGTAATTCACGACCTCCATGTCCTTGACGCCCTGCGCCTTGATCGCCGCCAGCGCCACGATCCGGTGCGGGCTCCGGACCGCCTTGGCGCGGATGCTCGCGTTGCCGATCGAGGCCAGGCGGATCTTGGCCGGGATCGACATCTTCTCGAACGTCGGATCGTCGGCATCGCCCGCCGCCGCGGCCACCGGCCGCCCCGGCGGGGCCTCCTCCGGCGGCGCCCGCTCGGCGTCGCCCACGAGGAGCGCGCTGTCGTCGCCGGCCGCCGCGAGCACGCCCTGGATCAAGGTGTCGTCTTGCTCGCCGGCGCGCGAGCCGCCCGTCAGCGCGCGCGCGACCTCGTCCCACGCGGCGAGCCCCGGGACGCGCACGTTGTTGCGGACCGCCAGCTCGACGACGCGATCGATCGTCGACATCCGCGCGCGCCGGTTCATGTACATCGCCGCGATGATCGCGGGGTACCGCAGCACGCGCTGCTCGTTCTGGGCGATCAGATCGACCTCGCGCGCGTCGCCCTTCGCCGCCAGCGTGGCGATCGTCTCGTCCGCCACCGCCGGGTTCAGCACGATCGCGTCGAACACCGCCGCCCGGCCGGCGGCGAGCTCGGCGAAGAGATCCAGCACGCGCGGATCGATGCCCGGGTCGGCGAGCGTGCCGGCCAGGAGCCGCTCCGGGAGCCCCGCCGCGGTGGCGCGCGCCGCCCCGGCCAGCCCCGGATCCGGATCGAGCGCGAGCTGGTAGAGCACCGCGACCTGGTCGGCGGACGGGAGCGGCACGAGGCCGCGCGCCGCCATCGCCCGCCCCGGGCCCGGGCCGAGCGCCCGCTGGGCGGCCGCCGAGAGCCGCGTCACATCGAGCGACGTCCGCGAGATCATGGCGCGGGGGCGGCGTTGCGCTGGTAGAGGATCCGGAGGCCCTTGAGCGTGAGCAATTCGTCGGTGGCCTCGATCGTCTTGGTCTCGGTGGCGATCAGCGGCGCGAGCCCGCCCGTCGCGATGCAGCGCGCCGGGAAGTCGACCTCGGCGCGGATCCGCGTGACGAGCGCGTCGACCATGCCGGCGTAGCCGTACACGAGGCCGGCCTGCATCGACGCCACCGTGTTGCGCGCGACGACCTTGCCCGGGCGCGCCAGCTCGACGCGCGGCAGCTTCGCCGCGTGCTCGTAGAGCGCCTCCGAGCTGATCTGGATCCCCGGCGCGATCACGCCGCCCAGGTACTCGCCCTTGGACGACACGACGTCCCAGGTCGTCGCGGTGCCGAAATCGACGACGATGCAGCCCGCCTGCAGCTCGTCGAACGCCGCCACCGCGTTGACGATGCGATCGGCGCCGACCTCGCGCGGGTTCTCGTAGAGGATCGGCATGCCCGTCTTGATGCCCGGCCCGACGACGAGCGCCGGGCCGCCGGTGTGCGACTTGAAGAAGCGCTGCAGCCCGAACACGGCCGGCGGCACGACCGACGAGATGATCCCCGCGTCGATCGAGCGCCACGGGAAGCCCTCCATGTCGAGCAGCGTCTTCAGCAGCACCGCATATTCATCCGACGTGCGCGCCGCCACGGTCTGGATCCGCCAGTGCGCCGCGAGATCTCCGTCGCGGAACACCCCCAAGACGGTGTTCGTGTTCCCGACATCGACGGCGAGGAGCACGGTCATCGGCGTCAGATGGTAGCTCGCCGGGAACGGCCGTAGTAGGCTCCGGCCCACCTATGCGTGTACGCTTGAAGATCTTCTTGATTGGTGTGATTGCAGTCATCGCAGCGAGCTGCGGCGCGTCGGATCCACCTCCGCAGCCGCTGGAGCGCAAGTTCGACGAGATCCACGTCGCGCGGTTCACGCTCGAGCAGAAGACGGACATCATCAAGGCACGCAACGACTGGGAGGTGTCGCGCATGGAGAACGCGAACGCCGAGTCCCAGCTCGCCGAGATCAACAACCAGGTGAACATCGTCAAGAACGAGCAGAAGCAGGCCAAGCTCGCGCTCGACAACGCGAACTCGAACAAGAAGGCCGCCGACACGTCCGCCGACACCAACCGCATCAACGCCGCCACCAAGGAGCAGCACACCGCCGAGCTCCTCCTGCGCGCCGCCGAGGCCCGCACGAAGTACTTCGAGGCGTACCGCGAGTACGTGCGGCGCCTGGGGCGCTACACCGCCGAGAACATGTACTGGCGCGAGGCGCAGTTCGAGCTCGCGAAGGCCAAGCTCGCGCAGGGGAACAACATCGCCCCCAAGGGCATCCAGTACGACTGGTACCCCAAGCAGGAGGCGGAGCGCAGCAAGCGCCTCCAGGGCGCGCGCGACAAGGAGCAGGCCGAGAAGCAGCGCGCGCAGGGCGCCCGCGACACGTGGATCCGGCTCCAGCAGGAGGCCGATCAGGCGAGCGGCAAGCCGACGTCGTACCCCGATCCGATGGCGCCGCCCGCGCAGCCGCAGCCGGTGAACGCGCCGCCCGCGGCCGCGCCGACGCCGATGCCGACCGTGCCGACCACGACGACCGAGCCCACCAAGCAGTAGCCGCGGATCGGAAGCCAGACGCCCACGGGATGTCGTCGGAGCCGGTCGAGAGCGCGCGGATCCTCGTCGTCGACGACGAGCGCGTGATCCGCGAGATCCTCGCCGAGTTCCTCGCGCTCGAGGGCTTCTCGGTCCACACGGTCGAGGACGGCGAGAAGGCGCTGACCGAGCTCCGCCTGCGCCCCTACGACCTCCTCATCACCGATCTGAAGATGCCCCGGCTCTCGGGGCTGCAGCTCCTCGAGCGGATCGAGCAGGAGCGGCTGGGCGTCCTCACGGTGCTCATGACCGGCTTTGGCACCGTCGAGACCGCGATCGAGGCGATGAAGAAGGGCGCGTACGACTACCTCCTCAAGCCGTTCAAGGTCGAGGAGGTGATCCACGTCGTCCAGCGCGCGCTGTACCGCCAGCGCCTGCAGGCCGAGAACATCCGCCTGCGCGAGGCGCTCACGATCTACAAGGTCTCCGAGGCGATCGCGCTGTCGCACGACATCGACCACATCCTCGACGTCATCCTCCGCGCCACGCTCGACGAGGTCAAGGCCGACGTCGCCACGCTCCATTTGCGCGATCCGCGCTCGGGGCACTACGAGGAGCGCGTGAAGGTCGTCGCCGCCGACGCCGAGGGGCGCGCGCTCGGCTCGTCGCTCGCCCCGCCCTCGCCGGCGTTCCCCGTGCTGTTCGATCAGTTCGCGCAGGGCGTGCCGATCCTCGCGCACGGCGGCAAGGCCTCGCGCTTCTTCACGGAGGCCGCCCTGCCGGCGGGGCTCGCCTCGTTCCTCGCCGTGCCGCTGCAGGTGCGCGGCCACATGGTCGGCGTGCTGAACGTGTTCTCGTTCACGAGCGGCAAGAAGTTCGACGAGGGGCACCGAAAGATGCTCTCGGTGCTCGCCTCGCGCGCCGCGAGCGCGATCGACAACGCCCGCCTCTACGGCGAGCTGCGCGCCTCGAACGAGAGCCTCACGCGCGCGAACCTCTCGCTCGAGGAGATGTTCCAGCAGACGGTCGCCGGCTTCGCGCAGGCGCTCGAGGAGAGCGACCTCTACACGCGCGGGCACTCCGAGCGCGTCGCCGTGTACTCCGAGATCCTCGCGCGCGGCATCACGCTGCCCGATGCCGAGATCCGGCGCATCGTGCAGGCCGGCATGATGCACGACGTCGGCAAGATCGGCGTGCGCTACGACATGCTCAACAAGCCGGGGAAGCTGACGCCCGAGGAGGTCGCGGTGTTCCGCCAGCACCCCGAGAAGGGCAAGCGCATCCTCGAGCCGGTGCCGTGCCTGCACGGCCTGATCGATGGCTGCTGGTGCCATCACGAGTGGTGGGACGGCGGCGGCTACCCGCGCGGGCTCGCCGGCCACAGCATCCCGCTCGTCGGGCGCGTCGTCGCGATCGCCGACGCGTACGACGCGATGACGTCGGACCGCGCGTACCGCCGCTCGCTGCCGCACGAGACGGCGATCAGCGAGATCGAGCGCTGCGCCGGGACGCAGTTCGATCCCGAGCTCGCCGAGGCGTTCGTGCGCCTGATCGAGGCGTGGCGCGAGGGCATGCGCGCGCGGGGCCAGGGCTCGCTCATCCCCAGATAGCCGATGGCGGGGGTCCTGGGGAAATACCGGCTCGATCAGCGCCTCGGGGGAGGCGGCATGGCCGAGGTGTTCCTCGCCCAGGCGATGGGCGCCGAGGGGTTCTCGCGCAAGGTCGCGATCAAGCGCGTCCTGCCCGGGTTCTCGGACAACCCGGCGTTCGCGCAGATGTTCATCGACGAGGCGCAGATCAGCGCGCAGCTCGTCCACCCCAACATCGTCTCGGTGCTCGACTTCGACCGCGACGAAGAAGAGCGGCTGTTCCTCGTGATGGAGCTCGTCCTCGGCAAGGACCTCGACGGGCTGCTCGCGACCGGCCCGCTCCCGATCCCGCTCGTCATCCATGTCATCGGCGAGGTCCTGCGCGGCCTCGGCTACGCCCACGATCTGCCTGTGGGCACCAACGTCCGCGGCGTCGTGCACCGCGACGTCTCGCCGCACAACGTGCTCCTCTCGTGGGAGGGCGCCGTCAAGGTGTCGGACTTCGGGATCGCCAAGGCCCGCGCCGCGAGCGAGGCGACCGCGTCGGTGTTCATCAAGGGCAAGCCCGCCTACATGAGCCCCGAGCAGGCGAACGGCCAGGCGCTCGACGGGCGCAGCGACCTGTTCGCGGTCGGGGTCATGCTGTGGGAGATGCTCGTCGGCCGGCGGCTGTTCACCGGCGAGGACATGCGATCGACGCTCGGCGCGGTGCTGTTCGCCCCGATCCCGCGGCCGCGCTCCGTGCGCCCGGAGGTCCCCAAGGACCTCGAGCGCGTCACGATGAAGCTGCTCGAGCGCGACCTGCCGGCGCGCTACGCGACGGCCGAGCTGGCGCTCGCCGACCTCTTCGACTGCGCCGCCGCGCCGCGGGCCGGGCGCGAGCTGCTCACCGCCACGCTCGCCGAGCGGTTCCCCGGCCAGGCGCCCGTCCGCCACAGCCAGCACCGCGCGCGCTCGCAGCCCGGCCCGGCCGACGCAGTCGCCGACGCCGCCCCGGCAGCGGCGGCGCTGCCGAGCCTCGGCGCGGTCCGCAACGCGCCGACCGCCATGCGCGATCGCGGCCGGCGGCGGGCCGGACGCCGCCCGCTCCTGCTCGCTGGCGCGGCCATCGGCCTCGCGGCCGTCGCGTCGTTCGCCGTGATCTGGGCGGCGCGCGGGAGGGATGAGCCGCCCGGCAGCTCGGGGGGACCCATCGTCGCCCAGGGGGTCCAGGCGGCCCAGGCGACGGGCACCCCGGATGCTCATCCCCCACTACCGGACGCGCCCCCCCCGCCGCCCCTGGACGCGCCCGTCCCGGACGCGCCGACGCCGCTCGATGCGGCCGAGGCGCCCACCAGCCCGAGCGCGCCCATCCCCCCGCCGAAGCAAACGCGCGCTCCGGTGACCACCGCGCCCACCAAGTACGGCATGCTCACCGTGACGGGGAGCGCCCCGTCGGTCGCTGTGCTCGTGAACGGCAAGCGAGCAGGCGAGACACCGTGCACGATCCGCCTGGCCGTCGGTACGCATAGAATTACGCTCCGGAAGCAGGATCCGGACGTCGCTTACCAAGAAAGAACCTTTCCGGTGACCATCCTCGAAGACCAGACCGTGACGGTGCCGCGATGATCCCCCGTCGACACTCGGGCCTGTGCGCCCTGCTCGCGCTGGCCCTGCTCTCGCTCGCGGCCGCCCCCGCCCGCGCGGATGACGGCGATGAGACCGTCGGCGTCCTGGTCACGGGCGAGGCCACCATGCAGCCCCAGCTCGTGGCGCAGCTCGAGACCTGGTTGCGCACGCACGGCCACGAGATCGTCTCGACGCCGCTATCGCCCGAGGCGATCAACGCCCTGATCGACTGCATCGTGATCGAGGATCCGTTGTGCGCGCGCCAGGTCGTCGAGAAGCGCGCGACGGCGGGCACGCTCGTGTTCGCGCAGGTCAACCTGGACCGCAACGTGCAGGATCGCAACGTCACGCTCACGTTGTACTGGCTCGGCAAGGGCAAGGACGTGCTCTCGGAGCAGCACGTCTGCGCGCGCTGCACCGACAACTTGATCCGCAGTGCCGCCGATAACCTGATGAAGAAGATCACCGGCGATGACGTGCCCCGCGGCCGCGTCAGGCTCCGCTCGAAGCCGCCCAACGCGCAGGTGAGCATCGACGGCAAGGAGCGCGGGCGAGCGCCGGCCACCCTCCGGCTCCCGGCCGGCGCGCACACCGCCGTCTTCGAGTTCGGCACGAGGCCCGCGCAGACCCGCAGCTTCAAGGTCGAGGCCGGCCAGGTCCAGACCGTCAGCGTCACGTTCGCGGAGCCGCCGATGCCATTCCGCAAGAAGCTGGGGATCGCGGCCATCGCGAGCGGCGTCCTGCTCGGCGCCGGTGGCGGAGTCCTGATCGCGATCGACGAGGATAACGTCGCGACTCCCACAGCGGATGAGTTCCACACCGAAACCCTGCTCCCCGGCGTCGCGCTCGCGGCCTCCGGCGCCGTGGCGATCGGGGTGGGCGTCTACCTCCTGGTGTCGACGCCCAGCGAGCGCTCTGTGCCGACCGTGGGCCTCGCCCCCGGCGGCGGCGTGGTCGGCTGGGCCGGGCGGTTCTGACCGATGACGGCTGCGTCACAGCGTTTCCGAGGTAATCGTGTCTGAATCCTCCCTTACCGCCGTGGAGCTTTGCATGCGCACCCTCCTCGTCCTCACCCTCCTCCTCGTTGGGTGCAAGGAGAGAAACACCGGCTACTGCGTCGGGATGGACTGCCCGGACGGCCCGCCGATGTCATGCACCGAGAGCGGCCCCGGATGCGTCTGCCTCAACATGGTCTGCGTGGAGTGCACGACCGACGACGAGAGCAACTGCGGCGGCACCCGGCCGCTGTGCGGAGACAACAACGTCTGTCGCGCGTGCCGCAGCAACGCCGAGTGCGACGAGTCGGGCGCGTGCCTCGAGGACGGCTCGTGCGCGAACGCGACCGAGGTCATCTACGCCACGCCGAACGGCGTCGCCGCGGGGGACTGCCCCCAGGCGAGCCCGTGCTCGCTCGCCCATGCGCTGACCGTGGTGAACGCCCCACGCGACATCATCCGGCTCGCGCCGGGCACGTATAACGTACCCAACTCGCTGGACGGGCTGGACTTCAGCATCACGAGCGCCACGCTGGTCGCCCGCGGCGCGACGCTCACCCGGGGGGCGGCGACGGTGAACGGCCCGATCATCTCCGTCCGGAACGGCAAGACGCTCAAGCTCGTCGGCGGCACGCTGCAGGGGCCGAACTTCACGACCGACGGCATCAAGTGCATCGAGAACAGCAAGCTCGCCGTCCACGAGGTGACGATCGAGAGCATGAGAGAGAGCGGGATCGAGGCGGACCTGGGCCCGCTCACCGTCGCGCGCTCCACGCTCCGAAACAACGAACAGGGCGGGATCAACATGCCCTCGGCCAGCGTCGCCACGATCACCAACAACTTCGTGTATCGCAACGGCGGCGTCGCGAGCCCGATCGGAGGCATGCGCCTCAAGCTGGCCGGCGGCAGCAAGCTGGAGCTCAACACCGTCGTCGACAACACCTCCGATCAGAACCCCCCCAGCGCGGGCGGGATCATGTGCGATGGCCAGGGTTACGACGCGCCGTTCAACCTCGTCTACCGCAACGCCGGTGGGATCGGAGCAGAGGTCCAGGTGATCGGGACCTGCACGTTCCGGGGCTCGTACCAGCAATTCGCGATGCCGAGCGACAACGCGGTCGGCTTCCAGAACCCGGCCGGAGCGACCCCGAGCTACCGTCTGACCAAGACGTCACCGGTCGGGACCATCCGCGATGCCTTCGATTGCAATGACATCGACTTCGAGCGAGATACACGCCCTTCGCCGTCCAAGGCCGAGGGCGGCAAATGCGATTTCGGTGCCGACGAGTACCGCGAGGGTCAGTGAGCGCCATGGCCCGCACAACCGCGTCACAATGCGAGATCATGGAGGAACGATGCGAATCGCGATCGTAGCGGTCATCTTCGTTGTCGGTTGCGGATCCGGTCCCTCGACGGTGCCGGGTGACGACGATCCGGGGGTATGCACCGAGAGCAGCCCCGATTGTATCTGCCTCGACGGGGTCTGCGTGGAGTGCACCGTCGACGACGAGCACAACTGCACGAGCACCCGGCCGCAGTGCGGAACCGACAACGTCTGTCACGCGTGCCGCAGCAATGACGAGTGCGACTCGGGCGCGTGCCTGGAGGACGGCTCGTGCGCGGCTGCGGCCCAGGTCATCTACACCGCGCCGGCCGGCGCCAACACCGCGGGGTGCGGCAGGACCCCGGGCCAGAACGAGTGCTCGCTCGCTCAGTCGGTGAGCGAGGTGAGCGCCGGACGCGACATCATCCGGCTCGCGCCAGGCACGTATACCGTGCCCAACACGGCGTCGGACGGGCTGGACTTCGGCACCAAGAGCGCCACGCTGGTCGCCCGCGGCGCGACGCTCACCCGGGTGGGCGCGAACGGCACGCTCCTCACCGTCCGGAA